>WNFS01000024.1_pt1 | contig 199200 bp, 166 predicted proteins | sample 5400141 | NCBI WGS metagenome assembly WNFS01 (sample SAMN13153358, study PRJNA577476) | soil metagenome | isolation source: 60 cm saprolite under Madrone tree | place: USA:California | collected 2016-06-14 | reverse complement strand
TAACTAATTATCCGCGGGCCGGAGTACTTCATTGTTTTGGCGGCAGCCTGGCAATGGCGCAAGCGGCAATTGAGTTGGGCTTCTATATTTCTTTTGCCGGCAATCTAACTTTCAAGAAGGCCGAAGACCTGCGTGACATTGCCCGGGAGCTTCCCCTCGGACGCTTGCTGATCGAAACTGACTGTCCCTATCTGACCCCTGTTCCTTTCCGCGGAAAGCGCAACGAACCGGCACGAGTGATTGAAACGGCACGCTGTCTTGCCGAGATTCATGACAAAACAGTTGAGGAGATCGGGCAAATCACTAGTGCGAACTTTCTGAGGCTTTTTCAGCTCCTGCCTTTGTGAGCGTCCCATATGGTCGGTCTGCTGCCCAATGCACTCGCGAAGCCCCCTTGCCAAAGGCTATAGAGGCGGCCGGCTGGTGATGGGCAGCAGAATCGATCCACTAAATCACACGAACCAGCACGAACCGGGGGCTTGAATGCGAGTTTTTTCGTGTGCGTTCGTGGATCGTTTTTCTCTTCTCATCGCGAAGGCCTCGAAGCGAGCTCTTACCCGCAGCGTCTTAGAGAACACTTTCACATGCTCCAACTTTGATGTTATCCTCACACCATCGAGAGAGCAGCACGCCGATGGCCCAGCAGAATTCATTTGACGTCGTTTCGGAGGTTGATCGCGCCGAAGTAATGAACGCGGTTAACCAATGCATGAAGGAAGTGCGCCAACGCTTTGACTTCAAAGACAGCAAGGCCGCGGTCGCGCTGGAAGAGAAAGACCTGGTGCTTTCCGCTGAAGACGAAACTAAACTCCGCAACATGAATGATATTCTGCAACAGAAACTCGTGCGGCGCGGCGTGCCGCTGAAGGCGCTCTCATATGGAGATGCTGAGCCGGCCGCCGGCGGCACAGTCAAACAACGGGCAGCGATTCAACAGGGCATCCCACAGGAGAAGGCCAAAGAAATCGTAAGGTTCATCAAGGATTCAAAGGCCAAGGTCCAGGCATCGATTCAGGGCGAGATGGTGAGAGTCTCGGGCAAGGACCGGGATACCTTACAGCAAGTGATCGCTTCGCTTAAGGCGAAAGACTTTGGCATAAACGTGCAATTCACGAACTACCGGAATAATTAGGAAGCAAGGAACCGGCAGGATGCCGGTGAACCGCAGGCAGGATGCCTGCGCTCCAAGTATGCAAGCAGCAGAACAAAGCGCGGTGCTCGAAGACGTTCGGCAATCCGCCAGGCGCATCTTTGACTCAGTCGCGCCTGAACTGGAACTGGTCGAAGAAGAATTCGAGCGCCAGGCCCGCTCGAACATTCAGGTCATCGCTTACATCGGTCAATACCTGCGGCGGTCCGGCGGGAAGCGCGTACGCCCGGCGCTGACAATTCTTTCTAACTATGCGGCCGGTGGCGAGGGAGGGAACCACGGCTCGATCCGCATGGCGACCGTGATGGAATTTTTGCACACGGCCACCCTGGTGCACGACGACGTAATCGATCGCGCGGCAACCCGCCGCAATCGTCCCTCAATCAACAGCGAGTTTGGCAATCAGACCGCGGTGCTGATGGGCGATTGGCTTTACATGTCGGCTTTTGAAACGAGCTTGGCGGAACGTTCGCTGGCGATACTGGACATCCTAACGGCGGTAACTCGAAAGATGACTGAAGGTGAATTGCTACAGCTGACTCTGGTCGGTCGCACAGACATTTCAGAAGAACAATACTTTGATGTTATCGCGCGCAAGACGGCTTATCTCTTCAGTGCCTGTTGCGAGATCGGCGCGTTGCTCGGCAAAGCGGATCCAGCGATGCAGAACATGCTGCGCGACTACGGCATGAATCTGGGGATTGCCTTTCAGTTAGTCGATGATCTGCTTGACTTCACCAGCACCGAAGATGTCTTGGGGAAACCCGCCGGCGCCGATTTGCTGGAAGGCAAGGTTTCTTTGCCGCTGATTTTCCTGCTGCAACGCGAACCTGAAATGCGTTCAGTCATTCAAAGTGTGATTAGCGAAGCCCGTTACGAATGCATTTCGCGAGCGCAGTTGCTGGAAGCGCTGGAGCGTACGAGCGCCCTGCAACTGGCCCTCGATCGCGCCATTGAATACGCTACGGCGGCTCAAACATCGGTCGAAGGGCTGCCCGATTCGGCTTACGCGCAAGTGCTTGCTTCTATTCCCGCCTACATCGTCGAACGAGATCGATAGGCCATCCAACCGAGGTAGTGAGGTCAGTACCGAGAGCGGCAGCGACCGGGTTTGATCTCAGCAATCTCGAACATGCGTTGTCTTGAGATCCGGTCGCAAGCGCTCTCGGTACTGACCTCATCGCCGACAATCACGACATCACCCAAATAGAAACAGTTGTAAATTACCAGTGGGCCATTTAGAATCGGCGAAGTCTCTATGGCCAACGAAACCCTCATTGCCAGACTTGAACAAAGCTTGCGTCAATCGCGTGGGGCGCGGACGCGCCTGGCCGCGCGTCTGGCTGAACTGGAATCCGAAGCCGAAATAATCCGCGGGGAATTGATCGAGATGGATACCCTCGCCGGGCAGACTGAGGCAGCAATTTTTCGTCTACTGTCAAACGTGATGAATGGTCCTTCAACCGCGGTGGGAACGACTTCGGTCGGAGAACTGGAGGTAGAGTTGCAGAGACGTCTGGCGCACGCTGAACTCTCTCAACAAATACATCAAAACGCACCGCAGCGGCATAATGTGCCGATCGTGCGAACCAATATCGAAGCCACCAGCGATCGGTTTTTTGATCGGACGATTCCCCAGGCGACGACGATGATCCTGCGTGAGGCAGGGGGCCCATTACACGTTAATGAAGTCTACAACATCCTCATGGAAGGTGGATTCAACTTCACCGGTCACAACCCGACGATCAGCATAGCGGTCTCATTGAATCGCAACACGCGCTTTCGCAAGGTCGCTCCCGGTACCTTTGATCTGGTTATTCGTGATGCCGCCAGGGCGTCTTAGCGCTGGGAGCGCGGACGTCCCGTCGGCACACGCGAGTGAAACTCGGTTCATCATTCATAAAAATAAGTTAAGAGAGAGTCTAATGTTCGCGCTCACGCGCTCAGTGCGGACGGGACGTCTGCGCTCCCAGCAGTAGGCGGGCCAAGCCGACATCATATTAATTCCCTTTGTAGTTCGGTGAGTAGTTGCTTCGCCTCTTCCGCCGTAAGGTTTTCCGCATCCGCCTCACGCAGCTTATCCGCAACTTTCTGGTTAGCGAGATCGAATAGCGACGACTGCGCGGCGAGGCGGCGACGCCCTGCTCGCATAGCGGCCTTGTTCAGTGCCTGATCCTCTACCGTGATTGACCCGTCAGCTCCGGCAGCGGCTGCGCGCTCAACCTGAGTAGCAAGATGGGCCGCGGTCTCTTCTTCCGAAAACACATCCAACTCGTATCGTTCCAATCGCTGCAGCACTTCTCGCGCGCGAGTGAGTGCGGCTGGCGGCATGCCGGCGAGGCGGGCGACTTCGATGCCATACGACTTAGAAGCACGGCCGCGTTCGAGTCGATGCAGAAATACCACTTCGCCTTCGCGTTCAGTCGCAGTGATCTGATAATTCTGCGCGCCCGGCAATCGTTCGGCCAATTCCGTGAGTTCGTGATAGTGAGTTGCGAACAAAGTCTTGGCGGCGTGCTCCGGTGAATCGTGCAGGTATTCGGCTACGGCCCAGGCGATCGAGAGGCCATCAAAGGTGGCCGTGCCCCTGCCAATTTCGTCCAGCAACACCAGCGAACGGGGCGTTGCGCTGTGGAGGATGGCCGCGGTCTCGGTCATTTCCACCATAAATGTCGAACGGCCGCGCGCCAGATCGTCCGACGCTCCCACACGCGTCCAAACTCGATCCAGCATGGGCAGACGCGCTTTCTCAGCAGGCACGAATGAACCCATCTGGGAAAGGATGCAGATCAGGGCGGCCTGGCGCAGCACTGTGCTCTTGCCGCCCATGTTCGGACCCGTAATGATCAGCAGTCGATCGGTCGAGTTATTGAGATAGACGCTGTTCGGAACGAATGGCTCTTCATTGAAGACTTCGATCACCGGATGACGGCCAGCCACGATCTCGATCTCGTCACCGTCGTGCATTGTGGGCAGCACATACCTGCGCCGCACGGCTGTTTCCGCGAGCGAAGCCAGACCATCCAGACAAGCCAGGGCGCGGGCGGTCGCTTGAATCCGCGAAGTCTCCGCGGCGACCTGGCGGCAGATCAGTCCGAAGATTTCCGACTCAAGTTGCAGAATTCGCTCTTCCGCGCCGAGGACTTTGCTTTCCCATTCTTTCAAAGCGGTAGTGGTGAATCGTTCAGCGTTGGCCAGTGTTTGGCGTCGTTCGTAGTCATCGGGAACGCGCGCGGCATTCGCTTTGGATACTTCAATGAAGTAGCCAAAGACGTTGTTGTAACGAATGCGCAGGGAACCAATGCCGGTGCGCGCTCGCTCGCCGGCCTCGAGGGCTGCGATCGTCTGCTTTGCGTCACGACTGAGCGAACGCAACTCGTCGAGCTCGGCTGAATAACCATTGCGAATTACACCGCCGTCGACAACTTTTGCCGGGGGATCGTCCTCGAGCGCCGATTCCAGCAAAGTGCGGACGTCGGCCAACTCGTCGGTTGAGTCATTAAGCACTTGCAACAGAGATGAAGAGCACCTCGTGAGTATTTCTCGAATCCTGGGCACCTGATCGAGCGAGCGGCGCAGGGCCACCAGATCGCGCGGAGTAGCTGATCCGAGATTCAAACGTCCGGTAAGGCGTTCGACGTCGGCCACATCTTTCAAGAGTTTTCGCAGACCATCGCGCTTCATGTGCGAAGCGTGCAACTCAGCAACGGCTCCATGACGGGCTTCGATCTCACCACGTCTGATCGATGGCCTTAACAACCAGGAACGCAGCAGACGCGCACCCATACCCGTAACGGTCTCGTCAATTGTGTCTAGTAATGATCGTGCCACACCGGCGCCGCCGAGTGCTTCAACCAATTCGAGGTTGCGCACGGTAATGTGGTCTAAGACGAGATAGTCCCGAGGTTCGAAATAAACAATGTCGCTGATGTGTGCGGCGCCGGCCCGTTGTGTTTCCTGAGCGTATCGCAGACACGATCCGGCAGCGCGAATTGCTTCGGTCTTGCCTGTCAGACCGTAACCGTCCAGCGAACGCGCACCGAATTGCCGGGTAAGCAGAACGATGCTGTCGTCGGTTTGCCATAGCCAGTCATCCACCGATGTCAGCGTTGCGCCGGCATAGATGTCCGGAGTAATGATATTTGGCTGGACCTCGTTTGCCACGCTGCTTTCATCTGAAGCGCTCGTTGGTGCGTTCAATGGCAGTGGGGCGGTGTGCGGAGTATTCGCAAAGCCGGATCGCACCAAAGGCCCAAGAGAAGCCGGGAAGAGAAGTTCGCGCGGTGCGTACGATTCAATGTCCGCCACGATGTGAGGCCAGGCGTCCGGGCCGCTGGCTTGTGTGGCGCGAAACTCGCCCGTCGAAAGATCGAGAAAGGCCGCGCCGACGGTCTCGCCGCTCGCACAGACCGCTCCGAGATAAACCGACTCCCCTGGTTCGAGCAATTGGGGATCGATCGGCGTGCCCGGAGTTACCACCCGGACGACCTCTCTGCGCACCAGCTTTTTCGCTTTCGATGCTTCCTCGGTCTGCTCACAGATCGCCACGCGATAGCCTTTGCGCACCAGCTTGGCGATGTAGTTGGCGGCCGAGTGATGGGGCACGCCACACATCGGCATAGGTTCAGCGCTTTCTTTGTGCCGCGCCGTCAGCGTGATCTGCAATTCGCGCGCGCCGACGACTGCGTCTTCAAAGAACAACTCATAAAAGTCGCCCAGGCGAAAGAAGAGCAGAGTCCCGGGATGCTGAGATTTCAGCTCCCGATATTGCCGAATCATTGGAGTCGTGTTTTTCAAAGGGCTCGTGATCTTCGCTGGATTACTGTCTCTTCAACAGCTCATTGCTCACTTAGTTGTCCGGTGTTCGCTTCCGTAATGGAAAAGTCCGTAAGAGTCCCCCAAGCTGGCCGGTGCATTGTGCACCAAGTAGACGGGCTTTTCTAGGTAACAACTTTGGCATCCGGCATAATCGGCCGTTGGCTTCAGACACGTTCAATAAACTCTTCAGGAAACGCAAAAGCTGGTTTCAGCTTTGCTCCGAAAATATAGATGAATCAACTGGGATACTGGAGTAAGGGATTGCAGGTTCAGGTCGGCTAGCGAAGTCATCTAAGGTCACGAGCCCGTCAGTAATTGTGAAGACTTGATGAGCGGCGCTGATGACAGCTTGTTGGTGACTGATGATCAAAGTGGCGGGCCGCTCAGCTGTATTTTGCAAATTTTCCATGAGCAGCAGGATCGTGTCATCCTCAAGATGATTTGTCGGCTCATCTAAGATCAACAACGCAGGTTGGCGCAACAATGCTCGAGCGATTGCCAGACGTTGACGCTGTCCTCCGGAAAGCAGTATTCCTTTTTCACCCACGACCGTATTGTAGCCATTGGGAAGCCGCTCAATAAAGTCATGGGCCATAGCGATTTTCGCGGCCGCCGATACTTCCTCCCTGCTTACTCGAGGACGGCCGTAGGTTATATTCTCAAGGACAGTACCAAAGAAGATGACCGGCTCCTGCGGGACGACACCGATGCTGGCGCGCAGGTGCGCCAGATCAAGTTCGTCGAACGGCTGGCCGTCCGCATATAGCTGCCCACGTTGCGGACGATAGAGGCCCAACATCAGACTCGCGAGCGTGGACTTGCCGGCGCCACTTGCGCCCGTAATAGCAGTCAGGCTATGCGGCAGGAGAGACATACTGACATCTCTCAGCACCGGTTTTTCTGGATAACTAAAGCTTACGGATTCAAGAGTGATCTGACCTTTGAACTTTATCTTTCGGCCGCCCGAGTATTGTTCTGCTTCGCTTAAGGCTAAAAATCCGGAGAGCGTACTCAGAGACTCATGCCCGACAATGATTACGGGAATAGTCGACGAGACTGTTTTCAACTGGTTTCCTAGCAGAGCTAGAGCGACATAAAATGAAAGGAGTTCACCGACCGTCATCCGTCCCATACTAATCACCCAGCCGCCGACAATCAGGACCATGACACCAGTTACGACAATGAGGGTATTTTGACCCGCGACATAGATGTTTAGTCGCCGCACCATGGCCAAACTTCGTTCATGAAGATCCTCGACTCTGGCTCTCTGTCTATCTGTCTCGAAACGTTCGGCGGCCTGGATCTTCGTCAGATCGATCATCTGGACGAGAAACAAGACGCTCTTGCTGAATCTCTCGAAAGATTCATGAAAGAGTTTTACCTGCCTTCTGAAAGATGTGTTCATTGCTCTGTGGAAGACAAGCAGAGCTGGAACGATGGCTATGACTATCAAAAACAACAACCAATTCAAAAACGCTAAGATACACGCCAGCACGACACTGACCAGCAGCGCCGGTAAGAAGAGAGCGATGAAAGCACTGCTGGCGACATCAAGCCGCTCCGTATCCTGAACGATGCTCGCATGCAACGGGCCTGCCTCGACCCCCCCGTAGTAAACGCGCGGCAGAGTGAAAACCTTCTCGATCAACTCGTGGCGAAGTTGTTGTGTAACCAACTTGGTAATAACTAGTATGCGATATCTAATCACTACGCCGACCCATTCACTCGCCAGAGTGGCCAGGAAAATCGCCGTCCCAAGAAGGGCCAACAGGTAAAAGTTTCTTGCGGGAATTGCCTCGTCAAACGCCCGTCGAATGAGTAAGGCGATCGGGAGGAGAATAAAAGCCTGGCCAGTGGAAGCGAGCGAGCAGATGGTAAGCGTCCTATAGTATCGCCCGTAAGTTTTTAGGTAGTGACGCCAGGAAATCAGATTCATTTAGGTGAATTAATAGAAACGTGGTTCTCTACTTCTCGGAGCCGCGGTAACTACTGCTACTTTCGATCAGGTAAGTCCCGTTGAGCTTGTAAGCCTTGCTCGTGGTGGCGTCAAATGCCCATGCAGATATCGTAAAAGGTGGAACGACAGGAACTTTATCTAACGAAATGGTTTTTTGCCAGCGCCAATTCGAAACAGGAGCTGTAGTGAAGAATTCTGCGACAGACGGTTGCCGGATGTAAGCATCGGCAAAGTTAAGAATCAGGGGATCGCCTTGATCTTTTTGATAGGTTAAGAGAACGGCATTGGCTGGTTCGCCATGCTCCGTCGATCCGGCCCATCCAACGGCGATAAAGACGCCATCTTTCGACTTGATGAGTTTTTCAAAGTCTCCGGATGTGCCTTGATTTCCGCCGTTCAGGTTATCCGCAATCTCGGTAATTCTATTACTCTTGATCAGGCTGGGGCGCAAGAATCCAAGATCGTTAATCGCGTTGGCCCTTGCTTTCAGAGTGTCCAGTTCGGGAAAGCCGTTAGCCAAACACTCGTTGGGTACGGCATTAATAAACAATAAGCAAGCCTTTGCCTGTAAACGCCGCACCTTCATCCAGGCCATTTGCCGAACGGCTGCCGCTGAGTTCAGTAGCTGCAAAACTATGAGTGCGGCCACCGCCAAATATTTGAGGCGAGGAATCCGGGCCACATATTGGAGGCGCCCACGTCTGGTTAAGTCCTGAAGAATGATCGGGACCAGATAAGACAATGATACAACCAGGTAGACTGAGAAGGTTACATACCTGGACGCGAGCGCCTGATTAGGTCCGTTGCCCAATCGCCCGATTGTTACAACTACCGCGCTGATGAAGGAATACGCTCCGAGCACAAGCCAACATAGCAATCGGCGTCCCAGTTCGCGGTTACTTGTCCATAGATACAAGCAGCACAGGATAAAGACCACTGACAGAACCGCGCCTATCCCGGCCGAAAGTAATATCAAGCGATTGCTTGTAGCTAATGGTGCGCCCAGGAAAGCGCAGAAAAAGAACAATCCCCGAAATGGATGATAAAGCACCGCCGCCGCGCTGGGCGTGAATGATGGTTTATGAAAGTTATGAAAATAGATCGAGATGTTTAATATGAAACCAATCACCCATACTATAAAGTACCAGGGTTTCCACCGCTTCGAATGGGACGCGAAGAAAAGAACGGGAGCGAGCACCAGCCAGCAAACGATTCCGTTGGCTGAAGAGAAAGTGCTGACGGTGGCAAGCAAGATACAAATCATGAGTTGGAGCGGCGGCTTCAGCCGAGAGTACGGCAGCCGCAGACCAGTCGTGAGGCAGGCGACAGGTATGAAGTAAATAATCTGCTCTCCCAGGAGCCAACTCTCAAATTGCGCAGGAGAAAAGATTAAAAGATTTGCGATTAGGGTTAACAGGAGCCGCCTTGAACGGGTGCCTTTGATAGTCACTTGACCAAGGCGATATACGTTGAAGGCAATCAAGCAGCCAAGTAAAAAGCTCACCATCATCTCGTACTTAATATTCCAATGCGTGAGCCACCCGAGGCCTACAAAGATCAAATTCGGAAAGAACTGTCTGTACTCGGCCTGTTGCGCAAAGAGATCCCCTATTGAAAGCGAACCATGCGAGGCCTTCACAAAAAGCGGCGCCACTTGCCACTGGTCCCAATCTATAAGGTCAACGCCATATCTGAAGATTAATAGTCCGAGTAGAACGGGCGGGAGAATCGATAAATAGAAAAGCAGCTGATCTGACGCTGTAAACCTTGCCGGCGAAGTTTTCTTTCTGGCTTCAGCCGCTCTTCTGTGAGAGCTTATTGGTTCGATCATCGTTAACGTTTCGAAAACACTTGCTTCCTGCTCGGTTGGTATTTCAATCCGCCGATCGAGCACTTGTTAAGAGCAATTGAAACCTTGCTAAAGCTGGATCCTAAGCGCGCTTCGCTCGCATTTGTTTACTATAGCTTCTCGCTGAGACAATGTAATCTTGCAGCGTCGAAATTTGTAAAACAAACAGGTATTCAGGTAGAGATCGACTGTGTCGAGTTTCATAGCCGCTGAAAATTGTTGGCCCACGAAAGAGCAGGAGCTGCTTCTTCGTGCTTGCCTGTTAAGTGACGCTCCGTGCCAGGAGGCATGGGAGCAATGGCGAAAAGTGTTTGAAAATGAGCGTATCGACAGCGGCTCTAGACGCTTATTGCCTTTGCTATATAAGAATCTTCACAGTCAGGGAATTCACGATCCTTCAATTGATGGATTTAAGGCCGAGTACTTTCGCACATGGAGCCATAATCAGCTTTCCTTTGGGCGCATTGCACCGCTAATCGATGCATTCAACCAGGCTGGAATTCAGACCTTGATCTTAAAAGGCTCTGCCTTAGTCCTGCTCTTTTATGAAGATATGGGCGTGCGGCCCATGATGGATATTGATCTGCTCGTCCACCCATATCAGGTTCGGTCGTCAATTCAGTTGTTAACCGGCCTGAATTGGAAATCCAGACACTTATCTCCGGAGGCGCTCATCCCTTTTGAGCAGGCTGTAGAATTCAGGAACGCTCGCAATCAGAATCTCGATCTTCATTGGCGCGTCTTTTGGGAAGGCCGGCAAGGAGTGGAAGACGATGACTTCTGGGCTCGAAGTGTCTCGACCGAGATTAATGGGGTCGCCACGCGTTCATTAAACTCAGCAGATCAGCTTCTGCAGGTGTGCGTGCATGGGGCCAAATGGAATGACACTTCTCCTTTGCGCTGGATCGCAGATGCGATGATGATTATTCGTTCGCGAAGGCACGAAATCGATTGGAGTAGACTGGTCCAACAGGCCCGCAAACGGCGGTTGGCATTACCAATGATAGATACGCTGAGTTACTTGGAAAACTTATTGGGCGCCAGCATACCGTCGGAAGTCTTAACCGACTTAAAGAAGATGCCTGTGTCAAAGTTGGAACGCGCGTTCTATCAAATCCGCTTAGGACCAAATGATACGCTTAAGACTCTTCCAGTGGTTTGGCACTGGATCAATAGTCTATGGTTCGATTGTGTTGGACAATTACCCCGCAGGCTTTTTCAGTTCTCGCGATACCTGCAAAGTCTCTGGAACATAAAACAACTGTGGCAGGTCCCTTTTTATCTGATAGCCAAGCCGATGAAGAGAATTTACCAAGCACTTGAACGGTGTTGATGCAGGAAGGGAGCTACCACCCACTTTTGCTGGTCCCGACCTCTTCCAAACACAAAGGCTCTCTGCGGTCCTCACGCCCTTATGTCCTACTACGCAGAAACGATTCGATGGCCTGAGCAGCCAGGCGATACCCTGCCGGCCCATAATGATTATTTTTCCTAAATGGGAAGAGAGATAGCGGGTCCGGGTGTGCGGCAAAAGCCGAATGAATATCAATGACCGGGATGTCCAGAGTTTTCACGATCGATAATACTTCCCCACGATGGCGGTAAGTATCCTGGTCCACCTTTGCGGCATACCTGCCATAGTCCGGTAGATAAACGAAGTAGAATTGTCCACCCCACGATGAGGTCAGGTTGCGCGACTTTTTAAGGATACCCTCGAACAAAGATAAATTTGGCCGGTCGCGATGAAACAAGTTGGCGATACTTGTGCGTGTACGGGCTAATGTCATTCCTCGCCCGATCTCCGAGGCGGCAAGCCGGTTATAAAAGCCCTTGAACCCAGGAACCTTGCCGAGACTGAGTCGTTCAGCTCTAATGCGATCCTCTACATACTGTTTGAGAAATCGATCAGCCTCGCCCTGCCGCTTCATCAGGTCTTGTGAGAAATCGTCCTCCAGGTAGTACCTCATCAATAATTGAGATGCCTGTTCTGCTTCGAGGTCCTCGAGGTCGTTGCCTTCAAAATACATCCACAAAATGACCGGCGGTTTGACAGGTCTCGCGTACTCTCTCAAAACTGCAAATTCTGTGAGCGGACCGTTTCCAAAATTGCCCAGATTCAAGACATCTAAGCCCGAGGCTCGAAGTTGCCCGGCGAGGTCCTGAGGCGACCTGACACAAAAGCCGTGGGCGAACGAGTCGCCAATGATGACAATCTGAGGCTGCCTGGTCCAACTTCCAATAGGGTTGTTGAATCCGTGCTCATCACTTTCATAAACCACATAAGTTCCGCTTTCATTACACTGCACAGTAGTCTTTTCTGAGACACCGCCAAGCGGATATGGCATTCCGACATGAAGGTCAATAGGTACTGATACTGATGGATAGGCGTCAATATCTCGAGCTCGTAAGTCTTCAACGACTTCGAGCTTTGTCCTGGGATCGAAGGTTATTCCGGCCCGCTTGGCGGCCACAAGATTTGAGTCCGGTGTAAGCAGGAATAATGCGAATTCTGAAAAGTAGATCGCAAATACTGAGGAGACGATCAGTAGAGCTATCTTAATCTTGACCCGGGCCGATAGTTTGAGAGCGGCGATCGGTAAAACAACGCCCAGTATGGCCATTAGGTAATAATATTTAGGCACCGCGGGTGAAGAGTTGAAATTATAGACGAGGAAGAGGTGCGCGAGGAGTAGCAGGAAGAAAAGAGCAACGAGAATGAAGGTCAGGTTTGCCATCCTGGCAAATCTTCGCTCTCGGTCTGTCGGTAATGAACTGTAGGATTGGAGCTTCTCCATTTATGCTCGACCCTCCAGCCCTCCGTCCTCAACACCCATCGGCTTAGTCTTGCGCTATCGTACCGCTATGACGTCCACCGGTTAGAGCGATCCATTCCTCGTTGAATTCACCGGCGCCTCACGGAAATCAGTATGTGACGTTGCGGAGGCTCCCCACTATATATCGGCTCTCCCAATAAATAGACCGGGTCGGCAGCCAATTGTTTCACTCGAGCGGCAGCGATCGGGTCGTGTTCAGTTAAAGCAATCCAGGAATAGTCCTCGGCCAGGGGACCATCGGCCCAGTCAGGTATGGTCTTGAATCGGCGCTCACCGGTTAAATTAAGGGCGAGGCGGAGCCCTTGCTCGGCGTAAGGCGAGAGACCATATATTTTAATGGGCCCTTCGGTTCGCGTTTCAGTACGCGCTAAATCCCGCGCCAGCCAGTAGGAAGGCGCGTTCGGTCCGTGCAACGCGTCGGCCAGGTTATCGGTAAAGCCTGCGACCGATGACCAGCCAACTAAGAACACCAAGGCAGCCGCTCGCGCCGGCAGAGACCGGAAGCGAAAAGCGCACGCCGCCACCAAAAGCAAATAGGGACCGATCGCGACTATCATATAGCGCGGCTCCCACATCCAGGTAAAGGCATAACTGACGGTCAAACTAACGACGATCGGAAACGCCGACAGGCACGCAAGCAAAGCATAAGGGTCCGGGCTTGCTTCCTGAACTTGTTCACTGGACGTCGATTCTCGATCACGATACTTCACTGCCAGAAGCAAAATCATCAGGAAGACAGCGCTTCCCGCCACAGTCAACCACTTTGACTCGAAGCCGCCGTTAAAGCAGCGCAAGAGGAAGACGAGGCTTTGTAGATGAGGGGGGCGATACCAGCTAACTTTATCCCAGAAGGTAAACGGCACTTTTGTGGATACGTAAACAATAATGACCACCCATGGTAGAAAGCAAAGAAGAGTAATCGCACTTGAGATCGCGATTCGTCGTAAGTGACGACGCTCCATAAATGCCACCCAGAGGAACTCTGCGGTAACGACCAACCAGGCGGAATAATGCGTATAGACAAAGAGAATGTTAATGACTGTAAGAGTGAGTAATGTCCCACGTTCATTTTCTTTGCTGCTTCTGAGAAACTTCACGAATGCGACCTGCGAACAGAGGGTAAAAAAGAGCAGCAAGCTATAGGAACGCAAATAATAACTGTAGAGGATCAGATAATTATTGACGGCCATCAGGCCCAACGCGAGGACAATCACCCGTGTCCGAAAGCCGAGTTCCCGACCCAACAGAATAAGGGGCACGATGGTGGCGAGAGAGATGGCCACAGTAAAAACTCTCAAGCCTGCCATTGAACTGTCGGCCAAATAAATCCACAGCTTCAGCACCAGGTAGAATAGTGGCGGGTGGACCATGTCGAGTCCCGCCCGCTTAAAAAGAGACAGCCAGGGCCCTTGTGATAGTGAATAGGTGAATACTTCATCGCCCCAAAGATGGAGTGCCCAGATCGACCCAATCCGTAGCGCAATGTAAGCGATGATGCTGGCGGCCAACATCATCATTGGCTTCGGAATGAAGCGACGAAGACTGGAAGGCCCGAATCCATCACGGGATCCGGAAATTTCGTAAACTGTTTTGCGTTTCATCTGAAGGAAGCGCGATCACAAAAGCTAATAGTAGTAGTTGCTCATAGTGTGAACGGCAGAGGCCGTATGGTATATCTGGCAAGATATGATTAGCGGCAAAGACATTATTCTGATCTCAGGTATTGAATGGGACGTGCTGTGGCAAGGGTCGCACGAGATCTCGCAAAGACTGGCCCAGGCCGGCAATCGCGTGCTGTACATTGAAAACATCGGGGTCCGCACTCCCACATGGCGAGACAAGAGGCGCATCGCCCGACGTCTCAAGCGTTGGTCCACATCGCTCTTCTCCAACGGAGTGCGGCAGGTCGCCCCTAACCTGTTTGTATGCTCGCCGATTGTCATGCCTCCGTTTGGTCAGCTCCGGCAGCGTTATCTCAACCGGCGACTGCTTTCTCTGATTTCACGAGTCGCTGCATCCCTGGGAATTCACGACGCTATCTTATGGACATTTTTGCCGACTGATACCGCGCTCGATTTGATCAATCTATTTCGGACGAAATCCTCTTCGCCTGTCATCTATCACTGTACCGCAGATTTTTCCGAACTGACACCCGAGACTTCGCAGCTTCGGAAAAGTGAAAGAGAGATCCTGAAGTTGAGCGATCTGGTATTTGTGACCTGTCGTCAATTGGCCGCCTACTGCGAGCCTTGGAACGATAACGTTCACATCTTTCCGAACGGCGTCAACTTTCAGATCTTTAATAAAAATGGCCATAGCAGCAGCTCCGATGTCTCAATTTTGTCGTCGACGCCGCGGCCCATTATTGGATACATTGGCGGCCTTCATCGTTTTGTGGATTTCGATCTCCTGACCGAGATGGTGCGCCTCCGGCCTGAATGGTCATGGGTCTTTGTTGGTCCGATTCAAACCTCAGTTGACCGGCTGGCTCAGTTTTCGAACGTCTATCTGCTGGGCGAGCAAAGGCATGAATCCCTGCCACGATTCCTTCGCTATTTCGATGTCTGTATCGTCCCTTATATCAAGAGCTCGGCGACGGCGACGGTAGTGCCTACGAAAGTCAATGAATACCTGGCCGCCGGTAAACCTGTAGTCTCGACCGAACTTCCCACGATTTGCGATTTCAATAAACGCCACCACGTGCTGATCACCGCTCCTCCACAAGCGGATGACTTTCTGCAGGCCATAGACGAAAGCTTGCGGCTGCCGACTGACCCGGAAACTATTGCGTATAGAAAACGGGTGGCCAGGCTGAATGACTGGCAAGTCCATCTCGATGCCATGAGCACTCTGATAGAGTCCGAGTTGGGAAAGCGTGGATGACGGCTTCAATTAGCCAGCAGCTAACGGAATAACCGGGCCGGATGTGGTATTCGCGGCGCGAAACTGGATCAGCGGCGCAATTCTGCCCGATTCATCAGCGCCGACAATGTGACAAGATCCCGAGCGAGCTGTTCACGGAAACCCGCATACTCTTCAGACCTGATCCCTTTGTAAGGCGCTGAATTAGTCGCTGAGTTAATATTAATTTCCTTTAATGAGATGCGATTTAAGAATTGTTCACATCTCACTCTCGCTTCGCTCATGAAAGCCTGAACACTTCGCGAGTGACAGGCTTCGGCCCGTTTGAGTGCTGCGTCGAACGTTAGCAAATATCTCAAGTCGTAAATGCCGTCGGCGATCCCCTTCCACTGTAAGGTGGGAATAGATCCAGCACGCGCCGGATAAGTCGTCATGTGGTCCTTAAATCTGCGCCTCACCGTCCCCAGATGAAAGCCCGGTTCCCATTCGTCAAAATCGTTGAACGGCGAGGCAGGCGGTTTGGGCAGATGCTGGTAACAATACGGCGCGATTCCGTCGGCCCCGCTTTTCCAAAGGTAGAGACCGGCGAGAACTCGGTGGACATCCGGTTTTTCCATATGGCTCTGCCAGTAATAATAAGTTTTCCCTGCTCGAAGTCTTTGAAACTCTGCATAGGCCAGGAAGTAACGCAAATTTGCAGGCAGGTAATAGCTAAGCAGATCTGGGGCGCAGCCGATGCCGTCCTTACGCAAAAAACGCCTGGCGAAAGTTTGCCGCAGCAGAGACGACATCGTTTGTCCACCTGCGCTTCTTACCCGGCGCCATTTTTCGATGTGATCGGAAATAGCCGCCGGCTCATCGCGGGCATCCATTTCATCACTTATGTAATAGATCGGCGTGAGTTGTTTGAAGTCGATTTTTGAGAACCTCTCAGGATAGGGCGCAGTCAGCACCAGGTTGCGGTTGAAACCGATTGAGTGAGCCAGGTTCACAGCTTGTTGTAAGTGTTCCGGCTCGTATTCGTTGAGCGAGATGCTGCGAAATCCATGATCGTAGATGTCTTGCAACTGGGCCCGAAATATTTCTTTACTTAGGTAATGCTGAGGACGTCGACAATCCAGGGTGCCTTTGTACCAGAGAAACAAATCTTGTTCAGGCTGCAACAGTCTAATCGGCAACACTTCAAGTTGAAGTTCCAGTCGCTTTAAGGGGCACGTTTCGTCGCTGGTCTTCGCTTCGAGGTAGCCGCTGTAGAGTCCGGGCTCAACGTCAGCCGGAATCTTGACAGACACCCAAACTTGCTTCGACTCGTAGGATCCCAACGATGTGCACGCATTCCCTTCGAGCCGGACATTCGGCGGTTCGTAAATTTGCGACGCTCGCAACAAATGTTTCCAGTGCCAGCATCGGCCTCTTCTTGTATAGGAGTCATTTATCGGGGCGCGGTCGTCCTTGAGTAATAGTTCTGCGACTCGCAAAGGAGCAGATTGATAGACGCCCATGCCAGCCTGCTCCCAAATTTTGACGATATATAGACTGATACAGTTCCTGGGTATGACGCCAGCTGGGCCTTCCAGATCAGACGGCGTTAACTCGAGATGTGCAATAGGTCGGGGCGCTGACAGGGAAAAGGATAACGAGACCATCTCGGCGGCCGTTCCGAAACCACCGAGACAGGAAAGAGTTTCGCGGGTCGGCGCGGGCGAGTAAGGCGAGTGCTTGAAAAACAAGAGCATGTTTGTATAGTAGCAAACGCGATACACTAGCTATCTACATTGCTCATCGGTTCTTTTGCCTGCGTAACGAATATCTGATGGATCTTCCAACGATCATAGTGTTGACGCCGGTCAAGAACGAGGCGTGGATCCTGAAAACCTTTATTGAATGCGCCAGCCTCTGGGCCGATCACATCATTGTCGCCGATCAATTATCAGAAGATGAGTCGCGTGAGTTAGCCGCGACTTTTCCGAAGGTGACATTGATCGATAACCCCGGAGAAGATTATAGCGAAGTAGAGCGGCAGCGTTTGCTCATCGCGGCGGCGCGGCGTTTTCCCGGTCCGCGCGTACTGGTGGCAATAGACGCGGATGAGATCGTTTCGGCGAACATTTGTGATAGTCGGAACTGGCAAGCTGCGTTACGACAACCGCCGGGCACTGTGCTGGTCTTCCCGAAGGTGGAACTATACGGGTCCGCGCGACAGTACTTTCTTCATTCGGTGGAAGATAAGAACTCGTGGATTCCATTTGGATATTTAGACGACGGCGCCGAACATGAAGGAAGTATTTTGCATACCTGCCGAATTCCGGAATCCGTCGATGCGACGCGGTTTCGAGTGAACGATGTGGTCGTAATGCACTTCACCCGCTTTAACCGGCTTCGCGCAGAAAGCAAGGAGCGATGGTATCGTTGCTTCGAGCGCATCACTTTTCCCGAAAAGAACATACTAACTATTCACCGTCTGTACGATTTCTTCGAACGTATGAAAGGTAGGTTTAATATTCGCGCCACTCCCGGAGATTGGTGGGCCAATTATCAGCAGGCCGGAATTAATTTCGATATTAGCGAGTCTGAGAGAATCTTCTGGTGGGACTGGCACCTCCTGCGCGTGTTCAAAAAGCACGGAACTACCCCCTTCCGTTATCTGGATATTTGGGCTGTTGATTGGGAATGCCTGCGCTTGCAAGGACTATCGCGAGGCATCGCCGGACTACCGCAAGCGCCTGTTAAGATCCCTCTCGGCCCGGGAGATAGATTGATACGCTCAGTACTGCGGTGGCCCTACGCTCGCGGCCTCGTAGACAGAGTCATGTGGAGACTATTCAAGTACGGAATTATCTAAGCGGTGTTGAATCCTCTCGGGCTGAACTGGTATAAAGCAGCTAAGAAGCAGGGGAACTCGGGAAATAGGCGGCGCTTGACTTCCTCAGGTCGCAGTTTAGGATAAGACGTTTTACAGGGGGAGCAAGCGGTGTCACACATCGATGATACGTCTAACATTATCTGGTCAATCGTCGATGGCGAGGCCGTCTTACTCGACACTTCGTCAGGCGGCTATTTTTCGCTGAATCCGCAGGCCACAGAAATCTGGGAGCATTTGCAGGGCGGGCATTCTCTGTCAGACATCATCGGAATGCTTACCCAAAAATACAAAATGGATAATGAAATTGTGAGCCGCGATGTTGTCGAGTTAATCGGAGAATTGCGCACGTCGCGGCTGTGGGATTGATTTAGCTCTCATGAGGAAATATGACAGATAATAGCGAAGCAGATAAGAGAACTCTGATCCAAGGTTTCGCGCCAGGCGAGGAACCCGAGCAGACACCTGTTTATCAAAAACCGATACTGCGCAAATACGATCAGATAGAACAGGTCAAACCTTACGGACCTAGTGAGCTGGAGGCAGGTTAAAAAGTCTCAGGCCATCGCCGGGAGCAGTATGCCGGCCTCAATTAGCTCTTCGACGAAATCATCCAGATCCGAGGAAGCAGTGACGGCGGCCACGCCGTAGCACACCGCTATTTCGCTAATGATACCTTCCCTGTTATTTCCTTTGACTATTCGGCGCCAAATATAGTTTCCAACCGCTTCGAGCACGATACGAAGTCGGCTCGGGAGATGGACGATTACGGATATCTGGTCCTCGTTTCTGAACCAGAAAATCGCATCGGCCGAAATACTTAAAGCGACGTTGCCGTTCCAACGAAAGACCGGACGAAACTTTTTGAGTACGGTCTGAGGGATTTGAGTTATTGGCGCGGCGTCACTCTTGAATCGCAAATGCCATTCTTTTTGCCTGTATCCCGCCCAGTAATACAGCCGCGATATCAGTCGCTCAGGCCTGCTGCTCCAGATCTGTGCCGGCTTGAATTTTTCGCGCGCTCCATGAGGCTTGTAGATCGACGCCAAAACCGCGGCGTTCCGCCCATAACCCAAACCCTTCTTAAGAAATCCGTGCCAGGAATCGCAGTTGTAATGGGTTACTTTCGCCTGCGCGACGTAACCGAGCTGGTAGCCCAGTAGGACGATTCGCCACGCCAAATCAACGTCTTCGCATGCTGCGAGACTTTCATTGAAACAGCCGGCGTCGTTTACTGCGCTCCGGCGATACATACAATTACCGCTGAGAATCCACGGGTAAATGTTTCGCTTGCCGCTGATGGTGTCTTCCAGCACGCGCTCATTCGAGAGTGCTCCGGTGTCATCCAAATATTTCTGCACGCGCTTATTGACGGACTTATTATCAATATTGCCCTGACAGCCGCCCAGTTCTGATAATGTGAACTGCGCTGTCATTGCGCGAACCCAATTTTTCTCGGCCACACAATGAGCATCCAGAAAGCCTACCAATTCGCCGGAACTTCGTGCCAAGCCCGCGTTACGCGCGGCTGCTGCTCCTCGTTTCGCCTCACGCACCACGTGAACGCCGTGCTGTTCGGCAATCTGCACGGTGCTGTCCGAGGATCCATTATCAATCACGTAAATCCGCAGGCGGTCCCTCGGATAGTCCTGTTCCTTTAGCGCCGCCAGGGAGGCGCCGAGGTATCGCTCTTCATTCCTTGCCGCAATCAGAATATCAACAAGAGGGAATGAGTTATCTATCACATGCTTCTTCCATATCTATCTGACTTAAAGGGTTAAAATTTCGGTAATTTCAGGCAGCTGATGATCGGCAAATTGCAGTTCATAAGTCTCTGCGCCCTGAACCATCTTCGTCAGCAGGTCGAAGACGAAAGTACTATAGCTTCTGAATTGCGGCGAGCTGACGCGAAACGGCGCGCGCCGAAAGATAACCATGCTTCCGTCAACCAAACTTCGATGCACCACGTTTCGACTGATTCTCTTAAGGCGCGGGGCCGTAACGTCCGGCCGGCGTTGGAGCTGAACATAGTGGGTTATTCGCTGCGGCTGCCTCCAGGCCGCTCCATTTTGGAGAGCACTCATTCTCACCGAGAACTTTGCTCTGTTATCCATGGGGCCGACGACGTGCGGTCCGAGCTCGGGGAAGAGCTTCAATGTCTGCTCAGTGACGTGTACATAATCAAGCGAGGATAAAGCATAGGCATCGCGACCATCGACGAAAAAAAATGGCCCATCGTCGGACAGAATCTCATATCCGGCGCGCATAAGCTGGAGGGCGGTTGTAGTCTTTCCCGCGCCGCCGTCGCCAGCCAAAAAGATCGTCTTTCCGTCTTTGCTTACGACCGCGCCATGCAGTGTCTTGAGGCCATAGAAAGGCAGAGTGAAGCTTTGCAGGATCGGCCGAATAATATTAGAAATCACAGCTTGTCCGTTTTCGAGGTATTGGCCGCCCAGAGTGGCGCGAATCGTATTCGTGCTTAGCTGAAATTCCATTTCATGCCAATACTCCCCATAGTTCTTTGAGAAGAAGCGGCCGTCCTCATAATAACAGCGACCGTTGCACAGATTTGTCTCGGCGAAAACTCCGTCCGCCGGCGGGCGAATGTGCATTGCATCAGGAGCGTCACTTCTCTCCACGCATAATTTCAGGGACGCTAGTCGGTTGGGAAAGAACCCAGTCAGGTCATTTGAAACGTACAGCCGTTCGATCCAGTCTTTGATGTCTAAACTGTTAGTTTGAATATCGAATTTCAGAAAATGAAAAAGTAGTTCGAGGTTCACGCTCTGTTCTCCGCGTCATGATCAATTTTAGATATTCGCCGCACCGGACGTTATTCTGCAGACTCAAAATTAACTGGCATAAATCGTACTGAGACTTGAAAGAGTCATAGTATTCGACCTTCTCATTGCCTAAGTATAAACGCAACTCATCGCGTAACTTTTGTAACTCACTTAAACTCTCCGGCGTGGGTTGGCCTTCGCTGATTATCCGGCGGATGAGCGCGCTCAGCTCGGACGCAAGTTGTTGAAATTGCCTAAAGACAGAGATAGGCGTGAGGTTCCCCTCCTCCTCCAAATCCTCCATGAGTTTACCCATAGCCTGCAAGCTGATGGATCCGGCGCCTTGATAGGTTAGATCAATCTGCTTGAGAATCTGTGTGAAAGCCTGTACCGACGTTTCCCAGTCATAATCGTTCTCGACGGTTTTAAAGGCTGACTGGCGTAGTTGTTCGGCGAGGTCGTGATCATGCAGCAAACGCCGAAGCGTTTCATAAAGATCGTGCGGATCATTTGGTCTTGCCAGCAGCAGGTTCACGCCGTCAATTCCGTAGTCTGATACTCCATAGGTTGCAGTTGAGACAACCGGGACTCCGCAGCGGAAGGCTTCGAGCGCAGGGAGGCCTAACCCTTCGTACCATGATGTGCAGCAATACACATCGCAACTCGCAATAATTTTCGGCATTTCTTCTTCGGTCGGACAAAAGTGCAACTCAATCGGAAGGGGAAGGTCATCAAGAATCCCACGGCCTCTGCTCTCCTGGGTGACTAGCACCAGTTGAACTTTGGTCTCCAGGGAAAGCGTATTGAGCGCAGCAAAGCCGTCCCTCATCCCTTTATAGGGCATCAGGTAATTGCCAACCATCAGGACTCGCTTATTTTCGGCTGGTGCTTTGCGAGGTTTGGGAGCAAAGATGGTTTTATTAATTCCCATTGGCAGATAGAACGATTCTCTGGCGACCCGCTCCAGGAGCAAACTCTGCACGGCCCGCGAAATGGAGATGATTGGCGCGGGTAACTTGTATATCTCTGTAAAGCTCGGGCAATCCGACAGGAAGTGAGCGAAACTCCCGTTCCGCCCATGATGAAAACTTTCGTAGTCCTGACAAAACAAGATGCAGCGTGCTGTGTCCAGGCGTGGAAGCACCAAGGGAAGCATGAAAGCATTGGACACCAGCACGAAGTCATAGGAGCTCATAGGTATGGCTTCAATATCCTTCGCGTCGACAAGACGGGCTTTTAACGAAAACCATTTGGGTGGCCCCGCAAAAGAAAAAATATCAACTGAGTATTCGAGATCCACCAAACGATTGGCTAACTCGAAGATCACTTTGACGCCGCCGCTGAGCGCGGTTGTCGGCAAGCAGAACAGTAAGCGCAATCTCTTCTCTCCGATTCACCTTTACAATTGAATTACTTGGAGACGTTTTCCCGGTTGGTGGTTCTATTTCTCTTTCTCAGCAGGCACTTGGCAAACCGCTCGCCCCTTTAGCGTTGAGAACAGGAAAGAAAGGCCCCTTTAGCGGCCGCGAACGAATCGCCCTTAATTGATCAACCAGTGCATCAATGTCGCCGGTAGGTAGAATGTAACCGTTTCGACCGTGCTTCACATACTCCTTCATACCGGTGTCCTCGGTAACGATGACCGGCACGCCGCACGCCAGAGCCTCGAGCGGCGCAAGTCCCAGTCCGTCCTCAAAGCTCGGATGGACTAATACATCGGCGCGGTGCAAATATGGCAGTGGATCGCCATTGCGAATTTTGATGCGCCGATCAGCTGCTAAATATTTACGCAGATATCTTTCCATAGCTTCAGAGCCGCACCCACCCACTAAGATCAATTCCGCATCTTGATGTTCCAGGCGCTTAAAAGCCTCTAATAAAACCGGGACCCCCTTCGATACCTGCAAACGACCGACATATACGATGGTAAAACCGTCTGATTGAAAATCACGGATGGGAGGAGCAAACCGGGACTCAGCAGCGAGAACGTGCCGGCGTAATTTCGATTCGGGCACACCCGCTGCCAGGTAGGTCTCCCTCGAATACTCTGAATGCACATAGATCAAATCAGCCGTCTCATATTCCAGCAGGATCTTCTTAGCGTGCGAACGATTCAGCCAACTCTTCTCAATCGGAAAGGCCTGGCTGGCCTTAAGATGTTGACGCCTTACATTTGCGATGTGCGTTGTCGGTGACTCGAGACGCAAGTGTTGGTATTTAAGTTTCCTGACCCGATTGAAGCTATGCTGCGCCCGGCCACTGAATCCGTGGAGAACCTCGGCGTGAGCCAGGCGTTGTGCTACGGCCCGATCGAACAAATCGGCGGAAAGAAACTCCCTCCAACTAAGGGAGTAACGCAAAGGCGGAACACGAAACAAGCGCCGAAAGCGATTGAGGGAAATCTCCTGGCCCTGAGCATCGTTTGGTTTTTTGCGACTTGCATAGTAACAGCCAAGCGTTTCCGTCGAGCGCGCCGCTTCAACCAAGAATCGCAGATGCTTACCCAATCCCCCCTCATTGTAAGCGGCATTGCAGGACAAGACTTGCATCATGTTCAAGGGGTGTCTCGCTGCCCTCATCGTTCAACTCAAATAGCGTTCGACGTACAATATATCGATTAGGTTCGGGAAAATGAAATCCTGAATGGTCGGATCACTGTCGATAAGCTAGAGTGCAACAACTGTGCGATACTCTCGCGCTTGGCTTTTCAATTTAGGACTACGCTCAGCATATGAAGCTTCTAAACCGCATTAACGATATCTCCTTTAAACGACGCGTGGCGATCGCAGTAGCAGCCTTCTTACACATCGGGGTGACCCTATGCATTTTTACTATCGGGAGATTCGGCCTATTTTCACAACAGTTTGATCGTGATGGAATCGGTCATTTCGCGAAAGACAGTATCGTTTTCCGAGATGAGGCCCAGGACCTGGTCGGAATGCTGTTGCATGACGGGCTTGTTCCCTGGCTGAAAGCCCCGGCGGAACTTCACGTCAAAGGCTATTCCCTATCGCTTGCTTTCTTCGGGAGATTGCTCGGCACGAACATTTTGGCAGTCGAGCCACTGAATCTTCTTTACTATTTAGCGATGCTGGCGCTGACCTTTAAGCTGACAAAGAAGCTCGCCAGTGCGCGTGCTGCATGGTTAGCGACAACCATAGTAGGCGTATGGCCTTCGCTGCTTTTGCATTCTACTCAGCTTCTTAGAGATCCGTTGTTTATCGTAGCTCTGCTGGCGTTGGTTCTCATCCTTACCGGCTTAATAACCGTTACTTATAACTGGGCCCGCAGCATGATCGCAGGACTAACAGCCTTCGGCGCAGCCGTCCTGCTCTGGATGACTCGATCTGATATGTGGCTAGTGTTGCGTACTATTATGGTCTGCGCAATCGTTCTGCTCATCGTCAGAATGCTACGAGACCGTAGATTGCTTTTGCCTAATCTGTCAGGCATTGCTTTGCTGCTAGTCTTAACCTCCTTCAGTTTTCAGGCAGTGCAGAGAATTGAACAGACGACGGGGGTTTCGACGGGCGTTAGTGCCAACGAGGTTGATGACCTCCCCTTATGGGCCCGAATCGCTGTGCGACGCCATCATTTCATTTCAGGTTATGCCGACTCAGGCTCAATGATCGATACTGATGTTGCGTTTTCCGGCCCGGCTGACATCGTCAAATATATTCCACGCGCACTGGCAATTGGGTACTTAGCGCCTTTCCCCGAAATGTGGTTCAAGTCTGGCCGCAACGTCGGATTGAGCGGGCGTTTGATTACCGGAATCGAAACTTCGATTACATATTTGATTGAAGTGCTGGCTTCAATTTTGATTTGGCGCAAGCGCCGAGATCTATCTATCTGGTTCCTCGTGATGACCACCGCCTTGGGCGCAATAGCAACGGGACTAGTAGTTGTAAATATGGGCACTCTCTACAGAATGCGCTTCGGTTTCTGGGTACTGCTGGCAATTCTTGGCTCCGCGGGGCTCTGCGAATTACTTTCGTTCAGTTGCGAGCCAAAAATAATTGCAGGCCGGGATTAAGGGTTTCAAAAAGAAAACGTTGAAACGGTTACTCGGTCGATCGCGGTAGCAACATTAGTGGCGACATAACCTTAGAACGGTTGCTGGGGGACAAATCCCCTTGACAGTCCGGACCCAAACACTTAGTCTCTGGAGGCTTAATCGAAGGAAGTGGACACGGCCCTGACGCGACTTTGCTCCTAAACACATCGGCGGCCGTTAGAGTAACAAGGGTTAGAGATTTCCGCACTAGCGTTGTCTCTCCGTCCTTCGCGACTCCAATAACACAAAGATGAGCAGTAGCAAGGCTTCATACTCAGCAGCTGTAGCGCCAGCAACCTACTCTTTTGGCGGGAATCCAGAACACCTGGAGGTTGAGCAAGCGATGGCGGTGGTCGCGCTTAGTCACACCGTGACTGAACATCAGGTGTACTCCGCGATGCTGTCGGAAATCGAAAGCGTCGGAACCTGCGTCGCTTCGATCACGACACGCCGCCTGATGAGTCTGACGGGTATTAGTGGCTACAGCACGGTGCGCAGAGGTGTGATCGGGCTCGTCAACAAACTGAGTATTGAACGACAGAAGGTGGCCGGCCAAAACGGTGGTCACCAGCCGGCTTTGGTCTATTTGGTTTTTACCCCGGAAGCGATCCTGGCGCGACGACGCGCGGTCGGTCTCCCTGCTTACCCAAAAGGCGTGGAAAGCGAACACGGGACATTGTCTCTGGGGCCAGCGGTGGGGCGGGTGGTCGATGGCCACAATCTGAGCCGGCGAGAAGCGCAAGTAGCGTTGTGCTGCGCCCAGGGATTAACGAATGCCGCGATCGGAATCCGGCTGCAGGTCAGCGAACAGACAGTCAAGTTTCATCTGCGGAATATTTTCGTCAAGTTTGGCGTCAAGCGACGGGCTGAGTTGATCTCGCGCCTGTTTCGTGATGGTGGTGGCACCAACTTCAGTCTGTGATTTCCGGTTGAGAGAAAACCGACGCTGCTGAGAATCGCAGATTAAGGTCTGTGCCACGGTTGACAATTAGAGGCTGCCTCGCTTTGAGGTTTCCCTTCGGGGTCGCTACGTGTCTTCGTGTTGATTTAACAATGAAGAGCACGCATGAGGGAAAAGTGTGTTTGGACGACCCGGAGGATGAAAAGAGGAAAACGGCGCGGGCTCTGACACGCATACGCCAGGTCCGGAGTCGCGCCGCTCGGCATCGATTGAAAGTGAAGACTATGAAATTCGTTCGTAATAATTCTTGTTTCGTTCCCCAAGTGATCAATAAAGCAGCGTTGCTTGTTGCCTTCGCAGTCGTAAGCATGGCGTCGATGGCCATCGCCCAACCCCAGCCAACCGCAGACTCCAAACTCCCAGCCACACAGACCATGTCATCGCCCGGGACGGCATCGCCAGATAATCAACGCTACCGGATCGGCGCTGGTGATCTACTGGACATACACATTTTGAATCGGCCGAACCTCTCGCGCGATTCGGTGCGTGTCGATGGCAGCGGAATGATCCGCATGCCTTTAATCGACAGCGACATTCAGGCGGCATGTAAGAGCGAAGGCGAATTGGCGAAAGAGATCTCCACCCGCTATCTCAAGTATTACCGCAATGCTCAGGTGGATGTTTTTGTGAGGGAGTTTCACGCGCGCGAGGTGGCGCTGATCGGTGCTGTTAACTCGCAGGGCCGTTACCAGATGCAGCGGCGAATACGCCTGCTCGAGCTACTCACCTTTGCTAAGGGTCCATCAGAGAGGGCCGGACAGACTATCAATATCATCCGCGGACCGCGGACGGATCTGTGCCGCGGTGATTCCGATCCCGCTGACGAAGCCGGCGGATTTATCAGCCTGCGGCTTAACGACACGCTGCGCGGAGAAGAGAAAGCCAATCCTTATATGGAAGCCGGCGACATCGTAACGATCCCTGAGGCTGATCAGGTTTACGTTGTGGGCAATGTCTATCATCCACAGGCTATTCCGATAAGAGATCCGATCACCGTCTCGCACGCAATCGCGGTCGCTGGAGGCCCGCTGCGCGACTCAAAAACGGATCGGGTCCATATCATCAGGCAAGTTCCGGGATCGGGTGGCCAGTCAGAGTTGTATGTCAGCTTAAAGGAAATTGCCAGCAAGAAGGCTGAAGACGTTCTGTTGCGCCCTAACGATGTGGTCGAAGTGTCGGAATCGACAGGCAAGAGTCTCCTCCGAGGCTTGATGGGCTCGGCCATGTCGCTTCCCCTCCGGGCGATACCGTAGGGATGGTTTCAAGCGGTATTTAGGAAAGAAATTTGCTCCAAGAGCATTGCGGTTCGTTGAAGGACAGATCGCCTGTGAATTTTTTGGTTTGAGATCTCCAGAGAAGATTGAACAATGAACGAAGCAACTAAAATGGTGAAGCGCGAGGACTCGCCAGGCGAAATTGATCGCCGCGCGGATGAAGCCTCGTCCTATCGTTCGCCCTCATACGGTTATGGAGACGCAGCGCCCGAAACCGGAACCCATCTCCTTGACTATTGGCGCGCCGTCCGCAAGCGCCTCTGGTTGGTAATAGGTGTCGCCGCCTTGATTACTACCCTGGCTACGCTTTACGTCGCGCGCAAGCCGGATGTGTATGAGGCCTCGTCGCGCATACAGGTCGACACAGAAGTCAACCCTATGTATTCGGGCAAGGACAATAATACCTACGACTATAATTCAATGACGGATCCGGCTTACTTCAATACCCAACTTCAGATTCTGACTGGTCCAAGCCTGATGCGTCGGGTCGTCAGAACGCTGGATCTTGAACACAGCCAGGCCTTTCTAAGCCCGCAGGCATTGCAACCACGCTCGCCGTGGAGGACGATGATGCAAATGTTCGGCGTAGCAGGTCCGGATAAGAAAGCTGCCGGGAGTCAACCAACTGAACTAACGCTGACCTCGGCCGTCGCGGCAGTAAGCTCCACCGATGACCTAGCACAGGCAAAACGGCTGGCGCCTTTCGTCGGCGCTCTTCAGGCTGGGCTGAAGGTTACGCCCGTGCGTGAAAACCGCGCCGGCTATGACAAACAGACGCGTCTGATCGACATTAGCTACCAGCACGGCGACGCCGATATCGCCGCGAAGATCCCCAATGCAGTCGCGGAAGCCTTCGTTCGCTCGAATCTGGAAAAGAAGAACGAGACCAACACCAGCACCAGCGAGTTTCTTTCCAAGCGGGTGGCTGAGCTGCAGGTTCAGATCCGCGCGGATGAACAAAAACTGGTGGATTACGCTAAGAGCAATCAGATTCTGTCACTCGATGCCAGTCAAAACACTGTGGTCGATCGCCTGTCTGGACTGAACAAGCAATTACTGGAAGCCGAAAACGATCGCAAGATGGCTGAAGCTGAGTACAACGCGGCAAAGTCACCCGGCGCCGCCAAGGCGCTCGCCGAGGTGGGCGCCAAAGATCTCAACAATTCCGAGCAGCAATTGGCTGACCTGAAGCAGAAACGCGCCCAGCTGTTGGTTGATGCTACAGAGGAGGCGCCGGAAGTGAAGGAAGTCGATCAGCAGATTGCCGAAGTGCAAAAGCATCTGAACGAAACCCGCGCCCGCAACACCGGCACGCTGCTTACCAATCTGGAAACCAAATATCGCCAGTCACTCAGCCGCGAGGAAGCCCTGCGCACGTCGTTCAATCAGCAAAAGAGCGAGACCTTAAGCCAGAACGAAGCAGCGATCAACTATCGGATCCTGCAACAGGGAATTGCGACCAACAAAGGACTGCTCGACAGTCTGCTTCAGCGTTCTAAAGAGAATGATGTGGTACTGGCAGGGCGGCCCAACAATATTTCGGTCGTTGATTACGCGATTGTCCCTGACAATCCCGCCGGTCCTCAGCGTATGAGTGCGGTGATGATGGCGCTGCTTCTGGGGCTGGGGCTGGGCGTTGGATTGGCGCTATTACTCGAATATCTGGACGACACGGTGCACTCCGCCGCGGACGTCGAAAGGTTCTTGCGTCTCCCGGCCCTGGCGGTTATACCCGCAACCGGATCGGGCGCAGCGCGGAGACGATTGCGTTCATCGGCAATGTCTCTGCAAAAGCGTAATGGAAGTAACGGCACGCACCCCGAATTACTCCTCCAAGTCAATGGCCGCTCGGCCCTGGCCGAGGCCTACCGGCAACTGCGCACTTCCGTTCTGCTGTCGACTGCGGGGCGGGCGCCAAAGACTCTGCTGGTTACTTCAAGTCTTCCCGGCGAAGGCAAGACAACCACAGCGGTCAATACTGCGATTAGCCTGGCGCAGACGGGCTCCAGCGTAGTAATCATCGATGCCGACATGCGTCGTCCGCGACTGCGTGCGATCTTTGACTTGCCCGACCGCGAAGGGCTCAGCTCGATTCTTTCCAGCGATATGAGCCATGAAAAGATGCTGCAGACGATCATAAAACATGAGGGCTCCGGCCTTTGCGTACTTACGTCCGGGCCGATTCCGCCCAACCCGGCCGAATTACTCGGGTCAGATCAAATGGGCAAACTCATTGGCGTCCTGAGCAGGGAGTTCACGCACATTGTGATCGACTCGCCACCGATCAGTGGATTCACTGACGGTGTGTTGATCGCTTCAATCGTCGACGGTGTACTCCTGGTCGTTCATGGCGGCAAGAGTTCGCGGGGAGTGGTGCGCCGCTCGCGGCAACTGCTGCTCGACGTCGGCGCCAAGATTGTCGGCGTGGTGCTGAACAACGTCAGCGCGCGTTCGCACGACCACTATTACTACCAGCGCTATTATGACGGGGCCGCTTACAACAGCGAAGTTGAGGTTTGAAAGCGCCGGCACCGCCGCCAGTTCTTGATTTTGGTGTGCGGCGACTTGTCGCCGCTTTCGTAAGTCGCGACTTGTCGCGGCCCCATCGAATGCCTGACAGAGTTGCGGCGCCAAAGCGCCGAAAAAAAGCGATGACAAGTCACCGAACTCCAAAGTAGGCGACCGACTCGCATACCCGCAACTGACTTCTGTGCACTTCGAAGTCCGCAATCGGCGTTTCGCGAACCTTTCCATGTCCGCCCTTAGCAAGCCGCATTTAGAAGTAGATTCGCTTCCGACGTTCTTTATCGATCCGCCCAGCGGCTGGGCCTCGCTCGGACTCCGCGAGTTGTGGGCCTACCGCGAGCTGCTCTATTTTCTTACGCTGCGCGACATAAAGGTGCGCTACAAACAGACGGCGCTCGGAGCTGCCTGGGCGATTATTCAACCACTGTTCATGATGCTGGTCTTTAGTTTGTTCTTTGGCCGGCTGGCAAAAGTCCCTTCCGACGGTATTCCTTATCCGATATTTGTTTTCTGCGCGCTTCTGCCCTGGCAGCTTTTCGCCAGCGCTCTGACTGAGTCGAGCAACAGCCTGGTGGGCAATCAGAATCTGATTACCAAGGTCTACTTTCCCAGGCTCGTCGTCCCTATATCGGCGGTGTTGGGCGGGCTGGTTGATTTTGCGATTGCCTTTGGCATTTTGCTGTTGATGATGACCTATTATCACATCGTTCCGACCTGGGCCATCGTGACGCTACCTGGCTTTGTGTTGCTGGCAATCATGACCGCGCTGGGCGTTGGTCTATGGTTGTCGGCTCTCAACGTTCAGTATCGTGACGTGCGCTACACGATAAATTTCGTCATCCAGTTCTGGTTGTTTGCCACACCCGTCGCCTATCCCAGTTCAATCGTTCCGGCTCGTTGGCGCGCGCTCTACGGATTGAATCCGATGGCCGGTGTGGTCGAAGGTTTTCGCTGGGCCCTTTTGGGAAAATCAGATCCGCCGGGCGCGCTGCTCTGGGTTTCCGTGGCAGTCGTTATCGCGCTTCTGATTGGCGGTCTATTCTACTTCCGTCGCATGGAGGCACAGTTCGCCGACATCGTTTGAAGCCGAAGCGACCAGTGGTCGAATGCTTGAGAAGGAATTTTGCACAAGAAGTGGGAACGATTGTCCGCGGCGGTGAGTTTGTGCCTCGGAGGCCCGAAGGGCCGTCATGAAATAGCCACGTCCGTAAGGGCGTGGCCGGGAAGGTATTCAAAGCCTCGGAAGCCCGAAGGGTCGACACATCGCACTGGGTTATTAACTTGTCATGCCGCGCCTTCGGCGCTCAATTCGTCGATGGGTTCTCGATCCACGGCCTGACGGTCGTGGCTATTTCCTCACGGCCCTTCGGGCCTTAGGTCGTGAAAGGCATGAAATAATAGTTTTGTGCAAAAGCTTTAAAAGGAGATTTCTGTGAATAAGGCTCTCTACACGTCGGTTCGCCAACTAATGCGGAAAATAATGTTCACCAATCCGCGTGGCCGTTTGGTCTCCCTTCTCGCTGTTGCAGCGGTCGGCGCGGCGATGATGGTTGCTCTAACCAGCTCAGCAGAACGCTCCGTGACCAAAGTTGCTCCTCATCAGCAGGACAACAACCCGGTGAACACAGCGCTCGACTACAAACCAAAATCAAACCAGCCGATTCTAAATCTCTTGAATCAGGAAAAGGGCGAACCCGCGCAAAGAGTAGATGACGCATCAGACACCATGAAGCCGGTCAAGCCGACAGTATTTCATGGAGATGTTCGCCGGCTTCCTTTGCGGAAACCTGTTGTTGAAGAAGAACGTCCTGAACCTCAAGAGCCGCCCTCGGATTTGCCGGCAGTGGTGCCGGGCAAGGTGCAACAGGACACCGCGCTACAGTCCTTTGCTCCTGCAGCACCGGCGCCGACGCCGAGCAGCAATTTTCCAGGTCTCGACTTTGCTAACTGGGGCGCCGGCTGGCCGCCCGACACAAATGGTGATGTCGGCCCGAATCATTACATCCAGACGGTAAATACTTCGATTGGCATCTACGACAAGAGCAGCGGCACTCGCCTGGCAGCCTTAACCTTTAACACACTATTTTCGCAAGCGGCGACGGGTACGCCCTGTGACAACTCAAATCAAGGCGACCCGGTCGCTCTCTATGATGCTCTGAGCGATCGTTGGATCGTTTCTGACTTTGCCTGGTCAAACTATACGTCCGGAGCGATGTACCAATGCATGGCAGTTTCGCAGACGAGTGATCCTGTTGCCGGTGGTTGGTATTTTTACGCCTGGCAGACTGCAACCGGAGGCAAGATCCCGGACTACCCAAAACTCGGAGTCTGGCCGGACGGAATTTACATGTCGGCCAACGTATTCGGTACTACCGGCAGTCAGGCGTTTCAGAATGCGCAGGTGTGGGCGTTTAATCGCACTGAGATGGAGAGCGGCGTGACGGCGCACGTCGTCAGTTTTAGCCTGCCCCAGAAAATCGGCGCGACTAGCCTCTTTGGTTTGTTACCCAGCAACTTGCGAACGAATGGCAGCGCTCCGGCCGCGGGCACTCCTAACTACTTCACTTCGATCTTCGGCAGCTTCGTGGCGCGCGTCTGGAAATTCCATGTTGACTATGGTGTGCCGGCGAACTCCACGCTGACTGGACCGAGCAACGTGACGATTTCGTCATTCAGCGCGGGACCAGGCTCGGTTCCCGAGAAGACTGGCAATAACGTCGACACGCTGTCCTATCGTTTGATGATGCAGAATCAGTATCAGAATGCGAATGGCGCGGAGTCCTTATGGATTACGCACACCGTCGGCAATGGCGGTTCGCCGAATGTCGCACAGCTGCGCTGGTATCAATTGAACGTGACCGGCGGCACAGTAGTTACGGCTGCTCCGATCCAGCAAGGCACCTGGGCGCCTGATTCGAAAAACAGGTTCATGCCGAGCCTGGCCCTGGATAAGAACGGCGATATGGCGCTTGGCTACAGCGTCTCAGACTCGACAATGTTTCCTGCTATTCGCTACGCCGGCCGTCTGGCCAATGATGCCTTGGGCACACTCGGCCAGGGTGAAACCTCTCTGATCGAGGGGACAGGTTATCAATGCTGCAACTTCTCGGATGGTACAACCAATACGCGCTGGGGCGACTACAGCACGATGACCATCGACCCCGATGGTTGCACCTCAGCAATCCAATCAGCGGGGCATTGGTGACGGCGGGTATTCACATCCTCAAGACCAATGCCAGCGGCTTCTACAACTTTGGCAATACGCCGGCGGGCACGTACACAGTCAACGTTACGGCCTCGGGTTATAACAGTGGCAGCGCCAATAATGTGAACGTCTCAAACGGCGGTACGACGACCCAAAACTTTGCGCTCAGCACCCCGCTAACGTCGACGAGCATTTCAGTTGGCGCGGCCAGCGGAACTTATGGCGGCACGACTACGCTGACGGCTACTTTGACTCAACAGGGCGGCCCGCCTCTGAGCGGAAAAACGATCACCTTCACTCTGAACGGCGCCAGCTTCGCAGGCAACACCGCAGTAACCAATGGCAGCGGTGTCGCGACGCTCGCAAACGTTAGCCTCGCGGGAATCAATGCGGCAACTTATCCGACCGGAGTCGGCGCCAGCTTCGCCGCGGGTGGTGGTTTCGCCGGCAGCTCAGGTGCAAACAGTCTGACTATAAGTAAGGCGACGCCGGTGATAACCTGGAGCAATCCGGCCAACATTACTTATGGCACGGCCCTGAGCGCGACAGAACTAAATGCCTCGCCCAGTGTCCCGGGCTCTTTCGTCTACAACCCTGTAGGAGGCACGGTACTCCACTTCGGCAACAGTCAGTCTTTATCCACGACCTTCACGCCAACCGATACGACTAACTACAACGGCGCTTTGAAGTCCGTCAACATCAATGTGCAGAAGGCTGTACTCACCGCCACCGCGCAAGACAAATCGAAAACGTATAGAGCCACAAACCCAACGCTCACTTATGCCATCACTGGATTCGTCAACAGCGATACGCAGGGTAGTGCCACGACCGGTCAGCCAGCTCTCAGCACCACGGCCGTGACTACCAGTATCGTCGGTGGGTATCCAATCACGATTGTGGCGAACACATTGAGTGCTACGGATTACACTTTTTCATTCGTCAACGGCACGCTGACAGTGTCCAAGGCCACGCCGGTGATCAACTGGAGTAATCCTGCCGACATCGTCTATGGCACTCTGCTGGGAAGCACTCAACTAAATGCCACCGCGTCGAATCCAAACGACAGCTCGAGTGTGGCGGGCAGCTTCAACTACAATCCGGCCAGCGGAACGTTGCTCAATGCCGGTAATAATCAGTCCCTGTCAACCACCTTCACCCAGACTGATACCACTAACTACAACGGAACTTCCGGGGGCGCATCGATTAACGTTCTAAAAGCGAATCAGACGATCAGCTTCGGCTCTCTACCGAACAAGACTTACGGCGATCCCGATTTCACGGTGAGCGCCACCGCTTCATCGGGTCTGGGCGTGAGTTTCGGGGCGAGCGGTCAATGTACGATCGGAGGCAATCTGGTTCATCTTACTGCTCCGGGCTCGTGCACGATTACGGCGTCTCAGGCTGGTAACAGCAATTACAACGCAGCGCCAAATGCGCCGCAGTCGTTCACCATTGCTGCCCAGTCCTCGAATTCAGCGACGTTCGTGAATCTTGATACAGTAACGCAGGGTAACTGGAAAGGTGTGTACGGCGCCGAGGGCTACAACGTCATCAATGACACGGTGAGCTATCCGGCTTATGCGCAGGTGAGTCCTAGTGGTCAAAACTCCTACACCTGGGCCGCCTCGACGAGTGATGTGAGAGCGCTGCAAAAGGCGCTTATTTCCGACCGCATAGCCGGCACCTGGTACACGTCAACAACGTTCGATATTGATATCAATCTCACGGATGGTCAGACTCATCAACTCTCGCTTTATTGTCTGGATTGGGATCCGGCTTCTCGGGTGGAAACGATTGACGTTCTGGACGCGACGAGCAACGCTTTACTCGACACTCGCAACGTCTCCTCGTTCGGGAATGGTCAGTACGTAGTCTGGAATCTCTCTGGGCATGTAAAGCTTCGAGTGACGAACACAGCAGGGGTTAATGCTGTAGTGAGCGGACTGTTTTTTCAATCGGCTGCCGCTCCACCGCCAACCCCTACGCCGACACCCACTCCAATTGCGGGTTCGGCTTCATTCGTGAATCTGGATCCGAACACGCAGGGGAACTGGAAGGGTGTGTACGGCGCCGACGGCTACAACGTCATCAATGACACGGTGAACTACCCTGCTTATGCACAGGTCACGCCTGTTAATCAGAGCTCTTACACCTGGGCCAGCTCGACGACTGATGTGCGAGCACTGCAAAAGGCCCTTATTTCCGACCGCATAGCCGGCACTTGGTATACGTCAACATCGTTTGATATCGATATCAATCTTACGGACGGTCAGGCTCATCAACTCTCGCTTTATTGTTTGGATTGGGATCCGGCTTCTCGGGTGCAGACGATTGACGTTCTGGATGCGACGAGTAATGCTGTACTCGACAGCCGTAGCGTCTCCTCGTTCGGTAACGGTCAGTACTTAGTCTGGAAGCTATCCGGTCACGTAAGGCTTAGAGTGACGAACACAGCAGGAGTTAATGCTGTAGTGAGCGGACTGTTCTTTCAGTGATTTCGGCGGTGTGTTATCGGCGGTTACGCGGCCAACAACAAGCTGCTGGCCAGCGGCGAATGCATGAAGCCAAGGTGTGGTCTTGTCAAGAAGCGCTTCCAATTGGTATCCGGTCCTGTTCAGGATGAGGTGCCCTTATCGCAGGTTAACGACAGACGAGATTCTATCGACGAAGTCGGACTTGCTTCCGAGGTCAGTTTCTCTTGTGGCCCCCGATTATTCTTCATGTCTGAAATTGCTATTAGCTGCAAAAACCTGAGCAAGCAGTACCGTATCGGCGAGCGCGAGTCGTATAAAGCCTTGCGCGATGTGATCACTGACGGCTTCGCCTTGCCCTTTCGCAAGCTGCGCTCAGCGCTAACCCGCGACGAAGCCTCTTCAAATGGCTCGCGATCATCGGTAATCACTCACCACTCATCGCTTAGTCCCAATGACGCAGCACTCAGCATTCCGTCCTCAGCGCTTCCGATCCACAATCCGCAATCCGAATTCCGAAATTCCTTCTGGGCCCTCGATGACGTCTCGTTCGAAGTAAAGCGCGGCGAAGTAATCGGCATCATCGGCCGCAACGGAGCGGGGAAGAGCACGCTGCTCAAGATTCTTTCGCGCATCACTAAACCAACAAAGGGACATGCAACGATTCATGGCCGCGTTGGCTCTCTGCTTGAAGTCGGTACCGGCTTTCATCCGGAATTGACCGGTCGCGAGAATATTTATTTGAACGCAGCCATTCTTGGTATGCGCAAATCGGAGGTCGAACGAAAGTTTGACGAGATCGTCGCCTTCGCCGAAGTTGAAAAATTCATCGACACGCCGGTAAAGAGGTATTCCAGCGGCATGTATGTGCGCCTCGCTTTCGCCGTCGCTGCTTACATGGAGACCGAGATATTGTTGGTCGACGAAGTGCTAGCGGTGGGCGATGCGCAGTTTCAAAAAAAGTGTTTGGGGAAAATGGGCGATGTCGCGAAGCATGGACGCACGGTAATATTCGTCAGTCATAACATGGTTGCCGTTCGTACTCTCTGCATCCGCGCTTTCACTCTTGACGAAGGAAAGCTAATTCAGCAAGGCCCTACGGATTTAGTCGTCAATTCATACCTGAAGATGTCAGTCGGATCTTTTACAGAAAGAGTTTGGTCCAAACCCGATGAGGCACCCGGAAACGAGAGCGTACGTCTCCAGAGTGCGCGCGTTGTCCCAATAGAAGGTTATCCATCTATAATCACCGTTCGAACTCCCTTCGCGCTTGAATTTAGTTTTTGGAATCTGAAACCGCAGACGAGGATTAACCTGAGTTTACATGTCTATAATGAAGAAGGCGTTTGCGTATTCGTCACTACAACAATCAATGAGCCGAACTGGCATGGTCGGCAATTTCCTCGAGGATTGTTTCGCAGTGTTTGCGAAATTCCAGGCAAGCTACTTAACAACGGAGCATACCGAGTCCTTCTCTTGGTCGTGCAGGACATGGCGCACATAATTTATCAGCACGACAATGCTTTGACGTTTGAAATACAAGACGCTAACGACGATCGAGGCGAGTATCATGGTAAATGGTTTGGAACCGTGCGCCCCGAGCTTTCCTGGAACACAGAGTTGGTAAATCACATTCCGTAGGCGGCAGTGCTCACCAAGTGTTTGGACACCATGACTGAACTGTTCACAACCCACACTAAGATAGTCTCCTTAATCAAGCCTGATCTACCGTCACTCGAGGACATCGAGGGCCCGCTACGCGAAATCCTCGAGAACGGGAAAATCACAAACTTCGGCAGGTACGTTACTGCATTTGAAGCGGAAGCAAGCAGCTATCTTGGTGCAGAGGCGCTGACCGTCTCCTCGGGAACTGTTGGCCTGATATTTACGCTTCAGGCCCTCGGACTCGAGCGCGGCCAGAAGGTTATTGTGCCCGGCTTCACCTTCATGGCTACCGCGCAGGCTGTGCTGTACGCCGGCGGCATTCCAGTTTTCGCCGAGTGCGAAGATGATTTAACGCTGTCGCCGGCTGACCTGGCGCAACTGCTGGACAAGCACACGGACGTTGGCGGCGTCATCGCTACCCACATCTACGGGCTGCCGTGCAGGACCGATGAGTTGCAAAAGCTCGTCGATGACTATGCACAGCGTCAGGGTCGTAAGGTCTTCTTAATGTATGACGCGGCCCACGCCTTTGGATCGTCGGTCAACGGCACGCGCGTAGGCAGTTTCGGCGCGGCGGAAGTGTTTTCACTTTCAGTCACTAAAATGCTGGTCAGTGTAGAAGGCGGAATGGTTGCCAGTCGCAACTCAGAGCTGATCGAACGCATACGCAAGATGCGCAATTACGGAATCGAGTCGAACTATAATACTTACTGGCCGGGTATGAACGGCAAGATGAGTGAGTTCCACGCGATTATTGGTCTGCATAACTTGCGGCGGCTCGATTCTCTGGTGGCCCAACGGCAACAAAAAGCCCGTTACTTCCTCGACAGAATACGCGAACAAACTAACTATGAAACTTTGCCCTGGCCGGAAGAAGTGACTCACACCTTCAAAGACTTCACGGTGCTAGTACCTGATGAGAAGGCTTCGCAACGTGACACCGTAATTGCGTTTCTAAAAGAGCAGGGGATTGAAACGCGAGCGTACTTCCACCCTCCGGTTCACGAACAAGAGATGTTTCGCCAGTACTCGGATCGCGTTCTGCCGCGCACTGAGTCGTTGTCCCGGCGCGTTATCACACTTCCGTTCTACACCAGCATCAACGAAGACGAAATGGATTACGTGGTCGAGGCGCTGGAGCGGTCAGAAGAAGTCTGGTGAAATATTGTCGCGATGTAAGCGGATGAACACGAACTTATACAAGGGAAAGGGCCTTGCCCAAAAAGTCGATCAACTGATTGCTGGGAACGCGGACGTCCCGTCCGCACTGAGCGCGAAGCGCGAAAAGCGCTGTTTGTCTTCAACACGGCAATAACAAGTGTCGGGACCGGATGCGGACGAAACGTCCGCGTTCCCAGCATTGACCCGCCGCGTGCATCCTGGACGACCTTTTGGGCAAAGCCAAAGAGAAAGCCACCGGCAACTTTACCTAGGCACATGTTTGCGGAGCTGATCCATTCCTGTCCGCGTTAATCCGCGGCTAAATTATTCTATGAATGTTCTCGTCACCGGGGGGGCCGGCTATCTGGGCTCGGTGCTGATTCCCAAGTTACTCGCTCGTGGCCATCGGGTGCGGGTGCTTGACCTTGGCTACTTTGGTCTGGGCCATTTGCGCGCCCTAAAGCCTGCGGTTGAGGTAATCAGGGAAGACTTGCGCACGCTGGTGGGCAAGCCGGCGGAGTTGCGCACGCTACTGGCAGATACCCACTGTGTGATTCATCTGGCCGCTATCTCTAATGATCCTTCGGCCGAGCTCAATCCAGAGTTGACTGAAGAGGTCAATTTCAGAGCTACGGAAGCACTCGCTGATACGGCCCGATCGATGGGTATTCGGTTCATCTTCTCATCTTCGTGTTCGGTTTACGGCGCGGGTGAAGGCGAACTTGATGAAGACGGCTGGGTCAACCCGCTGACAGTCTATGCCAGCTCTAAGATCAAGGCCGAACAGTCACTCAAAGAGATGGCTAGTTCAAATTGGTCCCCAATCATTCTGCGCAATGGGACGCTCTTCGGATATTCGCCGCGCATGAGGTTTGATCTGGTAGTGAATATCTTCAGCCTCTACAGCACGCTTCATAACGAGATTAAGATTTTCGGCGACGGCTTACACTGGCGGCCGTTTCTGCATGTGGGCGACTGCGCGCGCGCGTTCCTGTTCTTTGCGGAGCAGAGAGAGGAGGAGCACCTCTGCTATAACGTGGCGCATGAAAATCTTCGCGTAGTGGATATTGCCGAGACATTTCAGCGGATTAATCCGCACTTGGAAGCCACACATCTGACGACGGCGGACGAAGACGAGCGCAACTATCGAGTGTCAACGACGCGTATGCGCGACGAAGGCTTTCAAACTCGCGTTGACGTTGCCATGGGCGCCGAGGAAATGATCGACGCCATCATCAACGGGCTTATTCCCGATCCGGAATCAGTGTTTTATCGAAATGCAAAATGGTTAAAGGAGCTCACTCAAATTGGCTCAAAGAACCACCGCGAAATCGTCACACTGTTGGAAACCCTAGCCGACGCAACCCCATCACGAGCCTGATTTGCTCTCAGAAATGACGCCAATCCCAGTCGCCAGGTTGAGCGAGACCACCCACGTCCAGCAAGTCGTTATTGTTGGCTCGGGTGGGCATGGTCGCGAACTGCAGTCTTATCTCGAAGACCTTCGTCGCAACGGCGAGCAGGTGGAGTTTAGGGGTTTCATCGATGATCACAGGCAACGCGGCAAATGGAACGAATCAGAAATACTTGGCGATCTGGAGACATTGGCAGAATTACTCAGAGCGGAAGCGGCAGCGACGCTACGGTTCATAACGGCTGTTGGTGATAACAAAGTGAGGCGCGAGCTCGTTGTCCGGTTGTCAGATATCGATGAAACCCGATTGTTTCCCTGGACACTAAGACATCCCGCGAGTGTCGTGGGCCGTAACGTTCAAATCGGCGCAGGTACTTGCCTGGCGCCGGGCAGTATTGTAACTACTAACGCTCACATTGGGTCGCACTGCATTTTGAATGTCAATACGAGCGTTTCTCATGACTCCGTCATTGGCGATTTTGCCAATATTAATCCGGGCGCGGTGATTGCCGGTAACGTCCAGGTAGGAGAGGGAGCTTACATTGGAGCTGGCGCAACTCTCATTGACCGCGTCAAGGTCGGGGAGTGGTCAGTAATTGGCGCGGGCGCGGTAGTAATCGACGATATCCCGGCGCATGTAACGGCGGTAGGCGTTCCCGCCCGAGTAATAAAGCATCATGATTGAGTCGTTGGCTCCGCTGATCAGTTTTGTCGTTCCCTGCTACAACTACGCGCGCTATCTGCCGGATTGCGTGGCGAGTATACTCGAGCAACAGGGCGACTACACCTTTGAAGTGATCATGATAGACGACGCGTCAACCGACGGAACTGCGGAGTACCTCCAGTCGTTTGTTGACCCGCGCATCCGGGTCATCTGTCACGCACTTAATGAGGGTCACGCGAAAACAGTAGCCGAAGGCCTGCGCTTGTGTCGCGGCAAATACGTGGCGCGCATCGATCCAGACGATCTCTACCGGGGTAATTTCCTTGCCTTAACCGTACCCCTGTTTGAGGCCTATCCGGAAGTTGGGGCTGTTTATGGAGACGTCGCGCTAATCAATGAACGAGGCAAAGTTACTGCCGAGCGATCTGATCGCGAGCACAAAGGTCGCGACTTTAAGGGTAACGAGTTGGTTCGGTTGTTGGAGAAAAACTTTATCTGCGCTCCCTCGCTAATTGCCAGACGCGAGGCGTGGATAAACGCGTTGCCTGTTCCCGAAGGCCTCGCCTTTAACGATTGGTACTTTACCTTGACGATGGCTCGCGAATACGAGTTTTGTTACCTCGACCAGGTTCTGGCCGACTACCGTGTCCACGACGCGAATCATCACTCGAAAGTCGTTCGGGAAAAAACGGAAGAGCCTTCGATCTTCTGGCTGCTCGATCATATCTTCAGCACGCCCGAGAAGTCGGCCGTACTCGAAACGGCGAAGCAAGGAGCACGACGGCGCATTTATGGCGCGCAATTTCTTGATATGGCCGAAAAGTATTTTGGCTATGGTTACAACGAAGATGCTCGGCGCTGTTATCTCGCGGCGTTTCGGAAACGTCCGAGCTTCTTCTTGAGGTTTGGCCCATGTCGGCGTTTCGCAGCCACAGTGCTGGGCCGAACAATCTACGAGTCTTCCAAGTCAAAATTGAAAACTGTGGGCGGGTCCGTTGCTAGGACGCTTCGTTAATGAAACTCACCACGCGCGCAGCCTACGCGGTTTTACCCAGCCATTTGTGGAGCGCGATTTTTGAAGAGCTGAAACTGACGCGCTCGCGGTGGCTGTCACGCTTGCAGGTGCGACCTCAAAGAATCGCCCGATTGTTAAGCGAGAAGGATGGCAAGCTGCATCTGGGCTGTGGCTCCAGATTGATGCCCGGCTGGTTAAATGTCGACGGCAACGGTGGCCCCGACGTTGATTTGCATTGGGATCTCCGGGTGGCGTTGCCGCTCGCTGCCGAAAGTTGTCGCCTTATTTATTCGGAACACGTCCTGGAACATTTGGTGAGGGAAGACGCGGATAGGTTGTTGATGGAGTGTCACCGTCTACTCAAGCGCGGTGGGAAAATGCGATTGGGTGTGCCGGACGCCGAGCTCTATCTACAAGCCTACGCCCAGGGGCGCACAGAGTTTTTTATAGATCTGGCACACCTGGGCGGGGCCGTAAAGAAATTAACGCACCCCATCGACGTAATTAATCAGATGTTTCGGATGGGCGGAGCTCATCAATTTGCCTGGGACTTTGCCGCGCTCGCTGGCGCGTTAACCGAAGCGGGCTTTCATGACATTCAACGTGGACGATCAGGCCATGCCTCCTCTGATGAGCTATGCCTGGATGATCCGGACCATGCGTTCGAGACATTGTATATTGAGGCAACTAAGCCACTAGTCCCGCAGCGATTAGGCGATGATTGAGAATATTAATAACGGGCTTGGCAATAACGAAAGCGTGGCTCGTACACCATCGTTCAGACGGCTACCACAAAGTCGTTTTCCGAGGATTCATCGTGTGCTTCGCGCGCTGTACTATTTTCTCTTCAATTACTGGAAGCCAAAACCGGGAAACATCATTGGGTTGCTTGATGAATTCTGTTCCGCGGACGCGCGATCCCTCATTAGCTTTGTACAGATTGGCGCGAATAATGGTGATGACGAATTTACTAACCTGCGAAAGCGTCATGGTTGGCTAGGCGTCATGGTGGAACCTCAACAGGAAGTGTTTGCTGAACTAGTCCGCCTTAATTCCTGTGACGGGCTTTACTTTGAACAAGTGGCGATCAGCGATCATGAATGCGAATTACCCATGTACAAGATTTCATTCAGTGAAGCTGATTGGGCGCATACGCTTGCGTCGTTCGACAGGCAAATCATAAAAAGGTCAATCGACGATGGCTGGATTGCCAGGTGCGCCGCCGCTGAAGGAATTGTGCCGCCAAAATCCACTGGCGATTGGGTAACCACTGAGACAGTTTGCTGTATTACACTGCAAAAACTTCTGGATAAGTATCAACTAACCAACCTCGATTTATTGATTCTAGATACTGAAGGGCACGATTACGAGATAATCAAGCAAATGGAGACCCTTCAGCATAAGCCCCGCGCTCTGGTTTTCGAGCATAAGTTTTTTTCAGCCCGTGACCTGCGAGCATGTGTTAAGACGCTGCGCGCTTGGGGCTATAAATTAAACGCCGATGACTCAAACACCATTGGCATCGCCAAACGGGTGAGCAATTGACCAAAGTAGTTCACGTCCCTTTTTGCTTTTACCCCGACTCGGTCGGTGGAACGGAAGTCTACGTTGCGTCGCTTGCTCGTCATCAAAAAACCCTCGGGGTGGAATCGATTATTGCTGCCCCCGGTAATGTGGATTTTGATGAAACTTATGAACACGAAGGGTTGAGAGTTTGTCGCTTTCCGGTGTCCCGGGAAAGCTCCCGCATGCTAAGTGAATTGTACGGAACCGGTGATCCGGAGGCCGCTCGTCACTTCGGCCATATTCTTGATCAGGAGAAACCCGATGTAGTTCACTTGCACGCTTTCACGCGAGGCGTCTCATTGTTGCTGGCGCAGGAAGTAAAGCGCCGCCGAATTAAGCTCGTATTCACTTATCACACACCGACAGTTTCGTGTCAGCGGGGCACGCTACTTCGCTACGGCAGTGAAGTCTGCGACGGGGCCTTGGACCGACGGCTTTGCACGCGCTGCACGTTGCATGGGCTTGGGTTGAACGGAATGCGCGGCAAAATGTTGAGCGCGATTCCTCCAAGAGTCGGCAAGCTATTGGAAACGGCACATCTGAAAGGCAACATGTGGACCGCATTGCGCATGTCGCAATTGATTGAACTTCGTCACACTGCTTTTCGGGAGCTTATGCAAGAGTCGGACGCTGTGATCGCTTTGTGTGGCTGGGTAAAAGAGTTGTTATTGGTCAATGGGGTAGCGGCAGAAAAGATTACAATATCGCGGCACGGCCTGCCGCACGATGTCGATCACTGTACTCCAAAGAAAATATCGATCCATCAACGGCCGCTCCGCATTGCCTTTCTCGGCCGCTTGGATCCGACCAAAGGCCCAGACATTCTCGTGCGGGCGATTCGCTCGCAGCCCGATCTCGACGTCAAGCTGGATATTTATGGAATCATACAGAGAAGTGACGACGACCGTTATTTTACAGACCTGAAACGACTAACGGAAAACGATTCGCGGATTTCTTTTCTCACGACATTGCCTGGAGAACAAGTAGTCGGCGCGCTAAGTAACTACCACTTGCTCGCCGTTCCATCAAGGTGGTTAGAAACTGGTCCGTTGGTTGTGCTCGAAGCTTTTGCTGCGGGGATTCCGGTAATCGGATCCAACTTGGGCGGCATTGCCGAACTTCTTGATGATGGAATTAACGGGGTGCTGGTAAGCGACGACTCGCCCCACAAATGGGCCATACAACTTAACGATCTCGCGCATGACCGACGGCGATTGAGAGCCCTGACTAATGCACTTCAGGAGCCGCGCAGCATGAGGTGTGTGGCTGTCGAAATGCTTACCCTCTACGGCCACCTCGTGCCTCAATCAAGTTTTCCGGTAGCAGTTTCAACCTCGGAAACATACGCATGAACGTCATCGAGCAAGTATCTATTAAGTTGCGGCACTCGCGCGCGCTGTCACAGGCAGGATGGTTTTGGGATTTGGTGCGACCGATATATGACAAGTCGATTGCGATAATGGGACACAAAGGCCTCGAGCGTAACTTCAACGGAACCGATCGCATCTTGCTTCAGCCAAAGTTCCGTTCTCTCACAGAAGTGTGGGAACCTGAAACTTGGGCTTTGATCCGCTCGGAAGTTAGACCCGGTGATTCGGTTGCTGACATAGGGTGCTATATCGGTATGTATGCGATTGCACTAGCCCGATACGTTGGCCGTTCAGGCCGAGTTTATGCATTTGAACCAAATGTAACGAACTGCGACGAAACGCGCAGGCACCTGAAACTGAATCACGTTGAGGAGCGAGTTGAATTGGTGCCCGCAGCACTGGGTGATCGAGATTCCAAGGTGCCCTTCAACAGTTCAGCAGGCATTCAGGGTCACATAACCTTGACACCGGACGATGAAAGTTCCCTCGTTCCCTGCATGCGTTTGGATACTTTTTTGGCCGGCCGTTCCCTGGATGTTTTGAAAATAGACGTTGAGGGCTACGAAGAGTTTGTTTTGCGTGGTGCAGCAGCATTGCTGGGTTCGCGTGAACGTAAGCCGCGCGCGATTTTTATTGAGGTCCATCCATATGCGTGGCCGGATCTCGGTTGTACTTCTGATTCGTTGAAAGCCTTACTAGCCCAACACGGCTATCGAGCACTGGATTTAAATGGACAGCCGGTGCAGACGATTGATCGCTACGGTGAAATTGTCGCCTATCGAACTTGACCTCCTGGTCCTTTGACTTTGATGAAACGCCAATTCATTCGCCGCGCGATACAGCCCTTTAAGCCGGCTTTATCCCGAGCAATCTGGCCGCGGAACAGCGTGCGATCCATTCTCTGGGGACCTTGCCGAGGACTGCGTTATCGCATTTTTCCCGACATGGGCCTGTCACCGCTCTATGGAGGTTGGGAGCCGGACGCGCAGCAGCTTATGGTCAAGAATATTCGTGCTGACTCAGTTGTGTACGACGTCGGAGCGAACTATGGCATTCACACCTTATTGATGGCGAGACTTGCCTCAAATGGAATTGTTTACGCGTTTGAGCCGGTTCCGGAAATTTGTACAGCGCTCGAAGAGAATGTCTCAATTAACAACTTTCAGAACGTCAGGTGCGTGCGTCTGGCGCTTTCCGACTGCGGGGGCGAGGCAGCTTTCACTAAAGGCCTGCATGTTGGCGCCGGCGGTCTCACATTGCCTAGCCGCGTTCCCGACGATCAAATTAGTGTGACAACAACTACCGTGGATCAGTTCGTGTTCGAGCAGAATAATCCGCCCCCAGACTTTATTAAGATGGACGTTGAAGGAGCGGAAGGAAAAGTGCTTGCCGGAGGGGAACAAGTACTCAAGACATTTCGCCCGGTGCTGCTGGTTGATCTACACAATCCTGAACAGGACATTGCAGTCGGACAAATCCTTCTGCGCTGTGGTTACGACGCATTCCACTCAGAAGATTTGGTCAAGGTCGCTGACCTTTCCATGGGCTGGCCTCATCCTGAAGGCCTATGGGGTGAATTCATTGCCTACCCGCGCTAGCCGTATCATGTTTGAATCCAGGTCCTATCTCGATGCGCGATTGGCGAGCAATTACGACGCTGCTGCGCCAGCTCGATTCATCACGGTGGCGGTACCGCATTATAAGCAGCGCCGCTACCTGGAAGTCGTGTTGGAAGGCCTGTTCGAACACACCACTAACGACTTTGAAATTCGATGCGGATGAAGGAAGAAATGCCTTTGCTCTTAAACGTAACTGAAAAGGCCTTTACGAGGTCGATGGGAGAGGCTGGCCGTAAGCAGAAGAGTGGAACAGTTATTTTTGTTCAATACACCAACCCTGCGGCCTACCCGCCATTGGCGCACGTTTCGCGCATCCTGGCGGGCAACCATTGGCAGATTATGTTCCTGGGCACAGACGTAGTGGGGACAGATTCTCTACGGTTCGAGTCGCATTCATCAATAGAAGTTCGCAGCATGGGTTTTTCGGCTCCCGGTTGGAGGCGAAAAATTCACTACCTGCGGTTCCTTCTCTGGACGATTTTGTGGACCCTTCGAACACAACCGCAAATTGTTTATGCGTCGGATCTATTGGCTTGCCCTGCCGGGTTGATCATTTCCTATCTGCCGGGAACCACTGTCATATATCACGAGCATGATTCGCCAAGAACCATTGCCCGTAGCGTAGTCTTGCGATTCGCTTACGCTGCGCGGCGGCGGCTGTCGAAACGAGCTGCGGCGTGCATTCTTCCAAATAAGCGGCGAGCTGACGCTTTCGTAAAAGAAACAGCTAACGGTAATAACGTACTCTGCGTCTGGAATTGCCCTTCGATGGCTGAAATAGCGCCAGCCCGAGAACCGAGCAACGGCGACGAGGTTTGGGTGCTTTATCAAGGTTCAATCGTTCCATCGCGGCTCCCGCTAACGGTAGTCGAAGCGCTGGCCTTGCTTCCCAATAAGATGAAACTGCGGGTCATCGGATACGAAACGATTGGGCACCCTGGTTACGTGGATGAGTTACATAGACTAGCGAAGCGCCTCGGGGTTTTACATCGCGTTCAATTTTTGGGGCCAGTGCCACGTTCGCGTCTCATGGAACTGGTGGCGACGTGCGATATCGGGTTATCCCTTATGCCGAATGAAACTGACGACTTCAACCAGCAGGCTATGATTGGAGCATCAAATAAGGCTTTTGACTACTTGGCATGCGGGTTACCATTACTGGTAAGCCATCTACCGGACTGGCTTGACGCATACGTGACGACTGGCTACGGCCACGATTGTGACCCTAATGATCCAAGAAGTATCGCTGGGAAATTGCTCTGGTTCGCAAACAACGGCGAGGAGATGCGGGCAATGGGCGAACGAGGTCGGCAAAAAATATTGGCGGAGTGGAACTATGAAACGCAGTTTTCACAGGTAGCAGCCGTTTTGGAAGACAAGCGAGACAAATCTTTCTAAGATGAGGTGAATGACTCCTCAACTTATGGACAGCACTGACGGAGATTTACATACCTAAATGGGAAACTCACACCACGTTGGTCGACCTCATTGGCCGCTGTACCGGAGAAGCCTCGCTGTTATTAGGGAAGAAGGTGTGAGCGGAGTATTCAGGCGATGTCGAAATCGTGTTAGTGATTTTTACGGGCGATTCGCGACTCACGATCTGAACGCAACGTACGGATGGGCGTTCTATGAGGAGAGTCGGTTCGGTAACTCCTATTGTAAGGAACTAGCTCGTGTTCTTGTCGCTGAGCTTCGCCCACTCAGCTTTTTGGATGTGGGTTGTGGTGATTGCTCTCTCTTGCTGGCCATGCATCGTCTTGGCATAGACAGCTACGGCCTCGATGGGAGTGCAACCGCTATACTTCATGCGCCCTCCGAGGTGTTTGTTGTCCAATCAAATCTTGGCCGCCCTTTCTTGTTGAACCAGAAGTTTGAGATTGTCAGTTGTATTGAGGTAGCTGAACACCTGCCGCGGAGATCAGCCAAGCCATTAGTTCGATCGTTAGTTTCTCACTCTACTGACTCAATTCTGTTTAGTGCGGCGCATCCTGGACAGGGGGGCGTTGGTCATGTGAACGAAAGACCCGCGGCGTATTGGGAGGCGCTTTTCGCTGAACAGGGCTGGTTGAAGAGCGACACCGAGACGGAAATTATTAAACTCGCGCTTCGGATCTCTCACGCCCCCGACTATCTTCTGACAAATCTGATGTTGCTGAGACGAGCTGGAACAAATGGTAAGGAACATGAGACGAACTCATTAGATAACCTTTAGGTAATCAGGAATGTTGGTAAGCAAAAGAATCAAAACGATTTCATCTACGATGATTCGGGGTATGGCGATCAGAAGAAAGTACAGTTCATACACCATGATTCCACGGATGGCCTTCCTCGGAAACCTTCTCCTCGCACACCGTTTTAGCGCCGTCCCTGGCTGTGTTGTTGAATGCGGGGTGTGGAGAGGCGGAATGACCGCCGCTATGGCGGAGGTGTTGGGCAGTCATCGCCATTATTATTTATTTGACAGCTTCGAAGGACTGCCTGAAGCAAAAGAGATCGATGGGCCAGCCGCAAAGGCGTGGCAGAAAAACAATCAATCTACTAACTACTTCGACAATTGTACCGCTGAGATTGGCTTTGCTGAGGCCGCCATGGCGAAATCACCTGCCGTCGATGTCACAATACGGAAGGGTTGGTTTTCTGACACCTTAAAGCACTTCGCACCTGAAGAAAGCATAGCCATTCTGCGTCTTGATGCGGATTGGTATGATTCCACTATGGAGTGTCTGACTTACCTTTACAGGTATGTAGCGACCGGCGGAGTGGTGATTATTGATGATTATTACACGTGGGATGGCTGTAGTAAGGCAGTCCACGATTTTCTTTCCTGCAATAAGGTCGTTGACAGGATCCGGCAGAACGAACTCGGCGTCTGTTACATCGTCAAGTCATAAGAATTCGAGCGAAAGAAGGCCAGCTGTTATTCGAGGCTTGATCTCTAATTAGATGAAAATAGCTGTACTAATTCCTTCCTATCAAAGTGCCAAGACGATTGTAGCGACGATCAGATCAATTGGAGCGCAGACGGCTTTGAACCGATTATCCGGCGTCTATCTGGCCGACGATTGCTCGACAGATAATTCGATTTCGCTCGTAAGTGTGGAATGGAAGTACAGCATTCCTCTTCATGTAATTAGTAGCCAAATGAATATGGGAGAGAGGGGAAATGTAAACAACGCCCTTGCCCAACTGAGCGGCTCAGTTGATTGGGTCTTGATTCTTCATTCAGATGACCTCGCTAAAACGAATTGGCTGGAAATCATGTGCTCACGAATTGAGCGCTCTCAAGAAAACGTCGGCAGCATTTGTTCGAGTTGGGATGTACTGCTTCCAGAGGGATCAGCGATGCCCGGCGAGGACAATAGTCAGCGAGGAATTGAACTAATTGTGGGTGAGAGTGGCGCAGTGGTGGGAACGTTAAAGAGAGGCTGCTGGTGGCACATATCGGGTTGTGCGATCAGGTTGAGAGCCTTCGAGAGCATAGGCGGGTTCAATCCAAACATGCCGCAGCTCGGCGACTGGGAATGGCTGCTCCGGTGTCTGGCCAAAGGCTGGGCCGTCGAGTATATTCCGAAATCTCTAATCCTGTACCGCCAACACGAGCAAAGCATCTCTGCAAATTCTTTCGCAAATGACCGGGACGTTCTTGAAAGTCTTGCCATAGTAAGACAGCACTTACCTCTACTATCAGGTCCGGAATTGATTCGGTTCCATAGCCTCCGGCTCCATTTCATGGCACGACGACTAGCGCGAGCAGCCATTAGCTTCAGATTAGACCGCTGTTTTCGCGTTGTGGGTAATGCGTGGAGAGTTGTCAAAAGTTTAATTAGCTGCCTAGTGGAGCGGCGGGTTCCAAACGACCGAAGAGCTGTCGCGGGGATTTTTGGCCGCTGAACGAATAAACTTGTGCCGCCCTACGCAGCATAGCAAAGCGTGCTCACAGTCGCGGTCCTCTGGGCGGGCTCATAGCCACCAAATCGACGAATTCAAACCAAAGCTACTTACCGCCTCATCGATGGAATCAACCTAATGCCCTTGCCATTCTTTTCCATTTGCATTCCCCAACACAACCGCACGGCCTTTCTGATCGATGCGTGCCGCAGCCTGGCGCTGCAGACTTTCAAGAATTTTGAGATTTGCATCTCTGATGATTGTTCGACTGACGGAAAAGAACAGGAGCTGGTAACTTTTCTGCAAGAGCACCGTTTTAAATTTGTCTACGAACGCCAGACAAACAACTTGCGGTATGACGCAAACCTAAGAGCCGCCATCGCACTCTCCACCGGGCGGTATTGCTTTCTCCTAGGCAACGATGATGCGCTGGCTACGGCCAACACGCTCCAGGATGTTCACGACCAGATATTGAAAGCTGGCGGTGCTGGCGTCGTCATCACAAACTACGCTGATTTCGAAACCGGCAGGGCAGTCTCGCGCGTTAGCAAGACTGCGTTGCAGGGACGTGGCCCGGCGGTGGCAGCAAATAACTTCCGAAATGTGAGTTTCGTTAGCGGCGTCTCACTTGATGGAGTACGAGCCAGGCAGCTTGCCACTGCCAAATGGGACGGCAGCGAGATGTACCAAATGTACCTAACATGCCGCATTATTGCGGAGGGCGGAGCATTATTACACCTTAACCAAGTAGCCATCAGGAAAGATATTCAAATACCTGGCGAGCAGGTTGATAGTTATGCTGCCAATCCACGGTTAAATCCCTGCCCAATAGTCGAGCGCAAGCACACCTTCCATTTAATCGGCCGTCTGGTGATGGACGCAATCAAACCTTACGCCAGCCCCGCTGAAAGAGATGCTATTGCTGAGAAGGTGTTCGACCAACTGCTGGTGTTTACGTATCCGTTTTGGCTATTCGAATACCGTCGCGTGCAGTCGTGGAAATATGCGATGGGAATTTGTCTGGGGATGAGACCCGCAAATCTTATTAAGGGTGTAGACCTGAGCGCGTGGCGGAGGTTTCGTCTCTCGACGATTTACTTTCTCTCCAGCCTGCTCGGTTTGACGATGCCTCTCAAAGTGTTCTTAACTTTCTATCCGCAGTTACATGCTTTCGCAAAGTCGCGGTTTGCGCAACTTGCTCGTACGGCATGAGTGGATCAGTCATGGTTAACAGCGGCCTGTTAATTGTCGGCAATACGGGTGGAACCAACGTCGGAGGCAGTTTTTTACGGGCCGCGATGAAACTTGGGCTTGAGGTCCAGTTGGTGGAAATGAGCCTGGCAATGCGGGCTCCGGCGTTCGTCAGACGTTTTAATTGGTGGGTTCGCGGGCGGCGCCCAACTCGGTTGAACCAATTTAGCAATCAGCTGGTGAAGACCATTTCAGAAACACGTCCCCAATACCTGCTAGCCACGGGAACAGCCCCAATCACCAGGGAAGCAATGGAGGCGATTGGCCGGCTTGGAGTTGTGAGAATCAACTACCTCACTGATGATCCTTGGAATCCGGCGCATCGCGCGGTATGGTTTCTCGAAGCCCTGCCTCGTTACGACCGCGTGTTCACACCGCGATTGGCCAACTATAACGACCTAAAAGAAATCGGCTGCCCTGAAGTCGACTATTTGCCTTTTGCTTATGATGAAGACCTATTCTTCGCCAAGGATGAAAGCATTGATGATGGATTTGAATCAGACGTGATGTTCGCTGGCGGCGCTGATCGTGGTCGGGTTTCGCATCTGTCGCCGCTGATCGCTGCAGGATTCAAGGTTGCTCTCTACGGTGATTGTTGGGAGCGATACCGGGAAACGAAATCATATTCGAAAGGACATGCTGATCCCGCGACACTGCGCAAGGCGATCAAGGGAACTAAGGTGGCTTTATGCTTGGTGCGAAAAGCAAACCGTGACGGGCACGTAATGCGTACTTTTGAAGTGCCGGCAGTTGGCGCGTGTATGCTGGTAGAAGATACAGAAGAACATCGTCAAATTTTCGGCGGAGATAACGAAGCGGTTGTTTATTTTCAAAGTATAGAACAGATGATTTATGAGACTAGATGTCTACTGACAAATGACTCTGAGCGTCGAAGGCTTGCCTGTTCTGCCCACAAACTGATCCTGGGCAACGGTAACGCCTATAAGCATCGCCTCGTATCGATGTTGGTAGCGGTCAATGGCGAGATTAACCAATGAGTAAGTCAGCGTTAGGCAGGGTCGCCTACCTTAGTTGGGCCGCCAGACACTTAATAGGATCGGATAAGTCATGCCCTGCTTGCGGATCCAGCAAGGGGAAAATGCTTAAGCGAAAGTATTTGGTGACAGCCTTATATCGATGTGAGGACTGTCAATTAATGTTCCGGGTCCCCAAGAGCAGTAAAGTCGAGAGTAATGCTTTTTACCAGGAGAAGTATAGCGAGGGTTTTACGACCGATTGCCCGGACGAGGCACTGCTTGGCGATCTAATTAAGAGCTCCTTTAAGGGCACAGAGAAGGATTATTCAACCTACTTGTCGGTATTACATGCAGTTGGCCTTCGCACTGGACAGATTATTTTTGATTTTGGCTCCTCGTGGGGATACGGAAGTTGGCAGTTTGCACAAGCTGGGTTTCGTGTGTACTCCCATGAAATAAGCGGACCGCGGGCGCGTTATGCCTCCGAGAAACTGGGTTGCTGGATGGTCGGTGATGCCGAACATATTCCAGAGAGAGCTGATTGTTTTTTCAGCGCCCACGTGCTTGAACACCTACCGAACCCGGGAGCTCTCTGGGAGACAGCGCGCCGGACATTAAAGCCCGAAGGTCTAATGATTCTGTTTGTGCCAAATGGTGAGCCTGCGCGAGAACAAAAAGATTCCGCTTATCACAAGTTATGGGGGCAGACCCACCCTTTATTGCTGTCGGCGGACTCGCTACGAATAATGGGAGGGCAGCATGGCTTTGAGGGCCATGCTTATAGCTCTCCTTATGATCTTTTGCAGATTGAACGCAGTAGGTCAGGTTCGTTGGAAGGGGAAGAACTGCTTTTTGTGGCGAGGCGCTCAACGATCGATTGAAAAAGGTGTTTCGGATAACAACCAAAATGCCTGAAGCTCTAAAGATCGCTATTGTTGTTCACGGCAGGCTTCATGCTTTCGATCTGGGACGCGAACTGATCAAGCGCGGACATGACGTCGCCGTCTTTACAAACTATCCAAAGTGGGCTGCGAAACGCTTTGACTTGCCGGACAACTGTGTTCGAAGTTGCTGGCCGGAAGGAGTTGCGACGCGTCTAGCCTCGAGAATGTCGAGCGCCGGAATAATTAACTATCCCGAAATATTTCTGCACACATGGTTCAGCAAATGGGCCGCAGGCAGTTTGACAAAAGATCCATGGGATGTGGTTCTCTGCTGGAGCGGAGTTGGCGAAGAGACACTGCGCGCTTTGAAGGGTCAAAGAGCGCTAACAATTTGCCATCGCACCTCGTCCCACATTCGCACCCAAAATCGACTCTTGGTGGAAGAAGAACAAAGAACCGGAGTGTCGCAGGAACGGCCCAGTCAGTGGATGATAAGCCGCGAAGAGCGAGAATATGACCTTGCGGACATTATTCTGGTCCCGTCTGGTTTCGTTAGCCAAAGTTTCAGTGATGAAGGTGTTCCTTCAAATAAGGTCTTCACAATTCATTTGGGCGTAGAGTCTAAGAAATTTCGCCCCGCGCCCGCGGAACACGAGGCTCGTTGTGACAGAATACTTTCCGGTGCCCCACTTCAAATCCTTAATGTTGGAACATTCTCTTTTCGAAAGGGCATGTGGGACTTGGCGCGTGCCATCAAAACTTTGCATGATTTAGCTTTTCAGTTCCGTTTTATTGGACCGGTTAATCCTGAAGCTGCAGATCTTGTTTCGAATTTGCAGCCGTTTGCGGAGTTCATTCCGCCTCAGCCTCAACGAGATCTCCCGGCGTTCTACGGCTGGGGCGACATATTTGTGTTACCCACGATCGAGGACGGCTATCAATTAGTACTTGCGCAAGCCAACGCGGCAGGCCTTCCCATACTAACTACACCTAACGGCGCGGGTCATGACTTAATCCGTGAAGGCGAGAACGGTTGGGTCATACCGATTCGGGACCCGCAGGCGCTTGAAGAGAGACTTCGGTGGTGTGATGTTCACAGATTAGAAGTAGCAAAGATGGTGAGAAAGATCTACCACAGCTTTCAAACCCGAGGTTGGGATGATGTGGTAATGGAGTTTGAAAAAGTATGTCTCACCGCTCTGAGACCAAAAAGTATCGAATAGGTTAATTATGCTATTTGATAACGGCTTTCTAATTTGGTTGGTCATGTGGCTGGTTATCGCCGCGGCGATATTATGCTTACAGACACGCCAAAGTTCTCATCGAGTGGGACTGGTGCTGGCTTATGTTTTCAGTCTCTGGCTCATTCACTGGCTGGCTGCGGCTATGTATGTTCTTCCGTGGTATTCGAACTTTAATACTGACGACGTCCTGGCGGGTTTGCAACAAAGCACTTACGCCGTTGCCGCCTTCGGAGTAGGCAGTTTGCTCCTCAGTCCGCTAGTGCGGAAAATCTTTTCCTTTCCGCCAGCAACATTGCCGCGGACCCCGAGCCTAAGGACCACCAGAATCTATATTATAGCGGGGCTGGTTTTTTACCTCCTGCTGGGTCCGTTGCTTAGCGGACCGACAATCACGGCGGTCGTAACTTCAGGAGGTAGCCTAATCACCGCGGGGTTGGTGCTTAAGAGTTGGAGCGCCTGGAAAAGTCAGGATCGCAGAGAATTTAGTAAGTCCCTGGGCCTCTCGCTGGGCTTACCCTTTCTGACGCTGATTACCTCAGGCTTTATTGGTTACGGCACGTCTGCCTTGATTCTGGTATGGGCCGCTGTGGCGAGTTTCTACCGACCGCGTTGGAAGGTGCTGCTGGTGGGCGTCCTATCTTGTTACCTGGGACTTTCCATCTATGTTACATACATGAGAGATCGCACCGAAGTGCGCGAAGTAATTTGGGGCGGAGAATCCTATACAAACCGGTTTCAAGTCCTCTACCAGACATTTGGTGAGTTCGAGTTATTCGATCCCTACGATCCATCCCATTTAGACAGAATCGACCGGAGGCTTAACCAAAGTGCACTCGTCGGAATGGCTATAAGAAACATGGAAACCGGTCATCAGGAGTTCGCGCAAGGCGAAACAATCGTGGATGCCGCGTTCGCTCTTGTTCCCCGAGCGATATGGCGCGACAAACCTGTTACCGGCGGAAGCGGGAACATAGTCAGTAAGTATACCGGGATCGTTTTTGCCGAGGGCACCAGTGTAGGGGTGGGACCGGTGCTGGAGTTCTATATCAATTTCGGCACGATGGGCGTAGTCATCGGCTTCTTGATCATGGGCGCCATCGTGGGACTTATTGACGAAGTTGCAGGCGAGAGAATGTTGTCGGGGGACTGGCAAGGGTTCATCTTCTGGTTCCTGCCGGGTATTGCGTTTCTTCAAGTAGGCGGTCAGCTTGCTGAAGTCACGTCCAGCGCTGCTGGTGCTTTGATCCTCGCTTTCCTGGTGAAGCGCTTAGTATTTGGCCGACTCCGCGCAGTAGACGAACAATCGGCGTTGGTAGTGAGCAGACGTGCAGCCCTACTGACTTCTTCCCAAGCTAGTGACAACACTACTCACTTCATAAAATCCAGGAGATGAGCGGACTAAACGGAACTAAACTGCTTGGCCTGTTCCCCGCGTTAGGTGAACTGGGAGGAGTGGAAGCGAGTGGCCGGATCGCCTGGGCAGGTCTGGCGAATAGCAATAGGTTCAGTCCGGAGAATCTGGAGCTTTTTGAGTACGTAGCCAATGGCCCGAGAGGATCGATGGACAAACTGACGCGATTCTCTTCAACTAATCGCGCCAAGTTAGCGGCTATACTTCGGGCTCTGAGAATGCATAGTCGTCCGGGCTGTATCCTCATCTGGCATCTGGGTCTTTTGAAACTAGTGCCTTTTTTCCGGTCGCCCAACGCAGATCGGATCTTATATCTGCACGGCATCGAGTCGTGGAAGCGGCAAGACTTGCTGACTCAAAGAATGTTTCGTCATGTCACTGTATTCCTCACGAATAGCGATTACACCTGGTCACGTTTCCTCTCTTACCATCCGGAGTTTGGCAGCAGCCGGCACCTGACAGTACCGCTGGGGATTGGGCACTCTATCGTAGACATAGATCAGTTGCGGGCGCCGGCCGCCCAGCCCACCGTCTTAATGGTGGGACGAATCGCGGGCCAGGAAGATTACAAGGGACACCGGCAAATGATCGAAGCGTGGCCGCTTGTATTGCGTCGAATCCCGAACGCCAGGCTATGGATAGTTGGGGATGGCGATCTACGCGCCGAGTTCGAAGCGCTGGCGCAAAAGAATTCTCTGTCGCCAAGCGTGAAGTTTTGGGGGGCAGTTTCTGAGAAGCAGAAGGAGGCGCTTCTGCTCGAGAGTCGTTGCCTTGCGCTTCCCAGTCGTGGCGAGGGCTTTGGCCTGGTTTACCTTGAAGCAATGCGGCTGGGTAGGCCTTGTTTAGTCAGCACGCTCGATGCGGGACGAGAGGTCGTCAATCCACCAGAAGCCGGGTTGGCCGCGTACCCTGGAAAACCAGACGAATTAGCCGATGCGCTATGTCATCTGTTGACTGAGGGTGATGAATGGGACAAGTGGTCAGCTCAAGCACGTTGTCGATATGAATCGAACTACACAGCAAAGCATTTCCAGGATCGACTGCTGGCGGCGATGTTTCCGAGTGTGTTGACCCTAGAGGCTGTTCGAAGCCCTCGTCTGGAGAGTGAGGACCGGCAACCGGGTGAGCTCTCGTTCCCGTCTTTGCGGTCAAGTCCGACTGTGCGCGACCTGGTCAACTGATTGCTGGGAACGCGTACGTCCCGTCCGCCCTGAGCGCGAAGCGCGACACAACGCCGCCTCGTTCATTCCTGGATGGAGTTTTTGGGAAGGGCCACTCCGAAATTCTAACTTGAAAGTTCTTCACGTAATTCCTTCCATCTCCGAGCGCTCAGGCGGGCCTGGGCAGGCAATCCTGCCGATGTGCCGGGCGCTGATTGAGCAAGGCCTGGAGGTGATGTTGGCAACTACTGATCACGACTTGAGCGGCGAAGAGTTAAGATCTAAGAGCAAAGGAGCTGGTGATGGCCAGTCGTCCGGCATTTCGTTTTTAGCGCCTGGGTCTTTGGTATTAAAGGGCGTACCGACAGTAATTTTCCCAAAGCAGCTCGGTAACTCATTCAAGTATTCTCGGCCCTTCGCGCGCTGGCTTAACAAGAACGTTGCCAACTATGACCTCGTGCACATCCACGCTGTTTTTAATCACTCATGCATCGCTGCAGCACGGGCATGTCGGGAAAACGACGTTCCTTACATCGTGCGCCCGCTGGGCACGCTTGACACGTGGAGCATGAACCAAAAGAGTTTTCGCAAAAACGTCTTCTGGTACTCGGGTATCAAACGCTTGCTGACAAAGGCGGCGGGTATCCACTACACCGCAACGGCCGAGCAGGCAGTGGTAGAGAAATCGCTACACCTGAATCATGGATTTGTCGTTCCGCTTGGCGTCGAAATGAAACCGATGAAAGATCCCGAAGCGAGGCAGAAGTTATCCCAGCATTTTCCCGAGCTATCGGGCCATCCGTATGTGCTGGTTCTTTCACGATTACATCCTAAGAAAGCGCTGGAGCTCTTAATCAATGCATTTCTCCCGTTGGTGAAACAAAACGAACTGTCGGAATGGCGACTGGTCATAGCTGGCGACGGAGATGCCGCTTACGTCTCCTCTCTGAAGCGAATCGTAGCCGAACAGAATGGACAAGAGTTTGTGCTGTTCACAGGCTGGCTTGAAGGTGAAAAGAAGAATGCCGCTCTGAGAAACGCTGGGTTGGTCGCACTGCCTTCTCGCCAGGAGAATTTTGGTCTCTGCATCGCCGAGGCCATGGCTTGCGGCGTTCCAGTTCTAGTTAGCCCGCAAGTGAATCTCGCGGACACGATCGAAAGTTTCAAATGCGGCTGGGTGGCCGAATTAAACGATGGCGCACTTTCAGACGCGCTCGCAGCGGCTATGGGCAACGGAGGAGAGCGGGTGATTCGCGGAGCAGCCGGGCGCGAACTGGCGTCACATCGCTTTTCTTGGTCCGCCATCGCGGGCGATCTTTCCAGGGTTTACGCTTCGACGATCAACCAACAATTCAAACGATCTTAGTGCCAGGGAAGGCAAGAGCCGGACAAAACGATAAATGAGTTCAACCGTTAACCAACCAGGCGGTGTTACCAGGTTCGCAGCGAACGAGAGAGCAAAGTGGCTCAGCAAGATTGATGTGTTAATGCTCCCCATAATTGTCATTGCGTTTTTGGCGCGGGCCCTGGTGCGCTTTGCCTATGGCGAGGAATACTTTTGGAAAAATAGTTATTCGTTATTCTACGATCTGGCGCAGTCGGTGGCTGCCGGCGGAGGGCTTTGCTACGAGTGGTTCGGAACGAAATGCGCGCATCGACCGCCCGTTTATCCTGTGTTCCTGGTTCTTACAATGGTGAACGGGAAGAGCTACGTCACGATTGTCATACTTCAGTCGATTATCGGAGCGGGAACTTCACTCTGCGCTTACCTGATCGGAAAGAAATTATTTGACCGAAAGACCGGGCTGCTCGCCGCCCTTGGTGTCGCGGTCTACCCGTATTTCGTCATGCATGACACGGCCCTGCAGGAAACTGGATTGTTTACCTTTCTGACGGCGCTGGCGATCCTGCTGCTGTTGAAGAGCCGCCGGTCAGCTTCGAAAGTTGTCTGGGTCATCGCCGGGCTCGTTCTGGGTCTCGCTGTTCTGACGAGAACCACACTCGTGGTATTCGTTCCTTTTGCCTTTCTCTGGCTCCTGTTCCTTGCGGGTGTTACACGGCGCGAAGCGCTCGGGAAGACTGCCGTGGTTGCGTTGGGCTTCCTGCTGGTTGTTTCACCCTGGCTCTTGCGCAACTACTTTCTAATCGGCAGTCCTACCCTGTCGACGCTAAGCGGTCTGACGCTTTGGGCTGGAAACAATCCGTATACGTTTTCAAATTATCCCACCGGCAGCATAGATGCGAGTGTGGGCAAAGCCTGGGAAAACCTGCCGCCCGGTGATGACAATACGATCAAGCAGCTATCAAACGACGAGGTAGCGCAGAATTCATGGTTCCTTCATAAAGCATTTGGCTACATGAAGGAGCACCCGGGTGAAAGTTTCAAACGTGTCTTTAGCAAAGTGGGCGCAGCCTTTTCGTGGAGGCAGAATCCCGCACGAGAGGGATTTGTGCAGACGATGTATTTCTTCTCGTATTTCCCCACCTTGATTCTGGCCATTGCGGGCGCTTGGATTTCTCGCCGCAGATGGAGGGAACATATTCTTATTTATGGTCTCTTTGCCTCGTTCATCATCGTGACGGCAATCTTCTTCGCGCATACAAGTCATCGCACATTTTTGGATGTGTTTCTTATCGTATTCGCCGCTAATGCTGTTTTTGCTTTTTACCAGCTAGCCAAAACCAGGATATTAACAGGCCGCCATGTCGCGCGTGGGTGATTTGGCCACGATCCTTTAATCAGACAATGCTTCAGGACATTACACCGCTGATTATTACTTACAACGAGGCGCCAAATATTGGGCGTACGTTGGAGCGATTGAGTTGGGCGCGCGACATTGTTGTGGTTGATAGTTTTAGTGATGATGAGACACTGGAAATTATCTCCAGCTTTCCCCAGGCGCGCCTGTTTCAACGAGAGTTCGACAGCTTTGCCGGTCAATGTAATTTTGGACTGAGTGAAGCAGGGATCTCCACGGAATGGGTGTTGAGTCTTGATGCGGATTATGTGTTGACGCCTGAAATCGTCGAAGAGGTTTCTCGCATACAACCAACGGAAAGTGTTGCCGGCTTTAGGGTGCGATTTATCTATTGCATTAATGGGCGTCGTCTAAGAAGTGGAATTTACCCTCCGGTGACTGTCCTGTTTCGCAAGTCGAAGGCGCGCTTTCGTGAAGACGGACACGCGCATCGGGTAATCCTCGCAGGCGAGATTCAAACCCTGAATTCGCCGATTCTCCACGATGACCGCAAGCCGTTGCGCCGCTGGCTTGCGGCGCAGTCGCGCTACACGAAACTGGAAGCGGCCAAGCTGCTCTCGTCTGGGAAGGAGAGTTTAAGTTGGACTGATCGTATCAGGCGCTGGCGCGTTGTGGCGCCGCCGACAATGCTCCTTTATTGTTTGATAATTCGTGGCGGGCTGCTCGATGGCTGGCCCGGTTTCTATTACGCGTTTCAGCGCGCGCTTGCCGAACTGATGCTGTCTCTGTATTTGATCGATTACGACTTGCAGACCCAATCGGACAGGGAAACCGATAAGCATCGCGTTCCGGAGGCCGCGCCGTCTCAGTTACGAGATATGAGCAGAAGGCTCTGAACCATGGATCCCTGGTATTTATCCAATCTGGTCTGTCCGCGCGATCGTGAGTTGATGAGCGGTCAGAACGAGCAATTGAGATGCTCGCGCGGTCATGTGTACCCGGTTGTTGACGGCGTGCCGGTGATGTTGCTTGACAACGAGGAGCAAACTATAGGGGCGGCAAACAAATCACTGGGAATGGCCAGGGGAAATCCAACCAAAGGCTTCCGACCGCCCTTCTATCTCGAGATTTTGACGTTAGATATTGGAGCTTGCCTCAGCTTAAGTCGGCGTTCAAATCTTCAATCGGCACAACTCAAGTGAAAGTGGATTGCTTTGGCGGTCTGGGTATTCAACGGAGTGATTGGAAGATGGTTGGTCCTAAACTCAAATTCGTCGTTGCGGCTTCAGAACTTCTGCGCACAGTTAGCAAGCCCTTTCCATTTTTGCGTTACGCGGCGGACAGTCTCTACCTGGAGTCGGAACGGCCAAAGAGCAAAGCAACTTCTGGCCGTTAGTTTCCTAATCGCATGTGTGGCATTTGCGGAGTAATTGATTGGACCGGCTCGGGTGATGCGGCGGTCATTGTGCGGCGCATGACGCCGACAATGCATCACCGTGGGCCGGACGATCAGGGGGGGTCGGATTTCGGATTTCGGATTTCGGATTTAGAAAAGCTTCACCGCGGAGACACAGAGAACACAGAGGTTGGGCAGAGAGGCTTGGATAACTCGTGGTCGAACGGCAGACAAGGTTCATTAGCGATCGGGATGACGCGCCTCAGCATCATCGACATCGATGGCGGGCATCAACCGGTCTTTAATGAGGACGGTCAGGTCGGTGCAGTTCTTAACGGAGAGATCTACAACTTTCAGGAGTTGCGCCGGCAACTGGAAGATCGAGGGCACACCATTCGTACCCGCTCCGACTCAGAGGTGGTCGTTCATGCATACGAAGAATGGGGCGAGCAGTGCGTGGAACGCTTTGAAGGCATGTTTGCGATTGCGGTTTGGGACAGAAGGCAACCAGCAGAGAGTCGAAATGCGGGCGACGGCGCGCGCGGTCTCGGTGAAGGTGCGACGTTGTTTCTGGCGCGCGATCGGCTGGGAATCAAGCCGCTGTATTACTACCGCGGAATTTCGAGTTCCGAGTTTCGGATTGCGGAATCGGGCGAACCTCACCACAGAGACACTGATGTGGGAGCCGGAATTGAAGACGATGCCTGCACTGAATCTCGAGTTGCGGGTTTGGAAACGCAGCGGGAGACTGGCGATCCGAAATTGGCGATCCTGGATTCTTTCCTCTTTGCTTCTGAAGTTCGAACCTTGCTCGCCAGCGGCCTAGTGCCTCGTCGGCTTTCAAAAGCAGCGGTCGAAAGTTATTTGTTGTTTGGCTCAGTTAGTGAACCGATGACTTTGGTCGAAGGAGTGTTCTCGATTCCGCCCGGCCACCGGGTGACAATCAATCTCGCTGAGGCGAACGCTCCTGTTCGTCCAGAAAGTTATTGGAATATCGCGGGCGCGCGACTAGCCGATAAGGAGCCGGCGACAGGCGCGGACTCAGAAAGCAACGGTCATCGCGCAGGTTCGCCTGATATTGCGCAGGCGGGCCAACGGGTCCGCGAGCTGTTAATAGACAGCGTGCGCAAACATCTGATCGCCGATGTTCCGGTGGGCGTGTTTCTTAGTAGCGGCATCGATTCCACGGCGCTTGCTGCTCTCGCCAGCAGGGAATCTGCCGGCGTCCATACTTTCACAGTTGCCTTTCCGGAAAAAGAATTCAGCGAGGCCGACATCGCGCGGCGCACTGCCGCAACGTTTGGTACAACGCATCGGGAACTCATGCTGAGTGGAGACGAGATGCTCGCCCGCTTAAGCGAGGCTGTGAGCGCACTCGATCAACCCAGCATGGACGGCATTAACACTTATTTTGTTTCATGGGGCGCTGCGCAGGCAGGCTTGAAGGTAACACTTTCAGGCCTCGGCGGTGACGAAGTCTTTGGCGGCTATAACTCTTTCCGGCGCACGGCGCACTTTCAACGTCTCGCCGGTCTGGGCAGCAACCTGCCGCGAAGTCTTCGCACAATGGCGGCTTCAGTGTTAACAGGCGCAGGTGGACACTTTGTATCGCGGGATGCTGCGCGGAAGCTAACGGCGCTCTTGAGCAGCGGTGAATCGATGCCCGATGCTTTCTATTTTGGCCGCACGCTTTTCACTCCGTCGCAGGTTAGTGCTTTGTTTGGGGGCCACCAGCCGAATGGCGGAATACCTTCCTGGCGGAATTGGCTGGCTGAGACTGCTGTGCAGGCGAGGAAACTTGATCCTTTTGCGGCCGTGACCTGCATGGAAGCGCGCTCTTATTTGGTAAACACTCTGCTGAGAGATACTGACTCGATGAGCATGGCGCATTCCCTCGAGGTACGCGTGCCCTTCCTCGATCATCCGTTGGTGGAGTTCGTGACACGCTTGCCCCAAGCGCTAAAACTTCGGAAGGGCAGACCCAAAGCTTTAATGGTCGAAGCGCTGAGCGATTTGTTGCCACCTGATGTGGTGGGACAAAAGAAACGCGGATTTACCTTTCCCTGGTCAGAGTGGTTGCGTGGTCCATTGAAGACAAAAGTTGAGAACGGACTGTCGGAACTGTCGCCGGCTTTGGGCGAAGTTCTTGATGCGAAAGAGACCCGACGCGTTTGGCAAGACTATATTGCCGGGAAGACGAGTTGGTCGCGGCCGTGGAGTCTGTATGTTTTGAACGAGTGGTCAAAGGCCCATCTATAGAAGAATTCACCATTCCATCCAGATCCTAACAAATTGAATTTAGAGAGCCACCTTCTTAACATGTACATTCTCGGTATCAACGCATATCACGGCGACGCCGCCGCCGCCCTGATCAAAGACGGAAGAATCGTCGCCGCCGTCGAGGAAGAACGCTTCAATCGAGTCAAGCACTGCGCCGGTTTTCCGGCTCAGTCGATTCAGTATTGTCTGCGAGAGGCGAAAATTGACATCGGGGAGGTCGAGCACGTCGGCATTTCTCGGGATCCGTCGGCTCATTTGCATAAGAAGGTTCTGGCCGCCGCGACGCGCGCTGTGCGACAGACTGTGGGCGGCGGGAGGCAGGCGGCAGGTGGCGGGCCGCACGAGACAGAAGCCCTCACGCTTGCCATCGAAGAAGCCGGCCATGGAGAGGTTAAGGCTAACGGTAAAGGTAACGGCAACGGGCCAGGTATCTTTCGACAAGTGAGAGACCGTCTGGGGAACGCCGCGAAAGTTCGCGACTTGAAGGATGAGCTGGCGAAACAGTTGGGGGTACCCAGATCCAAACTCAAAGCGCAGTTTCACAACATCGAACATCATCGCGCGCATTTGGCCAGCGCGTTTTTTGTCTCGCCCTTCGAACGCGCGGCACTTCTTTCCATCGACGGCTTTGGCGATTTCATCTCCACCATGTGGGCCGTCGGAAATGATAGGCGCGTCGACATTTTGGGCCAGGTGGAATATCCACACTCAGTCGGCATCGTCTATACTGCCACGACCCAGTTTCTTGGCTTCCCGCATTATGGTGATGAAGGGAAGATCATGGGCCTGGCTCCGTACGGACGGCCACGATTCATTGAAGAGTTTCGCGAAATCATTCGCACTGAAAAGAACGGACAGTTTCGTCTGGACCTCGATTATTTTCGGCACAACGCCGAAGGCGTCAACATGAGTTGGGACAATGGCTCACCGACCATTGGCCGAATCTTCTCAGACAAGTACCGAAACGCGTTTGGTTCTCCCAGAGAGCCGAATGCGCAGCTAACTGATCGCGAGAGCGACCTCGCGGCCAGCTTGCAGCTTCGTCTGGAAGAAGTTGCCTTCCACGTTCTTAATCACATGCACGACGAAACTGGGCTGACTGACTTGGGGTTGGCCGGAGGCGTCGCTTACAACTCGGTAATGAACGGCAAAATTTTGCTCAACACTCCTTTTCGACGTGTCTACGTACAGCCGGCGGCAGGTGATAGCGGCACGGCGCTGGGTGCTTGTTATCAGATTTGGAATCAAGTGTTAGATCGACCGCGGGGCGAGGTGATGGAGGGGGCCTACACCGGACCGGAATTTAGTGACGCAGAGATCCAGGCGGAGTTGAAAATTTCAGATCTCAGATTTGATACTTACTCAGACAGGGAAGTGACCGAGCGGGCCGCAAAGGACATCGCTGACGGCGCGGTGGTTGGCTGGTTTCAGGGACGAATGGAATTCGGGCCCCGGGCGCTCGGCAATCGTTCAATTGTCGTCGATCCGCGGCGCGCCGACATGAGAGAGATTCTCAATCAACGGATCAAAAAGCGCGAACCTTTCCGGCCTTTTGCGCCTTCGATTCTGGCGGAACATGTCGGGGACTATTTCGAACAGACGCATCCTGCGCCAACAATGCTGATGGTTTACCAGGTTAGGCCTGAGAAGCGAGCCACGATTCCGGCTGTCACACACGTTGACGGATCGGGACGTTTGCAGACCGTGTCGCGCGAAATGAATCCGCGCTATTACCAACTAATCGAAGATTTCTACAAACTCACCGGCGTGCCCGTGGTTCTGAACACTTCATTCAACGAGAACGAACCGATTGTCTGCACTCCCCGTGACGCGATTGATTGCTTTCTAAAAACGAAGATGGATGTGATCTATCTCGGCAATTACTGCGTCAGGCGAGCGGAATAGGCAGACAGACACCGAAAGAGGGTCAACTCATTTGGGCGAGTATCGGCTGGACTTGATTGTTGAAGATGCTGTCGCCGTTTGACTTGAAGAGAGTGGAAAGTTCGATCCGAGTTTTGTGGGCTCATGAACTTCAAGTCGTGATCGCTTTGAGACGGAATAGGTATGCGATTGACCCTTTATTCCGGCGTGTGATTTGTCTCGCCGACTTATCTCTCCCCGGCTGATTAGGAAACAATGAGAATACTGATAACAGGTGGTGCGGGTTTCATCGGCTCACATTTGTGTGATCGTTTGATCGCCGACGGTCAAGAGGTGATTTGCCTGGACAATTTTTTTACTGGCCGGCGCGAAAACGTTCTGCATCTGCTTGATAATCACAACTTCGAGTTGCTCCGTCACGATGTTATCGAACCCATCCTGCTGGAAGTCGATCAGATTTATAACCTGGCTTGTCCGGCTTCGCCGATCCATTACCAGTTCAATCCAGTCAAGACCGTCAAAACGAATGTAGTCGGCACGCTTAACATGCTGGGTCTGGCGAAACGCGTGCGCGCTCGAATCCTGCAGGCCTCGACTTCGGAAGTTTATGGTGACCCCCTGGAACATCCACAGACCGAAAGCTATTGGGGCAACGTGAATCCGATTGGCCTCCGCAGTTGTTATGACGAAGGCAAGCGCGTTGCTGAAACCCTGATGATGGATTATCACCGGCAGAATGGTATCGACACGCGGATAGCTCGCATCTTCAACACCTACGGTCCGCGGATGCTCGAAAACGATGGCCGCGTGGTGTCGAACTTTATCGTGCAGGCGCTGCAGGGCAGGCCTTTGACCATTTACGGTGACGGCAAACAGACGAGGGCATTTTGCTATGTCGAAGATCTGGTCGATGGGCTGGTGCGTTTGATGAATGCAGATGGTTTGCATGAACCGGTCAACCTGGGTAATCAGGGCGAGTTCACCATTGACGAGCTGGCGATCGAAGTGGCCCAGCTGTGTGGCGCGAATACGAACATCAAACACGAGCCGTTGCCGGCGGATGATCCGCGTCAGCGAAAACCTGACACCACGCGGGCCCGCGAACTTCTGGGTTGGGAGCCAAAGATCCTCCTGCGCGAAGGTCTGGAACGAACCATCGCTGATTTCAGATCGAGGCTCTAGAGCGGGCCGAAAAGATCACCACAACGACACCAAGGCACAAAGCATAGGAAAGGCTGGTCAGCTTGGTTCTTGATAAACGCTTCTTCGCGTCTTTGTGACTTTGTGGTTGGCTCTAAAGTATTCCGCCCCACTACCGCTGGCAGCTTGCGCTAGGAATTCCGTGAAAGTTCTTTTAGTTAATCAATGCTTTTGGCCGGATGTTGTTTCAACGTCGCAGCACCTTACCGACGTAGGCGTGGGTCTGGTGGCGCGCGGCCACGAGGTAACCGTGATCGCCAGCCGGCGCGGCTATGATGACGCGAACCTTCGCTTTCCGTCACGAGAACGTTGGCAGGGTATCGAAATCATTCGATTGCCATCAGTGGGTTTGGGGAAAACCAGTCGATGGCGCAGAGCGCTGAACTTTGCCAGCTTCTCCGCGGCGTGCGTCTGTCGTCTGGCAATTATGCGACGCCAGGACGCCGTCGTCGTGTTGACGTCTCCGCCGCTGATTTCATGGCTGGCGGCATTATTTACCAGGCTCAAGGGGGGCCGACTGATTTTCTGGGTAATGGACTTAAACCCTGACGAAGCAATTGCCGCAGGCTGGCTTAAGCGGAATTCAATTCCGGCGACAGTTCTGACTGCGCTCTTGAAAAGCAGTATGCGACACGCGCATAAGATCATAGCCCTGGATCGATTCGCGAAACAGCGCATTGTTGGCAAAGGTATTGAAGAAGACAAAGTCGAAATCATTCCGCCGTGGTCACACGACGATTCTGTTCGCTTTGATAGAGAGGGCAGGGAAGTATTCCGCCGGCATCATAATCTCTCTGAAAAGTTCGTAGTGATGTATGCCGGAAACCATAGCCCGTGTCATCCCCTGGACACACTCCTCGAGGCCGCTAAGAAATCGAGTTCGCGCGACGAGATCGCATTCTGTTTCGTCGGCGGCGGCAGCGAGTTCGGCAAAGTGGAAGGGTTTGCCCGCGCGAACCAACTAAGAAATATTTTTTGTCTTCCTTATCAGCCGCAGACTGAATTATCGGGAGTCCTTTCCGCAGCCGACCTTCACGTGGTTGTTATGGGCGAGGGTTATCAAGGCATTATTCATCCCTGTAAGATATACAACATCCTTGCTATTGAAGCGCCGTTCCTTTATATCGGTCCTATCGAAAGCCACGTGAGCGAAATTGTTTCCCGGCTTCCAGAGCAGGACAGAGTCTATTCCACACAGCACGGTCAAGTGGATTTTGTCGCTGAATCCATTTTCAATCTTGCTGAGAGGTTTCGTGCGGCAGCTCGTTTGGACGGCGCTCAGATGTTGACCAAAGCAGCGACTGACGTATCGGCTGAGCCGCGCACTGAAACGACCGCGCCTCTAGCTAATGAGTTTTCGAGCCGCACACTCTTGCCGCGGTTCATAGCTCAGATAGAATTAACCCACACGGAATTGAAAGGTGTCGCAAAGGCGTCAGGCACTGAGCCTATCTCGGAGCCGCAGATTGAAGTCCTTGTTGCTGACTCCCAATGAAAACCTATTTCGCCCTTTTTCTGATTTCCGCGACCGCATCGCTCTTGGTAACGCCCCTATTGCGACGTTGCTGCGAGCGCTATCGACTGGTGGATGAGCCGCTGGATAATCGGCGCGTACACCTGAAAGCGGTGCCTCGATTGGGCGGCGTCGCGATCTTTCTCTCACTGTTGATTGCTCTATCGGCGCTGCCGCTGGTTAACAATTTGTTGACGCAGACGCTGCGGCCCGAGCGGCGAGGGATTGTTGTTTTCCTCGTTTGTGGATGCCTGGTGCTCCTTCTGGGAGTCTATGACGACCTGCACGGCGCCAATGCCAAAGTAAAGTTCGCGGGGCTGGCCGGCGTGGCGGCACTGTTCTATGTAATGGGCGGTCGGATTGCAACTCTGTCGATTCCTTTTGTGGGCAGCGTTACGCTTCATCCCATCCTCGGGTTTCTGCTGACATTGATTTGGATCGTCGGCATCGCCAATGCCTTTAACCTGATTGACGGCGTCGATGGCCTGGCCAGCGGATCAGCGCTGTTCTCGTCCCTGGTGTTGCTCAGTGTGGCATTGATCCAGGGCCGGCCGGTGGTCGCAGTCATCGCTCTGGCGCTCACCGGCGCACTCGCTGGTTTCCTGCGATACAACTTCAATCCAGCGTCCATCTTTCTCGGTGACTCCGGCTCGCTATTTGTAGGCTTCTCCCTGGCCGCGCTATCGCTTCAGGGAGCGCAGAAGTCTTCAACGGCGGTCGCCGTAGCCATCCCGATTCTCGCTTTCGGACTTCCCGTCGTCGATACGGGTGTGTCAATCGTTCGGCGGTTCCTGAGCGGCAAACCGATCTTCCAGGGTGACCGCGAGCACATTCATCACATGCTTCTCGATCGCGGCTGGTCGCAACGTCGCGTCTCCCTGGTGTTGTATGGCGTGAGTGCGCTCTTCGGCTTGCTGGCGATGTTACTTGTTAATAGTGGCGACGGTCTGATCGCTGTCCTGTTGTTTGTAGTTGGCGCGGTAGTCGTTCTGGGGCTCGGGCACCTTCGCTATCACGAGGTCGACGAAGTGCGGGCCAGTGTCAAGAGAAACATTGGTGAGCGGCGCGTGCGGCTGGCGAACAACTTGCGAATGCGCAGGGCGTGCCGGGCTGTTTCATCTGCCTCGACGCTGGACGAGTTGCTCGACGGCGTCCTCGAAGTGCTGGAGTTGGGCGCCTTTGCTCATGCGACGGCGCTCTTAAGCTGCAACGGAGACTTGGACGTCAACGAGACCGCCGTGGCCCTGGCCGCCCGAGACGGCTCAAAGGGCTTTGCTGTGATTAACAACGGGCGAATTTGCTGGTCGTGGAAGCGCAGCGACTTCAATAAGGTTGATGTAGGCGGGTCGGATCAGTTCTGGGCCATGCGCTTACCGCTGGGAGGTAAAGAGGGATCCTTCGGTTATTTGAACTTATATCGCCAGCTTACCGCAGATCGACTGCTATTCGATGTTAACTATCTCACGACGGCGTTCCAGCCGGCAGTCGCGCAGGCCGCGGAGCGAATTTTCCTGGCCGCGCGCGAATCAATCCCGCCACCACGAGTCGCTGCTGCGGGACAGTCTGCTCGTTATTAAACTCATTTCAAACCTGGGGTGATCTTACCTGGATACAACGTCGAACCGCGGGCGCAGGCCAACTCGCTCGCAATTTGAATCTTTGTTTAAGGAACCAGGGAGCACTGAACAACGGCCGGTGCTGTCGCCCACTGATCGGCGCGGCCGGTTGTTGACGCTTCTGGATCGGGTAGTCTTCTATGGCGTGATCGCCCTGATTGTGCTCACTGCGATTCCATACGGAGCGAGCGAATCATGGTCGCAAGCACTGTTTGAGTCGGCGGTATTCTTCCTTGCGTTTCTCTGGGTAGTTCATGGATTGATCGACGGATCATGGCAAATAGGCAATGCGCGTTTGGTGGTTCCCATGGTTGGCCTCCTTGTTTTGGCGGTAGTGCAAAGCCTTTCCTGGTGGCAGGTGGCGGCCGGAGAGAAGTTTTGGTTCGCGCTGAGTTCTGATCCTTTTGAGACACGGATTTTCGCTTTCAGAATCGCGGCTCTGATTTTGGTGCTGGTACTTTTGGTTCGCTTTACGTCCAGTGCGAAGAGATTAGGATTTGTTGTGCATACAGTTATCGCGGTGGCGTTGGCCACTGCTCTGTTTGGGATCGCGCGTCAAGCGACTCAACATGGGCCGACTGGCCCGGGCTTTGTATTATCTCGTCTCGTCTTCGGTCAGGGTTACGCTCAATTCACCAACAGGAATCATTTTGCATTTCTGATGGAGATGGCTTTGGGGTTGCTTATCGGAGTTGCATTGATGCAGAGACCCCGACTCGACCGCCTTTTGGTTTATCTATCAATGGCGGTGCTGATGGCTGCTGCTGTAGCTCTGTCTCGCTCGCGTGGCGGAGTGCTGGCAATCGCCGTGCAAATAATATTCGCGGGTCTTTTGTTTGTTAATTTCAAGACGTCGATGAGCGGAAGCGGCGCTACCGGGCGCCGGTGGATCCGCTGGGCGCGTTCGATCATAGTGACCACAGTTATTGCTGCTGCGTTGCTCGTATTTGTAGTTGCCGGGGTGGCCTGGCTGGGCGGCGATCAACTATCCACCGGAGTGGAAACCGCCACAGTAGAAATGGCTGGCATAGATCCTACCGAAGAACACATCGGCTCGCGGCGGCGGGACATTTGGCGCGCGACGTGGTCGATGTTTAAGGCGCACCCCATCGCCGGAGCTGGACTAGGCGGCTTCTGGGCTGAGGTGCCGGCCTTCCACAACGCTTCCGGCGCTTCAACTCCACAACAGGCTCATAATGACTATCTTGAGCTGCTGGCAAGTGGCGGCATCCTGGGCGCGGCTTTGTTGATCTGGTTCGCAGTCGCGCTCATCAGAGAAGCCAGGCAAAGCGTCGGGATCAGCAAAGGATTTCAGCGTGCGGTTTCACTTGGAGCGATCATTGGACTTGTTGGGGTTGGCGTTCATAGTATCGTTGACTTTGGCCTGCACATTACGATAAACGCGCTCGTGTTTGTTGTGCTTTTAGCCATACTCAGTTTGAAACCCTTTGGATCGCAAGGCATCGGAAGTGAGAGCGCCCGATAGCGTTCCACTCCAGGGAGGCTGAACCGCAAAAACCGGCGCATCATTCTCGAGCGCAAGCGCATCAAACCACGGCGTTCAATTGAAGTGGCGCTGGTACACAATTTGATTGGAAGGTATTTTCGGAGTGACGAAGCTCAAAACTAACTTTGCCACCTTCGTGCTGGTGCTGGTTCTGGTGAGTCAGTGCGTTTTCGGCTGGCCTCAGGACCTTGCCGGTGGCGCGAGTGCGCTGGTTGGGCAGGACATTATTGGCGGCGCCGCCGTGGCCTTCAAAAGACCTCCGCGCGTACGCGACCTCTCTGGCGGCGCCAGTATGATGTTGGTGAAGCGCCGCCCGCCGCGCCGGCCCACCGAGCCCACGGAAATTGCGCGCAACAAGCCGTCGCCCCAGCCGGGAGTAGCTGAAGTCGACTCAAATCCACCGGCTTCCACTGAGGACAAGGCCGATGTCTTTAACAATCAGGGGAACACATTCTATGGCGTGGGCCAGTATGCTAAGGCCGTTGACGCTTTCAAGCAGGCGCTGACTCTCAAACCGAACGACTCTCTTACTTACAATAACCTGGGCGCAGCCTATTTCGCGTTAGGTCAAAACAGCGCTGCGATCGAAGCGTTCCAGAACGCGGTGAAGGCAAAGTCCGATGATGCTGAGAGCTATTTCAATCTCGGGATTGCCTATAACACCACCGAAAAATACGACGACGCTGTCACCAATCTGAAAAAGGCCCTCGGATTGAAAGCTGACTGGGCTGAAGCCCTGAACGCGCTCGGCGACAGCTACCTGAGTCTCAATGGATTAGAGGAGGCGACTAAGGCTTACGAGGCAGTGGTGAAGCTTCAGCCGGACAACGCAAGTGCCTATGGCAACCTGGCCTTTGCCTACGATCGTCTGTCGCGTTACGAAGATTCGATCGCCGCTTTGAAAAAAGTGGTGCAGCTGAGTCCTTCCGACGCGTTCGCCTATAACAACCTGGGCGCCGCTTCTTATAAAGCCGGCAAGTACAAAGACGCAGTTGATGCGTTTACCCACGCGCTGCGAATAAAGCCCGACGATGCGGAAACTCAGAATAATCTCGGTGCGGCGCAGTACGCTTTGGAGAATTATGGTGACGCCACCGATTCTTTTCAGCGGGCGATTAAATTGAGACCAACGTTTGCTGATGCCCAATACAATCTGGGCAATGCTTTCCTGATGTCGGCAAAGCTCGACGAATCGGTAGGCGCCTATCAGCAGGCAATCCGGAACCGGCCGGACTATGGCGAAGCACAAAACAATCTGGGAATTGCTTTGACCAAACTCGGTCGCGATGCCGAAGCCTTGACCGCTTTTCGAGAAGCGGCGCGGCTGAAATCCGATCTAGCTACTGTCTTTAACAATCTCGGCTTTGCCGAAGCCAAACTGGAACATCTGGACGAAGCTATCGCTGCTTACAAGGAAGCGATCAAGATCAATCCTAAGTATGCGAAGGCCTTAAACGGTCTGGGATTCCTCTTTGACAAAACAGGGAAGCCCACAGAAGCAATTGAGCCCTTGAGGCGGGCGGTCGAAGCAAAACCTGATTTCGTCGCCGCTCATTACAATCTGGGCAAGGCTTATGTCGATGCGGGCCGTTTCGCCGAGGCAGTCGAAAGCTTCAAACGCGTCACGCAGCTCAAGGCAGACTATGAAGCGGCCTGGCTTGGCCTGGGAACCGCGGCCTTCCGCTCGGGTCAGTTTGTCGCAGCGGCGGCGGCTTTCAAGCAAGCCGGTGTCCTCAATCCATCGAACCCCGAAGCTTTTTTTGGACTGGGAAATGCGAGTTACAAAGCCGGGAATTACCAGGATGCCATGGTGGCGCTGAAGGAAACGATCCGGCTCAAGCCCACGTACGCGCAGGCCCATTATAGTCTTGGTCTGGTCTATGCGACCCTTAAGGATCGTGACGGATTCACTCGAGAATTCGCGGTCCTGAAAAAGATTGATCCCAAGCTGGCAGAACAGCTTTACAACGCCGTGAAGCGGTGAGACGGGCGCAACGGGCGCTATCGTCCCAGCACTGAAGTCGCCGGCATCCGCCTTCTTACTAGCACGTTGCTGGAGCGCGCTGAAGAGAAGTCCAGCGGGCCGGGTGGCAATTTTTCTTGCCGCAGTCGGATATTGGTTCAGGTTGAAGTCGAAAAGTCGAAGTCGAAGTCGAAAAGATTTGACGTAGACCGCAAAGCAAAGTAGACTGGGCCTCGCTGATCAGCCCTAAGATTGATTGAGCGCCCCTTAGTTTATCGCTGGAGGCGATTATAAATGGATACGAGAAAACGAAAAATTCTCAAAGTTCTCAGCATCATTCTTGCGTTTTCCTTCGCCCAGATTTATGTGCAGGCAGGCTCGCCGAGTCCGGCGTCTGCTGCGCCCACGCCACAGCAGGTAATAACGGCGCGGCTGATCACGAAAAACAATCAGCCGATCACGGTCAATGGGAACAGCCTCGGCACCGGAGGGACTATCCTCACTGGCGCGTTGATCGAAACGCCCGATCAGGTTAGTGCCACGATCGACCTGGGCAGTGCCGGCATCGTCGAACTCCAGCCGAACTCGAAAATCCAATTGGACTTTGACGCCAACGGTAATGTGAGAGTCAAAGTGATCCAGGGGTGTGCGGTAGCCAGGAAGAGCTCAAGCGCCCTACCGGGCGAAATGGAGATATATACCGATAAGGCTTCCCAGAAAACCGATAAGGGTCGAACTAACCTTGGCTTTTGCATCACTCCGACTGGAGATCTCGGACCTCTGGGCTCCGTCGCTACGGCCGGCGCGGCAATACCAGGCGGAATTTCAGGTACGAAAGTAGCACTGCTCGCCGGGGGCATCGGCGCTGGTGTAGCCAGCGTGTTGCTGCTGAGTCGTGGATCGAATCCTAGTCCCTAGTAACGGATTCCAATCCCTGGATTGACAAAGCCTGGCCCTTCGTTTCGGAGGGCCGGTTTTTTTTGCGCCTGCTTTTTGCAAAGCATCAATGACCACAAAACGCATCATCATCGCCGTGCTGAGTTCTGTCCTTTGCGGCTGGGGGATCTGGCAAACCAGTCGAGTGGGCCTGGCGCGGACTTTGGAGGAGTACGCGGCGAGAGGGCGTCGAGACAACGTCGCGGTGTCTGTTCAGACCATAGCTCGGGTAACTGAACCGCAGGCTGCCGCGGATCGAGCCGTTGCGTTGTCGCCGGGTGATGCGGAAGCTTATTCTGCGCAGGGCGACGTATTTCAAAGCGTTGCCGATTACCCGCACGCCCGGGATGCATATGCGCGAGCGGTCCAGTTACGTCCGCGCGATTACTACCTCTGGTTGGTGCTGGGCGTCATGCGAGATCAGAATCAGGATCAGGAGGGCGCTCTGCAGGCTTTGCGACAGTCAGTGTCACTTGCTCCATCCTACGCCGAGCCCCGGTGGCAATTAGGCAACCTGTTGTTGAGAATGGGACAGATGGATCAAGCTTTTAGCGAATTACGACAGGCGGCAATTGGTAATCCCTCAATTTGGCCGAACGTCATCGATTTGGCGTGGGGGGTGTACCGGCACGATGCGGGGGCAGTCGCCGGCGTGCTTCGGCCCGAGACGAACATTGACCGCATGGCTCTGGCACTGTTTTTCGCGCGCAACAATCAAAACGATGCGGCCGTCGATCAATTTCTTCAGTGTCGGTCGATTGAAGGGTCGTTACGAAATCGCGCTCAAAATCTACTCGACACACTCTTGAGTGCAAGGGCGTTCACAGAAGCCTACGAAGTATGGGAGCGCATGAAAGGTCTACCTTTAACTAGCCGTGCCGAGGTTCGTGATGGAGGTTTCGAGGAATCGATCGTCGTCGGTCAGTCCGGATTCGGTTGGCAAATCACGCCGAACGTCCCCAACGTCATCATGTCATTTGACGAAGGCGAACATCAAAGCGGGAAGAGAAGTTTGCGCATAGACTTTCGCGGGAATTCAAATCCGACATATCCCTTGCTCACCCAACTCCTGCTGGTCAAACCGCTGACCCGCTATCACGTTGGTATTTTCGCGCGCTCACAGGATTTCTTATCAGCCGCGGATCCAATAATAACGTTTTTCGATGCTTCCGATCCAAACCCTAAGGTATTGGCCCTGTCACCACCGCTCCGCTCAGACCCGAATGTCTGGCGGGAGTTCGCTGTCGAGTTCACCACCAACGCGGAAACTCAAGCGGTTACGATCAGCGTGGCGCGGCAGAACTGTACCGAGCCTTGTCCGGCCTTCGGAACTCTATGGCTGGATTCAGTTTCGATTACAAGCCCGCCGACGGGTTCCTCCCAAAATTAACAATGCTCAAGGAAATGGGCCAGCAGCTATTTAATTAGCTGCAAGACGGGCCGCGCATCGCGTGATGAAATCAGATCGCGGCAGCAGCTTGTGTTGAGTGCCTAGCCAAAGAAAACCTCTGCCACGCGATAAATCTCCTCGTCAAGCCGCTTCAAATCTCCGACCGCGTCGGCCAGAGGCACGCTGATGATTCTGTTGCCGCGAATGGCCACCATTTGGCCCCACTTTGCATCGCGAATCATTTCATAGGCCTTAATTCCAAATCTCGTGGCCAGAATGCGATCGTAGGCAGTCGGCGACCCGCCACGCTGAACATAGCCCAGCTTTGTCACTCTGGATTGAATGTCCGTGCATCGCTCGATTTCCCTTGCCACCGCCTCGCCGATCCCGCCGAGACGATCGTGCCGGTAGATAGCATTGCACTGATCTTCGTCCAGGAAGGGTTCGTCGGGATGAGGATGCGCATCCTCCGCCACCACCACGATTGAAAATGAACGGCCGTGTTTCCTGCGCTCCTCAAGCAGACCGCAGACTCGAGAGATCCTGAACGGATGCTCGGGAACCAAAATCACATCCGCGCCGCCGGCGATGCCGCCGTACGCGGCGATCCATCCTGTGTGACGCCCCATCACTTCGACCACCATCACGCGATGATGGGACTCGGCTGTGGAATGGAGACGATCGACAGCGTCCGTAACAATTGAAACTGCAGTGTCAAATCCGAACGTGAAATCCGTGCCACAGACATCGTTGTCAATGGTCTTGGGAACTCCGACCAACTGAAGATGGTGATCGCGTGACAAATCCAGAGCGGCTGAAAGAGTACCTTCGCCGCCGACCACAATCAGACCTGCCAGCCTGTGGGTCTGCCAGTTTTCGATTAGACGTGGGATGCTTTCGGGATCTTTGACGGGATTGTACCGGGAGGTCCCGAGGATTGTGCCCCCGCGCGGAAGTATACCGGTCACTGAGTTGCGATTAAGTTCGATAAAGTCATTTTCGACCAAGCCCTGCCAGCCACTGCGAAAGCCCAGCACTTCAACCTCGTCGGCTTGAGCACGTCTGACGATCGCTCGAATCGCGGCGTTCAGTCCCGGACAATCGCCGCCTCCGGTTAAGACACCAATTCGCATAATCTAAGAAATCAATCCATCCAACCCTTTGCTTCGGATGCCATTGTGTGGTTTAAGATCATTGCGCCCGCGACGCTCAGTGTCAAACCACGAGCGATAAACTTTTTGTTACGAGAGAATGTCCGACGAAAACGAACCATTGATTCTGGCTATCGAGACCGCGACACGCGCCGGCAGCGTGGCGCTGGCGCGAGGCGGCGTAATTCTGAAGGCGGCATCCGGCGACGCCGCGGCGTCGCATTCGACGAATCTAATCGAGTTAATCGACGGCATTCTGCAGAGTGCCGGAGTCGTTTTGCGCGAGGTTGACTTGTTTGGCGCGGCAGTAGGGCCCGGTAGTTTTACGGGATTACGTATTGGTCTGGCAACCACAAAGTCTCTGGCGATGTGTATGGGAAGAGATTGCGCCGCCGTTTCTACTCTGGCTGCGATAGCACACTCCGCGAGCGCCTCGCAACGCACTGTTTCGCTTCTACCCGCCGGCCGGGGCGAACTCTTCGCGCAATTGTTTTCAGTTGACGGGCAGGTGAGGGAACTGGACGCCGCGGCGCATCTTTCGCCGCGAGCGATTTTGGAACGATACGGAGAGGCGCGACCGCTTACGTGGGCCGGCGAAGGCGCGCGTCTGCAGGCAGATACTCTGCAGCAGTGGGCGCATGCCCATGACATATCGTTCGTCGAATCAGGCGCGAATGAAATCGCGTGGAGTCTCGCCCCTGCGGTAGAACATTTGGCGATTTCAATCGCTGCGCTGGCACTCGATGCGTACCGCAACCGAAACACCGTAAGCCCTGAGGAACTACGGGCCGTTTACCTCAGGGCGTCTGACGCTGAGATTAATGAGAAATGGCAACACAAGAAGTAGCCGCAACGGAATCGAGTCTTTCGATTACGCGGATGACTGAGCATGATCTGCTCGAAGTGGTCGCGATCGAAGAGATCTCCGGGCTCAGTGTCTGGGGGTGGGAGGCCTATCATAAGGAATTGCAGTCGCCGGAAGACGTCATCATGCTGGTGGCCAGGACCGCGCCGACGGAGCCGAACCAAGCCGACGATCTGGCAATTGCCGGCTTCATCATCTCGCGGCTCGTGGCCGGTGAGCTTCACATCAATAATATGGCGGTGCGGCCGCAAGTCCGCCGGCGCGGAATCGCAGCACAACTCCTGGCGGCAGCGCTCACTCACGGCCGCCGAAGGGGCGCCAACCTCGCGTTTTTGGAGGTGCGTGCGGGGAATGCCGCGGCCCAGGGTCTTTATCGACGGTGCGGGTTTGAAGTAACCGGGCGCCGCAATCGATATTATGCTCGGCCGGTCGAGGACGCCCTCTTGATGTCCCGTTCACTGGAAACTTGGCCTTGATTTGCGCACGCTGAATGGGCTAACATTTCGGCCATGACGAATTGCCCCGGGCTTTTCTCACCCGCAAGCACTTTTCTTTCCAACCAAACCAATCGAGAGGAGAATACTGATTATGGAAATGACTAAGGCGGAGAGCGTGAAGGACGAGCTAATGACGAGCAACTCTGAGTTTCGCGAGTTGGTCCGCGAACATGGTCGTTACGAAGAACGCTTGAGCGAACTTTCCTCACTTGCATATCCGAGCGACGAAGAGCAATTGGAAGAGGTTACTCTGAAGAAAAAGAAGCTTGCCATAAAAGATCAGATGTATACATTGATGCTCCAGCACGAAAAAACCGCTAGCACGGCACACTAAGTTTCAATACGGCTGGGCGCGCGCCCGGTTGGTTCTAATCTCAACTTAAACGGGGAAGACAGAGCCGCTGTTGTTCCCCGTTTTGTTCTTTAGGCAGACCTGCATCAACAGCTTCAGAACATGGTTCGCGACGGAATTCCATATGTAGCTATTCCACTTCTGCTGGCTGTTGTGCCGGTCGTTCTGGGTTATTGGGTCGTGGCGATTCCGTTTGTGGCGATTGCCGCGTTCATGGCCTATTTCTTCCGTGACCCAGACCGGACCATCCCCACAGAGCCGGGCATAATTGTCGCCCCAGCGGACGGCCTGGTCACAATAGTGAGACTGGCCAATGGCCAGGAGAATCTTGAGTCACTGATCAGCATCTTTCTATCGCCTCTCGATGTGCACATCAATCGTTCGCCAATTGGAGGCCTAATCACCGAAATCGCCTACAGAAAAGGGAAGTATTTGATGGCGACAAAGGAAGCTTCCCGCTTGCTGAATGAGCAGAATACCTTGACAATTCAGGGTGATGGGTTGACTGTGAGGTGCACACAGATTGCCGGGATCCTGGCTCGCCGCATTGTTTGTTGGAAGCGGCCGGGCGAAGGAGTAAAATGCGGTGAGCGTTTCGGCATGATAAAGTTTAGCTCGCGAACGGATCTGTTGCTGCCCCCAAACGTTGAGGTAGTTGCTCGGGAAGGCATGCGAGTGCGAGGTGGAGTCACCATCTTAGGAAGAATCAAAGAATGAGCGTTCCGCGTCTACAATCAAACGCGCGCTTTGGACCCGCGCCAGAGCCTTCAGGCCATAAGGGTCTGAAGAAGGGTGTCTACCTGGTGCCATCGTTCTTTACCGCAATGAACATCCTTGCGGGCTTCTATTCGCTGATGGCCACGATGAGTGGGTTCTACCTGTTGGAAATTGGCGATGCAGCAAAGGCAGCCACCAAGTTTGATTATGCCGCTATAGCTATTGGCTGGGCCTTTGTTTGTGATTGTCTCGATGGGCGCATCGCGCGCATGACTAAGAGCACGACCGAAATCGGGATCCAACTCGATTCGCTGGCGGACATCGTGTCGTTCGGGCTGGCTCCCGCCATTCTGGCTTATGCCTGGGGTTATGGCACAGCGCTACAGGATTGGAGTAATGCTCGACAGCTCGCCTGGTTTATCTCTTTCATGTTTGTAATCTGCGGCGGCTTTCGCCTGGCCAGATTCAACGTTCAGGCTTCACGTCCACGCCCACTGGCTGAGGGCACCCCGAAAGTAGACAAGAAAAGTTTCGTCGGTTTGCCGATTCCGGTGGCGGGATGCCTGGTGGCCGCTATTATTCACTTCGCGCCGACGCCAATCAAATACGCGCCCCAGCGCTCGGAACTGCTCGCAATTCTAATGATGGTATTGATGGGGTTTCTGAGTCTATTAATGGTCAGTACTTTGCGATTCACGAGTCTTAAGTCCGTGGGAACGGGCCGCCGCAACGCCCGTCTGGTAATCGCGATGATCGCGTTGGTCGGGTTGATCTATCTTTATTCCCAATGGGTCCTGCTCCTCCTCGTTATTGCTTACGTAGTCCATGGGTTGCTCTCGCGCGGATTCACCTCGCTGGGCCGCCGTTCGGCGGAAAAACAATCGGCAGAGATGCGCGAAGCCTGAAAACCACCCGCCTCGTTTCTTCCCTGTCAACACAAAATATCTTATTGAGTTCACTGCTGCGGCGCGGCGAACGCCAACAGTCCGTGTGAAGTGGCAATCAGGATCAAGTCTTCGACTGCTATAGGCGCGGCGCTGCTGCTGTTTTCTTCACCGAGCGATAAGGTGTTCGCCGGCTTTCCATCGTGGAGACTTAGAACGATGGCACTGTCGGTCGAGAGCGGCGTGAAGAGGGCGCCATCTGTCGTGGTGATCGGTCTGGCGGGGATACGTCCTGGCAATTGACGCCGCCAAACCAGCGCACCTTTGCGAAGCGAGAGCAGGTAAGCAAAATTATCCAGGGAGGCAGCGAGCAGGCCGTTCTCGACTACCGCTACCGCCTGGACCGCGGCGCCAGTCCGGCGACGCCAGAGCAACCTGGCGCGCGATTCGTTGAACGCGTAAACGTATCCGTCTCCTGAACCAAAATAGATCATGCCGTTGGCCGCGGCGATGGCTCCCTGAATAGCGCCGTGTGTGCGGTACTGCCAAACCAGGCGGCCGGTTAACTGGTCGAGGGCGAAAAGATTGCCGGTCTCGCTGCCGAAATAGACCAGTTTGCCGGAGACTAAGGGCTGACTTGAGAACGCTTCGGAATATTGATTGATCCAAAGCGTTAGTCCCGTGTGCTTGTCGAACGCGTAAACCCTGCCGTCAGCGCTGCCGGCAAACAGAGCATTATCGCCAGCCACGAGACTGCCGCCGAGCGGGCCTGGCAAAGTTCTCATCCACAGGGTCACGCCAGTGGTCTTGCTAAGAGATCGCAGCGTGCCATGGACGAGCTGCTGTTGAGGCTCCGAATACTTGGTGGCTGCATAGACACTTCGATCATCGGTGGTGGGCGCTGCCGAGAGCTCGCCCCCGGCTTCAGCTCTCCATATCAGTTTGCCGTCAGGCGCGTTGAGCGCTATCAGAGTACCGCCAGCCAGGGGCAGGAAGACGGTTGTTTTGTCAGCCGCGGGAGTCAGGTTAGAAGTTTGATCCGATTGATAGCGCCACTTTACGAGGAGTGGCTGCGAGAGAGCGACTTGCTTTTGCGTCGGATGCCGTGCTGCAAGAAGCATCGCGGCCGCAAACAGTGGCAGCAAAGACCACCAAATGATCTTTGAAATGACTTTCCCGGGTTTCATCGGTGAGGTTACGGAGTCTCGGTTCATTAAGATATGCGTATTTTCATTCCCGGCAGCTTGCTTTGCTCACTTCCTTGCTGCCAACCTATAATCCGAAGTTCAAATCGTTTCACATCTTTGACGCATATCCCGGCATGGAGGCTTTTATTTTTTGCAGAGCACAAGTCACGAAAACATAATCATACTCGACTTTGGGGGCCAATACACCCAGCTCATCGCGCGACGCGTGCGCGAGGCGGGTGTGTATTGTGAGATTCTTCCTTACAGTGTCGCGATCGAAGAGATTCAAGCGCGCCAGCCACGCGGGTTGATCTTGTCGGGTGGTCCGGCTTCGGTGTACGACGAACAAGCGCCGCGGCCCAAACCCGGTTTGCTTGAGAGAGCCCATTGCCCTGTGCTGGGCATCTGCTATGGCCTGCAACTGATCGCCCACGGCTTTGGTGGGGAAGTCCGGCCCTCAACAAATAGAGAGTACGGTTATGCTCGCCTTCAGGTTGTAGATTCGTCGAGCCGTTTATTCTCTGGTCTACCGATGGAAATGGATGTATGGATGAGCCACGGCGATCATGTCACTATGCTGCCCGATGGTTTTCGTGTGACTGCCGAAACCTCGGACGCCGTCAATGCATTCGAGAATCCGAATCTTGGCATTTACGGATTGCAATTTCATCCCGAGGTTGCGCATACACCGTTGGGCGCGCAGATTCTGCGCAACTTCTTATTTGAGATTTGCGGCTGCAAAGGTGATTGGACTCCCATGGCTGCGATCGCGGAGCAGACCGAGCGCATTAAGGAACGGCTCGGCGAGAATGGTCGAGCTGTGTGCGGCCTCTCCGGCGGCGTCGATTCTTCAGTGGCGGCGGCCCTGGTCCATCGCGCCGTCGGTGACCGCCAGATTTGTCTGTTCATTAACAATGGATTGTTGCGAGAGGGCGAATTCGAGTCGACCCTGGCTTTGCTGAAGCAGAAGCTAAAGCTCAATATCCAGGGAATTGACGCCAGCCAAAGGTTTCTCGATGCCCTAAAAGACGTGGTCGATCCGGAAACGAAGCGCAAGCGAATCGGCGCGCTCTTTATCGAGGTCTTCGAGGAAGAAGCAAACCGCATCGGTGGCGTGGGATTCCTGGTTCAAGGAACTCTGTATCCGGACGTAATTGAGTCAGTGTCGGTTCGCGGACCCTCAGCCACGATCAAAAGTCATCATAACGTCGGCGGGCTGCCGGAGAAGATGAACCTTCAGTTGATCGAACCGCTGCGGGAATTATTCAAGGATGAAGTGCGGCTTATCGGCCGGGAACTCGGTGTACCGGAAGAGATCCTTTCCCGTCATCCGTTTCCGGGTCCGGGTCTGGCTGTGCGAATCCTGGGTGACATAACTGAAGAACGGCTCACGATTCTGCGCGCGGCCGATCGAATTTTTGACGCGGAACTGCGCCGGGCGGGCTTGTATGATTTTGTCTGGCAGGCATTCGCGGTCCTGCTGCCGATTTCGACAGTCGGCGTGATGGGCGACGAACGTACGTACGAGCGTGTGATTGCCATTCGCGCCGTTACCAGCGTCGATGGAATGACTGCTGACTGGGCACGTCTCCCGCACGACGTCCTGGCTCGGATCTCGACTCGAATTGTGTCGGAAGTCAAAGGCGTCAATCGTGTGGTCTACGACATAAGCTCGAAGCCTCCGAGCACGATCGAGTGGGAATGAGCTTACGTCCTCACAAGTCTCCTTTGCCGTCAGACACGCTATAGACTCGCCAGTGTTCTGCCACACTCGAAATACGATGATTGAGCATGGGCGCCTCTGGGCTTTATGAAAGCCCCCAAAGAAAGAGTCGCGGGTCTGGGGCAGACCGCGAATGGCTCAACGGCCTGTCAAGGGAATCCTGCGCCGGACCTAGAACCCTGCCGGGCTCTCCCCGGACACACCAAATGCTCGCTCGAGTGCAAGCCCAACCTGCCCGATCAAACCCTCGTCGAACAGCCGGCCAAGGATCGTGATTCCGTGAGGCACGCGACGAGCGGGAGTGAACTTCGGCAGCGGATTCGCCGGGTCTGGGGCCCAGTCACTTCGCGCCTCCGAGACCTCGACGAACCCGGCGCGGAGCGTGAGCGATGGATGGCCGGTGAAGTTCGTGATGGTGAGTTGCTCGTCGCGCAGCGACGGCACGATCAACACGTCGACTTCCTTGAAGATGCGCGCCATTTCCAGCGCCACCTTGCGCCGTAACCGGTCGGCCTGCACGAAGTCCACCGCAGAAAGGAATCGCGCCTGACGGAACAGGTTGGGCCACGCATCCCTGACTTGTGCCTTGAGTGAAGCGAGTTGATTATTGAGCGCCAGCTCCTCGAACGATGCCGCGCCCTCGGCAAACAGAATGGCCATCAGCGAACTGTACGGCCAGTCGGGAAGCGTCACCTCTTTCAATTCCATCTTTAGTTTCTTGATCGTCTCCAACGCGCCACGGTCTACGTCGGTCGCCGGGCTCTCTTTCATCCACTGCGCAATATAGCCAACTTTCAAACCCTCAATGGCCGCGGTGGCGTCGAAGTCGAGTCGGCACGGGACGCTGGACGCGTCGCCAGCGTCAGGGCCGGTAATGGCATGGAGGACCAGCATCGCGTCTTCGACGGTCCGTGTCATGGGGCCGAGCTTGTCAAGAGACCAGCAGAGCGTCATCGCGCCGGTGCGCGGCACGCGACCGAATGTGGGGCGCAGGCCAGTCACGCCACATCGCATCGCGGGGCTGACGATGCTTCCGCCAGTTTCACTGCCAACGGAAAATGCCACTAGCGCCGCGGCTGTCGCCGCCCCGGGCCCAGCGCTCGATCCTGACGCGCCTTCTTCCAAAAGCCACGGGTTCATCGTCTGGCCGCCGAACCAGATGTCGTTGAGCGCGAGCGCGCCGAGCGAAAGCTTCGCTACCAGCACCGCGCCCGCGTCGTCCAGCCGGCGCACTACCGCCGAGTCTGCTGACGGCACGCGGTTACGGAAGGGCTCAGCCCCGTAGGTAGTCGGGATGTCCTTTGTGTCGAGCAGATCCTTTACGCCATAAGGGATGCCGTGCAATGGACCTCGATACTTGCCCGCGGCGATCTCGGCATCGGCGGTCTTCGCGCGCCCGAGTGCATGGTCTTTGGTCAGCGTGATGACGCACCGGATCTTCTCGTCCAGCCGTTCGATGCGACTGAGATAAATCTTCGTAAGTCGCTCGGACGTGAGCTGCCGCGACTCGATCCATCTCGATAACTGCGTCACGGGCGCAAAGGCGATGGCCTCATCCGATGACGGCAGGGGCGCGCCGTCGGCCTTCGAGCGTAGGAACTGATCGCGTGACGATGACACCGCAATTCCAGGAAGCATCGGATTCCAGAGTGTGGCGGGTGCGTCAGACGCCGCGATCGCGATTTTTCGTGGTCCGGTGCGCCGCTCGAGGTACGGCGCGAGCGACGTTCGCCATGAGTCGGCGGCTTGTTGCCGCTCCGCCGGGGTCATGGTGACCTGCATCAGCTTCTCGGCTTCAGCGAACGTCGCCGGCGTAACGACGGGACCGGACCCGGTTCCCGTGCCAAACGTAGGCGGTGCGCCGGGAGTGACTGGCGTCGATTGCGAATTTGATGGCGGCGCCTTGCGACACGCGGCGGCCGCGACGAGCACGCCGAGCGGCGCGCGGAGCAGGAACTGACGTCGAGTGTTCATAGGGCGAGAAGCCTACTCTCCACCGCTTACTCGAGCAAGGGGGGCGCTCAGATCAGTTCAGGAAACGCTTACCCCCAAACCTGACTTCTTCAAAATGATCAGGCATGTCGGATTGATTCTTTTAGACTCTTGAACTATAAGCTCATGAGGCTGCGCTCGTGCCTGCCAGTAGGCTCATAAAGGCAATTCACATCCATGAGCTACGAACTTACTTGGACGACGCGGCGAGTCGGGTTGGTTATTCAACTTCGCCGTACACGGATCCGTCTATGAAGACGGATGATTCGTTCAAGCGGATACACTCCGAAGAATTGCGACAGCGCATCCGAACCATCGTCGGTTGAGAAAGGGTGCGATAAACTGCTGAATAGCAAGAAGGTGGCGGTCCAAACGAGACATGAGAACGTTAGGAAAGCGCAGGGAACAATGTCGCCCCTGGAGACACTCTCTTTCTAGTGGAGAGATGTTGGGACGCCAGACGAGATCGTTCTTGATCGTCATCGTGGCGCTGTTGATTGTGACCGCCTTTACTGCGACGGCACTAATGAAAGGTCGTAGCGGCCACTGGGCGCATATTCCTGTCAACTCCCCGGGTCGCGTCAGTAACCCCAACCTAAAAGCCAACGCACCTTTTGTCGCCAAGAACGACGAGACGGATAAGCGCGCTCGCGGTCCCAGGGAATTGCGTCTTCAGAAGGCACACCCTTTTGAGGGCGACCTTCGGAAATTACCGTACCGCAAGCCTGTTAGGAAATGGAGGCCCGAGCGCGAACCACCTAACCGTATTCCTCAGATTTTTCACGGAGCGCAGGCGCCGGCGGAATCGTCGGCCCCAACAACGGTTGCGCTGCCCGCGCCAGCCTCTCCCGCGCCGACACCCAACATCAATTTCGACGGGCTCGACTTCGCGAACTGGGGCGCCGGTCATCCTCCGGACGATAACGGTGACGTCGGCCCGACTTATTACATTCAAACAGTCAACACATCGATCGGCATCTTCAACAAGAGCACTGGCGCCCGAGTAACGGCATTCACGTTCGATACGTTCATGAGCCAGGGGAGTTTTGGGAACCTTTGCGACACAGACAACTTTGGCGACCCGGTCGTGCTCTACGACACGTTCGAAGACCGCTGGTTCATCAGCGACTTCGCCTTCCAGCTTAATGGTTCGGGCAGCGTCATTAATCCCCCAGGGTCGTTTCAGTGCATCGCAGTTTCGAAGACAGGAGACCCGGTCGCGGGTGGTTGGAACTTTTACTCTATCAACACGACCGGTGGCCTCGGCGACTATCCGAAGTTCGGTATTTGGCCAGACGGCATTTATATGTCGGCCAACATGTTTGACTATGCGGCCAGTGGGTCGTTCCAGAACGCGCGTGTGTATGCCTTTAATAAGGCTCAGATGTATGCAGCCGCGCCGACTCCTCAGGTGGTCTCATTCGACGTCGCGGATGCGTCTGAGTTTACGCTGCTGCCGAGTAACGCGCGCCTTCAAGCAGGCACACCGCCGCCAGGCAGTCCTAACTATTTCATTTCGACCTGGGAATTTCTCAACGCACAAGACGTCTATGAGTTCCATGTCGACTGGAATAGCATCTCTCTCTCTACCTTCACTGGACCATTCAACCCACTCGCCGGAAGCAGTTGGCCAAGCGCATCGGTACCCAACGCGGCAACGCCGGGCAATGCCCTGGATGTCCTTCAGCTCCGCGCGATGGCCCAAAACCAATACACCAATCTTGGTGGCGTGGAATCTCTCTGGGCGACCCACACCGTTCGGAGACAGGATACGTCGGGCTTTGCGGCGCCGCGATGGTATCAAGTGCCCGTAACTGGCGGCATCGTCGGCGCTAACGATAGTCAGTCGGTCACGTGGGATCCCGATGCGGCCAACGTTATTTACAGATATATGCCGAGCCTGGCCGTCGACCGCGCCGGCAACATGGCCCTCGGCTATACCACTTCGAACAGCGCAACCAATCCGGGGATCAAGTACGCTGGCAGGCTTTCAACTGATCCAGTCAACACGTTTAGCCAGACTGAACAGACCCTGATTCAAGGGACAGGGACCCAGACTGGTAACTGCGGCGGCACCTGCACTCGCTGGGGCGATTACACGGCAATGACGTTGGATCCTGACGGCTGCACGTTCTGGTACACAAATGAGTACTACGCCGTTAACGGTCTTAATGATCTCACCCGCATCGGATCATTCAAGTTTGCCGCGTGTACGCCCGTAGGAAGTGGCGGCACCGTGTCGGGTACGGTGACGAGAGCCAGCGATAGCTCACCGATTAGCGGCGCCACGGTCGCGCTGGGTGTTCGGACCACGACAACCAACGCCAGCGGTTTTTATTCGTTTAGTGGAATTCCGGCCGGCACATATCCGAGCATCACGGCAAGTGAAGCAGGGTTCAACTCCAGCACCGCCGCCAGCATCGTGGTGATTGATAGCACAACGACGACCCAGAATTTTTTGCTCACCGCTGCCGCAACCAGCGGCTGTTTTACCGATACGACGCAAGCTGACTTCCAAATGGGCGTCGTCACAAATACTGAACTAATCACTAGCCCTGGCGATGTGATTCTGCTGAATGCCCCAAACATTGACCAGCAAAATACGACCACTACAACCAGCGGCTTTGGCTTCACGAGCACGAGTTGGGCCGGCCAGACGTTCAATCCCACGGTTACCGGTCAGTTGACAAGGGTCGATCTGAATCTCTTTTGCGCCTCATGCACCGGCACTACTCCGAATATCAGCGTCTCGATTCGAGGTACCACTGGTAGTCCGCTTGTCCCCACTGGCACAGATCTCGCAACCGCAACGATCACAGGCTTCAGTAGCGGCGGCGGTGGGTTCTTCTCGGCTAACTTCGGTAGTCCCGCAACCCTGACGGCCGGGACCACGTACGCGGTAATTATCAGAGCGGTTTCTAACCCGTCTGCCGGAACCTACGCCTATGTATGTAGCTGCGCGGACAGCGTTGGAGCCCCCAACAGCAATCCGTATACAAATGGCCAGCGAGTATCCTCAACCAACAGCGGCGCGACCTGGACCGCGGACACGACCAGCGGTGGTAGAGACCTCGGTTTCAAGGCTTACATGAAAACGGGCTTTGCTTCCGCTGGAGATTTTGTTTCGTCATCGAAGGATGCGAACCCGGCGGTCGGTTCAACGCCCACATGGAGCACGCTTTCCTGGGGCGCAAGCACTCCAGTGAATACGACGCTGAAATTCCAGGCGGCCGCGAGCAATAGCGCGTTCGGTCCCTTCACATTTGTCGGACCTGATGGCACCGGGGCGACCTTCTTCACCCTGAGCAGTGCTTCGCTGAGTCAATTCAATGGTTTTCGCTATCTCAAGTACAAGGCGTATCTCAGCACCACGAACAGCGGTGTGACGCCTACCTTGAACGACGTCACTATCTGCTTTAACGATACGCAAGCCGCACTACGAATTGACAGCGTAGTCCCGCCCGCAGGCCGGACGTCAGGCGGACAACAGATCGTTTTGACAGGAGCCTTCGCCAACCTTTCTACGGCGACGATGGGCGGTTCATCGGCATCGTGGTTTTACACAAACAGCGCCGGTGATACCAGCTCAATCACAGTGACGACACCCGCGCATGCAGTCGGGGCCGTTCAGATTGGTCTTACGCCGACTTCGGGTAGCCCATATTCGAAAGCAAATGCCTTCGCGTATCTGCCGACGGTCTTTACTGACGACACGGTAGTAGTCGGCCAAACGACCGTTAAGGCGCAACACATCATAGAATTGAGACAAGCGGTTGATGCAATGCGAGCAGTTGCTGGTTTGAGCGGAGCGCCGTGGAATGATCCAGCGCTGGCGGCGGGTGACACAGTAAGAGCGAGTCACATCCTGGATCTGCGAACCTACTTGGACGACGCGGCGACTCGGTTGGGATACTCGACGTCACCATACACTGAACCTGGGCTCAATACAGGTTTTGTAATCAAACGCATTCACATCGAAGAGTTGCGCCAGCGCATCAGGACGATTGCCGGTTGAGCGAATCTGAGATGAAGTTGGGTGCTCGATTAAGTCAATAAGTGGGTGACGAACTTCCGTGATCACTCGCCCGATTCCAGCCTCGGTAGTCGTGGTTAACCTGATTGATGCCAATGGCCAAAGCTATGACGTGGCCGCGGAAGATGTCCGCGTCGTGCCCGACACCAATTTTACCCAGGTGAGATTCAGGCTTCCCGACGATCTGGCCGCGGGCTCGTGCATGTTGACGAGAAAAGCTCACGGCCAAACCAGCAACACCGGGACCTTTAGAATAGTGCCTTAGAAATCGCCCGCCGAGCGAGAATTACCAGACCAAGAAAGTCTATCTCGCCGCGTGACAACTCGACGATAGCACCCGCGATTTCAATAGCGAGATACGAGGTTTTGCAGCTTGATGCGTTCATGGGGCTATGTTAGTTTGTCTCCAGTTTCTCAGGGTTCCCGACGCTGTGCCTCAGAGATTCCGATTATTTGAGACGTACGGTCTGAATTCGGAACTATTCCTATGTTCTTATCCCCCATCTCTCCATCCCGCACCAGTGCGCGGTTCATATCAGCCTCGTGGTTAGGCAGTGGGGCAGCTCAACAGAAACATACTTGCGCCCAGTGGTATGTGAACCGCTAAGATTCGAACGCCTTGAAGCTGAACTAAGAAATGAAGAATTCGGTTTCCCACTTCTTGCGCGTCAGGCGATGGCTTTCGGCTAGTCTAAGCTTCCTTGCTCTATGCGGAGCTACTACAGTTTTCCTGGTTGTCTCAATCCACGCGGGAAATCAAACCAGTCCATTCGGCGCTCTTTCCACACTTATCCCAAATTCCCGCACGGCTTCGAATGGAACTGAAAAAGTCTCTGACAAGAGGAAGGTTTCCCGTACGGAGGCAACGGCCAGGAGAAATCTTCTTAACCAATACGGCGAGTTGCCGCTCAGCTTTGAAATAAATGAAGGGCAAACCGATCAAGAGGTCAAGTTTCTATCTCGAGGCCCAGGCTATGATTTGTTTCTGACCGCAGAAGGTGCGGTACTGAGCCTGCGCAAGCCACATGCCTCGTCTCTGGATAGTCTCAGGCATCCACCGTCGGCTAATGCCCCAGTCAACACCTCCGCTCAACCGCCCACTGTGCTGCGACTGAAAATGATAGGCGCAAACAGGCAAGCCGTCGCGGAAGGCCAGGGCGAAATGCCTGGCAAAGTCAACTACTTCATCGGAAACGCTTCGGCAAACTGGCACACAAATATTCCGACGTACCGCCAGGTAAATTACAAAGACGTTTATCCCGGCGTGAACATGGTCTATTACGGGAACCAACGACGGTTGGAATACGATTTTGTGATCGCGGCCGGAGCCGATCCCAACGTGATTAGGTTTCGAATCGACGGCGCGAATCGAATAATGCTCGCCAAGTCTGGCGATCTAGAACTCCTCGTCAATGACGGCACGGTTACCTTGCACAAGCCCGCGATTTACCAACTCAATGATAATGGCGACCAGCGCGAGGTGAAGGGAGAGTACCTCATTAAGGGCAATGAAATTGGATTCAAAGTAAGAATCTTTGATTCGCGGAAGCCCCTAATCATCGATCCGGTTTTATCTTACTCAACTTTGCTGGGAACGGGCTCGAATGAGCAGGGCAACAGCATCGCCGTTGACGCGCAGGGAAACGCTTACATTACGGGCGTGACTGGTTCGGCCATTTTTCCGACGACTCCCGGAGCATTTCAGGCCACGGGGAGCTTCGGTGGGGCCTTCGTGACCAAACTGGACGCCACCGGTAGCAATCTTATTTACTCAACTTATCTCTCCGGTTTCACGGGCACTGGCCAAACCGTCGGTACCGGAATCGCGGTTGATGCGGCGGGCGATGCCTACGTAACGGGCTACACTTCAGCGGCTGACTTCCCCATTTTCAACCCTTTGCGCGGTGGTCGGAATAATCTTCTGATTACGATGGATGGTGGCGGCAATTGGACCCCGAACAATGTGGGAACTGCAAACAGAGCAATTCAAATATTGGCGATTGATAAGAACTCGCCCTCAACGATTTATGCTGGCAGCGGATTCAATGGTGGAATCTTCAATAGTACCGACGGAGGCGCCACCTGGACGGCCTTGAACACCGGGCTAACTAATCCCGCCTGTCCAGCCATCGTTATCGATCCTACTTCATCGAACATTCTTTATGCTTCTTTGATTCCTCAAAATTTCGGCCCGGCCACAGGCGTTTATAAGAGCGTCGATGGCGGCAATACGTGGACGAGCAGCGGCTTAAGTGGGACGCAGGTATCCGCGCTCGCGGTTGATCCACAAAACCATTTGAACGTATACGCCGCCACCACCTTCGGCTTTTCCAAATCTACCAACGGAGGCGCGACTTGGGCGAATGCCAGCTCCGGGATGAACTTCGGAGGTGCGACCGCAATCGTCATCGATCCGACAACGCCGACGACTCTGTACACAGCTGCCGGCGGCGGCGGTGTATTCAAGAGTACCAACAGCGCGGGGAACTGGAGTCAGGTAAATAATGGGTTGACTACCACGACGGTGCGCGCGCTCGTCATGGATCCAACCGCTCCTTCGACCCTATACGCGGGCACGTCCGGAGGAGGAGTATTCAAAACTGCTGATGCCGGCGCAAGTTGGTCGGCCGTCAACAACGGTCCATCGCTTTCAACTGGGAACATGAGTTCATTGGCGATTGTACCCACGTCTACCGCCACGGTTTTTGCCGGTACTTTCGACGGGAGAATCTTAAAAACGACAAACGCCGGTGGTAGTTGGAGTGTGGTCTACACTACGACCACGAACACCGGTATTAGAGCTTTGGCCATCGATGCCAGCTCACCTGCTAAAGTTGTTGCCGGCGTCGATTCCACGAACCTGAATTTGAACTCGCCTGACGCGTTTGTGACCAAACTAAACCCCAGCGGATCGGCTTTGCTCTATTCAACTTTCGTCGGCGGATTGCTGGATGATGAAGCCAACGCTATTGCGATTGACGCGAGCGGCAACGCTTATATCGCCGGCCAAACAACGTCGTCCGATTATCCGGCCGTCAACGCCGCGCAGGCGGCCTTTGCGGGACCGACCGGTTGCAGTGGTGATGGATTTGTCACAAAGCTTAATTCATCTGGTTCGGCTCTTTCGTTTTCGACGTATCTGGGTGGCACTGGTTGCGACAAAGCACGAGCCATCGCTCTGGATAACTCGGGCAACGTGTACGTAGCCGGCGAGACGCTTTCATCGAACCTCGCTACGCCCGGAGCTTTCCAAACAGCCCTCGCTGTTCAGTCTCAGCGAGATGCGTTTGCGGCCAAGTTTACCACTGACGGCGCTCTCGGCTACTTCACCTATCTGGGCGGAACCGGAGACGATATTGCTTATGGAATTGCGACTGATGGTTCGGGGAATGCGTATATTGCGGGTCAAACTACTTCAACGAATTTCCCCACCGCTAATGCGATTCAGGCAACCAACGGTGGATCCTTTGGCGACGCTTTTGTCACTAAGCTAAATAATCTCGGCTCCGCTTTGATCTATTCAACCTATCTGGGCGGCTCAGATGTGGAGTGGGGCTTCGGAATAGCTGTCGACCCAAGCGGGAACGCCTACGTCACCGGCTATACGGGTTCAATCGATTTCCCGCTTGTCGCCGGCGCGCTGAGAACAAAGAGTCCGTTGTTTAAGTCGTTCGACGGCGGCAACAGTTGGGACAATGAAAACTTTGGCTTTAATGATGGCCAAATTAACGCTTTGGCGATCGATCCAACAGCGACCGCGAAACTTTATGCCGGCACGCCCATCAACAATTCTCGCAGCGTCGATGGGGGACGCTCGTGGACGCCAAGTATGGCGGGACTCTTTCTGCCGGTCGTGACCTCGATAGTAGTGAATCCCTCCACACCATCAACGGTTTATCTTACCTCCGTAAATAATGGCCTCAGCGGCAGCCGAGGTGTTTTCAAGAGCACCGATGCGGGACAATCCTGGAACCCGGCGAATAACGGACTAAACAATGCGGGTGTTGGCTGCATCGCGATCGATCCATTAACGCCAACGACTTTGTATGCGGTAACCGGTTCAGCGCTTTTCAAGAGCGTTGACAACGCCGGTACCTGGAACAAGATTGGTCCGCAGACCTTCTCGCTTGGACTCTTAGTGATTGATCCAGTGACTCCCACAACTTTATATGCAGCACGAGATGGTTCCGGTTTCAATAGCGGCCTGTTTAAGAGCACCGACTCCGGCGCGAATTGGCAAGCCATTAACAATGGATTGACCAGTGGCTACATCTACTATCTGACGTTAGATCCGACGACGCCGACGACCCTCTATGCAGCCGCCGGAAGCGGAGGGTTGTTTAAGTCCACGAATGGCGGTGGTAGTTGGACCACCATCAGTAGCACACTGCAAGGACCACTCGCGGTCGATCCGTCGAATCCGGCAAACGTCTATGCCGTCGGAACCAACAACACCGGGCTCTTCAAGAGCACAGATGGCGGCGCCACGTGGAAGGCGATCAATAACGGACTGCGAAGTTCGTCCATCATGACGATTCTGGTGAGCCCGACGAACTCGTCTATAGTGTATGTCGGTACTTCGTTATCGACCACCGATCTTGACGCCTTTGTTACGAAACTAAACCCGTCCGGAAACACTTTCGTCTATTCGACGCTTCTTGGTGGAAGTTCAAGTACTTCATCGAGTGTCGCCAGTGACTCGGCCTACGCAATCGCGTTGGACGCCGCCGGCAGCGCCTATATTACAGGGTCAACGGTGACGAACGATTTTCCATCCAGTCCGAACTCTTATCAGCCCTTCAACCGCGGAGCCACAGACGCGTTTGTCGCCAAGCTGGGCACTTCATACATAATCAGCGGGCAAGTTCTGAATTCAACCAATGCTCCGGTCACCGATGCGCAAATAACTCTGAAGGATGGCTCTTCGCTAACGCAGGTATTTACTCAGAGTGACGGTTCTTATCAGTTTTCGCGGTTACGTGAAGGCGGAAGCTTCACCGTCGGCGCGTCCAAGCCCCACTTCACAATGGCGCCGGCAAGTCAAACGTTCAATAATTTGAGCGGAAATCAGACTCTCAATTTTGTGGCGACGTCGACGAACGCGCCTTTCTTCACCGTCGGAGGACAGATCACTAACAACGGTTCCGGATTAAGCGGGGTCACCGTAACGCTGAGCGGGTCACAGGAAAGTATCCAGACGACCGATAACAGTGGCAACTATTCATTCACATTGGCGGGCGGTGGCGACTATACGGTTACGCCGTCGATTCTCGCTTTTAACTTTGCGCCTCAAAATCAAACCTTCAATAATCTCAGCGCGAATCAGATCGCCAACTTTGCCGGGACGCGTCAGAACTTTGTGGTAACGAACGCGAATGACCATGGCGCGGGCTCGCTACGTCAGGCGATGCTCGACGCGAACGCGACGCCTGGGTTGGATAACATTACTTTCAACATTCCAGCGGCGGGTGTCCAGACAATCAGTTTATTAATTGCTCTTCCGGTGATCACTGATCCGGTTGTCATTGACGCGACGACTCAAGCCGGATATACGGGAGTTCCCTTGATCGAGTTGAATGGAGCGCAGACTTCCGCCAATGGCTTTCAGATAAGCGCGGGCAGTTCGACCATTCGCGGGTTCATAATCAATAGATTCAATAGCGGCGGCATGGCCGGCATCTTATTAACTACGAATGGCGGGAATGTGATTCAGGGCAATTTCATCGGCACTGACTCGAGTGGCAATGTGGCCCAAAAGAACTGGAATGGAGTCCTAATAACCTCGGGTTCCACAAACAACCTGATTGGTGGCAGCTCCGCTGCGGCACGCAATGTCATATCAGGAAATAATTTTGCTGGAGTCTCGGTGAATACTGCCAGCAACACAATTCAGGGGAACTTCATCGGGACTAGCGCGGCGGGCACTGTACCGATTCCGACGGGCACCAATGGAATTGAGCTCTCCGGATCTGGATCTACGAATAATCTAATTGGCGGCACTACTTCCGGTGCGGGTAATCTGATTTCCGGTAATCCAACGGGCGTCAGCATATCGGCGCCGGGCGTAACCGTGCAGGGAAATCTCATCGGAACTGATCCCACCGGTCTGATAGCAGTTCCGAATGGTGGTGGGATCAACGCCAATGGGCCGAGTAACACTTTGATTGGCGGTTTGATAGCTGGTGCGCGAAATGTGATCTCAGGTAATAACGGAGATGGAGTTTACATAAGAGGCAACGGAAGTCTGGTACAAGGCAACTTTATCGGCGCCGATATCACTGGGAGCGTCGTCCTGGGGAACGGTGGAAACGGTGTTACCGCTGGCGGCAACGCTGTCATCGGTGGCGTGGTTCCTGAAGCGCGAAACATTATTTCTGGAAATGCATCTTCGAGCGGATTTGCAAATGTAGGAATTGGCACCAACAGTTTCGGGTCAGCGACAGTTCAGGGTAACTACATCGGCACGGATGTCACGGGAAATGTGGCGTTGAATAATCCCAGATGGGGAATCGCCATCGGAAGTTCATCCAATATAATCGGGGGAGCGACGCCCGGCGCCCGCAATATCATTTCAGGCAATACGGTCGGTATTCAATTTGGCGGGTTTACCACCGGCAGTGTTTCAGCAAACGTTATCCAGGGAAACTACATTGGTCTCAATCAGGCCGGAACCGCGCCAATCCCTAACACCGCAGATGGAATCAGACTTGAGGCCGCAGCACCAAACCTGAGCGCAAACAACATTATTGGCGGCGTTGCCAGCGGCGCCGGTAACACGATCGCTTTCAACGGCGCCAACGGCATAAATGTTTCGTCGGGCACTGGAAACTCTATTCGCGAAAACTCTATCTTTTCCAACGCCGGCTTGGCGATAGACCTCAGTCCTGTTGGAGTGAGTGCTAATGATTTGGCTGACGCTGACACGGGCGCGAACAATTTGCAGAATTTCCCCTTGCTGACATCGGTGGTTTCCAACGGCGGTGGCACGACGATCCAGGGAACACTGAACAGCAAACCGAACACCACCTTCCAAATCGATTTCTACTCAAACACTGCTTGCGATCCTTCCGGCAATGGAGAAGGCGCGCGCTTCTTTGATACCACCAGCGTGACGACGGACGCCAACGGCAACGCCTCGATCAATTTCGTCTCTTCAGTATCCCTGGCGACCGGAAGAACCCTTACCACAACTGCCACGGATCCTTCCGGGAGCACGTCCGAGTTCTCGGCTTGCGACTCCACTAATCTAAGCGGGAGCGTGCAATTCAGCGCCGCCACCTACGACGTGCTCGAAGATGTCGGTAACGCGATTGTGAAAGTCGTTCGGGTCGGAGGAAGCAAAGGAACACTCTCAATCAACTACACCACGGCGGACGGCACCGCCACTGCCGGTTCGGATTACACTTCGGTTTCCGGCACGCTTATGTTTGCTGACGGAGAAACCAGCAAGACTTTTACCATTCCAATCGCAAACGATGGGATCTCTGAACCGGACGAGACCGTGCGAGTGGCTCTTACTGGTTTCACAGATTTGGAAACAATGGGAACCCCGACTACCGCGACAATGATAATTCAGGAGAACAGCACCCCTCTGTTCTTGACACTGAACAGCATCGACGTACCTGAGGGAAACAGCGGAACGACCGATGCGTCGGTTACCGTCAGCTTAACAGCGCAAACAGGACGCACGGTGACTGCGGATTTCAATACAGCCTCCTTCTCGGCGACCAGCGGAGTAGACTTCGTCGCGGCTTCTGGAAGCATTGCTTTCGCACCCGCAACAACGACGCAAACAATCACTGTATCAGTCATTGGCGACACGCTGAACGAATTCAACGAGACGTTTTTTGTCGTGCTCTCGAATGTTACTAACGCTACTGTTTTCAACTCTGCAAGTGTGCGAATCATTGACGACGATCCGGTAAGAATTGATGGTGTGGTTCCCCCAGCCGGACGTATTACGGGTGGTCAGCAGATCAAATTAACCGGGGCGTTTGCCCGTCTGTCGACAGTGAAAATGGGTGGCGTATCCGCCTCGTGGTTTTTCACCAATGGTAGTGCGGATCCCAGCGCGATCACAGTCTTGACACCAGCACACGCGGTCGGTGCAGTGCAGATCGACTTGACACAGACATCGGGCAGTCTCTACTCGAAAGCGAACGCGTTCGCGTACTTGCCCACGGTTTTTACTGACAACACGATCACCGTGGCACAAACGACAGCCAAGGCGCAGCACATTATTGAATTGCGCCAGGCGGTTGACGCATTGCGCGCAGTCGCGGGGCTCGCGCCAGCGCCGTGGACTGATGGCACGCTCGTCCCAGGCAGCAGTGTCATAAGCGCAATTCATATCCGGGAGCTGCGCACGTACTTGGATGACGCGGCGACGAGGCTGGGTTATTCGACTTCGCCGTACACCGATCCGTCCTTGATCATTGGCTATGTGATCAAGCGGATTCATATTGAAGAGCTGCGCCAGCGCATCCGGATCATGGCAGGATGACCCGGGGCCTTTCTTCAGCCGCACGCAATAGGATATTGATCAGCCGAAAGGAAACGAACATGTCTAGCAGCACTATTAGAAAGTTCTTCTCTAAACTTGATGCCCAAAGGCTTGCGGCCAGCTCGTTAACTGCGCGCAAAGAACAACCTCATGAAGGAGTCACAACTATGCTTACGCTAAGACGGATCATATTCGCATCGATGCTTGTCGCCGCTCTGCTTGCGACAGCTGCAGCACAGGAGAGCAATAGTAGCTCAGTTCAGAGATCATCTCTGACGATCACGGCCGCGGCAGCCGGTGACCGAGTGCGCATTACCGCTCCTGCGTCAATCGTACAGATGCACATCGAAGTCTACGCCGCCACTGGTCAGAGACTATTGACGTTTCGCGTCGGCAACTTCTTTTCCGGCATCGACACAGAACAGATGCGCCTGACTGAAACAGGCAACCTGGGTATTGGGACTTCAGACCCAAAAACCAAGCTGGATGTGGCCGGCACGATTCGCGCTGAGCGCTTCCTGATCGTCAGGCCCGAGAAGCCAGGCAGCTCTAATAAGATGACATCAGGGGACATGGCGACCGCCGCCGTGGATCCCGGGCAATCGCTAATCTCCGGTTCCGGCACCCAGGACCGGATTTCCAAATGGATTGATAACGCCGGCACACTCGGTGATTCAGTCGTCACCGAATCAGCCGGCAACATCGGCATCGGGACGCCGACACCGACCCAGGCCCTGGATATTGCCAATGGGCGCGTGGTCACAACGGGGACTCAAACAATATCGGCGCCCGGAGGCATACTCGAAATCGGCACCACGGTGACGAATAATCACAACCAGGCTTCCGGAATTAGGATGCGGAATCTTTTTAACGGTAATGCTTCTCTGCAGCAAGGTCTGGATGTGGCGCCCACCTTCGCGCCCAGCGCCAGTATCTCACTGGCTCGCGGCTTTATCTCAGCAGCTTTTTTTGCTCCTCCGCCAGGCGTTACGATAACCGATGCTTACGGAGGGGATGCCGTTAATGTTTACAGTAACACTGGTGGCGCGGTTACAAACGGTACCGCATTCGCTATTAACTCACCCTTTGTGTTTGGATCATTAAAACCCACCAATCAGTTTGGTCTGCGTATCAATAATCAGGGAATCGCCGGCACCGCCAACACTTACGGATTGTTTGTAGATGCCCAGTCGGGCTCAACTCACGCTTACAGCGCTATCTTTGCCGGAGGCAACGTTGGCATCGGCACGTCAAGTCCCAGTTCGCTGCTTGATGTAGCCGGCGACATAAACGTGTCCGGGAATGCTGTGATTGCCGGAAACATAGCCGCAAAATATCAGGACGTAGCTGAGTGGGTTCAGGCGCGGAAACCAATCACTTCGGGTACGCTGGTTATTCTCGATCCGACGCTTACGAATGCGGTTATGCCTTCGGAGATCGCTTATGACACGCATGTTGCCGGCGTCGTCTCGCCACGTCCTGGAGTAATACTCGGCGAAGCCGGGGCCGGGAAAGTTCTCGTCGCCACCACCGGCCGCGTGAAAGTTGAGGTTGACGCAAGCCGTCATCCCATCAAGATCGGCGACCTGCTGGTTACCAGCGGTAAGCCCGGGGTCGCTATGAAGTCCATGCCGATTGTCGTCAGAGGCGTTCTAATTCACCGGCCCGGCACAATCGTCGGCAAGGCACTTGAACCCCTGGCAAGCGGACGAGGCCGAATATTGGTTCTCTTGAGCCTTCAATAACGTTGTGACGTTAACAACTGTGCGGGACTAAGCGTCGCAAGTTAGGTTTGCAGAGCCTTACTCTGAGGTCGTGGCGGCAAACGTTCGAAGCCTAACCTCCCTTTGACCGAGGTTGACCCAGCAACACTCGATCGATTGTTGTCATCTCTAGAAATTGCGCCAATTGTACGTTCTCAGAATCTCGATGACTGTTCCTCAACTCCAGGCAGAGTCAAAGTGCATCAGTTTTTTGGCAGCGTTGGCTGGGCGCTTTCGTTGGATCATTCGGAAATCACAATCACCGTCTGACAATCACTCAGGGTATACCGAGAAATAAAGAGAGGGATTGCGGCAAATCACGGAGAATTCCTTCCTGACAAGATAAAAGCCCCTGCAACATCTTGTTCGGTTGATCCTTCGAGTCCACGTGATATAGTGTTGACCCGAACAATTGAACTTCATTCGCTGATTTATTCTCAGCTATCATTTCGATATGCAGGACAAGCGCTTCGTCCATCTCCATCTACACACCGACTACAGCCTCCTGGACGGGGCAATTCAGATAAATCCGCTGGCAAAACGGACCCAGGAACTGGGAATGAACGCGTGTGCCATGACCGATCACGGAAACATGTACGGCGCGATCACTTTCTACAACACGATGAAGAAGGAAGGGATCAAACCGATCATCGGTTGCGAGACCTACATAGCAAAGGGAAGTCGTAAGGATCGCGGCGGCCGCGCGGCTCCCGGTGAAAAAACCAATCATCATCTGATTCTCCTGGCTAAAGATCTCGAAGGCTATCGGAATCTATCGCGCCTTACCTCAAAAGCCTTCACAGAGGGCTTTTACTACAAGCCACGCATCGATAAAGAGCTGCTCGCCCAGCACAGCAAAGGCCTAATCGCCCTCTCGGCCTGCATGTCGGGCGTGCCGTCAGCGCTGCTGGCCCGGGAGTGTCCCGATGACGCCGCGGCCGCGGCTCTTGAATTTCAGGAGATAATGGGTAAGGGAAATTATTTTCTTGAGATTCAGGAACACGGGCTGGAACCGCAGGCTCGGATTCGTAAGCCGCTGGTCGAGTTATCAAAGCGTACCGGCATTCCTCTGGTCGCTACGAATGATGCCCACTACCTGATGCCGGACGACGCTCGCGCGCACGATGTGCTGTTGTGTATCGGTTCGGCGAAGACGGTAAACGATCAGAATCGTTTGCGGTACGGCACGCCAAACTTTTACGTCCGATCTCCCGACGAGATGTGGCAGATCTTTGGCAACGAACTGCCCGAGGCTTTGCACCGCACGGTTGAGATCGCTGAAAGATGCGACTTGAGTTTGCCGCACGGCGTCAACTATCTGCCCAACTATCCGATCCCCGCCTCAGACGCCGGCTTGTCCGCCAACGAATACTTTGAAAAGACTGTTCGCGATGGTTATCAGACCCGCAAGGCCCAGGTCTGGGATGGAGAACTATCCAGAGGGGAACTGACGCACACCTTCGAAGAGTACGAGAAACGGCTTTGGCACGAGATTGAAGTCATTAAGCGTATGGGATACTCCGGTTATTTCCTCATCGTGTGGGACTTTGTTCGCTACGCCAAAGATCATGGCATTCCAGTAGGTCCAGGCCGCGGTTCTTCGGCGGGATCGCTGGTGGCTTACTGCCTGGGCATTACTGATATCGATCCCTTGCGCTACAACCTCTTCTTTGAGCGCTTCCTGAATCCTGAGCGCGTTTCCATGCCCGATATCGACATAGACTTTTGCGTTCGGGGCCGGAGCGAGGTTATCAACCACGTGGCCGATCTCTACGGGCGCGATTCGGTCTGTCAGATCGTAACCTTCGGGACACTTGCCTCCCGCGCTGCAATCAAGGATGTTGGCCGGGCCCTCGACATGCCATATGCCGACGTTGAGCGCATCTCGAAAATGATTCCTCCGCCGGTCCGCGGCCGTAACGTCAGCATCGAACAAGCCATTCAACAAGTACCTGAGCTCCGGAACGCAATGGAGACCAATGATCAGGTGCGGGACCTCATCGACCTCGCTCGAAGGCTTGAGGGGTGTGCGCGCCACGTTTCTGTCCATGCCGCGGGAGTGGTAATCACCCCTGAGCCGTTGGAAGAATTGATTCCCATCGCCGTTTCGGCCAAAGACGAAGTCACGACTCAGTACGAAATGTCTGACCTGGAGAAGGTTGGAGTACTCAAGATGGACTTCCTGGCGCTTAACACGCTTACGATCATAAGCGACTGCTTAAAGAGCATAAAGCGATCGCTTAGCGAAGACATTGTCTGGTCAAAGATAATGCTTAACGACGAGATGACTATGCAACTGTTTGCCGAGGGCCGGACAGATGCGATATTTCAATTTGAATCCTCGGGAATGCAGGATATTTGTCGCAAGCTCAAGCCCAAGAGCATTGAAGACCTTTCAGCCCTTAACGCGCTCTATAGACCGGGACCGATCGACGGAGGCATGGTCGATGATTTCATCCTGAGGCACCACGGCAAGAAGAGCCTTCGCTACATCGTTCCTGAGATGAAGCAGATTCTCGACAGCACCCAGGGGGTCATCGTCTACCAGGAGCAGGCCATGCTACTGGCACAGAAGCTGGCGGGATATACCATGGCCGAGGCTGATAGCCTCCGCAAAGCGATGGGCAAGAAGAACCGTGAAGAGATGGCTCAACAAGAGCAGAAGTTTATTCTCGGCGCCGTCGCGCGCGGTATCAAACGCGACAAGGCCCAGCAGATCTTCTCGCTCATGGCGCAGTTTGCGGATTACGGCTTCCCGAAGGCGCATAGCGTCGCTTACGCCTATCTGGCCTTTCAAACCGGCTATCTGAAGGCCCATTACGGCGAACACTTTTACGCGGCGGTCCTCTCGAATGAAATCGACGACACGGCGAAGGTTTTTCGCTATACGAAAGAAATGCGTTCGCAGGGAATTGTTCTGTTGCCGCCTGATGTTAACGAGAGCGACATAGGCTTCACGGCGCTTAAAGGCGCGATCCGTTACGGCTTGGCTGCGATCAAAGGGATCGGCTTCAATAGCGTTACAGCGATCATGAAGGCGCGCCAGGCTGGACCATTTAGATCGCTTTTTGATTTTACGGAACGTATTGAGGAAGGTTCGATCAACAAGCGGGTTCTGGAAGGTCTGGTCTGCAGCGGCGCCTTCGACTCTCTGAACCCGTCCGAGGGCGCGAGCAATCACTGGCGATCCCGCCTTTTTGCCGCCATCGATATTGCGTTGGCGCGCTCAGCCAGAGCGAAACGAGCAAGAGCGATCGGCCAGAACGATCTATTCGGCGGAGATGCCGCTGCGGCTCCCGAGGACGCCAGCGATCTGCCTGTCGCCGCTGCGTGGACAGCTTCAGAAATGTTAGCGGCAGAAAAGAAGGCCGTTGGCTTCTATGTTACCGGGCATCCTTTAGAGGCGCATTTCGACCTCGTTGCCAAACTCGGCGGAGTCACATCCGTTGAACTGAGTCAACAAGAGACGGGCTCGCGGGCGACGATTGCCGGCCTCATTACAGACCTTCAGTTGCGCACGACGAAAAAGGGCGATCGATTTGCCATATTTCGTCTGGAGGACCAGGCCGGATCTGTCAAGTGCGTGCTGTGGCCTGAACCTTTCCGCAGGCAGAGCGCTATCGTGGCAGATGAAAAGACCGTTTTGGTAAATGGCAGGGCCGAGATAAGCGATGATGGAATGATCACCGTCATCGTGGAGAAGCTTTCTGAGTTAATGCAGGCAGTCCAGCAAAAGGCCCGAGAGCTGACGATTGCGTTTCCCTCTGCTCCGGATTCGGCGCAGCTCTTCGAGGCGGTCCGAAACCTGCTTGAGCAGTCAAAAGGTGACTGCGACGTTTTTGTCGAACTGGTTTCTGAGGGTATGCTCGTACGAGTACGCGCACATCCTTCTTTGAAGGTTCAGGGCAGTGCCGAGATAGAATCAGCTTTACGTAACTTAGGCTGCGAAGTGAGGTGGGACGGTTTTGCCTCCGGGCAAGCCGCCGCGGCGCGAGGCGCCGCATAGAGCGCTGATGGCAGAAAAGCCCAAATTGAATACCGAGCATCCAACCACCGCATTCGAGCGGGTTCAACTCGCGCGTCATCCCGAGCGGCCCTACACCCTCGATTTCATCGAGCGATTGTTCGAAGACTTCACCGAGATTCACGGCGACCGGAGGTACGCCGATGACCCTGCCATCGTGTGCGGCTTTGCTCGCTTTCATGGCATGCCGGCGTTGGTCGTTGGACATCAGAAAGGGCGCGACACAAGACAGCGGCAGTTTCGTAATTTTGGAATGCCCAAGCCCGAAGGCTACCGCAAGGCAATCCGCGCGATGAAGCTGGCCGAGAAATTCGAGCGGCCAATTTTTTGTTTCATCGATACGCCCGGAGCCTATCCGGGCATCGATGCCGAAGAGCGCGGACAAGCCGAAGCGATTGCTTACAACCTGCGCGAGATGGCGAAGTTGGTTGTCCCGGTGATAGTCACGGTGGTCGGCGAAGGAGGATCCGGCGGCGCCCTGGCCATCGGCGTCGGCGATCAGGTCTTGATGTTGGAAAACGCAATCTACTCCGTGATCTCACCGGAAGGTTGCGCAGCCATTCTGTGGAAGGATTCGAGCCAGGCTGCGCGCGCCGCAGAGGAACTGAGACTTACGGCGCCGGATTTGAAACGCGAAGGTATTGTCGATCAAGTAGTTGCTGAACCGCCCGGAGGAGCGCAGAACTCTCATGATGAGGCCGCTCGTCTTCTTGATCCGATTCTTTGTGAGCGGTTGGCACAGTCGGCCACCAGCAACGTCGCAGACCGCCTGGCGCAACGCTATAGCAAACTGCGGCAATTAGGTAAGTGGGGAACCAGCGAGCCGCTCGACCAGGTCTAAGACACACGGGATGCCAGTCTGTGACCTGAACGTCTTCGCAAACTAGACACCTTTTCTAACTACCCGTTTCAAAACGGAATATCATCGTCACTTAGTTCATTCGGTTCAGGCCCGGAATCGCCCGGAGCGCCTGCCGCTGCTGCTCCGCGCGCGGGCGCCGCTCCCGCATCTTCACCTCTTCCACCGCCAATAAACTGCATGTCGGTTGCATGGACTTCGAGGGTGTGGCGTGGCTTGCCGTCGCGATCGGTCCATTCCTCGACGCGCAGACGGCCTTCGATGTAAACCGGCCGGCCGCGGGTTAAATATTGAGACGCGGTTTCAGCCTGGCGGCCCCACAGCGTAACTCGAAACCAGGTCGTGATGTCGTTGTTTTCGCCCGTCGCACGATCCTTCCTTCGTTCGTTCGTGGCCAAACTGAAACTGCAGACGGGAGTGCCCTGGGGCGTATAGCGCAACTCTGGATCACGCCCAAGATTGCCGACTAAAGTGATTTTATTAAAAGACATTTTGCGTTCTCCGGTTGTCTTCATCCTCGACGGGAGTCAGGAGTCATAGAGCAAGAGGGCAGATACTACTCGGAGCAGTGCGACGCGTCAAGCACGAGAAACTTGCAAGAATGCCATTTGCGTTAATAGGAACGTCGCGGCGAAATCTGTTAGACTTTGCGCGGTTGCCAGAAAAAATAGTAATGGGCTCGACGGTTTACCTGGAAACATTCGGTTGTCAGATGAACGTCGCTGATAGCGAACGCGCTGACGTGCGTTTGCGAGCGGCTGGATTTGATTTGTGCCAATCTCCGGAAACCGCGGATGTAGTTATCTTTAATACTTGTTCAGTGCGTGAACGCGCGGCCCATAAAGTCTTCACGCGCATCGGTGAAGTTCGCCGGCAGCGTCTCGGTAACGAACCGGTTGTCGGAGTCATGGGCTGCGTGGCGCAGCTGGAAGGGAAGGCCCTCTTCGATAATAGTCCGTCGGTTAATTTGATTGTCGGCACACGCGCCACGGACCGCTTGCCTGAATTGGTGAACCGTGTCCTCGACGGCGAACGCCGGGTCATAGATCTCGCCGAGCGCGCGGATGGTGAGAAGTGGGACGTGCCGGCAACGGCGCGCACTTCTAAGTACGTGGCTTTTGTTCCCATCATCGAAGGCTGTAACAAGTTCTGCACCTACTGCATCGTGCCTTTTTCACGCGGTCGAGAGAAGAGCCGCGAGGCGGCCGACATCGTCGCAGAGATTGCGGAACTGCGGAATCACGGTTATCGCGAGATTCATCTGATCGGACAAAATGTGAATAGCTACCGGCCGAAAACTCTCGCCGGTCTTGAAGCGTACAAAGACGCCACGCCTTTCAGCCGCCTCTTGCGGGCAGCGGCCGCGACCGGAATGGAGAGAATCAAGTTCGCGACTTCTTTCCCGCGCGATTTTCACCCGGACATTGTGACCGCCATCGACGAGCACGAGAATCTTTGCGAATGGATTCACTTGCCAGTGCAGTCGGGCAGCGATCGCGTCCTGCGCGCGATGCGCCGCGGCCACACTGCTAACGACTATCTGCAAAGAATAAATTCCATCAAAAGCGCCCGGCGCCCGATGGCGATAACCAGTGATATTATTGTCGGCTTTCCGGGAGAGACCGCGGCGGATTTTCGCGCGACGCTGAGGCTGATCGAACAGGTTGAATACCACGCGCTCTACATCTTCAAGTATTCAGAGCGCCCGGGGACGCCGGCGGCCAAGCTCAACGACGACGTCAACAGCGGCGAGAAGACCGAGCGATTTCTTGAGTTGGAAGAGACCCAGCACCGGCACCAGCAAAAGATCTACGAAGGTTACGTTGGTCGCGATATCAAGGTTCTCGTCGAGCGTCAGAGCTCAAAGTCAGACCAGGACATGAGCGGACATTCCACTTGCCATAAAGTGATAAATTTCTCTGGCGAATCTGCCCTCCTCGGCGAGGTAGTGACTGTTCGCGTGACTGAGGCCAAGCCAAATAGTCTGTATGGTCAGGTAACATCGGCGCTCTGAGTCAGTCAGGATTGTGTACAATAGCGGGGTAGAGAAAATGGAAATCGAGGTCAAGATTCGGGCGCTGATGATGGATCCTAATAGTGGCACACCGATAATCATTCTTAAGGACATCAACAGCGAAACAATGCTTCCGATCTGGGTGGGAGCATACGAGGCGAACGCCATTGCCCTCGAGATCGAAAAGATCGCTCCGCCTCGACCCATGACTCATGATCTACTTCGCAATCTGATCGTCGAGTTGGGATTAAGAGTTGATCGAGTGGTGGTTACTTCTCTACGTGATAATACCTTCTATGCAGTCATCGAATTGACTGGTGAGAATGGCGAGCCGATGAGGCTTGATTCGCGTCCCTCCGACGCGATTGCCCTCGCGCTGCGGGCGGATTGCCCGATATTTGTGGACCTCGAGGTGATCCAGGCCTCGCGCAACTCCATCGCGACTGAGGATGAAAGCGAATCCGAGGGAGATGGCGGAGAAGAAGAATGGCCCGATGTTATTGGCGACGCCAGCGATTTGCCGATGTGATGGAGATTTGTCCGACAAACTTCAGTTTGTCGCTTACTTGCTTGACTCGAATTGAGTGCAAACAGCGTCTCCGACAAGCTAAAGCTTGTCGGACATCAAAATCCTTATCGTGATAATAGCGATAACCAATCAGAAGGGCGGCGTGGGAAAGACCACCACCGCTATCAACCTGGCGGCGGCTTTTGCGAAGCGCGGGACCAAGACCCTGTTACTGGATCTCGATCCGCAAGCGAATAGCTCGATCTCTTTTCTTGATCCGTTGACGATCGATCGCTCAGCTTATGATTTGATGATGGACGGGCAGGGAACTGATGAACTTCCGGTTTACAAGACCTCGGTCGAAGGGCTGGACATCATTCCGGCCAGGATTAGCTTGGCCAAGCTCGAGTCAAAACTCGTCGGCGACTTTGATGCGCCTTTTCGTTTGAAGGACCGAATCGAGCCGCTGAAGAAGAGCTACAAGGTGATTGTCATCGACACCCCACCGACGCTCGGCTTGATTACGGTAAACGCGCTGGTCGCTTCGACGCACGTCCTGATTCCCATCCAGTCTTCTTACTTCGCTTTGGAAGGCACGGACGATTTACTCGAGACGATCGAGAAAGTTAAAGCCCGCCCGAATCCCAAGTTGGAAATGGTGGGAGTTCTGGTTACCCTGCACGATAAGCGCACGACGCTGGGCAAGGAAGTCTATGAACAAATTCGCCGGGTCTTCGGGCCGAAGCTCTTTGACACGGTAATTACTAAGAGCGTGCGGCTGGAAGAATCGCCGGCCTATAAAGAGTCTATTTTTACTTTCGCGCCGCAATCTTCGGGCGCCGTCGAATACGAAAAACTTTGTAACGAGGTGATGAGTCGTGTCTAGAAGAGGCTTGCCCACCGGTCTTAGCATGCGCCACGACGCGCACTACGTCGAGGAGTTGACGCAGTCAAACACCACTACTCATGTGGGACGTTTGGTGCCGATCGACAAACTCGATCCCAACCCGGACCAGCCGCGGACTGAGATTGGCGACCTGACCGAGCTCACCGCCTCGATCAGCGAGAAGGGAGTGCTTGAGCCACTGCTGGTCAAGCCGACGATGGGCCGATGGATGATCATCGCCGGAGAGCGCCGCTGGCGGGCGGCCACCGCGGCCGGCCTGACGGAACTTCCGTGCATTGAAATGGATGTCGATGAGAGTGCTGTCGCTGAGATTGCGCTGATCGAAAACATGCAGCGGAAGGACCTGACACCCTGGGAAGAGGCCGACGGCTTGCGCGCCTTGTGCGAACGCTTTGGCTACACGCATGAAGATGTGGCCCGCAAAGTTGGCAAGAGCCGCAGCACGGTCACCGAGGCTTTATCGATCGCCTCAATTCCGAAAGAGATCCGCGACATCTGCCGCTCATCCGAGATCACTTCGAAATCGCTCTTGCTGCAGATCGTTCGTCAGCCTGATGACGAATCCATGCGCGCGATGGCCGAGCAGATCGCTTCTGAAGGCCTGACCCGAGACGGCGCGCGAAAGGCCCGACGTGCTTTTGTAGATCCTACCGGCGCTTCAGAGCCCTACATCTACCGTTATGAAGCGCCGGGAAGGGAATTCAAGGTTGAGGTGAAGTTCAAGAAGGCAAACATCTCTGCCGAGGAACTTTTCGACGCGCTCAACGCTGCTGCCCAGAACATCGACGAAGCGAGTTGAGGAGCGCGGACAGCCTGTGCGCGTGAGCGCGCAGCGCGAACAACTTCCGAGTAAACTCTTCTGGTAAGACATGAAGCGGGCCTTCGCTCGCTGGCGGACAGGATGTCCGCGCTCCATGTCGCTTAGCCTTTCTTCTTCTTTTCCGCTGCCGCTCGCTTGGCCAGAGACTTACTCCAGCGCTCCAGCGTAGGCTGAAGTGGTTTGAAAAGCTTCGCGCGAATCTTGTGCTGGCTTTCATTCCAGGCTTTCAGCTGCTTCTCGACATACGCGCGCACGGCCGGCTCAACGGACCCCCGCTTAACCGAATGACGCAATGTCAGGTGATAGTGTTGCGCAACTAAAGAAAAGATTACGGCCGACAGATTCCCCTTGAACGACAGACGCGGAATAATGCGTTTGTGAAACGGTTTGTTCGCGGAGGTCAAGGGAGTTATGGCCACCTCAAACCAGGCCCCCTGATTGCCCTGGCGCGGGTGATACAGGCCCGGAAGGTCTGTACCTTTCGCGGCCATCCGCGCCCGCGGCTCAGTAATCACACTCACCAGACGCAGGCGTTCAACGCCGCGCAGATGCTCGCGCGGGACGCTTCCGAGCGCGCTCTCAACATTCGCCAGGGTATTCCTGGGCAAATTTCCCGGGTAGTGGTTCTCAATCTTTACAGCCATCTATCCTCGAATCCTCTTAACCAAAGGCATAATGACAAAGCACTGAACTCTAGGAGACGCCGGCATCGTTAGTCAACCCAAGCCCAAACGTTTCTGCTCGGGAGAGCTCTTGGCTGCCGAAGCCTTAAGTCGCTCCATAATGCCATTTTTAAGGCAAAGCCTTCCTACCTTCCTACCTTCCTACATAATATGTGTTATCAGACGCAACTACCCGCTCGTAAAGTTGGTCGGTTCTGTCGCCGTTGAGTTGGTAAGCGGCTGGGGCTGGTTTGGCTAGTTTCGCTTACCTGTAGAAAGGCTAGAAAGGTAGAAACGCTTGTTATTGCAGGCCGCCGAACCTCAGGCGTTCGCGCGGCTCAGTGATAGGGATTTAGCGTAGATGATTGCCACTTCATTGGAGTCATTGGTTGGTCGGCCTCGTCGCCCTCGTCGCTCATCTTTATTAGGGGCGCTCGCTTAATCCCTGACAACGAAGGCCAATACACAACGACATGAGATGAATGTGTGACGCCCAGCTCGCGCTAACCCACTGCTGGCAATGCGCCATGACTGAAAGTTCAAAGCAACGGATGCAATGGAAAAGTACACACAATGCCCACTTCCCTTCTTCAGGCTATGGTCTCGAGCAACAACTTAAGTCGAGCCTGCGGAATCTGTTTTCTTATTTTGGACTCCGTTATAATCGGCAAATCGTTTCTGAGAAATGATTGCGATCTAACCCGCGATCAGAAAGCTTTACCGAAAGGATCACGCCGAACCATGGCAAACCTTCAACTAACTCATGCACCGATTACCAAAGCCGAGATGCTCATTCGCAAACCAGCGGCGGAGGTCTTCGCCGCCTTCGTCGATCCGGAAATTACCCGCAGATTTTGGTTCACCAAGAGTACCGGCCGTATGGAAACGGGTAAGCACATCGTCTGGACGTGGGCGATGTATGACATGTCGATCGAGGTAGATGTCAAAGAGGTAGAACCAAATAAACGGATAGTGCTCGAGTGGGGAAACTATGGTTCGATGACAACGGTCGAGTTGGTCTTCACTCCTCTTGAGAACGACGCAACCTACGTCACCATCACGAATTCTGGCTTCCAGGGAGATGGCGATAAGGTAGTTAGAGATGCGCTTGATCAAAAGGAGGGTTTACTTGGGTGCTTGCAGGCCTGAAAGCTCTGCTGGAACACAACGTCGAACTAAACGCGATCGCCGATGCCCTTCCCAAAGGACTGAAGCAGCATTGAGTTGTCTCCTTTCTCTTTTCTGGAGAAGGGTCGGGATGAGGTTTACGAGCGGAATCTCTTTTCTATTTGTCCCACGTGACAGGGTGAGCGGAATTCAAAGAGAATAAATATTTAACCTTGAATCGAGGCGCGCCATTAGCTCTCAACCTAATCCTCGCCCAGTTGGGGAAAGTGAGCAGAGCTGAGTCTTCCTCACCTTGAACGGGTCTTCCGGTGCTAAACGGTTCGTCGTCCAGTCACTAAGTTAATAATCAGAACGACCAGGGCGAGGACGAGTAGCAAGTGAATAAATCCGCCCATCGTGTAGCTCGAAACTAAACCCACCAACCAGAGAACCAAGAGAATTACGAAAATTGTCCACAACATCGTTCATTCCTCCCTTTGCGGCTGATTGAATCGCGATCGCAAAGGCAAGGAGCAAGGTGCGTGCCTTCCAGGTCGAGGCCTTTAAAAAAGGCAGTAAGATAAGGCAATCTCTGCAGGGTCTGCACTCTATCATCGTGATCGCCGGCAAGATATACGTGTACCGAAGTATGGCACTCTCGGCTGCTCTGCGGACGTTCTCGTTCAGATCGTGCCGACCCTCAGATGACAAAACTTTTCAGCGTTTATTACAATTCTATTCTGGACTCTCGTGCACATTATTGATAAATTGAACCCGCTCGCCCGTTGTTGAAAGGCGGGCGTATTAAGTGGCCTAAAGGGTTTTTGCGTTTGTGCCATTATTCTCCCGACACGCCTTCGCTTCCAATCCTTAGTTCCTTCTGGTTTTGATCGTAGAATCCCGCGGTCTGTCAATAAGAATTTGCCCGCGTTTCACTGGGGGAAAGCTATGAGTTTTAGTATTAAGAAAATGCTTGGCCGTTCACAGAGAGCGAGCCTGATCCTGCTAGTCTTTGGCGTAATCGTGCTCGTTGTAGGTTCCTTGTTCGTGGCGCTTTACCGGCCCCGAACCGTACCTGTTAAGAGAATTAATTATTCTGAACTCTACGCGATTGCCGAGACTGGTCTGGCCACATCGGTCCTGATCGAGAATGATTCGTTAACGGTCACAAAGAAGGACGGATCAGTGTTTCAAGCGACCGTCACTGGCGATTCATTTCGGCAGACCGTGGTTGAGTCGTTCAGGAAGAATGGTGTGCCGATCGAGTTTGCTTCGACGCAGCCGAGTTTGGCGGGAGCTGTATTCGTATATTCTTCACCAGTTCTGATCTGTCTCGCGCTGGGACTCGTAGGTTGGCGAGTTCATTCGACAGTAAACGGGCGCCGCGGAAGTTTCAGCCTGGCTGATCATAGTGGCAAACAGAACGTCACCTTCGCCGACGTCGCAGGGGTGGATGAAGCAACGGCAGAGTTATCGGAGACGATTGAATTTCTCCGCGACCCGATTCGCTTTGGACGCCTGGGCGGTCGCGCGCCCCGCGGTATTCTGTTGTATGGACCACCGGGAACTGGGAAAACCTTGCTGGCGCGGGCCGCTGCCGGTGAGGCAGGCGTGCCTTTTCTTTCCGCCGCAGGATCGAGTTTTCAGGAGAAATTTGCCGGCGTCGGAGCCGCCCGTGTACGCCGCTTGTTCGCGCGAGCCAGAAAGCTTGCGCCCTGCATTATCTTTGTCGACGAGATCGATGCCCTGGGACGGCAGCGGGGACGCGGTACTGATTCGGGCTCGGCTGATCAAGACCAGACGCTTAACCAATTGTTGATCGAAATGGATGGCTTCAACCAGGGGTCCAGCATCGTTGTTATTGGATCGACGAATCGTCCCGATGTACTCGATGCGGCCCTGACTCGTCCCGGTCGATTTGATCGGGAGATCATGGTCAACCTCGCGGACCTGCGTGGGCGGCATGCGATTCTTAAGGTGCATGCTCGAAACCTGCAACTCGATCGAGATCTCGATCTTAACTGGATCGCCCGGGGCACGCCCGGTTTTTCCGGGGCGGATCTCGCGAACTTGTTGAATGAGGCTGCAATCGCCGCCACGCGTGAAAGTGCGGAATCAGTGGGACGTAAACATATTGAATATGCACGCGATAAGATTTTGATGGGCGCCGAGCGCCAGGGTTTCATGATGGATCACGACGAGCGCTATGCGACTGCAGTCCATGAGGCGGGCCACGTCGCAGTTGGCCTGGCAGTAAAGAATGGCGATCCTATTCACAAGGTTTCGATCCTGCCTCGAGGACGAGCACTGGGGGTCACACAGTCGCTGCCGGAGCGCGATCGACTAATGAAGAAGCTGGAATATCTCGAGGATCAGATTGCCGTGCTGCTCGGCGGCCGCGCAGCGGAGCAAGTTGTGTTGGACACGATGACGGCGGGCGCATCGAATGACATCGAACGGGCGGTTGAAATCGCGCGCAAGATGGTTGCCGAATTTGGCATGAGCCCGCTGGGCCCAATCTATGTCGGCGAATCGCAGACAGATCATCAAAGTCAAAGTCTGCTGGATCGAGTTGAAGACGCAAGCGATCAGATCATCAAGGCGCAACTCAAGAGAGCGTGCGACGTTGTGACGTCACGGCAGGACTCGATTGCGCGTCTCGTCGAGATGCTACTAGATCGCGACACGCTCGAAGCGGATGAAATTCGCAGTTGCTTCGACGGCCCAGCTTTACAGTTCACTCCAGCAACTCAGTTCTCTGCCCTGGATGAGGCCTTCAAAGACAAAACAATCCATCGGGTGGTCGCGCCCGTAAGCCCTCACCCCAAGCCTCTCCCAGTGGGAGACGGAGATAAATCGCAGGCCCGAATTCGGTTTGCCGCTACTCATGATGATCACCCCAATCGGAAATACTAAGAGTGTCGCCCTCCGGTTATTCAGTAAAGGCTAAGCGAAAGATCTCGGATAACTGCTCTCCTCTTTTGTTACCCCCGAGGAAATTCTGCGTTCGATGCAAATCCGGCGTGATGAAATACATATTGTTACAGGACCAGCAAACGGTCGCATATGCAATCAACCTTTCCCGGAAATAAAACTTGATCGCGTAAGCTGGTTCATGGCAGGCAGACTGACTTGAAGTATAGGTTTGCCGGCGCCAGAGCGAAGCTACCTTCTGCGCCTCAGCCCCCTTCAGAACTCTAATGCCCGCTATTTCCCCATCGGACCGATCATCTTTTGGTTTCCATTTCAAGAGCTCGATCTTATCAATAGCTGGAAGATCGCGGGTGTAGGGGAGAAACTCCTTTCGGCCAAGAAAGCGTGGAGGCCGACCTACAACGCCGGGCCCGATGGACAATAGAAGTAACAAGGTAAGAATGAACCTACCCTTTAGCTTGTTTTCCTGGCTCATCTTCTCTCCTCATCTGTTAAGAAAACCCGTCGTAAGCAAATTATCCATGCACCGGTTGAATACAGCTATCAGGCCGCGGCTCGTCACAACAGATTATTGTAGACGGACCACCAGTGTCCGCCCTGACCGATGATCCGCTTGTCTGAGAACGGCATTTCGCCGGGGTTGTCAACAGTCAGATAGTCCGGGTAATTCTGGTTCGGATGCGGGGTTAATGGCACGTCGCTGAATACATAGCCGTAAACGCCAGCGTGGTTCGAGTCAACCGTCGTGATCGTCACCGTGTACGAGCCCGACGCGCTGCGCGCAACGTTCACCAGCAGACCATCAATGCGGGCACTGGTCTGCGCCCCAGGCGCCAGCGGCAGCTCCTTGACTCTGCTAATAATGTTTTTGTACTTGCTTTGGTGCAGATAGAACTCAGCATGACCTGGCCGGCCGAGGCTGAGTTGCCAGATGAGCGGCCCTAATGCATACACCAGGACGCTCACCGATAGGATGGCGAATGCCAGCCATGGCCACCAGGTCTTCTTCCGTCTTATCCGCATGATGGTTGGTTTCATGACCCTGCAGAATAGATCTGAATCACGGGTTCTTACAGTATGGGTCGCCACACCTTGTTGTGTGGCTATCATCAGGCGAAAGCTTTTTTCATTCGGCTCTCGACACTATAGACGATCCACTCAAACACACGAACGATCACGAATTGTGCGAAACACTTCGTGTCGTTTCGTGCGATTCGTGGATCATCTTTCCGTGTCTAACGATGCTTTTTCCCTTTTGACTGGGAGGTTCTGTTCTTCGCTTTGGGATTTGTCTTTGTCTTCTTGGCAGTTCGCGATTTGTTTTCTGCCTTTGCCGGCGCATTCGTGGCGTGATTGGTTTCTTTCTCCGGCCCGCTGGCTTCGTCTAATGACGCGGTGATCAGATCGTCACTCGGCCGCTGACCATCGAGGAAGGCAAAGACATGGTAGTTGGAGTTCCGCTCGCGGATTACTTCTATGCGGCCCTCGTCCTTCAGGTGCGCCAGTTCCATCATCAGGAACGTCTGCTCTGCGCCGCTCATGTAACGATAATCGATGTCGAATGCGAGACCGGTCGAGTGCGGCGGGGTGTCAATCAGTACGGCATTCCGGTTCACCTTTCTCAATACCTGTTGGTACTGTTCCGGTCTAACCAGAGAGCTTACCGGCAAGGGACGATCAAACTTGTCGTGATAGTCATGCGCCACTGCTTCCAGGATTTTCAATGCCTCGGGTCTTAGTGAGCTGAGCATATGGATCTTCATCGCCTGACGGTCGGATGAATCGTCGAGGTTATACGACTGTCCGCCAAAATCTCTTGCCAGCGTTCGTAGCGACTCATAGTCTTTCAACAGTCTTTGCCTGCTTTCGGGTTGCCCGTAGGCTCGATCGAGCAGCGCTTTCTCTTCATCGTTTGTCTTTAACTCTTCCTCTCGCGCCGCGATTCCTTTTTGCAGTTCGGGTTGTTTCTTACGCGCGCTGCTCTTTTGCGCGGCCAGCTGAGTCTGCAAGCTCGATATTTCCGTTTGCAACTTCGCGCGCTCAGAGTCGAGCCGCTCGTAGGCATCGAGAAGCTCGGCTTCATCGTATAGGTCGATGTTCTGATCGTCTACATAGCGGCTGAACGCGCCGGCATCCGCCCTGGCGCCGACGCCGAAAAGAATGTACGTATCGGTGACGGCTGGCAGCGAAATCAGTTCGCCGCGCTCAATCATCGCCGCTAGATCCACAAAGTCCTGACAGGATTGCACATTGAACTTCCGAACTTCGGCGACCTGGGTTGCCAGGAACCAATGCCGGTCCTCGTAGTGGCGCAGCTCCGGCGGAATCTCAATCGCACCACCGCCTCGATCTTCCTTTACTCTTTCAATGCTCCGCGTCCATAAGTCAGGATCGGCAGTGCGTGGACTGGGCGAGGTATCGGATCGGCGAAGAGCCTGGCGCTTGAGCGCTTGGAACCGAAGGAGTGCCCACGCGCCAACAGCCATCGCCGCACTCGCTATGATCAGCAGTAGAAACTGCCGCGCCGTTCGGTTCATCTTTCTCATCTGGATCTCGATGACGGAGACGGGTAATGCTTCGGTCCAGATTAATTGTTTAGGGGGTGTCCTAAGAGTATACCTACTCAGATAAGGGCTGGGAAACCAGCGCGTCGACGGGTCGTGCGTCGGGCCGCGCTAATATTCCTTAAGCACAAAGATTCATTCATACGTCTTACAATATTTGCGGGCGCCGTTCGTCTACAGCAATGGATGGATGAGCCGCCGACGCACACGATGAACGAGCAAGGCTTCGACCATGACAGGCAAATCTCCGAAATCGTCGCGGCAGAACGATCCCGGCTGCGCAATTTCATTCGCCGCCGCGTGCCCGACCCGGCCGACGCCGAGGACATCCTGCAGGAGGTCTTTTACAAATTGGTGGAAGCGAACAGCCTGCTAATGCCGATCGGCCATGTTACCGGATGGCTGTTTCGCGTGGCGCGTAATCATATAACCGATCTCTTCCGCAAGAAGAGGCCGGAGAGCTTCAGCGATACGACCGCCGCGGACGAGGACGACGAACTGCCGCACTGGGAAGACTTGCTGCCATCGCCCGATGCCGGGCCGGAAGCGCTCTACGTTCGCAGAGTGCTGCTTGATGAACTGGAGCTGGCGCTCAGCGAACTGCCCGATGATCGCTTTGGGCAGCGCGAAATATTCATCGCGCACGAACTGGAAGGGCGCAGTTTCAAAGAGTTGTCGGAAGTCTCGGGTGTCAACATCAACACACTGCTCGCGCGCAAGCGTTACGCGGTGCTTCATCTGCGCGAGCGTCTGCAGAGCATTTACGACGAGTTTACGAACAAGTGAGGAAACACAACATGAGAAAAAGAATGATTTGGATGGGGCCAGTGGCGATTCTGGGGATAGTGATTTTCATCACCATTGGTGGCGAAGTGGTGATGCATTTGTGGAACTGGAATCTGCCGGCGTTGTTCGGATGGCCGCCAATTACCTTCTGGCAGGCTCTCGGACTGTTCGCTCTCTGCCGGATTCTGTTCGGGGACCTTGGGATGCGTGTGCGCGGCTCTCATCGCCCCAATTCTCGTTGGCGAATGGCCGAGAGCTGCAAGCCGATGACGCCGGAGGAGCGGGAGAAAATCCGCCAGGGGCTTCATGATCGATCCAGACCCACGCTGGATTCGAATCCCAGCGCCTGATCGCTGACCGCATCGCTGATAGTGAAGGGCGTGAACGTTCAACGATGGAAGGAGCAGGCCAGCGCAGCAGGGGAATTGCGATTATAGAGCGGCACTACGCATCCTTAGATTCAATCACTCGCGAAGGAGATGAAGAGTATGCACCCAACCAAAAGAGAGGCACGCATCGCAGGCGCGATATATCTATCAATGGCCGTCACCGCCCCCTTCAGCCTAATCTATGTTCCCCGCACGCTAATCGTGCGTGGGGACGCAACTGCTACTGCCAGCAAGATCCTCGGTCACGAGACGCTTTTCCGCCTGGGCATCGTCGCCGACCTAATCACCGCGGTCATTTTTATCCTTCTGGTAATGGCTCTTTACCGTTTGCTCAGGGGCGTGAACAAGACGCATGCTTCGTTAATGGTGGCCCTGGTCCTGGTCTCCGTCGCGGTCGGGTTTATGAATGTGCTGAACAACATCGCCGCTCTCACTCTCTTCCGCGGAGCCGATTTCCTGGCGGTACTCGACAAATCCCAGCGAGACGCCCTGGGCATGTTATTCCTTGGTCTGCATCGCCAGGGACTTACTATTGACGAGATGTTTTGGGGTCTCTGGCTCTTCCCCTTCGGCGTGCTGGTGATGAAATCGGGCTTCCTTCCAAGAATCTTGGGCGCCTGGCTGATCGTCAACTGCTTCGCCTATCTCGCACTGAGCGTTACCGGCTTAATTTTACCGCAGCACTTGGATACAGCACTTCGGTTCGCCTTTCCCTTTCTCTTCGGAGAGCTGGCGATCGCGCTGTGGCTTCTGATCAAGGGCGCAAAAGTGCAACCGTTGCGAGGCTAAGGTCGGCTTGACACCCCTTCAAACGGGCTGTTATCGTACGCGGTCTTTTGATTTCACATTAGTGTCGACTATAAGCGCCTAAAGCTTTTTATTGGAGGAGTTTGAATTGAGTAACAATCACCGTGGAGTTTTGTTCACATCTGAATCAGTTACTGAGGGACATCCCGACAAGATTGCCGATCAGATATCGGACGCAGTGCTGGACGCAGCCTTGACCCAGGACCCTACCTCGCGGGTAGCCTGCGAGACCCTGCTGACTACCGGCATGGTGATCGTAGCCGGCGAGATTACCACCAAAGCAATGATCGACTATGCGGACGTCGCTCGTGAGACTATTCGAGAGATTGGTTATGACCGCGCCAAGTACGGATTCGATTGCGATACCTGCAGCGTACTGTCGGCCGTGCACCGTCAGTCTCCGGACATCGCGATGGGTGTTGACCCGGGCGGCGCCGGCGACCAGGGCCTGATGTTCGGATTCGCCTGCAACGAGACGCCTGAGCTGATGCCGCTGCCGATTCAGCTGGCGCACCGGTTGGCCCTCAGACTTTCTGAAGTAAGAAAGTCAGGCGCTCTTCCCTACCTTCGTCCGGACGGTAAGTCTCAGGTTACGGTTGAGTATCGTGACGGCCGGCCGTTCCGCGTGGACGCTGTCGTCATCTCTTCCCAACACGCGCCCGAAGTTGGCAACGATCAACTACGCTCCGAGATTCTCAATCAAGTTATCAAACACACCGTATCCGGCGAACTGCTCGACGATCAAACTAAATATCACATCAACCCGACTGGGCGGTTTGTCACCGGCGGACCGCAGGGTGATTCCGGATTAACCGGCCGCAAGATCATTGTCGACACCTACGGCGGCTATGCTCCGCACGGCGGCGGCGCGTTCTCTGGCAAGGATCCGACCAAAGTGGATCGTTCGGCGGCGTACATCGCGCGTTACATCGCCAAGAATATTGTCGCGGCCGGCCTGGCGGAACAATGCGAAGTTCAACTCGCCTACGCGATTGGTGTCGCGGATCCTGTTTCGGTGCGCGTTGACACCCGAGGCAGTGGACGCATTAGTGAAGCCGCACTTTCCGATCTGGTCCGCGCACACTTTCCACTGACCCCAAAGGGCATCATCGAGGGGCTGAACCTGCGGCGGCCGATTTATAAAGCCACTGCATCGTATGGTCACTTTGGTCGTACCGGAGATGGATTCACCTGGGAGCAAACCGACAAAGCGGAAGCCCTGCGTGCTGCGGCCGGTGTGTAAGAGGTAGTTGTTCTTCATTGCGACTCAAGTCTGTCATTAGCGCCTTTGCGTGAACCTGATCACGGTTTCACGCAAGAGACGCAAAGGAAACCAAAAGGCGCAAGGAAGAGCGGAACTCCAAACCTAATTTCACAGAAGGAAAACTTTAAAGATGAGTACAGCAATGCCTGCAATTGAACATGACATCAAAGATATTTCCCTGGCGCCCCAGGGAAAGAAACGCATCGACTGGGCCGAACGCGAAATGCCGGTCCTGCGTTTGATTCGCGAGCGATTCCGCACCGAACAGCCCTTGAAGGGCGTGCGCCTGGTCGCCTGTGCGCATATCACAACTGAGACCGCGAATCTCGCGCGCGCGCTGCAGGCGGGAGGAGCTGAATCTCTGCTGATCGCTTCCAATCCCCTTTCAACTCAGGACGACGTGGCTGCCTCGCTGGTCGCCGACTGCGGGATCCCGGTGTTTGCGATGAAGGGTGAGACAACCGACACCTATCGCCGGCACGTTCAGACCGCTCTGGATTTTGAACCGCAGATCATTATCGACGACGGTTCGGACGTCGTCGCTACGATGATCAAGGAAAGACCGGCACTGAAGGACAAGCTTATCGGCAGCACGGAAGAGACCACCACCGGCATCGTACGTCTGCAAGCCATGCAAGCGGCCGGCGTGCTCACCTTCCCGTCGATTGCCGTCAATGACGCGCAGACCAAACACTTCTTTGATAATCGCTACGGTACCGGCCAATCGACTTTGGACGGCATCATCCGCGCCACGAACATTCTGTTGGCGGGCCGCAACCTGGTTGTGGTCGGCTATGGCTGGTGCGGTAAAGGCGTGGCGTTACGCGCGCGTGGCATGGGCTCAAACGTGATCGTTTGTGAAATCGATCCTATCAAGGCCGTCGAAGCAGTCATGGATGGATTCAGGGTTATGCCGATCGCGTCCGCCGCATCCATCGGCGACATCTTTGTCACCGTCACCGGCAATCGTCACGTGATCGACGGCCAACACTTTTCGCAGATGAAGGACGGCGCAATCGTCTGCAACAGCGGCCACTTCGATCTGGAGCTCAATCTGGTCGCGCTGCGCGAGATGTCTGGACCAGTCGAAAAGCTGCGGCCCTTTGTCGAAGAATACAAAATCAGCAACGGCAATCGGATTATCGTACTCGGCGAGGGCCGGCTGATTAATCTGGCAGCCGCCGAAGGCCATCCGGCCAGCGTTATGGATATGAGCTTTGCCAACCAGGCGCTCTCTGCCGAGTATCTGGTCAAGAACAAGGGCAAGCTCGAGCCCGGCGTTCACTTGCTGCCGAAGGAAGTCGATCAGGAAATCGCCAGCCTTAAACTCAAGTCGCTCGGCATGTCGATCGATACGCTAACGTCAGAACAGATCGAATACATGACGAGCTGGGAAACCGGAACTTAAGTAGCTTGATCGTGTCACGCGCATCTTGCGCGTGATTACGGAGCGCGGACATCCTGTCCGCCATGAGCGCGCAGCGCGAATTTTCAGAAGCCGCGGAGTTCCCTTCTCAGCGGCTTTTTTTCCGGCTGGCGTCTGAGCATGCTGTCCGAACTTCGCACCTGCGTCGCCGGATTTCTTCGAAGCCGTCCGTCCCAGCATTCGGATATCCAGACGGCAATATCGACCTCAACGTGTCCATCTTGACCAAAAGCAAAATGCGAGGCCTGGGAGAGGCCTCGCATTATGTTATTACGAACCAAGGCGCCCTTTAGTATGCGCCGCTACCGGCCATAGCACCACGCGCCAACGAGTCAACGGTTGTCTGGCCCCAGGAAATGGGGATGCCAACAAACTTCTCCACTAGTGAGATGGGCACCGCCACGCGCCGGCCGTCTTCCTGCTGGAACACGATTCCACCTTCGTCGGCCTCCAGTACGCGGCCCCTGTACAGTGACCCCTGCGTTCGCGTGTGAAGTTCGCATGGCTGATTGCTGTTTCTCAGTTCCTGCGCCTGGGTTTTGAGGAAGCGGCGCTCCGAGTCATCATATTGCTTCGCGAAATTCCGATCCATGAGTACTTTCCTTTCTTTGGCAAAATTGTTGTGTTTGGGGAACCGAACCGAACGGGGTGTCGGATTAGTGAACTGAAGTAATGAAAACCGCCGGCGGGGAGTGCGACGCATTTTATCGGCGGCACGTTGCCTCCAGGCAAAGCCTTCCAAAAAAGGTTATGGAATTAGCGGTCGAACGAGTAATGATGAAGAAGATCACGTAATCGCGTTGCAGTTTAGAGCCAGCCGGTTGGCGGCTGCTCTAACGAATGGCAATCAAAACATATCAAGTGACGATGAAACGCAACTGCGCCCACTTCACGTTCTCACCCGCGAAATAAAATACAACCCGCCACACGCAAAGATCACAATCGGCGTCCACACTGCGGGCGCTGCGGGCAACAACGAATGTTCGCCCAGTTGCTGGAAACCACCGGACACAAGCCAGAAGGCCAGGCTCACGGCCACTGCGGAACATAGCGCAACCACAGTGCTCTTGCGTCCGAACGAGATAGCTAAAGGCATTCCTATCAAAGCCATTACGATGACGCCAAACGGCGACGCATATTTGCGTTGCAGAGCCACGGCGAGAGCGGCCGTTTCGGCGCCGCGATCTTTCAAGGTCTTGATGTAGAGCTTAAGTCGATCGGCGCTCATTTGTGACGGCCGATCGACCGTGGGTCTAAAAACCGACGGTGGATCCACGCCGCTGATTTTCAGTTGCGCCGCTGATTGTTGCGTCACCCGCTTATCGTCGAGATCGATCCAATGGGCTTTACTAATTTCAAACTCGTTAGGGGAAAGCCACTTCCCTTCCTCTCCCGTCGTCACGCGCTTTAATTCGATTTGGCGGTCGTCAAACTCATAGATTGCCGGCTTTAGCAGGACCTGACGGCGTTCGTCGAAATCATACGAATAAATGCGCGCGCCGTCGGTGCTGACCAGCCAACGCCTTTCAGTTCCCACTGCCACCTGGGTAATGTTCCCGCGGATTCTGGCGCGCAGGCTGTCCTGGCGAACATTGGCCTGCGGCATCACGCGCTCCTGAATGAACCATGAACCGGCCGCGATCAAAACCGCAAACCCAAGTCCGGGCAGCATCAATCGATATACACTTTGGCCGCTGGCCCACCAGGCCACGGCTTCTCTTCTGCGGGCAATTAGCGCGTAGGTCATAAGCGCGGCAACCAGAACGCTGCCGGGAAAAAGTTCGATACTAACGAGCGGCAGCAAATAAAAGAGGTATTGCACGACCAGCGTGACACTCGACTTGCTGGCCGCGATAAAGCGCCACAGCTCAAAGGTCGTGAAGACATTGAAAATCAAAACCAGAGACACAAAACCAAAGAAGAAACTGAAGGCCATGGTCCGCACGATACTCACGTCGAGCAAGGTAGGAAAACTCAATAGCGAACGGCGGGTACGGAGGGTGTTCGAAACAGTCGGGATCTGATCGCCTGCCGGAACGGCGGTTTTGTCTCTGGTTGCGCGGCGAAAGTGAAAGCCAAATTGCCATCCCTTGAAGAGCAACACAGTGCCCAATGTCAGCGTTACCGCTGTCGCCAGCCAGCCGCCCACGATGGGCGGCAGAGAGCCAGCTCGAGCCATCTGATCTCCACCCAGCGTCAGCAGATAGTAGACGAGCAAAACCAACAGCGAAACAAGCACGCCAAAACCACGGCTGCCCCGGCGCATGCGCAGAGCCAGCGCAGCTCCAAACAACGAGAACACGAAGGGCGTCAACGAGAAAGCCAGCCGCTTATGAAATATCATGGCGGCTTCGCGTTTTGCTGCGCCGTCGCTCTTGGCGATGAATGCCCGCAACTCGGTAAGACCCATCTCGTCAGGTCCCGACTCCTCCTTTTGCATTCGCGCCAGCACGCCACCCCGTCCGGTGTTAAAGACAATTCTCAGCAAATCCAGCCGCTCAACGACAAACGATTGATCGCGCGCTTCCGGCGAAGGCAGTCTGGTTTGCATCGCGTCCTGCAGCACCAGCTCGGATTTGTCCGCCGAAGAGTCAATCCGGCCCACCCGAGCCGTTATGAGCATTGTCGATTTGTCAGGTTGGATTGATTGAATGAAAACGCGGCCCCATTCACCGCGGGCCTTGTCGCCATCGCGAACGTAAATAACTTTGTTGGGAATATCGCTGGTAAAGGTGCGGGGCTCAACTGGTGAGTCCAACTTGTAAAGTGCGCTGCGGATAATAACTGACTTTAACTGTTGTTGCGCTCGCGGGGCCTCTTTCAGGTTAAGCTCTGCAGTGACCGCGGTGGCTATCAAACCTAACGCCAGCGCGGGCCAAAGCATCCGCCAGGTGCTGACTCCAGCCGCTCGCATGGCGACCAGCTCGCTATCGCTGCCCAAACGGCCTAAGCCAATAATGGTCCCGGATAAGACCGCCATCGGAATGGTGAATACGAGCACTGTGGGGAGAAGCGCGAGTGCGAGTCCGTACACGAAACTCGAGGGCATAACGCCATGGAAGATAGTCTCAAAGTAGCGGCCAGTCTGTTGCGCGAAAAGAATTGCCGTCAGCAGGATGAGCGAAGCCACGATATAAGGAACTATCGTACGGAGGATATAACGCTCTATCAATCTCCTGTTTGCCATGACGCTGACTTTAGCAATTACTTTCAGTGTTACTAATTCACGGGCGAGAAGCGCGGGCCGCTCTCAAAAGTTATCGGGACGATGTAACCATCGTTCGCGGTCGCCGTTCAAGTGCGCGCACAATCAATCGATGCGTCAACTCTGCGAGTTGGGCATCTGCCTGTTCCGAAAGCCCTTTGAATGTAGATGCAAAATCAACAGGGGCAAGACGTTGGGTAGCGACGACCGAGCTTTGGGTTTCGGGCAATAACCTTGTTGCCGGTCCGCGGCTGCATTGCTGACAGTGAGGATTTACTTCAACATCCAGGCAGGCTGGATCGCCATCACTAAGCTGCGCGCCGCAATCGGAACATGACCGCACGTCGGGAAATAAGCCGGCCAGGCGGAGCAGCCATATCTCAAAGTAACGCAGCACCATGCGAGTTGACCGGGGCGCGGTCTCCAATGCTTCAACACACGCACTCACCATCCGAAAAAGCTTCTCGTTTGCTTCATGTGGAGGCGCGAATTCGCTTACCAATTCTCCGATGTAAGCGAGTACCTCGGATACTTCAAGCTGCGCCGCGAGGTCGAAGTGCGACTTCAGTATCTCAGCACTGGAAATCGAGACTAGCTCTCGATTCTCTCTTTCATAAAAAGCCAGCCTGATAAGCGTGAATGGCTCAAGGGCGGCCCCGAACCGGCTCTTCATCCGCCGGGCGCCCTTCGCGACTGCTCTCACCAGGCCAGCGTTACGTGTGAGACAGACCGCTATCCGGTCTGCTTCAGCCAGATTGTAGGTCCGCAGGACGATCGCATCTGTATTCACTAACGCCATGCGCAGACCTCAATCCATTCAATGTTTGAGAAATTAGTTTAACGTATGGGCAGAAAGTACAGGATCCAACCCAGAATGAAAGCAACGAACAGGAACTCACCAAATACCTTCAGGCCATACACCAACCTCTGACGTTCCGAACCCTTCGCTACGACGCCAAAGACAATCGCAGTCAGACCCGCAAACACCGCCATCCAGAACACGTGTATCATTGCTTCCTCCCTGCGGCGATGTCGAAAGCGTCGAGCGCTGCCAGATAGTTCAGTAAACCGGCCACCAACAGAAATGTGTTGCCGTACTCGTAGGTGACCATCTGGGCGTGATCCGCAAAACCGGAATTCGTCGCCCAACAAAAGACATAGAGGAGGCCGGCGCCGATGTTTGCGGTCATTGGTAGTAGCTGCAGCAAGAACGCCAACCCCTGCTCGCTCCCGGAAGGCCTGAAGAGATGACCGCCGAGCCACAAGCCGGTAATGAACATCCCCCAAACTGCTCCTCCCAATAGAAGAGCTCGACCCCACCTCTTCTGCAGCAAGTGTCCGAGTCCCGGCACAGCCCAGGCCGCGAGTCCGAACAACCACGCTTTACCCGGAGTCTCAGCCTTCGATTTTTCTATCTGCCTTGCGACCAAAATATTCCTCCTTCACTAATTGCCTTAACTCGTTGACGCGACCTTCACTTTCCTGCAGCGTTCGGTTAACTCGTCAGATTTCGCTTTTCTAATATAAATCAACCCTTTAGCTGTCGGCTCTACCACCGCTGATCCATCAATACAGGAGGAACCGCTCTCGCAGCAGCTTGAATTCCTCCAACGGAGCCGCCCATGAGCTCTGGATCGTCGCCAAAGAGTCTCCCCTCTCGATGGCCTCGCGAACTTTCGAGCTGCCGGAAATGAGATCAAAAGGGTTACGATCGTACTCGTATTCGTACGGCGGATCTTTCCAACGAAACTGTTCGCCGTACATATCGAAAGCGCTCTTCACGATTGCGATTCCGGCAATCACCGGTTCGAACGCTTGACGGTCGGTAACATGAATCTGAACCCCACCACAGGCTTGGCCAGCATGCTTCTGAAAGGTGGGCATGAATCCGCACGAGCGAAAATATACGCCGGGAAAATCAAGCGCAGCCAGGGCCGCGGCGAAATCATCCGCCTCGATGTAAGGCGCCCCCGCGAACTCGAAGGGCTTCGTGGTCCCTCTCCCTTCGGACATCTGCGTGCCCTCCAGGTGGACGGTTGCCGGGAAGACGGCGGTCGTTGCGGTTGTCGGTATGTTAGGCGAAGGCAGGACCCATGGGCCGTCTGTTTCGTCATACCAGAGTTCGCGGGACCATCCGGCCATGGTCACACATTCCAGTTCCGAGCCGATTCCGAATTGCTCATTGAACATTCGGCCAAGTTCGCAAACCGTCATGCCATGACGCGTGGCGATCGGAAACTGACCAACAAACGATGCGCAGTCAGGATCAAGCACCACCCCGGCGACCTTTGCCCCGCCAATAGGATTGGGTCGATCACAAGCGACGACCTTCTTGCCAAACTTCTTTGCTGCTCGCATGCAGTTCGCCAGCGTGTATACGAAGGTGTAGATACGGGTGCCTACATCCTGGAGATCAAAGACGATGATATCGACATTGCGGAGCATTTCTTCCGTAGGCTCGCGGGTCTCGCTGTAAAGCGAATAGATCGGTAATCCCGTCTTTCGATCAGTGGCGTGGCCCGTCTCGATCATGTTGTCCTGGACGTCCCCGCGGATTCCATGCTGCGGTCCGAACAGCGTCGTCAGATCAATATCAGGGTGCTCATGAAAGAGATCAGCGACATGCCGAAAGCTATGATCCACCGAAGCCTGATTGCACACCAGACCGACCCGCGCGCCACGCAAGAGATCGATTTGCTCTCTCAGGAGTTTCTCGACTCCGAGGACGATGCGCTTTCCTCTTTTCGGAGGATCGGATGAGTGAACATAAGATCGAGGCGTTTCAATCTTCTCGGCGAGCACGTCTCTCATAGCATCGATTCGTAGACCGCGTTCGCAGCGAGTCTGAGCCGCCATTGAATGCTCTAACCGCAGTAGTCCGAGAAGGAGGTGCTCGGTTCCGATGTGGCGATCCCCGAGCCTTTCGCTTTCGTCATAGGCGAAGTGGAGTGCTTGCTTTGTATCCGGAGCCAGCGGCAATTCGACGGCAACATCGATTCGGGCTCTCGATGAGCCGCGCTCCTCAATTTGTCCGCGAATTGAGTCGAGGGATTGCTTGCTATCAGGGAGAAAGCGGGCGAAGAGAGGTTTGTCCTCTCGCGTCAAACCGAGCAGCAGATGCTCAGGTTCGATCATCGGGGCGCCAAACTGGCTGGCTTCGTATCGCGCGAAGAAAATCACGCGACGCGCCATCTCTGTGTACCGTTCAAACATTTTCCTTTTTGCTTGCCTGAAATCGAATGGATCCGCAGGCTCGTTAGATTCAGCCACAGAGAACCGAGCCGCCGTTGACATTGAGAATTTCGCCATTGATATGACGGGCCCATTCGCTGCACAGAAAAACAATTGGCCATCCGATATCTTCAGGAGCGGCCACGCGGCCAACCGGTATTGAGTTTTCTATCGACTTGCGAAAGTTAGGGTCCGCGAAAACGTCGGCGCACATGTCGGTGTCCACCCAGCCCGGCGCTACAGAGTTAACATTGATGCCGAACGGACCAAGTTCCGCTGCCAGCGATTTCGTAAACGCGATCTGTCCGCCTTTTGAAGCGGCATAGTTCGAAACGTTCGCTTCGCCCCTCTGTCCCGCGGTCGAGCTAATGATGACGATCCGCCCAAAGGCTCCTGCTTTCATTGCCGGTACAGCCGCGCGACAAGCCGCCCACGTACCTTTGAGATTCAAATCCATGGTCCGATCCCAGGAACCCTCGCTCAATGCGTCTACTGCGCCACCCTCCCAGATGCCGGCATTACAGACAAGAAAATCAATGCGCTCGAACCTGTTGACCACTTCAGAAACCAAACGCTCGGCTTCATCCAGGCGTGAAACGTCAGCGCGAATGGCGATGGCGTTCACTCCCAACCTTTCAGCAGAGCTGACGGTATCGGATGCTGCTGGCTCATCTCTGACATAGTTAATAGCAACATGGGCTCCCAGCGAAGCAAAGCAATTAACCGCGGCGCGTCCAATGCCGCGCGAGCCGCCCGTGACCAGCGCGACTCGGTCCTTCAGATTTAAGGAGGCGATTAAGGTTGGCGAAGATTCCAAGATGCTTTCTTCCAAACGGCCCCCTTTTTGATCGAGATTCGGTTAGACGCTTTTTAAGCCTGCCAGTGAGCCCGTCGAGGCGGTCACGAGCGTACCGCTCTTCTTTTCAGCGTAGCTGCGCGCTTCGCTGGTGAATCGCCGAAAGAGGGATTCCGAGAACTCGTCCCTATCCCAACCGAGTTCCGGATGCCATTGGACGCCGACCACGAACCGGTCGCCGCGAGGATCCTCGACAGCCTCAACCAAGCCGTCCGGGGCCCAGGCCGTAGCGACCAGTTCCCTTCCCAGATTTTCAACCGCCTGATGATGATGGCTGTTTACCGGCGCCGTGTCTCGTTTGGCCAAGTGGCCAATGATACTGTCCTCCACCAGGCGCACGCTGTGCGAGTGCCTGTCCCGCGGCGCGCCCTGCTCGTGCTTGATAGCGTCGGCGTGCTGACTAACAATGTCTTGAATCAAAGTGCCGCCGCGCGAGACATTCAAAGCCTGCAGGCCGAAACAGATCGCGAACACCGGCATGGCAAAGCTCTCGGCCTCCGCAAGCGCGAGCAGATCCGTCTCGTCCTTTTCCGGATGTACGACGCCGAGCTGGGGATGTGGCTGTTGACCGTAGCGAAGCGGGTCCACGTCGGAATTGCTTCCGGGAAGCAACAAACCATCAAGGTCAGCCATTACCTGCCTGATGAAATCCGGCCGCGGAATAAGAGGGATCTGCACCGGTATCCCACCAGCTGCTTCGACAGCCTCGCTGTAATATCGGGCGAGATAGAAACGATTGGTTTCAAGTTCCAGGCGCATCGTGATCCCGATGCGCGGTCGTAGCTGTGATTCCATTCTTACGCGGTGTCCTTCAAACTAAAGCGCCAGACTTTGGTCATCATAGCGCACATGATAACGCAAAGATATTGCGACTTCCGAATTGGCACAGTCTCGCAGTGAAATCTCGCCAAAGAAACAGAGTATCGCATACTCTCAGGCGCATCGCTTGACTAATCTTCGCGCGTGTTCCTATAGTGCTGTTTCATCGATGAGCAGAAAAAAATCCTTGCAAGTGCGCAGCACAACCGTTTTGCTGGTGCGGCGCGACGGACGAGTCGCGATGGCCGGCGATGGTCAGGTGACGGTCGGCGAAACCGTAATGAAGGCCAGTGCCCGAAAGGTGCGCAGGCTCTATAACGATAAGATCCTGGCCGGATTTGCCGGAGCGACCGGGGATGCGTTTTCACTGCTGACGCGCTTTGAGGGTAAGCTCGAGCAATACCACGGCAATCTGGAGCGCGGCGCCATTGAGTTGAGCAAGGAATGGCGTACCGATAAGATCCTGCGGCACCTCGAAGCTCTGCTGGTAGTAGCCGACGAGAAGAGTTCGTTTCTGCTCTCCGGGAACGGGGATGTTATATCTCCCGACGACGGCGTGCTGGCTATCGGCTCCGGCGGTTCGTATGCCCTGGCGGCCGCGCGAGCGCTGATCGCCAACACCAAACTGTCAGCGCGGGAAATAGCAGTCGAAGCGATGCGCATCGCCGGCGACATCTGTATCTACAGCAACTCGAACATAATCGTCGAAGAGCTGTAATCAAACGTCATTCAAGGTTGTTCTGAAGAGTTGGCCGTCGACACTTACAAAGCAGCTTCTCCCTTACTGGTGTTGATCTAGAAACATGGTTATCTATCTGGCAGGCGATACGGAAGAGCAAGAGGCGCGTCTTGATGAGATGACGCCACGGCAAATCGTGGCTGAACTCGACAAGCATGTCGTCGGACAGAATGCCGCGAAGCGCGCCGTCGCGATCGCTCTGAGGAACCGTGTGCGCCGCAAGAAACTTCCCGCCGACCTCGCGGCTGATGTGATTCCCAAAAACATCATTATGATCGGTTCGACGGGCGTCGGTAAGACTGAAATCGCGCGCCGCCTGGCGCGTATGTCTAACTCGCCGTTTCTGAAAGTTGAAGCTTCAAAGTTCACCGAGGTAGGCTATGTCGGGCGCGACGTCGAAGGCATGATTCGCGATCTTACCGAGATTGCGGTCGAGATGACGCGTCAGGAGAAGATCGAAGAGATCGCCGACAAGGCCGAGCTAAACGTCGAAGAGCGCATCCTCGATATTCTGCTGCCGCCACCTAAGTCGTCATCGTCCGGTCCCCTTTTCGATTTCGATTCAGGCGAAACTACAGCGCCCGTGCTGGTGCCGGAGTCAGAGCCGAAAGACGAAAACTTTGCGCGCACGCGCGAGAAGCTGCGCACTCAACTTCGATCGGGCAAGCTCGACAACCGCCTGGTAGAGATGGAAGTGCGCGAGAAGAACTTTCCCACGATTGAATTTGCCGGGCCCATGGGTGTCGAAGAAATGGGTATCAACATGAAGGACATGCTCGGCAACATGTTCCAGGGCCGCAGCAAACGCCGCAAAATGCGCGTCGACGAAGCGATGGAATACCTCATGCAGGAAGAGGAAGAGCGGCTCATCGATATGGATGCGGTGGCCCGCGCTGCTCTGGAACGCGTGGAATCGTCGGGAATTATTTTTCTCGATGAGATCGACAAGATCGCCGGCCGCGAATCGGGCCATGGTCCGGATGTTTCGCGCGAAGGCGTGCAACGCGACATTCTTCCGATCGTCGAGGGCACGACGGTTAACACGCGCTATGGAATGGTCCGGACCGATCATATCCTGTTTGTCGCGGCCGGCGCGTTCCACGTTTCCAAACCTTCTGATCTAATACCGGAACTGCAGGGACGCTTCCCGATCCGAGTTGAACTGGAATCGCTGACGATCGAAGATTTCAAACGCATCCTCGTCGAGCCAAAGAATTCGCTGGTGAAGCAATACCTGGCCCTGATGGAAACTGAAGGTGTGAAGCTTGATTTCACGAAGGACGCTATCGATGCCGTCGCCAACTTTGCCGCCCGTGTCAACCAGAACACCGAAGACATTGGCGCCCGGCGCTTGCACACAATCATGGAACGGCTGCTGGACGAAATCAGTTTTGAAGGGCCGGACCTGGAGCCAAAAGATAAAACCATCGACGCCGCATACGTTGAGTTGATGTTGGCCGATACCGTAAAAGATCAGGATCTGAGCCGCTATATCCTTTAGTCACTTTTTCGAAATCCAATAATCCACACTCCAGTGCCCGCACCGCCATCAACCTCCACGCCCAAGCGAAAATACGTCGCTCGCCGTTTATTGTTGGTAGCGGCCGTCTGTGCGCTCTCGATGGCGCCCACGTGCGGAAAGCGCCGCCCACCGCTGCCTCCGGTTGAAAGAATTCCACAACGTACCGAAGGCCTGACTGGTTCACAGCGCGGCAATCAGGTTGTTCTGAGCTGGCCTGGGCCGCGGCGTAATGCCGCTGAAGGCAGCGTACAAAGCATTCGCCGCGTAGATGTCTATCGCGTCGCTGAGAAACCAAATGCGCCGCTGCCAATGACGGAAGACGAGTTCGCGGCGCGCGCCATCCTGATCGGTTCAGTCAGCTATGACGAGATCAAGAAGGCCGTTGAGAACCTAACCTACACCGACACGCTGGAGTTGGCGGGAGTGCCGGCGCGGCTGCGCTACGCTGTTCGTTATGTTAATGCCGCCGGCCAGAGCGCTGCTTTTTCGAACTTCTTTCTGATGGAGCCGGCCGCCAAAGTCGCCGATCCTCCGGTCATTATCAAGACCGGCAACGAGTCCTCGGAAGCCGCGAACACTATTAGCTGGGAACCTCCAAAGGCGAACACCGATGGTTCGACACCGGTGAATCTGCTCGGTTACAACATCTATAGAAGTGGCGGTGCGCAAAAACAGAGCGGTCCAGTTTTGCTTAACCCAGAGCCTGTTACCGCAACGCATTATCAGGATCGGACCTTCAAGTTCGGTAATAAATACGTCTATACCGTCAGGTCAGTGTCCCTGGGCACTGAGGGCAAGCCAATTGAAAGTCTTGACTCGAATCCGCTCCCGCTAGCCCCGGTTGATACCTATCCCCCGGCGGCACCTGAAAGACTTTCGATTGGGCCGGCGACAGGCAGACTCTCAATCTTCTGGGTGGCGAATTCAGAACCGGATCTGGCCGGGTACTACCTCTATCGGTCGACTGATCCAAATCTGCCCAGGGACAAATGGATCAACCTGACGCCAACTTTGACCACAAAGACGACCTTCACCGATGAAAACGTAGTGGCGGGCAAGACTTACTATTACTATGCAATCGCAGTCGACAACGCCGGCAATAAGAGTCCGATGTCTGAAGTGGTGTCCGAGACCGTACCTTAGCCGGTCTTCCGCCCGCAAAGTCGTGAACAGGAAAATGCCCGGTCCTACTGGTTTCGTAGAACCGGGCGAGTGGCTCGAGTTAACGGGCCAATGGCAAAACGACTCTAGAACCTGCGCATATCCAGAATCAGGTTCAGGACATCCCCAAGGATGCTGTATCTGCCATTCGAATAAGCTCCGTACTGATAGCGGCCGTAGTAACCGTCTTCGTAGCCGCGACGGAAGCCCTCGCGGAAGTAGTACTGATACTCGGAGGAGTCTACGTAATACCCGTCGTAACCGTAACTGGCATCCAGATACGCGTCACTGTTTTCGGGATCAAAGCGCCATCCGTCTTGTTGATCGGCCTGACCAGCATTAAAGCCTTCTTCGTAACCTGCACTGACTGCGCGTCGCAGCAGATCCGCTCCATACTGATTCACGTTGTAGTACTGGCCATTGCGATAGTAGCTATAGTCAGGATTACCGTAGTCGTAATAGTTGAAGCTTTGCAGCCTTAACTGATCCTGGCGCAGACGCTCCCAATAACGTTGCTGAAATCGCCACTGGTTCAGCCGCCTCTGCTGTTGCAACTGTCGTTCGCGTTGGGCCCACCAGCGTTGCTGCTCGGACTCACGGGTGCGGAATTCATTTTGACGCTGGCGCCAGGACTGTTCCTCACGCTGGCGCCAAAGGTTTCGTTGCTGATCCGACAATCGGGACTGTTGGTTCCACTGTCGGTTTTGGTTGTTGTTCCCCTGCCGCAGTTGATCACCATTGCGAGTCTGCGCGCCGCCGCCGCCCTGTCGATCCCACTGACGCGTTTGACCGTTCTGCTGGGTTTGCTGAGCTCGTCGCTGCTCTTCAGCTATGCGACGTTGTTGGTCAATCTGACGCCCTTGCTGTTGAGACCTCCATTGATCCTGAGTCCGCTGATCCTGTGCGCGACGCTGCTGGTCGGCGAGGCGCCTCTGCTCTTCGGCCTGGCGTTGCTGATCAAGGCGTTGCTGATCAAGCCGGCGACCATTTTGCTGGGCCTGATTTTGCCGCTGCTGCTCAGCATTCCGCCTTTGTTCTTCCGATTGACGCCGTTGCAGCTCGTTGTTCTGGTTCTGGCGCTGTTGCTCCTGCGCTGGACGCTGCTGTTCAATGCCCTGTTGGTCTTGACGCTGACGCATGGCCTCACGCTGCTGTTGGCGTTGCTGCTCATCAGCTTGTCGCCGCTGTTGGTCCTGTGCCTGGCGCTCGTTGTTCCGGCGTTGCTGTTCAGCTTGCTGGTTTTGTTGACTTTGATCTCCGCCGCCGCCCCGACGACCCTGATTCTGAGGCTGGGCAGGCTGCTGGTTGCCCCTTTGTTGTTTTTCTTGTTGCCGTTCTGCTCGCTGCCGCTGCCGGTCTTCACGGTTCTGCGACTCTTGCGCATTCGCCAGACCGGGCAAAAACACCACACCCATGGCTGCGGTCAGTGCGATGCGATTAAGGTAATTACGTTTCATGACGACCTCCCTGAACGAAAAAGCTGAGGGGAAAGTGATTTCGCCGACGCTAATCGCAATTGCTATTCCATTGCTCGCGTCTCGCCGAAATCCCCTCCATCGTTACGGCAGCAGGCGTGTCTAATCCTATATGGTTTCGCGATGAACCATATCGGGCACTTACGATTCTTATTGAGTCGCTGTCGTAAAGACTGACAGCCTGCACTATCTGGGAGGAAGGCACAGACTGGCAGCCCGCGCCCACGTTACGGTTGTTAATCCCGAGAGCTTTCGCTTATATTTAATGCCAAGCAGAAATTCAGGAGGACAAAATGAAGTTCTTTCTCGATACGGCGAACCTCGATGAGATTCGCAAAGCGGCCGCTTTGGGACTCGCCGATGGAGTAACCACAAACCCTTCGCTGATTGCCAAGGAAGGCAATGTCGATTTCAAACAGCACATCGCCGAAATCTGCAAGATCGTTTCCGGCCCGGTGTCGGCTGAAGTCACCAGCCCCAACAAAGACGACATGCTGAGGGAGGGCCGCGAGTACGTGAAGATCGCGCCCAACGTGGTCATCAAATGCCCGCTGACGGTCGACGGCCTGGAGGCGACACAAATTCTGAACGACGAAGGAATCAAGGTTAATGTGACGCTTTGCTTCTCGGCGGCCCAGGCAATCTGCGCGGCCAAGGCCGGCGCGTCTTTCATCAGTCCCTTTCTCGGTCGGCTGGACGACATCGGTGACAACGGTCTACGTCTGCTCGAAGAGATAATCGAGATCTATGACAACTATGGATGGAAGACTGAAGTGCTGGCGGCGAGCATGCGCCATCCGATTCACATAATCGAAGCAGCACGCATGGGTGCAGACATCGCGACCATGCCTTATAAGGTGCTTGAGCAACTGTTGAAGCATCCGCTCACAGACAAAGGGCAGGACCAGTTCCTGGCAGACTGGAAAAAGCGTTCGGCGAAGGCTTAAGTTTTCTGAGCAGATAGGATAGGGGTTCGATGACAGATGACCGTTTTGTTCAGCCAACCCCTGACGTCCCTTCCCCGCCTGAGCCGGTAGTGCAAGCTCAGTCCCTCACCAAGATCTATGGGGCACAACGCGCGGTTGATGAGATCGACTTCGGAGTAAATCGCGGAGAGACGTTTGGGCTGCTCGGACCGAACGGTGCGGGCAAGTCCACGACAATGCGCATGATTGCCTGTCGCACGCCTCTGAGTGGTGGTGAACTCTTGGTTGAAGGCCGCGACGTTCGCACTCAGGCTCGCGCGATTAGGTCCCTCATTGGGGTGGTTCCGCAGGAGAACAACCTCGATCCCGATCTGAATGTCATTCGGAATCTCGTCGTCTACGCCAGCTACTATCGCATTCCAAAAATTCAGGCCGCCCAACGCGCGGCAGAGCTGCTCGACTTCGTCGGCATGACCGAGCGGGCAGACGCTCGCGTCGATCATCTCTCGGGCGGCATGAAAAGACGCTTGATGATTGCCAGAGCGCTCTTACACGAACCGCGGCTCCTTGTTCTCGACGAGCCCACCACGGGTCTTGATCCGCAGGTTCGTCAGGAAATCTGGCAGAAGCTGGAAGAATTACGGCGCGTGAGTGGCGTTACCATTCTGCTCTCGACCCATTACATGGAAGAGGCCGAGAAGCTTTGTGAGCGACTGGTCATAATAGATTCTGGAAAGATCCTGGCAGCAGGAACCCCGAGGGATTTGGTGCTTTCGAGGGTGTCGCGTTATGCGTTGGAAGTCCGAGACGTGGGCGACCTCCCTATACGTCCAAGTCAAAACGGCATCACGACGGTAACCAGGAACAATGCGCACTTCTACTTCGCTGCCGAGGCGGAGCTGCTGACACCGATCATGAAAGAATACGAGGGCCGGCGCCGAATGATCCGCCTGTCAAACCTGGAAGATATATTCCTGCAACTCGTGAGTGACAACGAAACAGGTCGCGCACACAAGTCAATCGGATGAAGATGCCGCCATTGAAATATTCCTGAGCGCCGTTAGGCGCGAAATATTTATCGTCATCGGACTTGTTTTCCCTCTCTTCCGGCGTGAAAGCAAGCTTTCATGGCCGAAGAGCGGAAACTATCGTTAGTTGGGTAACTATAAAGATCTCGTGTCTGCGGCACTTCGAGAATACTATCGCATGTTCAATCCTGATCAGATCACAGTTCGCGTTCTTAAGTATGATGGTGCCGAATATCGCCGTTGGAGCGCGTCGGTAACGAGACAGGACGGATTGCTTATCGTCCTTGATGCAGCCTTCAGCCTCGACGTGCAGCACGATCTGCTCGGCGACATTGGTCGGGGAACGCGAACAATTGAATACTATTGGCTCGATCGCTGGTTCAATATCTTTCGATTTTTGGAGAGCGATGGGACCACGAAACTCTTCTATTGCAATGTAAACATGCCCCCGACCATTAGTGCTGGAGTTCTCAGTTACATAGATTTGGATATTGATGTTCTGGTTCAGCCGGACTTTTCGTATCAAATCCTAGATCTGGACGAGTTTGCCACGAATGCCTTGCAGTATGGTTACCCTGAGTCAGTCAAAAGCCAGGCCCAGGCGGCAGTTGATGAGTTGGTTGTCATGATCGAAACGCGCCAGTTCCCTTTCGTTTGAACCATCGCCGTTTATTTTTCATCCAGACAGAGAGTTTCGGGAACCTTTCCCTCCTCTCGAGTGAATTAACTGTGACAGCAGCGATGCGAGAGATGGAGACGCAGATCACCGACAGCGAACTCGTAAGAACCATGCTCGGCGGCGACAGAGACGCATTCGCTGAGTTGTACCGCCGCCGTCAGCGCGACGTCTACCGATTTGCGCTGCATATGACCGGTGTACCCGATCTCGCAGAAGACGTAACGCAGGAAGTTTTCATGGTGCTGATGAGAAAAGGACACGAATACGACGAGTTGAAAGGGTCCGTTAACGCTTTTCTTCTCGGGGTGGCCAGGAACTATGTGCTCCGGCGTCTGCGGCAGGAAAAATACTTCGTCTCTATTGAAGACTCCGCCAACAACGCCAGTGTGGAAGCCGGTGCCGGCGACACCTTAACTCGGGCCGAAGAAATCAAGGCCATGCATAAGGCTGTGCTGAATCTGCCGGAGCATTATCGCGAAGCAGTCGTACTGTGCGATCTGCAGGAACTGACATACGCCGAGGCTGCTGCCGTGCTTGGTTGTGCTATTGGCACCGTCCGATCCAGATTGCATCGCGCTCGAACGATGTTAATCGAAAAGTTGCGTGACCGGACCGGCAGCACGTCGCACAAGGAACTTGCATCAGCGAGGTGTTTCGCATGAATTGCCAAAGATTTGAAGACGTCGTCAATGATCTCGCTCGCGAGCAGATAATCGATGCGGCCGCGCGCGCCGAAGCTCTCCGGCATGGCGAGCAGTGTGAGCGCTGTGCAGGCAGACTCGAGGATGAGCGAGCGATTACGCTTAACCTGCGCGGCCTCGCTGAGGACCTGGAAATGGCCGGTGCGCCGGAACGCGTAGAGGCGCATTTGCTCGCGGCTTTTGACGAATTGGGGATCAAGCAGTTCCCTGCTCATTCGGTCGCGGCTCCGCGACAGAGCCTGCGTTATTTGATTGGCGCGATAGCCGCTGGTCTGTTGATTGTGTTTGGCCTCTTCGCAATCCGTTGGCCCGCGCTAGTCCGTCAAGCGACACAGCCGCCGCTGGTAGCAGTGACTGGATCAACTTCGAGGACCGGAATCACTACCCCTTCCGCGCCGCCTGTCATCATGCAGAAACCGGTTGGGCCTGCTATCTCCGGCAGGAAATTTTCAATTAGACATACAGATGTTGTGCCAGCCAAACCTAAGGGGGCAAAGGCCGCCGACACTGAAATTGCCACGGATTTCCTGCCCCTGACTTACGGAGCTGCCAACACTCTTGAAGAGGGCGGCCGCATGGTGCGGGTCGAGTTGCCGCACTCAGCGATGGCGACATTTGGTCTGCCGGTAAACATGGATCGCGCCAACGAACGAGTGAAGGCCGACGTTCTTTTTGGCGTAGACGGTTTGGCGCATGCTATTCGTTTTGTTCGCTAAGTTTCGAAATCGATTGGATCGAATTTGATAATCGGGCCGCCGGGCCCGCCAACTGAAAGGAAAAGAAACATGAAGAAGACGGCAATGTTAATCCTTAGCTCGTCGCTGATCTTGCTGGCGAGCGTTGTGTCCGCATTGGGTCAGGAAAAGCAGTCCACTTTTGAGAGACAGGTCGAACCTATTCTGACCATGCAGGGTCCTGACGGGGGGGCCAACACGGTCACTTTCGTAAATTCGGAATTCAGTTTTGACCGGCTGGTAAAGGGCGCGCCGTATTCGGCCCAGGCCACCACCGAGACGACACAGATCCTAAGTGACGGCAATCGCATAGTTAACTCGAGCACGGCCGCTGTCTATCGCGATGGCGAAGGCCGCACGCGGCGTGAACAAACCTTGAAAGCGATTGGCGCTTTCTCTGCCTCAGGCGAATCGTTCAAGACGATTTCAATTAACGATCCGGTAGCGGGCGTCGCTTATGTGCTCGAACCGCATAGCCATTCGGCGCGAAAGATTCAAGGGTTGCGCATAGAAGCGGGCGCAGGGGCCGGGTTCAAGGTGAGTTCAGGCAGCGAGGGTAACGTCATCTTTAACCGAACTTCCAACGGTGAAGTGCAACTCAGACGAGGGACCGTGGAAGCGAAAGTTCGCGAAGAAAAGTTGCGCGATGAGTTTCGCAACGAAGACCTGGGCACGCAGGCGATCGAGGGAGTCAACGCGGTCGGCACCAGGACCACGATTACGATTCCTGCCGGGCAGATTGGTAACGAACGCGCAATCGAGATCGTCGACGAACGCTGGTTTTCGCCTGAATTGAAAACCGTGGTGATGACTCGCCACTCAGACCCGCGTTCGGGCGAAGTCGTCTACCGCCTGACGAACATCAATCGCACGGAACCGGACCACTCGCTATTCGAAGTTCCCGGAGATTACACGCTTAGGGAACAACAGGAACCGATGCGGTTCAGGGCGGAGAAACCGGTTCCCGAACAGTAACTGGCGATACCGAAATCGAGTTCGAAGGGCTGCTTGAAGAAATTCGAGCAGCCTTTTTTTATTTGAAGTCCGTACCGGGAGCAGTTGCGACCGGGTCGTCACGATACGAGCATTAGGGGGCTGCTATCAAGCGTACAACCCGGTCGCTACCGCTCTCGGTACTGACCTCGTCGGGACGAATCTTCTGCCCCATTGGGCCTATTTGTTTTGACGAACGCAACGCAAGCGCGTTAGCCTCAGGCTTCAGTCATGACCTTAGCTGCAACTCAGATCAACCTGCGCGATGCTTTCGCCGTCTGGCGGCGCGACGTCGAGGTTCACCTGCGCCTCTGGAAAATGAATCTTATCGCCCCCGCTATCGAGCCGGTCTTTTCCGTGCTGGCTTTCGGGTGGGGGCTGGGCGCACTGGTGGCCGGCAAAGTCTCAGGGATCTCTTATCTCTCGTTCGTAGGAGCGGGCATCCTGGGTCTGACTGTGCTGATGCGCGCAATGTTTGAGACGACTTATGCCGCGTACTTTCGCATGGTCTATCAATCGACCTATGACGCAATCCTGGCGACGCCGGTTGATGCTGAGTCGTTGGCCTTCGCTGAGATCCTTTGGGCGATCACGCATGCGGCCTTCGACACGTTGATTATCATGATCGTGCTGGCGGTGTTTGGCGCCGCTACCTCACCTTGGGCCGTGCTGGCGCCCCTGCCCTTGCTGGTTGGGAGCGTCTTCATCGCCAGCTTCTCGCTGGCAGTAACGGCGCACGTTCATGACATCGATGCCTTCAATATCTACATGGCTGCGTTCTTTACGGTTATGCTGATCTGCGGCTGCTGGTTTCCGGTCGGGGTGCTGCCGGCATGGTTGCGCATCGTCGCGTACGCGATCCCCTTAACTGAATCAATTGATTTGACGCGGGCATTCTTGACCGGGCGCTTTCTGGCTCGGCACGTCTACGAGGCGGCTTATCTGCTAATATTTGCGACAGCGTCATGTGAATGGGCGATGAGGAGTTTGCGAAAACGCATGGTCAGCTAGTAACCGACGCACTGGTGAACGAGATAGAGTATTTAACGCAAAGGCCGCGAAGGAGTCCGCAAAGGTACACAAAGAGAAATCCTTTGCGTTCCTCTGCGAAAACCTCTGCGTCCCTTTGCGGTTAGAAGATCTCGCGTGAGAATAAGGACTGATGTCACAAAAACAACCCGCCAAATCTCCTTCCAAACTCGATCAACTCCGCGAGCGTGAAAGTCGCGCCGCGGCCGGAGGTGGCGCTGCACGCGTCGACAAACAACACGCCGCCGGAAAGATGACTGCGCGCGAGCGGGTCGACTTCCTGCTCGACGACGGCACTCTTCAGGAGTTCGACAGATTGGTCGAGCATCGTTCGCAGGACTTTGGGATGGAGAACGAGATCTATCCCGGCGATGGCGTCGTCACCGGTCACGGTTTGATCGATGGCCGCAAAGTCTTTGTCTTCGCCCAGGACTTCACAGTCTTTGGCGGTTCCCTTTCCGAAACGCACGCCGAAAAAATTTGTAAGGTGATGGATCTGGCGATGAAAGTCGGCGCGCCGATCATTGGCCTCAACGATTCGGGCGGAGCGCGCATCCAGGAAGGCGTAGTCAGCCTCGGCGGTTATGCGGACATTTTCCTGCGCAACACTCTGGCCAGCGGAGTCGTACCACAGATCAGTTGCATCATGGGCCCGTGCGCGGGCGGCGCTGTTTACAGTCCGGCGATCACTGACTTCAACATCATGGTGAAGAGCACTTCCTACATGTTCATTACCGGACCAGAAGTGATCAAGACCGTGACGCACGAAGACGTGACGAAAGAAGAACTCGGGGGGGCGTCCACTCACAATCGGATATCGGGGGTCGCCCACTTTGCCGCGGACTCCGACGAGCACGCGTTGCGAATGGTGCGCGAACTTCTGTCGTTCATCCCCTCAAACAATCTGGACGATCCACCGCGCGTAGCGGCCACGGATCTGGCGGACAGAGTCGAATCCAAACTCAATTCGATCGTTCCGGAAGCATCGAACCAGCCTTACGACATTCGCGAAGTGATCGATTTGATTGTCGACGAAGGCTACTTCTTTGAAGTGCATAAAGATTATGCGCCTAACATCGTCGTAGGATTTGCTCGTCTCGACGGTAAGCCCGTTGGCATCGTCGCCAATCAGCCTGCCTATCTCGCCGGTGTGCTCGACATCGATAGTTCTCTCAAAGCCGCGCGCTTTGTGCGCTTCTGCGACTGCTTCAATATTCCGATCGTGACTTTTGAAGACGTGCCCGGATTCCTGCCCGGCGTTTCGCAGGAGCATGGCGCCATCATCAAGCACGGCGCGAAACTTCTTTATGCTTATGCCGAAGCCACCGTACCGAAGGTCACAGTGATTACGCGCAAGGCCTACGGCGGCGCGTACTGCGTTATGGGATCTAAGCACATCCGCACCGACATCAACTTCGCCTGGCCCACCGCGGAGATTGCTGTGATGGGAGCCGAAGGCGCCGTCGACATTCTCTATCGCCGCGAAATCAGTGAAGCCTCAGACAAAGCTTCCGCCCGCCGCGCCAAAGTAACCGAGCTAGAAGACAAGTTCGCTAATCCCTACGTCGCCGCAGAACGTGGCTTCATCGACGAAGTAATCGAGCCCGCCCAGACCAGACCCAAACTTATCCGCGCCCTTGCTTTGCTTGAAAACAAACGCGATACGAACCCGCCGAAGAAGCACGGGAATATCCCGTTGTAGAAGCCAATTAATCGTGCGAACCTATTAAGGCCTATTGGCGATATCGACTGCGATAACCCTCATAATGCTGCGGCTCTCACTAAAAAGAAGATAAAACAATCACACCGTTTCTGTGCCAGTCGAATTCAAGATAGTATGAGTGACAGCTGTAAACTCAGAGGAGGGCCTTATGACCACGAAGGATGAGGAGACACTTACAATTGATGGATGGTTCGAAGAAAAGGTGGTTGACTCTTTGAGCGAATCAGCCTCAACGGCATACTGGATCAAGAAACTTCAGAGTTTGAATATAGAGTCTCGCCTATTGGGAGATGAACGACAAAAATACGAACTTGTCCTTGATGGCATGATTTCGGGCATATACGCGACTTTATACGACTTGACTAAGGTTGCATCAAAACTACATGAACCCAGAGCATGGGCATGGGGCGACCGTGATGACATTTATGAGAATGAAGATCGAGGTCTTGCCCGAGTTTTGGATAAGTACGGTTTTTCCGGTTGGCTTAGCCATCTCAGGCTTCGTGATTTGATCTACGATCGCGAAACAGGTCAAAAGATTAATGAAGAAGCGGTATTAGTCCGAGTGAGAGAACTCGCCGAAAACTCGGGCCGAGAAAACCGAACGTTAATTTATGATCAACTGAGAAGAATTAGTCATGATTCAAGGGCGCAGAAACTTCTTGACTTGATTGAACCTGTAACTCAGGGCGAAAAGAGCTGGACTGATTTTCAACATGAGGTAATGGAAATTCTAAAAGGTGTTTAGTGCACGAGCCCCAATGATTTTTCACGACACGCAAATATTATTGCTCCCAAAATGGTGATGAGGTCAGTACCGGGAGCGGTAGCGACCGGGTAATAGGAGAGGCGTCAACCATCTTCTAAGTCCGGTTCGTCGCCTGCTCATAAACCCACGCCGTCGAATGCGCGCGCCACGCACCGCAGCGCAAGGGGTGTAAACGAGAGACCCAGTCGCTACGCTCCCGGTACTGACTTCGTTGCGATGATGAGTATCAGCTTCAATCCGTGTCGAAGTCCGGTAGTTCATCGCCCTGTCCATAAAGCACGTATTCAATTGCGCGCGCCACACTGCGCTCATTCCAAAGGGATCGCTTGCTACCCTTTTCCGCCCATGGGCCGTACTCGTGTCGCCAACAATTATCCTGCCGCATCTGTCTAGTGGCGTTTGCCTTGAACGCGATGAGCGCGCGTTCAGGTTTGATCAGTCCGATTGAGACAATCGCGTGGACATGGTTTGTTCTGACATTGACCGCGTGCAAATGCCATTTGCGAATGGTGCAGGTTTCACGGAGTGCCGCATCGACCGATTTGCGCTGAGACGCGTCCAACGTGACCGGCTCGCCCTCGAGAATTTGCGCATTGTGCTGATGCCATTTTTTGTTTGGATCAATGTAAAGAGATTTAAATCGATTGTGAAAACGATCAATCGAGCCCCGCTCATCTCCATGCAACCCCGTGCCGTGACATCGAAATGTGATCAGATGGGCGAGCGGAATATCAGTGTCGTTCCACATGGGAGACCGCGTCTTATACCGCGATCTGATGTGGACGATCAAGTAACGAAAATTGCAACCCGGTCGCTACCGCTCGCGGTACTGACCTCATTGCCAACCGCTCCCTCCTACCTACTGCGCACTGACTACGGTGCGATCTGGCCAGATCACTCCAACCACCCCACAGTCGGCCCCCCGCCTCGCCCTCGTCGCCATCGAAGGAATCCGGTCGCCACGCTTTCTTGGTTCAGTAACGTCGCGCTTCACGACAAACTGCTTGTAGCGATTAAACCGATCAAGAATATGGGTGACGTAGTTGACCGGCTCGAGTCCGCGGCAGAAGCCGAATTTCACTACCGAGTCCGTTGAATATTCCTGCGTCGATTCCTGCAACAACCAATACGAGACGTCTTCCCACACCTGAGAATTGCCGCCGTATCTGTCGGTAAGACGTTGCGCGTCGCGCACGTGGCCGGCGCCGCAGTTGTATGAAGCGAGCACGAACTTGAGTCGCTCCGCGTCATTCGAGACACGCTCTGACCAGAAATTATCCAGCCACTTCAGGAACTTGACAGCGCCTTGAACATTGTCCGCCGGATCGAGCGAGTTCTTGACCCCATATTCCCGCGCCGTCGCGGGCATGAGTTGCAGCAGCCCCGCGGCTCCGGCCCACGAGTGCGCATCGGGCTTGAAGCGCGACTCCTGGAAAGCTTGCGAGGCAAGGAGCCGCCAATCCCAGCTAAGCTCACTTGCGTGCTGCCTCAGGAGATCATCGTAAGCAGAGAGCTTGCCAGTCGTCGAGGTGAGGAAGCCACTCTCGATTCGCTCAAGATAATTGCGACGGTCAACGAAATATTTTTGGTAAAGCTTGTCGAAGAGCGCCCCGTTTTGTTTTTCTTCAATCCAACTATTCAAGGTCTTCATTAATTCCGGCGAGTTCTTTCTGACAGCCCACGAGACACTGTGCGATTTGCTGATGACGGGACGCACTTTGAGGTTCTTGAATTCGGCCTCTTTCAGTTCCGCAAGGTTTTTCTGCATCACAGTAAACTGCACTTCGCCTTTGGCCACCTTCTCGGCCAACGCCTCGTCCGGCATCTGGCCGCCTATCTCGACGACGTGAATATCGCCCGCGATTTCTTCACTTAGCTCAATCAGTGTCCGAGTGTAGGGGGATTGCTCCGGCAAAGTAATGGTCTTGCCCGATAACTGCGCCGGTTTGGTGATGAGCCGTGCCTGGATATCAATTTCCGGCAACTGGTCGGCAGGCCCTGGCGCCATCGCTTTCTCGGTACCTTTGCCGGCCTTTGCCGGCGGCTCCTCTTGTTGCACCAGCACCGGCTCAGTGCGATAGAGCGCGCGCGTAAAAGAGACGTCTGTTTCATTGTCAGGCGTGGGCACAATACGATTCGCGGCAATGTCTCCCTCGCCGCTATTTAGTATGCTGAAGAGGCTCTTGGAGTCCGCAACTACGACCATCTTTAAGTCCAGCCCCTGCGCTTTGGCGAACGACTGAAGCAATTCGTACTCATAACCGAGCGGCTCCCCGCGATAAATGAAATAAGTAGTCGAGTTGTAAGGGGCCAGCACGGTCAGAGTGCCACGTTGCTTAATGTCTGCCAGATCGCGGGTAATGGGACCAACCATAGGCAGATTGGATCGGCGGTCAATCGGATCAATCTGCTCGAGTTCCGCATACGCCTTTCTATGACAAGCCGCATGGATCGGAATAATGATCCCCAAAAGGATTACTGCCGCGAGTCGGGCTGATCTAGTGTTCATTTATGCCTTCGTTCGCGGGCAAACTCCCCGCATTTGCATTTGACCATTGGGGGTTTCGCAGGGGGTTCGGAGGGGACCAGGAGTGATAAGTATTTATGCTAAAGGCGCGGGTAAGTCAATCTCGCGATTGCCTTGAGCCGTTTCTATGCGCACCGCTGGCGTTCTCTGTTAATCCGCCACGATTCCGATGCACCTCGGGCCGTTGATACCAGGGTTCCTGCGAGTCGAGCCAACCAGACAGTCAACCCGGACGCTTACGATTCGGTCAATTGAAATGCCTCGCGACCGCAATCGTGTTGCAACTCTGATCACCTCCAGCGCATCTATATATTTCCCGACAAATTGCTTCGCGAGTGAGCTGCAGCGGCGATGCGGCTGGCCTAGTTCTGACGCGCGGCAAATCTCTCGGCAGTCCTGAAGTAACAATAAAAGAAAGCGAAAGAGCCAATGAGAAGAAGCTTAATTTTCCTCTTAACGATATTCGTGTGCGCGCTGGGATCGGCAGCGGCTTTCGCGCAGTCCGAACTCAACCCCCAGTCGAGTAATGTGGTGTCAGAGCCCTCTTCGAACACGGGCGAAGCGTCGGAAGGCTCCAACAACATTCTTCTTTCCGCGTCTGGTCTAGTCAGGCAGATTGGCGAAGCGCGACGATTATTGAGCTCGAGACAAACATCCGGGCGCGACCTGGTGACAGTCGCGGCGTTCGACGTCGAAACAGCTCAGACCAGCATGTTTTCGCTGCCGAAAAACGAGTTTCTGGTAAAAGACGCCAACCTCTCAGCGAACGCCGGGCCGGGCCGCAGCGTGCGGGTGCATGTTGTGCGAGCCAACGGCGTCAACACGGCAATGACTGTTACGGATGAATCGACCGGCCGCTCGCTGGTTCCTCTGATGGTTCAGTTTCCGATCGTCAAGGGCGGCGCATTGAGCGAAATGGCTTATTACACTTCGGCACATCCAGCGCTGCTTTCGCCCGCGCTCACCACGGCAGGAAAAACATACGTGCGGAAAATGCTCGATACGGCGGCTGCACGCCTGGCTCAGGACGGCGTGACAGTTAGTCCTGACATCGTCGATATCGCCGAACACCTCTGCATCGTCGAGCACACCGATCACAAACGCTTCATTAACGAAGATCACACTCTGCTCTTCCCTGAGATTCTATCGCTCTATGCACTGAACGAGGGAAATACATTCCGATATTCGGTGAGCACGGCGGGCGCCGGTGGCATGATCCAGATGATTCCGCAAACATACAATGCTATTCGGCAGCAGCATCCCGCCGTTTCGCTCGAATCTGATTTCGTCAGCGGCATGCGCGATCACGCGAATGCGCTGGAGGCGATGCTTCTATACATGAATGACACCTGGAGCCGCCTGCAACAGAGCATTGAGGTTCAGGACGCGCTGCGCAAGAGTATCGCCACGAAACCGGAGCTCCTGGCGGCGGGCTATAACTCGAATCCGCTGCGTCTGGCCGGCTATCTAAAGAACGGCGGAGCCCAGTGGCGCACGCTAATCCCGGCCGAAACTCAGATCTATCTCAAGATTTACGGCGCGATTGATAATACGCTTCAGCTTGGGTCAGACGTGAGCAGCATTGGTAGCAAATCAACCGATATCAAGGTCGCGGCAGTTGCAAACAGACCTTCGGCAGCCGCTGCCGTCTTCTCATGGCTGACCTGGTCCGTTAGCGATTCATTCCTCGGACGGTTCTTTCCCGGAACCTGACCCAGGCAACTGGGCGCAGATCTCTATCCGTGCATCAACGCGTGACGCAAGAGGGGTCCGCGTGCGAGTCCTGCCTCCAATCTCGCGCGCGTTTTTGGGTGGTTAACAATGCGCTCATGTCGCCTAATAGTTTTTCCAACCGGAACCGGCGTCACACGCGTGTTTCGATTTTGTGCAGACTTCGATTTTGATTACAGGATGAATCTCCCAGTTCGTCGCGCGCGCCAGTCCGTGATTGAGACGCTCGCCCGCCAGGCGTTGGCTCTGCGGAATGTGTTTAGTGTCGAGCATCAGCAGGCCCGTCAATCTTACGTAGAATCCTTCAAGATCGTTGACGTTCTTGAAGAGCCACTTCTCATTGCCGCCACGTACGCGCGCGGTTATTTCCGCGGTCACCGATTCTTTTTCACTCTGGGTGATTGCGACTTCAGTTTCGGTGTCGGGCAGCTTCTTAACCACAGCGAGATGAACGTCTGTGTCGATTCGACGTCCCAAACCGCAATTGCACGACTCTTTTCCCTCTGCCTTCACCTTTAATAGAAAGCCTTTCACCACCACTCCAGTCCCTTCCTTGCCCGGGCCCTGGAGCGAGGAGCGGTTCGCGCCGGTATTCCAATGCAGTGGTTGGTTCAGAGCGCGAATCTGATCGAGAGTCATCGTAGTGGGACTTGAAGGAGCGCCCGTCTGATTCTTTGATGTGTTCAACCGGCCATCCCCGAGTTCCCCACAACCGGTGATCGGGCAGTCGTCGATGCTGCCAATGTCTTCCGAGCATGGCGGCGTTATCCCAGCAGGAGGTGCACCTGCGGCAGCAACCGGCTTTGGCCTCTTGCTAGTGCCCGAATACGCACCAACCGCGATTGCCATTGCGAGGGCCGCGAGTGTTACTAACAGAACCATTCTTTTCACGTGAGATCTCCTTTTTAGAGGCAGCCCAGGAGGACTGCATGATGGGCTTGATATGGACGAGACCAACTCGAGCTTTCAGTCAAAGAGAGTCAGATCGCCTAAGGGACGGCGTGAGGCTACCTCTAAAAAGGAGTTTGCGCAAGCATTATCACTAGACTTGATAGGCGTAATGGCCTGGGGCGTTTACGTGAATCGAGTATTATCCTGGAGGCGTTTGAATGATATTTGGATGGCTGAAGTAGGAATGCCGTCAACATCATGAGCCAATCAAACAGCAGCTCATCAACCTGGCTAGCCAAGCGTGTGATAATCTCAGCCGTCGATGAAGATGAGACGAGTCGGGCTAGTCCAATGTGTTCGGGCCGGTCTTATCCGCTACTGAGGTTCGCTGACCGGTTGTAAAGGAGATTAATGGACACCTACCTGATTAAGGTCCTTATCGTCCTGGTTATCGGCGGGTTTGCCACATGGTTGCGAAAGCGCTATTTGAAAAAGGTAATGTCACGGGGTCTGGGACGAAAAGTTGAAGACCGGGACCTAACCGACATTGCTGAATGGATGGAAGCCATCCCTGACGAGGCTGCTGCGCGGAACCAACCGCCCCGGTCCCACGCTTAATGATCGATCTTCATATTTGTCTGAACGCCTCACTAATCGTTGACTTGGCCTACGAATTAGCATAAAAGCTTTCGCATTCCTTTCGCACATGAAGGACAGATTTCTCATAAGGAGAACGACGATGGCTATTTACATGGTGGACCGAGATCTGCCGGGAGTCACAATGGAGCAACTCGGGGCCGCTCAGAAAGCGGCGATCGAAACCGGACAGAAGTTTACCGAGGCGGGAAAGAATGTACGCTACATTCGCACTACCTTTGTGCCGGGCGAAGCGCACTGCATGTGCCTGTTTGAAGCAGAGAATGCAGACCTGGTTCGCGAAGTCAACGAAGCCGCTCAAATTCCCTTCACTCGAATCGTCGAAGCGATGGACTTGACCCCATCGGCATAAACAAAATCCTGGAGAGCACCGGAATGCGAGCCACGTTGTTCTTACTAATCCTAGCTGCTGCTTCGGCGAGAGCTTCGGGTCAACCGGATCCTCGGACCAAGATGTATAAAGGTCCTGTGCGAATCCCTCTCTCCTGCCGTAGTCAGGATCTATCGGTGCATCATATGACTGACGAGGCCGCGATGGGCGGAGTGAGGATGATCGTTTACGCTTTCAAGAATAAGTCAGCCGGACCGTGTACGCTCAAGGGTTATCCGCGGTTTGAATTGTTGGATAAGGCAGGGAACGTCCGCCCTCACGGGCGCGCGATCAATTCGCAAAGAGCACCCGGCGAGGAGACGGAACAGCCGCCGCAACTGGTAAGGCTTGAGCCGGGCAAAGAGGCTGCCTTTCGCGTCGATTACCGGACGGGTGGCGCCGGCTATTCAGGGAAGCCTTGTCCGCTTTCACGCAGAGTCAGAATTACGGCTCCGGGCACTACGCGACGCTTTGTGTGGCGAGAAGAAATCTCACTATGCAGCGGTCTGCAGGTCTCTTCCGGTTAGAAGCGAAGTTCCGGAGTAGTCTGCCGGACTGGTTGCTTCAACTCCAAAAAAAAGAAACTGCCGGCCTTTCAGCCGGCAGCACCGGCAGAAGAAGTCGGCAAGTCATAATTCACCCCCAAGGGCTTCTCCCGCCTGGCCAAAGTTTCCTTTGGATTGACCTTCTCCGGGCAAGAACCATTCCCTCAATAATTTTGAATTCTTATCAGAAGAGCTGGAAGATATGTGGAATTTTGGGTGCCCCGAAAAGCCGCGAACAGGTTACTTCAGCCCCATAAAAGACGATTGATCATGTAACTTCACCAAGGCAGGCTTGCGTCATCGTCTGTTTCCGGGGGCGATCTCGATCAACTGATGCAAAGGATCGAACCTCAACCTGAATGGCCGGAGCGCGCTCAGGCCGAGCAGCACAGGCGCATCAGCCTCAGTTCCTGAGACGAGATCGGTTGGAACTTTTCTGAGCGTGAGCGACCCGACTGAGACTGTGGTGGCCGCAACCCGCCGCGATGAAATGTTTCCGCCCCCCACATCTCGGACGGAATAAGCCGGAGGTTTTCGATCAGACGAATCTCGATCACGAATTGCCAGACCGAGACTGGACCCGGTATCGAGTAGCGCCCGATCGCCATTGTCGAGCATCACGAAGGGCCGGCGACTTCCCGCTTCGCGCAGCCACCTTACAACCGCGCCGTCGTCGGGTTGCTCATTGATCCTAATGGGATCGGTGCGCGGATCGAATGAGGAGATTTCGCGCTGCGGTAGGTCGACGACGTAACCAAGCGGCGAGAACGCTTCAGTCGGGTCGAGGACACCATCAAGATCGCGTGGCAACCCGCTGACGATCATCGCTTCGCCCTTAGCAGGCAGGTAATTTTCGCTTTCGCCAATCGCCAGGCTTTGAATGGAAGCACTGCGCGCCGAAGTCGAAACACCACTGAGACCTGCGATCGATCTGCGGCCGCCTTTGGTCGCCACCCGGGCTTCATCCGCGACTCTTTGAGAAACTAAGGTCGCGCCGGCGCCGGTGTCAATTGCAAAGTTGTAAGGCCCGGCGGAGTTGATCCAGGTTCTTACGATCAGCCCTCGTCCAGCCACTTCGCGGAACGAGACTGGCCCGGGAACTCTCAGGGCGGTCGCCGCTGCAGGCTGTTTAAGTCGTCTGCCAGTGTGAGGGGCAACAGAAAGGGCAGCTCCAAATGAAACTGCCCTTCCGACCATTGTCAGGCTGACGACGAGCGCAAACAGAAATTTAGCCTTACTGTTCATGCATCAACGTCCTATGTCACCGAATTAGTAGCGCCGAGTTCGCCTGCGAATCTTATACGTGTACAGCGCAGAACCGCCGGCTCCGGCTAGTGCACCAATGCCCGCACCTCTCTTGCCGCCAATCAGTCCGCCGAGTAATGCGCCGCCACCCGTACCCATGGCCACCGTCAGTTTATCGCGGTGCTTCTGCCAGAAGGTTCGTCCGCGCGGAGCAGAACTATAGTCGTAATAGCTCCTGCGGCTACTGGAGTACCGACGACTCGACGTCCTATTTGTCGACGCTGTATAGGTGGCCGGCTCTGTCCCTGTCTGATTTTGGTTGTTGGCCGCGGCCGTGCAGCTTGAGTAACCCTGTTGAAATCCCTGCCGATAGGCGGCCTGCTCCTGGGTAGTACTGAACTGCTGACTGTTCTCAGCGGCTATTTGGTCAGGCGTCTTTTCGGAGGCAGTAGTTGTCGGTTGAGCGTTGTCATAGCTCGTTTTTGGCGAACTCTCATTTGCCGCGCTCGTGCTGGTGGCTGAATGAGTTATGAGAGAGCCGATGCCCGCACCAACGAGCGCACCGACCAACGTCAAAACAAGTAGCATTTTCTTAGTAACTAACATGTCCAATATTCTCCTTTTTGCCTAATGGCTGACGCCAGGATCTAATCTCGCGCAGTTGACGTGGCAAGATGCATGCCCCCAACACGTCCATCTACTTGCGCCCTCACTATACTAAGCCACTTTCAGCGGTATTCGATGCGATCGTTCGTGATCGTAATTAAATCGCAAGATGCTGAGAAGATAGGAAGTGCAAACAAGGCCGGAATCGGATCGAAATCAGCATGAGCGATGTTCCATATGGGATCAACCGACACTCCAAATGATCACCGCGTCTTTGGCGAACGGCCGGATCTTAGTCGGCACGATCACCTACGGCCACCTTGCCGTGGGTATGAATTTTCTTCCCGACTGCATTGACCATGCACTTGCGGAACGGCTGATCGGGCGCCGGGGCGGCATTTTCGAAGGCACTGGTTTGCCAGTTGTCGCTGGCCCGCGCTTTGGGCAACCAAGCTGGTAAAGGCATCATGAGATAACCAGAAAGGACCCGCGTGTAGGGTTCGTACATCGCCCTCAAGTCTTCGAGAATGGTTTCGTCCCCATCCTCGTTGCGCAAAGCGACGCCCGTTTCAGACAAGATCAAACGCAATGTTGCCAGATCCTCTTTAGGTAAGCGCCCACCGTCGTGCTTTACCGGCGACGCGTTGAAGATTTGTGATAGATCAACGACCGCGTGCCGGGCCATCTTAAAAGTAAGTTGCGCCTGCCATTTTGGTATTCCGTCGATACCCACCATGACCAGGCTGCAAGTGTCGAGCACCGCATTGAGGGCTGCCAGCCATGATTGATTATCGTGCTGTGATCGAAAGAAGCAGAGCACGGGATATGACAAATGGCTTTCCATCAGATCCGCCGCCCATAGTTCCCAGTCCCTTAGTAATTGGTCGAGATTCTCGAGACTTTGCCCTTCCTGATGCCGCCTCAGTATTTCAGCGGCGGTCGGCGGCGTACCCGCGCGCGCATCCAGCATGGAAATATTTACTTCGCGGCGAGAGAATGCCTGATAGAGGACGGGAAAATAACCAATCACCAGAGCCAGCAATCCAAAACCCAGGCTGGCCTCAGTCACGGTCATCGCCCTCGCTGCTCCGCCCACTGGCGCGATGTCGCCCAGACCCAGGGTAAAGAAAGTCGTTCCGCTATAGTAGAGATCCGAAAAAAAGTCAGCGTGTCCATTGACTAGACTGATGTGAGATCCAAAGGCCCAGTGCAGCGAGGCAAAACCGAAAACCAAAGTCGCGGCCCAGAGTACCAGCAGCGCCAGGAGCGAAAGAGGTCCAAAGACACTAAGAAAAGTTTCGCGTTGCTTGTTCTTTTTGATCCCGCGAGCAATCGCCGACCATGGTATCCAGATCGAACGATAAAACGCCCGAGTTAAGCGAAATCGTCGAGTGACCCGTCGCGGCAGGACGATTGTCTCAAAGACGTCCCACAAGACGACGACGATTAGCGCCAGACCGATGAGTCCGATCAAAACCGACATTGTTCAGTAACCGAAGTATCAAAAAAGAAAAAGACCGGACAAACGAGATACGTTGCTCCGGCCCTTTCCGAACTAACTGGACAACTTAATCACGCCGCGCGCTGCGCCGCCGCAGCCGGCTTGTCGCGCAAGAGCTCAATTGCCTTCTTCATCTGTGTATCTTCCGGTTGCGGCTTAGGCGCGATCGGTTCGGACGGCGGAGGTTTGTTAGACGGTTGATTTGGCTTCTCTTCGTCATTCGTCGTCAGATCCTCAACATCACCGGCATCCTGAGTTTCCGCGCGCTTAACTTCCACTGAAGGCGCCAGGCCTGAATGATTTCGATCCTCGCCGAGAAACGGCTTGCCACTGCCGGAAGCCCATTTCACGGTGGTGAGCAACAAACCGTCACCGTCGCGGAGCGTAAATAATTCCTGTTCGGCGCCGGCGCCGAAACTCTTTTCACCCACCACCTCGCCTCGTTTGTCTTCCAGGAACGCCGACGCCACCACTTCAGATGCCCCCGCCGTGCCTGAGTCAATCAACACCACGACGGGACCATTGAATATGGTGATTTTCGGATCCGCTTCAAAGCTCTTCAGAACCTTCTGCTCGCGGCCAATTGTTTTCGCGATTTGTCCATCACGAATGAAAAAGTTCGCGACTGTAACACCTTCCTGGATCTCACCGCCGGCAACGTTGCGCAGATCTAACACGACCCTCTGAGCTCCCTGCTTCAAAAGGTCCTGCAGACGCGCCCGGGCATCGGCGGCCTCGCCGCTGTCCAGACTATTTATCCGCAGCACACCGATCTTGCCCGCCTCCATCCGTGCTTCCGCGGCCGGGGCCCGGAACGACCCGCGCTTCACGGTCAGTGTCAAAGGCCGGGAACCTGCCCGCAGGATGCGGAGCTTCACTTCAGATCCTGGCGCGCCGTTGAGTAATTGTCGCGCGTCGTACAGAGAAATGTCGCGCGTGGCCTTGCCGTCGATATATTCAATAATGTCACCGGCGCGTACGCCGGCTTGATCCGCCGGCGAGCCCTTCACCGGAGCCACTATATAAAGAAATGAAGCGACCTGGGACAGCTCTGCGCCCAGGCCCACCTGATTGCCCTTGCTGCCGCCGCGATAGTCCTTTACCTGTTCGGGAGTCAGATATGTCGAGTAGGGATCGAGACCATAGGCCAGTCCGCGCAAAGCGCCGGCGCGAACCTTTTCCATGTTTGGCTCATCCACATAGTCATCCTGGATATGCTTGAGCACGCTCTCAAAAATCTTCTGCTGTGCGCCGGGATCGTTCGCGGGTTGTTGGGCGCGCGTGGCCAGCCAGGCGCCGGCTATGGTGTAGACTGCGAGCGTTGCCGAAAGAATAATAAGTGTAAATTTGCTTTTGAATGACATTCGTTGAACCTCGAATTAACTATCAAAGCCTGGCTGCGCAGGGAAGACTTAAACGATTAGCCAAACGCCTGTATCATACCGTGGCTCTAAAACGTGCGCAAGCAAGGCGCATAATGGCACAGACAGACAGTCTGGTGATCCTCATGAACCGATCGCAGACCAAGGTCTGCCACTCAGTTCGCCGGACCATTGTCTGGGCCGAAGCCGGATTACTCGATTTGGACAAACCGGAAACAGCAGTCACATCCGATGCAATTCGGCCCGACGGAGCGGGTCGGCTGCTGGCTCTCGACCTCGGCCTCAAGCGCGTCGGAGTCGCGGTTTCTGACGAATTAGGAATCACCGCGAATCCGCTGCCGCCAATCCACCGCCGAAGTTGGAAAGATCTGCTGGGCCGCATTGCCGCCATTATCCAGTCTTACGATGCTCGGGGGCTGGTAATCGGTTTGCCGCTGAGTTTGGACGGAACGGAAGGATCCGCAGCCGCGGATGCGCGCGCCGCCGCCGAAAAGTTTCAGCGCTCGCTGCGTATTCCGGTTTATTTGCAGGACGAACGTCTGACGACGGTGAGCGCCACGGCCCGGTTGAAAGAGGCTGGCCGCAGCGCGCGAGAGATAAAACGACAGGTCGACAGCGAGTCCGCGAGTTTGATTTTGGGCGACTTCATTGCTGAGAGCGAACACGCCCATAGCCGGAGTCAAAAACAGGAATAGGTGGCTATTAAAAGGAAAAGCAGACGGCTATTGATCGCAATCGCGGTTACTCTGATCGTTATTGTCACCGTGATGGCGGCTTTCTCGGTTTGGCTGTATCGCGAGTTACATGCAACGGTAGCCCACGGAAAAGCAAACGAGTATATTGAAATTCCACGCGGATCAACGCCCGAAGGAATCGCTAACAAGCTGCGGGCCGATGGCGTAATTCGCCGCACCTGGCCACTCAGCTTCTACGTAAAACTGACCGGCAGCGCGAAGCTGATCAAAGCCGGCGACTACCGCTTCCCTTCTCCGATCTCAGCCCTCGGAGTCTTGAAGAAACTCGAAGAGGGCGAGCAGCGGCTCAGCCGCTTTACCGTGATCGAAGGTTGGACCCGTTGGGACATCGCTGAATCGCTCAGCCACGTTCCCGAATTGCAGTTGCACGATAAGGACGAAGCGCTCGCTTTGATGCACGATACCAGCGCGATTCGCGATCTCGATCCCGCGGCGACGAATCTTGAAGGCTATCTTTTTCCAGCGACCTACGGCTTTCCTGATGACACCAAACCGGCGGCTGTTATAGGCGGAATGGTAAAGCGGTTCCGCCAGGAATGGACGCCGGAGCGGGCCGACCGGGCGCGGGTGCTGGGTAAGACACCTCGGCAGATCGTAATTATTGCCTCACTGATTGAGAGTGAAGCCAAGCTTAAAGAAGATCGCCCGCTGGTCGCTTCCGTTATTTACAACCGCCTCAATAAACACATCGCCCTGGGGATCGATTCGACTATTGTCTATGCCTCGAAGCTGGCGGGTAAATGGAAGGACAACGGCAAGGTTTACAAGAGTGATGTGGACCGGCGCTCACCTTACAACACGCGTTTGTTTTCAGGATTGCCGCCGGGACCGGTCGGCTCGCCGGGGGAAAGCTCGATCGATGCGGCGCTGAATCCGGCGCAGACGGATTACCTTTATTACGTTCGCGATCCTTCACGAAACGACGGTGCTCATAACTTCTACAGCAAGGAAGCCGATTTCGAAAAAGGAGTGCGGGCCTTGCGAGAATGGGAACGCACTCAGGGACGTTGACTGCGATCGCGCTGTCGTCGTCGCTTCGGGAATGGAGATCTAACGCTAACCAAATATTCTACTTCCGCTCCGCAGATGTGATAAACAAACAAAGCACGCGTCCGAGTGCCGTGATCCAGGCCTGACGGCGCGCGTCTGCTTGTATTTGCAGATCAGGTGCTCTATCCTCGAATCGTCTCTCCTCCGTCTGTGGTTTTCGCGCTTAGGGTGATCTCATGAAATATCTAATCTTCTTGGGTTCGTTGTTTCTACTAACCGCCACTGCGACGTCGGTGTTCGGACAGGGCAAAGGCGTCGATACACAGAATCAACGTAACACCGACAATAGCAGTAGCCGCGGGCCCGCCAACAACGGCACCAAGCAGGACGTCGGAACCTCCGGATCGGGAATCAATTTTGGAAAGGAAAAGTCGCCGACTACGAAATTGCTGCCGAATCCTTACCGCTTTACTGCCCGACGTGATGTTTTGATCAAGGCAATAGCCGACTTGATGCGCGATCGTAAGTTAATTGTCGATGATGCTGTGTCGAAACCTGACGATGGCATCATCGTGAGCCAACCCTACACCTTCATCAAGGGCGCTGTGGTTAGCCAATCAGAACTGTATCGGTATGCGAGCATTCAGAACTCTCAATCACGTAGTTGGACGCGCGGCCGCTATACGATCACGGTCGAGGTGCAGCCGATAGATGGAACCAGTGCCAACGTGTCGGTCAATGCAAAGATTGAAGGCCGCACGGACGGAGCGACCGGCGCAGAGTGGATCACGCTTCAGAGTACCGGATTTGCGGAACAGGATTTTCTGAGCGCGCTGATTGAGAGTGTGACCGGGACCGCTGCCGGATCCAAGCCTTAACCTAATTCTCAGCTTGTCGAAGCGTCATGCAAATCCTGAATGAGTTAGAAACCGAACCCATTCCGATTGAAGAAGAAGAAAAGCGGCACTCCCGGCGGCTGCTGGTCGGATTGCTTTGCGCCCTGCTCTTAACCGGCACGGTCCTCGGAGGCTACGTCTATCTCGTAAAGCGACACGAGCGCCAGGTTGCGGCCGCCCTCGAGCTCGAGAACAGGAAGAAGGCAGCTCCCAAGGTCGAAGTTTTCGTCGACGAAGCCACAGTAAACGGAAAGACTTCGTTACTCGGCGGCACTCTTCATAACATCTCGAATGAACCGCTGCACAACCTGACGGTTGAATTACAGCTGCGGCGACGCGCTGGTGGCGGGGTTGAAACGCGAGCCGTCAGTCCGGAGGACACGGAGTTGCCCCCTGACGGAAAAGCGCGCTACACCCTTGAACTGCCGGTTCAGAATTATGTCAGCGCCACCTTTCTGCGAGTTACTTCCGGAGCCGATCATGCCGAGATCGCCTTCCGGGCTCTCCCTGGCGCAGCGCGACCGCCGATGGAGACGCCCGCCGCCAAAACGATTATCGTCAGCCGCCCGGCGCCGCGTGGCGAACAGTTCATCAACACTCCCAACAATCCCGGCAAGGTGCCCTAGCCAGTTAACGGATCCCGGAAGCAAAATCTTTCGTTTCGGCAGCCAACTATCTCCCTGTGTTTCCTCGTCACAGCATCGCACTTTAGCTTGAGCAACGAGTTGGCTTTCGGCTAGGATTGTTCCGGGAACTCAGATGAATTTGCGTCGCACTCAAGCACGGCCCTTCAGCTATCTTCGGACGGCACTGCTGGCGTTGGGTTTTTTACTCCTCGGATCTGGGGCGGCATTCACTCAGACGCGGCCCACCCCCACCCCGCCTCCTGCTGAGCCTTCGTCGGTGAATCCGACCAAGCCAGATTCTCCCGACTTTGGGTCACCAGAAAGCGAGATGCGAGCGAAGGCAGAGCTGAAAGCTGAGAAGAAACAATATGACGAAAACTTGACGCGTGCGCGCGATGCTGCAGAGCTGGCCACAGAAATCGTAAGTGATTATGAAGCAAAGAAGGAGTTTAGTTCCGCCGCCGGCAAAAAGTTGGAACGCCTGGAGAAGCTCACTAAGAAAATTCGAAACGAAGCCGGCGGATCAGAGACGGAGCCCGATGTTAAGGACATACCCGTTGCTATGGAAGTTGCGGTCAGACAGGTGGCCGAGTGGGCTGACGATCTGCGAAAACTCGTTGAAAAGACACCGCGTCACGTAATTTCGGCATCCGTCATAGACCAAGCCAACAAACTTCTCGGGTTAATTGGACACGTAAAGGGTGCCCGCTAATAATTCTGAATTTCGAGATTACTGCGGCTCGTGTCCGCTGTATCGGTAAAACTCGAGCTCAATCTTCAATTGAACCGCGCGCAACTAATAACCATTAGGCCAATGCCACAAAAGATGATGTGCTCTCGGGGGGATTCGAACAGTTTGAAAGTTATGCAGGTGCTGCTCTCTTTGGTGGCGCTCGCCCTTATCGCTGCGCCACTTCTTCCCTCGCCTGTCAGAGCACAAGAGCCAGTCGCGCAAGCGCAGGACGACGATGTCGTACGTGTGAACACGGATCTGGTGCTCTTGAACGCCACGGTACTCGACAAGGACGGCAAGTTTGTTCCGGGATTGAAACGAAGTGACTTCAAAGTTTTTGAGGACGGCACGGAACAGCAACTCGCCAGCTTCACGGCGGAAGAAACTCCATTCGCGGCCGCGATCTTGCTGGATACATCGGGCAGCATGGAAACGCGCCTAACTCTGGGACGTTCAGCTGCAATTCGCTTTCTTGATGGTCTGCGGGATGAAGACGTCGCCGCGGTTTATAATTTTGACATCAAGGTCGAGCAAATGCAGGACTTCTCTCCCGGCCGGGATCTGCCGGCTCGAGCTTTCGGTTTGCGCACAAAGATGATGACGGCTTTGAATGACGCAGTCTTAGTGGCAGCCGACGACCTGTCCAAGCGTTCAGAAAAACGCCGCGCGATCGTCGTGCTGTCGGATGGTGGCGAGAATTACAGTCGCGCGAGCGCCGACAAAGCACTCGACCGCGCGTTGCTGGCGGGGGCGACAATCTATGCCGTGAACATGTCCGACACCGGGCCGGGGCGAGACATTGCCGGCGCCTCGATTCTTAAAAGGTTTGCCGACAAAAGCGGCGGACGTTATGTTGCCTCTCCCGGTGGACAGGAATTACGAGATGCTTTCGCGGCCATTGCAGAAGAGCTGGGCCATCAGTACACGATTGCCTATCGGCCGCTAAATCGGGCACATGACGGTCGCTGGCGCGCCATTGAGGTGAAGCTGGCCCGCCCGGACGCGACGGCCCGGACACGCAAAGGCTATCGGGCGCCGAAGGGTTAGCTCTCGCCCCTGGAAATCTGAGGCCCTTCCGCTTTTCCTTTTAAATGCCGGATCATATAATGGGCGCCCGACCCGAATAGCTTGACACAGACGATCTTAATCTGGTCAACTCACGTCTTTCCCCAAGATCGTTCGGGGAAGTCGCTGACTCCAGAGGTTGGTAAAAGGAACAAGGTATGAACCCTCGACACAAGAAAACCACCATAGCATTTGTTTTATTGCTGGCTATTGCGGCTACTCATTTCAATTTAGCTATAGGCTCCGCCAAATCAGAGCTTGCGCCCAAACCGTTGGCGCCCGCACCTCCACCTATTACGGCAATTCTAACGACAAAGGGTAATCGACCAATCACCGTCAATGGCGCCCAGGTTTCGGGCGGAGCCACGATCGTGGCTGGCTCGGTCATCGAGACACCCGATCTGGTTGGAGGCACCATCAGTATAGGGTCTCTTAGCAACCTCGAGATTGCTCCCAATACGAAGCTGACAATCGATTTTGACCAGAACGGAAATTTGCGAGTCAATCTCGTTCGCGGGTGCGCTACGGTCAGGACCAAGCAGAATGTCCTGGGCGAGGTTGATACGGTTCAGGGCGTTGCCGGCAAGACCGATCCGAAGCGTAAAGGATTTTTGGGTGTATGCTTCCCGCTGGGCGCCTCCGCACCGACCGTCACTGTAGCTGAGGCCGCGGGTGCCGCCGCCGCCGGCGGCGGAAGTTTGCTTGGCATCATCTTCGCTGGAGTCGCCGCCGGGGTGGGACTTCCCTTTGCATTCAGAGGGTCGAATCCTAGTCCATCGGCCCCTTAAATCAAAACCCAAGATTCGTCTTAAGCGTGGAGTCAGTAACTATTCATCCGCGCCCGAGGATAAGACGCCGCTTGCGATAATCAATACTCACGCTGAAGAGTTTTAAGACTCCGTGCTACGGCTGCTCTTCGCTCCGCGCAACATTCTTTATTAAGAGATACTTTTCGGAAAGCCATCTATCTGTTAGATTCTCATAGCCTGAGTTGAGTCTCTGACCCGGCCTTTTAGCGCTCCCGGTACTGTACTGAGCGGTTGGGCTTCAACAGCCTCGCGACCACTCCACACAACCAGCTTCAAATACTCGTTTCGTTCCGCGCGCGCTCGCGGTGTCGTTCGATTGCCAATTCGATTAGTTGATCGATGACCTGAGGGAAAGGAAGGCCCGATGCGGTCCACATTTTTGGAAAACCGGATACGTCGGTAAGGCCTGGGAGCGTATTTATTTCGTTAAGCAATAAACTGCCGTCCGGCCGCAAAAAGAAATCGACGCGCGAAAGTCCTGAACCATCAATCGACTGAAAAGCCTGGATCGCCATTTGTTGAATTCTCCTGACCGTCGCTTTCGGAATCCTTGCGGGCACGACAAATTCCACGTTGCCGGTACCCGCATACTTCTCGGTGTAATCGAGGAAGCGGGCCGCCTCATCGTGAATTACATACTCTCCCGGGAGGCTTGCCTGTGGTTTGTCATTTCCCATGACCGCGCACTCAATCTCACGTCCTGCGACAGCCTTCTCCACGATCACTTTGCGATCGTAACGCGCGGCCAGTTCGATCGAACGCACCAGAGAGGCCTTGTCCGTCGCTTTCGAAATCCCGACTGATGAGCCCAGGTTCGCGGGCTTCACAAAAGCCGGGAAGCCGATGCTCCGGATAATACGGCGAGAGATTTTTTCCGGCTCGCTTTCCCATTCCGTTCGCAGAAACCAGTCGTAGTCGCAGATGGGCAAGCCCGCGTTCCGGAAGAGCGCCTTCATCGCTACCTTATCCATCCCGCACGCCGACGCGAGTGTGCCGCAACCGACGAACGGTATCGCGGCCATCTCCAGCAAGCCCTGAACAGTGCCGTCTTCACCATAAGTTCCATGCAGGACCGGAAAGACTACATCGATAGCTTCCGCAGGTCCTCCATTACGATTCAGACGCATCAACCCCGCGCGCGAAGGATCGCCGACGATAGTCACATCTTCTTTCTTCCCGCTGAATGTGCGCGACGAAAGGAAACGCCGGGTAGCTGACGGCAATAACTCCGCGGCTGCCGCCGGCGCCAGCCAGTTCCCCTCCTTCGTGATAGCGATCGGCACCACTTCGTATTTACTGGAATCGATCGCCTGAATTACCGCGCCGGCTGAACGGACCGACACTTCATGCTCGCCTGAACGACCGCCAAAGATGACTCCAATCCGAAGTTTCTTAGTCATACGTTTCTGTTCGTCCTCCGTGGACCTCTGTGCAGCCGCTCTGGTGAGTTCATCATGTGAAAGGCTCACCACAGAGACACAGAGAATCACAGAGAACACTGAGCTTACAAAATCGTTTTTCCCAACCCCGACAATATCAGCTCAACGCCCAGCTCGGCCGTGCGATTGTTCACGTCGAGCGCGGTATTAATCTCGACAACTTCCAGCGAACGCATTCGCCCGTCCTCGGCAATCTTCTCCATCGCCAGATGCGCTTCGCGGTAACTCAGACCGCCGCGGACCAGCGTGCCGGAACCGGGCGCATCGCGGGGATCGAGTACGTCAACATCAAAAGTGACCGCATAACCCGCGCTACCCTGTCCGGCAATTCCAATTGCCTCGTCCATGCAGACGGCCAGACCGCGCTCGTCGATCTCGCGCATGGTGAAAAAACGCATACCCAGCCGGCGAACCAATTCACGCTCGCCCGGATCAATGTCTCGCGCGCCGACGTGCGCACATAGCTTCGGATCAAACTTCGGCGCAAACCCTCCGACATTCACTAATTCCGGCGCACCATAACCCAGCAGCACAGCTAAAGGCATACCGTGAATATTACCCGAGGGAGAGGTGTCGGGCGTATTCATGTCGGCGTGCGCGTCAAAGTAAACCAGACCCAACCTCTGGTCACGTTTGCGGAAAGACTTTACCACGCCAGCCAGTGAGCCAATCGCGATCGAGTGATCACCACCGATCGTAATCGGTAATGCGCCGTCGTCAGCGATCGCTTCCACCGCCGAGGCGAGGCTTTCACACGTCGTATGAATCTCTCTCAGGTACTTGACCTTGTCGCCGACTGCCGGCGATGACGTTGGCCGTTCAATCGGCAGATCCGCGAGGTCCGCAACTTCGTACCCGAGTTTTTTGATTCGATCAGCAACTCTCGCAACGCGCATCGCACCCGGGCCAAGATCGACACCGGCCATGCTTTGCCCAAAGCTCAACGGCACGCCGAGAATGCTTACGCTCTTCCCCGCGCCGGGGAGATCGCGGTTTGATTCGTCAAACATAAATCCTCAACCAAGCCCTCCGACTAACTGGAATATCTTAAAGCGGTGACATACGGCGAAGCAATGCCTACGAAAACCAGGGAGCAAACACTCGGGTTATGCAGAATGCGTTCCGGCTCAGCCGGGAATCGTGCGATCTTGGATCTAATAGTGCGGGTTGCGGCCAGTGTGCTCCACGATTTCGACTGGCCGGCGGCCGCCAAGTCATTAACCTCCGATCTTCCGAAGGCATCACGGGAGCACTAAATCTCCAGTTTGAACTGCTATTGTTACGCTCGGAATTCTGCCATCTTGCGCGACACTAAATGATGACGCCCGGGTTAAGGTGGCGAGAGAATTGAGAAATGAGTAGACTCGCCGACAGCATCCAGAAAGCAATATCGGCGGCGTTGATTAGAATCGCAAAATTGCAGTTCTGACCCTCGAGGGTGACTTGAGCTAATCCCACTCAAAGGCCATTTCAGAAATGGCCGTGTCAGGATCTGTGCCATAGTAAACGGACTTAATAACGAACTTCACCCACTTTGTCTTCACCGATCCAACATCAACTTTCTGGCTGTCCATGCGATCAGTGAAGGTAAGATCGCGCGAGGTGCCATCAGAGAAGAATGCGGTCAAGGTTTGAATGCGATTGTTCTCTGCCCAGGTTGCCGGGCTCTTGAAATAGCCGGGCTGGATCAGTATGCGATGCAGATTGATCTCGCGATCAAAGTCGAAGCGAATCCACTCGCCCAGGCCCGGACCGTCCACTCCTTCAATCCAGGCAGTGCTGCGCTTGCCGTCAATCGCGTTGGCGGGATAGTAGGTGTTGGATTGGACGGCCAGGCGTACGGAAGACGCACTCCCGGTGATTTTCAAAGGCCTGCCGGTTTGCGGATTAGATGAGGTAATTTCTGTGTCACTGGGCGAGCTGACGGTGGGACTGGAGCCGTCCCTTACGATCGGGCTATTGCCCGGGCTGGTGACGGGATTGGTCCTTGCTGAATTGTCTCCGCCTGTCTGCTTGACAACGAAGTAGGCAGCGATTCCTACTAAGGCCACCAGCAGCAAAACGATCGCGATGACGCCGGCAGTTAGGATCGGATTCGTCGCTCGCACCTCACTCTGAGAAGGTCGAAAGTCTCCGGCGTTGGGATAAGACGGAATAGTTGGACTTGCTGCAGGCTTCAACGTTGGTCCGCCACGCGGCATGATCTCAGTTGCGGGCGGGTCAGAGTCACGAGTGGCGTTCGAAAGTGTAGTGCCGTCTTCGAGACAGAACTTCAGCGTGTCGTCTTCGTACTTGCGCTTGCATTTTGGACAACGTTTCATAAGAAAGGATCCGCAGATTTCACGGATTTCGCAGACTGAGTAACGACGAAACCCCGCAATGTCGTTTCACCAGATCGTTCATTTCCTTTCCTATGCTTGTATCTGTGAAATCTGCGTAATCTGCGGATTATACAACAACGTCTTTTGATTTCTCCTTAATAATTGCGACGGCTTCCTCAGGTGTGCTCGCGAAATCCAGAATCTGGACATCTGCATCGTTGACTGCGAGATTACGCTGCCACTCTTTGACCACCGGAGGCCAGCAATCTCCAAGTAGGATCAAGGGCCGCGGATCGAGTACACGCGTTTGCAGCTTATTCCAAACCAGAGAGATTTCAGTCACCGTACCCATGCCACCGCGCAAAGCAATATAACCGACCGATCGCGTAATCAATCGCTGTAGGCGTTCATAGAAATGTTCGGAAGGCACTTTCTCAGTCAGGTAACGATTCGGCTCGGCTTTGAACTGGTTCATCGTGATTCCCAGTACCCGTCCACCTCGTTCATGTGCACCGCGACTGGCGGCTTCCATCACGCCGGCGTATCCGCCGGTGCAGACAGTGTAGCCAGAGTCGGCGAGTAGAGCTCCGACACTCAGCGCCTGGGCGAATTCAGGGTCGCCTTCGCGACACTTTGATCCGCCAAAGATGGTGATGATGCGTTCCTGGGTTTCGATCACTTCTACCTCACATTGATCGCGCTACGCGCTCAGCGCGGACGAGCCGTCTCTACTTGCCACTTGATCCCAGCGCGCCACTGACTGGACGCGGCGGTCAGCACGCACAAGTTGCGCGTGCGTACTTTATCCGACCTCGCCGCTGACCATCAACGAACCTGCCCGCCGGTATTCTTCAAAGTCCGTCCGGCTCTTGAAAGAGCCGCCGGTGTAATTTTCTGGGATCGGGGTGGGATCGAAGAGACGCTGGTCGCGAATATTGACGAAACCGGCATCGATGAATAATGACCGGTAGTCTTCAACGCTCAGCAACTCGACGGGAACTTTCAAGGTATCAATCCATTGGTGCGTGGCCTCGTTCTCCCAATACAGATCCATCACCGCTACGAACAATCCGCCCGGCCGCAGCACTCGATGAATCTCTCCGATTGCCTTCAAGATATCCGTATAGTAATAGAGCGACTCCATCGAGAAGGCGTGGGTGAACTCACTGTCGGGAAACGGCAACTGCTCGGCACTGGCAACTTCAAAATCGGCGTTAGGAAACGCGGTCGATGATTCCTGCGCCACTCGGATCATTTCGTCAGAGATATCGATGCCCGTCACCTGACCGTTGATTGCGTAGCCGCAAAGCAGACGTGTTGCCCATCCCGAACCGCAGCCGACGTCAAGCGCCCGCGCCTCTGGCGGCACGCGCATAAGTTCAATCGCCTGCTTGCCGACCGGGCCGTGTCCCTTCTCCATACCCTCGCCCTTGCCAGCGCGAGCCCATTCGTCGAATTCGGTTTTTAGTTGCTCGTCCATTTAATATTCGATCAAAGCCTCTCTCTGTGCGTCTCTGTGTTTGCTCTGTGTCTCTGTGGTGAACCTATCGCGCGCAATATTTACCACAGAGGCACAGAGAAACACAGAGAACCACAGAGAGATAACGATAAGGGATTCGCGGAAATTTAGGCGGCTCGTCGAAATTCCGCTAAGGCTTCCCGTCTTTATTCCACGCTGGTTTGAAATCACTGTTGACCAACCACTCGATCGGCTCAACCATCGAGGCGATGGCCTCGGTCATGTGCGCGAAATCTATATGCGCCAAGTCGTCACTCGGCCGATGGTAATCACCGTGCAATCCATAACTTGAAACTGTGTGCGCGATGATTCCCCTCTTCGCCAGTACATAATTATCCGAACGCTGGAAGAAGTTCTGTTCCGGATGCGGGTCGGCGACGAGGCGCGCGCCGTGCGCAGCCAATGCCGCACCAAGATTCGAACGCTCGTAACCGGTCAACCAGAGCGTATGTGCTGCTACCGCTGCATCCGGGCGGCCAATCATTTCAAATTCCAGGTTGGCCACAAAATCCTCGACCGCGGCCGGTGGATGCTCCTGAAAATAGCGCGCGCCGTATCCGCCAATTTCTTCACTGCCAAACAGCGCAAAGACTACAGTTCGCTTTGGCCTCGGACCCTTCGCGAGCGCCTCCGCCAATTCCAAAACCGCCGTCACGCCGGAAGCGTCATCATCCGCACCGTTGTAAATGTTATCGCCGTTTACCTCCCGCCCGATGCCCAGATGGTCCAGATGCGCCGACAAGAGAATCGTGTCTTTCGCTAACTTCGGATCACTGCCACGCAGAATTCCTATTACGTTGGTCGTGCTAGCTTCGGCCGGGGCCGCATCCGGCGCGCCTCGTGTTCTTCGCATGAACCTGGCGGTTTGGAGATAACCGCCATCGTCACCGGCTGCATCAATCCTGAGCAGCTTCAATTGCGCCGCGATATACTTTGCCGCTACTAACTCATCCGTGGTCGCGCTGCCGCGCCCGCGCATTTCATCACTCGCCAGGGCCTCCATGTACTTTCGCACCGACGCCTGTGAAACTGCCGGCGTGGCCTGCGTTACCGGTGCCTTCTGCGGCGCAGCGACCCCCGCCAAACAGAGCAGTAAGAGGAGAACGCCCAGGTGAATCGACGGTCTTTCTTGAGTCTTCATATAGCTGTCATTACTGTTCCCCGGCAGCTGTTGGAATGAAATTTCCTTAGCAGTACACTACGGACGCAGTCGATAGAGCATGCGCGGAAATGGAATCGTCTCACGCACATGTTCAATCCCGCACATCCAGGCAGTGCAACGCTCAATGCCCATGCCAAAGCCGGCATGCGGGACGCTGCCATAGCGTCGCAGATCCAAATACCATTCAAAGGCCTCCTGCGGCAGGCCATGCGCGGCGATTTGTTGCTGCAGAAATTCGAGCGAGGTTGACCGTTCGCCGCCGCCGATTACTTCGCCATAGCCTTCGGGCGCCAGCACGTCGACTCCCAGCGCAATTTCTTCACGCTCCGGGTCCCGCTTCATATAGAAAGCTTTGACGGCCGCCGGGTAATGATGAACCATCACCGGCCGATCGTATCTGCTGGAAATATAACTCTCATCAGGAGCGCCGAGATCGCCGCCCCACTCAAATTTGTTTTCCAACTCGCCTTTGTCAAAACCTTCGTGAAGAATCTTTATCGCATCGTCATAGTGCAGTCGCGGAAACGGTGGCACGATTGCTTCCAGTTTCGACGTGTCGCGCTCGAGTGTTTTCAATTCCTCGCCACGCTGCTCGAGCACTCTGGCCGCAATGTAAGAAAGAAATCGTTCCGCCAACTCCATCGCATCATTCAGGGTCGCATAAGCCATCTCAGGCTCGACCATCCAGAACTCAGTTAAGTGCCGGCGGGTTTTTGATTTCTCAGCCCGAAACGTCGGACCGAAGCAATAGACTCTTCCAAAGGCCGCGGCCGTGGCTTCGTTATAAAGCTGACCCGATTGCGTCAGATAGGCTTTCTCATCGCCGAAGTAATCGACTTCGAAGAGAGTGGTCGTACCTTCGCAAGCCGCTGGGGTAAAAATCGGTGTGTCGCACAACGTGAACCCGTCATTGTCGAGAAAGTCACGCACGGCTTTCACTACCGTATGTCGCACCTTCAGAATCGCGTGTTGCTTCTTTGAGCGGAGCCATAAATGACGATTGTCCAGAAGGAATTCCGGACCGTGTTCTTTCGGTGTGATGGGAAAGTCGTGCGCGTTCTGTATGACCTCAGCGCCGGTGACGTCGATTTCAACTCCGCCCGGCGCCCGACTGTCTTCACGCACGCGGCCGGTCACAATCAGCGCGGACTCCTGGCCGAGGGGCTTGAGCGCGTCCCAAAGTTCAGGCGATACAGAGTTCTTCACCACGACCCCCTGCACGATGCCGGTGCCGTCTCGCATCTGCGGGAACATTAGTTTCCCGCTTGAACGCAGGTTATAGAGCCAACCCTTGAGTGTGACTTCTTCGCCAATGTGCTGAGAAAGATCTTTAATGTAGGTTTGCATTTAAGTATTGATCAAGCGTGCGGGGCAGTAACCCGAACCGTGAGGGAGGGCTCGTTTTGTGGATCAACCTGAGCCCTCCCTTACGGTCGGGCTACTGCCCGACCTCAATCACCCATTGAGTCTTTCATTGATCATGCGACGCAAAACGGAAAAGCGCTCGAGCCAGTCAGCGGCCTGCAAGACGATCTGGAGAGTTGGTTGAATATGCTTCTCATAAAACGCGCCGCGACCGCAGACCCCGGTTTGATAAGAGAAAGTTCCGATTGCTTTCAAGCCGCGCTGAATCGTCATGAGCCTAAACTCTTTCACAAAATCATCGGGGTCAATCGCTTCAAGACCCAGGCGACGCCGCTCGTCAAGAAGAAACAGACGGTGCGCGCGAACTTCCGCCAGAGAAGGTGGTTCAGGTTGCCGGTCCATCAGCAGAGACACCAGATCATAACTCGCCGGTCCCATGCGAGCATCCTGGTGATCCACGACTCTTATTTGACCTTTCCGATCGACCAGCAGATTCGCTGAATGATAGTCGCGATGACAAAGCACGCGCTGGCAGGCCGACAACTCCGCGGCGATGTCGTTCAGTTCGACCTTCAACTCTGCCGCTTCACCGTGGCGCAGGGTTTCACCGCGCAGACTGCCAAAGTAATGCTCAAAAAAGAAATTCAACTCCCAGGCTAACTTGGCTTCATCAAAAGCGAGCCGGCTGGCAATTGAATCGCGCTGGAACGCTACCGGCGTGGCCGCCTGAATGCGCGCGATGATTTCGATTGCCTGTTCCAGCAAAGTTTCGCATTCTTCGTCAGGGGCAGTTTCGAAAACCTGACACAGCTGATGGTCGCCGAGATCTTCCTGCACAATAATTCCCATCGCACCATCAACATCGTGAACCTTCGGCACCGGCAGACGGCATTCCAGAAACAGTTTGGTGACGTCCAGGTAGGGATGCACCTCCGGATCGAACGGTTCGGGATAAACCGCGGCGACAGCAGTCGCCTGGTCCCACGGAATGCGAAAATATTCGCGAGTCGAAGCGTCGGGAGTCAGCGCGATGATCTCCGATTTAGCCGCTGCTTGACGGTTCGCCAGATAGTTCGCCAGCCGATCGCGAGCGCTGGTGGTAAATGCGTTTGGGCTGGTTTGGATGGCTGAACTCATGCAGAAGGACTTCTCTGAAAAGCGTTTGAAAGTTTCAATTTTCCATCAGCGGCACTTAGGATAGCGGCTGAATCAGCGAATCTTATCACTGCGATAACGAGACAACAAAGTTGTCACCCAAAACCTGGCCCTTGAGCGCCTTTGCCGGAGGCGTCACTCCCGAAACCAGATCCGCCCGCACGACCACCGCGTCTTCCACTCGTTCACCAGCTGGAATTCGTACACCGTCACCTAAAACGGCCCCGCGTACGTGCGCCCCTCTTTCCACAGTTACATCATCCCACAAAACCGAATCATGCACTTCGGCCGCTATGTCGATCGATGGATTGCGGCCGGTGTACAGATCCTCTCCTCGGTCGCGTAACAGCGCGAGGCTGATGTCCAGATAACGCCTGAGCGTTGACAGTTCGTACCACATTCCTTCGGTCACGTGCGCTGCGATTCGCTCGCCGCTCGCCATGGCCGGCACGTATACGTCGCTTACCGAATCTGAAAATCCGCCGCGAGGAATGTATTCGAAAATCCGCGGCTCGAGAATGTGTATGCCCGTAAACATCAAAGGCGGTTCCGCAGCTGCCGGCGCCGGCATGCCGGCAAACCTAGTTACCAAACCATCGTTCGTCTCTACCACGCTGAAGCGCTCGTGCTTCGGGTTGCGGAGCAGAACTAAAGTGGCCAGCGCCTTTCTTTTCCAGTGTGTCTGCAGAGCAGCTCTTAAGTCCAGATCAGTAATCAACTTTCCATTCACCACTACGAAGGTGTCGCCTTCCAAAAACTCGCGTGCGTTATCCAGCGCTCCGCTGGTGCCCAGAATCACGGGCTCGTGCACATACTGCAACCTGACTCCGAACTGGCTACCATTACCGAGGGCGCGCCGCACCGATTCCGGCTGGTGATGCAGATTAACAATCACGTCTTCGCATCCATATCGCGCCAGGTACTGCGCTACATAGCCGACCAGCGGCGTGCCAAGAACCGGCAGCGCGGGTTTGGTGCGGTCACTGGTCAGCGGCCAGAGCCGCTCGCCATATCCCGCTGCCAGAATCATCGCTTTCATCGTTTACACATTCTAACAGACGAGACTGAGTATCGACTTTGATGAGTTTCAGCCGGAATCTTCGGGATCAACTGCCGGCTGAAGCCAGTACTCCAAACTGGCAGCGTCCTGATTTGAAATTCTCTGCGCCTCCTCTGCGTTCTCTGCATCTCTGCGGTGAGTGTATCTGAACCCTTTATTCACCTCACGGACGACGAGTTCGCAGAGACCGCGCAGAGAAAAACTGAAATTCGGATACTGCCCTCTAAACCGCGGTAGTTGAATCGGCATCGTTTGGTGTCGTAAGCTAGCGCCGTCATTTCATTCGAAACCCGGCCATCATCATCCATGCCCTTTGATCAACTCTACTCACTGCCGCTTGAACAGCAGATAGGACAAATCTTTTTTATTGGTCTCCCAGGCCCCGACCTGGACGATGAAGCGCGAGACTTGATCGAAGAGATCAAGCCCGGTGGCATCATTCTGTTTGGGCGAAATGTCGAGGCTGCAGATCAAGTACGCCGGTTGCTTGACGGCGCGCGGGCCATGCTGCCAATAGCTCCTTTGTGCGGCATCGATCAGGAAGGTGGCCTCGTCGATCGCCTGCGAAACATTTTTACGCCCATGCCGTCAGCGCGCGCGCTCCGCCAGCACGGTGATCTCTCCGGCGTGCGGACTTTGGGGCGAGTCACCGGCGAAGTTCTGCGGATGCTCGGGCTTGATCTGAACTTCGCGCCGGTTATGTCGATCATTACCCAGGAGCGCAGCCAACTCACCAATGGTCTCTATTCACGTTCGTTCGGCCGTTCGCCTGGTGAAGTCTTGGGTTATACGACCGTATACATGCGCGGGCTGCAGGCGACCGGGTGCCTTGGCTGCTTGAAGCACTTTCCCGGCATCGGCGCGGGTGAAGTCGACTCGCATATTGAGATGCCACTGGTGGCGCTGACTCACGATGATTTACTCGCCCAGGACCTGGCGCCCTATCTCGAATTGTTTCGGCGCGCTGATGATCGGGTCAGGATGGTCATGGTGAGCCACGGTGGTTTTCCCAACATCGACATCAAGAAAGGAACTACCGGAGGTTTGATCGAGCCGGCGTCGATTAGTCCCAGCATTGTGACCAAACTCTTGCGTCAGGAACTTGGTTATAACCATTTGGTAGTTACCGACGACCTGGAGATGGGCGCAATCGCGAAACATACCGAGATTGAAGATGCTTCTGTGCGCGCGTTTCTCGCCGGCGAAGACATGCTGCTGATTTGCGCCACGCCGGAAACGATTCGGAGGGGTTATCGCGCGTTGCTGGAGGCAGCGCGCACCGGCCGAGTCACCGAGAAACGAATTCAGACATCCCTCAAGCGCATTGCTGCGACGAAGGCTTCGGTGAAGCCGCATCCTCCTCTGGACATGGAGAAATATAGCCGGCTGGGTGATGAAATCCTACAATTGAATGCGACGCTTGAATATCGTTATCCAGGAGAATCCAATGCGCAATAACCCGATAGCTCAGGCACCTTGCCCTCCGCGCATGTGCTTCCTCAAGTGCTTAACGTTAATGCTGCTGCTCTTGACCGCCATTATCTTGCCTGCGGCCTGCAAGCGCTCCCAAAGTAACGTGTTTGTGGTCGCGCTTTCGGACAACATCAAGACGATCGATCCTCTCGGCTCGCCTTCGGTTGACGCGGCCAGCGAACGGGTGCGGGCTCTGATGTTCAATTCGCTGGTGAAGAAAGACGAAAAGTTTGACTACGTCCCCGAGCTGGCTTCGAACATTCAACGCTCGGACGATGGACTGGTCTTCACGTTCACTATGCGTGACGGGGTGACTTTTCACGATGGGCGTCCGTTCACCTCGGCCGATGCGAAGTACACCCTCGACACAGTGCTGGGTTCGACATTTGCCAAGGCGGCCAGTTTCTTTGAGGTCGCGGGCGCAACGAAGACTGCTTATGTCAAGAGCGTGGAAGCACCGGATGCGCACACCCTGATCATCCGTCTTAACAAGCAATGGACCGGGTTGCTTCCCAATCTGGTGCCCCTCGCGATTATTCCGAAAGACAGTTACGAATCGCAGAAAACGCATCCGCTGGGCACCGGGCCGTTCAAATTCAAGAGCTATGATCAGGTGCAACAGGTTGTTGACCTCGAAGCTAATCAGAACTATTGGGATGGACCGCCGAAACTCCCAGCGCTTCGCGTCCGAGTTATCAGTGAATCCAACTCTATGCAGGCTGAGCTGCAAAGCGGCCGAGTGGATATAGCGCCCCTGGCGACCAGCCTGTCGCCGGACGCCATCAAAGCGCTAGGTCAGTATCCGAACCTGACCGTGCAACAGTTTGAGGGCTCGAATCTGAATCTGCTGACCTTTAATACCACCGAGCCGCCGCTCGACAACGTCAAGGTGCGGCAGGCTATCGCTTATGCGATTGATCGCGAGAGCATGATTCGCGATCTGGTTCTGAACCAGGGAGCAATTGCTCATACTATTCTGCCTGAAGCATCATGGGCATACGCTAAGCCGACGACTTATCAATTTGATCCAAACAAAGCGAAACAGTTGCTTGACGAAGCAGGCTTCCGCGATCCCGATGGAGACGGGCCGCAGATGCGCTGGGCAAAACCTCTACTATTTCGTATTTCGGGCAGCAGCGCCTCCGCACGCCAGTACTCGGGAGTCATTCAGAACTATTTGAAGAACGTCGGTATTCCGGTAGCGATTGAAACATCCGAATTCAACACCATGCGCCAGCAGGTCCAGAATGGTCAGTTTCAGATGAACTATAGTCAATGGGTCGGCGGAAATCAGGATCCGATCTTTTATCACGACTTGTTCGCGACCTCTGAAATAGCGACTCCGACGAAAGGACTGAACCGCAGCCGCTATACCAATCCCGAACTCGATAAGATTCTGGATGAAGCCGCCAACACCTACGATCATGCGAAAGCTGCGCCGTTATACGCCAGGGCGCAGGAAATCATTAGCCGTGATGTGCCGGTGTTTCCCTTGTGGTATCAGGCCAACATGGTGATCGCCAAGAAGAACGTCGGGAGCATTCACGTTAACGCCAGCGGCGATTGGGGATTCGTAAAGGATCTGACGGTAACGAAGTGACTGGAGCGCACCGGAGCGAAGCGGAGCGCAGGCATCCTGCCTGCGGTTCGCCGGCATCCCTGCCTGCGCTTTCCGCTTCGCTAAGTGATCTATCCAAGAGACTCCCTGGCTAATATGAAGAATCCACGAAAACACACGAATAGGAGTCAGCCCGTTCCTGTGATTTCATGGATCGTCCTTTTTCAGGCACCGAGAGAAGCACGAAACCAAACCGACGATCGCGATTCGCCAACTGCTGAGATCAATTATCCGTACTGACTTAATATGACCTGGAGTTTTTGCTCGTTTTGGGCCGAGGTACCAACAAACTCGATGCCGGCGCCGCTCGGGGTCGCGCCTTCCATGACTCGCAGCTGATTGCGGACCGCGCCCTTCAGGCTAATCAGACCCACGCGATCGCCTGTCCACCTGATATATATTTCATCACCGGAGTTGAGCTCGCGCCTGGTCGCGAGAAAGCAGCCACTGAGGCTGAGACTGGTGATCTTATCGTAGTGCTCACACTCAGGTCCCCAACCCCAATCGGCAAAGAAATCAACGTTGACCCGCGGATGTCTTCTTTGCTCGGCTGATCCCATAGAGCGTTTCAGATGCGCTTGACTGTGTCTTCGTTCAGAACCTTCCGGATGTCTGACCAGGTAATCGCACCATCGCGAATTATCCGCGAGTTAGCGCCGGAGACATCTAACACGGTTGAAGGCTGATCCGCTTTCGCCGCACCGTCATCAAGGATCAAATCGATCGCGTCACCAAAGTAACTGAAAGCTTTCTCGGCAGTCGTAGCGGGCCTCTCGTGTGCAGGATTCGCGCTCGTCGCTGTCAGAGCACCGCCGCAGTTCCGCACCAGAGCGCGCACCTTATCATCGTTAGGTAACCTCACGCCAACAGTTTTCGTCCCTGCGTGGATATTTTCCGGAACGCCAGATGCTGCCTGGCCAATTAGCGTTAATGGTCCCGGCCAAAATGTTTCAGCTAACAGAGAGAAGCTCGGTGTCGGCTGAGATATGAAGCGCCCGATCGCGGCGCGGTCGCTGACAATGATCAGAACAGGTTTCTGGTCTTCCCTTCCCTTGAGCTGTTTGATTCGTTGAACTGCTTCGCGGTTGAATGGATCCGCGCCGAGGCCGTAGAAGGTGTCGGTGCGAAAAGCTATGACGCCGCCACGAGCAATGATTTGCGCAGCCGTGGAATGCGACTCAAGTGTTTGAGCAATAATCACCGCGCGGTGTCCGGCGCGCCGTTAGGCGCGAGATATTTATAGAACTCGACTGATATTGATCTCAAAGCTCCTCTAGGAGCGACATAAACGGGAGCAACCTGACATTTCGCTCCTAAAGGAGCTTAGTTTCCTGGTTGAGATGATGCTGCTATGAACATCTCGTTCCTACTCGAGCGAAGGCTGGTTCCGTGAATACTCGCAGTCAGGAAGGCGTTTGCGCCGCTCGTTCTTAATACCTTGAAACTAAGCCGGGGCGAGCCCCTTTTCCAACTCCCGAGATCGCTGAGATGCTCACAGCTTCACTCCATAGCCAAGACCGTCACCAACCGCCAAGACTTCTGCACGCAGTTGAGGATGATTAACGAAGTATTGGTTGAATTCACGCAACGCTTCGGTCGAAGGTTTCTGATCCGGTGAACGAATCTCGCCCGCGACCTGTCCGCCCCACAAGAGATTGTCACAGAGCACTACGCCACCCGCACGCAGCTTTGGTAAAGCCAGATCCAGATAACCGCGATACTCTTCTTTGACTGCATCCAGGAAGATGAGATCGAAGGTCTCATCGAGACGCGGAATTACTTCGAGGGCATATCCTTTTTCGATTTGTGCTCTCTCGCGCAAACCCGCTCGCGATAGATAACCCTCAGCGGCCTTAATCATATCGTCGCTGGGATCGATTGTAATGACCAACCCGTCTGCGCTCATGCCGCGCGCCAGATGAATGACAGAATAGCCAATCGCCATTCCGCACTCAAGTGCCCGCCGGGCTTTGATCGCGCGGGCAGTGATTTCGAGAAACAGCGCGACCTCGCGATCGGCTATCGGCACATGATGCTCAGCCGCGTAAGCTTCCATCTCCGCGAGCAAGCCGTCGCTGGGAGGCAGCAGATTGTCCAGGTACTCTGCCTGATCAAGATGAATGATGGCGTCTAGTTTCGCTTTCATCGGAATTCCCGGTTACTACACCTTGACACTACGAGCGATCAGCGTGGTAGTTGACGTAAATGTGAAGAAGCACGTTTATGCGGCGAGGAGTTTTCTAAGCTTGCGACTGTTCCAACCAAGAAAAGTAGAAAAATCCGAAAGGGCATCCTGGGCTTTGGCTCGAGTTGCGGGGTCCTTATCTCGCAAGAGTTCAACCACGACCGGCACAACCTCATCTTCGTCAATGGTGCCGTGGATTCTGGCCAGATGTCCGAGGCAGGTTGCCGCAACTCCTCGCACAAACGGATCGTCATCTCTGGCAAACTTAAGGCATTGACCTTGCGCCCAGCGTCGATCAGATTCGAACATCGCAACGCTTACAAGCGTACGACAGATTGCATCGCGATGATTGCTAGCGAGCAACTTCTTTGCTTGATTCCTATCGATCGGTTCTATTGCTTCGTATTTCATGGTCGACGCTCAATATTCTACCACGGCTCGTGACGAGGCCGATGTCTCGAAGCTGGCGCTGGACGCCTCGATCCAGCTCGTTCCATTCCACGATGAATCCATGAAAGACCCCAGGAAGGTGCTCCATCAGGACGACGAACTCTTTGTTTGCTCGATCTACACCGACACGCCGCGATGATCCTTGGGAGGATTTGCACCGAATTGTCCAGAGAGCGGACTGGCCATCCGTTGGCTGAGAGCTGACACGCCCGTGCTTCTTTCTTCGATGCTTTGGGTTAGGCTCAAAGGTTAGATTAGCCATGTGAGAGGTACATACATTCTTTCATCGGTTGCCTCGCCAATCCGGTGGATAGTCTTTGCGGCAATCTTTCACTTGTCCGATTTATCTTGCATTCCCTCGCCGACCGCGACATACCGCCGCCCGAGTCCCAGTTCTCTCAATTTATGTTGCAGTGACTGTCGATGCATTCCCAGGACTGAGGCCGCGCGCGTTACATTCCCGCCGGCCTCTTCCAGGCACCGGGCAATATAACGTCGCTCGAACTCTCTCCGATCGTCGCGAAAATCAGAGGTGTAAGGAACCATCAGGCCTCCATTCGAAGGAACGCCAACTGTGGGGATAGGAGTTCGTGCCGCCGGTGCTTCGCTTAGATCCAAGGCGTTCAGTTCGGGGCCTTCGGACATGATCGCCGCGCGCTCGATCGCGTTGCGCAGTTCGCGAACGTTGCCGGGCCAATCGTATTCCATCAACTTCTTTAACGCATCGCGTCCGATTGGGCGTTCAGCCAGACGATGACGTTCGGCAGCCTGACGAGCGAAGGCTTCGGCCAGCATAGGAATGTCTTCCCGTCGCTCGCGCAACGGCGCAATCTCAATAGTAACCACGCGCAGACGATAAAATAGATCGGCGCGAAAGTTTCCATCGGAAATTTCTTCTTCGAGCGCGCGATGTGTGGCACTGATGATCCGCACGTCTACCGGAATTGATTCGTCGCCACCGAGTCGTTCAACCCGGCGCTCTTCAAGTGCGCGCAACAGCTTTGCCTGGACATTGGCGCTCATGTCACCGATCTCGTCCAGGAACAGCGTGCCACCGTTGGCCTGCTCGAATTTGCCGCGCCGGCGCGCTGCAGCCCCTGTAAATGCGCCCTTTTCGTGACCGAAAAGCTCAGATTCGATTAGCTCAGTCGGCAGCGCCGCGCAATTCACAGCGACAAACGCGCCGCTGCTGCGGGTGCTGCTCCGGTCGTGAAGCTCGCGCGCGACCAGCTCCTTTCCGGTGCCCGATTCGCCCCTCACGAGAACTGTGGCATCGGTATCCGCGACCTTTTCAATCATCGCACGCACGCTGTGCATCGCTGCCGAATTTCCCAGGAGAGCTCCGCGCTCTGATGTTTCGATTTCTATGCGCCGGCGAAGTGAGCGGTTCTCGCGACGAAGTTGAATGGTCTCGAAAGCGTTTTTGACAACCAGGCGCAGATCGTCCAGCTCGAAGGGTTTCGAGATGTAATCGTAGGCGCCGCTCTTCACCGCCTGAACCGCCAGGCGTTCGGAACCGTGGGCGGTGATAATTATTACCAGCGGGGCTTCAGTTTTATTAGCTTCGCTTTCGGCTTGAAGTGCATTGAGAAATTCGAGACCGCTGATGCCGGGAAGATTGACATCCAGTAGCAGCAGATCGAACTTTTGATGACGCATCAACGCGCGCGCTGCTTCGGCGCTTTCGGCTTCGCTAATCTCCTGGCCGAAAGCCTCCAGCGCGCGCCTGATGCCGTATCGCGCGGCCTCCTCGTCGTCGACCACCAACCAACGCAAGCTGTTCTTTTCCATACTGAACTCCCGGGATTTTAATACTTTTCGATAAACTATACCTAACTATGGCATTTCCCTGATTTACGCAGTGCCCATGCCCCTGATGCGAAGTTTCTGCGGACATGATTTCTTTTGGCGTACAAGCATCAGCTTGAAAGACTCTTGCAAATTCAGCACCGGAGACCGGCGATGTCGCTCGCCATTACCTCTTTCTCGGTTTATGACGGCCGCACGTTGGATCCTTCGATGTCCTTTGCCTTGATTTTGCGAGCTGGAGCGCTCTTGGGCTTCTTGTAGAAGGGAAAGAGCTCCGGCGCTTCAGTGTACAGAGAGAGCTGATGGTTACCGGAAATTCAGAATGTCGGTGTGATAAGGCTTCGAAGTCACAATTTCCCCAGTAGCGTCGGCCTCGCCCGGCGCATCATGCTAGAAGTAAACGCGGCCCGTGAAACCTCTGCTGCTTATGCTCCCGGCGCGATCATCAGTAACTTCTGGCGGTTGATTACTCTTTTGCAGTTCTCGCTTGCTCGAAACGCAAGCTGCGCCAATCAGTCTCTGCAAGCCGCCGTCCCGCTTGATCGAAAGCTACGACGCGCCAACGGGCTACCGTGTCTCGGACGCGGTCTTTCAGCCAGGAGGGCGCGCGATAATTATGGACGCCCGACAACACAATCGCCGAGACAATGGGATTGCCTTGCAGATCCGCAACCTCTAGACGATAGGTAGCCGCTTGTGCGATCAGAGACCATTTGAACTCAGCTGGCTGGTCCTGCGCGAGCAACACCTGGTCATCGGGCAGTATCTGTATTAGCGCATCGCCGAGAGCCAGCGCGGATGCGTTGTTCGCAGACTGTTTATAATCACCATTACCCACATAGTATCGAAGCACCGGGAGTGAGAAACCCGCGACGGCGCCACCGTGAACTATTCCAGCCCCGGCGCCCACCGACGCCAGGTCACTATCACCTTCTTTGTCATCGGAAGCTTCTATCCGCAGCAAGACGAGGTAGAGTCCGTTAAGACTTTCGTCTACGCGCCAGACTTCGGGTCCCGACAAAACGATCTTTCCCGTCGGCGGCAGGTAGACATTGAACCGGCTAATCTCCGTATAGCGTTTCTGTGTTCCTCGTTCTTCGACCGGCAGCGTGGCCTCGGTCAAGAGATCGCGCGGCTCGGGGGGCGTCTCACCGGGTTTGACTAATTCCCAGCGGCCTTTCAAGCGGCCGGTGCCTGTGTAAGTGATCTCGGCCTGGAACTGAGGTAGCTTCTCACCGGTTCTAACGAACAGTATGGGCTTGCTGACTCCCCAGGTAAACTTCACCTCAGTAAGCGACAAAGGAACGCGGGCGCCATTACCACCCAGCCTGATGGTGACGGGCACAAACTCATCCGGGCCGGCGACCGTGCTGACAAATCGTCTCACGTAAAAGAAAGTACTGGCATTTCCACTCGCTGCGTCGAGGTAAGCGCGCCGTGCGACCTGCGGCGTGATCGACATGATGTCGGTATAACCATTTATGCCGCTGCGCACGGACTGGTTATACCTTGCTGGTAGCAGACCAAATATAGTGGCCGGATCACACTTCAGCCCAAGATCGGGTGCGGCCGGAATCAGCGCTCCGCACCAGGTGGCTTCGGCGGGACGTTTGTTAATCAAACCGCCGAAGGTCAGCAAGACGGAAGTTGCTCCCTGCGAGTAAGCGTTCACGGAGTTGGGAGAGACCGAAATGGTTTGCCCGAGGACAGGTGCGGATGACCACAAAACCAGGATAGAGACACATATTAAGATGCGCATGCATGCTCCTCTAGAAGAAAGTGATTCCCAGGCTCGCGGTCAGTGTCTGGTTCCTCCGCAGGCTACTGGTAATAAGCAGACGATCCAGCGATTGTGAATAGTGATTGGCATAGCGGATGAAAAACTGCCCCGAAACTTTTTTCAGTCCTTCCGCGCCTCGGGTAAACTGATAGGTCCAGGCCGCATCGAACTCGGTATTGCGGCTGCGACTCGTCTTCGCGGCATCCCCCGCGACTGTGTTAGCCAGGTTCGAAGTCAGGCCGATGTGCTTTGTTAACTGCCAGGTAACGCCCGGTCCCAGTCGATAAGTCCGATCGATGCGTCCTGTCTCTTTGTTCGCGGCACTCTCAGCGCTGAGATTCAGGTTCAGATTCAGTTTGGCGGTGGCGGCAATGCCGATTCTTCCGGTGTTCACCAGCACACCCTGGTCGGCGCGCTCGCGGCCTTTCTGCCGATTGTCCTGAAAGGAATGGTTAACGTTATAACCCCAGGTAAACTTTTTTGCTTGCCAATCTGCACTGAAGGTTTGATTGGTGCCCGCGAGATTGGGGATCGAACTGAGATCGATTTCAAAGCCCCCGTTCACCGGAATTGCGGCGCCAAACTGGTGCACCCGATCAAAGCTGTATCCCAACCGTGGCAGCCAGGGCGAACTCTTGGTGCGATTAAGCAAAGCGCTCGCCGGCGCGGCCAGGGAAAAGTGCGTATTGCCCGTTAGCGACCTGAGTATCGACGCTACCGGTTTCAGATTGTCATGGAAGTTGACGTGCGAGAACTGAGCGCTGATCTCATTAAGGGAACCGTTTACCGCGAATTCATATTGGATCTTATCGGCCTGCGTTGAAGCGCCCAGACTGCGAAACAATGGCGCCACGTTCTCCTCTCGAAATGCCACCGTCAGGTTGACCTTCTTTGTCTTGCTAAGCGAATGATTCTTGAGTATGTCGTAGCTTGTCTCAAGGTAATGCGCATTGCGAGTTAGATTCGGCAGCGCGACAATGTTAATGCCCTGATTGAGGGTCGGATCGCTCGGACTTGAGAAAAAGCTGCGCGTGAAGCCGCCTTCGAAATGAAACCGCCCACCTTTGTCGCTGGCAACCAGACGCAGTGAGATGCCGCGGCTGCGTTGCACGTCGGTAACCACGCCGCGATTCACCCCGCTAATAGGTTGAAAGTAAGCGTTGAGCGCGCCGACTTCGAGCCGCAAGCCTCCGGGACGTTTGCGAATCAACTCAACCCCCAGGGTACCGCTCAGCATCTGGTGTTTGCTCTTATTGAGTCCAAAGAAGTTCCCATAACCTACAAGCTGTGTACCGTTCATTGCGGCGGCCGAGAAATCGAAACGCTTGAGAAATGGTACGGTGATCTGGATTCCGCGGCTGGAAAAACTGTTAATGAGCTGTCGCTGCGTGCCGTACGAGAAGTGACCAATCTGAGCTTTGACTTTCCCGATTTGGACTTGCATCAGATAGCTCGATAGATCCACTTTTGGCGCAGCATTACCCTCGGCACCGAATCGTAGAGCTTCCTTTTCGAAACTCGACCCCGCGAAATCGAATGACGATTGCGTGTTGAGAATCCCATATGCCGCCTCGTTCTTCAGTGAGGCCTGCATATTGAGTTCAATGAACGTAGCCCGTTCCGGCTGTGGATCCGGGAACGTTGACTGCGCCGGCTGCGATGGAACTGTCAAGGTTAGCGACGGCGTGAACTTCATCTTTCTATTCTTGCTCGCCGACTGCTGCGGTGAAGCCGCGGATTGTTGGCCGCGCTCTTCTCTCTCCGCATCTGGCATCTCAGGATCGTGAGGAGCAGACGGCCCTGGCCTTAGGGAATTGGCTTTGACGAAGTTAACTCCTGGGTCGAATTTATTTTGGGATGATTCAGCTTTGTCAGACAGGCGCGAATCCTTCTCCTTCCTTACCCGCAGGGTAAACTGTGCAATCTCCTTCCACTGGTCATCCTTCGAAACCAGATACACGATCACCGGTGATTCACCCGGAGGCAGCTGCCAAAGCTTCGCGGAGTAGCGCAGGCGCAACTTTTCCTGAGTGAACAAGTCCGTAACATCGGTCGAGCCAATCAGCACCGCGACCCTTTCTTCGGCCTCGTTCAGAACCCGACTGAGCGCTAGTTCAATGGACTCGTCAGAGCGCACCGACTTGTCCGCAAAATTCGCAGTCGCTATGATTTCCGGCTCGCTTGCTGCCTTCTCGAGACCGGATCGCGAGGAAACTGAAGGCGCAGCTTTTGAGGTACTCAGCAATAAGGCGACTAAAAGAATCGTCGTTTTCATTTCACATCCACGCCGCGGTTCTGTGTGATCGGACGGGCTTGCTCGCTCGAGCAATTCGCAGAGCGCCGGGTTGTAATGAATCGAGCCTGAAACAAAGTGATCTTCTTTCTACTTGGAAATGAAGGCGCTCACCGTGTAGAGATCTTTCGAGTTGGCATCCATCTAGTGAATGACGCGGTCGTTGCAGAGGCCGAAGACCGTCACGCCGCTGAACGCTACCTGATAGAATTTGTCGCCATTGAATCCAGCGTTCAACGTGAAGTTCACATGCAGGTGGTTGTTTGGCGATCGCAGTCGCGCGTTGGTGGGTGGTTGATTCGCGATCGTAATTGTTCCCAACGTAGTGGTCGGATGATCGTGGTCATCCAGCCAGGTACCCTTCGCCCCCAGGTAGATGAAGTCTGGCTTGTTACATACAGAGGCGGTCGCTAACGGTTGAACCGTTATGTCGTCGCTACCACTGGCTGCCAGCAGACTTATGTTGCTGTGTTTCACTGAAAAGTTGGGATTTCCTACCAGCTCGGCAGCGTTGGGAAACTCATTCGAAGAGTTGACTTGCACGAATGGGGGATTTTCAGTGCGTTGCTCGGGAAGTATGACTGTCGAACTGCTGCTGGTTCCGTACTCATTCACCAGCGCGACCTTGATGCTGCGGCCAACCTCGAGTCGCGGAACAGTCATGTTCATTTCACCGTTAGCGAACTGGCTATTGGTGTCGGGAATTAAACGATACTTCAGCCCACTGGGATAGGTGGCCACGACCTGGCTGCCTGCCGGGTCAAACGTGCCGCGGTCAAACCTGATCTCAAAGCGTGGCTGGCCATCAGCGGCATCACTGGCACGCGTGATGCCAGTAATCGCCGGACGACCGCTTGACGTGGTGAGGGTGATTTTTATCGCCGTGTGAACCGATTCCCTGCTCAAGGCCGCTATATCAATCGTGAACGAAGAGGGACAGCCAGGGCATCCGCTGTAGCGCAGCCGACCTACCGCATTACCAGCGGGGACCTCGCTTTGCTCCCACTGAAAAGCACCGGCGGAAACTCCAGCAGGAACCGAGTCGGAAAAGTGCACCGAAACGTTGCCGCCACTCGTCGTCACGGAGAACTCCTTCGAACCGTTTCTGGGAAGGAAAAACTCCGGAGCAGATCTCGCTGCGCCTATCGGTGAAGATACCGGTTGCGCCAGATTGTCCAGGCCCACGTTCAGAATCACCAGCGGTACCAGGCTGAGTTTTGGAAGCGGGTTTATAGGTTGCGGTTGCGGAGTCTGGGCAAGTACTGCACCGCTAAGCATTCCGAGATTACCTACGAATATCATGACTACGGTCCGACGGACTGCGTTTGCGAAGATGTTTCTTTTGGTCTTCATAAAGATCGTCCTTTCATTGGTTCGAAATACTTTGGGTTCTCAGTTCGGCGGCCGAATTCCCGGTTGGACCGTTGGCCGGATAAGCGTCAGTGGACGGACGAACGCGTTCTTCCACGGATTCGCTGGATCAAGGAAATCGTCTACCTCCGGACCTTCCACAACCACGTCACCCACCTTTATTGTGACGACGGAACACCGGTTGGAAGGATCAGTCTCGCTGAATCTCACTTCAAATCTGTTCGGACCGGGAGTACCCACTGGCGTTCCCGGGACAACGACTGACTTTATTCGCCAGTATTGATTAGGGCTGCGGCCACCGAACAAGACGTAGCTCGCTTTAGTGACGCATGTGCTTGCGGAGGTGTTGGAAAGAAACTCACCAGCTCCAACGCCGGCTGTGCCGGTTGCGATGTCGCGATCTGCAATGCCCCCACCGGTGCCTCTGGGACAGGTTGCGGAATTACACGAGGTCTCGTGAACATCGAGCGGAAATTTAAATCCCTGTGACGCGGCGTACTGGATCAGCGGATGAGTATCGCCCTGGGAAGACACTTTGTAATCCTTGAGCACCGGTTCAAGAGTTATGCTGTCGCTCACAACGTCGGAGGTAAGCGTGGCTGTCTGGACCTGGAATGCGACCCGCCTTCCGCCGTAACGGCGCCCCTCTGGATTGTGCTCACCCAACTCCATAATCAGGCCGTGCGTGATTAGAATCCAGGGTTGCGCGGACAAGTTTGCGACCAGATTCCCCTCGTCCGGCACTTCGCGCGCGCGATAGTGGGTTACATCCGCTGTGACATCGTGGCTGGTTCCGCCGGTGTGTTCTCTGACGCTGAAATTCAGACCAACCAATCTCTGTTTGGTTGAAGCGGCGCCGTTGTTGAGCTTGAAGTTAACCGCTAGAAACACTTGCGTTCCCACATCGTCCTTGGGAGTTACGGGCGAACCGCAGGTGATCGAACGTGGACCAAGTGACAGCGCGACTGTCGTAGATTCGAAGCGGACGCTTATTGAATGCGGTTGGCCATCTTTCAGGGCCGGCGGCGTCGCAAAAAGGAACCCGTGCAGGCCGTTGTCTCCGATTGCGGCACCGATATCCGGGCGGGGCAAATTCGCCAGCACTGTCGACAGCAGCGTCGATCCGCTGAAGATACTTACAGTGATTGGTGTATTCAGCCGGTTCCGATCGTCGGCGAAGCCCTCGATCGAGGCGCATGTTGCCACTTCAAGGGCACCGTTATAATTTGGATCGGGCGCGGGAGTCTTTGCAGCGCCCACTCCGCACACCAACAACATTGCCAACACAGCAAAATACTTCTTCATAACTTTGGCCTTTGGTTCTCAGTAATTCCGAGTGTTATTGCTGCGATTCGGCGCAGTTTCCGGAACGATTCCACCCACATTGGCGGTCACGGTAAAAGGTGGATCCACGAAGAATTCGGCGGCTCCAGCGGTAGGCTTGATAAAACAACCAGGCTGATTGGGCGGCGCAAATCTAAACAACCTGACAGCGCTGCCTGTCGTTCGGTGAAAATTAAAGTCGAACGTCGCGCCCGGATGTAGCGTCCCGGCGGCTGTGTTTTTGGTCTGCCGGACTGCACCATTCGAAAGAAGCTGTGAATCGAATCCGACCGTAATTTCAGCTGTGCCGACATTCGACACTCGCCAGATCAGGTCAGGAATCGTGATGACTTTGGAACTTGAAGGGCTGCGATCTACAGGGGCCTGAACGTTGAAGTCCTGGCACCAATGGTCTTCGACCTGAAGAAAGTTTACGCCTTCAATAGTGAGTGAATTTCCGGTCCCGCGAAACAGATTGCCGAGGTTGGCCCCCGCCGCAATGTCGATAAACCCGGGATTGGCGCCGCTGGTGCTGCCAAAGATGGGAAGACTGAAGTTACTGTTTGGAGATGAGCTGGCCTGGCCTACAACGTTAACCTGCTTGGCGCCGTCGTAAAAAAAGTGAAAGAGGATTCCACTGCCAGCAAGCACGCTCGCGTTTGTCGAACCCACGTCCGCGTCGTACAGATTTACATTGCGATTTCCACTTTGAGTGAATTCCAATTCAATTTCGCAATGGGTTTCGCTGCATCCGGAAAGCGTTTGCGCGTTTTTCACCGCTTGTATGGGAACTATCGTAGCGTTGCCGAGTCTGGTGCCGGTGAATACCAGCGTCACCCTTTGATTTACCGGAATCGTATCGGCGGCCACGAGCCTGGTTGTGCCCGCCATTAGTCCAGGTACTCGTTGTTGAATTTGGTCAATCCTGCCTCCCCGCACAACTCTCACCTGAAATGTGTCAGGTCCGTTTGTTTCGATCGCGTAACGTAACTTGACGGTCCTTTCGCCAAGTGCAGCCGATGAGTCAACATTAAACCTCACCACGATAGAGGAGTTATTTCCGCCTGAACGATCGCCAAAGCTCACGCTCACCCCCGAGCCCGAAATCTCAACCCGAGTTGAGAGGTCAACATATTGTCCCTTGATGCCCACGGTCATTTGTTTGCCCGCGACAATAGGAGACACGAATGACGGTTGGCAGGTAGTCCCGGGACAACCATCACTCGAAATTCCTGTGATCGTCGCCTTTGCCGAAGCCGCGCCGATAAGAATAAAAACTGCCGCCAGACTGAAACTCATCAAATTCTTCCTGGTCATTTATTTCCCTCCTCGACTAAGCGCACTCTTGAATTAGGAATATTGCCGGGGCAATCATCCAGAAAGCTTTTGCTCTCCGGCTATTCATCATTTCTCTTCCTTGTTCTTGCAGTCATCGGATTCTTGAAAACCGTGATCAGGCTGACTGACGTCTATCGCGTCGGTGGCATCGATCGTCTGATCCGCAGCCCGGTCTGGAATCGTCTCCTTAACCACCCATACTTCGTGCGTTTCAGTGGTGATCACAGTTTTCTTTTTCATTCAGTTACTTTCGTTTGAGCTTCAACGTGCAAAGGACCCGCGCCCTGGATGAGAATTGCTTCAGCAGCGCGAATGTCTCTCAGTTCGACGATACCTGCGCGCCCTTGAGCGTCAATTTCCCTCCGGCCATAACTCTGACTTGTCCCGATGTTCTAATGGTGATGTCGTTTGACTCAATCGTGACGCCAGCGCGGCTGATGTGGATTGATGAGCCTCCTTCGCCCAGGGTCAGATCCGATCCATTGAGCCGTTCCAGATTCCGTACTCGCAGTTCCAGCGTTTCGCCGTCCTTTCCATTGAGTCTCTTCTCCACCCCCGCAAGTCTCGCGTCAACTTGCCCTACGCTGGATCGCCTCTCCAGATCCCTCAATTGCAGTTCAAGTGTTTTAGTTCGCTCTTCAAGTTCCTTGTGCTGCTGCTCAAGCGTCTTGAGTCTTTGCTGCAATTCGTCGCAGCAAGCACCGGGATCTTGCTTTTGTGACTCGACCCTGGAACTCAATGAACCGATCAATAACAAGAGAAGAAATGTGATTGTTAGGGAACGCATGTTCCTCCTCCAGGTCTAGTTAGGTTGATCGGCCCTTATTGCCAGGCTTTGCCGGAAAAGTTTTCCAGTCTACGTTCCCGGTCCGTCCATTCACGCTCGGCCCGGTTCCGGGAACGCTTCCGAGGGCCAGGTTCAATTTTGTCTTCGTCCGGGAATTGATGGGGAGCAATATCCGCTGCCAAAATTTATTTGCGCTTATTCGCGCGGTTGGCCTAGAATCAATCCCCTTCGAGTACCCCCGGTGCGGCAAAGATTTACTGCGTAACGCAGGCGTAAGTCCTTAACGCCCGGCTAAATTGTTCTAAAGGAATTTCTAAACATGGTTATGCCAAAGCGCTCCAGGCGCTTCTACGATTTCGGACCCTTTCGTCTCGACGCGGACAGGCACAGGCTCTTGCGCAATGGCGAACCGGTACATCTGTCGCCGAAGTCCGTCGATGCGTTGGTGGTGTTGGTGCAAAACGCGGGAAAACTTTTGGAACGCGAAGCCCTGATGCAGGCAGTGTGGGCCGACACCTTCGTCGAGGACGCAAATCTTACTGTAGCAATCTCACATCTGCGCAAAGCGTTGGGTCAAAATGGCGAGACGGCCGAGTACATTGAAACGATTCCCCGGGTGGGTTACCGGTTTGTGGCCGAAGTCCGCGATGCGTATGAAGAGCCGAAATCGCTGATTATCGAAAAGCACACTCAGTCGCGAACGATAATCGAAGAGGAGTTGCTGCCGGATACTCAACCGGTGGCGGCTGAGTCATTAATAGTCCGGCCGGCGTCGACGTTCGCCGGCGCTCTGGCGCTCGCTGTTAACCGCCGCCAGATTCGGATCCCCGTTGCGGCGGTTTTGGTATTTGCCCTGGGTTCATTTCTTTATCTCCGGCGGGGCAACGAAGGATCAGCGGCCGCGAATAATCTGGCCGGGTACGGTATTAGATCGGTCGCCGTGCTGCCTCCTAAGTCTCTCGGCGCCGGGGCGGAAACTCCGGAGCTAAGCTTCGGAATAGCCGATGCGTTGATTACTCGCCTGGGCGGGATCCGCAAACTTAGTGTGCGACCGACGAGCGCGATCGTTCGTTATGCCGAAGCCAGCGAGGATCCATTGAAAGTCGGGCGCGCACTCGGAGTCGACGCAGTGTTAGATGGAACTCTGCAGCGCGATCACGGTCGGACCAGAGTGACTCTGCGGTTGCTCAATGTTGCTAATGGTACACAGCTCTGGGCCGCCAACTTCGACGAAGCTGAAACCGATACATTTAAGCTGGAGGACGCCATCTCCCAGCAGTTGGGAAACGCGTTGTATTCAGATCTTTCCCAAAATGAAAAGGCCGTGCTGAGCAAGCAACGAACCGCGAATCCAGAGGCATATACGCTTTATCTCAAAGGCAATTACTTCTGGAATAAGCGAGGGCCCGAAGCGGTCAAGAGCATCGAGTATTTTCGCCAGGCCATCGAACTCGATCCAAACTTTGCCGAGGCTTATGCGGCCCTGGCTGCAGTCGATGCCTCCAGAACCAAGTTCTCCCCGGAAGCCGAGACGCTGATCGACAAAGCACTCCAATTAGATGACACACTGGCGGAGGCTCACGCCACCCTGGCGTTCGTCAGGATGTTTCATCACTGGGATTGGGCGACGGCAGAAAGAGAGTTGGACGGCGCAATTGAACTAAATCCGAATTCTCCAGTAGCACATCATTGGAAAGGGGTCTATCTTTCGATCCGCGGCCGCTTGGATGAAGCGAAGGCCGAAATGAACCGCGCTCTCGAACTCGATCCGCTTTCGCTGGTAATCACGGCTGACATCGGACAACTACATTATTTTGCGCGCGAATACGATCAGGCACTTGAGTATTGCAATCGGGCCCTGGCGCTCGACCCTGAGTTCTGGCCGGCGCATGAATATCTTTTTGATATCTACCTTGCCAAGGGTATGAATCAGGAAGCTCTGAATGAATTGCTGAATCTTGATTTTCGTTTCAGCACTACCGCGACCAGGCAGCGTACGAGAGAGGTCTTCACTCGGGGCGGCATTCGTGCGGTCTTGACGCAACAGCTCCATTTCTCTCTGAACAATAACGCGAAAGAACAGATTTCGATTGTGATCGCAAAGTATTACTCCCGTCTCCGCGACAACGAACATGCATTGTACTGGCTGGACCGCGCCGTCAATGAAAAAGGATTTTTTTGGACAGCCTACATCAGCGTCGATCCACTGTTCGGTCCTTTGCGCGACGACGCTTCGTTCAAGGCAATCCTGAACCGGATGGGCCTCCAGACGTTATAAAAAGGATCTCTGAATTCCTTCAATCGTCGGTGATGCGAAGCGAATTTGACTGGGTTCTTCGTCCCAACCAAGTAGCGCACACTGCCAGTCCGGGACGAGCAGCATGCGTTATCGCGGATCCAATCATTGCATCAATTACCCGAGCGTCGGGCCGCAACGACCACTACAATCGCATCGCCTGACGGTCCCATATTCAGCGTCCCGGCCACGACCGGCTTTCCTTCGCGCATGCTGATATCCGTGCGCAACCCGATCGGCTCGTAGTTAACAGCCGGCAAAACCATTCCGCTGGTTGACGCGGTGGTCGCGTTGGCGGGAGCCGTCACGATCGGCACGCGCGAACCAAATCTAAAGTCGTTCATCCGGACAACCTCCAACCCGCCCTGATCTGCCGAGAGTTTCACGAGGGCCGTGAACTGGCAAAAGCTTGGGTTTGTGGTCATCGGCGATGCGGGAACCAGAAACGGGCCACCCACCCAACTAACATCAAGCCGGCCGCCGTTCCGCACGCGATTCACAAATGTGCCCGCCAGGCTGTAATGCTTGAACGTGAGCGACTCGTGGAGTCCCTTCATCACAGAATCGAGAGCGATGGGTATTCTTCCGTCCTCGGTTTCCCGGTTCGTGGCCAGGATGAGATAAAGCTGGGTGTCGAGATTTGTCTCGTCATCGCGCGATTGCGATGACCGGGCCGGTTGATTTGACTCCTGACTGAAAGCGATCGGCGCCGTCGAGCTGAGCACAACGCAACAGGCCGCAAAAAAGATCATACGAAGTCCATTAGTGAAGATCATCACTCGATTCTCCTTTAGTGATTTGAAATGTAGCGATTGCTCGCGGGTAGGAGAGTGGCTCGTCCGGTTGATGACACGCTGCCTGAGAATTAAAGTTCCAAACAAAGATACAGAACCGCTCGCGGTCCGCCCAACATGTCATTTACACGGAGAGCAGGAAGAGCGATCCACGAAACCACACGAAATAACTCGAAACACGATCTTCATAGTGTTACTGTGGTTTAGTGGATCATAGGCCAGCTTTCCAAGTCGCCTCTCAGGACGTTCGTTGAATGACGGGAGCGGGTCGCTACCGCCCCCGGTTCTGTAACGGCAGCCTCAACTCAAAGCGCGCACCCTTGCCATTCTGCGATTGAACCAGCCGGGCGGTGCCACCCGCTTCTTCCATGCGCTTGCGCACGATGGCAAGACCCAAACCCGTGCCGCGCTGCCGGGTGGTAAAGAATGGCTCCCAAATCTTCTCCTGCGTCGCGACGTTGATGCCGGGGCCGCTGTCAGAAACCGCAAAGACCATTTCATCTTTGTCGAGAAAGGATTCTATCGTCACTGTGCCGCCGCCCGGAGTAGATTGCAGGGCATTGAGGATAAGATTTGACAGCGCGTCGCGAATCGCGGCTGTCTGCACCCCGTCCAACTGTGACTTTGCTTCGACGTGACATTTAAGTGTGATATTGCGATCGCCCGCCTCAGCCCGAAACAGACTATTTACGCTCCGCAATAACTCATCGGCGCGAGCGGGTGGGGCCGCGGGCGGCTGCTGGCTCGCGAAACTGAGCAGCTGCGTCACGCTCTTACTGAGACGATCGGTCTCTCCCACGATCAAACTCAGATCGCGAGCGTGCTGGCTGTTGAGCGCTTCATCCTCGCTCATTACCTGAGCGATCGACTTAATCGCTGACAGCGGGTTCTTCACCTCGTGAGCAACCGTGGCCGCCATCTGACCGAGGGCAGCGAGCTGCTCACCGGCGGCCACTTTTCGCTCCAACCGCAGATTCTCTTCCGCCAGCCGGCAATCTTCGATGGCGATCGCCACCTGGCCTGCCAGCACTTCCAGCACGGCACGCACGTCCGGCGTCATCGCGTTGGGTGAAGCCTCAACCAAAAGGAGTCCGGCGTCTCGATCCTCCCGACGCAGCACATAAGCGATACTGTACTTCTGCTCTCCGAAAAACACGCCGTCCTCCAGAGCGGACACACCGGTGGCGCGAGCTCTGCGCAACAGACTCTCTATCCAGCGAGACTCGTCAGAAATCACTGGCTGTGAATCATCGTGGCTCTGCCGCAAGGCGATCTTCACACGCCGCAGTGAAAGTGCGGTGGCGGTCTGTGACTCCATGACGGCCACCAGCTCGGGAAGCCGCCGGTATCGTCCCGCATGAGCTCCGACGTTGGCCACCACCTCGCGGTAGAGGGCCGTCTCTCGCTCGAAGAGCGCGCGAAATCGCATCTCCAACCAGCCACGCAAAGGAGCCGCCAGCAAAGTCAAAGCCAGAATCAAAACCGCTTCGATCACACCCGCGCGCAGGCCGTATCGCGAGTTCGCCCAGTCGCTAAGTCGCCGAATGCCGTAGAGGTAAACAGCGAGTACCACAGCCGCGAACGTCGCGACGATCAAACTCTCTTTAATGATCAGTTCGAGAAAGCGATAGCGATAGATGTAATAAGCGAGCAGTGCCGAAGGCAGCAGGGATCCCAGATTAGCAAAGGTCTGAAGATACTGACCCGCAACAGTGCCCTTGCCCAAACCGAGCCCCAGCGCGGCGAGGATCAAAACGGCAATTGCCATAAACGAGCCCGCCAGAGTGCGCAGAATGCGACGCTCGCTGGCCGAAGGCGCGCGGCGCGCGACCAACAGCTCCGTTGTCGCCACGACCGCCAGTGAGTAAACAATCCACGCAGCGAAAGGGAGAACCACCGGCGACAGCTTCACGATCATCGGCTGGTACGGTCCCAGCCAGAGGCGCGGCACAATGCCGATCAAGAACAGGCAGGGGATGTAGGAAAGATAAACTCGAATGCGCTCAGTTTTCGTCAGTGAGCGCGATTGGGCGCTGGCCCACAAATGTATGTGAACATGCAGCAGGAGCGAGTAGCAGAAGGTAATACTGATGACCGCGATCGAATCTGCGGCACGCAGGATATTAGCCGATCCCTCAATGCCGAGCCCGAGCAAGCTGCGCAGGGTGATAATCAGGTTACTCGCGTGCCAGCCGGCCATACACCAGCCGAGGGCCAGAAGCAGACGCTGAATAGGCACCATTCCCAGACGCTGCTTGAGGAGTAGATAACCCATCCACAACGGCAGCACCGCACCAAGGCTGTACCCAATGAGTTGGAGAGCTTCGAGAAGGGTCACACCGAGAGGATATCAGGACTCAGTATAGAAGCGAGAGCGATAGTCTTTCCGGTAGTTTTGTGGATGGAAATTCTTTGCGCCTCCTCTGCATACTCGGCGTCTTCTGGTGAGTGTTTTTCTCAGCAGTTCACCGGAGGCGCAAAGCCCGCGGAGATTTCGCAGACAGAGCCGAAGCACGATCCTGTTACCTTACCGGCCGAAAAATCCGGGATCCATTAAATACCAGTTAATCAATCCTGCGAACATCCCAATGCCCGTAACCACTATCACGATAATCTTTTCTTTAGTCGTGGTGGGCTTTCCAGCCATCGAGGGAAATATCATTATGAACAAACCGCCGACGCCTATGACGGGGCTAAACGCCGCCAGTTTCATCGAGTAACGGCCTTCAGTTTGTAGTTGATACCAGCCGAGACAGATCAAGCCTATTGAGAGAAGGATCAGTACGAAGCCAAGGAGGCGCGCTTTGATATGACGCATATCGATTCTTAACAGACTGACTGTGATCCTGCTTGGAGGGCCGAAACTTATTAACGCTTAGTAAGCCGGCACTTGTCCCGGCCTGATTGAAGTGCCGCAACCCAGTCGGCGGAGCCGACGACATATCGCTAGCCCACAGCATCAGCTGTGGGTGCAATGCTTCAGCCGCCCGCTACCGCAGGCGGTTCTGACATCTATTTGAGACCCCGTTCTTCCAGCAGCGGTTCGACGCTCGGATCGCGGCCACGGAAAGCTCGATAAATCGCCGCTGCATCTTCAGTCCCGCCGCGCGACAGAATCATTTCCCGATAACGCTGCCCGTTCGCCCTGGTCAGACCGCCGTGCTCCTTGAACCAGTAGAAAGCATCGTCATCGAGCACTTCACTCCAAAGGTAAGCGTAGTATCCGGCCGAGTACCCGCCATCCCAAATGTGCGAGAAGTAAGTCGTGTGATAACGCGGTGGCACCTGCGGTAGATCGATCTGAAAACGTTTCAGGGCCGATTTCTCGAAAGCATTAGCATCTTGCGGGGCAGCCTCCGCCGGCAGCGCGTGCCATGCCATATCGAGCAGGGCCGCAGCCAGATACTCCGTTGTCTTATAGCCCTGATTGAATTTCTGTGACTTCTTAATCTTGTCCACCAACGGCTGCGGCATCGGCTGGCCGGTCTGATAATGCTTCGCATAGTTGGCGAACACGGCCGGGTCGAGAGCCCAGTGTTCGTTGAACTGCGATGGAAACTCGACAAAGTCGCGGGGCACATTCCCCAGCGTTGGGTAATGGATGTGCGAGAACATCCCATGCAGAGCGTGGCCGAACTCATGAAACATCGTCGTCACGTCATCAAAGCTCAGCAGCGCCGACTGCCCTGGCGCAGGCTTCGAAAAGTTGGCGACGTTGACGATTACCGGCTTGGTGCCCATGAGAGTGTTCTGGTCGACAAAACTGTCGTCCCACGCGCCGCCGCTTTTGTTCGATCTTTGAAAGTAGTCGGCGTAAAAGAGCGCCAAAGGCTTACCATCGACATCGAACACTTCGAACACGCGCACATCAGGTTGATAGACCGGCAGATCCTTACGTTCTTTCAACGTGATGCCATAGAGCTTGTTAGCGGCGAAGAAGACGCCGTCGTGCAGCACGTGTTCGAGCTCGAAGTAAGGCTTCACCTGCGACTCGTCGAGATCGTACTCGGCCTTGCGCACTTTTTCTGCGTAAAACTCCCAATCGGCAGGTCCAAGTTTAAAGCCACCCTTCTGGTCGTCGATCAACTTTTGCATCCGGGCCGCTTCGCCGCGGGCTTTAGCGGTCGCCGCCGGCACCATGTCTGTCATTAGCTTCTCAGCGATTGCCGGCGTCTTGGCCATTTGGTCGTCGAGCACAAAGGTCGCATAATCCGGATAACCCAGAAGCTTTGCCCGCTGAGCGCGGAGCTGGGCCAGCCGGACAACAATCGCCTTCGTCTCGTTTGGTCCGCCATGATTGCCACGAAGCACCGAGGCTTGAAAAAGTCGCTCGCGCACGGCCCGATTCGTGAGTGAAGAAATGGCGGGCTGTTGCGTTGTGTTCTGTAACTCGAGCACCCACCTACCGGCGAGGCCGCGCGCTTTGGCCGCTTCCGCGGCGGCGGCGATTTCACTTTCGCTTAAGCCGTTGAGGTCAGTCTTTTTGTCGATGACCAGAGCGGAATTGTTAGTCTCGGCCAGTACATCTTCCTCGAACTGCGTCGTCAGCTTTGCCTCTTCCTGATTGAGACCGCGCAGTGTGGCCTTGTCGGCCTCTGAAAGGTTTGCACCGGCGCGGACAAACGTTTTGTAATAACGCTCGATAAGAAAACGTGATTCACGATCGAGTTTGAGAGCGTCCCGCCGGTCGTAAATTGCCTTCACTCGCGTGAACAGTTTGGCGTTGAGATAGATCGCATCTGAGTGCGCCGCCAACTTTGGGGCTTCCTCCGATTTTATTTTCTGGATCGCATCGTTGGTATTTGATTGGCTGAGATTGGAGAAGACCTTAGTGACTCGAGTCAATAAGCCGCCTGAACGCTCCATGGCTTCCAGGGTATTTGCGAATGTCGGAGGCCGTGGGTTATTGGCGATCGCCTCGATCTCCGCCAGTTGTCCCTTCATTCCCGCTTCGATCGCCGGTGTGTAGTCGCTGTCCTTAATCTTATCGAATGGTGGCGCATGAAACGGCAGAGTGCTTTCTTCAAAGAACGGATTCACCGCGGGCGCAGTTGCGGCCGGCCGCGGTGCATATTGAATAACGAGGAGACACAAAGCGACGACTGCGACGATTTTAATTGTTCGATCAAATCTCATAAGCATTTAACTCCCTGAAAGAGATAACGATCTCTCAACTTCGATGCGACTAGCTACAACGTCCAGTCGTACAACTCGAGTCCACGAAGACGGCTCCGATCCGACTTGTTTGGTGGTAACGGACGCCAACGACGCCCGATACAGAACCCGGAGCGCTAGCGACGGGATCCAGCCATCCAACTCAGTGTGTCGAACAAAGCAGCGCCCGCTCGAATGCTGCCAACATCGATCGTTTGGGAGCGTCGATCATCATGCCTGTTGAGTGTCGGTCCCGGTCGCTACCGCTCCCGGTTCTGTACCGAGTCGCAACCAAACGGTTTGAGGCGCGCCCCAAGTATAGCGCGCGATCGAAACGCTCGAGTTGGAATTCCAAGTCAACCAGTTGGTGTAGCCAACGAAATATCTGTAGCCCACAGCGCAAGCTGTGGGGCAAGGTCGCTCTGTCGAAACCAGAACCCCGGAGGGGCGACATAGATTTATTTGCGACAATCGATGCTTGCGAATTATGTCGCTTGCTCAGCGAGCTTCGTTTCGATTCGTGCGTGGACCCACAGCTTACGCTGTGGGCTACTGATATGCCGCCTGCAAATGCGGGCTTTTTCAAACATCCGAAGCATCGGACGAATTCGTCACCTACTGCCCCGACGTGCTCAACGTAATCTCAGTCCTTCTATTCTTCGCGCGAGAGGCGACGGTTGTATTCGGAGCGACCGGGTTGGCTCCGCCCAGACCGCTGGCCTGGATTCGCGTCACGTCAACACCCGCTGCAGCAAATCGCTCTGACAACGCTCTGGCCCGATCCTGTGTCAGTTGTTGCAGACCGCCTTCCTCGCCTCGATTGTCGGTGAATGACTCAATCGAGATCTGATAATCCGGGTTGTTCGCGAGTAAGGCACCGATCTGATCGAGCTTAGCGGCTGCGGCTGCAACCAAGTTAGTCGAACGCGGACCGGCCCAAATAGATTCAGCCAGAACCAGCGTCATGCCGCGGCTGCCATCGCGCAAAGCGCCGAAACGGGCCAGCGCCTGTTTCAGCGTTTCCATAGCTGTGCGCTGATCCGCCGCTCGTTTCTCGTTTGTGCGGCGCGCGTCCTCGGCCTGCTTCTCGCCTTCCAGCCGCGCCAACCTGACCTTTGCATCCTCAGAATCAGCGCGTACGGTTTGAATTTCTTCGCGCAGCCTCGCGATCTCAGTTCGCGCATCACGCAATTGCTCAGTGGCGCTTAGCGCGTCGCGTTCGGCGAGTTCACGCGCGTGACGCTCAGTGTCCAACTCGGCCTTCAAACGCGAGTTTTCCTGGTTGGCGGTCGCAGTATCATTCTCGGCGTTGCGTACCGCGAGATCGCGCCGTTCAATTTCTTCACGCCGCTCACGCGAGGCCCGCCTGGCAAGGGCCATCTCTTCCGCCTTGGCCCCGGTGCTGATGGCTTGCCGCGCCAGAATATCGATCTCTCGATCAGGTTGCCTCATCCGCAGAGCGCTTTCAGCCTGCTGCAGGTCGGCTTCGGCCCTGCGCAATTCGTCAGGAGCGTCGCGGTCGGCGCCGGCATAGCGCGCCAGATTCAACGCTTGCCGCGCACCCAGCAACGCCACCGGAATATCGCGAAAGTCCGACTCGGCGATCTGAGGCACATTCGAATCGCGGAAATAGTCGCTGCTGTTGCCGATGTATTGGATCTTAGAAGTCTCAAGTTGGGCATCGCGGATCATGGCCGGCGCCAGGTTTTCCATCACCACCATGCGGCTGGGTGAATGGACCAGGAAGTGTGGCTCAGCAGTGACGACCAGAGCGAACGTCTGTAAGGGAGTGGTCACATCGATCTTCGAATCAATAAGGCCGCTACCGCTGCGCTTTATCTCGCCAAGATTATCGACGTGGCCATCGGGCGATATGGCCCAGAGCACGTACGTGGTGTAGACGCCGCCTAGTTCGTAAGCGCGCGGAAGATTGTCGATGTGCAGTTCAACCCGGGTGCCACGCCGGCCCTGCCGTCTTACCTTTGCCGAGCCCTTTAGACGCGGAAGACGGACCGTGCCGTGAAATGGGACGTCGATCGTTTGATCCAGCGGGTAGGTGATCGCGATCGTGGTGCGCCGGGCGTCATTCTGGGCGGAGCCCACGATGGCGAAGACCAGCACGCCAAAGCACGCGAACGCGATTAGTGATTTAAGAGATCGGTTCATGGACAAACTCCCCGCAAACTTTGAAATAACATTCGGACCTCCACTGCCGGTCAGATTTCATTGATGCCAAAGACGCGATCATTGTTGCCGAAGGGGGCAAAACTGGCAAGTTATGACAGTTTCGACGCGGTCCGCGCATCTTTAGCAGATTGCGTGGGCCGAACACCGGTGAACTTGAGCTGGGCTCCGTAACCGTCTAATCTGGTCTGTAATCAAAACTAAGTCCTTGTTGGTATCATTCAAATTATGATCAAAGCCAGGTCGTCGCTCGGAGTCTTCATCCTGTTAACCCTTGTCATAACCTTTGTCGGATCATCGTGCCGGCCCCGGCATTCGGCTAACGAGAAGCGTTACCCGATCAAAGGAAAAGTGATAGCCGTTGACATGACGGACCGCACAGTCACGATCGCCCACGAGGACATCACCGGCTATATGCCGGCGATGACTATGCCGTTCAAGATCAAGAACGACGCTGATCTGGTGATGGTGAAACCCGGTGATCAGGTGACCGGAGCGTTGGTAATCGAAGATTTGGCTTCATGGGTCGAGATCTCTGCGATCATAGAAGGAGCGCCTCCGGTTTCACAGAACGTGGATGTTCCGGGCGAACCAAGGCCCGGAACCGAGGTTCCTGACTTTGGTCTCGTCAACCAGGACGGTAAACGAATTCATTTGTCTCAATACCGGGGCAAGACACTCCTTTTGACCTTCGTTTACACACGCTGTCAACAACCGGACCAATGCACATTGATGAGCAACAATTTCGCCGCCATCGACCAGGCTCTGCAGAAGCAGCCAGAGACTTACGACAAGACTCACTTGCTGACCATCAGCTTCGATCCGGACTATGACACGCCTAAAGTACTCCGCAGTTATGGGGCTTCCCACTCTGGCCGCTATTCAGATGAAACCTTTCAACATTGGGAGTTTGCTTCCGGCACCAAGGACGAAGTGAAGGGCGTCGCACAGTTTTTCGGGCTCCGTTATTATCACGACACCGAGTCGAGCGAAGAACAGGTCATACACTCGATGCGGACCGCAATCGTGGGCGCCGATGGAAGAGTATTTAAGTTGTATCGCGGCAACGAGTGGAAACCTGATGAGGTTCTTGGAGAGCTCAGAAGCCTCACCTCTACCCAGGTATCAGCAGCCGCGAGTCCGAAATAATAGTTCGAGAAATCGATTTCCCTTCTACGTAACGCCCAGCCGCTTATCGTGAAGTGAAATGTCTCCCCGAACGTCGTAAAGATCACGTATGAAGAGCGTGAATTTCTCATCCAGCTTTTTAAGTTGAGCTTGCACGGCCTCCCAGATGGGCCGCGTTTCTTTAAGCTGACTATCGACTCTTTCTTCCAGTGACGACAAACGTTGATCCAAGGCTGCAATGTTCTTCGCCATGGCAACCTGCTGAGTACGGATTTCGGCAACTTCGCTGCGGAGCGCAGTAAGTTGAGACAACACGAGTTGCTCGAAAGGACTCGCTCCCGGCAACTCTTTTGTGGGATCTTCGTTCACAGTGACCTCATCCTAGCAGGTTACCGGAATATTTCTCCTAGCAGGTTACCGGAATATTTCAATGTAACTAACTTTGCAAGGAGAACTCTTAACCCTTGAGTTTCTTGATCTCTTCGGTGAGCACGGGGAGGGCTTCAAACAAGTCACCCACAATCCCGTAATCAGCGATATCAAAGATAGGAGCCTCAGGGTCCTTGTTGATGGCAACGATCGTGTGCGAGTTCTTCATGCCCACCAAGTGCTGAATTGCGCCGGAAATCCCGAGGGCGATATACAGTTTTGGTGCGACAGTCTGTCCCGACGATCCGATCTGACGATCGATGGGCAGCCATTCGGCGTCGCAGATCGGACGCGACGCCGCCAGGTCTCCACCCAAAACTTCGGCGAGCTTCTCGGCCAAAGCGATATTGTCTTTACTCTTTATACCGCGGCCAACAGCAACGATAATATCTGCTTTACTCAAGTCGACCGCCTGCTTTACTTCCTGAAACGGCGCTTCCGGTTTCATGCGAGCTGCACCAACATCGACGGACATTTCCTCGACTGACGTACCGCTTCCCTTCACTGCATCATCCGCGCGGAAGGCGCCTGACTGAAACGTGATAAACATAGGCGTTTCGGCATCGGAGACCACATCGGCGTCGAGCTTGCCAAGGAAGATACGGCGCGTAAACGTCACCTTGGTGTCTGCGATATTCATGCGAATGCAGTCGCTAATAAGTCCTTTACCAAAACGCGCCGTCAGCTTCGGAGCAAAGTCCCGCACCAGATAGGTGTGCGACATGACGACGTACTGCGGATCCGCAGTGCGCACGACGTGCTCCATAGCCGAGGCGTAGGCATCTGGAGTGTATTCGGCGAGTTGCGAATGATCGACATAAATCACTTTCGCCAGGTCATAGCCAGCTATGTCCCGGGCCAGCGATTGAACGCCTGAGCCGAGCACAACCGCTGTTACGTCTGCGCCGGTTGTGCCGCCGAGTTCCTGGCCAGATGCGATTGCTTCCAGGGAGATCTTATTCAACACCCCTGCTTTGTGTTCGATGAAAACCAGTACGCCTTGACTCATGATTGATTTAACTCACAGACTCGAAGGTTACCCTTAATTATTTCTAACTTTCTTCTTCTGGCTTCCCTTTCCGCCCAGGTAACCACGATCAGCACCGCAAGGTTCAGTGCCAAGGGTAATGTAAGGGTAACGAGTTTGTGAACCGATCCCCACCCCCACGCCTCCATGACCAGCCAGGACTTCTTAGAAGAGATAGTTAGGCCAAATAGCACGAAGACCCCGAGTATACCCAGATACCAGTTGAATCCTGGAAGTAATCCAGAATTCGCGAGGAAACGTCCAAAAAAAGATATTCCTTGATTACGATCGACATTGAGGCGAGTATTTATTTTCTGTTCAAGACAAACCATGTGCAAACCGACTCCGTTGTCCATCGCATGAATAAAGCCGAGCCAAATCCCAAAAAAGAAAATGCCGTAAGGAATTGCAAAGGGTATCAGCGGGCTCGCGCTCGCGTATGCGAAAAGCGCCGCACTAATTGTGAAGAATACAGGCAGTAACCCGAAGCTCGTCTGCGAAATCGTGGTTGAGTAAACTGCTATGTGATCATACTCGTGGAAGAGACCTTCGAGAACTAAATCCCTTTCCCGTTCCTGAGTCATTCGAACGCCATCATGAGTTGTGGGGTCATTTTCCATGGCATCAAATCACACGTGCTTCCGTCCGTAGTTTCTGGGCCAGTTCGACGGCGCCGGCTTTGGCGTCACCGCCGCCGAGGAATTGGGTCTGCTTGGACTTCTGCGGCAGATAGATCTTTTCAATCCGCTGATGCGACGGCCGGTTCACCATCTCAGCATTGGGCGCGACCTCCTTTATCT
>WNFS01000025.1_pt1 | contig 200560 bp, 165 predicted proteins | sample 5400141 | NCBI WGS metagenome assembly WNFS01 (sample SAMN13153358, study PRJNA577476) | soil metagenome | isolation source: 60 cm saprolite under Madrone tree | place: USA:California | collected 2016-06-14 | reverse complement strand
GATGGGAAACCTGACCTACACCGGATTTGGCGGGCTCTTCAACGACACAATCGCGGCATTGGATCGAACCGGCGCATTGAAAACGCGAGTGGTACAAGCTTCACCCGCGCTCTTGTCGGCGCAAAAAGATGTTTCGCGATTGATCACGAAATGGGACCCGGTGTTGGCGACTCGCATCGCCGCCGATAATCTTTTTCTGGATACTCCGGCTGATGTGCGCGCCGATCGCTTGCGCGTGCTGGCCTCAGAGCATGGCTCTTGCCGAACAGTCGGCGCCATCGAACCGGAGAATGCGTTGCGCGGGCATTGGCGAATGTCGTGTGAACGCGGTTGGCTCGACGTTAACATCACGCTGGCGCCGACAACGCCGCCGCGCGTGCAACTTTTGAACGTGCAATCGACGTTTCCGCCCGACGCTGAGATGACAAAAGCGGCGGCCACCATTGTGAGGCTGTTCGCAGGTTGGGATCAAAAAACTGTCGAAACGTTGGCCGCTCCGAGCCTGGATATCGAGAAGATGCGCCGTCAGATTGCGGCGATGTCGTCATGGGGAACCTGCAAGATAAGCGACACTGCGGGCGGAGACGGCAGTAGTAATAGTGCAATTCGGCTTATCTGCGAGCGCGGGACTGTGGCTGCGCGGTTGTCACTCGATCCGGCGACGCATCGTTTGACGACTCTGGATTTAGTGCCGACACGCGATCAGCGTTGTGTTCCGTAGGTCAGAACCGCCTGCGACAGCGGGCGGTTGATCTCGACAGTGTAGATATCAGAGTTAAACCCGCCCGCTACCGCAGGCGGTTCTGACAGCATGCGTGCAGAATCCAAGACCGCAATTTTCGCTGCGATAGCCGGCAACCTGGCCATCGCTGCAACCAAATTGGTGGCTGCCTTTTTTACCGGTAGCTCGGCGATGCTCTCAGAGGGAATCCATTCACTTGTCGACACTGGTAACGGCTGGCTGATGCTGCTCGGATTCCGGAAGAGCCAGCAACCGCCGGACGCCAATCACCCGTTCGGTCACGGTAAGGAACTCTACTTTTGGTCTTTGGTAGTAGCTATTTTGATCTTCGCGCTGGGCGGAGGCATGTCGGTCTACGAAGGAATCATGCATCTTTTTCATCCGCAGGTGCATTCCTCGATTTGGAATTATCTGGTGCTGGGTTTCGCGATCATCTTTGAAAGCGGTTCGTTCTATTTTGCTTATCGGGCGTTTCTCCAGGAGCTGGGCGGCCAGGGAGTCTTAGAGGCGATCAGAACCAGTAAAGACCCGACAACATTCACCATCCTCTTCGAAGACACCGCAGCGCTGCTTGGTTTGGCCGTCGCCTTCCTGGGAATATTCCTGGGGCATCAGCTCAACAATCCTTACCTGGACGGCGTGGCTTCGATCGTCATTGGTGCGATTCTGGCGGTAGTGGCCGTTTTCCTGGCGTACGAAAGCAAGGGTTTGCTGATCGGAGAAGGCGTCGATCCCAAAACCCTCGCCAGCATTCGCTCAATAGCCCGAAACGATCCCGCGGTTGCGGAGGTCAGAAAATCGCTCACCATGCACTTCAGTCCGAATGAAGTGCTGTTGACTTTGGAGCTGGGTTTCAAAAAGCATCTGACCGCGGAAAAGATCGCGGCCGCTGTGAATCGGCTGGAAAAGAAAATTCGAGATCAGCACCCGGAGATCAAACACATCTTCATCGAGGCAAAATCTCTGTACGAGGCTTCATAAGGAGCGCGGACATCCTGTCCGCTAGCGTGCGCAGCACGCTCAATCTCAGATAGCACTTTTGAAAAGTTGATTCGCGCTTCGCGCTCAGGCGGACAGGATGTCCGCGCTCCGCTTACTCGCCCTTCGCAAAAAACTCCTCGGCCGCTGCGTGAATCTCTTCGTCGGTCTTTTCCTTCAACTGCTGATTGATGCCCCATTCATGCCCGAACGGATCCAGGATCTTTCCGTAGCGTGCTCCCCAGAAAAGATCCTGCACCGGCATCAGGACGCGCCCGCCCGCAGCCACGGCCCGCTCGACTAAACCATCGGCGTCTTCGACCTCGATCGTAATTCGCACGCAAGTTCCCCCCAGCGTCTGTGGCGACTTGAGCGTGCCGCCCTCGTCCGTCCCAAACTGATCGCTGAGAAAAAACTTGTGACCGTCTAAAATGATCTCGCCGTGCATCAGGCGTTTACCATCCGGGGCCATCATTCGGTGACCTTCTTCAGCGCCAAACAGCTTTTTGTAGAAGTCGATCGCGGCGAGCCCGTCGGAAACGATCAAGTGGGGAATAAACTGATCTTCTCGCTTCATGGTGTGCTCCTTACGGACAGTCGTCAAAAGTTAATTGACGCGGACTATCTTACACCTGAGCGTCCGGTTCCAGCGCCGTTGCGTCACCTGCCGGATTTCGTCCGAAAGGACTGTAAACAGAATCCGTTGCGCGCTTGCCTGACTCTTAAGTTTTCTTAGTTTCGGAAACTTGCTCAAGTTGATCCACTCGATTCGGGTTGCATAATGCTCGCGCGATTTTAACGCTGGAAGTAAAGCCAGACCGCCGTGAACATCGGCGCGTACACTCGCCTGGTAACTCACGGTCGCTTGCAGTTCGCCTTCATAAGGAACCGCAACCGGGGCAATGTCTTCCACGCGGATGATGTCAAACCGATATCGATACCACCAAAAATCACGTCGGGACGAATTACGCAGAATTCCCAACACGTTGACCATGGCTCGCCCGCCATATTCGCTCGTGGAAACCGATCTGAGCTGCGCCTTGAGAGTGTCCCGCTGCTTTTCGTCGAGGACAATTTGTCCTGCGCCGATCTGGTCATCATGGCTCAGGGGACAATTGTCATCGCTTAGATACCGCCCTTCGGTTGCCATCTGGTACCTGGCCCGCACGCGCACTTGCTTATCAAAATAGAGGTCCGCGTTTCTTACCAGTTCGCAAAAGCCCACGATCGGAGTTGAGTCCCTTAATTTGTTGGTGACATCTGCATGATTAACAAGTGGGAGACCTTTGGCGCCAATCCGAAACGAGCCAGTGTTTGGCAGTAGCATCAGGAGGATCAAAACCGGAAGTATTTTCATCGCAAGCAAGCCCTCGAAAATGGATTTCGTTTAGTGTCGAACGGGCTTGAAAGCGAAATCTTGCGACTTAAGAGGTTAAATCAACGGTTTGGTTAGGAACCAGTTATTGGTCCGCGGTACGAATATCGTTCGCTTTGCTCTGCTGAATCAGGCGCCTGTGGCGTCTTTTAGCTTTGGTGACGCGATCAATCGCCACGCTTCCTGGATATGGAGGGTCAATGCTTTATCGCTGACTCTTCGAAGCTCGACTCCCACCCAGCCGGCCCCGCCAACATAAGGCGGTTTGTAATACTTCTTAGGCGAGGCTTCGATCAATGCCTGCTGGACACCGATGGGCGCGGGGACGACCACAGCGACATGACCATCGTTGTGATGATTATTAGAAAACATCGCGAATACTTTCTTGCCGACAAACCACGTAGGCTCGCCGTGCGAGATCTTTTCCCAGCTCTCAGGCAGCGCCAGACAGATGCGCCTCACACGTTCGATCTGCTCCTCATTTTCATTAGGCTTTCGTGTCTGCATTGTTGTTTTCATTGAAGGGCCTCTGGGGCTGTGTCAGCTCGGGCTTACTGTACAGACAGGGCTTTAGCATTTCAAATGTCTTGCTAGTGTTTGTAGTTTGGATTTTCTCTGCGCATCCGCTGCAACCTCTGCGTCTCTGCGGTGAATGTATTTGATTGTCTGTTCACCGCAGAGAGTGCGAGGTGGGGGGGGAGATTTCGCATGCGCTGCGGCGCAACGTCAAAGCCCCATACCTGTACCCTCATTGAATACTGGCCCGAATCCCGGGCGCGGTTGTAGGATTGCAGCATGAACAATCAGCCAACTGCTATCGCTGCGTTTCGCGCACTCCATGAATCAGGATGTTTTGTCCTGCCGAACCCCTGGGACGCAGGCTCGGCTCTGTATCTTCGGCATCTTGGTTTCAAGGCGCTCGCGACTACCTCCGCGGGTTTCGCCTTTACCCAAGGTCTGCCTGATTCGGTTTCAGCGGTTACTCGCGACCGGATGCTCGCGCACATCCGCGAAGTTGTCTCAGCCACTCCGCTGCCGGTGAACGCGGACTTTCAAAACGGGTATGCCGGCGAGCCCGAAGGCGTCGCGGCAAGCGTCACGGCTTGTATCGCCACAGGGGTCGCCGGCCTGTCGATCGAGGATGCGACCGGTGATAGCTCAGCGCCGCTTTTCGATTTTGATTTGGCGGTCGAGCGCATCAAGGCTGCGCGCGCGGCCATTGATACTTCGGGTATGCCGGTCGTGTTAACGGCGCGTTGTGAAGCCTACCTGGTCGGCCAACCTGATCCGGCTCGCATGGCCCGCGAGCGATTAGTCGCCTTTGGCAAAGCTGGAGCAGATTGTCTGTTTGCTCCCGGCGTGCGTGAAATTAATGAGATCGAGTCGTTGGTAAAGGCGGTCTCGCCAAAACCCGTGAATGTGTTGGTCTCCGCGCCGAATCCGGATCTGACGGTTGCTCGGCTCGCCGATCTGGGCGTGCGTCGGATCTCAGTCGGCTCGGCGCTGGCGCGGTCCGCGTGGGGCGCCTTCATCCGCGCGGCGCGAGATATCAAGGACACTGGCTCGTTCGATGGGCTGTCTGGCGCGGCTTCGTTTAGCGAGATCAATGATGTAATGATTCGCGGGTGATCCATTAAGCACCTATAGGCGATCACTATTCTCGGCGCAGCCGACGGAATCTCAGTAGCCCACAGCGTAAGCTGTGGCTCTACGCGCGATAAATCAACCGAGCTCCGGAGGAGCGACATAATTTTCGTGGGTACGCCGGGCGGTCTTTGTGTCGGCCGCTACGGGGGCTCAAATTCCCTTATCATGATCGCCTACCCACAGCTGGCGCTGTGGGCTACTGATATATCGTCGGCTGCACCGACTCGTCGCAGTTAAGGTTGGGCGTTCTTCCGGGCCACAGCTTCACCCCATGCTGCGGCAAAGATGGCTCCAGGAAATGCGGCGAGTCTCTGCCAGGCTACCAGCATTTCGCTAATATCTCCCGTAGTCGCCCAGCCACGACTCGTAAACGCTTCGCCCCAACCTTCAACCAACAGCCCGGCTGACACGTGGGCGAAAACACCGACGGCTTTAGGATCTGCGAAAGATTCATAGACGGCAGTGAACTCGAGATCGCCGAAGCCGGCTTCAAGCAGCAGCGCGCCAAGCTTGCGCCCGCCTTCAGGATCATGTCCGTTCTCTCGCCGCAAGCGCAGGTAGAGCTCACCATATTTTTCGATCGCCGGGTCAGCCGGGTAGACGAGATCTCCGCCATGATCGAATTCCTTTAAGCCAATCAAGCCGCCAGGTTTCAACACGCGATAGGCTTCACGCACCCCGCGAATTGGTTCACGCAGATTGCCGAGAACGGCCGAGATAAATACCGCATCGAACGTCGCGTCGGCGAAGGGAAGTGCGTAGAGATTCGCGGCTTCAAAACGAGCGTTGGGGACCTTGCGTTTGACGGCATTCTCACGGGCCAGGGCTACGTGGGTGTCCTCAATCTCAGTTCCCACTACCTGTCCTGGCGCGACTAACTCTGCAAAGCCGAGCGTGATCGTGCCGGGACCACAGCCGCAATCCAACAGACTCATTCCGGATTTGAGATGCGGCAGAAAAAACGCCGCGTGGCTTTGCGCAGTGCGCTCAGACATGATTGCGGTTGCGGCTGGGCCATAGCCCATCGTGTAGTGTTCGCGGTCTTTAGTCATAAAGTTTGCTCGGAACCATTCCACAAGTAGCCGCGTTTACGATGATTGCCCGAAGGGTACTAAACAGCCGTCTAACGGCTGGGCACAAGCTTGGCCTTATCGTCTCGCCGCGCAAATCAACGCTTGCATTCTGGCCCGCACGGGCGCAACTCCATACTTCGCAGCGATCGCGGCCGCGAGAGCTGCTTCAATATCCGGGACGCTGGCTTCGTTATGCTCTCTAATCGCGGTAATGATCGGGTTGCCGTGGACCAGACCTTTCGCAACGTCTTGCGCTGAAGCGGCCATCGCTGCGAGCGGAAGCGGCGTCAACTGAATATCGCGGAATCCTGCGGCAGACAAAAGGGATCTGATCGTTGCGGGGTCATGGAAAGAGAAAGGAATCTGGTAGAAATCCGGCGGATTGTCTAAGAAGAATTTGCCAATGACCTCATGGGCGGTGTGCGGCAGATCGTTTTGCTCAATCGCGTCCCACACATTGAATAAAAAAGTTCCTCCTGACTTCAAGACCCGATACGTTTCGCTTACCGCTTGTTTCTTGTCGGGGAAAAACATTAAGCCAAATTGACAAACAACTGCGTCGAACGATTGGTCGGCAAAGGGCAACTCGGTCGCGTCGGCCTGCTTCCATTCGACAGACGTTTCAGAGCCGAACTTGTCGCGTCCATAGTTAAACATCGCTTCATTCAAATCCGTTGCTACTATTTTTACCCGCGAGCTCCGCGTTTCGAACAGCTGTCTCGTGACGATCCCGGTGCCACACGCGAGTTCTAAAACCGACGCGTCATCTGAAATATTAAGACGCGCCACGAGATCCTTTGCGTAAGGCTCAAACAAAACGGGGCCGAGATAGCGGTCATAATTCTCGGGAATCGATCCGGTGAAAGCTGCGTTTGGTTCCGGCATTTCCTGGTCAACCCTCCAATGTTCTGATGTTCCTTCTTCGATCTCAACGGCGAACGAAAGAAGACTGAATTATCCGTCTGGCGAGGCCAGCACGCTTGCCTCGCTAATCTCGTCGCCAGGCGATGCCGCGGTCATTTGCAGTGCGATAATGATTTTTCGTCCTTCCTCCCTTAGTCTCGGCAAACGCAGCGCGAACAAGCCTCCGCCTATGATGCAGACGACGCCTCCCAGCATTACGGTGCGCGGCGCGCCAAAACGCTGTGCCAGTGATCCCGCGATCAAAGCGCCGATGGGCGCCATGCCCATGTACATCATTGAATAGACGGCCATCACACGGCCACGCAGGTTGTCGGGCACCATCGCCTGGATCAGGGTGTTGGAAGCGGCCATCTCGATCATCATCGCGTAACCTACCGGCACAAGCAGCACGGCTGAGAGCCAGAAGGAGCGCGACAGCCCAAACAAAATAAGACTGGCGCCAAACCCACTCGTTGCCATGGCAACCCACATCCCGAGTCCACGCAGTTGCCTGCGCACTGCCAGACTGAAGGCCGCAGCGAGCGCGCCCACGCCCGAAGCGCCCATCAACAAACCAAGTGCGCTGGCGCCATGATGCAGAATCTGATCTGAAAAGATCGGCATCAGCACAGCATACGGCGCGCCAAACAAACTGACAGCACCCAGCAATAAGAGCAACGCTCGCACCGGACGGGCGCGGATCACGAACGCAAAACCTTCGACGACGTCTTTCAGTGGCGAGCCGGGCAGGGTTACTTTGCGGTGGGGAGTTATTTCCATCAGCAACAGCCCACCGATCACGGCTACATAGCTGATGCCGTTGACGAGGAAACACCAGCCTTCGCCAACCGCGGCGACCAGCAAACCTGCGATTGCCGGTCCGACAATGCGCGCACCATTGACCATCGATGAATTGAGCGCGATGGCGTTCATCAGATCGTCCCGGCCCACCATGTCCACCACAAAAGCGGATTGTGCCGGGACGTAGAACGCGTAGTTAATGCCCAACAGTGCCGCGAGCACGAACAGATGCCAAACCTGAATCCGGCCACTCAACGTCAGTGCGGCCAGGACAAACGCCAGCAGCATGGACACGATCTGAGTTATGAGCAGGATGCGGTGGCGGGAACTTCGGTCTGCCGCCGCGCCGCCCAAAGGCGATAGCAGAAAAACCGGAATCAGATTCGCGAAGTTAACAAAGCCGAGCAGCGCAGCCGAGCCGGTGAGACGGTACACCAGCCAGCTCTGGGCTACCGACTGCATCCACGTGCCGCAAATCGAAATCAGTTGCCCGCCAAAAAACAACTGATAATTTCGATGCCGAAACGCCCTGACTGAGGCCGGCAGTTTTGACTCGGACACAATTCTCTCCAGCGCGCGTTAAGTGTTTTCTCTTATCCTACACGTGGTGGGAGCCTTGGTCGAACTTGAGTGCAATTGATGAATTACTTTTCGCACTGACCCCTCGACAAAACATCTTCATCGGAAGAGAACGAGAAGGCTCATCGTAGGGTTCACACACACATCAGTCAGGTCTGAGCATTGGTCGCATGGCCGCCGCTAGTCTCAAAGCGGGATTCGTCGCGTCTACGGTGAATCCGTCCTCGATACCCCAAATCACTGACAAAACAGCCTGTGCGAATCCCCACGCCAGGGTCCGTTCGTAATCCAGCTCTAGTCTGGTTGTAAACCGTTCGAGACGTCTTTCGATTGTGGGGCGCGAGAGAAAGAGATCAGGTCGCTCAACAGGATTGCGAAGCGTCGCGCCAATTTCATATTCGATTTCGCCGAAGACGCCCTTGGGATCGATCGCCAACCAGCCACGATCTGAGTCGAACAGCACGTTGTTGTGTTGCAGATCGCCGTGAAGCAAGATCGGCCGCCGTTGCGACGCGCATAGGTCCAGGTAAACTCGTTGACCTGCCGTAACCAGATCCATCGGAATTTGATCATCGCCAGTGGTGATATAGCGATCGAAACCTTTGGCCCAATCGTGGACTGTTGGCCAATGCTGAAACGTCGTACGCCGGTTCGGCGACTCGCGCTCAGATGCTGAGAGCTCGACTGAAGACATTGATGATTCGAATGAAGACAGCTGCTGAATGACATCGGCGAGAATGTCTGTCGCGTCCTCGTCGCGACCATGCAAAGAGAGATCGACCAGCGAATTGCCGGGCCTTAGTCGTTGTAATAGCGCCGCGCCCGGCGCGTGCGCAAAGATTCGCACGAAACGCCCCCCATTAAATGCCGCCAGGACTTCCCCTGAGTGCCATTCGTCACCCGGGTGCTTGACCATCTTCAGCACCACATCGTGGTTGTCGCGACTCCCGGCCCTATCCACCTCACGAGTCCCAAAGGCAATCACAGAGCTTTGCGTTTCGAAAGTTTCTTCGATAATCACGCGCCACTCGCGCGCGTGCTGTTGGAGTCGATGAAGCAGAGTTGGTTCGATTAAGGTCACAACCGCCTTGGAGAGTTTCAGCCCCCGCCAGTCGCCCGGGCGCGCTCGAATTTCATTCTTCGGTTCTTTTGATCGAAGGTGACGGCGAACTCACGCAGGACTTTGAAGCCAACGTTTGTATCCCTCAAGGCGGGAAACGTAATTGTCGGCTGAGGATAGTCAAAGCGACCAATGTGAATCGTGGCTCTCAGTTGCGCCTGCTTGAGTTCGATTTGATTACTGACTGAACGAGCTCCGCCGATCGTTATGGGCTGCGACATCAATTGGAGTTGTTCTACGAGTTCCTGAGGAAGAATGAAACCCGCCACAAAGTTGCCTGAGTCGACGTGCGCTCTGACTCTGATTTTTCCAATTGCGACTTCGATCACCGGCCGGCGATGTTCGATCTCAAAGCTCAAAATATCGGCGCCGTTTGCTACCGGTAAGGCACCGCGCGCAAGTCTGACTTGCATGGCAGGATAATCAAGCGTTAATAGGTAGTCGGTGAACAAAGCGAAACCCAGTATTCCATCCACGTTCGGATAGTCTCGGGTAATCCGTTGCGGCCGAATCACGGCCGTCACATTTCGAAATTCTGCGCCGCCAAATGCGATTGTATCTAGTCGGGCGGTTTCCACCTCTCGGTCATTTTGTCCCGATGGATCGCCAGTCAGTACTTTGCCGTTTGGCACTAGTTTGAGTTGCGTGGCCACCGACGTATCGATATCGGCCTGCATGCCCGCGCCGGTGTCGATGGTAAATGCGAAGGGTCCCTGGCCGTTAATCTTTACTTCAATCACCGGCATTAGCCCGCGAAATTGCATTGGAGCGACGGCCACAGATGAATTCTGTGCAGAAACGGACGCGGCCCAAACAACGAGCAGGAATATCGAGAAGATGACGATTCTTACGTTGCGCATAACCAGTTCACTGCCATCATAGCCCGCTTTAGCTGGCGACAGAGATGGGAGGATTCTACCGACGATGAATTCCTATCGATGGGCGTCTCCTGTGATGACGAATAACCAAAATGCGCGCCCGATCTTCAACAATGCGAAAAAGAAAATGGTAGGGAAACCTTTCCAGGTTCACCCGTCTGAGATCGTGCTTGCGAATACCGAAGGATTCGGGATGATCGGCTGCCTTTTGGAAGAACAGCCTTAACTCGGCATAGAACTCGTCGGCGAGCTGCGGTCCGGCGACATCTTCGTAGTAATCCATGATGCGCGAGATGTCGGAAGCACCTTGCCAGTGAAACTCCAAACGCATCAGCTACGCCGGCGCAGGATGTGAGAATGCAACCGTGGCAGAGAAATAGCCTGATTGGGATCGGCCTCCATCTCCGTGTCACGCCTAAGCGCCTCAGCCACGCCTTCATCTTCGTCGGATAAGATGCCCGGTAGAGACTCAAGAAGGTTCGCGGCGAGAGCCGCTCGTTCCTGCTCTGATAAGTCGAGTGCCAACTTCTCTATTTCGATGACGGTAGCCATGTGTGAAGAATACCTCTGCGAAGGGTAAGCGAGCAACATTTCCACGCTTCTGTCTCTGGCGAAACCGACGGGAACCGTGACTCAACGAGCGCCGTAGGCGCGACATATCGGTAGCCCCGGGTGAGCGAGCCGAAGCGAGCGTAACCCGGGGATCACAACCCCAAAAGAACCAAAGCCCGCTTTAGCGTGCGACAGATATCATCCCAATCGCTGACGCCAGTAGCCAGGCCGCCGACTAAAGTGCATCACTGCGTAAATTGAAACACGACCTCGTTCCGGCTCCCAACGATAATAAATTGAATAAGGAAATCTCGTTAGCAGGCAACGACGAATCAGCGGATCTTCGATTACTGCCCATCTCGTGGGAGAAGTAAGCAACGTCTGAATTGCGGCTTCGACTTCTGCAATGAAAGCCGCGGCAACGAGAGGCGAAGCGTGATCGAGGTAATACTGCGTGGCGGCGAGATATTCTTCGGCTGCGTCGGAATGAAAGCCGTAGGTAGCCATGCGTTAGCTCGATGGCAGATGGTGTGCGAGGAGATTTCGTACTCGGGCCAGGGCTTCGTCGCCAGGAATCAATTCGACCTCTCCCGACTCAACCTGCGCAATGCGCCGTCGTACCTCCGCGAGTTGAGCTTCGGTAATCTCAGGAGAGATATCCTGCGCCAAACTTTCAACTAATCGCTCGGTGAGTTCAGCGCGAGCCTCCGGCGGCAAAGCCATCGCGTCACGAAAGATTTCTTCTGATGTGGCCATGAGGAAAGAGTACCGCCGCGTCCGATTTGTGACAAGCCTAATCTATAGGAGACAACAAGCGGCGCAATTGTTGTCGCGAGCAACTCAGAGTAGCCTGCCGAATCAAAGCTTACTTCAACGGGTAAGGCAATATTTGAAATGCTGAAGTCGAGCACTAAACACTCTTTGTAGTGACATCACGATCCGCCTCCCATTGCCTTGCCATCTTACGAATTAAGTCGTCAGTTGCTCTGGCTCGCCAATGTACGAATCCTAAGATTAAGAACATAACTCTTTCGCCTTCTTCTTCATCCCCAAGCCCAACGCCGCCTGCTCATCAAACCGCTTCTGCGCAGCGTACTCGCGTGCGCCCTGGGTGATCTTCATGGAGCAGAAGTGTGGGCCGCACGGAGTTTGACAGGATTCACAGGATTTACAAGATTCGTTAGTTCAAATTGATCTCGTCGGCAGGATAGCCTTCAAGACGGGGGCTTTAGGTTTGTATTCGCGGAACTTGCGTTTGACCTGAACGGAAGGCCCGAAGTTGATGAGCAAGCCGTCGTCAACACCCGTGGCGGTCAGGTAATTGACGAGCTGCACCTCGTGTTCCTTTGTGAGAACCAGCGTTGCTTTTAATTCGACCATCACACGCTCGTTGACCCACAGATCAGAGTAATACTCTCCGACGATTTGGCCGTCATACACAACGTTGATTGGCTCCTGCTGCTTGACTCTAAACCCAGCCTTTTCTAGTTCGATTCGAAGAGCGTTCTCATAGACCTTTTCGAGAAAGCCTGGTCCCAATGTGTTGTGAACTTTGTAGGCGCAACCGATTATGGTGTGGGTGAGATCGTCATCCGTCATTTCATCCTCCAAAGGAGCAGAAATGCGGCTTATTCTAGGGAATTGATCCTTCGTCGTAAACTACTTTCGGGCGGCGAATAAATCATCGACAGGATTTACAAGATTTACATGATTCAGCAAAAGACTTGCATCAAGGAAACGATCCCGCAAGAGCCCTGGTTATGCCTGTGTCCTATCTTGTAAATCCTGTCAATCCTGTCTAATTCTTCGACGCTTGGTAAAGCTCGGCCCCCGCTGTCACAAACTCCTCCGGCGAAAGGATCATGGACAAGATTTATATGATTCAGCAAAAGACTTGCATTAAGGAACGATCCCGCAAGAGCCCTAGTTATGCCTGTGTCCTATCTTGAAAATCCTGTCAATCCTGTCTAGTTCTTCGACGTTTGGTAAAGCTCGGCCCCCGCCGCCACAAACTCCTCAGCCTTCTCTTTCATCCCCACACCCAACGCCGCTTGTTCATCAATCTCCTTCTGCGCCGCGTACTCGCGCACGTCCTGGGTGATCTTCATCGAACAAAAATGCGGGCCGCACATGGAACAGAAGTGGGCTAGCTTGGCGCCTTCCTGAGGCAGGGTTTCGTCGTGGTATTCGCGCGCGACTTCCGGATCAAGCGAGAGATTGAATTGATCTTCCCAACGAAATTCGAATCGGGATTTTGAGAGAGCGTTATCGCGATATTGCGCGCCGGGATGTCCCTTGGCGAGATCGGCGGCGTGGGCGGCGATCTTGTAGGCGATGACGCCGTCTTTAACGTCTTTCTTATTTGGCAGGCCGAGGTGTTCCTTCGGTGTGACGTAGCAGAGCATCGCCGTACCGTACCAGCCAATCATCGCGGCGCCAATCGCTGAGGTGATGTGATCGTATCCGGGAGCGATGTCGGTTGTCAGTGGGCCGAGCGTATAGAACGGAGCTTCGTGGCAAGTCTCGAGTTGCTTGTCCATGTTCTCTTTAATCAAGTGCATAGGCACATGGCCCGGACCTTCGATCATCACCTGACAGTCGTACTCCCAGGCGATCTTTGTCAGCTCGCCCAGTGTTTCGAGTTCGGCAAACTGCGCTTCGTCGTTCGCATCGGCAATCGATCCGGGACGCAAACCATCTCCCAGTGAAAAGGAAACGTCATAGGCGGCCATGATCTCGCAGATGTCGCGAAAGCGGGTGTAGAGAAAGCTTTCTTCGTGATGCGCGAGACACCACTTAGCCATGATCGATCCGCCGCGGCTGACAATCCCAGTGGTTCGCTTTGCAGTCATGGGAATGTAAGGCAGTCTTACGCCAGCGTGAATGGTGAAGTAATCGACGCCCTGCTCGGCCTGTTCGACGAGAGTGTCGCGAAAGATTTCCCATGTCAGGTCTTCAGCTTTGCCTCCTACCTTTTCCAGCGCCTGATAGATCGGCACGGTGCCGATGGGCACGGGCGAGTTGCGTATGATCCATTCGCGCGTGGCGTGGATGTTCTTGCCAGTCGAAAGATCCATGACTGTGTCTGAGCCGCACTTGATGGACCAGCGCATCTTTTCGACTTCGTCGTCGATCGAAGACAGCACGGCGGAGTTGCCGATGTTGGCGTTGATCTTCACCAGGAAGTTGCGACCGATGATCATCGGTTCGGATTCGGGGTGATTGATGTTCGCCGGGATGATGGCGCGGCCGCGGGCGACTTCGTCGCGAACGAATTCGGGAGTGACGAATTCAGGAATTGAAGCGCCGAAGGACTGGCCCTGGTGTTGATGGTTCAAGGAGTCGCGGGGGGCTTCTGACGACGAATTGCGGACGAGCCGTCCGCGTTCCCAGGGTTCAGAAGCCTCGTGCGAATCCGCGCGGCGCTCCATCAAGCGGCCCAGGTTTTCGCGGATGGCGATAAATTCCATCTCGGGCGTAATAATGCCCTGCTTGGCGTAATGCAGTTGCGTTACGCACGTCCCGGGCTTGGCGCGCAGAGTTGTACGGCGCAGCGCGGGAAAATCTTCCAATCGGCCTTTCTCCTTTTCGCGAGCATGGTTCGCGGCGTCAAACGTCAGATAGCCGTCGTCGATCGGTCGCAGCTCTCGGCCTTCGTACTCTTCCACATCGTCGCGCAAAAGGATCCAGTCGCGGCGCAGCGCCGGCAAACCATCGCGTACATGACATTCCAACGAAGGGTCGCCCCACGGGCCGCTGGAGTCATAGACGCGCACCGGCGGATTCTCTGCGAGTGTGTTGTCGAAGTTGCGCGTAGGGTTTTGATCGATCTCTCGAAACGGCACTCGGACACCAGGGTGTTGGCCGTCGATGTAGACGCGGCGCGAGTTAGGCAAAGCGGTATCAGATCTTGAGTTTTCAATTTGCAGTTGAGTCTTTGACCCGGTCGCTACCGCTCCCGGTTCTGACATTGATGGTCTGATTGCGGCGCTCATGATGTGCTCCATTTTGGAGTGCGCTTGCCACCGCACTCCATAAAAAACCGCTCCACCAAAATCAAGAAGGATGGAACGGTCAACGTATGGCTGTTTCTCCCTTCGACGGTGTTAACCGTATCAGGTTCAAGGGGTCTCTGAACATCGCCGATTTGCGATTGCCGATTGCCAATTGAATTCAACGCTCAAATCGGCAATCGGAAATTGGCAATCGCCAATGACCAGACTCTCAGCCGCCATTGCGGCTCCCCCGAAACGTATTTGATTTTCAATCGGTCGAAGGGATTCTAGGACTAGAACGCGTCCACTGCAACTGAAAGATGGTTCGAGGGTCTTATTCAAGATAATGATGCAGTCAGTACCGAGAGCGGTAGCGACCGGGTTATTGGCTCAGCCAGTTCGACCGTCATCTGAATTGAGACCCGGTCGCTACCGCTCCCGGTACCGACTGCATCAGGAAAGGGGCTAATGAGATTGCATTGAAGTCGGCTATAATCCCGCTGCCTTATCACCCCAGAACTCCGGAGACCAAATCGATGCTGAAAGCCCGCGCAATCGCCTGGTGCCTGATTGTCTCGTTGTCTTGTGTTCCGTTGCTGGCCCAGACAGCCGCCGATAAAAATCTGCTCGAACGGATCCGCAAAGAAGAAAAAGACAATTCACAGATTATGAGGACGGTGCACATGCTGGCCGATGTTTACGGCCCGCGGCTGACCGGCTCGCCGAATCATAAGCATGCGGCCGAGTGGGCGGTGAAGCAGATGACCGAATGGGGTCTTAAGAATGCTCATCTCGAGCCGTGGGATTTTGGCTATCCGGGCTGGCTGAATGAAAGATTGACGGCCCATATGATAGCTCCCATCAAGGATGTGCTGACTTGCGAAGTGCTGGCTTGGACGCCGAGCACGCGTGGAGTCGTGCGCGCAAAGGCTTACCAGATGATCTTGCCGGAACGGCCGTCTCAGGATCAGTTGAGCGCATTCTTTGTACAGCAGAAAGCAAGGGTCCGCGGCCGGATTGTTTTGGCCGGGAAGCACATAATCGTGCCCTTGAATTTGAATCCTCCGGCAAAGCGTTTGACTGATGAACAAGCGCAGCAACGCTTTGGACAGAGCGCGCGTCCATTTTCGTTTCCTACTCCATCGCCGACGCCGACGCCGCTACCGGGCGCACCCAAGCCGCTGACGAACAGACAAATCGACGAGCAGGTTGATGCATTCTTAAGAGAGAATGGCGCCCTGATGCGTGTCAACGATGCGGGCCGAGAGTTTCGACAGATTCGCGCTTTTAATAACCGGACTTTTGATGTCAGCAAAACCGTTCCCACCATTGTGATGAGCAATGAAGATTACGGTCGCATCACTCGCATTCTGGCGGATGGCACAGACGTAACGCTGGAGTTCGACGTCGTCAATCGCGTCTATCCCGAAGGCAGAACTTCCTTCAACACCGTGGCCGAGATTCCGGGTACCGACAAAGCTGACGAAGTGATCATGCTGGGCGGCCATTTGGATTCGTGGCATGCGGCAACAGGCGCGACTGACAACGCGATTGGCTGCGCGATCATGATGGAGGCTTTGCGCATTCTGCAGACACTCGGGGTAAAACCGCGCCGCACGATTCGCGTCGCGCTTTGGAGCGGCGAAGAAGAAGGTTTGTTGGGATCGCAGGCCTATGTGAAAGAACACCTCGGCTCTTTTGAGAATCCAAAACCGGGATATGAAAAGTTTGACGCTTACTTCAATATTGATTCCGGTACCGGCCGGGTACGCGGCGCGGGTGTGTTTGGTCCGCCGGAGGCAGCCAACATCATGCGTAAGATTCTCGAGCCATTCAAAGACGACGGTGTAGTCGGCGCCACCGCTTCACGCAGCCGCAATCTTGGCGGGTCGGACAACACTTCATTCAATCAGGCCGGCTTGCCCGGCATCGGCATGGGCCAGGATCCGATCGAGTATCAATCAAACACCTGGCACACGAACCTCGACACTTACGAGCGGATTCTCGAAGCTGATGTGCGGCAGGACGCGGTCGAAGTCGCATGGTGCGTGTATCAGCTCGCGATGCGTGACGATCCGCTGCCACGCTTTGCCAGAGATCAAATGCCGCCGCGTCCGCCGGAGAACCCCGCCACAACTCCAGCACCCAGTCCCGCGAAACCGAAGCCTAAGACCCAACGACGTCCGCGGAGAAAATGAAAGAATGAATCTCGCTAAGTCAGCGGCAGTACTGCTTGCATTTATATTGGTTTGTGCGTTATCGGCCAATGCTCAAGAGATTCCGAAGGGCGTGAACTACAAACGCGCGCCCGACGGCACGAACGCCGCTGCCCAGTCCGCTCTGCAAGCGGCGCTTACGTCAGACTCAGCCCCCGAGGAATTCACTGCGGACGTCTTCGTTTGCGGTCCGATGCTCTGGAAATCTCTAGAGCCTTCAGCTGATGAGGTCCTTCGTGAGACCAAACCCGTAGTTGCGATCATCCAGGGCCGTGAGCCCGTTACCGCCGTGGGCAGAACAGTCCTCACTCCTGAACAGCACAAAGCCTTCTGGCCGCTCCTTTTGAAAGTCTTTCCCGATTTGAAGACGGCAACGATCCGCAAGGCGCACCCCGGCGAGATCTCATTTTACTGGGCTGAGATTCCGTTCGATATCGAAGAGCCTTTTTTTGTAGTTGAGACGAAATCGGAAAGGTTTATTGTTAACATCTCGATGAGGATCGGACACCCTGTTCTTTTTTGGATCGATCGCGTGGGCGACTTTAGCACTCTCAAACATTGAACTCACATCATGACAGGAGACAAAAACATGTCAGTTGAAATTGGCAAGGCATTTCCAGAATTCAGTTTGTTAAATCAGGACGGCGCGATGGTTACGCTAGGTGATTTCGCCGGCAAGTGGCTGGTGCTTTATGTCTATCCAAAGGACGACACGCCCGGTTGCACGATCCAGGGGAAGTCATTCACGGCCACCAAACAGGAATTCGACGAAGCTAACATCTCCGTGGTTGGCGTCAGCGCCGACGATGTCGAGTCGCACAAGAATTTCTGTAACAAGTTTTCATTCACGATCGACCTGCTGGCTGATCCAAACCATGAATTGCTTAACGCGGCCGGCGTGGGCCAGAGCGATTACAAAGGCACGATGTATTGGAACCGCACTTCGTTCGTGATCGATCCTGAAGGTGTGCTGCGCAAGGTTTATGAAAAGGTGAATCCTGAAGGTCATGAACGAGTGCTGCTGGACGATATCAAAGCGATGCAGTAGGACACGCGACCGCGCATAGTGAGGTCAGTGTCGGGAGCGAGACGGAGCGCGGACATCCTGTCCGCCTGAGCGCGCAGTGCGAACCTATTTCGAAAAGAATTCTTTCGCCGGAGAGATAGAGCGGGCTGCGCCCGCTGCCGGACAGGATATCCGCGCTCCGTCTCGCTCCCGGTTCTGACTCCATAACGTCGAGGTCTTCATTCGTCTGCCGGCTCGGTCACCACCCGAGCATTCAAGTACTTCGCGAAAAACTTAACATAGCGCCGCACGCGATCCATCTGGTGACGCGGTTCGGTAAAGCCGTGATTCTCTCGCGGATATACCACGAACTCAACCGGGACGTTCATCTCTTTCAGCGCCATATAAAATTCCTGGGCCTGCGCGATGGGCACGCGCGTGTCCACCTGACCGTGCATGATCATCGTCGGCGTCTTGACGTTGCGGACGTACTTCATCGGCGAACGATCCCAATAGAGTTCCTGCGCGTCCCAGGGCGATTTATCTGAATAGAACCAGCGCAAGTATCTTTGAATATCATTCTGCGAATACATTGAATAAATGTTTGAGAGCCCGGCTCCCGGCGACACGGCTTTGAATCGATCTGTTTGCGTCAGGATCCAGAACGTCATGTAACCGCCATACGACCAGCCAAACGCGCCCAGTCGATCGGGGTCAGCTACACCGCTTGAGATCAGAGCATCCACCCCGGTCATACAGTCTTCGTAATCACCTTTGCCCCAGGTGTTCTTGTTGGCCTGTGCAAACGCCAGTCCTTTTCCCGTCGAGCCGCGAAAGTTTGGTTGCAAAACTGCGAAACCATTCGCCGCCAGCACCTGTGCAGTGCCATAGAAATTATCAAGCGAGGCTCCAGTCGGACCTCCGTGCGGGTTAAGCAGCAGCGGCACTTTCTTTCCGGCTTCGTAGCCGGAAGGCCTTGTCAGCAGGCCTTCTACTTCCGTGCCGTCTTTGCTCTTCCACTTTACGATTTCAGTATCGCCGAGCGCATAGTCACGCAACCAGGAATTGTGATCCGTCAAGGCCTTGTATCCGGTGAAATCCGCGTTCGCTGTGTACAACTCTGTCGGTTGTTTGGCCGAAGAGCTAGTGCCGACAATCTTTCCATCTCTGCTTATTTCAGTAATCCCGGTCGAGCCGCCGCGACGCGAAAGCTGTTTGACCGATCCGGTCGCGACCTCGGCTGAGTAAACTTCGATCGCTTCCCGCACGTTGGTGCTGAAGTAAATCGTCCCGCCGTCACGCGACCACACCGGCGTCCCCACACTCAAATCAAATTTCGTCGTCAATTGTTTTGGTGTGCCGCCCATAGATGGAATCAGATAAAGATAGGTGTTTGAGACACCGCCACCGTTATCCGGACTGCCCGTATAGGCGATCCATTTTCCATCGGGTGACCAGCGCGCGGTGTCACTCGATCCGGACCTCTCTTCCAATTTCTTTTTCTGGCCGCCGGCCACGCTGAGAATCCAGACTTCGCTGAAGCTTCCGTCGTCAGCTTTGGGTGTTGGCCGCGTCGTGTAGGTAATGCGGGTTCCGTCCGGCGACCACTGGGGATCGCTAACCGTGAAATTTCCGTCAGTGAGACGTTTCTCATCTTTCTTCTCAATGTTCCACAGCCACAGATGAGTCATCTTAATGTCATGGTCGATTACGATCGTGTCGTCTTTGACCTTCTTGCGATCATCTTCGTCTTTGGCTGGTTGGTCCGTGGCGCTTAGCAGTAGTTGCTTTCCGTCCGGCGAAAACCGAAATCCGCTGACTCCGCCTTTATGAGCCGTGACGGCCCAGGCTTCACCGCCATCAGCTCTGATAATCCACACCTGTCGCTCGCCATCCTTCTCTCGATCGCTGAGAAACGCCAGCAGGCTGCCGTCCGGAGACCATTCGGGCGCGCTCGCGCTTTTGTCGCCGCGCGTGTACTGCCGCGGGTTGCCACCGGCCGTGGGGATCACCCACACCTGGGTTAAATTCTTCCACTCTTTGTCCTTCTCCATCTTTGTTTCGGTGACTGCATAGGCCACGCGCGTGCCGTCTGGTGATGTTCTCGGTGCGGCGATCACCGCCACTTTCATGAGATCGGCCGCAGTCAAAAGCTTTCTGCCATCCTTAGCTCGTGGTTCCGGATTCTTTGCCGTCTTATCCTGGGCCAATGCCGCAGGCGCGATCAAGCCGAGAAAAATCACCAGCGCGATCAAAATGCGTTTGGGGTTCATCAAAACGATCCTCCAGAAAAGAGAAGCTGTGTCTGAGTTTCAGGACCGAGAGGCGCAAGATTATGTCCGACAAACTTCAGTTTGTCGATTAGCGGATAATAGTGATGCAGTTATTTGACGTAGTGGGCCTCGCTTGCCACGCCCATGATTGCCGGCATGAGGGCAGTACCACCCGCGTGAGCGGCTGGATCAACGGTTCACCTTCAAAGAAATTGATCTCCACCAATTCTGCTCGAGCGCAAAACCCACCAGCTCACGCGGGCGGTACTGACCTCATCAAGGCGATTGGAATTTGAATTCAGAACTGAAACGCGAAAATTATGTTCGGCAAACTTCCGGAACCCTTTCAGCACGATATTCCCACCCCCGGCATTCGCTTTGTCTGGCGCTTGGTCCAAAAGATCAGAACGGCGCTCACCAAAACATAAACCACACCTCCCGCCGTAAATATTATATTGCTTTTCAGATTGTCGGCCTGCGAACGATATGCCGGGTACTCGAAGACCGTCATGAAGAAAATCATGACGATGGCGAACGACAGAATGGTCCAGACGGCCAGTGCGGCCACGGTTTGCAAAACCATCACACCCTGGTGCAGCACGTCACGTCTGAAATTCACGACGCCCAGCACCATAATTACCAGCGGGGTGATTACCATGACAGCAAAAAACAGGAACACCAATATTTGGCCCAGGATGTCGGCTGTTTGTCGGGGCAATGTTTCGGGTCTCCACTAACCGCCAATGAAGCTCATCGACCGGGCAGGCGCGACAAAGTTCGGTTCGTTGATGAAATGACGCGGTTCTTTTTTCAGCACCACGCCCGTAATGAAATCGATGATTTCAGATCTCGACGCGCCGTCGCGAACGACGTCACGCAACGAATGTTCGACCGTAGAGAACAGGCAAGTACGAATCTGGCCATCCGCGGTTAGCCTGATGCGGGAGCAGGCGCCACAGAAGGCCTCAGTCACCGGCGCTATAATCCCGATTTCTCCGGGCGCGCCGTCGGCAAATCGAAAACGCGAAGCGGTTTCGGAACCGCGAACAACGTTAACGGGTTCGAGTGGGAATCGCGCTTCGATGCGCTCACGAATCTCGCGGCCGGATACGACATCGTCGCGCGACCATTCGTGACCGGAATCCAACGGCATGAATTCAATGAAGCGCAACTTCACGTCGTGCTCGCGCGCAAACGCAGCAAAGTCCGCGACTTCATCTTCGTTATGACTGCGCACAATGACGGCATTGATCTTGATCGGTTGCAGGCCAGCTGCCTTTGCGGCAGCGAGACCGTGGAGAACTCGGTCCAGAACATCGACACCTGTCATTTGCTTGAACACGTCACGCTTCAAACTGTCCAGGCTGATCGTAATGCGATCCAATCCAGCGTCTTTCAAACCCTGCGCGCGATCGGGAAGATAGTAGCCGTTGGTCGTCAACGCGAGATCGCTTAGTCCTCTTGATTTGAGTTTCGCGAGTTTGCCGATGATGACCTCAATATCCTGGCGCATCATTGGCTCGCCGCCGGTCAGTCGAATCTTTTCAATTCCCAGCTCGACAAAAATCTCGCAGACGTATTCGATCTCTTCGTAAGAGAGCATCTGTTCTTTCGGAGCAATTGGCGGCTCGCCGTGCGGCAGGCAGTAAAAACAGCGAAAATTGCAGCGGTCGGTCAGGGACACGCGCAGATCTCGGATCGGGCGCCTGTAAGAATCCCTCAAGGCGCGTTTGGCGTTAACCGTCTCCGTTTCTGCGGTGCTTTGCATTGGATGCAATGATACGACGCGCGAATCGCGCCACCAAGCGCTGCGAGGAAAATCAGAGAAACGGCACTCGATCAGCGGCAGGCGCGGTCACGATATAGTTTGACGTCTTTCAAGTGTTAATGACCCGTCATACTGCCGACTCTTTGGGTCCAGATCGGTCTGAGTGATTAGTCTCCTCCGATTCTGCCCGATCCGCAAACAGCCAGAGATTTTGGGTTTCAACCTCGGTTTTCTTAGAATACTTGCGCTCTTTCGCATGATTGCTCCCTCTGGCACGCTGCTCGCCAAGACCTCTGCGCTCGATCGACATAGGACGAGCTCGCTCTTTCCAAGATTCCGTCACCGAATAACAGAGCCAACACGCACCGGCTATCGACGTGATGGAGGGTAATCAACAAAACGGTCAATTCAAAGCTCTCTAGCCCCCTATTAGAACGGGAAGCCCGGACTGCCTATAGACGATCATAAGGATACGCGACATGAAACTAATCAAACGTGCCAGGCTCATTACATTGCTGACTAGCTTAGCCCTTCTCGTCAGCCTGTGTGCCGGCATCATGGTTGCCGACCGCGCCAGCGCCCAATCATTGAGCCCCGGACGAACCAGAGGCTCCTCCGATTTGCAGTCGAAAGCGCACAGCGTAACTAATACGGACACTATCAAAGTCATCGTCCAACTCAGAGCACCAATGAGTTGCTCATTGAACTCTTTGCTGAATAGCAACGGTGTGCATATCAGGAAGACATTCCAAACACTCGGTGCGCATTTGGTGGAAATGCCGGCGAGCCTGTTTGACGCCGTCGCGGGCTTTGATGAGGTCGCTTTTGTTTCTTTAGACAGGCCGACTCAATCCATGGGCCATCTTTCGGCAACGACGGGCGCCGATGCAGTGCGCACGACGAGTGGTATCAACGTCACGGGTCTCGACGGTACTGGTATGGGAATCGCGGTTCTCGACTCAGGGATTTATACCAACCATGTGGACTTTCTCGACAAAAGCAATAACCCCCGAGTGGTCTATAGCCAGGATTTCACCGGCGAAAACCGGACTGATGATCCATACGGTCACGGCACGCATGTGGCCGCGATTGTGGGTGGCGGTGGCCGTGTTTCGAACGCCGCCTATCTGGGAATCGCGCCTAACGCAAATCTGATTAACTTGCGAGTTCTGAACTCGCAGGGCAGCGGTACGATCTCAGGCACGCTTGCGGCCCTGGACTGGATTATGGCCAACAAGACGACTTACAACATTCGCGTCGTCAACATGAGCCTGGGCACACCGGCTGTTGATTCGTACAGGAACGATCCTATCTGTCGCGCAGTGCGTCGTTTGGTCAGTTCAGGAGTCGTCGTGGTTGTGGCCGCCGGCAACAACGGAAAGAACAGCGCCGGGCAGAAAGTCTACGGAATGATTCATTCCCCCGGAATTGAACCATCAGCGATTACTGTCGGGGCCGCGAACACCTTTGGCACCGATGGGCGCAACGACGACGGCGTCGCCTCCTACAGTTCGCGCGGACCCACTCGAAGCTCCTGGATTGATGGAGCAGGCGTCAAGCATGACGATGGTTTGATGAAGCCTGATCTGGTTGCTCCGGGAAATAAGATCATCGAGGCCAAGTCCGCAAATAATCTTTTGCTGGCGCAGAATCCGCAACTGGCGGCTAATGTCAGTCCAGTTGCGACGCGCGACCAAATGTATCTCAACGGCACGTCAATGGCAGCGCCCGTGGTTGCCGGCGCAGCAGCGCTGTTATTACAAGCGAATCCTACGCTGACGCCGAATATGGTGAAAGCCATCCTAATGTACACGGCGCAGCCGTTGGCAGGCTTTAACACACTCGAGCAGGGCGCGGGTGAACTCAACATTGAAGGGGCCGTGCGTCTGGCTCGATTGGTGCGCACTAATTTTGGCAGCACGAAGCCCGTCGGGACTCCTTTCTTGAACACAGTTCTTCTGCCGATTCCTCAGACCACGATTGCGGGGCAGACCTTCACCTGGTCGCAAGGCATTCTGCTGGGGCGTCATTGGGTGAAAGGCACAAGCCTGATTACCAAATACCAACCAGTCTATGCGCTGGGTACGATCGTTAGCGATGGACTCATTATCTCAAACGGTACGATTGTCAGCGATGGCACGATTGTCAGTGACGGCGTGATCATCAGTGACGGCATAATCGTCAGCGATGGCGTCATTATTAGCGATGGCACGATTGTCAGTGACGGTGTAATTGCCAGTGACGGCACCATCGTCAGCGATAAGATCATCATCGCCAGCGGGATCACGATGAGCGACGGTATGCTCTTTCTGAACCTGGGCACCATTGTCAGCGATGGCGTGATTATCAGCGATGGGATCATTGTCAGCGACGGCGTGATCGCCAGTGACGGCACCATCGTCAGCGATGGCATCATCGTCAGCGACGCTTTTGTTCAGGCACAATCCGCGGCGATAAATGGGGATCTTACGATCGGCTCTACACCGGTCATAGACTCTGGCGTCGATTGTCTTAACTACTAACACTTGAGTTCAGATTGTACGACCATACCATCTGCAAGAGAGGACTCAAGATGCTGAAAGTCGCCCCAGTCAGCTCAGTGCGGCCGGTAGTTTTAGTTGGTAACCAGCAGGTTCAGCCACTCGATAGTGAGCACAAGGCAGAGGTGCTGAGTTTTCTGGCCGCTCGTCCACTGCACACCTTCATCGAGACGAGCTGCATATACGACAACGGTCTGATTAATTCGTTCAATCGCGGTAGCTTCTATGGGAGCCGCGACGAGAATGGCCGGCTTGCAGGAGTTGCGCTGATTGGCCACATCACACTCTTCGAGGCTCGGACCGATGCTGCGGTAGCGGCGTTCGCGAAGCTGACCCAAACCTGCCCGTTCGCGCGCGCCGTCTTAGGTGAAGAAAATAAAATTAGCCAATTCATGACTCATTACAAGGAAAGAGGCATACCGCCGCGGCGGGTCTGCCGTGAATTATTGCTGGAGAAACACAGCGCAGAGAACTTGGATAATGTGCAGTCTCTACGATTAGCAAGATCTGAGGAACTTGAGGTGGTGGTCTCAATCCATGCGCAGACGGCACTCGAAGAAAGCGGCGTGAACCCGTTGGACGTGGATCCCTCCGGCTTCCGTGAGCGCTGCGCGCGCAGGATTGATCGAGGAAGGGTTTGGGTGGCGATTGAAGATGGACGATTGAAATTCAAAGCCGACATCGTCAGTGATACGCCAAGTGTGGTTTATGTCGAGGGCGTATATGTTGACGCAGAGCACCGAGGCAATGGCTTCGGCGCAAGATGTATGACGCAACTAACGAATCATTTGTTGGAGCGCACCGGGGCAGTTTGCCTGCTGGTTAACCAAACGAACTCTGCGGCCCAGGCTTCTTACCGAAAAGCCGGGTACAAGTTTCGCGAGTACTACGACACCCTTTACCTTCAGCCGCAACCGCCAGCAGCACAACAGGAATTTGCGGCATGAGCAGACTTCGCTTCTTCAAGACATTTCTGTTTTTAGTGGTCGCGGCTGGCGCCGCCTCGATACTCCTTTCCATCCACCGCCTGGATATTCAGCAACTTGACTGGCGCTTTCTGGTTTTGATCGTCGCGATGGGGACTGTGGCTTCCCGGCTAAGCATCCCGATTCCAAGTGTTAAAGGCGAAGTCACTATCGGTGATACGCTCATCTTCCTTACCATGATGCTCTACGGCGGTGAGGCAGCCGTGCTGATGGCCGCCATAGATGGCTTGAGTTCGTCGCTATTCGTCAGCAGAAAACTAAGGGTATCTGTATTCAATACCAGCCAAATGGCGTTCTCAACTTTTGTGACCGCCTGGGCGCTACGGTTATTTTTTGGTCCCATCTCAGAGGTCACCCGGTCTGCCTACTCGACACATGTGATTGGTGCGATCTGCGTTATGGCGCTTCTGCAATACGTAATCAACTCAGGCATGGTAGCCGCCTATACCGGCCTGAAGACCAATCAGCCAATCTTCGCTACCTGGCGCAATTCTTATCTCTGGACCTCAATGAGTTATTTTGCCGGCGCTTCGATTGCGAGCATTTCCGTGCGGCTTATGACCGGTCCGTCAGTTTACGCGCTGATGATTATTGCGCCAATCATTGCCATCATTTACTTCACCTACAGAACATATCTCAAGAATGTCCAGACTTCGGAGGAGAAGGCGGACCAGGCCAAACGGCACGTTGACGAGCTGTCAAGATATATCGAAGAGCAGGAGCGGATTCGCGAACAGTTTGGCCAGATCGAAAAGATGTCGGCCCTGGGCGAACTGGCCTCAGGTGTAGCCCATGACTTCAACAACACGTTGGCGGGAATCCTCGGCCGTGCTGAGTTGATGCTGCGCGATAAGAACGATCCAAAGACAGTGCGCGGACTGGAAATCATCGTTCAGACGGCCAGAGATGGCGGCAAGACGGTTAAGCGAATTCAAGACTTTGCGCGCCAGCGCCGTGACCATGATTTCGAGCCTGTCGCGGTCGACCAACTCCTGATGGACGTAAACGACGTTACCCGGCCGCGCTGGAAGGATCGCTCCCAGGCGAACAACGTCCACATCAATCTCAATTTGCAGATTAACTCTGATGCTTCGATCATGGGGGACCCATCTGAGTTGCGTGAAGTCCTGGTCAACATGGTTTTCAACGCCGTCGACGCCATGCCCAAAGGGGGCAGACTTACCCTCTCAGCAGAAGAGATCGATGGATCGATGGAGATCGCTATTAGCGATACAGGATGCGGAATGAGCGCGGAAGTGCAATCGCGCATCTTTGATCCATTTTTTACCACTAAGGGAAAAGCTGGGATGGGTCTCGGTCTTGCTGTTTGTTACGGTATCATTCAGCGACATCAGGGAAGTATAGAGATCGAATCGACAGTCGGAGAGGGGACTGTCTTCCGAATCAGGTTGCCGATTGCAGAGCCCAAGCCCTTAACCGAAACCCCGGAACAAGCTACTGTTCAGTTGACACTAGTCCGCAATCCAAAGTCGCCGAGCATTCTGGTTGTTGATGATGAAGAATGCGTGCTCGATGTGCTGCGCGACATTCTGGTGAGCGAAGGCTATGAAGTAACTGCCGCGAAGAGCGGGGATGAAGCGCTCCGATTCTTCAAAACGAAAAGCTTCAAAGCGGTTTTTACTGACGTAGGAATGCCGGGAATGAGTGGTTGGGAGCTGGCGCGCGCAATACGCGAACTTGATCAGGAGATACCCGTGGCTGTTATTACCGGCTGGGGAGAAGCGGTCAGCTCAAAAGAGCAGGAAACAGCGAAGGTGGATTGGGTGGTCACAAAACCTTTCTCGATCGCTCGCATCTCCGAAATCGCGAGCGAAATCGCCCAGCGTTATGGGACAGAGGTCTCAGCTTTTCCCGCCGCAGCCACTGGCACATATCAATAGCAACGATAGTGATCCAACACATCGACATCATCCGCTCCTCAAAAATCAGCGGGTTGCTCTACTGATCCAAACCTCACTTCACCGTCAAGGTCATCTTCGCAAAAATACTCCGTCAGATCTTCTTTCGGTTTCTCTGCGTGACCTCAGCGATCTCGGCGTCTTCTTTGGTGAACAGTTAAGTTCGAATATACTCACCACAGAGACGTGGAGAATGCAGAGGTGTCGCAGAGAACATCAGATGAAGAGACCGTCCGGATTATTCCGGGGACCTCCTTAACCTCTGGCGTGACCCATGCGAACGCAGCTACAATCACCCAGCACAGTCGGCCAATTTTTGGAAACCCTATGAAGCGCTGTCCCCAATGTTCGCGAGTCTACTTGGAAGAATCGCTCAGGTTCTGTCGAGTAGATGGAGCAGTTCTTTCGGCAGCCGAATCGCAAGACACGCTCATCAAACTACCGGCGTTGGAGCGAAAAGCGCCTGACACGCAGAATCTGCACGCCGAACCCACATCGCCAAGACTCTCGCAAATTACTTTCGACGAAGCCATTGAAGAATACGCCGCATGGTTGCCGAGTGGGAACGAGATTCTATTCAGCCGCGAACGCGCCGGCGTCAGAAAAGTTTTTCGCAAGAATGTGGTTACCGGTGAAGAGGAGCAACTGACCAAAGGAGACTGCGACGAAATTCAGCCCACAGGTTCTCCCGATGGCCAAACGGTGCTGTTTGTGCGCGCGCGCGAGCCGCACGTAAAGCTTGAACCTGGCGATGTCTTCGGTGTCTTTCTTGACGGTGATATCTGGGCGCTCGATTTGGCTTCGGGCAAAGAAACAAAATTAATCGAGAACGCTTTCAATCCTGATTATTCTCCCGACGGAAAGCGAATTGGTTTTGACGCATCATGGGTCGGTCCGCGTCGTATCTGGGTGGTCGACAGTCAGGGGCACAATCCACAGCAGCTAACTTCCGACAGTTCTGAGGCGGTCACGCACGTCCGTCCCCGCTGGTCGCCCGACGGAACCAAGATCGTGTTTCAAAATATCGAGCGGACGAAATTCGATGTGCGGATAGTCGATCTATCAACCGGGCGGTCAGTGTGGGTGACGAATGACGCAGTCCAGGACATCAATCCCGTTTGGTCCCCATCCGGACAGTACGTTTACTTCTCGTCTTATCGCGGAGGAGGCATAAACATCTGGCGCGTGCGTGTTGCTGCTGATGGCACGCCCTCGCGCCTGCCCCGCCAGCTAACCATCGGAGCCGGTCAGGACGTCGAGATCGCCGTATCGCGCGATGGTAAACGCTTCGCATTTTCGATCTTGCGGCAGAATGCCGACATTTGGCGTTTGCCTGTTTCGCCTGAGACGGGCAAGCCAGCCGGCGCGCCGCAGGAAGTAATAACCACAACGCGCGAAGACAGTCGCGGCGCATGGTCGCCTGACGGAAGCATGATCGCTTTTAATTCGGACCGCACCGGGGAAATGAACATCTGGCTTTACTCGATTGCGGATCGCACGTCGCGTCAGCTTACTAAAGGTCCGGGTGGCGATTATCAAGCGAACTGGTCACCTGATGGGAAGCGAATTGCGTTTTTCTCGTCAAGGGCAGGCACCGCGGATATTTGGTCGGTAGAAATAGCGACGGGTGAGTTGAATCCCGTCAGAAGTACAACTTCGATCGATGTGAATCCGTTCTATTCGCCCGATGGCAAGCTGATTGCCTACAACTCTGATGAAGGCGGCCGGCCGGAAGTGTGGTTGATGAATGCGGACGGGACGGACCCCCGGCAACTGACTGACGTTGGGGTCATGGGTCACTTTCTACGCTGGAATCGAAATGGTGACGGCGTCATCTTTCGTTGCCCCGGTCACGGGAATGCGCAGACTATGGAAGTGGCGGTCGCCGGCGGCGAACCAAAGAGTGTCGGTGAAGTGGCGGGCGGCGCCCACATGTCGCTCTCACCCGACTACTCACGCGTCATGGATGTCATTGGGCACAAGGCGCTGTGGGTTTCACCGTTGGGATCAGGCCAGCCCGAGAAAGTTTTTGAGTTCGACGATCCTGACGTGAGAATTGATTATCCCGTGTGGTCTCCCGACGGGCAATGGGTCCTCTTCGATCGCTTCAGACCTCAGGGCGGCGATATCTGGATGATGGATAATATTGAGTGAGAAATCAGTTTGGAGGAGCCGGCTCTCGCTCAGTGGGGGGTTAGAGTACCAATTTGGTTGAGTTCTTTCTTCTTAAGAACCCGACTGAAGTCGGTACTCTGAACACTCGTTATGCGAGTTAAGCCATTACCGAACTCGCAATGTCGTGCTTGAATTGCGTCGATACCTGAGATGCGCCAACCCAATGAACAGAACGGCCAGAATGAGAATATAGAGCCGGTTGTCCAGAATGCGTAAGTGATTTGGGCCACCAATGAGATCTTCAAAACGCCAAAGCTGAAACAGCAGTGGATTGTAGAGCCAGTGGTTGTGACCCTGCGAGTACAAATAGAAGAGAGCCCCACAAATGCCTATGGACGCGGCGTAGGTCAAATAAAGATCGCGAAGTAACACGTTGAGCCCCAACGCCGCCGCCGCCAAAAAGATCGCATTGGGGATCAAGATGATGCCGTAGATCCTCAGATACGCAGACAACTCAATCGGACTGTTATGCTTGACGCTCTGCAGAGTAATAGTTATGAGTGCGACCACAAAAACCAACGCCAGTGTCAACAGCATTGTCGCTAAGAACTTTGACAGCAGTAACACATAGTTTGGAATGGGCTGGCTCCAGAGCATCGGCTCGATTCTTAAATCATCATCGCGATGCATTGTTTCCCCGGTGTAGAAGATAGTAATTCCGAGCATGAACAGCAGCAGCGATCTCGCCGCATTGTCGGCATAGGCAGCCGAAAAGGAGGGGTCCGGCGTTACCCTCCAGAAGGCTACTTCCAGAGTTGAAATGGCGATCGCCAAGGGCAAGATCACGACCAGACTTCTTTCAGAATGAAGCAGGCGAAACTCGGTTCCCAGGGCCGCGATTAGTTTGTTGACGTTCGCGCGAATCCCCTCGTTCGCCCGAGCGACTTCAGGGAGAGGGATGATGCGGAGCGTCTCTTTCTCTGGGACACCAGGCGTCTCGAACTGATGGCCGTGCGTCTCCTGGAAGCTGTCCAGGTCGTAATAAACTCTTTCGGCTGCGGTCGAAAGGTTTAGGACCGAAAACTTTTCTACCTTCCCGGGTCGCTCGGCCATTGCAAACCGTAAGTAGACAATCGTCAGACAGATCGCCGCCATTAGAATCATCACCGCACGATTGACGATCAGATCTGGCTCGTAGACGACTACGAGGTGATTCATCACCTCGGTGGGGATGGCGTGAAACTTTCCTCCCCGGTTCATAACAAGGGGATCAAGAGCAAGTTTCCAGCGCCACGGCAAGCTGCTCAACAAGACTTTCTGATAAGCGATGTAGAGCGGATAAAAAGCAACGCCCAGGCCGTATACGATCTTGGCATTGCGGCTAAGAACTCCTACGGCAAAATAGAACGCCGCCAGACCCAGGTGCGAGATCACTACGAAGACCAGAAAGTGTTTTATGTAAGGAATCACCTTCCACTGCTGGGTAATCACTCCTTGTTTGGGAACTGCCTGGAGCACAAACCACGTCAGCACAAAGGCGGACTGACAGCACGCCAACACGAAGAAGTTGCCGAAAAACTTTCCCAGGAGATATGCGGCACGACTGATCGGTTTTGAAAAGATGAGCGGATCGATGCCGACGCGAAAGTCTCTGATCGCAGGATCGGCCATCATGAGCGCCGTGTATAGAGGTAAGAACAAGAAAGAGTAAACCGGGAGCACGCTGGCGATGAAAAAGTCGGCGTTGACTGCCCATCTGTGCCCAGTCGCCGGTCCCCAGCCCCACCAAAGCAAACCATTGCCGGCGCATAGAATCGCGATCGCGTACGGGGCCACGCGCTTGGAATTGAGCAGCACCTCGTTATAAGCGATGGCTGCGAACGTGCGAATGGAGCTAATCACTTTGTGTTCAGTTTTGTTCTCTTGGTTCGGAAGACTGCGGGCAGGAACAATTGCGCGATGACGATAGAGCCCTGATCCGGCCGCATCAGCAAGCGACTCTTCTTGGAAACTCTCTGCGTCGTAAGCAACTGCCTCAGCGCTTGCGGATAGATTGAGAGTTGAAGACCGCTCGTCTTTCCGAGATCGCTCGGCAGTAGTGAAACGAAGGTAAAGAAATCCCAGGCAGACGGCCGTTGACAGGATCAGCAGCACTCGGTTCCAGATCATGTCGGGTGTGTAGCTGACAATGTATTGATTGAGATAGTCCGCGCTGTTTCCAAAACCGTTGTTGCTCGGCCCCGAATTCAGCAGAAAGGGATCGAAAAAACTTCTCCAGCGGATCGGCAGCGGCCTTAGTAAGAAGACCATCGCCGCGATGTAGATGGGATAAAAGCTGATGGCCAGACCGTAAACGACCTTACTATTGCGTGTCAGCGTCCCCGCGGTGAAGTAGCAGGCCGCCAGTGCCAGGTGCGTGATCACCACGAAAAAAAAGAAATGCTTGAAATAAGTCAACACTTGTAACGGCTGGACGATCATTTGCGAGGGGCGAAATGCTTGCAGCGCCAGCAGCGACAGCGGGAAAGCCGTCATACAGCATACGAGTACAAAAAAGTTGCCGGAGAATTTTCCGAAAAGGTATTGGGCGCGATTGACAGGCTTTGAAAAGATCAGCGGGTCAATATCCAGCCGGAAGTCTCTAATTACGGGGTCTCCCATAATGATCGCGTCAAGGATCGGAAGTGCGAGGAAAGAGAAGCCCAGCAGGTTTCTGGCAATGTAAAAATCGCTGTTCGTGGCCCAACCCAACGCGATCGCAGGGCCCCGGCCCCACAACAGCACAGCATAGGCAGCGAACAGAATCATCAGCGCATAAGGCGCGACACGCTTGCTATTCAGCAGCACCTCATTCTGAAAGATCGCCCCAAAGCGAGTCTGAAACGGATTGATCATCTAACTCGCTCGCTTCGGTTGGTTAACCAGATCGAAGTAATAGTCTTCGAGAACCGGCGTTGCCGGTGTAAATTCTTCGCTCGGTCGCACTCCTTTTGAGATCACTCTCAGGCGCGCGAGCACGCCGAACATCTGCGAAGAGATTACCTGATGGCGAGATTTGAAGGACGCAACCTGTTCGCGCTGCACATTGGCTTCCCAGATTGAATCCTTAAGTTGATCGATCGCTTGCTGCGGCGTAGTAGAAGACAGGATTGCACCTTGTCGAATGACTGCCATTTGGCTGCAAAGATTCGAGACGTCAGACACAATGTGAGTTGACAGAATCACCACTGCGTCTTCACCTGCCGTTTCCGCCAGCAGGTTATGAAAACGAATGCGTTCTTCGGGATCCAACCCGGCGGTGGGCTCGTCAACGATGATCAGTTCTGGTTGACCGATAAGCGCCTGCGCAATCCCCAGGCGTTGCCGCATGCCGCCCGAAAACCCGCCCACACGTTGCCGTCGGACGCTGCCAAGATTCACTTGGTCGAGCAAGGCATCCACCACGACCCGGCGTTCTTTCCTGTCGTGGATACCTTTTAGTTTTGCAAAATACTGAAGCGTTTGTTCCGCCGTAAGCGTTGGATAGAACCCAAACTCCTGCGGCAGGTAACCGAGCATCTTGCGGGTGCTATGCTTGTCGCCAATTAAGTCGATGCCGTTCATCTCTGCCGTGCCTGAATCAGGTTCGAGCAGCGTGGCCAGAATCTTCATTATGGTCGTCTTGCCCGCGCCGTTCGGTCCCAGCAGGCCAAACATTCCGTTCGGCACATCTAGAGAGATTTCGCGCAGCGCTTGAATGCCGCTCGAGTAGGTTTTCTTTAACTCTCTGATTTTGAGCATATTTTTTTGACGCGCAATTCACAAAATTCAAGTGGCGGCTCATTTACGCCTCGCTGGGAAGGTACACCACTCCCTGGAACGTCTGTCGAGCGAACCTCCGGAGCTAGACGAATTTGGTTGTTCGGTCCCGGCTTAAGGAAAGCTACCTATCAAAAATGACGCGCTCAACTGGGGTGCGATCTCGCTGGTCATAAACCGATGTTTGAGAGCGGTCATTCAGCAGCAAATACGACAGGGTCTCGGGCTTTGCAAGAAAACTGGATGAATGCAAACCACGCACGTAAAGCAACAGGCGGCCCAGAATGCCGACGGCGACCAGGATGTCAGCGCAATGCTTGACGTGAGATTCTGCCACAAAAATGCGCAGCAGAATCCCGGCGAGGAAAACTAAAATCAGGAAAGACTTCAAGGCGAGAACCAGCGGATGTTGTCGCCTGGTGATTTCAACACACTGATCTTTGATCGGCTCGAAATCACCAAAGCGTCTTAGTGCGCCCGCTTGGGCTTCGTCCAGAGTGAGGCCCAATTGCAGGTATTCCTCCGTCAGTAGTTCGACGTGAAAACGCAACTCTTCTTCAACTTCGCCGCCAATTTCTGCCCGATTAAGAGGGTTGAAAAATCGCCCTTTCCCAGCTTTCATCATGACCTCGTTGGTTTATTCAGGATGTGCAGGTCAATCACTTGCGTCACAGCTAAGCAGTTTGCAGAATTCTCGCAATCGCCTTTGAAACGCGCTTCCAGTTGTCGCTTTCAGCATCGAGCTGTCTGCGGCCGGCACTGGTGAGTTTGTAGAATTTGGCCCGTCGATTATTTTCCGAAATATCCCACCGTGATTTGATCCAGCCACGCTCTTCCATACGATAAAGCGCTGGATATAACGAGCCGTCTTCGATCTTAAGCAAATCGTCGGCAGCCGCATGAATTCTTTGAGCAATGCCGTAGCCGTGCATCGAATCACGCGCCAGGGTTTTAAGAATCAGGAGCTCCAGCGTGCCTTGCATTAAATCGGTCCGAGCTTTCGCCATTGTGCCTCGTCTCCCTAGATTGTCTAGGGTAGAGAGTACCCGCCCCTTCCCAGACTGTCAAGGGGGAATTATCATCTGGGATTGCAATTCTGAGTACGCCCCCGCCGCTTTCAGCGCCCCGGGCGGTTGGAGTGGCGATCAAGTCAGCTGATCAAGAGGCGCATTGGAGTCCGCCTGAGACCTGTCACAGGACCAGCGACTCAACGGCCTGTGGCCAGTCGCGGGTCCTTTACCCTGCGCCAGACTCCTTCTTTGAGGGACTTTGCGAGCGTTCTGCCCGAATCGGTTCGCAGATAGACGATATCATGGTCTGTGTCCATCTCCGGGAGATAGAGCAGGGCTTTCTCTCCGGCGAATGTTTTCGGGAGTCCGTCGAAATCTGAATTCAGAGTCGTCTTGCCGGCCACCATGGTCGAACGTCCGGCCAAATCAAAGTCAGAGGGGTAAGCAAGGTAGTTAATCAAACTTACGAATTCATCCGGATGAATATCTTCAGGAAAGGTCAGCGCAAAGGAATTCTCAAGACGCTTCTGTATTTCTATCCTGAAGGCCACGAAAGCCGACAAATCCTGCTCGACGAAGCCATTGAGAATCTTGCCGAGCTCATCTTCACTCCAGCCATGTATCAGGATCATTTTGTCGTTATCCAGGTCCGGCGTGAATGGTGACAGATTAGTTGGCGGAGATTCTGCCTTAACAGGTTTCGCTGTCAGCATCAGAACCATCCCCAACACAATCAACGCAACCGGAATCAGCAGGACGGACACCTCAGGTGGAAAAAATCTCCAAAGGGGTATAGTTGCCAGAAATATCGAGATGAACACCAGCGGACCAATTAACTGTCTCAAGCCCGAATTGCGCACCAACCTGTGACAGTTCTTACACTTTGCCAGAGTGAAGGGACCGAGAGTGATTAATTCGCGCCAGCCCAGGGTCTCTTCATCACAGTGAGGACAATTCTTGTACATCGAACGGGGATTTACGTTCTTCAAGTCACCAGTTTTTTCAGGATCGGAGAACGCACGAGTTACGCGCTGATCCCCTCTTTCTTGATCACTTGCCCCGCTCCGCTTACTTTCTTGCTTACTTTGGGATTGCCGCTGTAGGTCACCCGGCCTGCTCCGGAAACGGTGACATCGAGTTCGTCGATAGCGTAAACATCGACGCCCGCCGCGCCGGTGACGCTGACGTCGGCGTCGTTGGCGCGCAGATCGTGCGCGTCGATTTTCCCTGCGCCGGTTGAACTAATCTTCACAGACTTGCTCTGCCCCGAAGCCACTACCGTTGCCGCGCCAGTCGATCGAATCTCGAACTTGTCGTTTTTCACGCCTGAGACATTGAACTTGCCGGCGCCGGTGCTCTTAATGCTGGCGAGATCGGGCACTTCGATGCGCAGTTTGATGCCCCCAGTCGACGTATAACTTTTGGTAGTGGTGACGCGCAGCACTCCATCGCGAACTTCGGTTTGCACCAACGGGAGAATATTGTCGTCGGCTTCGATTTCAAAGCTGGCCGTCTTTTGGCAAACCACTTCCACTTCGAAGGCGCCACTGGTGTCAATTGAGTTGAAGGCCGGAAGATCCCTCTGCTCAGTCTTGCGGACGCCGGAACCTCTCACTCCGTGTATGCAGGCGGAGAGCAACAGAAGGAGCATCAAAGCTAGCGGCGCTGAGATCGCGAATCTTTTCATGGGGCGCAATTTCCTTTCTTGCGTGGTGAACGAAATAGTACTTTGATCTGAACCGCTGGCAAAGTCGCATTATACGGATTCAACTTTTGAAAGCGCAGAGCGTTTCGAAAACCTCGGCAGCCTCTTGGCTTGAAATGCCTTACCGCAAAGCGTTGTGTCTCAAAGCCCATGGGTTGCCATTTTAATCTTCACGCTATTCAAAGCCAGAGGCTGACTTTCACCGATACTCTACGCCCCAACTATTCAAACTGTTTCTTGAATTGTTCGAACTGCAAACGCAGGCTTTCAACTTCGCCGGCCAGTGCTTCTACTCGGTGTTCAAGACTAACGATTCGCTCTGCTTCGGCAGACTTGCGCGACTGTTTGCTGACGGATTGATCGCTATCGATTTGTTCGATCTGAACTTCCCCGCAGAGCAAGTGCGCGAACCTCGCTTCTTTCTGACCCGCCAATCGCGGCAACTTAATTACCAAAGGCTCGTCCTTCGTAGCCAGTGAATGAAGTGCTTCCTCAATTTCCTCGATGCCTGAGGACTCATACAACCGGTATGCGCGCCCGCGAATTTCACCGACAGTTTGTGCACCACTCAGCATCAGCACGCAGATCACCGACAGCTCTGCAGCGCTGAGGTGCAGATTGTCAGCGACGTGTTTGTATTTGGGGACGCGGCTGGTGCTGCCATAGAAGACATAAGCAAGGTTCTTCTCGCGCAGGCTATCAAGAGCTAGTTCGACTTCGGTTTCAGTCAGTGCGGTAACCGGATTCCGATTGTTCTTCTGGTTGCACGCCAAAGTCAGTGAGTTCAGTGTCAGGGGATAATACTCGGGCGTAGTGATTTGCTTTTCGATTAACGAGCCGAGGACGCGAACTTCGTTATGGGTTAGTAGAGGCACGCGGGGATTATACCGTCAGAAGTACGGATGCGCATCAGTGGCACGGCCGATCTGAAGCCTCTTGATTTGGCCTAATGAATTACTGGCACGTAGCATGGTCGCGGATACAGTTGAATAATGAGGTCAGTACCGGGAGCGGTAGCGACCGGGTTATCGTCGTGGCAAACTCGACCGTCGCGGGAATTGAAACCCGATCGCTACTGCTCCCGGTACGGACCGCGTCGTCACTTGATCCACTTCTCGGTTCCGATGACTTCATCGATCTTGCGTTCCAACGCCGTCAGCGTGCGCAAGACCTCAGAATCCCGGCAGCCATAATAATGAAGGACACTCTTGGTCTTGCCGTTGATCCGAATTGAAGTTTGTGCAGATGGATTGTCCGTCGCCGAGTTAGGGCAACCGCGGGTCCCGGGCTCGTACTTATCGTCGAGCGCGGCGAACCCGATCCTTTCTAACTCCTTGACCAGCTTATCGAAGTTTTCCGGTTTTATTTGCGCTGTTGCGGGTCCCGTCGTCTTTACATAGTCGCGTCCTTCCCATGTCACCCGGCCGTCAGACGCCAACGTAACTATATAACTGGGGCAGGTCCCAAAGCAGGTGCTTCGCTCCAAGGTTATCAGGCCGGTTTTTTCCTGGGCCGCGACGAAAATTGATTTAATCCTGACCTCAAGCAATTCACCCGGCTCAGCAGTTTCGATAAAGATCGGCCCCGTCAAAATGTGTCCGCCCGGTCCCTTGTTCGTTACTTCCTTAATGATATCACGCAAAGACTGCTCGACATCCGCCGGCTTCACCCCCGCACCTTCCAAACGCGACGGCGTTGAAGTGATCAGCGTCTGCACCTCAACCGTGTCACCTGATTTGATCCGCAGTGCAGGAGGCGTGCTGGCGTCGTAGTATCCCCAGGCAATGGTTTTGGGTGTGGGTTTGAGTTGATAGGTTTGCTGGGCGTTAATCGTGAGAGCAAACAGGATCGTCATTAGGGCGGCGACTGATCTCATTGTCGGTTTTCCTTTCATAGCCTTATCCGGTAAGGCAGAGCCTCACCGCACATCGAGCGCAGAGCCGGGAATCTAGCGCATGAACTTCCGACGAATGGCGAGCGCGAGCAAGGCAGCCTGAACCGGTCCAAGAATTGTTTCGAAAAGCACGATCGTTTGGGCCGCAATCGTCGCCGGTTCGGTTCAGGTTTTTGCAGCGTCATCACGCCAGCACTGTAGGTCAACGCGCGACTGAATGTCAGAGGGATGCCTGTCTCATCTCGCTTCGAGATCACTACATCAGCCTCGCTCGCAAGCTTCGGCTCCCATCGCGCGAAACCTACGCGAGTATAGAGTGAGGCCGTGACAAACCAAATGACCAAAAAAACCAACAAGGCTCGCAAAGCTCGGTCGCTATAGCCACTCGCTAACCAATATCACCAACTCAATCGCCAGGGCACGAACCCTCGCCATGCTTCGAGTCGCAGCGTGTCCATTGCCCAGTATCTAAGTCTAGAGGCTTGCTCATACCGATGATTTTCCTCAGAATTAATGGCAATGTCGCGAAAGGTTTTTGAGAGGCGAACATGAGTAGCCGAAATCTTACGTTTCTTCAATCGGTCGATTTCATCGTCAAGAATGAAACGCCAGGTAACATTTAGAAAATCAAAATCGCGAGCGCTCACATTGATGAACCAGTGAGGGCGCAAAATGAGTGTGTGAAACGAAACGCGACTGGGTTCTTCGATTTTAGCAAACTGGAGATCCAAGGATGAAGTGGCACCAAACATCGGCCTTTCCACAAGTCCGGTGAATTTCACATAATCTTTGAAGGTGACATCACCGAAATACACGTCAGCAACAAAGACAGCAGCGCTGAAGTTCAACTCGCCGCCAAACAAAGCTCCATTGAAACTTGTCAGGTCGTTGAAAGTCCCGTTGGTAAAGTTGGCATCGGAATTGAAAACGGAATGCATGAAAGTTACTGCGCCAAAAGTTGTAAATCTGAAGTCGGCTGAGCCGCCAAATACGTTATTGCTTAGATCGACCAGACCTTTGAAAACCGCTCCGTTAAATCGAGCAGCACTCACGAATTTCACCACGTCAAAGTCGACGCGCCCGCCGAAGGTCGCAAGTCTAAAGTCCGCAGAGTCAAAAGGGGCTTCCATACTGAAAGTTGCTCCCCGGAAATTCGCATCTTTCTCGAAGATCGTCTTGTGGAAACCTCCGACCGCATTAAACTTGCAACCTCGGAAGCTGGCAATCTTGGCAAAAGTCGTAAATGAGAATTGCGCGCTGCCGAGAAAGCTGGCACTTGAGAAGTCAGCAGATTGAAAGGTGACCTCGGGAAAATAGGCCCCACCGTCAAATGTCGCTCTTGAGAAATCAGCAGTCCCTTCGAAGGTCGCGCCGGTGAAATCTACTTCGCCATCAAAGTGCGTTCGCCTAAAGCGAGCATGCGTTTTAAACCTGACATGCTCGAATTGGCAAGGGCCGGGAAACCAAACTCCGCAAAAATCGAAATCGCTGCTCTTGAGTTTTCTGGCAAGCGCCTCCCCAATCCTGATTTGTTGCCAGGAAAGTGAAGCACGCAGTATCGCTTCCCTTTTTGTGACTTATAGAAAAGTTCTCCGGCACAGGCGGAGCGCATCGACTCCTCGCAGTCGCAAACGAAAGGGGATTCGTTGTCAGATGTGGGTGAGTCGCGCATAGCAATCAGAGGTTTTTGATCTGCTCTGCCTTGTCCTTATATCATCAGCTCTTGAGGATTGCCACCACTAGCAATCTTGAGCTCCCTTTAGGAGCGTGATGTTTATAGTTCGCAGCGTCTTCTAAGATCCAAAGCTCCGGAGGAGCGACATATATTTCGCTCCTTCGGAGCTTGAATTCAAAAAGAACGCCTGGAGCTATAAATATTTCGTGCCTTACGGCACTATGAGTTTGCCTCACGAGCCAGGGACTCTTTTTCGGCGCTTGATCGATCTAAGAGAGCGACGTGCGGGTGGATGGTTTTCAGATCTTCCGACTCGGCTTGTTGAGTGTGGTACAAGTCCCAGCGCAATTGCAGATTCATCCAGAAGTCTGCGGACATGCCAAAATACTTTGCCAAACGCAGGGCGATGCTGGGTGTAACGCTCTTTTGGCTGGTGATAATTTCGTTGATGCGTTGAGCAGGTACGTGAATGAACTCCGCCAGCTCGCTTTCGTTAATTCGCATTGGCGCCAGGAATTCTTCCACGAGCATTTCGCCGGGGTGTGTTGGTGGGCGATGTGTGGGAACGCGAATCAATAGGTTATCTCTCGTTAGCCACTGTCAGCTGACAATCGACTTCGCCAGTAACCCGGCCTCCGGCGCAAATGCATCACGGCTAAGATTAGAATGGATTCTGCTTCGATCGTGTAGAGAATGCCGCACGGAAAAGTGTGGGTCAGACATCGCCGCACATTCTGCTCAATCATCGCCAGCGCTCCGGCGCCTCAAGAATGCGATCGATACCGGCTTCAACTTCGAGTGTAAATGCAGCACCCAGACCGGTGCGGCGCGTTTCATAGAAAACAGCGGCCTCGCGATATTCGAGCCGCGCTTCCGGATGGAAGTCATAGGTCATCGCCCTACCAGGCGTCGCACTTCTTCGAGGACTTCTTCACCAGGAATGGGCTGCACCTGACCTGAGCGGACTTCGTCCCGCCGGCGAATTGCTTCCGCAGACCAGAGCCGTTGGATCTCGTCAAGCTCTTCGGACTCAAGACTCTCAACCAGCTTGTCGGCGAGCAAGGCCTTTGAATCCGCCGGGAGTTTCATGGCTTCTTCAGTGATTTGGTCGAAAGTTAGTGACATGGCTGAATATTAGTCTCCGCCGGGAATTAGCTCAAGCACCATAATCGCTTTCCCAGGTTGGCAATTTGTGTTCGGCTCTGTTGGGAGCGCTTCATTTCGCTCCTTCGGAGCTTGAATCAAAAAGAAGAGCTGGTTCTATAAACATTTCGTGACTAACGGCACTGCCACACTGCCCAGCGTCGGGAATGCCTGCGTTGTGGAGAGCGAGCGCTCGCGCAGCAAGTTGAGTGTATGACCCGGTCGCTACTGCTCCCGGTTCTGTAATGACGACTCGACACGATCAACGGCCCGCCAACCATACCGCCACATTCCGCACGTAGGTCTTAATATCCTCGAGCGCCTGCGGATTTCGTTTGTAACCATCTCCCGGTGGTTCTTCGAGAAAGCTGGGACAGCCCAAAGAAGTATTCCAATTGTAATCGACGAAGTGGTGAAAGCTGGATTCCGCAACGCCGCGGCCGAGGGTGTTGCCGTGTTCGTCGCGTGAGCTCTCGAAGGCGACGACGAGATTGAACGGACGGCCCGTCACTTTGCTTTGGCCGGTGGCGATTACGCGGGCATGGTCTTCACCTTCGGGCACGCCGACCGCTCCCTCATGCGGATGAGCCGGAAAGAATTGAATCAGATCATCTGCTCCAGCATTCCGGCGCAGGAGTTCATGAGGCGCAGGGACCGCAATGGTTTGATAGTCACCATTGGCGCCCGAATGATAATTGGGCCATGAGATCGAAGTCGTCTCTTTGTCGTCAGGCTCATGCCGGGAAGCGTCCGGCTCGGGATGCTTTGAATGAAAGAAATGGGCGCGACCTATGCCGCCAAGCGTGCACAGTGAAATCCCCAGATCCTGATGATCGCGCGTCGCCATAATTCCGCCCCCGCGCTGGCGAAAGCGGGTGATGCCCTGGCAGTCGGGGACACTCAGCCCGTCGCCATTATCGATCGCGAACAACCACAGCTCGTCAAAGTCAGACTCATCAAGTGTGGCAATGACCTGATCATTACCCGCGGCATCGGCTTCGCGATTACGAGTAGTCACTTCACAGAGTTGGTTCCCATCTTCGTCCTTCATCGAACTCAGCTCGTCGCGCAACAACGAAAAACGGCCGATATGCCAATTGTCTTCGGCGAAAGGAATAGTAGTTTGCAGTAGAATCCTAATTGGTTTTGTCATAGTTGTCATAGAAAGATCCTTTCGCTCTGGTGAGGTCAGTACCAGGAGCGGTAGCGACCGGGTCTCCACACTCGATCCGGTCTAAGATCGCTAGAGGAAACCCGGTCGCTGCCGCTCGCGGTACTGACCTCCTCACTGATCCGGCACCAAAGGTCTGGATCTTAAGCTGAAAGAAAGCACGAAACCAAATCATAAATCACCCGGATAGGTTCACTCCTTCTTACGCACGCATATCATTGTGCCCAGCATCGTCGCAACCAGCTCTCTACCTGCATGGCCGTCGAGGCCAAAGACATCCGCGCGCACAACGGTCAGCGTTCGTCCGGCCTTAATCACTTCTGCTCGCGTCACAAATTCTACGCCTTGCGCCGGTCGCAGCAGGTTCACCTTGAACTCAACGCTGAGAACATTGGAGCCGGCGGGCATCAAGGTAAACGCAGCGTACCCACAAGCGGAATCGGCGATAGTAGTAATGACGCCGGCGTGCAGGTAGCCGTGCTGTTGGGCCAGATCGGCGCGATAAGGAAGCGTGATTTCAACCACGCCTGGCTCAACCAACGAGAGCCGCGCGCCGATCAAATCCATAATGGGTTGTTGCGCAAAGCTGCGTGCGACGTCGTCAGCGAAAGATGGATTCAGAGGTTTCATTGCGGCACGAAGAATTTACTGCACCATATTACGATTCGATCCAGCCTCGGAGTTAGTACCAACTGCGTGAGCGGGTGGGTCAAAGACTCGCCCATAGATCGACTCCATGATCCACCCGCTCGCGCAGGTGGTACTGACTTCATCCCTCAAGCTACGCGCGAACGGAACGACGCTACTTCAGCGCCTGATCCAATGACGAGCGATCATCCAGCAAAATCCACTCGACAATCGACAGCGGCAAACTGCCGTTTTTGATCAGATCGTCGTGAAACTGGCCCAGACGAAAGTCTTTGCCCGCTCTATCGCGATACTTGCCGAGCAGGCGCATGATCTGCCACTTGCCCGTCATGTATGTGATCTTCTGCGTCGGACTGGCGGCCGCGCCCGCGGCTTCTCCTTCGGCTGCTTCGCGATCAAGTCCGCCGGCTTCCATGAAATATTTCACGGCCTGTTCGAAAGTCCATTTGCCTGTGTGCAGGTTCACATCGACGCCGATCCGCGCGGCGCGGTAACGCGCCAGCCGCAGCACCTGCCCCTGCGAAGCCGAATTCACCGGATACAGTCCCGTCCTCATCAACATCTCTTCGCCGTAGAGCGCCCAGCCTTCGATCATGATGTTGTCGGAATGCTGCCGGCGGATTTCGTCGGTCAGATGGTTGGCGATCGATAGTTGCAGGAAGTGTCCGGGAATGCCTTCGTGGCCGAGAATCGGCCGCGGGTCTTCGATGGCCGCGCGAATGTAAAAATTATTGCTCTTGGGATTGTAAGTCGGGATGAAATAGAACCCGCTCGAGTCTTTGTCGTAAACACCGGGCGCATTCATGAATCCGCCGGGACTGGTCGGCTTGAATGCTTCGGGCAGTTGCCGGATTTCAAAATGGCCGAGATAAGACGGCAAAGTGACCAGATGGTTCTCTTTCAGGAACCCGATCATTTCGGCTTCACGACTTTCGTATGCTTTTAAAAAGTCGTTCTGATCTTTGGGAATGGTTTTCGCGCGCTGCGGGTTTGGATCGGCTAGCGAAGGATCGGGCAGCATCGATTCAAGCGCGCGATAACGCGCGAGTTCAGCCTGTCCCAACATGTCGACCTGTTTGGCGTCCAGCGGCAGCAGATAAATATTCTTCAAAAGATAGTTGTAGTTTTCCTCGCCCATGGGCTTGAAGGGGACCATGCCGGGCAGACGCTTTTCCAGAAAATCCGCAAAACCGTGAATCGAAGCCAGCGCGGCGTCGCGCGCCTTGATCAGATCATTCTTCTCACCCGGCGGCAGATCCTTCGCCAGGGTCATCAGGCTGTCAGTGAACAGACTGTCGATCGTCCGTGCGGAATCAATTGCCAGCTGGGCATAGAGCCGAACCGGTTTATTCAGGTTCTGTTTCCCGTGCTCAATGACAAAAGGCATCTGTTTCAGTCGCGCCGTAGCCGCCAGCGAGCGTTTGCGCGGGGTGTCGTAATCCTTCTTGAGCAGAGAAAAAATGCCGTTGCTGCATTCGTTGACGTAGGTCTGCGGATCGGTCTCTTCGAAATCCATCACGCGATCAAAGAAAACAACACCATTCAGCTGAGATCGAAACAGCAGCCAATCGATGCGATCGTCCTTGCTCCACTTTTCGGTCTGCATTGCATTCACTTTGACGAGCACTTCTTTGACGTGCAGCCGGCGCGCGAGCAGGGCCGACAGTCCATAGTCGGTGAGCTTGTCGTCCCAGGCGTGCAGCCCGGCATCACTGCTCAAGACGGGATAGTTTTGATTACGCCAATTGTAGTAATCGTCAGCGAGGTGTCGCAGATCGGCGGGCGTCGTGGGTTGTTGGGCTTGAATCGTCTGGGACGAAATCGTTATGAACATGAGTCCGCACAAGCAGAGAATCAGAAGCTTCATAAGTTACACCTCAGCACCATTGATAGTCGGCGCACACAATTTCAAGTTATAGCTAGTCCAGGTAGTGCTCGAATTTGCCTTCGTGGTTTTTCCGCTCGAATCAGAACGATCCGCGAAACCACACGAACAAGATTAGCCGCTTTGCCAGGCGGGGAAATCTATCCAATCAGGACACCGCTTGAGGCTGCTAATATTTCACGCTTCGTCGCGCTCATTGCAGCGCTCGGGCGTTGCGCTGGAGTCCGCTTAGCTTAGCTCGCTTCATTGCGCTACGACGAAAGCGAGTGGCATAGGCTTCCTGGGTTAGTTCACCAATCTCAGACAGCGATGCGTTGATGCTGCCCTCGCGCGGCTCGAATCGCGATTCGTCGGTGGTCGGGGTCATCTGGTTCCAGGGACAGACGTCCTGGCAGATGTCACAGCCGTAAAGCCAGCCTTCCAGGTGCTCTGCTATATCCGGACGAAGCTCGAGCGCGCGCGATTCGATCGTCGCATAAGAAATACACAGATTCGAATCGACGAGATAGGGGTGGACTATCGCACTGGTGGGACAGGCATCGATGCAAAGCGTGCACGACCCGCACTGATCCACAACTTCCTGATCCGTATATTCAAGATCGAGATTCAATAGCAGCTCGCCGATAAAAACCCACGAGCCGAATTCCTCTGTAATCAAGTTCGTGTGCTTGCCCATCCAACCCAGACCCGCACGCACGGCCCACGCCTTGTCCATTGTTGGTTGAATGTCTACACAGACCTTGCCTCTTGCTTGCGGCCATTGCTCCTGAATCCACGATAAGAGTTCGCGCAGCTTGTCACCGACCACTTCATGATAATCATCGCCCCAGGCATAGCGCGACACTTTACCCGTGCCGGCATCGTCTGAGTGTTGATGGGTCGTGTAGTAATTCAAAGCCACGACGATCATCGAACGCGCTTCGGGAAAGAGCTTGCGTGGATCGGTGCGTTGATCGGGATCGCGCGTCATCCAACTCATCTCACCGTTGAACCCTCGTCTAAGCCATTCCTCGAGCCGGTTGTGTTCCGCGGATAAGGCTTCCGCCTTCACGATGCCGATCTTTTGAAATCCCAGAGTGCGAGCCTGAGACTTGATTTGGGCCGAGACGCCGGCGCGATCGACGGGCAGCTCCGAACTGGCTTTTGCTTGAATCCCAATCATTCTGATTAGGCTGATTATAGCAAAGTGATCCGCAACAGCTTTGCTGAGGGTCTATCGGCTAGTGGGGTAAGAGTGTGTTGCTAATCTACGCCCCGGATCGCGACCCGACTGGAAGCAACACACACTTGACCCCTAACAGTCATCGGATCTGCCGGACAAACCAAAAAATCGGGCGCGTCTTTTGCGAAGACGCGCCCGGCTTAGCTGGCTCAGTTTGAACGCCGGTTTTAGAACTTGAGGCGCAGTCCGAGCTGTATCTGCCGCGGCGCACCCGCGCTGTTTGTGGTTCGGAGCAGTCCGGTCGCGGGATCGCGAAGCTGCAGAAAAGCTGCGTTGGACGGCGCCAGAATCTCACCCGTCTTTTCGTTGACGCCGGGATTGCCATAGTTGAAGGCCGTTGTTGAAGCAAATGTCAGGTTCTGGAAATTGAACAGATTGAAGGCCTCGAAAGACGGTGCTAGTTCAAACTTCTCACCTAACTTGAACTTGCGCTCAATGCGCAAATCGAGAAAGCGGAGCGACCGGTTGCGATAAGCGTTACGCTTGAGGCTGACGCCGGGCGCAAGGTAAGGCCGATCGTTAAAATTACCGGCATCCTGATTAAGATCGCTGGACGTGTTGCCTTGAAGAGTAACCAGGGCCGCGTATGCCGCGCCGGACAGACCCGCACCGGGCAAGCTGGAACCTGCCGGCGGCGCTACGATACTGCTGACAGTAACGTCAATGGGCGCTCCGGAAAGATAGCGCGCGGTGGTCGACACTTCAAATTTGAGCGGCAGATTAATCACGGAGCTAAAGGCAACTACGTGCCGCCGATCATTCGCGCCGTAATTGTATTCCGGGGTCAGATTGAAAGCGTTGTCATAAGACGCGAAGGTAGCGTTACGCTCAGTTGAATCGTTATCGAGGTTTCTCGAAAGCGTATAGAACGCATCGAACTGGCCGAATTTGCGGCGCAGCTGAGCACGGAAAACCAGAGCCTGGTATTCCGATTTTGCCCCCGGCTCGCGTACCTGGACGTAGCCGGAATTACCGAAGGTCGCGATGGGCCGGTTTTGTGCCCCAGTTATGGCCACTGCAGGCGAACCAAAAGTACTTGCAGCAATCCCGAAAAACGGTCGCTGACTGGCATCGCCCGGACGGATTACCGGAGTTGGCAGATCGTGATCGAGGTTGAAGTTCAAGCGGGTGGTCCTTACGTAGTCATAGCTGGCGCCTACCGTCAAACCTCGCCCGATCTGGCGTTCGAATCCTCCGCCAAATTGTATCGAGCGCGGGTTTCTGAAATTCTGCCCACCGGCAACAACCTGAAGACCATTTAGCACATTGGGTGCGGTACCTCCCGCCGCGGAGATATTCGCCAGAATTGCATTTACCTGGGTCACACTCAGGATTGGCAAAGAATTCAGAGAATAACTGTTTAAGTCAATTCCGATGGACAGGAACTGCTTATAGACAGTGTTCAGGCTGGTCGGCAAACCGGTGAAGGGTAAAGTCAAAGTCACGTCGCCAAACGGCGTGCGGAAGTTGTTCAGCGGGGCGGCGAGCGTCAAAACCGGCGTGGCGGCATAATAGATTCCAGCGTAGCCACGAATTACTCCCTTGCCGTTATTCCAGGGATCCCAGGCAATACCACCACGCGGTCCCCACTGGTTTTTTTGGCTGGGGATAACCCGTGGATCGACATTCCCGAGAGGTAGAGTCGTATTAAGCACCGCATTGGTTGCCGTCGTGTTGCTGGTATCGGGCTGAGGCATTATCTGCGCCTCGTAACGGAGGCCAAAGTTTATGGTCAAGTTTGGACGCACGCGCCAGGAATCCTGGGCATAGCCGGCGTACTGCGGCGATGACAACGTCAGCAATCCATTCCCGATATTTCGGGCGTAGCGTACGCGGTTGTCGTCGAAACGATTGACCGGATCGAGAATCGTTCCCGTGATATTGCCGTTGGCAGCCGCCGTGGTGGTGTTGCCTCCAACAGAAAGAATTCTGAGAATCTGAATGGATGCGTCCGCGGATGAACTTGAGGAAGTTATACCTGAGAAGCTAAATTGTCCGAACTGACGGAACGCAAATACCTGGCTGGCTTTGACGAAATTATATTCGCCGCCAACCTTCCATGTATGCGACCCACGAATCAGGGTGAGGTTGTCGGCGAACTGCACACGATAGTCGGACTCTGTAGTGGGCAGGAAATTAACTGTACCGAAGTTGCCGTAGGATGCCTGAATCAACGGCGAGATTTCATTCGCCAGACGCGGTCGGTTCTCCTTTGAATACTGCCCGCGGAATTCATTAATGGTTGAGGGGCTAAGGAACGAAGTCAATTGCCCTACTACCGTATGTGAGTTGTCGCCTTCGGTGCCGTTGTTGGATAGCGCACTGTTAGTGGTCGGAGTCAACGACGTGCCGGCCGTGACCGCGTTCAGCGCGGTGTTCACGCTGTAATTATACCTGACGTTCAGTTGGTGTTTTTGACTGAAATTGAAGTCAAAGCGCGTCAGGAAGACCTTAGCGTCGTTGGTTTGTTTGTAGTCGCCTTCCTGGGCTAGCGAGAAGGCAAGCGCCTCACTAATACCGCTCGCGATCGTGCCGCTCGTAATTCCGGCGATGTGCAGATTGTTCAATAGAACAGAGCGTGACTGGAGGAGTTTCTGCTGCTCGTAAGCAACGAAGAAGAATGACTTATCTTTGCCACCGTAATGGCTCTTTTCGCCCTCGCCAAACCGGGGAATCGGAAACGGGCCGCCGACTGAGCCGCCAAACTGTTGTTGCGTCGGCGCGGCTACCTGGTTGAAAGCATTCTTGGACGCCAAACCGGTCGATCGATCAACGTAAAACGCCCCACCGTGGAAATCATTCGTGCCGGACTTGGTCACCGCATTAACAATACCGCCGGTTGAGCGGCCGAACTCCGCGTTGTAACCCGTGGCCACTACCTGGAATTCCTTAATTGCGCCCTGCGGAATGGTAAAAGCCTGATTAGAGCGTTCACCTCCGCGCAATCCGCCGAAGAACGGATTGTTGTAATCGGCACCGTCGATTTGCACGTTGCCGTTGATGCCGCGTTGTCCTGCCAGTGAGATTTGCCCGCGCAAAGGATCGATCTGGGCAGTCGGGGTCGCCAGTACGAAATCCTGAAAGCGTCTTCCGTTAATCGGCAGTTGGCTGATCGACGTTTCGTTAATATTGGTAGTGTTCTGCACCAGCGTTGTGTCGACATTAGAACCAGCGCTGACCAGAACGGTCCCGCTTACGGCCTGCACACTCAGCATGATGTCGGCGCTGAGAGCTGATCCAACCTCAACTTTGTAACCAGTCTGGGTGGACTTCCCGAATCCCGGCGCCGTTACATCGATCGTATATTCGCCAGGTGGTAACGACACCGCGCGAAATTCGCCCTGATCGCCGGAAGTCAGAGTGCGATTCAAGCCCGTGGCGGGGTTAGTGATAACTATCGTGGCTCCCGGCACCAGCTCCCCTTGAGAGTTCTTCACAGTGCCGACGATTTGTCCGGTGCTTGCTTGGGATTGTGCCAGAACGCTTATCGCGCAAATCGCGATGAGCACAGGGGCGGTAATACAGAGACGTAGGGATTTGAGCATAACAGGAGAACTCCTTGAGGAAACATGATCGTTGAAACGGTTGCGCGCGAACCATCGAGCGCCGAGTTAACTGAGACTTCCGCAGAACTTTTTTGAACCGCTGGTTAAGATAGGAAAACTACAAACAAGTGCAGATGGCGGTTTCTATCATGAGTCACAGCGTGCGCGCAAGCCTAAAACAGGTTGCGGCAATGAACTTTTCGTTAACGGCAATTGCAAGAGTCAAAAAAAATGGGCGCGTGCTCGAATGAACACGCGCCCCGAAGTTAACGAACGCGACCTTGGGGTCGCGCGAGCTAAGTTAGAACTCAAAGCGGACGGCGAGTTGCACTTGCCGTTCACGGAAGAAGAACCCGTCAGAACCCGCGATGCTGCCGAACGTAGGATTGAAGCTCGCGAATATCCCAGTGCCAAAGGGACACGTGCCGGTGGCTCCGGTCCCGGTACAAACCGTATACATCTGGGTATTCACGCTCGTCACCTGCGTGCGGTTGAAGATGTTGAATCCTTCAGCCAGCAGTTCGATTTTGTAATTCTCCTTAAGCGTGAAACGACGCGACACGCGCAGATCCACGTACTTGATAGGAGGCTGGTGGAAATAGTTGTTCGGCAACAATGCGAATCGCAGCGAACCGTTGGAGCCGTTGATGCCGCCCGCCTGGCTAAACCCGAACGTGCCACTCGGGCTGAAGCTGTTGGTAGTCGGGGTGTAGCGTGCACCGGAAAACATATTTACCACCGGCGCGATGGTCCATCCGTTAAGCAACATCCGGGCGACCTTGTTGTCCTTGTTCTTGTAGCTGGTGTTGTAGACAACACTGGCGACAAACTTGTGCCGGCGGTCAAAGTTGGAAAGGCCAGACTCTCCTCCCTGATTCAGGGGATCGAATGGAGCCGAGAAGCCCGGCGTGAACGTCTGGGAATTCTGTCCGTTGTCCCGCGCCTCTGAGAGAGTGTAGCTGGACTGGAATTGAAGTCCGTTTGTCAGCCGGCGATTGGCCTGCAACACCAGGGCATTGTACTTAGTCGAGATGTTGCTGCGGATTTCCTGTATTTGTCCGAAGGCTGGATTCGGTCTCGCCGCTCCCAGGTAATAAGGAAATGTCCAAACCTGGCCTCCGTTGGGGCCGTCGACTATCTGAATGCTCCTGGCGACAGTTGGCGGACTAAGATTAGTATCCACGAAGTTCGGCAGGTACTTGCCAAAGCTGAAGAGATAAGACGCGGACACGACTGTGTTGTGCGCCACTTCTCTTTCCAGAACCAGATCACCCTGCTGAATCATCGGGTTCTGGTAGTTGCTCGCGAAGTAATTAACCGTGGCAGAGCCCAAAGGCGCACTCGCCAAAATGTTTGGGAAGATCGGCGCCGCAGGATTTCCCGCGGGGATCAGAGCGGCCGGCGTTCCGGTAGGCGCGGCCGACGCTACGGACGCGACAATCTGGCTGCTGCCCGCGACGCTCGTATTGATCAGCGCCTGGATAATTGCCGAGCCATTGATGCGGCCGTAGTAAATTCCATAACCGCCCCGGATGCTGGTCTTGCCATCGCCTTTTACATCCCAGGCGAAACCGAGGCGGGGACCGAAGTTGTTTCTGTCATTGGGCCGGTTCGCGGTTTGCGGCAAAAGGGGATTGATCAGCGCGGCGAAAGGCTTTGGCAGCTGCTCGTACTCATAACGCAGACCAAGGTTCAAGGTCAGACGTGGAGTTGCCCGCCAATCATCCTGGCCAAAGAAAGCATAATCAGTCGTTCTGAATAAGAAGCGCGGTGGGCCAAAGCCCTGAGCATAGTTGCTGGTGTAGCACTTGCCCGCGAGTTTTGAATTGGCTACTGGGGTCACCTGCGTGAAGCAAGTTCTTCCGGCCGCCCGTAAGGCGCCGCCGGTAGTGAAGTTCGTATAATCCACGAGGAAGTCGTTAATGTTCGAGTAGGCATAAGAACCAGCCTCGGTAAATAGTTCGTCATAGACTTCGCGGATGCGATTAATGTCGGTACCAAACTTGAACGTGTGGTTTCCGAAAGAGTAGGTCATCGTGTCCGCGAATTGTATGCGTCTCTCGTCCGGCAGAGCACGCCGGTCCAGGCCGGTCGACTTGCCGAAAGTGAGGCCGTTGGTTAGAGCGACCTGAGGTGAAAAACCATTAGCCGTGGTTGGTTCGCCCGGCAGCACGGGTTGCGCAAACTGTGAGTCAAGCTCTTTGGCGTATTGCCAGTGGCCTTCGTTAACCAGTTTGCTTGATAACGTAGAAGACATTCGAAGATTGAGCGTATCAGCGGTCACAAAGTCATCGCCAAACCCATTACGGTCACGCGTAACTGTCGCAGCCGTCTGAACTCCGGCGGGCGACGCCCAACGCAAACGGTTGTAGGCGGCGGTGAAAGTGTTGTTCTGAGTGATGTGCCAATCGAATTTCGGCAGAAAGAGTTTCTGATCGCCACGACGCGGTGTGGAGCCGGTCAAGCTGTTGATAAAGCCCAACCCTGCGTCTATCTGGGCTTGTGTCAATCCTCTGGTCAAGAGGGTCGCGTTGCTAACGGTGCTCAGATAGCTGGGGACCGAGAAAACCGAGACGCCGGGGAAATTGCGCTTTTGCTGGTCATAGCTGAAAAAGAAGAACGCTTTGTCCTTCACGATAGGCCCGCCGATGGCGCCGCCAAACTGATAGCGTACATCCGGAGCCTTATAAGCAACCGGAGTCGAGACGCCGTTAATAATCTGGTTCACAAAACTGCGCGGATTGCGTGCGCCCCATTTGTTGTTGCGATCAAACAAGAAAGCCGAGCCGTGAAACTCGTTGGTGCCTGACTTAGTGATTGCGTTAATCACCCCGCCCGCCGAACGTCCGTACTCAGCAGAGTAGTTCGAGGTATTAACCTGGTATTCGCGAATGGCTGCCTGGCTAATCACATAGCCGATACGTGTGCGGCCGCGCTCTTCGGAAAAGAAAGCCTGGTTGTTATCGCCGCCGTCAATCGTGCTGTTGTTCAGCAGGCCCGAGATACCGCGGAAACTGATTAGGCCGAACGTGCCGTCGGGGACAGTGCCGGGCGTAAGAATCGCGAGATTAGACCAGCGACGGCCGTTGGTCGGAAGATTGTCGAGCGAAACCTGATTAACGTTGGTCGAGAAGTCCTGCTGCGAGGTATTGATAACCGGAGCTTCAGCAGTCACCTGGACCGTTCCGGTCACGCCCTGAACCGACAGCCCCACGTCCATCGTGGTCGAGCGTCCCACTTCAACTATGACGTTCTCGTTCGAGTAAGGAGCGAATCCTGAGCCATTCACTGTCACCGTGTAGGTGCCGGGCTCCAGGTTGACAAGCTTGAAGCCGCCGTTGTCGTCAGCCGTAGCGGTTGCTTCTTTATTCGTTCCATTGTTCCTGGCGGTGATCGAAGCGCCGACCACGACCTCTTTGTTGGGGTTGGTGACGGTGCCGTTGATGGCACCCGTAACCGTTGACTGTGCCATTGTGCCGAGCGCGCAAAGCGCCACGAGCATAATCGAGGCAAGGCTGAAGCGTAGAAATTTATACATAATCAGAGAGCTCCTTAAACGGATTGGTTACATTGAGAGACCATCTGCGCGAACAATCGGGCGCAGGATGAACTGAGACCTTCGAAAGCGTATTGGACTGCTTGGCCGGGAATACCTGCAAAAAGGCAACGCGGGCGATCAGTAAGATGGCTGCTGGGCGCTGGAGCATTAAACTTGCTAAATGGTGATTCGAAGTTGCGCTGAATCAAGTCAATCGACCGGTACGTTTTACAGCGGGCTGAGAGAATTTCGCAAGTATTGTGCCCGAGTGAGACTCGGACAATGGCGGCCAGTAACGACGTTGTTTGCTGCATTTATTTGCAGGTGAATCGAACGATCCGGATTCTTCAGACCGAGAATTTGGATTTTCTATGAAAATCCCAACAACCACTACGCTCCTACTTGAACGAATAGCTTGGCGTCTGGCTTTCATTCATCGCGATTGGCGTACTCGTTCGACTCCAAAGTCAAAGAAGCGTTCGCCTCAGCAATAGTCAGCTTAAACCCGCTCACAAATGATCGCGATGCCCTGTCCGCCGCCAATGCAAGCGGTCGCCAACCCGTATCGCCCACCCCTGCGCTGTAGTTCATGTAGCAGGGTCAAGACCAGACGTGTTCCGGTTGCACCGAGCGGATGCCCGAGGGCGATCGCCCCACCATTGACGTTTGTTCGTTCGCGATCGAGACCAAGTTCCCGTTCAACCGCAAGGTACTGTGCCGCGAACGCCTCGTTGACTTCAATCAAGTCGATATCCGAGAGTTTCAAACCGGCTTTCGCGAGTGCTTGGCGAGTTGCGGGGACCGGCCCAATCCCCATGATCTCAGGCTCGACTCCGGCATAGGCCCAGCTCACGATGCGGCCCAACGGTTTTAAATTTTTCGTCTTGATGAAGTCCTCGCCGGCGATGACCAGAGCCGCGGCCCCGTCGACGATCCCCGAGGCATTGCCGGCCGTGACAAATCCATCTTTGCTGAATGCCGGTCTTAGCTTTGCCAGGCCTTCCATGGTCGTATCGGGGCGCAAGTGGTCGTCCTGCTCGAAAAGCACCGACCCTTTTCTGGTCTTCACTTCCACTGGGACAATCTCTTCGGCAAAGAACCCGGCGTCGAGCGCGCGTTTGGCGGCTTGCTGCGAACGTAGAGCATAGCGGTCCTGATCCTCGCGCGGGATTTCGAATTTGCGCGCCAGATTCTCAGCGGTGCCGGCCATGGGAACGTTGCAGTAAGTATCGAGCAGCGCGACCATCAGGCTGTCTTCAAGCTTGCCCTGGCCCAGGGCAAAACCTGATCGCGCGCCGCGAATTACGTGTGGCGCCTGCGACATGGATTCCATTCCGCCCACCAGACAAACCGAGGCTTCATCGAGCTGAATCATTTGCGCGCCGGAAACGATCGACTGTATACCGCTGCCACAGAGACGATTGACTGTCAGCGCCGGACGATCGAAGGGAACTCCCGCTTTCAGCGCGACGTGTCGTGCACCATAGATCGCGTCACCCGAGGTTTGCAGGGCGTTGCCAAAGACGGCGTGATCGATCTCGTCCGGCGCCACCCTGGTTGTTTCCAAAGCCGCGCGCGCCGCGATCGCCCCGAGTTCAATCGCCGAAACATCTTTCAACGCGCCCACATACTCGCCCATCGGCGTGCGCTTGCCGCCAAGAATGAAAACATCACGAGCCATAACTTTATGATTGCCTCTCGAAAGTTGAGATTTCCTGCATTCTGGAAAACAAAAAGGCTAACAGACGTACCGAATGAAATCAATTTCGCAAGCGGTTGGATTTGTGGCTCTACAACGCCTGAGTTGAGGCTGGCCGTAAAAGAGTGAAGAGGTTATTATTCGACAGCCTCCGCGAACTGTTTAGCCCGTTACCGATGCGCGGAAGCGTTCAGGAATTTGGGTAGTGACCTAATTTGCAAACACATAATGGAGTCAGTACTGGGAGCGGTAGCGACCGGGTCTCTGTTGCCAACAAAGTTAAGCCTATTACCAGCCTTACCAGGTCGCTACCGCTCCCTGTACTGACCTCATCGCTCAAATTAGGGCACTATCGGAATTTGCTTTCGATAGGAATTGCATGAAAGCGATTACTCACTCACTCATCCCTTTGATGGTTCTTCTGTTAGGAGTTTCCGTTGCGGCCCCACAGTCCTCGCTTGAAAAGAACATTGATAGCACTCGCGATAACGGGCTCAAGATGCTCAAGGTCGTAAAAGAACAGATCAAGGCTAACTACTACGACCCGAAGTTTCACGGAATTGACTTGGATGCGCGATTCAATGTAGCCGAACTCAAAATTAAGCAGGCCCTGTCCTATGCCCAAATCATCGGCATCATTGCGCAGACTGTCATCGATCTCAATGACTCGCACACGCGACTGATCCCGCCACTACATCAGTCGACAACTGTTTACGGTTGGAAGATGCAAATGATTGGCAACGATTGTTACATCACTGCCATTGCCCCGGGGAGCGATGCCGAAACGAAGGGGCTAAAGCCAGGGGACCGGATAATTGCGCTCGACGGAAATGAACCGACGCGCAGGACGATGTGGAAGGCAAAATACTATTACTATGTACTCCGTCCGAAGTCTCAGGTTGAGGTTACAGTCGAAACGCCGGCTGGTGAGAGACGCCAAGTCGTTGTGCTAACGAAGAACTATAGGCGCCACTTTGAAGAAGATTCGGGCTGGATATACGTCAGGGATACAATCACGTCTGACCTGGGAGAAGTGCTGAAGACGACTAAGGTTTACCATGAGTTCGGCACGGATCTGATTGTCTACCGCTTTCGCTCGTTCAATACCAATAGCGACGACATCGATAACATGATGAAGAAGCTGAACGGACACAAAGCCGCTGTTGTCGATCTGCGAGCCAACTCTGGGGGCCGCTCAGACATGCTGGAACGCTTCATTAGTTATTTCTTCAATCATGAGGTAAAGGTTGGCGACTTCAAAAGGCGCAAGGAAGTAAAGGAGGTTAAGGTGAAGCCGCGCAATTCGCATGCGTTTGCCGGGGATCTTATCGTGCTGATCGACAGCGAATCGAAATCGGCGGCGGAGGTTTTCGCCCGGCTCGTGCAAATCGAGAAGCGCGGTCTGATCGTTGGCGATCGGAGTGCCGGAATGGTCATGGAGACCATGGTTTACGACTATGAGCTCAATAATAGAAACGATCCCCCCGTTATATATGGACTAATGATTACGGACGCCGACATAGTCATGTCCGATGGCAAGAGCCTGGAGTGGCTCGGCGTGACACCGGACAAACTTATTCTACCGACGTCCGACGATATACGTAATCGCCGCGATCCTGCTCTTGCGTACGCGGCGTCTCTTGGTGGGATCAAGATAACTCCAGAGGAGGCTGGTGCTCTTTTCCCGGGGAATGCTCCGAAGTGAATCGATTGGCGAAGTCTAATCCATGAACCGATGCTTTTCGCGATACCGATGCAGCAGCTCTTCGAGAAATCCTTCATAAGTGAACGTCGCCAGGTCATAACGCGGACGCAGTTTGAATAGAATTGGCATCGCTACGCGCCAGGCCATCCACTGTCGCGGATAGTCCTTCAAGTCCCAGCGCCGCCGCAAAAAACTTTCCACCACTGAAATTTCCTGCTCGGTCAGGCTGTTTACATCGGCGGTGAATTTAACCGGCGGAAACGAACGACGCAGCGCCGGATCTGAAACTGGCGACGCAAAGACCTCTGCAAAGGCCGGGGCTTCAGCTTCCCGCTCGCGCACGACCACGGTCCCGGCAACCAGGTCGCCGACGCGCTGGTCGCGGTCTGTGGAAAAAACTGAAATCAACCCGACTGAGTAAAATGGCAACGGCATAATGTCGAATTCGCGCAGTAGATTTCTCACGATCGCCTCAAAGAAACTAATCGGCCGACCGTCTTCGCGAATTACCCTTAGCTTCATCCATCGCTTGCCCGGCGTTTGGCCATGCCAGAGCCATTCGAAGATCGCAAAATATCCGGACATCAGTAAAAAGACGAGCACGACCAGCAACGCAATGATCCACTTGGGCGCATTCGTGAGCCGGCTTCCCAGATCCGCATAGTCGGCTATGATCGCGAAAATGATGATCAGGACCGTCAGCGCGACTATCTGGATCGCATGGTCAATGGCGCAGGCGATGAACCGGTTGCCGATCGATGCCAGGGCAAAATGAAGCGGTACGCGCTCAGGCGTTTCGATTACAAGGGTTTCGTCGCTGGTGATGGCCGCGGACATTATTTTCGCTTAAGGCAAGGGTTCAATCTTTCGTAGCGGCTTTAATGTCCGGGCAAGTTCCCCAGGCATCCAACAGTTCATCGCGATGTAAACTAACCCACTGGCTTACCAAACTCTGTGCGCCTAAAGGCAGAGATCCTGCGATGATCTTGGACGTGATGATCTCGACTAGCGCTTCGTGGCTTCCGTAGATTGCATGAAAGTGCGGAGGCGGATGATCGGCCCAAAACATTCTGATAATGATGCCGTAGAACCAGCACAGTTCAGGCATGTGGTTGTTCACGGCGGAGTTTTGGGAATAATTCCTCCCGAGACTTACCCGTCAACTTAAGATAAAGCGAATCAGCGCTCAATTCGATTTCATCGGTCCACTTAATCTCGCGATGGTTCCCAAGATGGACGCGCTGGAACAGGTTGTAATCATCCCACACCTGGAACACGCCTTTACCCGCGAGGTCCGATAGGTCAACCTCGCCTTTGGTTCCATCGGAAAACTCCAGGTAGATGCGATATTCTGGAAGGGCCTCAACTTGTATGGGTTTGATCATTTCATTCATCGTAAGCAGTATCTGACCGGGACTCCACACGAGTCAACCCTGGCAAAGCGTATATTATTGAAGCGGCATGTCACTGGCCCACTTCCGACGACCGGCCGATTTTTCTCATTACCAGTCCCACAGCCTCCGGATAAAGCTGGTGCTCTTCGATCAATATTCGCGCCGATAAGCTCTCGACCGTGTCGTCTTTATGAACGGGCACAGCTCGCTGCGCGATGATCGGTCCGCCATCCAGAGTTTCGTCAACGAAGTGAACCGTGCAACCGGAGGACGTCGCCGCGTGGTCGAGGGCTTGCTGCTGCGCATTCAAACCGGGAAATGAGGGCAGCAGGCTCGGATGAATGTTCAGGATGCGCCCGCGATAGGCGTCGATAAATTCGCGTGACAGGACCCGCATGTATCCGGCCAGGCAAACCAGATCGATGTGTCGCGCCTGCAAGGCCGCGACGATTTCGCGATCGTGATCGACGCGCGGCCGGCCCCGACGTTCGACGATGAGCGTTTCAAGCCCAAACTCTTTGGCTTTGAGGAGCCCGCCGGCGTTTGCCTGATCGCTGATTACGATCGCGACCTTGGCGTTTCCGATCCGGCCTTCACAGGCGGCTTCTGCCAGCGCCACCATGTTCGATCCGCGGCCGGAGATCAAAATAGCGATGCGCGCCCGCTCATTTACTTCCGGTTCCTGCGACATGACTAATCCGCGCTTTGGCCAAGAATCTGAGTGAGGTGGTGCTTCAGATGAACGACATAGTCCTTCATCAAATATTCCAGAGTTACGGGTTCGGATTCACTGACAGTTGCGAAAGCAATTGTTTGCAGAGAGTGCTTGCTGCAGAGGTTGTTCATCTTCTCTGGCGCAGCGCACGACATTAGATGCCACAGATGCAGGTTGTATGCTCGCCATAACTCGATCAGGTTTGGCCAGCCGGCTTGCTGGTAATGCTGGATTTCTACCCAGCGGTTCTGGTCATAACCGGGAAAGACAAGATCGTCTTTGATCTGGCCCACGACAAACCGCGCGTGATTGTTCGTCGCTGAGTCAATCAAGTGGCCAATGATCTGTTTTGCAGACCAATGTTCTTCGGCGCGTGGTTGCTCGCTTTCGGCTTCGCTGATTTGCAGCAAACGCGGCGCGGCCGTTTCAATCGTCTCTTTGAAATCGGCGAGCCATTCGTTCATTGAAGATGTCCCCTGTGCTGGTCAGAACCGCCTGCGGTAGCGGGCGGTTGAACTGATACAATTAATCATGAATCGTCGAGAGCCTGACCCCTCGTTAGCTATCTCGAGAGTTCGCAGATCAACCGCCCGCTACCGCAGGCAGTTGAACTGATACAATTAATCATGAATTGTCGAGAGCCTGACCCCTCGTTTAGCTATCTCGAGAGTTCGCAGATCAACCGCCCGCTACCGCAGGCGGTTCTGACCGGCATCACTTACTACTCAATCACCACGTTGCGCGCGCCTTCATTAACGCGACCGATCTCAAAGCAGTTGAATCCACGCTCTCGCACCTGGGAAGAAATCTGCGCCACGTCTTTCTGCGTGCAGACGATGATCATTCCGATTCCCATATTAAAGGTCCGATACATTTCGGAGTCTTCAATGTTTCCGATGCGCTGCATCAGTTCAAAAATCGGCAGCACCGGCCACGAACCGCGTTTGATTTGCACGCTCGTTCCCTCCGGCAGGATGCGCGGAATATTCTCCAGCAGTCCGCCGCCGGTTATGTGCGCGAGTCCCTTGATGGTCCCTGAATTAAGCAGCCCCTCGAGCGCCCGCAGGTAACTGACATGCGGTTTCAAGAGCGCCGCGCCGATTGTTTCGCCCAGATCATCAAGATAGGTGTCAGGCGCGCACCCTGCATCCTCAAAGAAAAGTTTGCGCGCCAGTGAATATCCATTTGTATGCAACCCAACGGAAGGCAGGCCCAGCACGATGTCGCCCCTTGTGATCTCATGACCGTCGATCACTCGTTCACGATCGACGACGCCCACAATAAATCCAGCCACATCATATTCGCCGTCAGCATAGAAGCCGGGCATCTCGGCGGTCTCGCCACCCAACAGCACGCTGCCGTTTTCCCGGCAGCCATTGGCGATGCCCTCGACGATTGCCGCGACAGTTTCCGGCGCCAGTTGGCCCGTGGCGATATAGTCGAGAAAGAAAAGCGGCCGCGCGCCCTGGACCAGAATGTCGTCGACACAATGATTCACCAGATCGCGTCCGATGGTGTTGTGAACGCCAGTAGCAAAAGCAATCTTCAGCTTGGTGCCGACGCCATCGGCCGACGCCACCAGCACTGGTTGGCGCATTCCGGGGAAAGCGCCATCGAACATCCCGCCAAAGCTCCCAATCTCGGACAGTGTGCGCTCGTTAAAGGTCGCGCGCGCGAGTTCTTTAATTTTTTCAGTGGCCCGGTTGGCGGCATCTATGTCGACGCCGGCCGACGCGTAAGTTGCAGGTTTGGTCATAAGCGGAGTGCGCGCGGCTTTGCCGCCTGATGTACGGAAAGGATCGGCCTTTCCATACCATAATCGCAAGAGCCAGGGCTCCGCCCCAGCAAGGACGAGGCGCAGCCTCGAAAGAAATAATTAAGAGATGATCCTCACGGTAAGCAGAAGCCTTACGCACATCAAGCCGGCAAAGCCGCAACACAGAATCACTTCTTCTTCGGTTTCTCAGTCTTCGGCTTAGGCGGGGCCCCGAAATCACCGTAGGCGATAAAGCCCGAACGCGATGAATCATCTTTCATTGCTTCGCGGCCGGCCCAGATGTCTTCCCTGGTCTCCTTCGCGGTTTTGATCTCGTATAACTTGCCAGAGTCGCCCCGCCCTCTGGTGGTTATCGTCACCTCGCCCTGCAGATCGGTTCGCCAGACCTTCGCGTCCGCAGCTTTAAGCCGATCGAGAACGGACTGAGCCGGATGCCCGTAACGGTTCCACCCGCCATCGGAGATGATTGCCGCCTCGGGTTGCGCTCGCTTCACGAAATTCTCGGAAGTCGCGTACTTCGATCCATGATGACCGATCTTGATCACTTTCGCTTTTAGATCAAGACCAGACTTGCCCAACAGGCGCTCTTCGGTCTGCGCTTCGGCGTCGCCCATGAAGAGCATTGAGAAATCGCCGTAATCAAGTCGCAGCACGATTGAGTTCGCATTGGTGTCGTTGCCCCCGGTCTTCATCTGATCTTTGGTGAAAAACGGTTCGGACGGCGCCAGCACAGTCAGGATGGCGCCACCGCCCAGATCGTATTTCTTTCCCGGCTCTGCTTTTTCGTATTGCGCCCCGTTCTGCTTGAGCGCGTCCCGGTATTCGTCGAAAAAGCTGTTGACCGTTTTCGTTTTGCTTTTCTTCGGCAGCGGCGGTGCTGGCGGCGCCGCCTTGCCTTTTCCGGATTTCGCCGGACTTGCCGGGGCGGGCGTCGAGAGATCGACACCATTGTCGATCATGTTGGATACCTTGATTCCGTTTAGTACCTCGTCGGCGCCGCCAATATGATCGGGGTGAGGGTGGGACGCGATGAAGTAATCCAAACGTTCGACTTTGTATCTCTTTAAGGCATCGAGCACAACCTTGCCTTTTCCCGCATCGCCGGCATCAATCAGCACTGACTTGCCTCCCGGCGAAATGATTAGAATCGAGTCGCCCTCGATCGGTCCGACGTCGAGCACATGAATCTGCAGCTCGCCCGAAGGTTTTGGCGGGCGCGAGCGGAGCCACGGCAAACCATACTTCCAAAAGCCAAAGCCACCCGCGCCCAGCAACAGCACGAGCACGGCAAGCGCGCAACCGCATCCACGTGTGCTTCGTTTCACTTTGCTCCGCCCTACCTGTGGATAATTGGAACCAGTGCACGGGTACGAGGATCGAACTTGTTGGCAAACTTTCGCACCGTCGGCAGCACGTCGTGTTGTCCACGAGAGTAGGCCCGCAGAGCCTTTTCCGCGGCGGCCGCGTGCCAGATTGTTTCGCGTCCAAACACTTCCTCGATCCCGAGAAAGATTTTATCGGTGTTTCGCAAGTCTTCAGTCATCTCGGGACGAAAAGCGAAAGTCTTGATCGAATATATAGCCAACTCGGTGCGTTCGGTCCACGTCACGCGCCCGCGTAATTTTCCCGAAGGGTCGATGACCAGCAGGATTAGGCGAATGCCCAGCAGGTCTTCATTCGATCTGTTGGCAACCGCGCAGTCGAGAACTAAGTCTTTGTCGCTCTGACTCAGCTTTGGTGCATCGATACGCGCCGGAAGATCTGAAACATCAAAGAAGGTAACGTTACTCGGCGGATCCGGGCTCGATGCGTTTGCCGTGCAGCTGAACGATCCTGTCAGGCCGATGGCCAGGCATGCTTGCAGAACGGCGAGCAGGATCTTGTTCATGGCTTTCGAGTATGCGATGAGGGGGATTATTAACGCAACTGTCTTCACGGCCGATCACCGATTCAATTCCGAGGTCTTGTGCCCGCTTCACTCGGAGCGCCTTTCGTGATGAGGTCAGAACCGGGAACGGTAACGACCGGGTCTCGCGGTCACGATCTCGCGTCAGCTGGAGCGTTGGGACCCGGTCGCTACCGCTCCCGGTTCTGACCGCCCAGCCTCAGTTGAACTTTATTCGCTCCAAAACCAACAATCCGATCGACACGATGGCCAGGGCGTACATCACCGGATGAATCTCTCGCCGCCGGCCCACCATCAGATACAACCCGACGTGCGAAATGAATCCCCAGAGAATTCCCTGGGTGATCGAAAACGTTAGCGGAATCAAAATCAAAGTTAGAAAGGCCGGCACGCCTTCTTCCATCTTCGAAAAATTGATTTTTCCGACGCTCTTGAACATCGTCGCGCCCACCAGAATCAAAACCGCGGCGGTCGCGTAGGGCGGAACCATCCCGGCCAGCGGCGCGATGAAAAAGCACGGCAGAAAACAGAGCGCCGTAAACACCGACGTCAATCCCGTCCGACCGCCCATGCTGATCCCGGCGATGCTTTCGATATAGGCGGTGCCGGACGAAGTGCCCGCCAGCCCCGCTCCCATCGTGGCCAACGAGTCAACGATCAATCCCTGTCGCAGATTGCGTGGATGACCGTGCTCGTCCAAAAGATCGGCAGCGTGTGCGACCCCGATGAACGTCGAGATGGAGTCAAACAGATCGGTAAACAGGATTGAGATGATTGAAGGCAGCAGGGCGAGCTTGAACGCGCCGAAGATATCGAGCTTGAGAAACATGCTCTTGAAATCCGGCAGACTCAGGAGTTGCGCCGGTGGACTTATCAGACCCAGCGCCCAGGCAATGATCGTTACGACCGAGATCGCCAAGAGAAACGCGAAGGCGTTCTTTCTCGACATCAGAAAGACTGAGATGCCTAGACCGAGAATGGTCAGCAGCGCGGGCTTGCCCAGCGCGCCCAACTTCACGAAGGTCACCGGGTCGGCCACAATAAAACCGGAGTTCTTCAAGCCGATGAATGTCAGAAAGATGCCGATGCCCGCCGCCGCCGCAATTCGCAGCTCGGCCGGGATTGCTTTGGCGATTGACTCGCGCACTGGAGTTACGGAAACCAGCAGAAAGAGAACTCCGGCCCAGAAAATAATGCCCAGAGCTGTCGGCCATGGAACGCCTTTACCGAGGATGATTGTGTAGGTGAAGAAGGCGTTGATGCCCATCCCGGGGGCAACGGCAAACGGCAGCTTTGCATAGACGCCCATCAACAAAGTCATGGTAAAGCAGATCAGAACCGTGGCCGTCAGCACGCCGTTGAAGGCCATTCCGGTTTTGCCGCCGGCGGAAAGAATCTGCGGATTCACGATCACGATATAAGCCATCGTAAAGAAGGTGGTGATGCCGGCGATGGCTTCGGTCTTGAGGTTTGGTTTACGGGCAGCAGATGAATCCGGGGATTGCATGAAAGCGGAATATGCGACGAACCGTTTTTGGTGTATCACTGATCGGGTCTAGTTTGCGGGTCGGAGCCGTTTGGGGTCTCCAGCTTTAAGCCTCACCGGTTCAGCTCACAATCTTCCGTCGAGCCATCTGCATATAGCCGAGCTTTAGCAAGCTGAGGCCAGAAAGAAATATCACCAACCCTGGCAAATCAACACGCTGACCCACGACCAAGTATGCCAAGACCAGGATCGGAGTATAGAGAGTAAGGAGCACGGATCTAATCCCAAGCCAACGCTCAGGATTGCGGGCGAATAAAGAATATCGGAGCCACAAGAAAATCGGAACCAACCAGAAGAGTAGCTTTACGGGGATAAACCAATTTGAGAACAATGGAACGTTTAAGGAAAAATCGATGACGCTGAATAAGAAGATCATGAATGTGATCGTTGATAGAAACAAGGCAATCCGCCCTCTTTGAATTCCTCGAATGAGCGCGACGATAATCGTAATCACAGCCAAACAAATACTGATTATGTAGACAACTCGCGCGATATTGTTGTATGCGGAATTTACCCCGAATATGGTATCTGCGGTGAACCAAGTCGCTCCCTGCGCGCCACGAACAATATCTAAACCATTGTGCTTTGTCTTGCCACAGCTTTCTTGAGTCATCGTTAAGAACAACGTTAAAATGATCAGTAAGCCGCCCGCGGATAACGTTACCTTGTGAGGAATCACGATTCTCAGCCAGTTAATGATGCATTTGCTTCGATCGAGCATCGTATTGATCAAGTTTCGCTGAGGGTCTTGTTGGGTAAGAGCAACCAATTGGTGATCTAATCGCTGAGTCGCAAAGTGAGCATAAGCAATCGCATAGTAGGTCAACGTTAATAGGACTAGCGCGATTCCTATAGTTGATGAGGTGTCCCAATACCTCCAAAAGGGAGCGCCTACATAAATCAGGTAAACCGGCAGGAACAAATAGCAGGATATGAACAGAAGAGCTTCAAGACTTGCGGGGAACTTTGTGAACGGAGTTTCCATTTGGGAAGAGTCGTTGCCGAATAGTAATCGATCAACCTGAGTGACATCATAGCTGCCCGCCTGTAAGCGATATGAACCGAGTATTCTCAACATAGAAATCTTCTTGCGTAAGATATGCAGGTAAATTCCAGAGACAAAGAATAGAATCGGAAAGCCAAAAATCCAGTACCTTAAATCAATAGTGATATCAACTCCGGGAATCGGCGCCTTCACTCCAAACCACTCTTGTGCTGATTCTTCCAACTTGTTTTCAATAGACTTCTTGCACTCTAACTCGTGCTCTCTTTCGAGCTGCTGTGCATGCGCAAGTATTTCATTAGTCATTGGGGTTGATGAATTCACAGCCGAAGGCGGCGGCTGTCCCGCTACAGTTACAAACGGACTGGGAGACATCAAGGGGGCGGGAGAAGGACTGGGACAATTCAGCGCGCACGTCTCGTTATCATTCGGGAAGAGATCAAATACATAGGAGACGTCGCGCGCTCCTTTCGTGTTCTCAATGATCTTATCAATTTGACATAGGCTGGTCTTTACCTCTTCGCCGTTTACTTTTTTGCAAGCCCGAGAAAAGGACACGGAAAGAATGATTAGTATTGTTAGGCTGAGTATGGCAATTTTTGTCGCGTAATCGGATACATCCTTGTGCTCTTTTCGTAGGGCTTCTAAGTCTTTATCTGCGGTGATCATTGGGAGAACTCCTGGGACACAGATGGAGTAAGTTTGCGCCGGAGGAGAATTGGCAATTCGCCCATTTGATACCCTCTTCTATCAACTCTTTGGGGTCAGACCAAGATTTGTCTTAAGCCATTCAGCGCAGTCTCGATGTCCCCACGCGAAACGTCATAGTGCGTGACCATGCGGATTGACGAACCGAAGCCCGATGCCAGCACGCCGCGCTCGCGCAATTGCGCGCAGATGACGTCAGCCGTCTTGCCGGTGTCACTGACTTCGAAGATTACGATGTTGGTGACGACTTTCTCGGGATCGATCTTGATGCCCGGGAGCTCGGCGAGTCCTTCCGCCAGCAGTTTGGCGTTGGCATGATCTTCAGGGAGGCCCTTCGGTGATTCTTCGAGAGCGATCAAACCGGCCGCGGCCAGCACGCCCGCCTGACGCATACCGCCGCCGAGCATCTTGCGCACGCCGCGCGCCTCGTCAATGAACCCGCGGCTTCCCAGCAGCATCGATCCAACCGGCGCGCCCAATCCTTTCGAGAGGCAAAACATCAGCGAGTCTACTGGACGCGCCAGGTCAGCCACGGTTTCGCCGAGAGCGGCGGCCGCGTTAAAGATGCGCGCGCCATCCAAATGCACCGGCAAATTCTTTTCGTGAGCGCGAGCGCAGATATCCTGGGTGCGATCGCGCGTCAGCACCGAACCGCCCGCGAGGTTGTGCGAGTTCTCCAGCGCGATTAGACCAGTCGGCGCGACATAGTAGGCGGTCTGCGTGTGAATGGCGGGCAAGATTTCATCCCAGTTCAGGATGCCGCTGCCGTCGTTGCTCTTTACCGGGCGCGCCAGCACACCTGAGAATGCCGCCATCGTCGCCATTTCAAAGTTGTAGATGTGTCCGCGTTCTTCGATGATTACTTCCTGGCCCGGACGCGTGTGCAGCTTGACCGCGGTCTGATTTCCCATGGAGCCCGTCGGCACAAAAATCGCTGCTTCCTTTTCGAATATCTCGGCGGCTCGTTCCTGTAAGCGATTGACTGTCGGATCTTCGCCGTAGACGTCGTCGCCGACTTCGGCTTCGGCCATCGCGCGACGCATCTGCGGCGTCGGCTTTGTTACCGTATCACTGCGTAGGTCGATCATAGATACAGAACCCTTTGCGGTAGCAAACGGGTCAAAGAGTGATCGTTGAATTGAGAAAGCGCGAAGACTCTACCACAGAACCACGCGCTGATAACGGGAGACGCCACGGATATTCGAAACAGCTTTGAGCTCATTAGCACGCGGCTTCAGCCAGGCGATCGCGACGGCGAGGGAGAACGGAAACCGATTTAAATGATTTCGATCTTAGCGGATTTGTCTAAGACCCGGCTGACGCAGCCAACGAAACAGGTTCCGTCAGCGGACTCTCTTCGCCGTCTGAATCCTCGGAATCCGATCTGACGGCCGCCGGAAGGAAATGGCATTCACCTTCGAAAACTGCCCCGGGCTGAACGGCGATGGCCGGCGATTCGATGTTGCCTATTACTCTGGCGTGGCTGAGGAGCTCCACGCGCTCAGTGGCGCGAATGTCACCGCGCAAGCTTCCGTCAATGATCGCGGCCGCTACGACGATGTCCGACTCGAGCTCCGCGGTTTCGCCCAGGATCAGCGTACCCGTCAGCGATCGAATCTGCCCCCTCGCGTAACCATCGATGCGTAGGCTGCCTTCGAATCTGAACTCCCCCGGCGGCTGATTGTGGTTGGCGACGAACGGCTGAGGCGCGGGATCTTTGGGCTCCAGAGCGGGCTTGAGATCCTCCAGCCAGGTTTCAAAGTATGAAACGGTATGTGAAAGGGAATCGCCAAATTCGCCCATGGTTAAAGATCCGTTTGGGCGAGAATCGTTCTTGGTAAGATCCGAAACGTGATCTCGGGGATCAGACATCGCACCACCCTCGTTCGTACTTTCGAATTACTTGTTGCCGTCTTCATTCTTGAGCATCCGGCAATCGCCCTGGAACACAGCTCCAGGTTTCATGGTGAGGGTCCGAGTCGAGATGTTGCCGTTGATTACAGAGGCCGGGCCAAGTTCGACCCGTTCATGGCCGACCACATCTCCGTTGACGCTGCCACTGATTACTACTATGCCAACGTCGATGTCGCCGTCTATCAGCGCCGATGCGTCGACGATCAATGTTCCTTTCGGCGAGGTTATCTTGCCGTTAATGTGGCCATTGATCCGGATCATGTCTCGGAACGTAATTTCGCCCGTAAGCTCCGGCTGCGTTTCAACGGGGCCGCCGCGCGGGCGCTGTTTGATGATCAGCGTACTGCCGCTGCCGCCCAATTGTCCGGAGATTATTCCATCCACCTGCATCCAGCCGCGAAAGGTAGCCTCACCGGTAACGATGGGAACTCGAGCCTGAAAGTTGGACCCGGAGTCACGACGAGGCCGCGCTGTCTGCATAGCCGCCGGCATATTCGTAATGGGCAACGGTCTTGGTTGTTCGATTCCCGCCAACGCATTGGGCAAGCGCGGAGGGATCTGGCCTGATAAAATCGGGGCGCCGCGATTCATTCTTTCAGCGAGCGGTTCAGTCACAGTTGTTGGCTCAAGTTTCAGAGCCGCCTTTGCAGGGGCCATCGTCGTTCTCCACCGAGACTGCCGTCGCAGTTTCGATTTGGATCCAAATTTTTTTGTGGGAAGAACCCTATGGGACGAGTCTCTCGAGAAACAATATACCTTGAATGGCGGGCACAGTATCACAGGCCCGGCAGGGTTTCAACTCTGAGAGTGAAATAATTTGGGGTCGCAGGTCGTGGCCCAGACGGCCTCCGATGGCCGCGATCTACTTCCCGTTTTGAATGCTTATCGCCAGCACATCGTCTTCGGCACAGATGGCAACACGTTTGGCTGCTTGCGGCAGCTTGATGTTATTCAGATCGACGGACGAGTTGCCAACGATAGTAGCGGCCCCGATTCGTATCCAGCCTTTCCCGAAATCAGCGTACACAGGAACCAGCATCTTGAAGTTGTCGCTCACTCCTGATTGAGTGATATGGGCTGAAAGACTTGTGCCGTCCCCGAGTTGGTACTCAAATTTATAGCTCGGCATTTCCGTGCCGTAAACCCACTCGTTGAAGAACCAGTCCATCCTACCGTTCTGGTCGAGATCCATTTGCCTGGTCATATGTTTCTCGACGATTTTCTTAAAGTCTTCGGTAGAGACGTCTTCGTTATAGTGCGACTTAATGAAGTCCTGCATCATCGCCATGAATCGTCTGTCCGCATCCGAGCGCCAGTCAAACATCATCATGCGCAACATGTGCAGGATGTATGCGCCTTTCGGGTAGACGAGAAACTGATAAGTACGGCCGGTTTTCGCATTGAATAAGCGGCTGCCCTGGGTTACCGGTCCAACGGTATAAGGTTTGAGGTCGCGAGTGGCCGGTCCGCCTTGAATAATTCGGTCTCGCTGTTTGTTCCAGAAGTCGATGAACCTGTGATCGTCACGCATGACCTGTTGAATGAAGAGCGAAGCTGAGAACTCGGCAAAGCCCTCGCTCATCCATTGATCGTGATAACTCTTCCAACCAACCATGTGGCCCCACCATTGGTGAGCGATTTCATGCGGGGCGACGTACTCGAAGAAATCGTTAGTAGCGAAGCGGATATTTCCTCCAGTCGCCATATAGCGTTGTGTGGGATCCATGAACGCGGTGAACGGCATGTAGACGAGGGTCGGCCATGCCTGCCCAAAGTTAGGCGCCGGCTGCTGAGTGAGGGCCAAACGATTGAATGGCAGCTTGCCGAAATAAAGGCTGTACAGACGAGTGGCATTCTGGCCGTCCGTTAACATCGACTTGGCCATGCCCATAGTTGACATCGACGCCACGTCTTCAGCACGGCTCATGGCGGAAGAGCTGGCTTCGTTGGCAAAGAACTCAATGGTGTACCCGGTCTCGCTATCAAGCACCTCCTTTTTCTTAAAGCCTCCATAATTGAATCCGGCTACCGCCAAAGGCGTTGCGCCGCTGGACCATTTCGCAGTTAAAACGTCGCCATCAAGGGCAGCCGGCGCCACCTGAGAGCCCGTCCCGATCAACGTTTTGCCTTTGGGGTAATGGAACGTCAGGTCAAATGTTGCCCGGTCTCCGAAGGCGGTTCCTTCGTTATTGGGATACCAGGTTGAACGAGGCACCAGAAAAAAGTTTCCGCCACCTGCGTCAAGCAGCGCATCTCCGCCGCTGTATTCGATCGTTAGTTTGTAGGTCTTGCCGGCTTCCAAGGGCTCTGGCCAGATGACACCAAAGTCAGCGTCGTCATTCTTGTTCTCCTGCACAAAATCCAGATCGCGTCCCTGTTCGTCTCGTACGCGAGAAACGCGCAACGAGGAAAATAATCGGAACGGAAGTACGCGCGCGCCGGCGTCGAGACTACGCAGCGTGAGCGTGTCGGTGCTTGTCAGTTTCGTCCCGCGTATCACACTGTCAATTTCGTGGTGCGTGATGTCATAGATGCGATGATCTTCGTCGCTCGAGACGGTGTTCTGAGCATATTCAATTGCCCGGTGAAACGCCGTCCAGTAACCAAAGTCAGTATCACCGTAGCTCGAAAGCAATATTTCTTCCGGAGAAACATCGGAAATTCCGAATGGGTCGTATTGAAAGATGAGTTTGTTAAATCGCTTGCCATTGACAAACGCAGTGAAAAAGCCGGGCCGCCGCGGGTTGTAAAGATCGACCAGCATGCGCAGTTCAACGTTGCGGCGCAGAGTCTTTCTGTGCAGGAGTTGATTTTCGCGATAAGCGTCCTGAGCCCGGCTTGCCTGCGGCCCATTCGTGCTCATCCGCGCTTGCGTTGACGACTTGATCTCGTCGAATGTTGTGTCAGTAAAGCGCAGCACCAGCCTGTCGAAAGTCTCTGTGATCGACGGTTGTTTAGTGAAGAGTGCGAGGCTGTGTTTTTCTATCTCCGTGGGCGGCGTCAGCGTCAATTCGCCCTCGCCGAAGAAGACCGCACCGACCGAGCGATCTTTAATGGCAGGCGCAAAATATATCTCTCCGCTCTTCAGGGCAAACGTCGCCGCATCTCGCTTGATGACCAGATTGTTGACCGTGGCAAATGGTCCGCCGAATTCGCCGTTCGCTTTCGCCTGGCGTCTCAACTCCTGATATGTCGCGTCTGAGTTGGCTTTAGTGGCTGCGATAGTCACCGACGCCTCGACCGGTGCGATTTCCAGCTTTAGGTCGACGGTCGCGACGGCACCGTCTTCGACTTTCACGCTGTCACGATGGGTATCGCTGAATCCAGGGGCCGAAACCACCAACGAATATGTCTGGGCGGGCAACCCCTCGATCTTGTAATGACCCTGCGGATCCGTTATCGCGGTGAATGACTTATTCGTTTCGGGATCAGTTACAGTCACCGTCGCGCCGACAACCATCGCCCCTTTCGGATCGGTAACTCTTCCCTGGATACTGCCACCAGCGCCATGGACGGTCAGCGGTTGCGTTATGAGTAACGCCAGACAGAGAGCCAATAGGCAACAAATCTGCAGAGGTTTATATTTCATCGAAGCCTATCCTTTGGAAATGATGAAACGCGCGAGAACTTGCGGAGTCCGGGTCTTTTTCGACTGGAGTCATTATTGCCGCCCGTATCAGACCCGTCAAGCGCGTGCCTTGTCAGAGTAAACAGCGCATGGCATGCTCATAAGCGTTTTATGAAGGCAGAGAACCAGACAAAAAATAAACTGCTGCGACGAATGGGCGAGGCGATTTCCGACTTTCGCATGATCGAAGACGGCGATCGAATCATGGTTTGTCTGTCAGGCGGAAAAGACAGCTACACCTTGCTGGACCTGTTGCTCGACGTGCAGCAGCGCGCGCCGGTCCGGTTCGATCTGTTGGCGGTTAATCTGGATCAAAAGCAACCTGGTTTCCCTGCCGGTGTGCTGCCCGGATATTTGAGCGATCGCGGCGTGCCGTTTCGCATCGTCGAGCGCGATACCTATTCAGTCGTGAAGCGTCTGGTGCCCGAGGGTAAGACTTACTGTGCCGTGTGTTCGCGACTGCGGCGGGGCATCCTCTACAACATCGCGGTTGAAGAAGGATGCACAAAGATCGCCCTGGGCCATCACGCCGACGACATCATCGCGACGTTCCTGCTTAATTTGTTTTATGTCGGCTCACTCAAGGCGATGCCGCCGGTGCTGCGTTCGGACGATGGGCGCAACACCGTGATTCGTCCGTTGGCCTATTGCCGTGAGAGCGATATTGCCGAGTTCGCCGCGCAGATGCAGTTTCCCATCATTCCCTGCGACCTGTGCGGCTCGCAGACAAATCTGAAACGCGCGCGCATCATGCGTTTGATTGCCGAACTAGAACAGGAGATTCCCAATGTGCGCGCTTCAATGCTCAACGCGCTGGGGAAAGTCATTCCGTCGCATCTGCTCGATCACCAGTTGTTCGATTTTAAGAAACTGACCGCGGGCCGAGGCGATGTGGCAGCCGAACTCGATCTGGCTCTGGGGCATACTGACAGCGAACCCGCATTGGTGACGATAGCCTGAAGGTTCTTCACGACAAGAACGTCAGTACCTTCTGCGTAAGCGGGCAGGTCGATCTGTTGCTCATATGATTTGGCGTTTATTCGTCACGCTGAAGGCGTCACATTTGATAGCCGGGGGCAACGCCCCCGGAGAGATGCGACGATCAATTCCGACCCTGAAAAGGGTCGCATAGCGCCTGACACTATGCGACCCCTTCAGGGTCGTGCATCACTTCGGGGCTATCATCCGGGGGCGTCGCGCTTTCGCGCTTTGCCCCCGGCTATTGAGTTTGACGCTTTCAGCGTCAGAGCAAAGCAACACTCATGGTGGAAGTAACTGACTTCGTTTGCACCTTTGTGGTTAAATTGCGGGCATGCCGGCGACCAAAAAGCGCGAACTCGATCTCAAAGACTTCCCGCCCGGAACCGTCACCGAATTCACGACGCTGGTTTGTCTCGCCTGCATCTTCGACATCTTCACCAGGCAACTGGGACTAGCGCCCCGCACAGCCTTCTCTGAAGTCAAACGCCACACACCAACGCTTGCAGAACTTACCAGCCGCACCGCGATGCGGCCATACTTCGACAGTGAGGAGAAGAGTCCGCACTGTCCATATTGCGGATCCGCGAAGCGCTGGCTGGCGCGCTTCGATACTCTCTGCATCGAAGGCGGTAAGACTACCGATGCTCCACGGCGAGCGCTGATCAAAAAGTTGCCGAAGGCTGACGAACAGTTTCTGTTGATTGAAAAGAAATCGAATTCTCGCGCAGTGCTTTTTGAATGGCTTGATACGGTGCGTGGGAATGTCGATCTGGAAGATGAGCACTGGCTAATCGACGTGACGCGCATGTACCTGGAACGCCGCGAGCCCAAAACGAATTGGGAGGAAGCGTTTGACGAATTACGCGCCGTGCGCCGTTCCAGCCGATTATCTGGAGGTTGGGAACGCGACGGGGCACGCCTATTTCTGGCGCCTGGTCTCTACAGCGAAGCTTTGTTAATTCAGTACCTGGTCAGCCGCTCGCACGGGCACGGTGGATTGACTCTCGAAGGCCGCTGACGCTCATGGATCTGATCCGGCGGCTGCGCTACAGCGGCTACCTCGATGAAATCGGAATCACCGGGCGCGAGCCGGGCGAAGTGTTTGAGAAGCTGATCGATCGCCTGGCGTCGACGCACGAATGGAGCTACAGAACCGGGAGCGGTAGCGACCGGGTCAAGAGAGCTTCCACCAAAAAGGCCACAAAGAAAGGTGCGAAGAAATCATCAAGGACTCGCAAAAGCAAGCGGACTCAACCTGAACCAGAAGCAGTCTTCACCGAACCCGTCAAGCTTCATTACTTTGTCGACCGCCGCGATTTTTTAGAGAAAGTGAAGAGCGTCTACGCCGCGTACGCTGCGTGATTTGGTGTGCGGTAACTTGTCGCCGCTTTTCAATCGCACCCTTGCCCAACGCAAAAGCGGCGACAAGTCGCCGCACTCCAAATTACGCCTGCCGCTCACGAATAAAATCTGCGATTGAGCGCAATAGTTCCGTGGGTCGGTCAATACTTTCAAGCGCGCTACACGCAGCCCGATGCACTGTCTCGAGTTGCGCGCGCGTGGCTTCAATGCCATAGAGCGCGGGATAGGTGGCTTTGCGCGAGCGCTCATCTTTTCCCGGAGTCTTGCCGAGATCCTCAGCCGTTGCCGTTACATCCAGAAGATCGTCTGTAATCTGAAACAGCAGGCCCAGGTTCGTCGCGTATTCCGTGATCGCCGTTAGTTCGTCGTCATTTGCTCCGGCGATGAGAGCGCCACAACGCGCCGCCGCGCGAATCAGCGCCCCGGTTTTCCGATGATGGATGCGTTCGAGCTCAGCTTTGCTGACCGTTCTCGATTCCGCATCCAAATCGCGTGCCTGGCCCGCGACCATTCCTTCAGGTGTTCCGGCCGCGCGCGCGATTTCAGAGATCAGCTGCACTCGCAGAGCAGCCATCAATTGTTTGTCTTCGGCAACTGTTTGGAACGCGAGAGTCTGGAGAGCGTCGCCCGCCAGGATCGCGGTGGCTTCGTCGAATTTCACATGACAGGTGGGCCGGCCGCGACGCAGCTCATCGTTGTCCATCGACGGCAAATCGTCGTGAATCAGCGAGTAGGTGTGAATCATCTCGAGCGCGCAGGCCGGCCGCAGCAGACGATCGTCGTTCGCCCCAAACGTCTGGCCGGTGGCCAACAAAAGCGCCGGCCGGAATCGCTTGCCGCCGGCGAACAGACTCCAGCGAATCGCTGAATGGACCCGCTCAGGCGATTCAGATTCTTTTGGGATTAGGCGATCGAGTTGCGACTCGATCAGGGCACGACACGAGGCAAGAAATTCAAGCGCGTTGGTTGCGGCCAGAGTATTTACCACAGGGGTCACAGAGAAGAGTTACAGAACCGGGAGCGGTAGCGACCGGATGCAAATTTCAGGTTGGTTGCCCAGTGCAAGTTGGTTTGCCTAGTGATTGGGACTTCCGTGTTTTCAACGTTGACCTTAGGATCCCCTCGCTACCGCTCGGGGTTCTGTACCAGGCTATCGCCCGCTCGGCGGCGGGCTCACTGCGAGTCGTCGTCTTCATCGCCCGCACTCAATTCGCTGTCCGGATCGAAGGGTCGTACCGCAGCCCGTCCCTGGTTATCGCGCATTAAGATCTCGATTCGGCGTTCGGCCTGAGTAAGACGCTCCTGGCACTCACGGGAAAGCTTTACTCCCTGTTCGAACAGTTCGAGACTCTTTTCGAGCGTTAGCTCGCCCTGTTCCAATTCGCGAACGATTCGCTCGAGCTCTTCGAGGGATGTTTCGAAATTCTTTGGTTTGGTGTTAGTCATTGGCATCTGGACCGGTAACAAAGCCCTCCCTCACGGTCGGGCTACTGCCCCGCTATCGTCCCCGACTCGAACGCCCCTCCTACTTCGCCGGCTTCTTCAGTCTATCCACCTGCTTGCGAATTTGATCCCCTATCTCAGAGCCAGCCGCAGCCGGAAGATTTTGCGTCATGTCGTCCGCGATCTGTTTTGCCATCTTGTCATCCCGCACCGCGACAACTCGCCAGCGCGGTCCGCCCGGCTGTGTCGCCGGCAGCATTGTAAGCTGCAGGTGGTCATCTTTGATATCCACCTTCGCTTGAGCGACATTGTTTGCTTCCTTGATATCCGCAAACCGAGTGATAACCAGCGCCAACAGGACGAATGGCTTTCCCTTCGCGGGCTCAGTCACGCGTTTCAATTCGTTCACCATCTCGTCGTGCACGGTTTGTTTCAGTTTGGGTGACAGGGTCTGCAAAGCCGAATTGGCCCCGGAAGGCCAGACGGAACTGATCGCTGAAGTGACAGACCCGCCGGCATGTTGCCGCACCTGCGAGATGAAATCGTCACAGACTTTGTCGGTATCGAGGATTCCGTCAACGGTCGCGGTGTCGTTTTTTTGTGCGGCATCCGCCAGGACTGCCAGGGCGTATGCCGGGCTGCTCTGGTAATTCCGCCACCATAGAAAGCCGCCTCCGACAATGGCGCCCGCCAAAAGCAACAGCACCACTACGATGACTAGCAAAGGTCGACCGACGCCTCGGCCCCTGCCTCGTTTACGCTTGCGGGCAGGCGTTTGAGATTCATCAAGATTAATAACGATCCGGTTTCGTTTCATTTCACTCTTTCTCAGTACCCTCAACGCGGCAATTCACGGCGCCTTTCCACAGCCGGAGGCGCAGGGCATCGCCGGCTGTCGTCGCGCTTGCCTCGCGCAGGACATGGCCCTGCGCGTCATGCGCGATAGCATAGCCGCGCTCGAGCACTCTTAGCGGCGACATCGCATCAAGCGCAGCGTCGGCCCGGGCGAGTTGTTGCTTCGCCGTCTCAAGCCGGGTCGCTATCCCGGCGTCGCGAGCTTTAGTCAGCGACTCGAGGCGCGTGAATGCCGTCAGCGCGGCGGAACGTAGCTGGGCCGGAGACAGGCTGTGTGCTGCCGCGCCCACTCTGCGTTGCGCGCTCTGAATCAAACTGGTAATCGCAGTTTGCAAACGATGTTCGGCGCCGGCGGTCGCTGCCATAGCATCGTGCAGACGCGCGGCCACGATATCAAAAGCCGGCGACAGGGCCAGCTCTTGCACCTGTGTGCGCGAACCCGCGATTCTAAATTGCATCGAGCGCGCCAGGTTGGTCGTCAACGTCGCGAGCAGCGAGCATAACTGAGCCTCGTGCGCCGCCACAATCTCAGCCGCAGCCGAGGGCGTTGGCGCGCGCATGTCGGCGACAAAATCAGCGATGGTGAAATCAGTTTCGTGGCCGACGGCAGAGATCACTGGAATCGCGGAAGCGCGAATCGCCCGGGCGACTACTTCTTCATTAAAAGCCCAGAGGTCTTCGATGGATCCTCCGCCGCGCCCGACGATCATAACGTCAATCCCAGCGTCAAAATTTCCGTCGCGCATGGCACGCGCATGAAAGTCATTGAGGAATCTGATCGCGCGGACGATCTCCTGCGCGGCGCCGTCACCCTGCACTCGCGCAGCCGCGAACAGCACATGCACGGTGCTCGTGCGGCGCGAAATTACGTGGAGGATGTCGCGAATCGCAGCGCCGCTCGCGGAAGTGATTACTCCGACCCGGCGCGGTAGCATGGGAATCGCGCGCTTTGCGGCTTCAGCAAACAACCCCTCTGCCTGCAGACGCGCCTTTGTCTGTTCGAAAGCCAATTGCAAAGCGCCGGCGCCAACCGGCTCGAGCGCTTCGACGATCAATTGATATTCGCCCTTTTGCTCGTACACGCTCACCCGGCCGCGGGCGCGCATTTGCAGTCCGTCTTCGGGGCGAAAACGAATTCGCTGATTGCTGCTGCGATAGCAGGCGCAGCGTAGTTGCGCGAACTCGTCTTTCAAAGTGAAGTACCAGTGTCCCGAGCCGTGAGCGCGAAAATTGGAAATCTCACCTTCCACCCAGACGGAAGCGAATCGCCTTTCCATCTCGCCGCGAATCTGGCTGGTCAACTCAGAGACGCTCAGCGGCTGGCGTTCCGCAGTTTCGAATAGTGATGCGAGAAAGGGCTGGGACATGTTCCTATTTTCGAGGGACGACTTGCTGATAATATAGCTGCACATCCGCCTTGCGCAGGTCGGGATTTACTAACTCGATTTTTATTTTTCCCGGACCGTTCCGCCCGTTTGACTGACTATAAGAGATCGCGTATGGGCGCCGCAGTTCCTGGCCAATCTCAGCGAAGATGTTCTTAAGGTCTCCGATTGTTCTCGGAAAAAATGCGCGTCCGCCGGTTCGTTCGGACAACTTGCGCAATGCGTTCTTGTCGACACCATCCACGTCCGGATCTCCGATGCCGATCGCATAGACTGCTACGCTGTCAGAAACGGCCCGGGCCACCGCAGCGGCCATTTTGTTCTGGCTGATGGTGTCCTGTCCATCAGTCAATACGATGATCGCGAGCCGCGATTCGCCCGCTGATTGTGAAAGCACGTCGTTACAGGTATTGATAACCGCGTCCCACACAGCTGTTTGGCTCGCGAGCGCCGCGGGTGTGCGCTTCAGTGGCGGCGGCGGTCCGATGATAAGGCCGCCTCGAACGTAACCAGGAGGCGGAAGAAACTGCGCGCGCTCGATTGCCTTATGCAGGAGCGTCACATCGCTAGTCAGGGTTTGTTCGATGATGAGCGTGCCGGTAAACGTCGCGACGGCCACACGATCCGTTCCCGGCCGCGCAACAGAGTCCAAAAAAGAACTGGCGGCCAGTTTTTGTCCCGGCAGAGTGCGCTCCTGCGAGGCGCTGGTGTCAACTAAGATAGCGACTGACAGAGTCCGGTCAGTGACCCTCTCAAACTCTTCTATTTTTTGTGGGACCCCGTCCACTAGAACACGCAAATCTTCAACCCGTAGGGAGCTCACGAAGCGGCCGTCAGGATCGATAGCGGTCAGCAGGATTCGACTTTCGTTGGATTGGGAACCTTTTACGTTTTGAGTCTGGCCTGGCGCATGGAGAACGCCGATGGTAAGCAGGAGAAAGGCAAATAGGATCATGGAACACAGTTTAAGAATCTTGCGTCTCGAGGTCATCGTCATAATTTGGACGGCCGGCGTCATGAATGTAAGAGGCTATCTTAGCCCACCCGCTCACGCAGGTGGTACTGACTTCATCCTGCTACTTGAGCGTGAGATCAACCGGCTATCGCTGCTGGTCCTGATATTAGCCTTCGTTCCTATCTTCTTCCTCACTCCTAATCTCCTGCCGCACTCTTAGAGCCAGGACTCGCCGCAGAATTTTCCCGGCTGGGCTTTTCGGAATTTCGTCGACGAATTCGACCCGCCGGATCTTCTTGTATGGCGCAACGCGTTCGGAGACGTAATCCATGATCGCCGCGGGTGTCGCCGCTTCTTTGAGTACTACAAAAGCGATGGGAACTTCGCCGGCCTTTTCATCGGGACTGGGAAGCACGGCTGCGTCGGCGATCGCCGGGTGGGAAAGCAGCACTGCCTCGAGCTCGGCCGGCGCGACCTGGCGCCCTTTGTATTTGATGAGTTCTTTCAGGCGGTCGACGATGTACAAGGCGCCATCTTCATCCGCGTAACCGATGTCGCCGGTGCGCAGCCAGCCTTGACTGTCGATCATTTCGGCGGTCGCTTGCGGTTGTCCCCAATAACCTTTCATGACCTGTGGACCGCGGACGCATACTTCACCTTCTTCGCCCGGCCCCAGCTCTGTTCTGCTTTCCACGCCGACGATCTTACAAGTTGTATTCGGCAGGCAATAGCCCGCCGATGCCGGCTTGTCTTCGGCAACCGCGGAATAAGTGAGATGTGAAAGGGGACTCAGCTCAGTCATTCCGTAACCGTAACTGATGGGCGCACCCAGGCGCTCGCAGGCTTCCCGGGCCACTTCCACCGACAGAGGCGCGGCGCCGCAGTGCAGGGTCGCCAGTTTTGACAAATCAAAACGTTCCAAGAGCGGCGTGCGCGCGAGCGCCAGCACGATCGGTGGCACCACCGGCACGATGTTGATTTCAAAGTCCTGCAGGGTGCGGAGAAATTCTTCCAGATCGAATCGCGGCAAAGTGACGACGGTGGCGCCAGTGCGGAGCGCGAGATTGACCACAGCGTGAAAGCCATACACGTGATAACAGGGAACGACGCAAATTACTCTGTCCCCACCAAGCAATACACCGGCAGTTTCCAACTGGCGCAGCATGGCCACCAGGTTGTAGTGAGTTAGCATCACGCCTTTGGGCAAACCGGTAGTCCCGCTGGAGTAAGGCAAGGCCGCGATATCTGAGCGGGAATCTATTTTCACTGATGGTGATGGGCCTGAGTGAGTCTGAAGATCCGAGAACGATGTCGCGTCATCGACGTCATCGGACTCGCCGAGCACAAAGACTTCGCGCAGGTCGACTGCGCGCGCGGCCTCCAAAGCCGTTTCGATCAATTCCGGATCAGTTAATAGGTAGTTTGCGCCGCTGTCTTTTAGTTGGACTGTGAGTTCAGCCTCGTTGAATAACGGTGAAACCATGGTTGCGATGCCGCCGAGTTTGGTTATGGCGAGAAATGCCACCGCGTACTCGGGAGCGTTCGAACAATAGACAGCGAAGACATCACCATGGCGAAAGCCGCGCGCGGAGAGTCCCGCGGCCGTGCGATCCACGGCCTCGGTCAATTCCTGGTAAGTAGTTGCTGCCCCGGTCTTGCCATCGATCAACGCGGGTCTGGCCCCAAATTGTGGCGCGCGTTCAAGAATAAAAGAGGCTAGCGGAGTTTCCGGGATTTCAATATTTGGGTAAGGGCTCTTGAAGATCATCGGTGTAAGGACCGTCCGGATCTTTGGGATTAAAGAACTCTAAAAGTATTTTGTCCCTCTCGCTTTGGGCGTCAGGGGAAGGGCCTGGGTTGGTCAAGCATTGCCGCCTCCCCTAACCCCTCCCAAAAAGTGAGGGAACAAATCAGGCGCTCGAACTCGTAACTTTCCTTCGTATGGCGCGCGACGCCGTCAAAGATAGTACTAATCAGTTGCAATTGATAGAGTCCCTCAGCCCTCAGCGATTGAGATCAAGCCGACTACTCGTTAATACTTTCCCCTACTGCATAGGCGGTTCACTAAAACCAGGCGCCATCAAATTCGCGACCGCACTCGGATTCTTAATCTGTTGCCTGCTCATCCAGTCGTCGGCCTGGTTAACGAGTTCCAGGCCAAGATCTCCGCCCCTTATCTCGCCCAGCCGTCGCCGAGCGGTCGCGGCGTATAACTTCATATCGGACGCTTCAAAACCTTCGACGGCCTGAGTCATCAAAGCCACCGCGCGCGCGTCGTCTCCGCTTCGATGGGCCAGTCCGGCAAGAATTAGCATCGCCAGCGGGTTGGACCAGGCCATGTGTTCTTTGGCGATGCTGTCAGCCATGTCTTTCGCGATTCGCAAGCGTTGGGCTCGCTTCTGACCTGCAGCACTGGCGAGGGCGAGTCGCGCACGCAAAAACCTGGCTTCGATCCGCAGTCCCTGAATGCGTAGCAGCATGGATTTTTCCAAAGGCTTAATCTGTCCTTCAATATGGCGCCAGGCAACTTCGTAATCCCCTGTGTACAGCTCGATTTGCGCCAGAGCGACCAGCGAACTGTAATGCTGCAAGTGAAACCCTTCGCGCGGCCAGGCGGTCAGGGCAGAAATCACTTCGTCTCGTGCGCGATCCGGATCGTCGGCCGCCAACCAGATCGGATTCATCCGCGTCCGGAGATCAGTCGCGGCGAAAAGGTTACCCTGCTCAAGTGCGGCCGCCAGCAGTTGCGGCACGCGGCGCGATACCTCGACCATCTCGCCCAGAGACATCAGCGAGCTGAGCATAAACCGATGGGCGATCGTCAATTCCCAGGTTACGCCCGTGCATTGGTCGCGCAAGACTTCAGCCGCTCGCTCGCAGAGCTCGGCAGCCTGGGCCCAGTGCCCGACCAGGTACTCGCTCAACCCGCGCGCCCAGATTGCCAGACCAATCGCGTGCGGATTCGCGGCGCGTCGCGCCAGGTGTTCGGTTCGTTCGGCGAGTTCCAGCGCCCGTTCGTGTTTCGCTCCGCCGCGTGCGGCAGTTTGGGCGACTTCGAAGGCCATGGCGCGCGCGACCCGATAGATCTCACCAGAGCGCAGCGCCAGCAGCAGATGCCGGCTTTGAAAGTCAGCGCCTCGAATCAGATCGACTACGCCCAGGCCGGCGGCGACTGTCCAACAGATGTCGATCCGGGCCAGATCAGCTTCAGGGATTTCACTGGCTTTGCGTTCAGTGAAATCAAGTCCGCGCATGCGAATCCATAAGCGTCGCAAAATCAGCGAGAGCAGGGCCCGCCGGGGTCCATTGGCCAACTTAAATCCGGCGGTCTCCAAAACGACGCGAAAAACTTCCAACCCTTCGTCGATGTGGCCGCCCGTTAACAACTGCGCCCCGGCGCGTTGCTGGAGCGCGAACGACTGGTGCGATCCGCTCGCTTGCGCGGCTTCGAAAAACTCTTTAGCAGCTTCAGCCGGACGGCCGGCGTTTGCCAACGAGTCACCGAGGCTAATCTTCAAATCGACTATGTTGTCGCCATCTTTTCGCAATTCAATGGCGCGGCGGTAATACAGGGCGGCCCGGTCAAACGCCAACGCGCTTGCCGCTTTACGGGCCGCGGCTTCAGCATAGACAGCCGCACGATCTTTTTCGCCCGCGCCAAGATAGTCCTGGTAAAGAGCCTCCGGATCGTCCAGCCCCCGCGCTTCAGCCGCCTGCGCGAGTCGACGATGAATCTGGCGCTGTTCGTCGTCCCCCAGCAACGACGCCAGCGTTTCGCCAATTCGGTCATGATAGATTTCGACGCCGAAACTCGTCCCCCCGCTGCGCACGAATTGCGCGCTCCGCAGGGCGCTCAATATTTTCAAAGCATTTTCATTCAAACCGGCTGCCCGGATCGCTACATCCTGATTAACTGACCGGCGGGCCACCGCGAGCGTGTCGAGAAACTGGCGCGAACCTGACGGCAGTTGCCGGATACGCTCGTTAAGCATTGTGGCCAGAGTGATTCCCGCCGTGGCCGCCCGCTCGTTCATCATTGCGTAGTGCGTCAGTTGTTCAAGTAGAAAAGGACTGCCGCCCGCCTCCGCGACAATCGAATCAATGAACGGTTCGCTGTAGATTCCCACGGAAGCAAACAGCGAACGCGTTAACTCGCGCGCCTCGCCACCGGGCAGCGGACCAACGAATAGTTCCCGGCACGTATCAGTGCCTGTGCTCTGCAGGATTTGTTTGAGGAACGGCTTATCTTCGATGTCCTCTGAGCGAAAGCTTCCGACCAGCAGTAGCTTCGGAGCGTCGGGAGGCCGCAATAGATCTTCGAGCAGAAAGGTACTGTCGGCGTCGGCCCATTGCAGATCGTCGATGTAGATCACCAGAGGCTGACGATCCCCGATTTGTCCCAGCAACTCTCGCAACGCGCCGAACGCCTGGCGCCGCAGAGTGAATAAATCCACTGCCTCGGGGCGAGCGGATCGGGCATTAAAGATCGCGTCGACCTGGAGCATCACGGGAAATACTCTGGCCAGCGCGAGCGAGTTCCGCGGCATGAGAGCTTCGGCGCGTCCGTGAGGTAGAGAGGCAAGTTGCCTGCTCAAACTGTCGACCACTCCATCGAGGGCTTTGTATGGAACGGACTCGCGCTCGTAACATCGCCCCTCCAAAATGACGGGCTTATGCTTTTGCTCCTTGATCTGGTCAAGAAAAGTGCGCACCAGCGTAGACTTACCCATGCCCGAATTGCCGTGAACATAAACGGAGACTGTTTCTCGTTCACTGGTCGCAGCGAAAGCATCGTGCAATTCGGCGAGCAGGCGCTCGCGGCCGATGAAAGCGCTCTCAGCTGCACTGGCGAATGACGTCGGCCCGGTTTCACGAGTGCTCAGGGCGCGCAGCACTTCGCGCCCGGTAGGCCGCACTTCGGCGTCGCGCCGCAAAAGCTTAATGCACAGATCATTGAGATCGCGCGGGACCTCGCGGTTGATCTCGCGCGGTTGGATTGGATCGCGCGTCTGCTTGCGCATCATGACTTCAAACAGACGGCCACGGAATGGCAGTCGGCCGGTCAACGCCTGGTAAAGAATCACACCCACGCTGTACCAGTCGCTGGCCTTCGAAATCGACATCTGCCTACCTTGCTCGGGCGACATGTAGTCGGGCGTTCCGGCCAACAACGTCTCGTTCGTGTCTGGTTCAATGTCCTCGACCAGGCCAAAGTCGAGCAGTACTACGCGACCTTCATCGGTGACCAATACATTCGAAGGTTTGATATCGCGATGCAGCTTGCCCAGCTCGTGCAGGCGGTTTACGCCCTCGGCGAGTTGCCGCAAGCCTGATCGCAATCGCGATTCATCGAGCCTATAGCTGGTCGCCAGCGGCGAAGATCCTTCATCGAGAATTTCTATTTCACCCGAATCAAGTGAGAAGGGTGAACTGTCGAAGACTTCGGTCTCAGCTTCGGAGTCGGTTTGCTTTGCCGGACGGGCGCGCGAACCCAGTAGAGTATTGTCCGTTGAACCGTCAGAATCAGGGGCGGTTTCCGGCCGCACGTACTGAATAAAGGTTACGCCCTTAACCAACTCCATGGTAAAGAACCAGTGGTGGCCGTCGGACATAAGCTCGTACAGCGCCACCAGGTTGGGATGCGAAACATCGGCGAGCGTGCGAAACTCTCGTTTGAAGCGATAGATGTGCGCGGCCTCTGCGCGGGTCAAAGTCTTGAGAGCAACAATCTTGTCCATCTCGCGGTCGAGCGCTTCATACACGATTCCCATGCCGCCCACGCCGAGACGACGGCGAAGGATAAAGCGCTCGGTCCCGATAAATTCTTTGGCGGGTTCAACCATGTGGGAAACTCACTTGACGACCAAGCCAAATACGTTGTCAGATGCGCAATTGTGCCTTACCTGAATTGCGCAATCAATACGGCCAGGCGTCGTGGCTGGACTCGGATACACGGAGCTTAGAGTACCAACTTTAGTTGGGCTTTTTTCGATTGAACAGAGGCGAGCCAAGGAAGGTAAATGAACGAGAATAAGGAGTGGCAAATGGACTGGCGCATAATGCTGACAACCTTCGGAGTAATTTTCCTCGCGGAGATGGGTGACAAGACTCAGATTGCCGCCATGACCATGGCCGCCGAGAAAAAACGTCCCTGGGAAGTTTTTATCGGTGCCTCGCTGGCGCTGGTTGCGGTCTCGGCAATCGGTGTGATAGTCGGTAGCCTGTTGAGCCAGTATCTGCCGCTTGAATGGATCAAACGGGTCGCCGGCGCCGCATTCATCGTAATCGGAGTGCTAATTCTGATTGGCAAGTTTTAGAGTAAGGAGCGCCGGCATCTTGTCGGCGGTTCGCGGGCATCCTGCCCGCCTTACTTAAATCACCGGCAGGGTTGCCAGTGAACCGCAGGCAGGATGCCTGCGCTCCAGCAGGAGAAACTCGATGCCGCAAACTCGACATATCGAAAGACACTTCACCGCGGGCGATACAGTGCGCGACATCGTCATAGGCATGTCGGATGGTTTGACGGTGCCTTTCGCCTTGGCGGCGGGTTTGACCGGAATTGCGAGTGCCAGCCCCGGCATCATCGTCACCGCTGGTATGGCGGAGATCGCTGCAGGATCAATCGCCATGGGTCTGGGCGGTTACCTGGCAGCCAAGAGCGACGCCGAACACTATGCCAAAGAGCGCGAACGAGAAAAGCGTGAAGTGAAGGAAATTCCGGAAGAGGAAATGCGCGAAGTTGCGGAGGTCTTTCATTCTTACGGTCTGACCATCAAAGAAAGCACACCGATAGTCGAAGCCCTGGCAAAGCATCCCCAGAAATGGGTGGACTTTATGATGCGCTTTGAGTTGGGTCTGGAAAAACCCGATCCGAAACGCGCCTTCATTAGCGCGTTCACCATCGCGTTTGCCTATGTTGCCGGTGGCTTGATTCCGCTTGGGCCTTATATTTTCGCAGCGTACGTCAAGCCGGCGCAGGTCGGAACCGCGTTGTTGTTTTCGGTCGCGTTCACTCTGATCGCGCTGTTGGTATTCGGGTTTATTAAGGGACGCTACACCGGCACGCGCCCGGCGCGTAGTGCTTTGCAAACCGCTTTAATTGGCAGCGTAGCGGCGGGCGCCGCGTTTCTGATCGCGCGGGCGATTTCATGAAGTGGCAGTATCCACAGATTGCTCAGATTTCGTCGATGAATCTGCGCTATCTGCGTAATCTGTGGATTGCTTAAGAGGACTGAAATGAAACTTCACGTCGGCACCAGCGGCTACAGTTACAAAGAATGGAAGGGCAATTTCTATCCGGAAGATTTACCCGCTAAGGAAATGCTCTCGTATTACTCGCGGCGGCTCCCGGCGGTGGAAATCAACAACACCTTCTATCGACTGCCGCAACCCGGCATGATCGAAAACTGGAAAAAACAGGTGCCGAAGCGTTTTCGTTTCTCGATCAAAGCCAGCCAACGCATCACGCATATCAAGCGAATAAATAACGTTGCGGATGAAACAAAGTATCTGCTGGAGACGGCCGCATTGTTGGAAGAGCGTTTGGGCGTCGTGCTCTTTCAGCTGCCACCGAACATGAAGAAAGATACCGATCGGCTCAAAGCCTTTCTGGATCTTCTACGGGCGGATGCACGCAGTGCTTTTGAATTCCGTCACGAAACGTGGTTTGACGATGAAGTCTTCGGACTGCTGCGCGCGAAGAACTGCGCGCTGGTGGTTTCCGACACGGATGAAAAGCCGCTGGCTGAAATCATCAGCACCGCGAACTGGGGATACCTGCGGCTGCGGCGCACAGCTTACGACGAAAATGATCTGGTTGAATGGATGAAGAGAGTGAAGGCCCAGAAATGGAAGGACGCCTTCGTCTTTTTCAAACACGAAGACGAAGGCGTCGGACCAAAACTGGCGTCGCAATTCATCGAGATCGCCGCTTCCAAAAGGTGACATCGACATGCCTCCCACATTGCTTGCTAGATCGCAGGGCATCGTACTCCTGATTGGGTTACTGATTCTGTCGTCGACCGGCACGCCAGCGCAGGATGGCCAGCTCCAGCAACTGCGCGCGGACTTTGCGATGCGCTTTCTTGAACCTGCGCCCCACATGGCCCTGGCAAAGTATTATCTGGATCATGGCAATCGATTGCAGGCCTTCGAAATTTTGGAAGCGGCGCGACGGTCGCGCTTTGAAGAATCAGTTTTCAACCAGGCCTTTCAATTGACATTCCGCAGATTCGATTACAGCTCAACAGCCGAAGCAATGCTCCTGAGAGAACTCGCAGGCCACCCGCAATCCGAGGAAGTGATCTTTAAGCTCGCCGATCTCTACATCGCGCGCGACGACTTCGCCAAAGCCAAACAGTACTTGTCGGCCGGAATCAAGATTTCCCCAGACGATTTCAAATTCATAAACGGACTGGCAGAGGTCTTCAGAGTTGAGGGTAACGCGCAGGAAGCGGATCGTCTGACCAAGGATTACGTTGACCGACACCCGCAGTCTGAAGAGGCGTTCGCAGTGAAGGTTGAGAAGTTGATCGAGACTGAGCCAGAAAAGGCAAAATCGATGGTCACAGACGCGCGAGCGAAGTTTCCCAGGTCCGGCGGTCTGGCGTTCGATCTAGGGAGGATACTTCAACGTGAGGGAAAGCTTATGGAGGCCGGGCCGGCTTATGAAGAGGCAGCTCAACTCTCGCCAGACTCTCCTGACATTCAGGCCTGGGCCGGACGGTTCTTCTTCAAGGTGCGAAACAACCAGCCTAAAGCTCTCGAGTACTATCTAAATGCTTACTTTCTAAATCCCCATACTTACGAGACTGAGTTCGTTGAGTCGCGCATCCGACTTCTCAGTGGAGGAATCGCTGAAGCTGAAATAGAAAAGCAGACCAAGGCCGGGACTCCCCTGGAAAAACTATTGGTGGAATCGAATCAGGCGATTGTTGAGATTGCGCTTGAACGAATATCAGAGAGCTGGAAACCGACCTACCTGGAAGTGGTTCTAAAGTGTCTGGAGCATGACGATGAAGGCGTTCGTTGGACGGCCATGGAGGCGATTAAGAAAAACGTAGATCGTACGTTCGATCCAAAGCTGAAAGGCCTTTTGACTGACAGCGATCTGCGCAAGCGAGGACTGGCCGCCTACCTGGCAGTTCATTTGTGGAAGCAGGAAAGCTTTCCCGTCATCACGATTATGTTAACTAACGAATCTGAGTTATTGCGGTTTGATGCAGTGTCTGCTCTGATTCTGGAAGGCGGAGATGAGGGACGCCGAATTGCGCTTGATCATGGTGCAAGGGAACGCAACCCAACGCTCAGGAAACTAATAGAAGCCGCAAAGCAAGAAGAACATCGGGTCTCAAAACTGGCTCATAAGACACGACGGCGCGCTTCATCAAAACAACGAAGCGCGCTGTCAAAGTTCGTTAAGATAACCCGAAGTGGTTAAGCTTACTTAATTTTTATTCCAGCCGAGGCGCGGATGTTGTCCTGCCGCTTGCCGTTAAAGAAAGTCGGCAAATAATCAACTTGAATCGCGCGTACGTCGACATGTTCGCCTGCATGCACATCCAGACCGCCGCCAAAGGCCATCGCAAACGCTGTTGCGCTCCGAGTGCGATCGTCGAACGCCGCGCGGATATGCTCGATGCCAAACAACCCTTCGACAAATGGGGTCACCCCTTCGGTGCGCCAGTTGTAACGGGGGCCGACGAGTAAATCGTAACGCTGGACATTCGCCCGGTAAGTCTTGCCTGAGTTCCTGTCGAAGTAGCCCTCGTTGTTCTTGAAGGTAGCGCCAAAGCTGGTGACGATTCCAATGTGACGGGTCACGTTCTGATTGAACTCCGCCACGAAACCGTTGTAAGCCGGTCTCTCAGAAACCAGGTCGATGGTCGCATTATTGATCTTCGCCCGGCCGTTCTTATCGAAGGTGTCGGCGTTATTGCTGGCGCGCTGGTACGCATAGCCGACGTAGAATTCGTAATACGAATAATCCCTGCCCTGGGAAAACGCCGCGGGCGCGCACATCAGAGCGATCAGGAGCAAGAGAAAGATTCTGGTCATCGGGACGCCTCCTTGTCCTTACACGATTCTGCAAAATTGATATTTACGGGTACATTAATACAACCAATCCCGAAAAATTCCCAGAGTTTTGGTGCGATTACCCCTTTTTATTTTAAGTGCGGCCCGGGGTAACCAGTTTTAGATCCCCAACCATCGAAGCGGTGGCAGCAGCCCTCGCGTAAGCAAGGCCTGGCGGCGATTCTTTAATCAAGCGCTTGCGAGGGTCGGCCCTCCCTTTCGGTCGGGCTTCTGACACAGACCAGACGGCCCGGAGGTACGCAGACCGAAAATCATGAAGCAATCAACTAAACAGGCCTTACTTAGCGGTGTTCTCTTGCTTTTCGCATTCGCCATGGCGCGCGCGCAAAACTCCACCGATGCCATAAAGGAAGCCCAAAGATTGACCCGCGTGGCCCAGGTTGCCGAGCAGCAGGGACGTTTTGACGACGCAATCAAGGCCTACCAGACTATTGCAGTCGTAGCGAAAAGCTCACCCAAGGTGGCGGCGGTGGCGCTCCTGAATGAGGGAAACATTTACATGTCTGTGGGTAAGTTCGAACTGGCCGCTGCTGCGTTCCATGACTCACTGGCCCTCGACCCAGGTTCCGCGGCCGCGCAAAACAATCTGGGCGAAGCACTCGGCGAGTTGAGACAATATCCACGGGCTCTCGAAGCTTTTCAGAGGGCGGTAGCTTTGGACGCCGGCTTTGTGAAGGCCCGTTACAACACAGGCGTTACTTATGACCGGCTGGGCCAGTTGAGGTATGCGGAGTTTGTGTACAAGATTCTGATTCGCGATCACCCTGACTATCCTTTGGCCTATGACGGCATGGCCGTAACCCTCTCAAAGTCAGGTCGCGGGCGCGAAGCGATTCCGTTTCATCAGAAAGCGATCAGCCTCAATCCGAAAGACACTTCGTTCTATTACAATTTTGCGGTTAGTTATATGTTGCTGGGCGAAGTTAAAAAGGCCCAGGAGCAACAGCAAAAGCTGCGGGAGCTGGATCCGGCGATGGCCGAGCATCTGGCAGCCGTCATCGCCAGGCACCAGCAATAGAAAAGTGGCACAGACTTCAGTCTATGGCGAGCGGCCGTCAATCACAGACTGAAGTCCGTACCACCTGACTTCTACAAAAAAACTAACTCAGAAATTTCCCTGACATACCTCGTGGCTGCAATCACAATCGAGCTCGATTGTGTCGCCAGTTCCCTCACAGGATGCACTGCAATATTTGCCGTCTGACGGTTGCGGACACGTACACGGCGGGTTCTTGCATTTCTTTTCTTCAGCCATGATTTCCTCCCAGGCTTTCTACAAAAATGGATCGAATAACGGAGACCCAAAGCTTAACACAAAGATGGGGGCATGGGTACAAGAGGCAAGAGTGTCGCTCTCAGTCAAATTTGGAAATCGATTAGTCGGACCAAACAGGCCGAGAAATTGTGTCAGAAGCCAACCGTAAGGGAGGGTTAGACTCGAATTCGACACGGCACTGTGGATATCCGACAAAACGGTTGGTCTAGCGGCTTATGAACGTCGCCCTTGCTTACGCACTGGGCTTCTGACACTCATCTAATCACTCCTCGGCAGTTGCCGGGTCACCGTTCTCCCTATAAGATCACCGGCGCTTTAAAAACAATTTGCAAAAGGGGAATACGATTTGACTGCACAACTATCTGCTGACGCGCCTGTGCCGCCACCCATCGCGATGCTGCAATTGATATCAGGTTTCTGGATCTCGCGTGGGATTTACATCACTGCGAGACTTGGCCTTGCTGATCTTGTGAAGGACGGAGCAAAAACTGCTGATGATCTGGCTGCGGCGAGCGGGACGCACGCGCCCTCCCTTTTTCGCGTACTGCGTGCGCTTGCGAGCGTGGCCATATTTACCCACGACGAGCAGAATCGATTCGGCGATACGCCACTGCTGCAGACTCTGCGATCCGACGTTCCCGGATCGCTGCGGGCGTTCGCCATGACGGAACTGGGTGAAGAGCATTATCCCGCCTGGGGCGAATTGCTGCACAGCGTGCGCACAGGCGGGATTGCCTTTGATCATGCGTTTGGAATGGATGTCTGGAAGTACTTTGCACAACATCCGGACAACGCCAAAATCTTTAACGACGCCATGAGTGGAATGACCGCCCAGGCTAACGAGGCGCTTCATGCGGCTTACGATTTCGCGGGCATCAAGACTCTGGTCGATATCGGCGGCGGGCACGGCAGTCTGATCACTTCGATTCTGCGGCGCAACCCTGACATTCGGGGAATCCTGTTCGACTCGCCTCAAGTCATCGACGGCGCCCGGCCCACGGTTCAGTCGTCAGACGTAGCCGGCCGTTGCGAACTGGCCGGCGGAAACTTTTTTGAATCCGTGCCCGCGGGCGCTGATGCGCATCTCATGAAATGGATCATTCATGATTGGAACGACGACCAGTCGGTCGCGATAATGAAAAACTGTCACCGCGCTCTGGCGGAAGAGGGAAAACTCATTTTAGTTGAAGCGGTAGTCCCGGCGGGCAACGAACCACACTTCAGCAAGTTCATCGATCTCAACATGCTGGTTATGACTGGTGGTAGAGAGCGTACCGAAGCAGAGTTCCGCGATCTCTTTAAGCGCGCGGGCTTTCGACTAACGCGCGTCGTGCCCACGGAATCGCCATTCAGCGTGATCGAAGGCGTGCGCGTTTAGCGGTCAACAGTTCAGCGGACGATCCTTACTCATCACAAGCTGATTAGTTGGGCGTGTAAGGGACACCGGGCCAGCATGAACTGGCCCGGCTGTGTGGGATGAGGACTCGAGGTTGATCACTGGGGCGCGCCGCGGGATTCCAGTAATTTCAAGACATCGGTCTTTTCATATTTGCGCGCCCTTCCCAGCGCGGTTTCGCCATCTTTGTTCTTGATGGAGAGGTCGGCGCCGGAATTGATCAGGGCCCGTAACACTTCCGCGTCATCGGCAAACATGACCGCTGTCCATCCGTCCTCGTCCGTGGCATTTAGGTCGGCACCCGCATCGATGAGTGTTTGAATGGTTTTCAGGTGTCCATGATCGGCAGCTGCCATCAGGGCCGTCTTACCGTCCGAGTCTTTGGCCCGTGCGTCAGCGCCTGCATCCAGCAGAATCTTTGCGAGGCTGGACTCTTCACTTTCCATCGCCAACATCAACGCATCATTTAGATCTTTGGTCTGAAGACCTAAACTTGCCCCGGCGTCAATCAAAGCTCTCAAGCCTTCAGCTTTTCCTGAGCGCGCCGCAATTATCAGTGCGGACACTCCATCGGAGTTTTTAGCGTTCACGTTTATCCCTGCTTTGATCAGATGCTGCAACAGGCGCGTATCTTCGTTTTGAGCCGCGCTCATGAGTACCGTGTTTCCGTTGTCGTCCTGGGCGTCGATCTTCGCGCCGGCATCAAGTAACTGTTTGACAGCCTCAAAGCTGCCGGAAGCGGCGAGCGTGATTAAGGCGGTGCTACCTGATTCGTCACGGGCGTTCACTTCCGCGCCCGCCGACAGCAGATCCCGCACCACCTCAGCGGTTACGTTTTCGCGCAGGAACATTAATGGAGTTTCGCCACGTGCGTTGGCTATGTTGGGGCCGGCGCCAGCGGACAACAGCACGTTGATCATGTCGCGGTTGCCGTTTTCAGTCGCATAATCCAGTCCCGTCATCTTCGTTGCCTTATCGACGACATTCACGTTCGCACCATCGAGCGCGAGTCTGGCAACCTCAGTCAGATCGTTCTTAAAAGCCGCCCTGACCAAAGGCTCCTCCGGCTCTCGGAGCGACACGCCGCCTTGTACTTCTAGTACCTCGATGACGGGACCATAGATTTCCACCTGAGCGGTAAGCTCGGGAATTTGAAGTCCAAGATTCACTGAGTGATTAGCGTTGACGTTCAAGTCCAACTCAGGCCTTTCCGTTCTAGCAAAGCTCGTGGCCTCAGCGATCAATTTGTAGCGGCCGGGTTCAAGCAGTGAAAACTTGTAAACACCGTCATCGCCGGTTGTATAGGCGAAGGTCACCTTGGACTGTGCATTCACCAGGGTCACGTGGGCCCCGGTGACCACCGCCCCGTTCGGATCGGTGATTACTCCGGAGAGGCTGACTCGAGATTCGGCCGCCGAGCTCGGACTAAGGACCGCAGACTCCGGTCGCCCTGCGTCGAGTTGTAATCGCGAAGCGCTTTGCGCCGCGGCAGTAGACAGGCTCAGAGTCGCCGTGAAGGCGCCGGCGGCAATTCGCGAAGCCCGCCGGCCAATTCGATAAACCTTATCAGGCGCCTTCGTCAAAATCCGGCCGCCCGGAGCTGACAGAAAACGCACACACAGGCGGCCCTGAGAACGGGCCACCAGACGCATCGCTTCGTATCGCGTGATGTTCGAAAGATTCGTTACGTGCAAGCTACAGTGCTCGCAAAACCTGACCTGGTCGTTGCCGGACATCGAAGCCCAATCGGCATTACAAGGACTCGAGATTGTGAGTCGGTCGAGAGATCTAAGTTCGTCAGACATGGGGTCGGCTCCTTATCAAATGGCTGAAGTTTGATCGGAGAACCTGGGGAGAAGCTCTGTGCGATACGGCGCAACGTTAGACAACGCGTCGCGGCAGGATGTTCCGGCAAAACGCGTTTAGTTCATCACTTCACGACAAAATTTGTGGGCGCCACAATCGCGCGCGCCTCAGGGTTGTAGTAGTCGTAAACCAGCGAGGCCGCCGTCTTTGCGCGCAAGCCGAATCGCGGACGAAAGGTGAAATCGAATTTCGTCCCGCCGGCTCGCGGCCAGAGATAAACGATCACACGATCGGGCAAAATGTCATACTGGCTAATGCTCCAGTCCGATCCCTTCATCGCTGCCTCGAGCGAGGCCCGATCGACATCGGCGCCCGGTGGCAGACCAATTTCCGCCAACATCATCCCGTAACCGCTGAAACCGATCCGCTCGACCTCGACATGACACGTAATCCGATCGCTGATGTTGCCTTCCGTCCGATCGAATCTGGTGACGAGCCGCAATCCACTGGATCCATTCGCGCGCCAATTGCCATTCTGCGTCGCGATTGATTCGGCCCAGGGCAGGTAGTATGTCGCCACTGCCTGCACCGACGCCGGCGAACTCTCGCCGGTTCGTCGAATCTCAATTCGGTTATCTCCGCTTTGTACAAATTCATCGAGGTTGACGGTAATAGGCGTGACCAAAAGCCCAGCCGCTGGCAGTTCGACTGATTTCACTCGCCGTCCATTCACGAGTACCTCAGCGATTGGTGGAGCAGTGGTTAAGCGCGCCAGGTCGCCATCCCGAGCTAATAGGACCAGCATCGCGTCCAGCACATTGATCGTCGCCTGAGTCGAATACCAGACGCCATAGCGATCCTTGGCACGGAGCAGGAATAACAGACCCTGATTGATCAACTTATCTTTGTGACGAAAAAGTTCGGCTCCCGAGGCGGCGCCTGATCGATTATCGTTTAATCCGGCCCCTGACTCGTAGTGCGCCAGCGCCTGCACCGCCAGCGCAGTAGTCTCAACGCGACCCGCAAGGCCCCAACCATAAAACGGCGTGTTCGTTTCCAGCGACCAGAAACTTGCACCATTCTCTTCGTGAGCCAGTGAGCGAAGTTTGTAGATTGCCTTGTCAGCGCGTTCACGATCGCCGGCGCCGACCGCTGCCAGTGCGTAGGACGCGAGCAGGTAAGGCTCGTCGATCTCTTCCGCCTGCAACGCCAGCCGGTCGAGTGCCCGCTTCAAGGCGAGCGATGATTCGGTCGGCTTTTCCGGTGGTGCACCTGGCTTAGCGGAAGACTGACTTTCTTCTTTCAGTTTCGTCATTGCCAGTACGCGGGCAACGTAGGCGGTGAGCAAAGCCGTGCGCCGCTTGTTCTCGAGTTTGTCTCCGTAGTCATAGGCGCCCCAACTGCCATCGGACCGCTGCTGTTTAATCAACCACCCTCGGGCCTCCTTGATTACGTCATCGTCGACGGCGATCAACTCCCGGGCTTCACTTAGGAAACGCAATGCATAAGCGGTCAGGGCGAGATCAGGTTCACCTCGGCCCCAGTAGGTAAAGCCGCCGCTGCTATCCCGGTAATTCAGCAAGCGATCGTAACCAGCGTGCAGATAACGCTCAGCCCGTGTTCGCAGTGGAGAATCCTGGCCTGAGTTTTTATTGTTGCGGAGCAGGAGCAGGCTGGGATAAGTCGATGAGATCGTCTGCTCGCCACAGCCGTAAGGGCGCTCCAGGATCGCTTCGACACTTTCAGCGACATGCGCCATCAGGTTGGGATAGATTTTCAATTCTGCGCGCGCCGAATTTGGGACCAGGGATGCCGGGAGGTTGAGCGCAAGCACTCCGCTATCAGAAACGATGTCGCTCGCAGTCACCGATTTTTCCTCGCCGTCCGGATGCACCGTGATCGGTTTTTCGATCGCGTCATTGACGTTGGCGGCGTCGGCTCCCGTGGCAGTGATTCTTTGCTTGCCGTCCTTCACAGCCGCCTGCGCGCGAAAATCAAACGTGCCGCGCGTGGCGTCGCCCGCGGCCACATTGAGAGTCCTGGTCGCTGGACTAAGCAGAGCGAACCAACTCTCAGGTTTGATTTGCAGGTTAACTGTCTGTGGCCGATCGAGATAGTTGCGGACGACGACAGGCAGCGCGATCTCGTCGCCTTCGGTCAGGATCCGGGGCGGATCGTGCTCGACAAAAAAAGGCTGGAACGCCTTGATCTCTTTTTCGACGGTACCGATCTGACCGTCTTCAGTTGAAGCGATCACCGACATTTTCCAGGTCGTGATGTTGTCGGCGAGCTTGAACTTCAGTTGCGCGCGGCCCTGTTTGTCTGTTTCCAGCGAAGGTTGCCAGACCAGTGTTTCGGGAAAGTAATCACGAAGGCGGGGCGTGGATGATTGCGAGCTGCCGGACTTCGTGACAACGCTCACACCTCCTCTGAGCAGTGAAAGCTGTCTGGCACTGACCGGCAGGTCGACCAAGCTTGAATTTAACGTGGAAGTCTGCAAGCTCGGACCTCCTCCCGTGACGGTAACCGTTTCGGTCGTTGCTCCGATTTGAAGCGAGACGCTTACCTCGACGATGTTCGACGCGCGCACCAACACGTCGGTAATGACTGTCACCATGAAACCTCTGGCTTCGAAACGCACTTCGTACAATCCCGGCAACAGATTTCCAAACCCGTACTTGCCGTCTTCGTTGCTTATCGTCGAATGAGTGGTCGAGTCCGATGAATTCGTAGCGGTGATATGAACGCCGGCAACCGCTGCTCCGTTAGGATCAATGACAGCTCCGGTAATCGCTCCGCTGGCGCCTGAGACTACCACCGGAGTGCCGATCAGACGTGCCTTTGGGTCATTGCCCGCTTGCGCGGACAAAACATTTGCGAAGGTGGCTACGTCAAAATCGTCGGCGGTACCCATCCTTCCATCTGGTCCCGTGCTGCGCACGTTGATCACGGTCGCCGTTTCGGTTACCGGAGTGAGTTGAGTTTGCTGAACCTGCGGTTCTCCGAACCTGGCTCGATTTTCGATCTTGACGCGGTCGGCATAGAAAGGCTGGACTTTGAAAACTGCGTAATACGAATGGTTCCACGGGTCACGAAGAGATTCAAAGGCCAGGTCTGAAGTTCGGAGAGATTCGAGCAAATCCCGATTGCTCTGAGGAAAACGATTTGTGTCCTTGAGTTGTTGAGTGAGAGTAGTGTCCAGGCGCGCGCGAACATCGGCGAAGTAGTCGATCGATGAAGTCCAGATCGTGAAGTCATCGCCCGAGAAACTCTGATCGCCTATTTCAAACTCCTTATCCGGCCCGCTGCTCCTGACTTTGATCACAAAGTCGATTTTGTCGATGTCGAAATCAAAATGATAAGGACGGCCCCATCGATCGCGCAGCGTGTCGAGGTTGAATCCTTCTTTCGCAAGTTCACTGCGCAGCGTGCCGGAGTCGCGAATGAAGCCGCCGGTACGCTCGTGATAGCCGCGCACGGCTCGATCGATCGCTTCTCCGACCGGACGAAAATATGCCCAACCCAAACGCTCGACGGAAAAGTCATCAGCGGTATCGAAGCGCTTATCGGGCCCCGCACTCATCATCGTCAGAACGTCCGATTGCTTGTCGACAGAGAAGTCGGGCCGATATCGCGAGCCCCACGGATCACGTAGCGCCGCAAAATCGATCCCTGATTCCGTCAGAAAACGACCGAGTTCAGCTGGATCGTGGGGATAGTCCGCAGTGCGGACATAGCGTGCCGTCAAGGCTTCATGCAAACTCTTCAGATTGGATCTTATTAGATCCCCAAAGACCTTAACCTGATCGGTTTCATACTGCTCGCCCTCGTGGAACTGTGGGGAATAGTCTCTGTTTTGGTTCAGAAGCACCTCGGCCGCCAGATCCAGATCGGCGGGAACAGGTTTTGAAGTGTCCACGCTGCGGAGGTCTCTGAGACTTACGCCCGCGATCTGATTGTCGAGTCCCAGGAAGTGCTGCAAGGTTTCGCTGGAGGTTGAAACGCGATGCCCGAATTCCAGATCAGTGCGCGAGCGTTCTTCCACGGCTTTGTCGAACACAACCACCCCCATTGCCCCTGCCGTCCGACTACCATCGGGTGCCCGAACACTGAGATCGACCCGAGCTTCCTGGCCTGGTCTGTAGGTGGCCGCAATTGAGCCAACGTTCACTTTCAGATCTCGCGACCGCGGATAGAGAATGGTGCGCGTGGCAATCATTCGTCGCGAATCCGTGAAGTCCTGATAGGCGGCGATCGTCAAGACATCCTTCAGATCGGATCGATAAGGAAAAGTGATCGAGCCGCGCCCATCTTGAAGCTGGAGCTTTTGTGAACGGATGACACTTTGATCGCTGACCAGGTCAACTACAACGGTAAGGTCGCGCGCGCTTGAAGTGACCAGGGCCGTGATTGGTTCGCCGGTCTGATAAATCGACTTTTCAGTCTCGACCAACACCGTGTCGTCTTCGTCAAGCGACAGCTGTTCGACCTTCGAGCCCGTCTGACCATGCGAGTCCCTGGCCGCTACTGATAGATCCAGGTCGTCGTAGTCTTTCAAGTCGACCAGTAAAGCGTGGCCGCTGACTTTGGCGAGGCCATAGCGATTGGTGGTAACAGTGACGAAAGGGAAAATCCGACGATCTCGTTTGGATGGACTTTTGATCGATGGGCCAAGGCTGACATTTACTCTGCACTGGGCCGGCGATCCGTCGGCATAAAAGGTCGAGAGGTAAAAGGTCAGAGGCTGGTTCCGATTACGGGGCTCGTAATAATCCTGCCCGATCACATATACATGGATCGCCTCCTTGGTGACCCGTAGATCAAAGCGTCTTTGTTCGGTTCGGTTGGTAGTTGCGTCGGTGAAGTAAGCCGCATAGGAGATATCTTTGAAGCGGCGATATTCGTTATCACCGAGTTCTTTGTACTCATCATCAAGCTTGATGAGCGCGTCGAAGCTGCCATCGGTGTCTGTTTCTCCTTCGTATATCTCGCCTTCTTCTATGTCCCACTTTTGTTCGGCATAGTTCCACTTGCGCTCGTTCTCACGCACGACGCGCACATGTCCCCGCTTGACTGATTCGCCAAACAGATAATCGGCCCGGACTTTGACTAAAGCGTTTTGATTCGGGAGGTAATACTTGCGGTCCGGCTTAATAGTCACGGAGAAGTTTGGCAAATCGTAGCGACTGATGCGAAAGTCGTAAGCCATCTCTGAAGACTCTTCGCCACCGTTGACGCCAACCCAAATGCGATAGTCTCCTAATCGCGCATTGTCAGGTATGTTCCAGTCGGCGCTGGTAATTCCGAACCGCGAACTCTTAACTACTGTGCGAAAGACGTTGGTCTGTTCCGGGTCATCAATTCTTATCCGAATGTCCTGATTCGCGAGTGCATGTTTTGAAGGACTGACGCTCAGGGCCCTTACGTGCAGTATCTGGCCCGGCTGATAGAGAGGCTTATCGGTGCTGATCAGGAAGCGCGCGAATTGATCGACCAAAACATCAGCGCTGAGTTCCGCTACGAGACCGTTACGGCTGGCGATTACATGAATCTCGCCGCCATCCGGCTGTGACGTATGTGGATATCGAGGAAAACGTGCGGGCAGTCGAAAATTCAAGGCGACATATCCGTGCGAATCAGTCACTCCCGCTGCTTTAAGCTTTACGCTTCTGTCGTTGTCATCCTCAAGCGTGACCTCGGCATCTATTGCCACATTGGCGGCCGGCCGCCGCGTAATTGGATGGATTGTCTGGATGCGGACGAAGTACCCTCCACCTTCGTGAACCATCTCGGAAGTCGCCAGGCGCACCTCGAACAAGTCAGGGGTGATCTCGGATAGCGAGACTAACCCGTCGGTTGTGTTCGCAGCAGATTGATCGGGGATGACGCGATAGTGCAGGCGGTACCAAAGGAGTCTACGGCGCTCTGCCGGAAGGAGTTTCGACGAATTAAACGGCACCGGCAACGTCAGGATTTTGGTTCCCCGAGGCAAATCTTCAACTCGGTCGATGCTCGCCTTGACCTGATTTTCCGGATCGAGAACTTCTATTTGGACTCTGGTCCTTACAATTTCACCGAAGGAGTTGTTAATGGGCAGCAGGACCGATGCCGAGTCTTGCCGAATAAGAAACCCGATCGCTCCTTCATCGATCGTGATCACGCCTCGCGCCCGAGCTAGCGGCCCGAACACGACCAGAGCGATCGAAAGGCAGAACGGGAAGAGAAGCCACTTGCGGCTCATGTTCGTCTCCTGAATCCGGGCACACTTCAACTGACGAAGAACTGGATCATTCCAACGTTGACTGCACTGCTTTACTGATCTTCAAATCAACGAGCCTGGGGAGGCGGTCGGCACTGGATTGCATGCGCGACTTACAAGAATCGCGAGCCTGGGGAGAGACTTCGTGATGTGTCGCTCAGATGCAATTGAGCTCCACTCGGGTTGTGATCAAAAGAATAAATTTTTGCAGCTTCCTCCGGAATCTCGTATGCCGGTCAGAACCGCCTCCGGTAGCGGGCGGTTGTACGTTGATTAGCAAACGCGATCCGGTTTCACGGGCTCTGTATGATCCTGTGATTGGAAGTTCAGGGCGATCAACCGCCCGCTACCGCCGGCGGTTCTGACTGTGACAATTGAAGAAGTGTCCTAAAGCGCAGCTCAATCGCGGCAATATCGATTGATAATCCACTCAATGGAAACATCGTCAAACCAGGGATACGTTATTCCACGACTGCTCAGACATTTCCTCCCGCTGGCCGTGGTCGCCTTTGTCGTCATCTGCTCAGACTCTGGTTTGGCTCAGGATAGCCTCAGCAAATCTTTACCACGGCAAACCGATGGCGCGGCAACTCGACAACGCCGAACATCCAGCGAGAGTAATGATGCAATCATTACATTCGACGCAAAACAGAAGGTTCCGCGCAAAGCGGGGCGGCGCGTCTTTGTGCGTTCATCATCGCTGCTCGTACGAGGTGCAGTAGTCGAGGACAAGCTGCTCAAGCGGCCCGAGTTCCAGCAGCTCGGATTCTTAATCACGCGGCAACTATCCGAAGCCGATCTAATTCTGGAACTGCGGCATGACTTGTTTACGATGTATGTCTTTACGGTGGTCGATGCCAGGGGAGAATTGGTGCTGGTGAGCGGAAAGCTCAGTTCACTTGGCGGCACGGTCGCAGACAAGGTAGCGAAACGATTCCTGAAAGAAATGATGAACCTACCCAGGCCTTAGCATGTCTTTTCTGGTTAGTTTGGAGTTCAAGAATGTGCGACTCTTCAGCGCCACGAAGAGCTTGATCGAGAATACTCTTCAGTTCGTTATTTGGGATTTCGGCTTCGGCTGGGACCGGAACAGTTACGAGCAAAGCTCCGGCGACGCCCAACGCTCGTTGTGTGTTAAAGAGTAGCACTACTGCTTCAGCTGAATCACCGCGAACATCTGTCGGCAAGCCGCTGTATCGTGCATAGAACGCCGGCATTTCGTCACAGCCATAACCCGCAATTGTTACCCCATACGTTTCCAACCACTCGCGGGTCGCCGGCAGATCCAGAACGATCTTGGCGCCGGAGCAAACTACAATCATTGGTGTGCGCGTGAGTTCCGGTAGATCGGCGGACACATCCGGCAGAGACCCGCGATGCACCCCGCCAATCCCGCCGGTGGCAAAGACCTTTATGCCGGCGCGATGCGCAATCCATATAGTTGAAGCAACCGTGGTCGCTCCATCCCACTCGTTCGCGCACGCGACTGCGAGATCGCGCGTGCTGATTTTGTTAATATCAGCGGAGGTCGCCAGGTGTTCCAATTGGCCTGAGTCCAGTCCAACACAAAGCTTTCCTCCCAGCACCGCAATGGTCGCCGGAGTTGCGCCTTCATCCCTGATAATTTGTTCCAGGCGTTGAGCAATTTCCAGGTTTTGCGGCTGAGGCAGCCCGTGCGCGATCACAGTTGATTCAAGTGCGACGACGGGTCTATTGGCCGCAAGCGCCGATCCAATCTCGGCATTCATCTTGAAGCGGTTCTGGCTCATGGTCTGAACAGGACAGCGGGAGCAAGCCCCCTTCCCAACGCCGAGATGTTCAAGGTTGATCGATTATTTATTCGTTGAAAGTCTCTCAAAACGGACTCGACCATTCAAAGCGAAGCAGCTCTATGGTCAGGAAGGGGGCTTGCCCCCGCTTTCTTATGGAGATCAAAAACAGTCTCGCTCGTAGGGCGTGATTCATTTCGCTCCTAAAGGAGCTTCAGAATATTTTCACCCATAACGAATTCTATAGAAATCTCGCTCCTGACGGAGCGAAAACAACTGAGGCTTTCCGCACATTCAGCGGCACAGCTATTCGCCGCTTGCCAGCGTAACCTTCTTATGCAGAGTAAACTCCGTCCCACCGGCGTCGCGCTTCGCCCAATCAACCTCAGCATCAATCATGCTGGCGCGCGCGCGAATGTTGGCCACGCCTCGGCCGGGTTTCTTCCTTATTCCACTCCCGTCAAAACCACGGCCGTCATCTTCAATTTGCAAAGTGAATTCGCCCGCTTCGTCGATCGCGACGCTCATCTTAACGCGTCCGGCGTCGGCATGGCGACAGATATTGCTCAAGGCCTCCTGAGCGATGCGATAGATTTGAATTTGCACACTGGAAGATAGTTTCAGCTTTTCATCCAGCGAGTCATCGCAGACAAACTGATATTCGAACTTGCAGTCGGGCGCGGCATGTTCGAGCGCATGGGCCAGCGCGAATTGCAAAGCGGCTGATAGGCCGACATTCTCGAGGGCCGACGGGCTCAGGTCTTCACAGATGCGGCGCACTTCCTGCGAGATCAGCTCAATCTCGGTACGCAGCGCGCCCGGCGCCGATGGCGATCGATTGGGGCGCACATTCTGTCCGCCGGCCGGAAGTTGATCGACCAGCAGCGCCAAATTTCTCAGATCGGCGAGCGTTTGATCGTGCAGATCGCGCGCGATGCGCCGGCGTTCGGTTTCCGTTTCATTCGCCAGTTGCAAACGCGCGTCGGCCAACTCGCGATTCGCGGAAGCCAGCTCGGCACTGGTGCGATGAATCCGCCGGTTTTGAAAGTATCCCCAGCCGAGAGCAATCAAGGCAAACAACAAAAGCACGCCCAGCGCGGTCGAGGTCAAGGGGAACGGCGCTCGGGCCACGGTGAACTCGAACGCCAGCGGGGTCGCTTCGGTCAGATCTTTGGTGAACGCTCGCGCCAGGACTTTATAGTTGCCCGGCTTCAATTTCTCCATCGCGAACTGCGAATCATGCGACAGTTTCTCTCTGATAACTTTGCCCGAACTGTCAGAGAGGGCGAACGCATATTGAAACTGCTCGGGGAAGGTCCGGCTGCTGATCGCCGTGACGTCCAGCAGCAGACTGTTCTGTGGATAATCCAGCTTCAGGCCGGAACGCAATTCGGATTGTTCGTGAATTCGCTGGCTGATGATGCGCGCCGGCAAAACGGTTGGAGTGACGTGTCCTGGCTCGTACCTCACCAGACCTCGATTGGTGCCCGCGATTACACTCTCGCTGCCATCGCTATTTCGCTCGGACAACACTGCAAAGACGCGCTGCGAAGGCAATCCCTGTTCGACATCCAGGCGCGAAACGATCGGGCCGAATTGATCGTCAAGCGCGACTTTGATCAAGCCATTCCCCGCCGTCGCGCACCAGATTTGGCGTCGCGAGTTGTCCGCCGCTACTACTATCGTGCGCGCGTTGACGCCCGAAACAATCTCTTTCAACTGACCCGCCTGGGACAAGTAGAGACCCTTATCCGTCCCCAGCCAGGTATCGGCGCTGTCTCCGACAATTGACCAGATCGCGCCACCCTTTAGTTTGTCCAGAGCACTGTCCGTGCTGGTCCGCTTTCCGTCGAACAGGTAGATACCAGCGGCAGCGGTTCCAACCAGGAGGCCGTCCCTTGCGTCCACGCCCAGGCTGGTGACCTCGCGCATGTGATCGTCTGCGTTCGAATCGGGCCAAACCAGCGAACGCCGCGCGCCATCAAGTCTTTCCACACCGAAGCCATAGGTGGCGATATATGTGGCGCCGCCCGTGGTCGCGATCGCGCGCACGCTGTCGCTTTGCGGCGTTCTATCTTCCGCGCCCACGCGCGCAAAACTCAGCTCGCTTGCCGATGGCGAGGCAAAGAGTCCGCTGGCTGATGCCACCAGCACGTGACCGTTCTTGTCTTCATTAATGGCAAAGATGATTCGCCGGCCGAGCTCCGGCACCGCGCGCCAGTGCTTGCTGTCCGCGTCGAAGCTGAACAAACCTGAATTCGTCCCGGCGAGCAGCTGGCCGCGCGAGGTGCGCCACAACGCGCGCACGTAATTCGTCCACGGGTCGTCGGTGATATTTTCCGCGCGCATCGCGTGCGGATCGTAGCGGCAGACACCTTTGTCGGTCGCGAACCAGACGACTTCCTCCGGGTCGACGAAAACGCCAAAGATGTGATCGGAACGGAGCGCGCCGCCGGTGCCTTCGAAAGTGAAATGCTCGGACGGTTTCCCGTTGATAAAATGAAAAGCGCCGCGCCCGTCGGTCGCGACCCAGATATCGTCGCGCGAACCACGGACGATCGCGGTCACCGGGCCGGTGGCCGCGTTTGCCTTCGTCGGCTTGAGCGGATCGTCATTCGCAAAGAGCCCGCTGTCTTCGCTGTGCACGCGCGAGCCCGTCCAAAGGCGTCCACGCGCATCGACCTCCAGGGCGTTGACGAAATAGTTGCGCGGTTTGCTCGAGACGTCACGGGCCGCGCCACCTTCGATCACCATCACGCCGCGGCTTTGCGTGCCGACAAAAACTTTCTCGCCCACCAATGCCAGGCTACTAATCTTTAGCAGCCCCGGATGATCCTTGTCGGCGCTTTGCAGAGGCTGTTCTGGAATAGCTTTGACGACGAATTTCAGACCCGCGGTTCCTTCTCCTGGTCGATCAACAGTACTCGATCCGCCTGGCGCTGTTACCTGGCAGTCGAAGATTTGACCACTCTCGCTCGACATGATTGCGCGATTGGCCTGAGGTGTGATGATCGCCGTGATGACCTTGCCGGTAGTCTCCTTGATCGTATCGAATTTGCCGTTGAACAGGCGCGCGGCGCCATTATCGGTCCCGATCCACAAAGCGCCCGACGCTTCAGCTTTCAATGCCAGCACACGCCCCGGCGGCAAGCCTTCGGCATTGATCGCATTCGTGCGCCGCCCGTCGTAACGCGCCAGTCCGCCATCAGTCGCAAACCAAGTCACGCCAAATTCCGTCTGTGCGATCGCATGCGCGCGATCAGATGGCAACCCGTGAAACGACGTGACCGCTCCCCATTGATGGAGATTCGGCGGCGGTGTCGGTGACGGTGAAGGCAGAGGCAAAGGTGATGGCGAGGGTTGAGGTGAAGCGCTTTGATTTTGCGAAAAAGCCCGGGGCAGTAGCCCGACCGTCAGGGAGGGCGTGGGTCTGAAAGGCAGAAGGCAGAAAGCAGTAAGCAGTAAGCTGCAGACAACTCTTAAAGGGAAAGAACGCAAAGGTCGCAAAGAAGTTTTCCTCGGCGTCCTCTGCGAATACCTTTGCGTTCTTTGCGTTGAGGCTCTTGGTCGCACTTTTATTTCTTATTCAGAGCCCGCTCTTGGGGCGGCATGATCTCGTTCACGTAGACTGGCTGCTTGGATTTTGTCACCGCGAGAATCCTCTTACCGCTCACAACAAGTTCGGCGTCAGGGGGAAAATCGAGGTGCCAGAGACCCGGGCATGGTCGAACAGACTACATCGGCGAGCGCGCCTTGACCGTATGTGTGGCGCCTCCGGTTTCGTGAAGCACCGCAGTCACGAATTTAGGCGGCGTCTTGGAAACCAGACCCCAGAAGAAACTGCTGTCGCCTTTTCCGGGTGCTCCTCCTTCGCACACCGGGGAGGCGAACTTGAATTTGATATTGTCACCCGTCTGAATCGCGGAAGCGATCCCGATGGTGCCGATGCCGCCGCCGGTAACTACGAAAACCTGATCGGGTGCGGCGGTGCCGCCATAGTTGAGCGTGCCGACTACCGGGCCGAAGCTAATAATCATCGAGTCAATGCAGGCGATGTTCAGCGCGGCGACTGCGTTGCGCAGGTCAAGCCGATATTCATAGGCGTACAACCCGTCCGCCGGCGATCCCGGATAGCCTTTATAGGTCCGCGATTGCAGGAAACCCGTGCCGCCGGCACTTAGCGGGACGTTGTCCGACGAATCGTTGACCGTGACGGTGCAAGGAGCATTGAAGACGCAGTTAATCGCCGGAGCGCTGACGTTGACAACTTTCAACGGAGCCGCCTCAACTACAAAAGGAGTGAAACAAAGCAGCAAACCTAATGATAGTTTCTTCATTGAGATTTCCTCCGGTCAGGCGGTTTGCCCAAAAGTCGATCAGCGTTGTTAAGAAGTTCTGCGTCGTCGGGCAAGGCGAGCCGCGTCATTGTCAGCCAAACGGCTTATCAATCGACGCGCTTTGCTCCGTAAAAAACCTGGGACCATGCTCAGTGATGTACAAACAGTCCTCCAAACGAATCCCGAACTCGCCATAGATGGCAATCGTCGGCTCGTCGCTAAAGCACATGCCGGGTTGAATCGGAGTTTTGTTGCCGCGCACGAAATTGGTCCACTCGTGTCCATCGAGTCCGATGCCGTGGCCGGTGCGATGCGGCAGGCCCGGCACTTTGTAATCCGGACCAAAGCCCGCCTCCGTAATCACCCTGCGCGCGGCTGCGTCCACCGCTTCGCAGGGTGCGCCCACTTTCGCGGCTGCAAAGCCGGCGTCCTGAGATTTGCGTTCGAGGTTCCAGATGTCACGTTGCCTTTGGGTGGGCGTTCCGAACACAAAAGTGCGAGTGATATCCGATTCGTATCCTTCGACGGTGCAACCGCCATCCATCAACACGACGTCGCCTTCGTGCAGGACTTGCGGCGTGCTGCTGCCGTGGGGAAACGCCGTGTACTTCCCGAAGCTGCAAAAGATTCCACCCTGCACGCCTAAGTTTCGGAGCGCGACGGTGCAGTTATTGGCAAACTCGCCCTGCGGCATGCCGTCCCGAATCGTGGCCCAGGTCGCTCGATAAGAGATCAGGAGCAGTTCGTTGGATTTCTGAAGCAGGGCGATCTCAGCCGGAGATTTGAACATCCGGCACCCGGCGGTAACTGGAGTTGCACTAATAAATTCGAGTTTCGGAGCTTCCTGACGAATGCCGTCGAAGAGAAAAAAGCGCACTCGCTCTTCCATCCCGATGCGGCCAGTGCGAATGCCACGATCACGAATGATCTGGACGACTCGACGATAGGGACTTTCGTCTTCTTCCCAGGTGCGCACGTCTTTGCCGAACTTAATTAACTCGAGCGCGCGTTCCTCTTCAAACTTGGGACAAACCCAGCCGAGTTCCCCGCTCTGGGGAATCACCAGCCCGAACATGCGTTCGCTGTTGCTCCAGCGCATGCCGGTAAAGTAGAACATGCTCGACCCCGGCTCTAAATAGATCGCATCGATCTTTTGCTCAGCCATCAAGCGCTGCGCTTTGGCGATGCGCGCTCTGCGTTCATCATCGGAGATCGGCACGACGCCGGCAGTCATCTTCTTGAGGCGTTGGATGAGATCGGGTGTGTCCTGTCGCTGTTGGATGGCCTCGATGTCTTCGGTGCCGGCAAAGGAAACCTTACTGCCCAGCAGAGCGGCTCCAGCTACCCCGGCGGAAAGTCGTAAGAAGTTACGTCGGTCTGTGCACATGGGCCGAGATTGTAATCGAAGCTGACACAGTACGCCACGGTCGCGGCCCGTTGCGCGATCCACGAATTCATTCTAAGCAAGGCGAACCGTGACTGCGACAAGATTGGTTTGTGTTGATTCGTGTGGTTTCGTGGATCGTCTTCACGTTTAGCTGGGAGCCCACATCGAGACCGCCAAACGGCCAATCTCAAGTTACAATGTCTCGTTCGCCGAAATCCTATCTTTCTTGATCAGGACTGTTTGGATGAAGGGCTCGCCGTTGAGTAATCTACTCGGGCTGACTGGCATTTGCTTTGTGGGTTTGCTCTGCTGTGCCGGCGCGAATGCCCAGCAAAAGCTCCGCTGGGGCGCCGACCCGAGCGGTGGCGCGCCCTATGTCTTCAACGACCCTAACCATCCCGATCAATACATTGGTTATGAAAAAGAGATAGTCGACAGGCTGGCGGCAGCCATGGGTCGTAAGCCGGAGTTCGTACCTTCGGATTGGGAGACGTTAGTGTCGGCGCTGCAACGGGGTTCGTTCGATGTGATCGTCAACGGCCTGGAACCGACAGGCGACCGGGCAAAACAAATTCAGTTCAGTAAACCTTATTACATCTTCCAACTTGCTTTGACGGTCAGGATTGACGAGCAGCAAATCCACTCGCTCGCGGATTGCCGGAGCCGGGTTGTTGGCACCCTCGGCAACACGGCCGCCTCCAGGTTACTGCAAAAGGAGGGCGTCCCTTTCAAAGGTTATGCCGATCCGGTGGCCGCGTATCGCGATCTGGAATTAAAGCGGATCGACGCCGTGCTGATGGATGTGCCCGCCGAAGTTTATTATGTCAGCAAGAGCGCCACTCTGAAGCGCGCCACGGAACCGTTCTTTCGCGGCACCTATAACATTGGTCTGCGCAAAGGCGACGATGCTCTTAAAACTGAAATCGATGCGGCCATAGATAAGATCATTGGCGACGGCTCGCTGGAGCGGATCCTGCGGAAGTGGGGCTTGTGGAACGAGGCGCAGCTCGAACTGCGCACTCCGATCAAGGCGGGACAGACAAGCAACGACATAGCCTTTGAAATGACTTCCACTTCATTCAATTGGGGTGAAGCACTCTGGCGGCTGGCGCGAGCGGCCCTGGTCACCGTGATGATCGCGTTTGGTTCTATGTACATCGCGCTCATCCTGGGAATGCCTCTGGCCATGGGCCAATCAAAAGGTCCGCCCTGGTTGCGCTGGTTGTGCACCATCTACATCGAGTTCTTTCGCGGCACGCCTGTTCTGGTTCAGCTGCTCTTTCTTTACTTCGGCCTGCCCACCATCGGATTGGCAATGCCCGGCTCAGTAACTGCGCTGGTGGGCTTGGGTTTGAACTATGCGGCCTATGAGTCTCAGGTCTATCGCGCGGCGCTCGAGGCGATTCCGCGCGGTCAGTGGGAAGCGTCCTACCTGCTGGGCATGAATCCGCTGCTGGCCTTCCGTCGCATCATCCTGCCGCAAGCCTTTCGCATCGCGCTGCCGGCGATGACCAATGATTTCGTTTCGCTTTTCAAAGATACTTCGGTGGCCTACGCTATTTCGGTTTGGGAGCTGGCGACGGCGTATCGCGAACTGGCAAACGCCTCGGGCCAGTTCCTCCTTTTGGGAACAGCGGTTTCGATCTTCTATCTGGCGATGAGTTTGCCAATGGCGCATCTGGCGCGCCGGCTTGAACGCAGACTGCAAAACAGGCAGGCGGTGGAGACCCTCGAGATCGAAGCGGAATTATCTCCGTGAATCTCTTGGCCCTCTGTGTGTCTGTTGGTGAATGGCGTCGCGAGAGAATTTCACCACCGAGACACAGAGCAAGCACCGAGTGCCACAGAGAGGGTTACTTAGTTCATGATTCGCGTAACAGATTTGATCAAAAAAGGGGGCGGCACCCAAATTCTGCGCGGCGTCTCGTTTGAAGTTGCGCCCCAAACCGTGCTGGGAGTCATCGGCGCGTCGGGCAGTGGCAAGTCGACTCTGTTGCGCTGTCTTAACGGGCTCGAGCACATCGATGGCGGCGTAATCGAATGTGAGAACGTACAGCTTGATGCGAATCTTTCTGAACATGACTATTCTCGCCGGGTCAAAGAGTTGCGACGCAAAGTCGGCACCGTCTTTCAACATTTGTACCTGTTCCCGCACCTGACCGTACTCGGCAACATCATCGAGGCGCCGACACATGTGCTGCGCGTGCCGCGAAAGAAAGCTGAGAGTGAAGCGTACGAGTTGTTGGAATCGGTGGGGCTCAGGCAGACAGCACGGCGTTACCCCGAATCGCTCTCGGGAGGGGAACAGCAACGGGTGGCGATCGCGCGCGCGCTGGCGATGCATCCGGCACTTCTGATGTTTGACGAACCGACCAGCGCGCTCGATCCAAAGCGGAGCGCCGGATTGCGTTCACTGCTGCGTGGCTTTGTGACGCGCGGACACACGATGGTCATCGTTTCCCACTCGATTGGTTTTCTGGAGGGGCTGGCCGATCAACTGCTTTACATGGAAGGCGGGGCAGTGGTGGAGCTCGGTGAGACAGATAGGATCCTGAATTCTCCGCAAGATCCCAGGACCAAAGATTTCGTTCAGCAGGCGCAGTGAAATGAAGCGCGGAGATCCTTGTCCGCAAAGCGCGCGCTCAGCGCGCTAAACTTTTTACTAAGGAGGCGTGGGATTTTCGCGCTCAGGCGGGTAGGATGCCCGCGCTCCATCGTCTATCTATCTTCGCGCATCATTGATTAGCACGACATCGCTCGTCATCGTACCAACCGCATAGGCCAGCCATTTCCCGTCACGTGACCATCCGAAGTCCGGGATCGGATTAGCCTTCCAGTTCGTAAGTTGTTTGGGCGGGCCTCCATCTAGCGGCTGAATCCAGATGTTTCCTACGCCCGACTGCTTGTCCGCATAGAGAAGCGCTCGACCATCAGAGCTCCAACGAAGGCGTCCGTAATGCGCAGGCAGGTCCCTAATTAACTTAGGTTCGCCACCAGCAAAGGGCATGATCGCAATTTGATTAGGCGAGGCCGGCTCAGTGCGATAGACGAAAGAGATGAGCGTTCCATCAGGAGAAACGTTGGGTTCTGCCGAGATCTTTTCAGTCAAATTCACTGGCTCACCGCCCTCAATCGCAATCCGGGAAATACGCGATCCGCTCCGGCCAGAATATGACTTGAAGACTACCCATTTGCCGTCGGGCGTAAAGCTGGGATCGATATCTTCCAGATCATGGGTCAGTTCGAACGGATGCTTGCCGTCGACGTCGATTCTCCATAGATGTTTCTGTCCGCTGCGGTTGGAAACGAAAACGATATAGCGGCCGTCAGGACTGACTGCGGGTTGTTCATTGAAACCGGCGTGTGCCGTGAGTTGCCTGGGCGGAGTGCGCTCGAGATCAGTGAGCCACAGATTCTGTTCGCCTCCGGCCTCAAGTGTATAAACAACGTTTTGGTCGGGGGTCCACGAAAGGCCATACGTTCCGTCATAATTGGTGAAAGTAAGTTGTGTTCCGTGGTTGATGTCCGCCACTGGCGCAATCCAAATGTTTGCTTTCCTTTCAGTTTGAACTGCGACCATAGTGCGGCCATCTGTAGTCATACTTAGATCGTGATAGTCACTCAAGTCGTTAGTGACCTTACGACTTGTTCCCGGTGGGTAAGGCACGAACCAGATCTGCTGAGCGGGGTTGGCCTTCTGATCCGCTGCGGTTGCCAGCAAACCGGTCCCATCCGCTAGCCACTCGAATCGCCCGAGCGTGACCCAATGGTCCGAAGTCAGCGCCCGCCCGATTCCATCTGCTAATTGGAAACCCCAGATAGTCTGATACTCACCTTCGGAACCGGTCATGGCTACTGGGCACGCTATGCTCTTTCCGTCAGGCGACCATGCCGGCGGCATCATCCATGCCGGTCCAATTCTCATTGCATCCGTCTGCTTAGCAGAAGCCAGGTTTCGCTCGCCCGTACCATCCACATTGGCGATGACGATACTGCGGACGCCGGGGGCGCCGCGAATAAAGGCGAGGCTTCTGTCATCCGGAGAGAGCGTCACCGGAGAATCCACATCCTCGATCAGCTTGGTTGGCGGCCCGCCCAGGCTCGACACTTGGAACAGGATGCCGACGCGGTTCATTTCCTGGTTGACGTAATAGATGAAGTTACCATCGTGCGAAAAGGTCAAACCATAAAAGAAGGCGACGTGCGCTGGCGGCACAATCTGCAGATCTTTGCCAGTAGCCACCTGCCTGAGCCAGACGCTTTTTTGTCCGGCGTCATCGATAACGTGGGCGATATACTTACCATCGGGAGAAATGGCTGCTCTCAACGCATTGCCGGTCGTAGTAAATCTTGCCAGCTTCACAGTTTCAAACGGTGGCCTCGAAGGACGCCGCCAGACAAACAGTGCCGCCATCAACAACACTATGCCAATCACTGCCAGAGCCGGCCAAAGTAAAATTCGGCCCAGGGATCGCGAAGGAATTTGGAGGTTGGTTGAGGGAAGGGATATGCGGTGCGATGTGGCATCGATGATTGTTTGACTGGCCTGTGTCGCGTCGCGATCGGATTCTGGCGCGTGCTCAAACTCCTCTTCATAGCTCAGGCTGGTCTTCGTCTTCTCCTTGATCAGAATCAGATCCGAAGGAGACTCGTCCCATTCCTTTACCTCTGCCGCAAACCGGTAACCGCGCCGCGGGATCGTCTCGATATAGGTTCCGTCTCCAAGCGCCTTCCGCAGCATATAGATGTTCTGCGTCAGGTTACCTTCCTCGACAAAACTGTCGGGCCAGAGATCCTGCATCAGCTCATCCTTTTCGACGACCTCGCCATTGTGCTCAACCAGCAGCAATAGCGTGTCGACGGCCTTTGCCTTGAGTTGCACAGGCTCGCCATTGTTCAGCAAGAGACGATTCACCGTGTCGATGCGGAAGGCGCCGAACTCGTAAAAATGCTTGATTTCTCTACTCATCAGCCGGTTGAGAAACAGTTGAGAAACAAATGAGTCGCTGGTTGAGGACTTCCAGATGCAATTGCCCGATTATTCGCGCTCGTTCGGAAAGGCATTCTAGAACAGAGTCTCAGAACGAAACAACAAAGCTTAAAAAGGAGAGAAAAGACCAATGAGAACGAAAATCAGTTTGGCGGCAATGTTTGTGTTTGCCATAGCCGCGACTATCAACCCCCTGCCGTCGACTACGAAGGCACAAACCGGCAACCAATCGTACAAGTTTCAAGGCACCGAATCATTCATCTTCCCGAATGAATGCACTAACGAACTAATGGACGTGAGCGACACCACCACAGTGTCCTGTCACGACCAGGAACGGGCCGATGGAACCTTCATTGAGAAATGCGAAATACGGCAGGACGTCACCGCAGTCGGAGAAACCACCGGCATCACCTGGCACGGCACCGCCACCTTCAAAGACGAATTGGTGGCAACGGATCAGTGCAACTTCAGCTTTAGCAATCGCGGTAGGGTGCCTCTAATCAGTCCGGGTTCAGACGTCAATACGTTCATTAGCTTCGACGATTTCGTGAGACAGGACAACTGCGTTCTGACTTCGGACCAGCACGTCGTGTCGTTTGACTGCCGTGGAGGTGGCAAGCAATAAGGAATGGTCCCTGATGGCCGAAAGTTCAGGAGGCAGCGGCAGATGAGAAGCACCAGAAGAATGAAAATTACGGTTGAGAGAGAGCGTCTTCTGCTCGTTAGCCGCCATCAGGAAGTTGAAAGCTGGTGCGAAGAGTGTGGCGACAGGGTCAGGATGCTCAGACCGGAAGAGGCGGCTGCGGTCGCTGCCGTCAGCGACCGAACCATCTTCCGTCAAATCGAGTCTCATCGATTGCACTTCACTGAAACCTCCCACGGAGCCACTCTGATCTGTATGAACTCGCTGTTGAAAACAAACTAGGCCGGGCGGCTTGTCTGGTTCTTGATCTTGTTCATCCGCGGCCGATTTTTCTTTTCACAAAAGGTTCATCGGTGTCGGGTTCTTCGGATCTTTGGTGTAGTCATAAAAGCCGCGACCCGATTTGCGGCCGTAGAGCCCGGCCATGACCATTCGCTTCAGCAGCGGCGGCGAAGCAAAGCGCTTTTCACGAAACTCGTTGAACATGATCTCGGCGATATAGTAGGTCGTGTCGAGTCCGACGAAATCGCCCAGGGTCAGCGGCCCCATGGGATAACCACAACCCAGCTTCATCGCGTTGTCGATGTCTACGATCGAACCAACGCCTTCCTCCAGCGCGCGAATCGAGTCGAGCATGTACGGCACCAACAGACGATTCACGATAAAGCCCGTCTTGTCGCTGGCGCGCACCGGCACCTTGCCCAACATCGTCGCGAATGTGACTGCCTCTTCGTAAACATCAGCGGCGGTCAGAATCGTGCGCACCACCTCGACGAGTTTCATGATCGGCACCGGATTAAAGAAGTGCATGCCGATAAAGCGTTGTTGCCGTTCAGCCGAGGTCACCGACATCATCTGAGTTATCGAAAGCGAGGAAGTGTTCGACGCAAAGATCGTTTCCGGTTTGCAGATCGCGTCGAGCTGGCGATAGGTCTTGTACTTCTCTTCGAGGTTCTCGATGATTGCCTCGATAATGATGTCGCAATCGGCCAGATCGTCGAACGACGTGGTGCCGAACAAACGATCGCGAGTCTGTTTCTGCTGTTCGGCCGTGATGGTCCCTTTCTGGGCAAACCGTTCCAGGGATTTTTCAATCGCGGCGAAACCTTTCTGCAGCAGTTCCTCCGAAACCTCGCGCACCGTGGTTTCGAATCCCGCACTGGCCGCCGTCTGGGCAATCCCCGAGCCCATCAGACCGCAACCAAGCACACCAACTTTCCTGATCTCCATCTCCATCTCCTTCTAAAGAACCAAAACCTGTTTAGTGAATCAGTAGCGTCTTCGTCTGGAATTCTCTGCGCCTCCTCTGCGTGCTCGGCGTCTCTGCGGTGAATGTTTCTGAGCGGCTGTTCACCGCAGAGGTCGCCGAGATTTCGCAGAGAAGACACAACTGGTTAACTTCTTTCAGAGGAGTCCTGCTTCGGCCAAAGTTCTGCACGACTATGGCGTGGGTGTTGGCTGTGGGCGCTGGACGCCGAAATGCTTGCCCTCAGACCAAAACCAGTTTTCGTAGCTCGTCTGCCATCGCTTGAAATCGTCGATTAGCTTTCGTTGTTCCGCCACACCCTCTGGAGTAGTCTTGCGTGGTGGCTGCCAATCCTGGACGTACTTTGCGGCCCTGCCGAGCAGCGATTTGAGTTCTGTCCGCATCGCCTCCGTTTGATCATCGAAATGTTCAATCTTATCCAGCTGAGCTCTGGCCTGATAAATTCCGCTCGTGTCTCCGTTTTTCAGAGCATTGATGGTCGCCAACTCGCCCGCGCCAAATGCGCTGTTGTTCGCGTCAAAAATCGCCGCCTGTCGATTCCGCGCTGACAGCTCTGAATTGGTCCGCGATCGAGCGCCGGCCTCCGGATTCTGCCTATGAGCCCGCGCCGCCATAAAGAAACATCCGATGACCAGCACCAGGGCCGCAATCTGCAGAACGCGCCAAGCGATGGTTACACCGGTCGGCATGCCGGGGCGCTTGTAATTTACCACCGCCGCAAAGGCCGCGCCTGAGATCAGACCGCCTATATGCGCCGCGTTGTCGATAATGCCGCGCGCCATAAATCCAATTCCCAGGTTGAGCAGGATGATCGGTAACATCCCCGTGCCAAAGGCGCGCTTAAAACCCTCAGGCAGCTCGTGGCGATACTTTATTCCGAAAACAAACAGCACCCCGACTAACCCGAAGAGAGCGCCCGATGCTCCCGCTGAAGGACTGTCACCGGACTTGATCAAAAAACTTCCGATCAAACCGGGATGCGAACCGGGAACCACTGTCAGGTAACTTGCCAACACCCCGGCAATGCCGGTAGCGACCCAAAAGACTACGAACTTTGCCGAGCCGTAGAGTTTCTCGACCCATGGGCCGATGACCCAGAGGCTATACATATTCACCAGGACATGCAGCAGATTGACATGAATAAAAACTGGCGTAACGAACCGCCAATACTGATGCCCGTTATGAATCCAGTAATTCGTTTTAGCGCCAAACGCCAACAGCACGCCTTCGGGGAACTGACCCAAAAGAACTGAAGACTGCATCCCGCTCGCGTCCCACATCAACAGAAAAACAAAAAGATTTGCGACCAGAAAGACTATGGTAAAGATGTAAGGGCGCGACAAAACCGTCCGCGCATAACTAATCGCGTAGCGTTCGTGCAAAGGCAGCGCCGGCGCCGCATCCGCGCTCAGCGGCGCATCACAAACCTGGCAACTGTTTTCACCCGCGCCGATCAGCGCGCCGCAGTTGCGACACACACTGGGACGACCGGCATAACTTGTTTGGTTATCAGGCAAGCGTTTTCTGGAGAGGGGCCCTCGAATCGCGTCAGACTCGCTATGAACAATTCCGGGGACCTGGGATTAGATCTGCGCTTCGAACACTCCGTCTTCGTTTAGAGACGGGACTTGTCGTGCGAACCCGGGTCCGGCACAAGAGCGCTGGCTCTAAAACATCGTGGCGTCGTAGCAAGAAGAAATCAGCTCAGTTCGTTGCGAGCTATTTGCCGAGATCTGCCAGCAGATTTACCAGATCGTCGGCGTGCTCTTCTTCCATGGCCAGGATGCCTTCCATCATGCGGCGCGTGGTCGGATCGTCATTACCGAGGTACTGAATGATCTCGCGGTAACTGTCGATAGCGATGCGTTCGGCCACGAGATCTTCCTTGATCATGTCGAGCAAACTGTCTCCTTCGACGTATTCCGCATGACTCCGCGACAATAAACCGTCAGGATTGAGATTTGGCGCGCCTCCCAGCTGGACTATTCGTTGCGCAATTTGATCGGCGTGTCCCTGCTCCTCGTTGGCGTGTTGCAGGAATTCGGCCGCGACACTCTCTGCATGGATTCCGGAAGCCATGAAATAGTGACGCTTGTAGCGCAACACGCAAACGATCTCAGTCGCCAGCGCTTCATTCAGAACTTTGATCACGGTCTCTCGATCGGCTTTATAACCTTCGGTTACCGCGCCTTTCTCGATATGTTGTCGAGCTCTTTCGCGCAGCGTTTTGACGTCGGTCAGAAATGGTTTATCAGCCACGATGTGACTCTCCTTGTATTCTGGATTTTGCTTAGGAAGGGACGATATTACTCGTCGGCACCGAGCCAGAGCAAGTTGGTTGAAAGGCGTGTGGTTTATTCCCCTCCCGCTTGTGAGGGGTTGGGAGAGGTGCGAAGCTTGGCATAGACAAGCCTTTCCCCTGCACTCCGCCAAGTGAGAGCGAGAAAAACTTGGGTCTTGCCTCCTCAGTCGCCGCTTACTTTTCCCGAAAATTTTATTTCGCTCGCCGCGCCAGCATCGTTGACTACTTCCACCGGGACTCGCCAGACGAGGGTCTTGATGCGACAGGTTCCGGTGTTGTCCTCACGGCAATAGACAAACGTGAACGAGGCGCGCAGTTCGGCAATGCCCACCGATGTCTTGACCGGAACGCGAATAGGCAACTGCGAGCCCTTGGTGGAGCGAGAGGCATCCGGCTCAGAAATCGTCAGCGATCTGGCTCCGTTATCGATCGAGACTTTGTAGTGCTGCGGCGCAGTCGGATTCATATGATAACCCGCAGGCAGTTCTATGTTGATTGAAAGCGTGGCTTCGCCGGCACGCACGCTCAGCAAAGGCAGTTTGATCTCTTCGGTGTTCGGCGCGGCTTCAGTGGCGACAGCTGACTGAGTGACAACAGGCGGTTGTAAGCCTTTGATCGGGAGTGTCTTTGTTTCTCTTGTTTTCAAGTCAACTACGCGAATCGCGTGATTGTTCGTGTCCGCGACGAAAAGCTTGTCTCCAGCCACAGCCAAACCGCCCGGTTCATAGAATGACGGCCTGGCGCCGTCAGCCTGGCCCGGCTTACCAGTGCCGGCGAAACTCTTTACCGATCGAGCCGCTGGATCCAATAACTTGATCTTGTGATTATACGTGTCCGCAATCAAAAGCTTGTTGTTCCAAAGGGCCAGACCAAGCGGATGTTGCAGACGCACATCATTCCCCGATCCGTTTTCATCGCCAAAATCAAACAAGTCGCCGCCAACCAGAGTGCGTACTTTGCCGTTAGGGCCCAGCTCGATCGCACGAATTATGTTTGCCTCAGCGTCAGATACATACAAAGTCTTATCGTTCGTGGCCAACGCTGACGGCTGCGCGAATCCCGCCTCATCCAGAGTCCCATCAATTCGCGCTTCGCGTCCTGAACCCGCGAAAGTGGAAACTTCCTGTTTGTCTAAATCGAGTTTCCAAATCTGATGCGGCCCGGCCATCGCGACATAAAGCGTATGGCCCACCAACTGCAAATCCCAGGGAGAGTTCAGCGCCACCTGAAGCGCCGGCCCCTTTACGCCGTACTCGCGCATTTGCTCACCGGTGCCGGCAATCGTCTTCACGGTTTTTGATTTCAGATCGATCTCGCGAATCAGATGGTTCTCAGTATCCGCGACGTACAGCAGGTCACCGGAAAGCACCATGCCCTGCGGCCGAAAGAAAGTGGCCTGATCGATTGATCCGTCCCGGGCTCCATGGACTCCGTTACCGATTGTTTCCACCAGCGTGCCGTCGAGTTTCGCGATCACAATGCGGTTGTGGCCAGAGTCGGCAATGAACAGCCGTTCACTTTTTTGATCCGCGAGAATTTTGCCGGGAAAGGCCAGCGGCAGGTCGCCGACCTTAGCTCGTTCCAAGACGAGCTTGAGCGGCGCTTCGTTCAATTCTCCACGCTTGCGAAACTCTGCTATCGAGTCGGCAATGGCTTTATCAAGCGCTTCGTAACCGCCTTCTCCCGACAACTTGCCGATGATGTAGCCTGCCGGATCGATCAGGTAGCGCGTCGGCCAGGCGTTGACGGCGTAAGATCGCCAGATCGCAAAGTCCGCGTCGTTAACGATCGGGTGCTCGATCTCGTAACGCAGGACTATGCGGCGAATGTTCTCGGTGTCTTTTTCGTTTTCAAACTTGGCAGAGTGCACACCGATGACTACCAACTCGTTCGGGTATTTCTTTTCGAGCTTCTTCAGATCGGGAATTATGTGCATGCAGTTGATGCAGCCATAGGTCCAAAAATCCAGCAGCACAACTTTGCCTTTCAAGGCCGCGAGCGAGAGAGGCTTGTCAGTATTCAGCCAACCTCGCCCGCCGGCGAGTTCGGGTGCGCGCACCCGGCCAAGTTCTTGTACTGGCATTTCAAAACCTTCCTGTGAATTCGATATTAAAGATTGACCTCTTACAGACAAAGCAGCAAATGAAGAGAGCAAGCAGAGGAACCCCAGTCCTATTAGGCGAAGTCTGATGAATGAAAACATATGGCGCTTAAGGAGCAAACCAAAATCGGAGCAACTCAGCGAGCCTGCGTCAGCAGGCGGCATATTAGTAGCCCCGGGCGTAAGCCCGGGGTAAACCATTTTATTAGACTCGCGAGCCCCGCAGGGTGGCAGACATTTCTGTCGCCCTCTTCGAGGGCTCGCCATTGTTTTTGCCTCGGATCCCCGGGCTTACGCCCGGGGCTACAGCCTGCCTCCATCTTCGATGGCTCCATTGAAAAGTTTCTTCCGAAGAGGCCCCACAGTGTACTGATAAGAAAACCATCGGCTCCTGGCTCAAACTTCACGATACCTGATCCAGTTTCTCAACCGCCCTTCTTAGATGCGGGATCGTAATCGATCCGCCCACCACCAAAGCAACATTGAAAGCGTCCATGAATTGTTCGCGCGTCACGCCGTTGGCGGCGCACTGTTTGACGTGATATGTGATGCAATCATCGCAACGCAGGACGATCGAGCCGACCAGTCCCATCAGTTCCTTGGTCCGCTTGTCCAGCGCGCCATCTTCATAGGCCTGAGTGTCCAGCGCAAAAAATCTCTTAATGCCGAGGTGGCCGCTGTCCAAAAGTTTCTCGTTCATCTCGCTGCGATAACGATCGAATTCATCCATGGGAATAGCCTTTCACAACTGCTTTGCGCAGAGTTTGGTGTTCTCCGGCAATGTACCATAGAGAAAGGGTTTGCCTTAGTCTCAACCGATTGCTGGGACCGCCGGACGTCTTGTCCGCACGGTGCGGCACGCTCAAAGTCTTTGGGAGTGAATAGTATTTGCGCTGCGCCTTAATGCAGACGAGACGTCCGCGTTCCCGGCCACCAGGTCACGTATTTTATGCTGGCATCTCTGACTCAGCACTGTACAATCCAAAACCGATGAGTGGCGCTGAATCTCGACACGAAGATCCCGAAGCAGATCCGGCCGGCACGGGCGTCGCACCCGACGAACCTCAACTTCACGACCTCGTCCCCTTTGTGGCCGGCGATCGGGTCTTTGCGGTTTTTGCCGACCAGGTTGAAGGCACGGCCGAAGCCAGGATTGCCGCAGCCTTGCCCGACGCACCTCCGGCCGTGCTCGGTGTCATTTGCATGCGCGGTCATATGATGACAGTGCTGGATCCGATTGCAGTCTTAACCGGAGAGACGTTCGGCTGGCCGGCCGGCTTGCCCGCAGTAATAGCTTTGCGCGGAGATGAGCAACTGGCTCTGGCCGCCGAAAGCTGCCGCGACACAATCACGATCGCGGCTGAAGACATCCAGCCATCAAGCCAGATTAACGATGACGGTTTCGAGAATGCGGTCCTCGGAATAGCGCGCTATGGCGGCGAAGAGATTACGATCCTAAGAGTGGATAGATTGTTCGCCGCCGCGGTGCGTCGAAAGGAACGACGAAGAAGAAGAATTTAGCAGGCTAATGATTTCAACTACAAGAGTCTCGCTGAAAAACAAAAGCGATCCGCGAACCAACCCGAAATAGCACGAACGAAAGCCCATGTTTCGTGCCGTTTCGTGTGAATTCGTGGATCGCTGTTTTTCTGCGGCCAGCTTACTGTTTTCTCGCCGCCGGCGTGATCCGGAGCGTCAGCCGTTCGCTCCCGCGCACGATCTCGACTTCGTATTCCTGTCCGGCTTTCATTTCACCCAGAGCGTAAGTGTAGTCGTAAACATTCTTCACTTCGTGGCCGGCCATTTTCACGATCCGATCGCCGGCTTTTAGTCCAGCCCGCGACGCAGGTGAATCGTCGCACACGCCGTCCAGCTTCAAACCGTCATTCGATTCCGCATAATTCGGAATCGTCCCCAGATAGACCCGAAAGCCCATCGAACGGCCCTGCGAATCGCTCTTCGCCACGGCGTACGTCGGCCGCTTGTCGCTCTTATCGATGTCCCGAATGACTCGGTCGATAAAATCCACGATGCGCGCCTCGCCTTCATAGTTGATCTTGTCGGCCGTGTCGGAAGGCTTGTGATAGTCATTGTGAGTGCCGGTCCAAAAGAAGAGCACCGGAACGTGTTTGGAATAAAACGAAGAATGATCGCTGGGCCCGTAGCCGTCTTCGTTGAGAGTTAGCGCAAATTGTTTCGACGGATCCATGGTCACCACGGGTTGGCCATTCGCGCCAACTACTATCGGCAAACTGACTGAGGAAGGCAGGCCGCCGGGCTGAGTCGTATTGAGCGAAACAGTCATGCTCCCCAGGCTGTTGTCCGCATCGATGAGCGAGCGCCATTCCTGTGCGGTTCCCACCCCACCAACAATCAAGTTCTTATCTTTCAAACGCCCGATCATATCCATATTGATCATCGCGACAGTACTCGCCAGCGGCACGATGGGATGATTGACATAGTAGCTCGATCCGATCAGTCCTTCTTCTTCACCACTGAACGCGATGAAAACGACTGTGCGTTTCGGCTTCTGCGAAGAGAGCATTCGTGCGAGCTCGATCAAACCGGCAACTCCCGAAGCGTTATCATCCGCACCATGATGAATTCCCGTACGCGCAGAGAGACTCCCGCTCCCTTCTCCGCCCAGGCCGAGATGATCATAGTGCGCGCCGATCACGATCGCTTCGCCTTTTAGTTTTGGATCGCTGCCCGGCAGGACGCCGATGACGTTGAATGAAGGGGACTCGCGACGAATGACGTTGGTTGTAATGTTTATCGAACCAACAATCGGAGGCTTGAAATTCTTCGTCACCCCGCAAGGCTCTTTACAATTCGCGGCTGGGCCTCCCCCTAAAACCCAGGCTGACAGTTCGGTCTCCATCCTGGAAAGAACCAGCATGTCCTGCATCCCGAATAATTTCGCGGCCAGTTGCCGCGAAACAACCGCGGCCGGCATTCCGGCATCGCCAGTATTGTCGTAAGACAGTCGAGCCAGCCGATCGTCTTTCAGCTTTTGATCATTCGCGATGATCAAGAGAGCCTGCGCGCCGGCCGCGCGCGCGGCGGCAACCTTGAACCTGATCTCTCCGGCGCGCGAAAACTGTCCGTGGGGATTGTCGCCATCAGGCGTTCCGGCAAATACGATCGCAACTCGACCCTTCGCATTTGAGGCGGCGTAGTCGTCATACTTCAGTTCGGCGGATGAAATACCAAAACCAGCAAACACCACTTCCGCGCTCTTGATTGAACCATTTGACGAGAACCCCAGTGGCATCCAATCCTCACCTGTTTTGAACTGCGCAATGTCGTCAGCCTTACCGGGGTTCACGAAGAAAAGATTGTTATTGCCGAGCTCGACGCTTCCCACATAAGGAAACGGTTGCAGGTAACGCGATTGAGTTTCGCCACGCGTGCGCGCCGGACGCGCAATCTGCAAACCCGGACGCAATCCGACACGATTGAATTCGCCGGCGATGTAATGCGCGGCGTCGTTCGCTCCCGGCGTGCCGGTGCGACGTCCTTCCAATGCGTCCGAAGCAAGATAAGCGATCACCTGTCGCAGACGATCGACGCTGGGGGTGCTGGCGCTGGGTTGCTGGCCAAACGCGACGGTGAACGTCAGTCCGATGACTAACGCGAGATTGAAAAACTTGCGAATCATATTTACCTCTCTTTGGAGCGCGGACATCCTGTCCGCCTGAGCGCGAAGCGCGAACAATCCTTTGGCATCAATTATGAACGGTGGAGCGCGCTGCGCGCTGGCGGACAGGATGTCCGCGCTCCCTTTACTCGACCCATTTATTCGACCCAATCCGCGATGAAGATGTTTGTCTCGCCCTGCTTCTGTCCGTGACGGTTTGAAGCGAACACCAACTTCTGGCCGTTAGGCGAAAACATTGGAAACCCGTCGAACGTGTCGTTGTAGGTAATCCGCTCCAACCCAGTGCCGTCTGTTTTAATCATGTAGAGATCAAAATCGCGGCCCTTTGGATCGGCATAGTTCGAAGCGAAAATTATCCGCTTGCCGTCCGGAAAGAAGTAAGGCGCAAAACTGGCCTTGTTCAGATGTGTGACCTGCCGTTTGTTCGATCCGTCCGCGTTCATTACCATAATCTCCAGCGTGGTCGGCCGAATCAGATTTTGTTTGAGGAGCTCGCTATAATCAGACTTTTCTTTTTCAGTCTGGGGATGATAAGCACGATAGACGATCTGTTTGCCATCATAAGACCAGAACGGTCCGCCGTCGTAACCGAGCTCATTCGTCAGCCGCTTCACGTTCTTACCGTTGGCATCCATCGTATAGATATCGAGATCGCCATCACGTTTTGAAGTGAACGCCAGTCTCCCGTCGCGCGAGATCGTCGTCTCGGCATCATAGCCGGGCGCGTTGGTTAGTCGTTTGAGGCCGGAACCATCCGGGTTAGCGGTGAAAATATCGAACGTGTCATAGACAGCCCAGACATAGCCTTTTGAGAAGTCCGGCTTTGGCGGACATTGCTTGGCGCCCAGATGCGTCGATGAATAAAGAATGCGTTTGTCGTTCGGAAAAAAGTACGAGCAGGTAGTGCGGCCATCACCGGTCGAAACCAGACGCACATCCGAGCCATCGATATTCATCGTATAAATCTGATCGCACTCATGGCCGTCGCGGGTTGATTGGAAGATTAGCTTCTTGCCGTCGGATGAGAAGTAGGCTTCTGCGTTTTCACCGCCGAAGGTCAACTGTTTCACGTCGCGCAGATGTTTTTCCTGCGGGAGAGCGAGATCAGCTGTTTGAGGAAAGGCATTGTTACGATCAAGTGCGTCGGGGAAATAGGCCCACCGTGAGGAGGGACTCGCGAGCGAAACCAGAAACAAAGCGAAGACTAGTAGTGACTTCGTCATAAGGTCACTTGCGAGCTTCCCGTTTGGTATTCTTGGGCAAGGTTGTAATCAGCTGGCGAAGAGCCGCATTGACAGACTCGGAGTCGGCAAAAACCTTCGACACCTCGGGATCCAACAACACAACCAACCGATCCTTCGCAATACGGCCCGCAAACCGATTGGGCTTGGCCTTCGTATAATCAAAGTCATACTCTGGCTGCATCTCGCTGGAGCGCTTCTCACGAGATTTAGAAGTTGACGCTTTCTTCATAAGCTTTCTGCTCCTTCGCCGTGCGCAAACGTGCGCTGATAATGCGAATCCTCTCATCTGGCCGCACCGCAAAACAAACCACCAGTAACCGATTGTTGATGGAATGTCCGATGATTATTTCGCGCTTTTCGTCTGTCGAGTGTAATTCAATCGTCAAAGATTCGTGCCAGTGAATCATCGAAAACTGTCGTAGCTTCGTCAAAGCTGATGCCATGCTTGACGAGATTCGATCTGGCTTTATCCTCGTTCCATTCAAATCGATAAGCCATCGGGTTTCTTTTTTTCAAGCATTTCCACCGTCAGCTTGGTTCCCGAGCGATTCAAAGTTGCGGAGTCTGGCAATTATTCTGTTCGCATCAGCGTAAAGTGCAGTGTTCAAGTAATCGACACAGGTTGGCGAATGGGTATAAAAATGATTGCAACAAACGCGATTAGCAAGAGGGGAATCGTGTTTTTCATTTCAGTTGATTGTAGCGCGGGACAATTTTACCACAGAGGTCACAGAGGATTTCGCAGAGGAACGCAGAGATTTTCTTAAGCCAACCGGACTAAGATGTTCTTCTCTGTGTCCTCTGTGGTAATTCACCCGTTCCTTTTCTCAAAGTCTCTCATGAACTCAACCAGCGCCTCACACCCCTCGCGCGGGAACGCGTTGTAGATCGAAGCGCGAATGCCGCCGACCGAACGATGGCCTTTCAAGCCGTCCATGCCGGCCGCGGTCGCTTCATTGGCAAACTTCTTTTCCAGATCTTCTGAAGGCAGACGAAAGGTTACATTCATTCTTGAGCGCGCATCCGGGTCGGCGTGTCCACGATAGAAATCGGTCGCATCGATTGCGTCGTAAAGCAGTTTGGCTTTCTCTTCGTTCTCACGCTGCATCGCCTCGAGGCCGCCTTTCTCCTTCAGCCACTTGCAGACCAGATTGATGATGTAGATGCCCCAGGTGTTTGGCGTATTGTGCAGCGATTTGTCTTTGGCGTGAGTGCGATAGTCGAGCATCGTCGCCAACCCTTCGCGCACCCGCGGCAAGAGATCTTCACGCATGATCACCAGCGTCACGCCGCTCGGACCGATATTCTTCTGCGCGCCGCCATAGATCAGGCCGTACTTTTCAATTGGGATCGGACGCGAAAGGATGTCCGATGAAGCGTCGCAGACCAAAGGCACATCGCCGACTTCGGGTTCACTTTTAAACTCGACGCCTTCGATCGTTTCATTCGAAGTGATGTGGACGTAAGCGGCATTTGAATCAAGTTGCAGTTCGTCCTGCGCCGGCACGCGCGTAAACCCACCATCGGCCGTGTCGGCCGCGAGATTCACGTTGCCGAACTTCTGCGCTTCCTTAACCGCTTTCTTTCCCCAACTGCCGGTGACTATATAGTCAGCGCTGCCGTCGAGTGACAGAAAGTTCATCGGCACCATCGCGAACTGCAAGCTGGCCCCGCCCTGCAGAAATAGCACGGTGTAGTCTTTCGGAATGTTGAGCAGTTCGCGGAGACCTGCGTCCGCACCCTGAATGATTTCGTCGAAAGTCTTCGAGCGATGGCTGATTTCCATCACTGACATGCCGACACCGGGAAGCGCGAGCATGTCCCGTTGTGCTTCTTCCAGGACCGGCGACGGAATCACTGCCGGGCCGGCGCTAAAATTGAAGATTCGTTCCGTCATGATCAGTTCCTTTGGCGTGCGCCGGCAGAGCGAAGCGTCGACGACGCTTTGGTTGAGTTCCTTATTGCGAAGATCCAAAGCTGCGTCGCGCTACGCTTGCTGTCGCACTCCACATATTCACTCCTTCCCACCAATTGTCTTCCGCAGCATCGTTCCGGCGATGCGCGTTACAACCGAGCGGGGCGTGAGACGCTCTCCCTGGATCATCATGAAATTCGTCCAACCGGAAATGACCGAGCTCTTGCCGCGAGCCAGACCTCGCAAGGCCGTATCGACGACCGCTTCCGGCGTTTGCGCGATGCGCGCGGGTGGCCGCTGAATTTTTGCGGCTTCGAAAAAATTCGTATCCGTAACGCCCGGGCAAAGCGCCATTACTTTGACTCCGAACGGTCGATTTTCTTCCGCCAACGCTTCGGAGAATGAAAGCACGAAAGCCTTGGTCGCAGCGTACGTGGCCATGAAAGGCACGGGCTGAAAACCGGCGGTCGAAGCAACGTTGATGATCGAGCCGCTCTTTCTCTCTCGCATCGGGACCAGAAACCGGTGCGTCAACTCTACCAGCGAGCGCACGTTCAAGTCGATCATGTTCAATTCATGATCGAGATCGAGCTTGATGAACTCGCCCATCGAACCAAAACCGGCGTTGTTGATTAAGAAATCAATCTGCAGATCGCGCTTTTGCGTTTCTGCAAACAGCCGAGCCGGCGCATCCCGTTCTGAAAGATCCATCGCGACGTACTGCGCGCGAATACTCTTGCTGCGCCCCAGTTCATTACATAAGTTGATCAGCTTGTCTTCCGAGCGAGCGACCAGCAAAAGATTATGCTCCTGCGCGGCCAGCTTGTGGGCAAAGACCTCTCCTATTCCTGAAGACGCGCCGGTGATGAGTGTGGTGTTCATAGCAATCCTGTCGCCCCTCTGTAGAAGATGACGCGATATGGCGGAGGAATCAAAGGACGTGAATCAAAAGTTGGATAGCCGAACGGTGGGCCAACCTTCGGCGGCCCAGGCGGAGGAACTTCCACAATATCGTAGGGCTGAAGAATCGGATCGTCCGCCTGATGTTTTCCGATCGCCACAAGGTCCGCCCTGATCGAGAAGCCAAATCCCCTCTCATGTCGATAAATCACGACTCTGCTGATCTGCGCATTCCTGCGCGCACCACCCGCAAGGTTTATCGCTTGCGTCAATGTCATCGGGTCTTTGGGATAGATTTCGCGCTGGCTCAAGACGGTCCCTATGACGTAAATTGGGTCCAGCTCAGTAACGTAAATCATGTCGCCAGCCTCGACGTATGGATTTGCTGTCTCGTCGCGGCGAAGCACTTCTGACAAGACGTACCTATATGTTGGCGAATCACTGTCGGCATGAGTCACTTTAACAGTCCCGCTTGCCCGGTTCGTTAGTCCTCCGGCCATGGCGAACACCTCGGCCAGACGCACCGGGCGTCGCAGTTCCAGGCGTGCCGGCGCTCTCACTGCGCCAAAAACGACAACGCACGGAGCGACAATGCACGGTTTCGCGTTTGATTCGTTCCCCGCTGAAGTGTCTGTCCTGAGCTGTTGTGCTCGAATCCCAAACGCCGCTGACAACCCAATTGCGATGATCATTAATGGGAATACCTTTCTCATCGCACACCTCCACATTGTACTTAACCGATCTCCAAAACATTCAACTCAATGATGTCTTCATTCCCAGCGCGCAGACGATTCAGCGTCGCCTGCGACGGCGCCTTATCCAGATTGATTCTCGCCACGGCGGCTTCGGCGCCTTCGAAAACGATGTTCTCCATCTCCTGCACGTTGATATGTTCGGCTTTGATCGCCTCGAGCACCTGCGCCAGCACGCCGGGGCGATCGCGATGACGCACGACTAAACGATGCGTGGCCGGTGTTCGCTGCGCGAGATTGACGACGTTCGGTACCTGGCCGGTTTCTTTGAACGATTGAATAATGCGCACCGTCTCAGCCGCGATTGCTTCCTGCGCCTGATCAGTAGAAGCGCCGATGTGATGTGTACCGTAAACGCCGGATTCGTTCACGATCGGGTCAGCGAACTCAGCCACGGCCGAAGTCGGCTCGATCGCGAAAACGTCGAGGCCGGCGCGGATGCCTTTTGCGTGAATCGCTTCGACCAGCGCCGCTTCATCGACAACTTCACCCCGCGAAGTGTTGATGAGATAAGCACCGTCGCGCATCGCCTTGAAAAAGTCCGCGTCGATCAGCATTCGCGTATCAGGCTTAAGCGCCACGTGAACGCTGACGATGTCAGCGGCGCGGGCCACATCGAGCGGTGTCGCCATTCCTTCAACGCCCAACTCGAGGGCGCGTTCCGCAGTCAGGCTGCGGCTCCAGGCAATTACCGGCATCCCAAAAGCTTTCGCTCGCGGGATCATCTCCTGACCGATTTTTCCCAAGCCCACCAATCCCAACGTACGGCCAAATAGCCCCCGCGCTTTGGAAAACTCTTTTTTGTTCCACTCGCCCGCGCGCAAGGCGATGACTGCGTCGGCAATACGGCGATCCAGGGCGAGAATCAAAGCGAACGCCAACTCGGCGACGGCGATCGAATTCTTTCCCGGGCAATTGGAAACGTAGATTCCCCGGCGCGAAGCTGCGGCCACATCGATGGTGTTATAACCGGCGCCTGCGCGCACGATCAGCTTCAAAGGCCCGGCCGCCAACATCCCCTCGGTAACTTTGGTGCCGCGCACAACCAGCACATCGGGTTTGTGCTCGGCTATGGCAGCGACCAGGGCATCGTCTTTCAGATCTGGTTGAAATGAGACCTCGCAGCCAATGGCCTGCAAGCCTTCGCGGCCGGATTGTTCAAATTTATCTGCGATTAGAACGTGCATGATTCTTGAGAGAGTTTAGTCGATCAGAACAAGAATCACTCGACCAGCCGGCGCCGCCGGCGATATATCATTAGCCCACAGCGCAAGCTGTGGGTAAAAAGAGTAAACCAGACCTCAGCCCCGGAGGGGCGACAAAGACATAGGCGATGAGCTGGGTCCAGCTGATGTTTATGGGGCTCGCTTCGCGAGCTCTATTTTCAAATCCGTCTCTTTCCCACAGCTTGCGCTGTGGGCTATTGATATCTCGCCGGCTGCGCCGGCTGAGTCACTCCTGATCGAACACGCTCAGCAAGTCGTCAGGCTGTGCCGGAGCAACCGCGACGAGTTGTAAATTCTCTTCGACATGCGCGCGCTGACTCATGCCCACCAGCGCGGTTGTAACTCCCGGCGCCGAGCGCACAAATTGAATACCCGTTTGCGCGTCGGTGGCAAGCGAGCCCAGCGGGTCGCGAATCGCTTCCGGCAAACCGCGCGCGACCTGGCCCTGCAGCAACGAACCGCTGGCGATCGCCGTGAGCCCGAGTTTTTCGGCAGCCTCCAGCGTACTAATGTACTCATCGCCCAGTTTTTGATTCTGAAAAAACAACGCCTCAGGCATGGCCAGATTGAAGGGCAACTGAATAAAACGAAAGTGATGTTTGTCACCTCCGACTTCATTAGCAATTTCTGTCATGCGCTCCAGCGAATGATATTCGCGTGCGTCAGGCTCGGCGCGAAAGCCATTCCAAGTCGCCACGCCATAATTCCTGATCTGTCCGTCCGCGACGCTCTGCTCCAGGAATTCAAACGCCGCGCGCAATCGCTGCCAAAACTCTTCTGCTGAGACGACGGCTAACTGCGACTCGGGATTGTGCACATAGTAAACGTCGACGCATGACAAGTTCATATTGACGAGCGACCGGCCAAGCTGACTTTGCAGGTACCGCGCCGTCATGCAGTGGGCCCCATCGGCGATGTCCGCAAAGCCGGCGATTCCTGGTTTGACGAAAGTTTCTTCGATGTATTGCCGCACATCGCGCGGCGGTGCTCCATCAAAAGGCAGGTAGCCTCCCTTAGTGCAAATCACAATTTCGTCGCGGGCAAATCCTTGCTGGTTCAGGTCTCGCAACGCAGCGCCGATCGCCCGCTCGCTTCTTTGAAAACGATAATTAGCGGCTGTGTCGATCACGTTCGCGCCTAATGGGATTGCGGTCGCGACGGCTTCGGAGTAGCGAGCGTCTGTTTCGGCGTCGGCGTTGCCGAGGTATGTACCCACACCAATCGATGAGAGCCAAAGATCCTGTCCTTTACGAAAATGATCTTCTGCCGCGACGTCGCGGAAACGTTCGCTATAGCGCCTCGTGCCGTCTGGCGTCGCCCAGCCTTCAATTGGCATTTGTCGAGTTTCTCCGAATTATTTCATGATTAGAGTAAGCGCCAACGACTATACTCGGCGCGGCGCGCGCCGGGCAAGCGCGCGTTCGATCCGGCGTGAGCGATGTGTTAGCGTGTAGAGAATCTCCGTTATATCCAATGGAGAATTGCATCTGATTTGAAGTTCTCTGCTCGTCCTCTTCGTCTCTGCGTTGAGTTGTATTTCCTGGTCTATCTAACGAAGAGACACGGAGACATTAAATTAAGGGGACTGCCGGTGGAGGAAACCATTTACCAGCACGAAATAAAAGTAGCAACGGAACTCGCTCGGCGGGCGGGTGCCGTCTTGCTCGAGCACTATTACAGTCCGTTCCTGGTCGAGCAGAAGGTAAACGCCCAGAACGAGCTCGAAGAGGTAACCGCCGCCGATCGCGAAGCGAATGAGCTAATCGTTAGCCGGTTGCAAACGGAATTTCCGGATGACGGGATTCTCGCTGAAGAGTCTGTAGACAGCGCGCACCGGCTCGATAAAGATCGAGTGTGGTTGATCGATCCGATGGACGGAACGAAAAACTTTATTAACCGCGACGGCGATTTTGCCGTGCAAATTGGACTGGCAGTCGGCGGTGAAAGTGTCCTGGGAGTAGTCTACCAACCCGTGCGGGCAGTTCTTTATCGCGCGGCACGCAAAGGGGGCGCTTGGATGGAAGCGGGCGAAAACCAGGTGGCGCGCCTGTCGGCTTCGAACCTGACCCGCGCGGGCGAAATGGTTCTGGCCTCGAGCCGTTCGCATCGCAGCCCGCGCATGGAGCGCGTCGTCAGTGCCTTTGGTTTCAAAGACGAAACGCGTCGCGGATCAGTGGGCGTGAAGATTGGCTTGATTGCTGAGCGGCAGGCGGATCTCTATCTGCATCTTTCGCCGAGCACAAAGCAGTGGGACACCTGCGGGCCTGAGGCCATTTTGGCGGAAGCTGGTGGACGCTTGACTGATCTATTCGGCCAGCCCCTGCGCTATAACGGAGTGCGCGTAGACAATCGCAACGGAATCGTGGCCACTAACGGCGCCGCGCACGAAATGGTGATCGAGAATCTCAAACCTCTGCTGCGAGAGTTTGGCCGCGAGCCGGTGTGAGTTGGAGCGCAGGCATCTTGCCTGCGGTGCGCCGGCATCCGTGCCGGCGCACCCGGAATGCGGGCAGGATGCCCGCGCTCCGGGAATCGGCTCTCTTAAAGCGCCTTCTTCAACATCGCGATCTGGCCCGCGTGGTAGAGATCGTGTTGAATGACTCCATGCACCGTGACATAAACGCTGGACATACCTTCGAGAATCGGCTCATCAAGTCGCTCTTCCGGGATCTGCGAGATTGCTTCACGCAAGGCTTCATGGCCGCGGTCAAGAGCAGCTTTTGAAAGCTCCCATGCCGTCTCGCTGGTATCGTCTGCGGGTGGCCAGTCTTCGGGTGAAGAGATCTCGATCGCCGCCCGATCTCCTTCCAGGCGCCGCCGGCCCGCACTTTCCCAGACCGCAATGTGTTGAACCAGTTCCCAGATACTGTGCGCGTTAGCGAGTGGTCGCGCATGCGCTTGTGCGGACGTAAGCCCGGCCAGTGCTTCACGCACGGAGGGTCCGTGCCAGGCATTGCCTTCGTAAGCGCGTTCAAGTTGATCCAGAATCCGTTCAATCTCAGTCATGGGCTTTCTCCTCGGCTTGTTCCAGCTCTGCCTTAATCTGTGCGCGTTGTGCGTAAAGGGCGGCGAGATGCGAGGGCAACGCCACATTCTCTGTCTGAGTGGGATCAAATCCGCGCGCGCGCATCTCGCGATCAAATTCCGCGTCGAGTGTGCGAAGCTTTTGGTGCAGTATCTCGCTCTCGGCATTGATTGGTGGCATCACGGGCATTTTACGACATTCAACCATGGCGAGTCTTAGTCGGCGGAGCGCGGACATCCTGTCCGCCTGAGCGCGAAGCGCGAACAACCTCCGGTAAGATCTGGCGTGAGAATAGCGTGCTACGCACGCTGGCGGACAGGATGTCCGCGCTCCGATCGGCACATAAGGATGCCCGCACTCCCTGACTCGCTACTTTGCAAATCATCAGTCGCCCAGTTAGTCTTATCTGCTCTTAGTCAATCAAAACTTTTCAGGAGAATGCGTGGCCATCATTCGTCCTTTCAACGCCCTCCGTCCAGAGGCTGAGCGCGCTCCACAAGTGGCGGCTGTGCCCTACGACGTCGTCAGTACCGCAGAAGCGCGCGCGCTGGTCTCGGGTAATCCGTGGAGTTTTTTGCACGTATCGCGCCCTGAGATCGATCTGCCGGAAGGCACACCAATCTACAGCGACGAGGTTTACGCGACAGCAAGCGACAACTTTACCCGGCTGATCAGAGAGTGTCCGATGGTAGTAGAAGAAACACCGAGTCTTTATATTTATCGTCTCACGATGGGCGACCACGAACAGATCGGAGTCGTGGCCTGCTGTTCGGTGGATGAATACGATCAAGACATCATTCGCAAACACGAGCGGACCCGGCGTGACAAAGAAGACGATCGCACGCGACATATCATGGTGCTGCGCGCCCAGACCGGCCCGGTTTTCTTAACCTACCGCGAGCGGCCTGAAGTCAATGCGCTGGTCGCCGACGCCCTCAGCGGCAATTCGCCGTTGTATGATTTTATGGCCAACGATGACATTCGCCACACCATCTGGCGCGTGCCGAATTATGATCCACTGGTCAAAGCTTTTGGCGAAGTTCCTCATCTCTACATTGCCGACGGTCATCATCGCGCAGCCAGCGCCAGCCGCGCACGCGCGCAACTTAAGCAAGACAGCTTTGCCAACATTGGTAACGAAGAATACCACTTCTTTCAAAGCGTTTTGTTTCCCGATAGCCAGTTGCAGATCCTTCCCTACAACCGCATAGTCCGCGACTTGAATGAACTGTCGCCAGACGCGTTCATGGCGCGCGTGCGCGAGGCTTTTGTGGTTACCGAGAATGCGTCGCCTCAACCCAAAACGCGCGGACAATGGAGCATGTACCTCGAAGGGCGTTGGTATGGTCTGGCTCTCCAGGACAATGCCAAAACCAACGCGGGCGTAGTTGAATCGCTTGATGTCAGTATTTTGCAGGACCTTATGCTCGATGCAATCCTCGGCATTCAAGACGTGCGCACTGATAAGCGAATTGATTTTGTCGGTGGAATTCGGGGGACCGAAGAGTTGGAAAAATTAGTAAATAACGGCCAGGCCGCGGTGGCCTTCTCGCTCTACCCAACGACCATCGACGATCTATTAAAAGTGTCTGACGCAGGTCAGATTATGCCGCCCAAATCAACCTGGTTCGAACCCAAACTGCGTGATGGATTACTGAGTCACCAGATTTGAGACGGGGAGCGTAGGGCGAATGGAGCGCGGACATCCCTGTCCGCCTGACCGCGAAGCGCGAACAATTTCCTGGCAAGAATTAGCGTGAAATTTGGAGCGTGCAACGCACGCTGACGGACAGGATGTCCGCGCTCCAGTGACTTTGGCTTACGCCAGCGCGGCGAAAACTTCATTCGACAATAGCGCGCCTCTTTTAGTCAGCCGCATTAAGTCTTGATCAATCTCAATCAAGCCCGCCTCGCTTAGGCGAGTAACTTCAGAGCTGTACTCGTCGCGCAGGTCTGTCCCGAATCGCGAGCGGTAACTCAGCAGATCCAACCCGCGCATCAGGCGCAAGCCAAGAAATATTGATTCCGAGCGCAGCTCATCTTCATTCAGTTCGGTGTGCTCTACCACTGGTGAGTCTTCCCGCTCGACCAACGCGACATATTTCGCCACATCGCGTTCATTGCTCCAGCGCCGGCGCCCGCCGTCGTATGAATGCGCTGAACAACCAAAACCATAATAAGGCGCGCCGGCCCAGTACTTCGTATTGTGCCGTGACGCAAATCCCGGCAAAGAGAAGTTTGAGATTTCGTAATGGTCATAACCGGCAGCGCTAACTTCGCCAACCATCACCTGGTACATTTCGCCGGCCAGGTCGTCATCGGGTTGGGGCCGCATGCCACTGCGAATTTGATCCGCTAGAGGAGTGCCTTCATGCACATCCAGTAAGTAAAGCGACAGGTGATCCGGTCGCAGCCTTAGAGCGAGGTCGAGATTTCGTTGCCAGCCTGAGAGAGTTTGCTTTGGCAATCCGGCGATCAGATCGAAGCTGATGTTTTCGAATCCGGCTTCGCGCAGTTGCTGAAATGTCGCAGGTATGTCGGCTGCTGAGTGCGTTCGGCCCAGCTGTTTCAGCTCGCGATCATCGAAAGTTTGGGCCCCAAAGCTCGCGCGGTTGATCCCCAGCCGGCGAAAGTCGCGTAGCTTCTGACCGGATAATTCGGGGCTGCCTTCCGCGTTGGCTTTTCTCTGCGCCTCCTCAGCGTTCTCTGCGTCTCCGCGGCGAGTGAACTCGCGAATTATTTCACCGCGGAAGCGCAGAGAACGCTGAGGGGGCGCAGAGACGATGCTGGCCGGATTCAACTCGATCGTAACTTCGGCGCCGTCGATTACTTCGAAATGATCGTGCACGGATGTCAAGATCCGTTCGATCTGTGACGGCGTTAGCAGCGAAGGTGTGCCTCCGCCAAAATAAATCGTGTCGGCGGCTGATGGACTCGGGACCTTGCTCCACTTTGTGATCTCTCTGATCAGGGAATTTACATAACGGTCTGCCAGGTCGCCTTCATACATTCCGGTGGCAAAGTCACAATAAGAGCAACGCGAACGGCAGAAGGGTATGTGGAGGTAGATTCCAGCGTGCGGCATGGTGTCCACAGATTACGCAGATTACACCGATTCATTCAAATCAAAACAATAGCACTGTCGTTACGGCAACGATATGTTTCGACCCTCTGTCTGTTCTGCGAAATCTGCGAAATCTGCGGATTCATTTCAGACGCTGTTCGGCTTTTATGCTCTGTGTATTGTTTGAGTGCTCGTCCTGTTTGCACCAGCGGATCTTCATTCTTTGATCCTCTGCATGAACCTGAATGGCACGCTGGTTGTTATGAGACTCAATCATAGCGGGTAGCGGATTATTCCGATAGGCCCAGGAAATCTTTCAACTATCTAAACCGAAGAGGAGGATGATATGCCAGACGACAGAAATAAGATGCAGGGACAGCAGGGTGATTTCGACAAGAGTCAGAAGGGCGGCGCCCACGAATCACCCGGTCGCAATCCGCAAGGCGATAAGTCGGCCGGCGGTCAAAAAGGCATCCAGGACATGGATCAAAAGAGTAGGCACAGCGGTGACGGCGGCTCTTACAAAAAAGGTGTCCAGAACGAACAGACCAGACGTTAACAGTGGTGCTGTCCACACCAGGGCCCATGTTGATTTTCGCGAGGAAGATCATCGTGGGCCCTTTTGTTTTATTGGCCGCGGATTTGCGCGGATGAACGCAGATCAGAGCTTAGCCACAAAAAGGCGCAAGCAGCACAAAACTAATTTGCTTCGTCTCTGTTTGTGCTTTTTCATGGCTGCTATTGTCTTATCCTAATCATTCGCATTCATCCGCGGCCAATTCTCTTCGTGCTCCCGCCGCCGCTAATCGACCGGGTCATCTTGCGGGCCACGAGTTCGGCCTGCGCAAACACCCGCAAAAAGTTTTCGCCGAGGATCTTTCGGATGTCCTGTTCGCTGTAACCACGCTTCAATAACTCATAAGTAATGTTGGGGTACATCGAAACATCTCGCGCGCCTTCGGGAAAGTCATTGGCGCCGTCAAAATCCGGACCAAGTCCCACATGGTCGATGCCCGCAACCTTCACGATGTGATCGATGTGATCGATGAGTTTTGAGAGCGGCAAAGGCGGCAAAGGATATTGGGCTTCCAGCTTGTCGCCTTCTTCGGCCAACCGTTCCGGATCGTCAGCGTACTTGACGCTCAAAGCTTCTTGCTGGGCTTTCAGGCGCTGGCCGCGTTCGTCAGCCTGCGGCGCCACGGTTTTCTGATCGACAAAGAGACTGTAGAAATTTACCTGCACCACGCCGCCGTTTTTTGCTATGCGTCGCAGCAGATCGTCGGGAATGTTTCGCGGCACGTTGCTGAGGGCCCGCGCCGATGAATGGGAAGCGATGATCGGCGCCTTTGATGTGTCGAGTGCGTCACTCATCGTCTTGTCTGAGACGTGCGAGACATCGACCAGCATCCCCAGACGATTCATTTCGCGCACTACTTCCTTGCCAAAGTCGCTGAGACCGTTATGTTTCCTCTCTCCCCGGCCCGCGTCAGCCCAATCATTGGTGTTGTTCCAGGTCAGCGTCATATAGCGCACGCCAAGGCGATAGAACTCGCGCAACGTCGGCAGTGAATTCTCGATCGCGTGCCCGCCTTCGATTCCCATCAGACAGGCGATCTTGTTTTGAGCTTTGGCGTGGCGAATGTCGGCGGAGGTCGTGGCAAACATCAAGTCATTCGGATGGCGCTCAACGGCGCGATAGACCGAATCGATCATATCGAGCGTGCGCCGGGCCGCACCGCCGTGCGCGACGTACCAGGGTTTGATATAGAGCGAAAAGAATTCACCAGTCTGTCCGCCCTGCTTCATGCGCGCGATACTGGTGCGATAAGGAAATGGTGGCTCGCCACCGAGATCGTAATCGTCGTTGGTCATCGACGTCGTGATGTCGTTGTGCGTATCGATGACGATTGCCCGTCGATGAATCGCCAGAGCCCGCTGCCAGAGAGCTTCATCGCGCCCGGTGCGGGTTGGGCCAGTGGATCTCTGTCTCTGGACCGGCGGTGTGGTTCGTTGCGCACCGGCAGGAATTGCAAAGGTGAAGCAGGAAAGAACAAGCAGCGAAGTCAGCAGCGATAAAAACAATCGTCTTGGTTTCATGCCGTAGAGATTTATCACAAACATGCAGAGACACAAAGAACGTGGAGCCCTTTCGCTCCGTCAGGAGCGAAATGTCTATAGTAACGGTTACTCTCAATCAAGCCGAGCTCCTTTAGGAGCGAAACCCAGCGTCACATCAATCACATTTCGCTCCTAAAGGAGCTTACGGAATGTTCTTAATCGACTGGATCTATAAACATTCGGCTTCTACGAAGCCAGAGTATCGACGCAACGGATCCTCGCAGCTTTGTGTGGCTGAGCGTCTCTGCGCATTTTAGTTGTCATGCTACGATTGTTGATCCTATGAAAGAAGAGATGACTGATGAACGGATTGAGCAGGTAAGGGCCTCGTTCCAAAAAGCCTTGAATCAACATGGCTACGGATTCCAATTTAGTGTACTTAAGATCGCTGAGAATTTAGCTAAGCGGGTCGACGCAGATGAGCGTTCTCGATGGAACTTTCTTTTTTCGGAAGTGCCCGTCGAAGTTCAAGGTTCGGGAACCCGGATAGACTTCATCTTGTCCAGAAGCGGATCCACCTCAAGTCCCTTTAACCCAAGTGTTGAGAGGACTCAGTGGTTATTTGGAGGCGCTATCGCAGAACAAGGAGCTGTTTGAAGGAACCAAGACGCATCTATTGCCGGTGATCTTCACAACCGCTCAACTCTGGATCTCTAGTGCGGATCTCGGGTCAGCAGACCTATCTACCGGCGATATCGACCTGTCAAACGACAAGTTTGAACCGGTACCATGGCTCTGGTACCAATACCATATGTCGCCCGGACTCAAACACATTTCAGTCTATCAACCGAAGGACCAAATCAAGGTTGAAGAGTTTATTGAATCCAAATATATTCGAACGGTTGCCATTGTTAGCCCTAGCGGTATCGAGGAGTTCTTACTCTACACGTCTGGAGATTTCTACTAGACCTCGCAAGGTTAAAATCATTTCCGCACATCAAGCGGTGAAGCCGTGCGCTTGCCTGTGGCGATCTACATTTACGGTACCCGGCGGTTTCGCGCTATCATCCGCGCAACATGTCCATCCTAATCGCCGAAGACAATGTGGCCCAGCGCGCGTACCTGCGCGAAATACTCGAGCGTGACTTTCCTGCGCACCAGCCGATTCTTGAAGCCGGCGACGGTGAAGACACGGTCGTGTTGGCGCTGAAGCACAAACCTGAGGTTTGTATCCTCGACATTCAAATGCCCAAGCTTTCCGGAGTGAAAGCAGCGCGGGCAATCTGGCGTGACTTTCCCACCGCGCGGATCATTTTCTGGACCCAGTTTCCGCACGAGATTTACATCAACGAGATTCGCAAGATCGTGAAGTCAGTCGATCCGCCGCCGGCCTATGGCTTCATTCACAAGAACAATCCTGAATCGCGTTTCCTGCGTTTCGTCGCGGCGGTTTTGGAAGACGGCGCCGACATGATCGATCCGGCTTTCAAAGATTCGTTCAAACGGCCGTTGCTGACAGAGTTCGAAGCCGAAGCGCTTTACTATCTCGCGCTCGGTCTATCGAACTGGGCCATCGCGCGCAAATGCAGTCTGTCTCTTCGCGGGGTCGAGAGCCGGCTGGCTACTCTCTACGAAAAGCTTTTTGTTTCCCTGCCTGAGGGCACACCTCACGAAGCTTACGAGAAGCTCGCCTACAACGTGCGCACACGCGCCTTCTTTGAGGCTCTGCGCCGCGGCCTGCTCAATAACGATGAGCTGGAGAAAGCGGCGGCGGAGTTGGAAGGCTGGCTGGAACGGGACCAGAAAAAGTTCAGTGAAGAGCAGAAGCGTGAAACGAAGAAGCATTGAGTAACGTAATGGATCCGTTCGAGGCTCGGGGGTTCTCGCTTGATTATGGTGAACAAGACGTCAGCTCAACGGCGAGGTTTCCCAGGTTGAGCAATGATTGGTCAGATGGCGGACCCGGTTGACATTGCCGCGCTCGGCCGAAGGTCGAGCCACATCTCGGGCAGCGCGTCGTTACAGAACCGGGAGTGGCAGCGACGGGTCCGGAGCTCAACTTGAGTTTTGGTTTCATGGAAATAAATCCTCCAAAATGTAGTTGAGCTCGTGACCCGGTCGCTACCGCTCCCGGTTCTGTAACATCGCTTCTTTGGCATGGGGAGTCTGAAACTCAAGTCGCTCCCAAGCTACATAACGATCTGATTTCACCGCAACTGTCTTAATCTCTCAGTTCAGCGTATAGTGAAGACTATGAACATTGTCGAGAATGAAACGCCAACCAGCATTGTCGGCCAATTCTGCATGACACCTGACGGCCATCGGGTGTTAGTGGAAAAGGTCGGCGCCGAATTAGACTCGTCCGCGCGCGCGATCGTCCGGCGAGTAGAAGGACCAAAAGCCGGAACCCGATCCAGTTGTTTTGTCTCCAGTCTTAAGCCGCTTGGTTTTGACATCGCCCTCGAGTAGAAACCTTCACAGCTCAACCAATTAAGGTTTCCAGCGATCTCAATTGTGATCGCTCGGATTAGTTGTGTCCTATGTCGAGGAGTTTCCTTTCCAGGTAAGACCGATCCACGAAAATGCACGGCGCGTATTTTCTCGCGCGATTTAGTATGGTTTCGTGGATCGTTTTTTGTTCAAGTAAACACGAAACCTAGTTGGGAAACCACTGCCGGAATTTCTACACTCGCCGCCCGCAGCGATCTGCTATATCCTGAAAACAAAACTGACTTTGGTCTAACTCTCCGGCTAAAGTGAAAGGGATTTGCGTGCTTAACTTTGCTATTCAAACCGCCCGCGATGCGGGAAGATTACTGGCCGAGCGATTTGGCCGCACGCTTCAGGTTACCAATAAGAGCGAACTCGATCTCGTCACCGAGTCTGATCTTGCTTCAGAGCGACTGATCATCGAACGCATTAAAACTCACCATCCGCGTCATGCCATCCTGGCCGAAGAATCAGGTTCCAGCGGACCGGCCGACCGCGCCGGAGAAGACGAGTGGCGTTGGATCATCGACCCTTTGGACGGCACGACAAACTATGCGCACGGTTATCCGTGTTTTTGTGTGTCCATAGGACTCGAACGCAAAGGACATATGGAAATTGGTGTCGTTTATGATCCGCTGCGGGATGAATTGTTCAGCGCGGAGAAAGGCCAGGGCGCATTACTGAACGGCCGCCGCATACAAGTCTCGCCGGTCGACAATCTGACCGGCGCATTACTATGCACAGGCTTCCCTTACGACGTGCGCGAACGCAGCGAGTTCGCCCGTCACTTTGCAAACTTCATCATGAATGCACAGGGAGTGCGCCGCGATGGAGCTGCTGCGCTCGACCTGGCTTATGTAGCTGCCGGGCGGTTCGATGGTTTTTGGGAAGAAGGACTGAAGCCCTGGGATGTGGCCGCGGGTTCATTGTTGGTTGAAGAGGCAGGCGGGCGCATTTCAAAGTATGATGGCGCACCTTTGAGTATTTACACGCCACCAATCATGGCAAGCAACGGATTGCTTCATGAGCAGATGATGCGGGTGCTCGCCGTCTGAATTCGCTCGGAGCGCGGACGTCCTGTCCGCCTTGAGCGCAGCGCGAAGAACATTTCAAATTTCAAATCGGAAATTTCAAATCCGATCTCAGAGCGCCGATCGAATTATCTCGGCCAGTCTTTCGGTCTCTCGTCGCGCGCATTCGCGGACGTCTTCGTTCTCGCGCTGATCGATAACGAAAAGCGGGTGATAGATAATTTCGATCTGGTGTCCCAGGCGCGGGAAGCGGAAGGTGCTGGGCCAGACCTTTTGCCCGCCGCGAATTGTGACCGGCAGGATTGGCACTCCTGCTTCCAGAGCCATGCGCACGGCGCCCGGTTTGAATTTCTTCAATGACCCGTCGGGGTTACCGCGTCCGCCTTCGGGAAAGAGTACCACCGCTCCACCTTCACGAATCCACTGTAAGGAAAGACGAATGGCGCCTGGATCGTGTCCCTCCAAATTCAGGGGCCAGGACCCGAACAAAGCCATCATTCGTCCCACCAGCGGCCAGCTGAACGCGGCATCCCAGGCCAGAAATCGAACCGGACGTTTGATGCGACTGCCAATCCAGAACGGATCAAAATAGGTCTGATGGTTACCGGTTATGATCACTCCACCCACACTGGGAATATGCTCCAGGTGGCGCCAATGAATTCGCCACAACACGCGGCTCAGAATGGCAGCCGTCGGGCGCACAATATCCAGAGCCCACTGCGGGAGCATTCTTGGATAAGGACGCGCGGGATTGCGCCGCTGTGGTTGTTCAATGCTGGTGGTCAGACTCAAAGCCGCACGTAATCTGGTAGGGGCCAGTATGAAATGAGTGCTAGCGAGACAACGAATCAGTTTGCTGTTGCCCAGGAGCCAGGCAACTCTGACTGGCTGAGACGATCTTCATTCCGCCGCTCGCATTGGAAGCATTCAAACCCACGGTACTCAATTGCTTCTTGTTTCGTCAAACTGATTTGATTCCTGGCGGCACAGTCAGCGAACGTACAACGCCGATCGATCTGAATCAGCAGCGTAGAGCGCGGAAATTGAAAGCGCTGTTTTGGTTTCACTGGTATCACGAGCCTACGAAAAATTCAGGGAATTTCCTATTGGTAGATCGCTCTGTTAAGTAAACGATCCACGAAAACAGACGGAGTGAACCAGTTCTGTTCGTGCGTTTCGTGAATCGTTCTTCCAAACGAAAGAAAGTACGAAACCTCCAGGACAGGACTGAGAATTTGCCTGCGGTCCTGCTGTTCTCTTTACATTTCCCATTCACATCCTACGAATTCCAAATGCAGTCGGACAATACCATCTGGTGCTATGTGACGATTTCTAACGACAGCGAGCAATGAAGAATTGGATTGTTGATTGGTCAGCTTCACAAACTGGCCCGGTGAAAGATCGAGAGTGGTGAAGATGGCCGCGCCCTGGCGGCTGATATTCTCGGTCACTGTATTCTCGCTCTGTGAAAGACTTCCATCCGGCGCAAATACCTCAACCAATATCTCAACGGGAATATTGTGACGAGTTTCCTTTCGCTTATCTGTGGCTGCAATCTCGGAGATCGTCTCGCTTGATTCTTCTGTGACCGTCCAAAGACCCAGTTCAGTAATCGAATGCGCGATCTCGTATCGTCGCGTCGGATCCAATTCGAAGCTTCGCGGCGGACGCTTGCCGACAAACGCCACGCCTATTTCCACCAGGGCGCCTTTGTTACTGGCCGGATCCACGAGTCTCACATTTCGCACCAGCGACCAGACGCGATACTGATCTTCGACATGATCGAAACAGCGGAGCGGCCGCGGCATCGGCAGGGTCAGAAGCAGCAAGCGCCCCGTTTCAGTCGGCCGCTTCAGTCTCAACCGCGCGCCGAACGGTGTGACATCCACCAGGCGAGAGATCTCTATCCATTCGTTATCGAGACTTTCGCGGCATTGCACGCGCACCGGTAAAGCCAACTGAATTCGCTCGCGCAATCGCTGCGGTTTTTCGCCGCTTTTCTGAGCTTCTTTCGCCAATAAAGTGGTCTTCCCTCAAAAGGCCGTTCTGGAGTTTGCAGCTCCAGAAGTGAGCTGCCCAAAGGGCCTGATTTTATTAGCCTTTATGTGCCTTTTTGGCTTGGTGAAGCGTCGTGTCTCGGGTTAAAATAATCAGGCTATTTAACTGCATGAATTATTCTTACCCCGCACCTCGAGAAAGCCGTCAAAGTCGTCGAAAAGTCGTGCCGGATAAACCGGTGAGGACGCCACTGAGTGGAGCGCGGGCAGGGCGGATTGTAACGGAAAGGTCTGATTAATGGAAACTGCTGAACGACAACATATAAGTATTGAAGATGAGATGCGGCGGTCCTATCTGGACTATGCCATGTCAGTGATTATTGGCCGCGCTCTTCCCGACGTTCGCGACGGTCTGAAGCCGGTTCATCGTCGGGTACTTTGGGCCATGAACGAACTTGGCAACACCTACAACAAGGCCTACAAGAAGAGCGCGCGAGTCGTCGGCGACGTAATCGGTAAGTACCACCCGCATGGTGACACGGCCGTATACGACACGATCGTTCGTTTGGCACAGGATTTTTCGATGCGCTATCCGCTGGTTGACGGACAGGGCAATTTTGGTTCAGTTGATGGGGACGCGCCCGCGGCGATGCGTTATACCGAAGTGCGAATGTCGAAATTGGCGAACGAATTACTCGCCGATATCGAGAAAGAGACGGTTAACTTTCAACCCAACTATGATGAAAGCCTGAGCGAGCCGACCGTCCTGCCCGCACGAATTCCCAGCCTTCTGATTAACGGTTCGGATGGAATTGCCGTAGGCATGGCGACCAAGATCGCCCCGCACAATCTTACTGAGATTGTGGACGCCACCATCGCGGTGTTGCGCGATCCTGAGATCGACATCGAAGACTTGCTGAAGATCGTAAAGGGCCCGGACTTTCCCACTCGCGGCTTTATCTGTGGCCGCGAAGAGATTCGCAACTCTTATCTAACGGGTCGCGGTATTTTGCAGATGCGCGCCCGCGCCACAATTGATCGCATTGGCCGCGGCACTCAGGAGCGCGATGCGGTAATCATTTCTGAGATTCCATTTCAAGTTAACAAAGCTCGGCTGATCGAACGCATAGCCGAGCTGGCAAACGAAAAGAAACTTGAAGGCATAGCAGAAGTTCGGGACGAGTCCGATCGCCAGGGCATGCGTGTGGTGGTCGAACTCAAGCGCGATGCGGTACCGCAGGTGGTCCTTAACAAGCTTTTCAAGATGACTCCGATGCAGTCATCGTTTGGCGTAATCAATCTGGCTATCGTTAATGGCCAACCACGGGTTCTGAATCTGAAGCAGATCCTGGAAGCCTTTGTCGATTTTCGTCGCGAGGTCGTGCGCCGGCGAACAGAGTATGAGTTGCGCAAAGCGAAAGCCCGCGCCCACATCCTGGAAGGTCTTACCAAGGCGATCGATGCCCTGGATCACATCGTGACCCTGATTCGGAACTCGCGATCAGTTGATGAAGCGCGGCAGTGGTTGACCGGGGAACTGAAAACGACGAGCGAAGTGAAGAACTGGAAGGGCGTACCGGGCGGAGAGCTGCTGAACAAATACCTGCCGAAGCTGAAAAAAGCAATGGCTAGCCTCGCATTTTCAGAGATCCAGGCGCAGGCCATTCTGGATTTGCAACTGCGGCGTCTGTCGGCGCTCGAGCGGCAAAAGATCATCGACGAATATGAAGGAATTATTAAGCACATCGCCGAGTTGGAAGAGATTCTGGCCAACGAAAAATCCCTGCGCCGCGTGATCGTTAATGAACTCGAAGACGTCAAGAAGGAGTTTGGCGACGGGCGCCGGACGGAAATTACCGAAGCGGGAACTGACTATTCGATCGAAGACCTGATTGCCGACGAGGACGTCGCCATCACAGTAACCAAGAGCGGTTACATCAAGCGCACGCCAATTACCACTTATTCTCGCCAGGGACGCGGCGGCAAAGGGCGCTTTGGGGCGATGGCCAAGAACGACGATTACGTCGAGCATCTTTTCATCGCTTCCACGCACGCCTACCTGATGATCTTCACCGACGACGGACTGGTTTATAAAGTTAAGGTCCATGAGGTACCGGATGCGGCCGCTTCGGCGCGTGGCAAGGCGATTGTGAATCTGATTCAAATTTCTTCCGAGCGCAAGCTGGCCGGCGTCGTGCCGGTGCGCGAGTTCTCTGAGGGACGTTACGTCCTGATGGTCACCAAGAAAGGCGTGATCAAGAAAACGGCACTCTCGGACTTTCAGAACATTCGCTCGAACGGGATCATCGCCATCAATATCGACGAAGGCGACGAGTTGCTGGACGTGGTAACCACCGATGGAAGCAAACGTATCTTCATTGCCACCCACAACGGCTTTGCGATTCGCTTTGATGAAAAGAACGCGCGGCCGATGGGCCGGGCTACCCGTGGCACGCGCGGGATCGATCTCCGCAAGGATGATTTCGTGGTCTCCCTTTGCCCCGTGTCGGCAGACGATTCGGAAAAAATGCTTTCCGTTTCGGAACGAGGCTATGGCAAGCAAACCCCGATCTCGACTTATCGTTTGCAGTCCCGCGGTGGTAAAGGCGTGATCAATATGAAGACGACCGAGAAGACCGGCAAGGTAGTCGCGGTTTTCCCAGTCGATGCCGAATCAGAAATCATGATCATTACTCAGCAGGCCAAGCTGATCCGCCTCGAAGCCGACGCCATTCGCAAGACGGGCCGCAGCGCCCAGGGTGTGCGTCTGATTAAGACCGACGAAGGCGACATGGTCACCAGCGCATCGCTGGTTGAGGCGGCCGCTGAAGAAGAAGGCGAAGAGACGCCGGCGAGTTAATCAATGTATAAGCTATTCGTCCGGGCCACTCCTCAAAGCCCTGCGGTCTTTGGCTTCGGATGAACGGTTGCGAAGGTGTAGCTCGAAGTCAGCGAGCTTTAAATCGAGCCTTGAGGTTAATACATCGAACTTGGCGGCGATGCTCTCTTTCGCATGGGCGATTTGGCTCTCGTAATTATCAAGGGTAAGTTTGGTGGTTTCTTTCTCGTTCTTAAGATCGCTCTTCAGTTCAGCCACCGCAAGTGTGAGGGTGTTGACATCTCTCCGCAGTTCTTTGAGATCGGTATTCGAACGCTCGACCTCTTTAGTAAGCGTGGCAACGGTTTCGAGGATTTGCCAAAGGTCGGTAATCCAACTCAAGGTTTTATGCCGCGCGTAAACGCCTCAATGTCTCGCGCGTCTCCGTTTTCAGTAGATCGATCTCTTCGTGATCCTTAGCGATTCGCTCATGCGCGAGAGCTGCCTGCGTTAAGATCTCCCTCGTCTTACCACTTAATCGATCAAACTCTTGCCTACTAATTATGAGGTTGACGAATCCTTCCGGTGTCGCGTCGGCAAGCGCGTCGCCGTGTAATTCCCGCTGGCGTTCTATGGGTCTGCCGCTAACGTCCAAGAGTCGGCTACGTTCTATGCGCAGCTCCTCGTCGTGGGCTCTTGTCCAAGCCTCAACCGCCTCTGAAATCGAGCCAACATGTTCACGGCTCATCGCCAAAACCTCGCCAGCCTTGGCCGTGGCGGAATCGTAAAGCTCGACGGCACGGGCGCGAGTTGCCGCGATATATTCGCCCGCGGTTTCGCGGTCAGTTTCGTAATACTCACCAGCCACTTGATGTGTAGCATCGTAGTACTCAGACCCTTTCGCCGGTTGATCCGTCTCAGTCGATCCTGAGCTCACCTCTTCGTCCGCCATAACCTGTTTCCTTTCCACCTCGCGCTCCAAGCTCACTCATTATGCTCCTCTTCCGCTAGGACTACAAAACGATCTTGACGTCATTTCCATTGGCAGATCATGTCAATTAACCTTCGCCTTCGACCCATACTTCGCCATCCTCGAAGAACTCCTTCTTCCAAATCGGTACTGTGCGTTTCAGTTCGCGTATAGCCCATTCGCAGGCTTCGAATGCAGCCCTACGGTGGGGGGCGCTGACGGCGATAACGACGCTGGTCTCACGAATCTCAACGCGGCCAGTGCGATGCACAATACCGATGTGCGCGATGTCGAACTTCTCGTGCGCTTGTCGCCCCAAGCGTTCCATCTCACTAATCGCCATCGGTGGGTAGGCTTCGTAAACCAAGTGGAGCGTGCGCCGGCCGCGGGTCCATTCGCGCGCATAACCGTCGAGCGTGACGGTGGCGCCGCATTCCGGCAGTACGACACGACGAGCGACCGCGCCGACATCGATCGAGTGCGTGGTCAGTTCGAAGAAGTCTTTGGCCCTACTCGATGCGGACGGGACGTCCGCGCTCCCAGCATTTGATTCGCACTTGCCAGCAGCGTTGTGTTCTTCGGACGGCAGTATCTTTGTAATAGGATTCTCTTCTGATCCACCACTGACTGGTGGAAATATCGCCAGTTCGTCACCGTCTGAGATCTCTCGATCAGGGTTCGCGTACTCCTGATTGACCGCGAACAACAAAGAATTGCCAAACCGTCGCAAGGCAGGATAGATGTTCAGAACCTGCTCAAAAGTATTTTGCGAATTATGAGGAGGGTTAAGTGTTAGTCGAGTCTCGTCCGTCCCTGTCACATCACGAGCAGCGCCGAAGAAAAGAACGTTAACTGAGATGGTTGAATTGTCGTCGCCGGATTGCATTGAGAAATGGCCTGTTCAGTCGTAGCCGAGAGCTCAACCGCTCGCTACCGCAAGCGGTTCTGACTCTCTATTCGATCTCGATTTTTTTTCCGCCGTGGCCGTTGCCCTTGGCAACTGAGTGAAGTCGCCCGCGCTCTTCATAACCCTTGACCACGCGAGCCAGCAGGTCACGCAGCCGGCTCAGTCGCTCGAAAGTGGAACGCAGTTCGAGTAACTGCTGTTTCGTCTCGGCTTCGATCTCCATCGCGGCCGCTACCAGGAACGAGAGCTTCTGCGGCTCAGTGTCGCTAATGTCCGGCAGGTTGCCGCGTTCATCGTTAATCAATCTAATCGCATTGGCCACGCGCATGAACGTCGCCGCAACTTCGCGCGCGCTCGCACTCAACGCCGCTTCATCTTCTTCATCGTCCTCGAAAAAGTGGGCGCGAACGACCAGATACGAATCACCACGGTCGAGATAATCCTCGACCTGATAACGGATCACTCCCACCGCCAGAACGTTCGATCGTCCGTCGGGCAAAGCCTGCGTCTCAGTCACCTCCGCGACACAGCCGATATGGCCAGCCGGTGGAAAATCTTTTTCTGAGGATTCGGGATCGAAATAAGAAAGTCCAAAGAGATTATCGCCGGCGCGAATGTCGGCCAGCATCGTTCGGTAACGCGGTTCGAAGATGTGCAGAGGCATCGGCATGCCCGGAAAAAGCACCAGGGGCAATGGGAAAATCGGCAACTCGCGCACGCCACGCACTTTGTTCAGGGCTTCACTCATGATCGGGAACCGAATGTCCTCGGCAGCTCGCTTTACAAGGTCGGTCCAGGCATTATCGCAGACGACGTAATATAAGTCAGTACGGAGAGGCTCTCAGCAGTCAAGCGACGTGGATAGGGTGTGATAGTCTCATGACTCGATAGGATGATGAGCCATCTCTGAGGAGGAGCAATGTCGGATTTAGCTGACCTTCAATGTGTGCCATGTCGGGGCGGCGTGCCACCGCTGCCGGGTCCTGAGATCGAAAAATTCCTGGGCCAATTGGAAGGATGGCAGGTCGTCAATCAACATCACCTGCAAAAGACCTATCAGTTCAAGGACTTTCGCGAAAGCCTTCAGTTCGTCGACCGAATTGGCGCCCTCGCGGAGCAACAAGGACATCATCCCGATATCTGCTTTGGCTGGGGCAAAGCAGAAGTCACGATTTGGACGCATAAGATCGACGGTTTGACCGAGAGCGATTTCGTACTGGCGGCGAAAATAGATAAATTGTAGGAGCGATGTTGCGGGCTGAGCGCTTTGGCCTTCGGGATGCACTGTTGCGCGCCCGGTTGGTATAATGCAGGTCAATATTCTTCGAAAGGGCAACTGACCTAAGTCGCGAGCGCATCGAAACGGCGGTTCGTGAACAATACCTTAGTTCGGATCCAATCAACATGAAACAGTTTTGCGCTCCTCTGCTTTCTTTGTCGTTGCTGCTTGCGCCAGCGGCGGTGACGTTCACCCAGCAGCCTAAGCCACAAAAACCAGTGCTGCCTGGCGTGACTGAGCAAGGACAAGAAAAGCCCGAGGTCATCAATGTACGTCGCGTCCGTCTGCCAATAACGGTCCTCGACAAGAAGGGTCAATTAGTGACCGGTCTGACCCAGGGCGACTTTCAAATCCTGGAAGATAGAGTTCCGCAGCAAATCGATTCGTTCACCAGCGAAGAAAACAATAATTTGCCGCTTTACATCGGCGTGCTGATGGATACATCGCCTTCGACAGCCGGCAAGTTGAAGTTCGAGCAGGAGTCGGCGATGAACTTCATTCAAACTGTCGTGCGACCGCGAAAGGATCGAGTTTTGTTTGCCACCTTTGACGACCAGATTACTCTGCGACAGGATTTTACGGACCGTCTGGAGTTGCTGGATCGCGCTGTTTTTGCTGTAAAGGCAACCGGTAAACAGACAGCGCTGTACGATGCGATCTGGCAATTTTGTGACGAGAAGATGCGCGCGGCCCAGGGGCGCCGATCGCTGGTGATCATTACCGATGGAGATGACACCTACAGCCGCGCGGATATCAACGATGCAATCGACATCGCCCAGCGGACGGAAACTACGATCTTCGCGATCTCGACCAAAGCCGGTTTGTCTGGTGCGGTGCCAGGCGTTGAAGCTGGCACGATTCAAGACCGCGGCGACAAAGGGCTCGAGCGATTATGTGAAGAGACCGGAGGGGCAGCTTTTTTCACTGGCGATATGCTGGCCCTGGAGCGCTCGTTTACCAAGATTGCGAGAGAGTTGCGCTCGCAATATTTGATTACGTACAAATCGACCAACAATCTTTACGATGGCAGCTATCGCCGCGTCGAGGTCAAACTAACGTCGGGACATGACCACATGAAACCGCGGACCAAGCGCGGATACAAGGCGGTCTCTGATAGCGTGACGGCAAAATGACTGGAGCGATGGTGTCATTACAGAGTAAGTGGAGAAGTCTTGGCGCGCTGCTGATCGTAGCGACGATCTCGGTGGCTTTTACCTGCTCCTCACTGGCGCAGAGCGGATCGGAATCGCAGACTGCGGGCCGGCCGCGACGTACCGACGATGCTCCCCAAGCGACGCCTACTCCACCCAAGAAGGAGGAGGAAGTCACGCTGGGTTCGGACGAGGTCGTACGCGTCGACACGAGCCTGACAAATGTTTTCTTCACTGCAGCCGACAAACAAAAGCGCTTCATCAGCAACATCAAACGCGAAGACGTGCGCATACTTGAAGACGGCGTGCAGCAGGAGATCTTTACTTTTCAGCCGAACAGCGACCTGCCTCTATCATTGGCAATCCTGATTGACACCAGCAGTTCCGAAGAACGGACCCTTCCGGAAGAGAAGGCTGCGGCCAGAGCGTTTCTCGAGTCAGTGATGCGCCCCGCCAAGGACGAAGCCGCGGTGGTTTCGTTTACGGGTGAAGTCACGCTCGAGCAGGGACTGACGGGAAATGTCGCGCGGTTGCGTCGCGCAATCGATCAAGTCGAGTTTGTGCCACCTTCTGGTTACATCGGTGGTGGCGTTGTCGTCGGCGGTACGCCGCCAATCTCGGGGACGCAACAGACACTCGCCGGTTCGACGGCAATCTGGGATGCGATATGGGCCACGTCGAATGAATTGCTCACCGACTCAGCCGAGCACCAGCGGCGGGCCATCGTTCTGCTGACCGACGGCGAGGACACGATCAGCCAGGTGAAAATGCAAGAGGCGATCAGTCGGGCGCTGAAAGCTGATGCTTTGATCTACGCGATCGGTATTGGCGATCGTTACTCATATGGCATCAACGAAGGCGCGCTGAAAAGGATCACTGAAGGCACCGGCGGGCGAGCCTATTTCCCGCGAAACGAACGGGACCTGCGTGAGGCCTTCGCCCAGATTGAGCGAGAACTGAGAGAGCAATACCTGATCGCTTACTCACCTTCCAATAAGACTCGTGACGGTTCATATCGGCGGGTGTCAATCGAGATCATCAACCCGGAACTCCGCAAAGAAAGCCTTCGGCTCACCTATCGTCCAGGTTATTTCGCTAAGACGCCGGGCGCAATACCCGTTGAAAAGCCAAAAAAGCCCTGAATTCGCTAGGCTTTCTCTAGTGACAAACGCGTTTGGCCTCTGCTATACTTCGTTGCGCCTGACGGGAATCTCCGTCTGGGCTCTTCATCCATCCTGTCACACATAAAGGCAGGTCCCTCAAAACCTTCGCAAATCGTTGCAACCTCGTTGACCTCCTGATGAACAGACATCTGGAACATCCACCGACTGTCCTGATCGTTGGCAATGATCAGGGGGCGCTCGACCTTTTAAGGGAATTGCTCGAGCTGGAAGGCTACAGAGTCTTCGCGGCGCAGAGCGCGCAGCGGGCGTTGGAAATGACCTCCACCGTTAGATCGGACGTCATAATTTGCGACGTAGTGATGTCTGAGATGGACGGCATTGAACTGTGTCGAAGACTGAAGAAGAACCCGAAAACCTCTGCCACTCCGGTCTTATTGGTCAGCGCCATCCGCAAAGAAGATGCGGCCCTGCGGGAAGGATTCGCGGCCGGAGCTGACGACTATCTCGAAAGTCCGTTTCGTCATGAGAAGTTGCTGGTCACGGTAGCTCGTCTGGCCGAACGTCATCGCGTCGAGCGACGCTATCGCGACATTGTTGAGCAAGCGGTCGACATAATTTACACGCGGGACATGGACGGAAAGGTCACCAGCATCAACAACGCTGGGGCGCGATTCTTTGGCCGGCCGGCGTTCGAATTGATTGGTCAACCCTTAAGCGCGCTAATTGGCTGTGAGGCTGCTGCAGCGGACATCGCTCAGTTGCAAAACATCAAGTCTCTTGACCCAGTTAGGTTTACCAGTTCTCTGAAGAATGCATTAGGAGAAGTACGCCATCTGGAAGGCATCGTCAGTCTCGATCGAGATTCATACGGAGAATTTCTTGGCGTTCGTGGCGTCGTTCGCGATGTTACCGATCAGCAACTTACGGCCCAGGCGCTGCGCGCCAGCGAGACTCGCTATCGCGTGGTGGCAGAGACCGCCTCAGATGCCATTATCACGATTGATGAATCCACGAATATCGTGTTTGCCAATTCAGCGACAGAAAACATCTTTGGCTATCAGCTATCCGAGATAATGGGCGCTTCGCTGACAACCCTCGTCCCGGATTACTCAAGTCACCTTCATCACGTTGTGGGAATGGGTAATGCCGATGTCCCTCAACCGCAAGTCCAGCGTCAGGCGATCAGTATTTCCGGCCTTCACCGGGACGGTCATGAAGTTCCGTTGGAAATCTCTTTCGGTCAAATGTTCGCTGACGGCAAGCGCGTGTTTACCGCGGTCGCGCGTGATGTGACTGAGCGTCACCGTGCGGAAGCGGCGTTGCAAAAACAAAACGAAGAGTACCGGATTCTATTTGAATCCAACCCCTGCCCGATGTATGTGTGCGCGCAGGACACCCTGGAGTTTCTGGCCGTCAATCAGGCCGCAGTCAAACACTATGGGTACTCGCACGAGGAGTTTCTCGGCATGACCATCCTGGACATCCGTTCCGCCGGGGATACCCCCGAGTTGCTTTCGTATCTAACCGAGCATCCCGAAAGGAACGATCAAGCGGGCGCCTGGAAACATCGAAAGAAAGACGGCTCGGTCATAGATGTGGATGTGAGCTGGCAGAAGTTGGATTTTGCCGGAAGACCAGCGTACATGGTGATGGCGAATGACATTACCGAACAGAAACAGGTTGAGATCGCGATTTGCGAGAGCGAAGAGCGTTACCGCGATTTGTTCCAGAATGCCAACGACATCATTTACACGATCGATCTGGCCGGGAACTTCACTTCTCTGAATCAGACCGGTGAGCGGTTAACTGGATATACGCAGGCGGAAGCTTTGCGCATGAATATTGCCGAGGTAGTTGTGCCCGAACAGTTAGAATTCGTTCGCCAGAATCTTACCCGCAAGATCGAAAGTGACGACACATCGAGCGTTTATGACACCGAAATCACCGCCAAGTCGGGGCAACGAATTCCGCTCGAACTCAGTAGCCGATTGATCTATCAGAATGAGAAACCAGTAGGGGTTCAAGGAATCGCGCGTGATATCAGTGCGCGCAAAGGGGCCGAGGAAGCGCTCAAGGACAGTGAAGAAAAATTCCGCTCGATCGTAGAGACAACCAACGAATGGATCTGGGCGATCGATCTCGAAGGAAATCATACCTACACCAATCCGGCGATCGAACAAATCCTCGGTTATAAGACGGACGAGATTTTGGGTTCGAATGTGCTGAATTTTGTGCATGCTGCGGACCGTGCAGAGTTGGAGAAACTCCTCCAGCAACGAATCATTGAAGCACGCGGCTGGACCGGGCTGGCGCTTAGATGGAAACACAAGCACGAAGGATATCGATATCTCGAGTCAAACGGTCTCCCCGTGTTCGATCCTCTGGGCAAATTGCTCGGCTATCGTGGCGCCAATCGGGATATCACTGAACGGAAACTTGCCGAAGAGGCTTTGAGTCAACAGGCAGAGCGCGCGGCTCTGACAAACCGCATCTCGCAAGCCGTCCGCCGAACGCTCGAAGTTTCAGAAGTATTTGAAACCGCGGTGCGTGAGCTGGGCGTTCACCTTGAAGTCGATCGGTGTTCGCTCTTCATGAAGGATGAAAAGGCCGGACGCGTCACCAATGCGGCGGAATACCATGTGACGGATGTTACACCGGCAGGCAAGGATTTTGATTTGCCACAAGTTCAGGGTCTCAACACCGCGATGGAGAAACATGGCGTCCTGGCTTTCGACGATGTGGCCAACGATGAAAGAGTCCGAGAGTCGTACCAGGTAATAATGCGATTCGATGTGAAATCCATTATGTACGTCGGAGTCAGCGTGGGCAACGAGTTGCTCGGCGCCTTTGCGCTTTCCACCACCCGAGAGCTTCGCCACTGGAGCGAAGCGGATATTGAAGTAGCCAGAGCTGCCGCGGATCAAACCGGCATCGCTATTCGGCAGGCGCGCCTTTATCAAAAAGCGGCGGCCACGTCGATGCGCGAAGCGCTGGTTAACAAATTAAGCGTGGCCATTCGCGCTTCGCTCAGTCTTACTTCAGTGCTCGACACGGCAACCCGAGAATTGGGACAGGCGCTTTCAGCCTCGCGCGTGGAGGTGCGTCTTTACGATGCCACCGGCGACCAGTCAATTGCTAGAGGGGAATACGTGGCAGCCGGTTGCAGTAGTGCCAGTAACTTCGATTCCGGCTATGACGAAATGCTGCGGAGTCATTTCATGAAGTCGTCGAAGCCTCTGGTAATTGGGGATTCGCAGCAATACACGGAAGGTCCGGCTGAGTTTGCCAACTGCATCAGGCTGCGGGCCGCTTGTACCGGAGCGCGATCACAAATCGATTATCCGCTCACGGTTAACCGAGAATTCCGTGGCGTGATTTCGATTCATCAGACTGAGTCCATTCGTCGCTGGTCCGAAGATGAAGTGCTGCTGGTCGAATCCGTTGCCGCACAATTGGCGACTGGTATTGCGCAGGCGGAACTGTTTGAAATGGTCGCTCGGGCCAAGAAAGAGTGGGAATCAACTTTTGATGCCATGTCCGACGGCATCTTCATTTTCGACCAAACCGGAAAGCTGGTACGCGTCAATCGGGCCGGCGCGGCCATGGATAGGGCGCACCCCGAATCTCTGCTCGGCCAGCAGTGTTGCGACATTCTGCGCACGAGCTCTGACGGCGCCGCCTGCATCGTCGAGCAGGCGCTGCGTCAATCCGAAAGCATAAATCTGGAGATCGTTCCGCAGCATTTGAATCGCCCGGTTCTGGTGACGGTTGAACCAGTCCTTGATGAGCGCGGCCAGACGGCCGGAGCCGTTTGCACTGCGCGTGATTTATCAGAACTACGGAAAGTCGAAGCCGTCGCGCGCGAGCGGCAATCGCTGCTGAAGAACATCATGGAAAGCGCGCAGGAAGCGATTTATGCGCTGGACAAAGAAGGTAATTACAAGTGGTGTAACCAGGCAATGTTGGATCTGACGGGATATCAACTGGACGAAATCATCGGTCACCATTTTCTCGAGCGCACGCACGAAGAAGATCGCGAGATGCGACGGGAACGATTTGCCGCGGCTCTTTGCGGCGAGGCCCAAAGTTATGAATCACGTTATATCGCGAGCGATGGCAGCGTCCGCTTTGCCTCAGTGAACAGCGCACCAATCATTGTTGATGGAGAGATGACTGGCGTGCTCGGCATTGCGCACGATATTACCGAGCAGAAGCAGGAACGGGACCGCGCTGCGCGGGCCGACAAGCTGCGCGCGCTGGGTCAACTAGCGTCAGGCGTGGCGCATGACTTTAACAATTCGCTGGCTGCAATTCTGGGCCGGGCACAACTGATTCTCCGCCGGGTGAAAGATGAAGACCTGATTCACAGCCTCGGTATCATAGTAACGGCCGCCGAAGATGCCGCGGCGACCGTGCGGCGCATTCAGACATTTGCGCGAAAGTCGGTGGCTGCTGAACTGGAATTGCTTGACGTCGTCGGCCTCTTGCGCGATGCGATCGAGATCACTCGCACTCGCTGGCAAAACGAAGCGCGCGCTGAAGGCTCAAACCTCGACGTAACTCTGGATGCCGAAGATGGTTTGTTTACTCTCGGGAACGCTTCTGAATTGCGTGAAGTCTTTGTGAATTTGATCGTCAACGCAGTAGACGCCATGCCTCAGGGCGGAAGTCTAAAGATTTGCGGTAAGCACGGGGGCGAACGGCTGCGGCTGCGATTCGCCGATACCGGCACCGGCATGAAGGAAGAGGTGCGCGAGCGCGTGTTCGAGCCTTTCTATACCACGAAGGGCTTACACGGGACCGGCCTTGGTCTGGCCGTAAGTTATGGCATCATCGAACGTCACCAGGGACTGATTTCGGTCGAGTCGAAACCAGGACAAGGCACGACTTTTTGTATCGATTTGCCGTACGTCGAACAAACCGAAATAGCCCTCGAAGAGAAGAAGCCGGACAGTAACAGCATGTCACTATCAGTGCTGGTCGTGGATGATGAGGAGTTCGTCCGAGAGACGCTGGCTGAGATGCTGGAGGATTTGGATCACAGAGTCGTAACCGTTGAAGGAGGCCGCGAGGCACTCGAGCAAGTTTCCAGTGGCGACTTTGATTTGGTCTTTACTGATCTGGCGATGCCTGAGATGGACGGTTGGGAAACGGCGCGAGCCATTCACAAGAGCCATCCCGGCTTGCCCGTCGTCCTCGTCACCGGCTATGGGGCGACGGCTCAGCCGCCTTCAGGTGAAAAGGATCTGGTTGCCGGCATAATCGGCAAGCCTTTCGATTTTGATCAGGTGATCGGGACTATTGCGCGGGTTTGTCACGAATTAGATCTTCCGGCCTGAAGCGAGTTCGCTAATCTAGGGAAAACCAAGCTCGCCTCTGTGGGCGCCATCCCACATCAGCTTTCCACCCAATTCGCTATTCAGGTGTTGCAAATTTGCAGAAATCAGGATGAAGGCTGACTGCAAGGCGTGGATGGAATCATGACCGCGCGCCAGTTGGGTGTTCTGGCTCCCGATTCCAATTACCTGGAACGGGCATTGATACTCGGAAGACCCATCTGACTGTTGAGGTTTACCAACGAACACACTGACAGCTCGCTTATGATCACTTTCATCGACAAAGTGAAACCTGCGCGTTGCTATTATTTCTCCGAGACTGTCGAAATCCATACCTCGTCCCCAAGACGACCTGGTTCAATCGGATTAATCTAACTTCTCTTTGAGCTCTGATGGAGGCGCCTGCGCCGGGGTCACAGGCTTCCGGGTTTGTTGCTTAGCGCGCCGGCGCGTTTCTTCGAGTGGGAACGATCCATGCCGGGGCGGCAGCCTTGGCCTCGCCCACATCGATCCAGCCGGACAGGCGGGTGATAACCATCGGCGCTTCGTCCGACCGTCCCGTTAAGGTGCGCGAATTTCCTACCGGTGTGTGCGTTGTAGCTGTGGTTGAGTTCGTCATGGCTTTTCCCTTCTCGGTTGAATCGGGTTGATTGTTACTGAAGTCTTCTAGTTCACGCTCATCAGGCCTGCGCTCGCTGTGAAGCCGACGCCGAAGCCGACGACCATTGCCGGGCCCGCCCATTCTTTCTTTCCCGCCAGCATGAACCCGGTCGAAGCGCTCGACAGATTGCCGAAGTTTTCCAGCACGTCGTAAGACTTCTCGACCTTGGTCGAATCTGAATCGAGATGAAGCTGCGAGCAGACGCCGTCGAGGATCTTCTTGCTGCCGGTGTGAATCAGGCAATCGTCAACCTGGCTCATGTCGGAGACTGGTGACATCGGGTTGTCCAATACGTCGTTGACAGTCGTAACCGCGTAGTGAGCACCGCGCGCCGGCACCGCCGGACGCATGAAATACTGGGGTTTGCCACTCAGCGACGGGTGCGTGCTGCTGCTAACCATGGACAACAGATTCACGTCGTCCGGGTTATCGTTGGTCAGATGGGAGATTGGTCCGAAGGTCGGCTTGCCAGGTTGGTCGGTGCCCAGGAGCAGAGCCACGGCGCCGTCGCCGAACAGCATCGACTGGATTGCCAGAGTGGTCTCGGTGCGCTGTTGCTCGAATTCGGCGTCACTAATCTTGCCGTTCTTGCGCATGCGCGCGATTTCGCGGAAGCCGTAGTACTCGTTCTGCAGCAGTGGCGCCACGAAAGGAGTGTGGGCTTCGGACATCAGCACGACTGCCAGCTTTCCAGGGTTAGCAGCCAGATACCATTGGGCGACTTCGACCGACTTCAGCATCACTGAGCAACCTTGTGACTGCATGCTTACGGTGCTCAACGAGCGCGGCAGCAAACCATGTGTCCGGGCCATTACTTCAGAGGCGAGGCAAGGGAGCATCTGGTCGGGCGTATTGGTGGCCGCAATCAGCAAACCAATCTGCGAAGGGTCGCCGCCCCACTCTTCGATACACTTGCGGGTGGCATTGACGCCGAGTTGAGTAGTGGAGCTCGTCGGATTCATCTGGGCGCCAGTCAAGAAGTCCGCGTAGTTGTCCATCGCCGAATAGCGATTCTCAACGCCGAGCGTGCAAATCGTGTTGATGAGCTCTGGCGAGAGTTTGTGCATCATCGAGGCTACCAATTCAGTGGTGCTGATCCGATTCTGCGGGGTCGCGGTGCTGGCTGAAATCATGCTAATCATTTTCTGGGGCTCCTTGCTCTGTCTCTTGCTTAAATTGTCCTGCGTTCGTGCTCCTCTATTACAACACTCGTGCCATGAGCCAAACGAAGTTCTGAGCAGGAACTAAGTCGATAAATAATTAGACTTAGGACATGCAAACGTTCATCCGACCATGACTGTTGGCGAGCATTGACGAGTGAATACCCAGTATGCACAAATCGGAGCAGACACTTAGTTGAACCGCCCCGCTCGCTGGGTATTCCAAGAAAATCTTAGGAAAGATTGAGTAATGACGTGATCTCGATGTGACGCCGATCACTCTCCGCAACGATTGGGTGGATCTGGTAACCAAGTATGCATTGGTAAGTTGGTATCCGATCCGCGATCCGCGATCCGCATCCGCGATCCGCGCGATCCGCGATCGGGAAATCCGGAATCCGGAATCCGGCGAGCCGGCGATCCGGATCCGGGGATCCGCAGGCTTTGTTCGGGTCTGACTTCTGCATCAAGCGCGAGCATTTTGAATTAAGAGAAGGTGGGTCAGCGTCATTTTCTTGCAGCCAAAGTATGGCCGAAGTAGGCTTGCGCGCATGTCAAACGAGACGCCAAAAACAAATTTCACACCTCAGAGCAAGATGCTCGACACCGTTAAGAAGCCCAGCCATATCAGTCGCTATTGGCGTGATATTTTCGCCCTTGCATGGAAGGAAACCGAATTACTTTCAAAGAGCAAACTATTGACTACACTCGGAGTGTCAACGGGTGCTCTCGTTTTCCAGTACGAACTGAGTGTGCGTACGCTAAGCATAACCATTCAGATCATCAGTACAGTGGTTGTTGCGTATTTGGTCATAGCGTCAATTGGTTACCTCTGGAACGTTATAACTACCGCGGCGAATAAAGACGAAAAAGTAAGGCGTGAAAACAAAGGGCTAAAGGAACGTCTGCGTCCAAACCTGGCAATCATATTTAAGCCTAATCAAGCGCCTTTCAGGCAGGTGTATTCCGGCCACGATGATCTTCCGGTGACGCAGTATCGGGTTTGTGTGGTTAGTCCAGTTTCGATAGCTGACGTGGAGTTGGTTGTCAACAAGCTTGTGATTAGAGGTGTAGATCTTTCTGGCTGTCATTTACGGCCTAGACATGAAAGAGACGACAAACGCGGCGGCACAAGAAGAGTGGCGCTGAAAGCATTTAAGGAAGATGCCTGGGACGTGATTTCGATGCACCCGGAGGAGGGCGTAGTCCTAAATGCTATTTCGCTGCACGGCCTAATACTAATTCCATCGGGCAAGTACCAGTTTGAGTTAATGGCGAGCGGCGGGAACAATCCACCTGCGACTAAGATTGCGAATTTGGACGTTCGCGCTGACAACTCTGTCGTTTTTCAGGTTTGCGAAGGAAGACTAAGCGAACGGCTTATCTGAGTCTTCGATTTGGTATTTAGGAAGCGACGGTCTAAGCCGTCTCTGTCCCTTCCTTCATTTGTAGTACACCGGAGCTGCCTAAGAATGAAACAAAGCTCATCGAACGTGGCGAATATATACCGTATTGAAAGTGGTCGCTCAAGGCAATAAGGCGATCAGGTATTCGACGATCAGAGAAAACCTAATTCCCTACGTACAGTTCGGGAAGTTGCTTGCGAAGTTCGGCTACCTTTGGTAGATCGTTTATCGCGATGTACGGTTCATCCGGATGATGGACAGCATAGTCCTGGTGATAGGCTTCGGCTTCATAGAAGGCTTTCAGGGGGACGACCTGGGTGACAATACGCTGTTTGAAAACTCCGGCTTTGTTAAGTTGATCGATATAGGCATCGGCAATGCGCTTCTGCTCTGCATTGCCGTAAAAGATAGCTGAGCGATATTGTGTGCCGGTGTCTGGTCCCTGCCGATTCAGCTCGGTAGGATCGTGGGCCACAGCAAAATACACCTTGAGCAGCTGACCATAAGAAATCCGCGACGGATCATATTTGATTCGGACCGACTCAGCATGCCCGGTATTGCCTTCGCTTACCATCTCGTAATGAGCAGTGTCAGCCGCTCCTCCGGAGTAGCCCGCCGAAACGCTGTTTACGCCTTTGACGTGCTCGAAGACAGCCTGGACGCCCCAGAAGCAGCCGCCCGCGATAACCGCGGTTTGCTCGCCTTTGGTGTTGGCAAGCGGGGCGTCGACGACAGGGTTCGGCAACGCACTGCCGATGGTAGCCGTAGCGGCATTGCAAGCAGGCATCGTCGTGAAAAGACTTGCAGCGAGAATTACTGATAGCGCGCGCGACATGTAAGTACCTCCAAAAAAGCCGACTCGTCCAAAACAGATGAACCGAAGTTAGTTAGCAATAAGTATACGTCTCAGAGTCAATAAATGGATGTTTGGATGTCTGGTCGGGGTGTCCAACTTGTAGAAAGTTATGAATCAAGCAAACGATCCACGAAAGCACACGAACCGGAACCGTCCACATTATTTCGTGTGATTTCGTGGATCGATTTGGTCCAGCCACAACAAAGCACGACACCAAATCAGAGTCGGCCAATGCGTTACAAGATTCATTTATTTCGATTCAGCATTCGGCAAAGGCATCCGGCCGATCGCGCGCTCGCCGATGCTGCCAAAGTAAAGCATCCCCTTATGTTCGACCACATTCGCGATCTGAGCGAAGCACTCTGGTGAAGGGTCCTGAAGATTGCGCACCACTTTGCCATTGGTATCGAGAGCGAGAGCGAACCCGTAGCGCTTGATGTTGGGCTGGAGAAAGTCTGGTAAGCGCCAGACGACCTTCTTCAAGAAGGGATGAGGGTGCAAGCGATCCAGTGCCGCGTCGCGACGGTTAACCAGTGCCAGCCAGAACGTGTCCCGGCCGTTTGAAGAAATCCCATCAGGGAAGCCGGGCAGATTGTCGATGAATATGTCCGACTGCCCCCGCTTCGGGCCGGTCAACCAAAAGCGCTGCACGCGATAACTGCCGGTGTCGTTGACGAGCACAAAGGATTGATCCGGGCTTACCGCAACGCCATTCGCGAAATAGAGATCGCGCAGCAGCACTCGCGTCTGTTTCGTGCGCGGGTCGTAAGACATGAATCGACCGTTTGGTTGATGCTCGAGGACGTCGTCTTTCAGCCGTGTGAGGGAATACTTATAAGAAGCATCCGTGAAATAGACAGTGCCGTCGGCAGCGACATCAAGATCGTTTGTGCAACGGAATGGGACGCCGTCAGCTTCTGTGGTGAGAACTGAAATCCCTGCATCGCGGCCTATCGACAAAAGTCCCTTGATTGCATCGGCGACGATCAGATTTCCATCATGATCAAAGATGAGTCCCAGGGGCCGCCCCCCGGTATTGGTGAAAACTTCGGGACGCGTGCCGTCGGCCTGGAAACGAAAAATGCGCCCGTCTTCTGCGCCGCAATAAATTCGATCCTGACTATCGATAGCGACGTCTTCGGGCGCGAATCCGTCGACCTTTAGCCTTTCTATTTTCGCCAGTTCAGAATTCTGTGCATAGACACCCGTTAGTTCCGGCGCCGTAGGGGGAGTCCACGCCGCGGGGTTAATGGGAACGGGCCACGCAAACAGGTAACCGATGAGCAGAGCAACGATGGATATCAATGATCGAAAGATTGTGCGCTTCATGTTTGGAGTCGAGTCAGCGAGATTCAGACGCAATATGAATCCCGGGAGCCGCTTTCTTATTAACACGGCGGCTGGAGCCCGGTGATTGGTGACTAATGTTCGAAGTGGAAACCGTTTGAAACGGTTTCAGGTCCTATTGGCGATCAAGTTCACCGGGCTAACGCCACGGCGTTAATGATAACGGAGCAATTCTTTTGTACCCTCTCAACTTTCGCTGAATCGTGCGCCCTCCGTAACGGTCGGGCTACCGCCCCGTCTCCTCAAACCCGCTCGCTACCCGCCAGCGGTTCCGCAACTTATCTTTCACCACGCGCGACTTCCACCTGACTCTCAATCTCTACCGCCAGCTTGCTGATAGTGGGTTGATCCAAAGGCTCAATCCAGCGCAAGGCTTCATCCAGAACTCTTCGTTGATGCTCGGGCCAATTCGCCTGGCCCACCACGCTGCCGAACTGCCCGCGATAAAACCCGGCGCGCGGCGGGTGCAACTGTTCGATCACCTTACGTTCAACGCTCAACATCATTGTGGGAATGCCGGCCTGTTCAATTGCTCGCGCCGCCAAAGCCACTGATTGATGACAAAGACCCGATGCCGGAATCAGCAGCGCTGCCTGCACTTCGTAATGCTTCACGCGGTCGACGAGTTTGGGCAGGGTCTCTTCTACGAGTCGCGCTGCATTAGGAATGAATCCACAGAAGCTCCAGAAAGCGGAGTTCAATTGGCCAATCACTCGATTGCTTTCGAACTCAAACAAACGTGCCAGGGGAAGCTCGACATTAACATCCTGCTGAACGAATGCCGGATCATAGCCTCGAGCTGAGAAGATCAAATCACTCGGATCGATCTCGGAGGGAATCTCACGAAAAGTGCAATCACCATCAGGCGCGTTTATGTCGAATGGATCCGTGCCGTCGATGTAAGCGCCGGCCGAACTGATCAGCGCCAGATTCAACATCGACAGCGAGCGGCGCAAGGGCGTAAACGGCGCCCGCGCGTTTTCGACAAATGGATAGCCGTCGAGTCTTTCCAGGGAACCGGCATTAGCTTTTGATTTCCAGGCGGCATAGCGCTGACGCCAGCTGTTTAGTTGTTCAATAATTTCCACTGCTTTGATTTCCTTGGAAGCGGAGATCTCCCTAACGCCGGGCTACTGCCCCGCTGATTGCGCTACAATAACAGTCGACCTGTGATTCATATTGCTCTCGGGCCGAGCCATGATTAGAAACGCAGCCAGCCCCGCTAAGATCGCCACTGCCATTGCGGTGACCGAATAGCCGTGCAAGGCGTCAAACGCAACCCTTCGCGGATCACTTCCGGCGATCTGATCGATGGGCGCCTGCATCGCCGCCTTTAGAGCCAACATGCGCGCCGAAATTACCCAATGGCTAACGCCGGTCATGATAGCGATAATCGCGAGCGAAATCATCTCGGCGAATTGCGAGACCCGGCTTTCCTTTCGGTTAATGAAGAAACCGGTCACGAGCAGAAACAGAGCGATCTCAAAACCGCCACGATTGATTAGGGCCAGTGTTCGCTGGACGATCATGCCCGCGAGTTCATTAGCGTTTGCTAACTGAGTTCCGCGCAGGACGCCAAACACAGCGGGTGCGACTGCGGCGCTAAAGAACACCGCCGCGCCCAGCCAAAGGCCCATGAGTAACAACCGAATGCGTGCGATGATTGTCTTCAATAGAAATCCTTTGCGCTATTCGAAAGGTGTGACTTCGGGCACGAGGCTGATCGTCGGGTGATGCAGTTCCGGAGGCTCGATCTCCCGCGGATCGGGAACCGATAAGAGCCATGACAGGGCGCGATCCAATTGAGCCTGGTACTCTGTCAGATCGAGCGACATGAATACCGGCCGGTTGAGGCGCGTAAATTTTTCCTTCGCCATTAAGTACATGCGCCGGGCGGCGCCTGGTCGGCCGATTTGCAGATGATGAAACGCTACGGCCGACTGAATCATGGCCTGCAGGAAAAGTTTTTCGTCGGGCGCAACCGGCCCCATCCAACGCTCTTCCCATGCATCGTGCGCGGCGTGATATTCGCCGGCGTTATATAGATCGATGCCGGCAATGTACTCAACCGGATAAGCGACGATGTGCTCTTCGGTGTAAGGCGGGGTTGCCGTTTGCATCGAGGACATTGTAGCCGATGAAGCGGACCGCGCGCAGCCAGCGCGCCTGTCGAGCAACAGTAATGTGAAGTCATTGCCAGCTTTGTGAGATGTCAACATGTTAGAGTCGGTAGATGCAGTCAGAGAATCGAAGATATATCGTAGGACGAACTAATACCGGCCTGGGCTTGTTCGCGGTTAAGCCGATCGCCAAAGGTACACGGATCATTGAATACACGGGCCCGTTAATCCCAAACGAAGAAGTCGATCGGCGAAAAGGAAGGTACTTCTTTGGCGTAAACTCGAAGTGGACAATTGACGGCAGCCCGCGCAGCAACGTTGCGCGTTACATTAACCACTCCTGTAAACCAAATGCGGAAGCAATCATATCGGGCCGACGGGTTTGGATATGGTCGCGAAAGAAGATCAAGCCCGGCGAAGAGATTGCTTACGATTATGGGAAGGAATATTTTGAGGACATCATAAAACCGATGGGCTGCGGATGCGAAAAGTGTGGTTCTAAATCGAAGCGATTCAGGAAGGCTCAGCGCACTAAAACAACCTAGAGGTGACGGTCCTTATCATTAGACTCCATGTTTAGAGCCGACACTTGTGCCGGCCGGTAGCCGCAAAGTGGACTTCTAGCGAGTCAGTTCTACTGTTGGAGTTGCGCCTCCCGAGTCATTTCGCTTTGGGGTAATATCCTTCACGTGCGCGTACGCGCAATTGGGCTTGGGCCGGCGTAGTAACAGCTATGCGGCGGAACGCGTTGCCGCCGGATTTGTCGTTCGAGTAGTACTGCAGCAGATATTGCGCCCTCAGTTCGTTTAAGATACGACTGAAGACCGCTTCAAGATCGGAAAGTTGTGCAGGGACGAAGGCGGTCCCGCCGGTTGCGCCGGCAAGCTGTTGCATGGCGTTTTGTGCTCGCGAGCTGATGACGTTCAGCTTGATCGACTCCCCGCTCGGATTGATCGAATAAAAAACCGCGTTTGCCTTTTGCACTTCTTGCTGCACTTCGGCCTGGGCTTTTCGATGTCCAGCCTGAAGTGCATTTTCGGAAGCTGTCCGCAGGCGTGTTTTCGCCGCCGGCGAACTGTCGTTCTCATCGGCCTGCATGGCCCGGTAGGCCGCCAGCGAAGAGTCCCGCACCCGATTGCTGAAGTTATCTTCGCCGTCAGAGATGACTACGATCACCCGACGGTTCTGCTCCGGAGTGTTTTTCGCCAGATAGCGAGCCGCTTCGATGACGGTATCGTAAAAGGCGGTCGGGCTTGGTCCGGTCGCGGCCTTAATCGACATCAATCGGGCAGTCGCAATATCGGCCGACGAACGTGGCTGTTCAAGCCGTGGCGTGCGATCAATCGCGTAGACGGTGGCATGATCTGTGGGCCGCAAGACTTGTTTGAGAAAACGCGTGGCGGCTTGCTCCTCAAAGGCAAATCGCTCGGTTACACTACTCGAGACGTCGATCAAGAGCGCAATATCCAGTGGCACCTGTTCCGGGTCACCCAACTGCGAAATCTCCTGCGCATGTCCGTCTTCTTCTATATGAAAATCTGTTTGCTTTAGACCGAGCATCGGCTGTCCCTGCGGGTTGGTAACGGAAACGGGTACTACTACCAGGTTCGAAGAGACCTTGATCACTTCATACTCTGGTTCAGGCGTAGGCGCCGGCGTGGGTGTCGGTCTGGGTTTGAAACGCGGTCCCGGCGGCGGTGGTGGCAACTGTTTGAGCTTTTGCGCGCAGGCCGCCGGCTCAAAAAAAACCGCCGCTGAAAAAAATAAAGCCAGCGCTGATAGAACCAACGCCGGCGCTGAGAATTTCCAGTATCTAATCAAGAGCATCGAACCAACTCCTCATGCCGCCAGCTCGTTGCTGGCTAAACATCTGATGCCGACTGACGGCATGATCGTTGGCGTTGTAGCGCAACCCGATCCGTCGGGGTTGCACCGTGTTTACGAGAGCGCAAGTTCGCAACTTGCGCTACTGGCCTGAACCACTGGTGCCCGGAGTCATGGTTGGCGCGGGCTGAGTTAGACCCTTGTTGACCAGCACCTTGACTTCGACCCGCCGATTCTGGGCGCGGCCATCGCGAGTCTTGTTGTCAGCCACCGGGTTTGAGGAACCAAAGCCGTACGGCGTAATGACTCGGCGAAGCGGAATCTGATGTTGCTCGACCAGATAACGAATCACGGCATCTGCGCGCCTCTGGCTCAGAGACCGATTGAACGCCGTGTTACCCGTGGCGTCTGCAAAGCCCGTCACCTCGAGCACGTAGCCTTTGGCGTTTAGAGCTTTGGTCGCAATGGCATCCAGCTTGGTCTTACCGTCCACCGTCAGCACTGCGCTGCCCGTGCGGAAATTGACGGCCGTAGTTTCCTGCGGCACATAATCATCAAGCGCCGAGATGCGGTCGTTCGTGGCATTGACCCCGGCCACTGCTGAATCAGCCGTCTCCTGCGCCGCTTTGGCGCCGCCACGGGCGGCATTTGAAACGGCCGCGAGTTCATCGAGTTGTCCGGAAAGCTTCTGAGCGTTCTGCTCGACCTCGCTGATCCGTCCTTCGGACGCCGAAGCTCGTTCTTCGAGTGGCGTAGCTCGCGACTCAACTGCCCGGGCGGTGCGGAAATCAGTTTCATTGAATCTAACGCTGTCGGCGAGCAGTTCGCCCGACGATCCGCCGTGTCCGTCGACTTCTAGATTGAGACCACGAAGAATATTGGTCTGTCCATAGTTCGTGCCGCTGCGCAGGAAGCCGCCCTTGGTCTTGACCGAAGTTCTGTCAGTCAGACGTACGACGGTATCGTTGCCAGTCAGATCGCGAACGGTAAAGGTGTCAGCGTCGCGTTTCACTACCACACCTTTGATCTTCAACTTTTGACCGCTTTGGACAGAGCGGGCTCTTGTCGCATCAGTCGGCGTGGTTGATGGTGTCGAGTTTTGTCCGAAAGCTAATGGGGAAAGAGCCAGCGCCAGCCCGAAAGCAAGCGCAAAGAATCGAAGTGTCCTTAGGTTGATAGTCATAGAATTGAACTCCTTATCATCTAAATGGCGGACGCGCAGCCTGGTCGCGTCCAACAAGTTGTCGAGTTCGACGATGAACTCCTGATTCACGTTGTCTGCCGATCCGGCAAACGTTTAATGGAACGTCGGGTCGATGAGAGCTCTTCGGCTGGTGCTTCATCAACTTGAATCTACGAATAGTATAGAACCCGCTAAGGCTGTCAAGACCGCGAACGTGGAAACAGCGAACAAACCGCAGTTACTAGGGATTCATTATTACTTCGTTAGGGGTTTGCAAGAAAAAGCGGCCAAGCGCAGATAAATCAGTGGCAGGCGTTGTCACCGTAATGAGGTCAGTACCAACCGCGTGAGCGGGTGGATCCATCACTTAAGATCCGGCAAATCTCCACCTTGCCCATTGATTAGATACTCGATTTCCAGAGCTAGATTTCGTTCATTCCAAAGGCCTCTCTTGCTTCCCTTGTCCGCCCACGGACTATGTGACTCTTCCCAGTTACCATCTTGCCGCATTCGGCGCGTCGCGTGGGCTTTGAAAACGCTAAGTGCGCAATCAGGTTTGAATTGTCCTTGCCTCAATACTCGCACCGGAATCTATATCGCGAACTGCCCGGACTCAAGCCGCTCCTTAATATATGCTAAGAACTTTTCTGCATCCGACCCATCGATGATGCGATGATCAAAGCTCAATGCGAAATACGCCATCTGGCGGATAGCGATGTAGTCTTCGCCGTCGGCTGAGGTCAGGACTTTGGCCCGCTTCTCGATCTTCCCGATTCCCAGGATCGCTACCTGCGGCTGGTTAATGATCGGCGTGCCGAATAGACCTCCAAACACTCCGGGATTAGTAATGGTGAAGGTCCCGCCGGCAACTTCGTCCGGCTTTAGTTGCTTAGTACGCGCGCGTTCGGCCAGATCGTTTGCGGTCCGGGCCAGCCCTGAAATCGAGAGATCGTCAGCGCGTTTGATTACCGGAACAATTAACCCCCAGTCCAGAGCTACCGCCATACCGAGATTAATGTCACGCTTGTAGATGATCTGATCGCCGCTGACTTGGGAATTGAAAATTGGGAATTTTCGAATTGCGTCGGTTACTGCTTTGAAGATGAACGGCATGAAAGTTAGCTTCGTGCCGGCGCGTGCCAGGAAAGCCTCGCGGTTTTCATCGCGCACCTTCGCGATCTTCGTCATGTCAATTTCGTAGATCGTGCTGACGTGCGCCGAAGTGCGGCGTGACATGACCATGTGCTCGGCGATCTTCTTGCGCATCACGGTCATCTGCTCGACGCGATCGCCTGCGGTGGGTTTGATCGCCGGAGCCGGCTGAGGCGCGACTGGAGTCATAGTCGCCGGCGCCGCTTTGACGGGCGCGGCCGCGGTTGGTTGGGCCGGCGTTCCTGACTCGATAAAGCTTAGAATGTCGTTCTTGGTAACGCGTCCGCTCATCCCGGTGCCTTCGAGCTGCTGGATGTCGATGTTGTGTTCCGAGGCGATTTTGCGCACCAGCGGGCTGGACTTGGTACGACGTAATTCTGCAGCGGTGGCTCCATCGCCGGCTCGTTCGGTGGCGGGTGCAGCCTTCACGTTCGCCGATTCGCTCTTTTTTATCAAAGGCTTTATTTCAGTTTTGTGAGAAGTTGGAGCAGCCGGCGCAGGGGCATTGGTAATTACTGGCGTAGGCCGCTCGACCGTTGCGGATGGCTCGGGTGTCGGAGGTTCAGCCGGCGGAGCAGCTTCAGCGGGCGCGGTTGGCGCCGCGGTTTCCGGCGGCGACACAGGTGCATCAGAGGCTTCTTCCTTAGCGGGCGCAGTTGCTTCCTTAGCTGGAGGCGCGGCGGCCCCATTGCCGTCGAGCACGGCGACGACCGTGTTCACTTCCACCGTTTCGCCTTCCTTGTATCTGACTTCGGTCAGCGTGCCGGCGGCCGGCGAAGGAATTTCGGCATCGACTTTGTCGGTCGAGATTTCAAACAACGGTTCGTCGCGGTCGACGTGTTCGCCCACGTTCTTCAGCCATTTGGTGATGGTGCCTTCCGCAATGGACTCGCCCATCTGCGGCATTACTACTTCAGTTGCCATGATGACTCCCAGAAATGATATTCATTCGAACGACGGTCTGCTTCGCTAAGCTTCAGCAGTCGTTGGATCAATGATCGCCTTGATCTCAGAAATTTGGTTCGCCGGAAAGCCTCCCTGTCGGGCGTGCTCGCGAATCATTTCCTCGTTGGGCGCGATATAGATGCAGTAAAGCTTGTCGCCGGTGACGTAACTCTGTTGCCACTGAATCTGCGGACCCAACTTCTGCAAAACTCCGCACGATGTCTGCGACGCCGCCTGGAGTTGTTCGGAAGACATGTTACCGGCTCCGGGAATTTCTCTTTCGATTACGTATTTAGGCATGATCGGATTTCCTCAATCAAGAGTTTAGAGCCGGGTCACAGGCCGACCAAGCGGGCGGTAGGCCCGCTTCTAAACAGTAATTAGTAAGCTGCCAGCTTCCGCGCCGCGTCGACCACGTCCTTCACTTGCGGTAAATAATAATCTTCCAGCGGCGGAGAATAAGGCACTGGGGTGTCGATCGAAGCGATGCGCAATACTGGAGCATCCAACCACTCGAACGCTTCCTGAGCAATGATCGCTGCAATCTCTCCGCCAATGCCGCCCGTCAAAGATGCTTCATGCAAAACGATCGCGCGGCTGGTCTTCTTGACGCTGTTAAGAATTGCTTCTTTATCCAGCGGCGCCAGAGTGCGCAGGTCGATCACTTCGACATCCAGTCCTTCCTTTTCCAATTCTTCCGCGGCGTCGAGAGCCGTCAAGACCTGAGCGCCAAAAGTGATGATCGAAAGGTCGCGGCCGGCGCGCCTCGTACGCGCCTTTCCGATCTCAACGATGTAATCGTCGCTCGGCAGCTCTTCGCGCAAACGAGGCAAGCGATAAAGCTTTTTGTGTTCGAAGTAGAGCACCGGATCGGGATCGCGAATCGCAGCCTTGATTAAGCCCTTGGCGTCGAAAGCCGTGGACGGCTCGACGATCTTCAAACCCGCGGTATTGGTGAAGAACGATTCCGGATTAAGCGAATGAAACGGCCCTGAGCGCACGCCGGAACCGCAAGGTCCGCGAAAGACTGCCGGAATGTTCGCGCCCCAGCGGTAGCGGCACTTGGCCGCATAGTTGGTGAGCATGTCAAAGCCGCAGGAAATAAAATCGATGAATTGAAATTCGGCGACCGGACGCAGACCCATCAACGCCGCGCCGCAAGCGGCGCCGACGATTGCGGCTTCAGCGATCGGCGTATCGATCACCCGCTCCGGGCCGAACTCATCAATGATTCCATCAGTGACTTTAAAGGCGCCGCCATAGACGCCAACATCTTCGCCGATCAGAAAAACAGTCGGGTCGCGTTCCATTTCCTCCCAGAGACCCTGGCGAATCGCTTCTACCATCGTAGCCAGACCGCCGCGCGTTGGCCGCTCGAGTTTGTGTTCTTTTTTTAGTGCGGTAGACATTGAGTAATTGATTTCTTAAAGCGTGAGGACCTTCACCCTATTTCCATAGCTGTTTCCATATTTGGCGCGTGTTGCCTTTTCTGGGAGCGGCGCAGTGAGTCGCGCTTCGCATCCACTTCAAGAAATACGTGGTAAGAACCTTTAGGCGTACGAAAAACTAAGTAATTCTGCTTGTCGTAGCCTTTGAAGGTTTTCATTTCAAGACCAACACCTTGTCGCTTCCGTTTCCCTAACATCTTGCTTGCCATCTTACTTCTTACCTCCTCAAGAGATCCTTAAGCACAGACAGTCAACGAGCCGGCGAAGCCGGTGGCAGAGTGTAGCCACGGGTGGAGCGACGCGGAACCCGTGGATCAAAGCTAGGTCTAATTATCGAGCCCGCTTTAGCGGGCGACAGATTCTTTCGCCCGCTAAAGCGGGCTGACAAAGAAACAAACTCGTTACCCAGGGTTCCGCTCGCTGCGCTCGCTCCACCCTGGGCTAAATTCTACCGCCAGCTCCGCTGGCTCGTTGAATGCCTCTTGCAGCCGAGTCTTGGTGCTTACTAGTTCGCCGCGATTTTCACCGGCTCTTTTTCAGCCGGCAATTGCAACGTATCGGTCGGGGCCGGCAGCAAACTCTTGAGTTGAGCATGATCTTTCCCGCCCGCATCGATGAATTTCCAGTTCGCGCCCTGGTCCGCGGAAATTCCGATCATGCTGCTCTCTGTCTGAAAGATGCCGTCCGTTGCTTTCACCTTCAGAGTCGTGGGAACCGTGGCATAAATCCAATCAGACACGTGCACGATCTGAGTCGGAGCTCCGGCCGTCGACGACAGAACTGAAACTCCTTCTGACTCCATCTCCTTAATTCCCCTGGCGAGTGCCGCGATCATTTTGTCGCGCCCGCCCGCACTCTCTATGACTTTCGGATAAGTCAGATCCACCATGCGGCCGAAATCTCTGCGCCGAAACGCGTCGTTCACTTCCTGCGCCTGGGCCACGAGAGCGGGATAGGTCTCAACCGTAGTCGGCGGGGACTGATTCACCGTCGGAGACTGGGCGGCAACCGCCGGCTGGTTAGTCTGCGCCTCCTTCTTGCTGCATGCGACAGTGAGCACTAATAAAACCAGACTCAAGTAGCCGGCATAGCCGGCGGCAGAATTTAGACCAGGGCAAGCGAAGCGAAACAAAGTGAAGCGCAGCGCGGCCCTGGGAATTGCGCCAAATAGAACGTCCGAGCCCGCTTTAGCGGGCGACAGATTCTTTCGCCCGCTAAAGCGGGCTAACGAATAAAAGGATCTGTTACTCAGGATTCCGCTGGCGTTGCTCGCTCCATCCTGGGCTAAATTCTGCCGCCAGCTTCGCTGGCTCGTTGAATGTTGCATCCTAAGCGTTCTCTCCTGAACCGCATCCTCGCGGCACCCTACGGCTCAAGCACCTTTGGCCGAAAGGCGGGTGGCACGATCGCGTTATCAAAGACTCCGTAAGCCGCCCCTTCTGGGTCAGGCATCGGCGAGCTTTCAGCCCACTCGGAATCTTCGTCGATCTCTCGCATGACGCCGGCCGTGATCTCTTCAAGTTTGTCCCTGGTCGCCAGTTTGCGATCGAGCAGGTACCTTTCAAATCTGTCGATGGGATCGTTGTGCTTCTCCCACCATTCAATTTCTTCCTTCGGCACATAGCGCTGGTCGTCGTGTTCAGCGTGACCTTTGCGACGATAGGTCTTGGCTTCGATCAAAACCGCTCCGCGACCCTTGCGCGCATAATCAATCGCGTGCTTCGTTACTTCATAGCAAGCGACGACGTCATTGCCGTCCACGATGTAACCCGGAATGCCAAACGCCGCGGCGCGCTCAGCCAGATTGCGTACCGCCGTTTGCTGGCTCGTCGGCGTTGAATAGGCGTAATGGTTGTATTCGGCGATCACAATCAGCGGCAGACGCTGGACCGCGGCAAAGTTCATTCCTTCGTAAAACGCGCCGGTGCTGGCGCCGCCGTCGCCGATATAAGCGAGCCCGACAATGTCTTTCTTCTGCAGGCGCGCCCCCAGAAGAATCCCGGTCATTACCGGAATCATGTCCCCCAGATGGGAGATTGGGCCGAGAAAGCCTTTATCGAGATAGCCAAAGTGAACGTTGAGATCTTTTCCGCCGGACGGTCCCCAGGCCTTGGCCATGTACTGCGCGAAAATTTCTCGCGGGCGAATGCCTTTGACGAACACCGCGCCCAGGTCGCGAATGATCGGGGTGATGAAATCTTCAGGACGAAGCGCGTAAGCTGAACCCACTGCTGTCGCTTCCTGGCCCAGCGATCGATAGACACCGCCAACAACTTTCGTCTGTCGATACAAGTTGACGATGCGCTCTTCTACCAGACGCGTCAGCTTTAGATAGCGATAAAGATCCAGCATCTGTTCGGGCTTGAGCGAAGTTTCTGCGATGCAAGACAGCGGTTTGTCCTCGACCGGCTTGCGCGGCGCGTACTTAGTGCTGATTCGCATTTGAAACGCGGGCCGTCGTCGGCGTGGGCCACCTTGCAATTGTTTCGGTCTTTCGTTCGGCATGATTGTAGGGGCGGGGCTCGTCCCCGCCCGAGCACTTCAAAGAAAGTGGGCAGGACAAGCCCTGCCCTACATCAGATATGAATAGTCTTGTCGTGAACTCCTTCGGCGGCTTCCATTACTGCTTCCGAAACAGTCGGATGCGCGTGCATCGTATTGCCCAATTCTTCAGCGGTCGATTCGAGCTGCATGGCGACGCAGGCTTCAGCGATCAACTCAGTCGCGTGCGGGCCGATGATGTGCACGCCCAAAATTTCGTCGTACTTCGATTCGCTGACGATCTTCACAAAGCCCTCTTCTTCGCCAAGGATGCGCGCCTTGCCCGAAGCGCTGAAGGGAAACTTTCCAACCCTGACGTCATAACCGGCTTCGCGCGCTTTCGCCTCAGTCAAACCAACCGAAGCAACTTCCGGATCGCAATAGGTGCAATTCGGCACCAGCCGCAGATTGATCGGCCGTGGATTCTTGCCGGCGAAATGCTCGACTGCCACGATTCCTTCCTTCGAAGCGAGGTGCGCCAGCAGTGGTGTCGGCACTACATCGCCAATTGCATAAACACCCTTCTCGGCTGTCTGTTGATATTCGTCGACCTGGATAAAACCCTTCTCAACTTTAATCTTCGTGCCTTCCAGCCCGAGACCCTGAGTAAAGGGCATGCGACCGACGGCAACCAAGAGCATCTCTGCTTCCAGCCGGACGTCTTCGCCTTTTGAAGTTTTGCCGGTAACGATGACGCCCGTGTCGGTTTTCTCGAGCTTCTCCAGTTTCGTATCGAGCTGGGACTTCATCCCGCGCTTGCGAAATGACTTGGCAAGCTCGGCGGAAACTTCTTCGTCTTCGAGCGGAACCAATCTGGGCAACAGTTCGACAACAGTCGTTTCCGCTCCGAAGCGTGAATAAACCGAAGCGAATTCAACCCCGACCGCACCACAGCCCATGACGATCAAAGACTTCGGTATCTCGATTAGCTCCAGTATGTGATCGCTGTTGACTACGTGTTTGCCGTCAGTTTCAAAGCCGGGTATGGGCCGGACGACTGAACCGGTGGCGATGATGATGCTCTTCGTCTCAATAGTTTGTTTGGTGCCGATTTCGCCGGTAACTTCGACTTTACCCGGCAAGGCGAGTTTTCCGGTGCCCTTGAAAACAGTGCATTTGTTCTTCTTCATCAGGAACTCGATGCCCTTCGAGTTCTTCATCACCACTTTGTCCTTGCGTTTCTGGACATCGGCAAACGCGAGCTGAATTCCCGAAACCTGCACGCCAAAATCAGCGGCGTGTTGCATCTGCTCGTACAGGTGCGCCGACTGCAGCAGTTGTTTTGTCGGGATGCAACCACGCAAAGTGCAGGTGCCGCCCAGACGTTTGTCTTTTTCGACTATCGCTACTTTCAAACCCAATTGCCCGGCACGGATCGCGGCGACATAGCCGCCCGGCCCACTGCCGATGACCGTCACATCAAATTGTTCGTTTGCCAATCTAAGAATCCTCTCCTAAGAAAACATTGTGGCGCAAGTTGCTGACTCGCGCAGGTTTTCGCAAGTTAACAACTTGCGCTACAGATCAGTTTTTAGTGCATATCGAAAGACTGGCATTATAATCGCTCGCCAGTGATTGAGCCAATTGGGCTTTGGTACAGAACCGGAAGCGGTAGCGACCGGGTCAAACGGACGACCAGGCGTAGAAAGACGATTCTTATGAAACATTCCGAAGGATTTTTGAAATTAGTCGACGAGGCCAAGCAACGTATCAACGAAGTGACCGTCGCCGACACTCGCGATCGGATCGGGCTAAACCGCGCCGCTCGTCTGATTGATGTGCGCGAGGATGACGAATGGCGCGCCGGCCATGCGGCGCGGGCCGAACATCTCGGCAAAGGCATCATCGAACGCGATATCGAAGTGACCGTGCCCGACAAAGCAACGGAAGTGATTCTGTATTGCGGTGGCGGCTATCGCTCGGCACTGGCGGCGGACGTCTTGCAGCGGATGGGTTATACGAATGTCTGGTCCATGGCTGGCGGCTGGAAGGCTTGGAAGGAATCCGGCGCGCCGGTGGAAGAGTGAGCAGACGTCACCGTTTGCGAAATCGAGATCGTTAGGGTCCACCTCGTCGAGTGCGGAAAAGGTTCGATCGTCCGGCCCCGTTCGGGGCCGAATGTTTCATACGGTGCTATAAACATCTCTCTCCCGACGGCCGCGGTTTCAATCTCCGACAAAGCTAAAGCTTATCGGACGATTCACTGCTTCAGTACAAAATTCGCTGGGACGAATTCGATAGCGTTGGCCTCGCCATCGGCTTTGCTTCCGGCCCTCGACACTGCGTAAGTCATCACAACGGCGTTTTCAGGTTTGCGCGGTCCGCAGACGATTTCGCGCGGCACCTCCGCAGTAAATGCCGTAATTTGGAGTCGCTCAAAATTATCGCTGTGAAACTGCAGCAGACGATCGCCCGCGCGCACCTTGAAAGTCATTCCTTTGGCATTGCATTCGATTACGGTAAGAAGTCCCTGCACTCGGGTCTCACCGTTGCCAGGCTTTCTCAGCGACTGAGACAGCAGAGAGTTCCAATCCTGTTGAACTGAACCAGGAAGCGCCACTGAGTTTCCGTCAGTTGGCGCCGGCCGGCTCGGCTCTGAATTATCCATTCGCGCCGCCAGCTCTTGCTCCATGGCTTTATTCTGACCGATGCGCTCCTCGGTGCGAGTAACTCCTTCCAGCAGCGACTGCGCGTTTTGCCGCAACTCCGGATTAGGGCTGTTGCGAGCCAGTGGTTCCAGTAGCTGCCGCGCCTCGGCAAAGTTTTCCTTGCGCATATAGAGCTGGGCCAGCATGAAGACCACGCGTTGATTTGAGCGGGACAGTGTCAAGGCATGCTTCAGCAATGCGATCGTTTCGTCTACCTCCTCATTGCGCACCACGTTGATGAAACCGAGCAGCGCATAGCTTTCCGGAAAATCCGGCTTGAGTGCGATCGCCTTTCTCAGTTCGGCCCGCATGGTCGCCGCCTCTTCAGGAGCATAGCTATTGACGATCTGCGAGCCTTCAAAAGTCAGGCCGCTGAGGGCATAGGCATAATAAAAGTGGGCCAGATAGTTCTGCGAATTTCCGGCCACGGCTTTCTCCAGATACTGTCGCGCATCTGCCAGCCTCCCTTGCCGCACGCGCAGCATTCCGAACGACGCTTCGGCCATGGGCAGTTCCGGAGTCAACGTCAGTGCCTGCTGCAAGTGAGACTCGGCGTCGTTAAAGCGATGCGTATGCAGCAACAGATCGCCCAGATAAGCCTGCGCCTCGGCTTCGGTAACCGGTGCGCTCTGCATCTGCGAATCAAAATCAAGTTTCTTTTCAAAGGTCACGGCCGTGGCCATGTACTTTGCGCCCTGAACATAGGATCTAAAATCCTTTTCGAAAACGTCCAGGCTGATTTGAAAAGCCTGCTGAAAAGCTTCGTCGACAGTGAGGTTGGAACGAATTAAGTCGACAAAGCGCGCGAGCTGCGGACGCCGCTTCTGACTTTCGCCCTGCAGCAGGTAATGCGTCAGCATCCACGACTCGGCATAGAAGATATTCATCTTGTTGCCTTCGTTGTAATACGGCGACTTGTAGTCGACCGCGAACAAGGTGCGCAGCGGCAGGAGTTTTTGCTCTCTCAGGTACAGGACATGGTTTCTCACCAGATCGCCGAGAATGACTTTGCGGTTTTCATCGGTGATGTCGAAAGTGCTGTAGTATTCGGCCAGCCCCTCGTTGAACCATAGCGGCACCGCGCCGCCCATTGTGTTCTCTACCAGCAGGTGAACGTATTCATGAAAAATCGTGCGGAATGGTTGATCGTCGGAAGACTTCTCGCTGGTGAGCGTGATGTAATTCACGTCTTCACCGGGCTGAAAATAACCGGCCACATTCGGATTCACCTTGAAAGGTTTATACGAGCCGTCACTCTTAAAGACGATCACCGTTGTCGGCACCGGCGAATTAAGTTTCAGAGCCGGGAAGAGCAGGGCAAAAACCGTCCGGAACTGTTCCAGCCGATTGGCGACCAGGCGGATGTCTTTCTCGCTGGCGTTGCCGATGAGTTGAAAATTTTGTGAACGCACGCTGGTCCAGGTGTCTTTGGCCTGTATGGTTGAGTTAGGGACCAGGCCCAGCGCGCAGAATGCCACGACGACAGCCGCCGCGCGGATTCGCATCTTAATATGAATCATTGAAACCTCTGAGGACTGAAAATCTAGTTTCAAGAGCGGGAGTTCATCGCGGGAAATACACCGTCAGAAAACTATCTGTGAATATAAAAAGGTATGGCTCCGGTGTCAAACCCTGAAGGGGGTTGGGTGCGGGTTCAGTAACCAGTAGACTCGAGTAAGTTTCAACTCTAAGAGAGCTCTCAGCCAGGGCAAGACTGTCCACGAATACAGACCGGCGGAATTAGTTCTGCATTTCGTGGGTCGTTCTTGTCCAAGTGGGATAAGACACGAAACAATTTCAGCCGCGTTCACGCGGCTTGCCCGAAGGGTTGCTAGACCAGCGCTTTGAGCGCTGGGAACGCGGCCTATGCAAATCAATCAGCGCGCTTGAAGGCAAAGCCCGTTCAAAGGGGCTGAAGATCCACGCGCTCTCGCCCCCAGCCGTAAAACGGCTGGTCTAATAACCCTTCGGGAAAATTGTCTGAAGCCGGCTCTCATGACCCATCTTTTCCCGAGGCCCTCCGTGATACAATCCGCGCCCGCCAGCTTCGGCGTAACCAAATCCGAGGCCTTGGCGTCATTAACAACTTATCAGTCTGGTTTCTTTCAAAATACAACCCGGGAATGTCCGGCAAACTTAAGTTTGTCGATCAAGACAGAAGCTAAAGCTCGCCGGATATCACCTGGACGACCGACGTGTTAGAAATTGATTACACCCAATCGGCGCCACTCATCAGCTTCGCTAGCCAGGAGAAAGTCATGAGAAAACTCTACCCCTTTATCATTGCTCTGCTCGTTTTCACATTTGCGTCACTCGCCTTTGGCCATGAAGCCAGACTGGTGCGTTATCCCAGCTATTCGAACGGCCGCGTCGCCTTTACTTATCTTGGCGATATCTGGACGGCCGATGAGAATGGCCAGAACATCCAGCGCCTGACAGTGAACAAAGCGCGCGATGCTTATCCGCGTTTCTCGCCAGACGGCAAATGGATCGCCTTCTCGAGCGACCGCAACGGCAACCTCGATGTCTTCATCATTCCCGCAGGCGGCGGCACGGCGAAGCAATTAACTTCGCATTCGGCGGATGACACGGTGTTGGGTTGGACTCCGGACGGGCGCGGCGTTTTGTTTACCAGCCAGCGCGGCGAAGACTTCATGGCAGTGCTTTACGTGGTGAGCGTCGCTGGCGGCATGCCTTGGCGGGCCGGACCGGACATGGGGAACCAGGCCAGCTTTTCACCGGACGGCAAACGCATTGCTTATAACCCGAAGGGGCAGGTTTACTGGCGCAAGTATTATCGCGGCGCGTATCAGACGGACGTTTGGGTAGAAGACATAGCGGCAAAGAAATTCACCCAGCTGACTGATTTTGACGGCCTCGATTCGTGGCCGATGTGGAGCAGCAGCGGTGAGATTTATTTCGTCAGCGACCGCGATGGCGGTGGACTCACCAACATCTGGCGCGTCGCGGAAAGTGGCGGCAAGGCGGATCGCGTTACTTCATTCAAGAGCGGCGACGTGCGCTTTCCCTCGATCAGCACCGATGGCCGCACGATCGTTTTCGAGCACGACTTTGGTATCTGGAAACTCGATACCGGCAGCCGCAAAGCCACGCCGATTCATCTGAATATCGACGCTGACAGCCAGGAGAACGCCGCGGAAACTCGCGTATTCAATTCCGAGGCTGATGAATACGAACTCTCGCCGAATTCGCGCCACATCATCGTCTCAGTTCACGGACAGATTTTCACGGTGCCGGTAGAAGAGGGTGACATCAAACAAATTACCGACAGCCCGGCGCGCGATCGGTTTGTCAGCTACTCGCCGGACAGCAAGTCGCTTGGTTTCATTTCCGATCGCAGCGGCCGCGAAGAACTTTACGTGGTCGCGGTTGATGGCGCCGGAGAGCCTCAGAAGCTGACCGACATCGACGCTCTGAAGCTTGGTTATAACTGGTCTCCTGATTCCAAAGAGATTGCTTTCACCTCTTCCGACAGCAAACTGCGGAAGGTCAACGTCGGCAGCAAGCAAGTTTCTGACCTTGATGCGTCGCGCTACGGAAACATTTCGACGCCAGTCTGGTCACCCGACGGCAAGTGGCTCGCGTATTCCAAGTCTGATGCGAGTCGGACCAGCGATATTTATCTAATCGCCGCGGCGGGCGAGGACAAGCAGGCGCACAAGGTCACGTTTGATTCGTACGACGAGTTTCGTCCCCGGTTTGCTCCCGACGGCCGCAAACTTTTCTTTGTCCGATCTGATTCCGGTGGCGGGGGCGGCGGGGGTTTTGGCAATGCTTCGGCACAGCTTTATTCAGTCGGGCTGGAGCGTCTGGATCGCGATCCGGACGATCCGGAAGAGCGACCGGAAGCCGATACAGCACAACCAGGCGCGGGAGATGGCGGCGAAGCTAGCTCCGGTCCGCGTCGGCTTCCCAATCGCCCACAGCACGAAACCAAAGTCGATTGGGCCGGCCTGAAGCATCGCACGCGGCAGATCACCCGCATGCCATTTCCAGTGTCAACGTTCACGATTGCTCCCGACAGCCGAACGGTCTTATTTCTTACCAGCGAACCGGCAGGTGTTGCTTCATTGCCGGTTATCTATTCGATTCAGGACGACGGCAAGCGGCTGACACGGGTGGTCGCTGGTCAACCACCGCCGGCTGACGGCGAAGGCGGTGGTGGCGGAGGATTCGCCGGAGGAATTTCGAATTTGAACATCTCGCGCGATGGTCGCACGCTTTTCTTCATTGAGCGTAGCGGCATCTACTCGGTGCCGCTGGGCGCCGCAGCCGCGACGACGGCAACCGCTGGTCGCGCAGCGGACGCAACGCGTCGCCGCATCAGTTTCAATGTGCGCGTCAAAATTGATCGGCCGGCCGAATGGGCCGAAATGTTTGGCGATGCCTGGCGCACGATGAAATATCGCTTCTATGATCCGGCGATGCACGGAATGGATTGGGATGCAGCCAAGGCGAAGTACGGGCCTTTAGTTCAGGACGTCGGCGACCGACAGGAGTTGCTCAACATCATTAACGAGATGATTGGTGAACTGAACGCCTCGCATACCGGCGCGGCGCCACCTCCGGGTGGACGTGCGACTGGCGGCGTCTCAACCGGCAATCTCGGCATCGAACTTGAGCCCGACTCGGCGGCGGGACGTTATCGAGTCACCTATGTCTACGAAGATGGGCCGGCTGACAAGGATTGGGTGAAGGTAAGCGGCGGCGATTACCTGATCGCGATTGGTGGCAAACAAGTAAAAGCCGGCGATGAATACTGGCAACTGCTGAACGATCGGCTTAATCGCAAGGTCGAAGTTACTTTCAATAACAAACCCAGCGAGGACGGAGCCTGGCGCGCCCGGATCGAGACCGTCAATTCAAACGCGTATGGCACTCTTCGTTATGAGCGCTGGGTGAAAGAGCGCCGACAGAAGGTTGATGAAATTTCGCAGGGGCGCATCGGCTATATCCACATTCGCGCCATGGATCAACCGAGCTTGCGCAAGTTCGAAAAGGAAATTCGCGAGTATCGCAACAAGGAAGCGATGATCATCGATCAGCGTTGGAACGGCGGCGGCAATATCGAACAGGAACTGCTCGCCATCCTGGTGCAGCGCGAATATCAAATCTGGGTGCCGCGTGGCACGGAAGCCAGCGGCCGTCCCTTTGCCGGCTACTTCGGACCAAAAGTCGTGCTGCAAAACTGGCGTTCAGCTTCAAACGCGGAAATGTTTCCCGCCGGATTCCGCGCGCTGGGTCTGGGTAAGGTGATCGGCACACCGACGATGGGTGCGGTGATCGGCACGGGCAGCTATTCCCTCATTGACGGTTCGACCGTGCGCACGCCCGGGGTGGGTGTTTACCTCGCTGATCCCAAACGCACGAACATGGAAAACTATGGCGTGCAGCCCGACATCCGAGTCGATAACGCACCCGAAGACAATTTGGCCGGACGTGATCGTCAACTCGAAACGGCTGTCGAAGAACTGCTGAAGCAATTGAACGGGCCGAAGCGAAACATTGCGAGTAAGGAACAACAGTAGGGGAATCGTTTTCGGAAGTATGGCGGTCTGACGCGGGCCGCCAGCCGGGCGGCACGGCGGTGTTTTTAAGCCCCGTTTAGGGGCCGAATGTCTACAGCCCCAAAGTGTTCCAGGATTACTTAGCTCCTTTAGAAGCTTAATATGATCTGCACTTTATTTCGCTTCTAAAGGAGCTTGGGATCGATCGAGCACGACGGATACTATAAACATCGCGCTCCGTACGGAGGGCCAAAGGGTCTGATAGTTCAGCACGCGAAAGCCCGATGCCGAAAGATTTAGATCTTTTCGAAAGCGCTTACAAAATGTTAATCTCCCCGCCTTGGATCGGACAGAGTTGCTGGGAGGTGTAAATGGATCGCGATGCGGCTACGACTAATCGTTTACGGAATCTGATCGCGAAGCTCCAGTCGCTCACTGCGAGCGGCGACTTGCATTGGGAGAAGCAGTTAGGGTCGGCGCACCGTTATGCTCGTTTGAATGAGAATCTTCTGATTCTCGGCCCGTCGACGCCACTGAGCGATACCAGGATTCCGCGTTACCTGTTTGTCACGCCGTTCGACTCTCCCGACTGCATCGAGATCAACTCGGAAGATGCCGAGCTTGGATCGGCGGTGATTGAGCTGGCTCAGGAAGTTGAAAACGCCGGCAAGGACGAACCGCCGACAGATCCGTTCGCCATTACCGACCAATTGCTCGAACGCCTGGAGAGTTTGTAGACCTAAGCAAAAAGAGCTCAGGAGAATAACCGGATATGTCAGCAGAGCTAAACAAATTGAGCGAAGAAGCGCAGAGCCTGGCTCGGGTGCCACTCTTTAAGCGCCTGGAACCGCACGAACTGGAACACCTCGCCGAAGACGTCGATCAGGTTAACTATGCAGCCGGCGAAACAATCTTCAACGAGCACGATCTGGGCGACGGACTATACGTCGTGGAAAACGGATCAGTGCGCATCTGGGTCATGGATGAAGATGTGAACGAAGTGACCTTAGCCGAGCTAAAACCGGGAGACTTCTTTGGTGAACTGGCGGTGCTGGATCGCGGCGAGCGCTCAAGCAGTGCCACGGCCGTAATCGATACGCACCTGCACAAGTTGAGCAGCGATGCCTTTCAGAAGTTCCTGATCGAGCATCCGGACGCCGCCGTCGATGTGATCTGCGAAATTGCCCAGCGCATGCGCCAGACCAACCTGCTCGTGTCCAAGCGCGCGGCGCGCAACATCAATGTCGAGATGGACGAGAACGCAACCATTGGCCAACGCATCGCCGACAAGGTTGCGGAGTTTGGCGGCTCGTGGACTTTTATCATCATCTACGTCACCTTCCTGGTCATATGGATGGGCGCGAATACCTTCGCTTTGGCTTACTACGGCCACGGAGAGAACGGAGCTCAGTTTGATCCTTACCCTTATATCCTTTTGAATCTGATGCTCTCAATGACGGCCGCTTTGCAGGCGCCCATCATCATGATGTCGCAAAACCGCGCGGCTACAAAGGATCGACTTGCTGCTGAACAGGATTTCAAAGTGAATCTAAAAAGCGAACTCATGCTTGAAGAATTAATTCGTAAGCAGCGGCTCCGCGACGCGCAGATGGATCAGCTCAACAGCGCGCTGGCGACGATGGAGACCTCGCTGCAAAAAAGTTCGTAAAGAACCGGCTATTGAAATCGTAACATCCCCTGGACACAAGAAAGGGCACAGCATACTGTGCCCTTTCGGTGTTTTAGAGTCCCAACTTAAGCGGGATCTGCGTTTACGAGAAGCGAACCTCTGCAGTTGGTATTCGTAGCTTGTCAGGGCGATTTTCGCGGGTTGTTTGTCGGTTGACGCGCGTTATTGTTTGCCGGCGTGACGACCGCCCTGGGTCCGGGTTTCGCCGTAATAGTCTGTCCGGCGGTGCGTCCCGAGCGGGTGAGAGCGATTCGTTTGCCCTGACTGGGAACGTCGGCGATTGTTACCTTGATCGAACGATAGGTGCCGTCATGAGATTTATTCGTAGGATCGTAACTGACAACGTACTGAGTGCGCAGGTCATGTACAATCTCGTTGGCGATCTCAGGCAGTTCGGAAAGTGAGTTTGGAAAGAAAGCCCGACCGCCGGTTTCACTCGCGAGTCTATTGAGCAGCGCGACCGCCTTGTCGCGCGGACTCTTGCGAATCAAGCCCTTTTCGGCCTCCAGTTCGTTCACGAATCCAATCACAAAAATCTGAACGTCTTCTTCGCGTAGACGCTGAAACAGCTGGGACTCGGGGTAATAGCTGGCCCGGTCCTCTCCGTCCGTTACCACGATCAGCGCGCGGCGCCGGCGATCGTCGTCACCGCCCTTCTTATATTCAGCGACGTGCTCGGCGGCCAGGTAGACGCCATCGATTACTGCTGTTTGTCCGCCTTCGATATACAAAGTGTCGAGGCCATCCATCAACGCGTCTTTGTTGGCGGTGAAGTCCTGGACGGTCTCGATTTTGTCACTGCTGATAAAGCGCTCGAGAAACGTTTCATCGCCGCGTTTGTTGCTGTTAATAATAGCCTTCGAGGCGTTGATGACCTGTTCAAACGCGGGTCGCAACGAACCGGAAGTATCTACGGCCAAACCATACATGACTGGAACCTCTTCACGCGTAAACGAAAAGATTGGTTGCGGCACGCCGTCTTCAAGGATCCTGAAATCTTCCTTTGGCACGTTGTTAATGGGATGGTTGTTGCGATCGATCACGCGGACGTGCAGGGTCACCAACTCAGTGTTCATGATCAACCTGCTGTTTTCGTCGATTTCCGCTGAGTTCGGATCCGGTACCGGTGTCGGCTTTGGTTTCAGGAGCGGTGGCGGTGGCGGCGCGCCGAGCTGGGGCGCGATCCTCCGGCCCGGGCCGGTCGGGATTGGCGTTGGCGTCGGCTGAGGGGTGGCCGTCGCGAGTCCCGTCTGCCGCGGACGCGAATCCACTGGTTGCTGGGCGCTACTGGCGTTCAGAATTAAGAGCGAGAGCGCCGCCGTTATGCCGATCAGGAGTCCGAGCATGTTCCGGCGTCTCGCTAAGAGATTGAAAGTGCGAAGTCTCATTACTATTAAACCTTCTCTGAGTAAAAGCCCAATGTCAAACGATTTTCGCTATCCGGGAAAGTGTGAGCGGGCCAAATCAATTGCAGAAACCGACCTTACCGCATCCTAAAGATGCACGGATGCTAATGCCGCGTTGCCGGGAGGCACAGGTTTAGAGTTGAGCCTTCAGGTTGGAGGTTAACGAAAAACAAGCTGAAGCTTGAACTCTAATCAAAGCTCACTTGGGATTGGCAATCGCGAAGTAGCCTTCTTTGCTGCGTACGAACAGGCGCGGCAAGCCGCGTGGCGCGGTCACTTTCACCTTAATCCGGTGCCACTTGCCGTTGCTGACAAAATTCGGCGGCCGGTACCCGATCGAATACTGGTGACGCAGCTCGAGCGCGATCTGCTCGAAGATGTCATCCATCTCAGCGGCAGAGCGCGGATAAAAAGCTTTGCCGCCTGACACACTTGCCAGTTCATCCATGATGCCCTGGCCTTCCATGCCCAGGGAGCTGCCTGCGTCACTGCCGCCGAGAATGCCAATGGCGTAAAGCACGACATCTGATTCTTTCAGGACTCGCCGCAATTCATTGAAGGTGTATCGCGAGTTGTTGTCCTGCCCGTCGCTAATCAGCAGCAGCGCGCGTTTGGGATGCGTGCCGCGCTGGACCCGTTCCACGCCGAGATAACACGCGTCGTAGAGGGCAGTGTTGTTCTTGGTCTGGACAAAGGTCAGTTTGTCGAGCACGGCGTTCCCGTCGCGTGTACGATCCATCAGCAGCTGAGCCCGGGAGTTGAATCCAATCAGAAAATACTCATCTCGATCATGACTGGTTTGCACAAAGTGAGCCAGCGCGTCGCGCGCCCGCCTTACCTTGTCGCCGCTCATCGAACCGGAAACGTCAAAGAGAATACCGACCGAAACGGGCGAATCTTCATCGCTGAAGAAGGAAATGTCCTGCTGGGCCTTGTCTTCAAAGATATTGAAGGCGTTCTTTCCCAGACCGGAAACAAACCGTCCGTAGATATCGGTCACGGTCACGGTAAAGGTGATCAGATCAGTGTTGGTGATAACTGGATTTTTATCGTCAACATCGCCACCGGGCAATTGGATCTTTGTCGAGGTCTTCTGCGGCGTTTTCGGTGTCGCAGTATCCGGCGGCGTTGGTTGGGCTGCCGGCACGACGGTCAACAGATCCTTTTTTTCCGCCGGCTGAGCAGGTTTGTCTTCGGGTTTTTGTTGAGCGCTAGAGAGCCGCGATCCAGCGAAAGCGGCGGCCAGGATCATGCAGGTGACCAGCACGGTTGACGCTGCATGGCGACGCGATTTCATGGAACCCCCCTGTCTGTGGCGAGACGGCTGGCTTGAGTTGCGCGGACCCGAGTGACAAACGATCTGTCGGCAGAGTGAAGCGAGCTCCAGATAGATCTCGTTCCGAAAAGGATTCGCCTTCACCTATTTCACACGAGTCTGCGCCTTACTTAAGAAAGAGCAGCCGAGCGCAGTTTCACTTTCAAAACTAAAGACTATAAAAAGGGGAGACGCCGCGAAATGCCAGGCAGTCTGTGCTGATGTCGGCATTGTAGGCCCAGGCGAGGCGCGGGCGCAAGGACTACTGAGCCGGATGAGGTCAGTTTCGAAAGCGGGCAGGGAGCGCGGACATCCTGTCCGGCAGCGGGCGCAGCCCGCCCCAGCTTTCCGGCCTATGACTCCTTTTCGAAAGAGTCCGCGCTGCGCCGTCCCGTTACTGACCTCATCACCAATCGCCAGGTTGGTGAACATAAGCACTCATCGCGCTTAGGGCTGCGATGTCGTCGGGCAATAGATCGAATCGTTTAGTTGCCAGGACGATCCGAACTTTCCTTGATTCCGCCATTCTCTTAAAGAGTTTAAAAGAAATCTGCACGGAAAGAAATTGACCTTCGCCCTGATCCTTTTCGGAAGGCTTTCCAGAAATCAGACGTGCTATACCGCTTAGCGCTAAGCGATCGTCGCAATAGATTTCCAGTTTGGCATTGTCCGAGAAGAATGGTTTATCGGCGTAGGATGCGAAATCGAAAACGACCGACTCAGGCGCGGTGGTGGCGGTTTCAGATCGGCGTGCGTCGCCCGTAACGGTGAAATGTGGAACCAGCGCGATGCCATGGTTGATATCCCCATCCAGCTGAATTCGAGTGATACTAACGTCGGTTTCATTTCGCGAAGAATTGAACCTCGCGACCGGGGTCAGAAGATCTTCATGTGAAGGAACGACTTCAGGATTCGGCGCGAAGGCCACGACCGCGCCGTTTTTATCAAACCCAAACGCGTCTATGGTGGTGCTGTAATGAACAACAATATAGCGGGTCTCTGACGCCACAAAATAAATCCAGATCCGATTGATTTCCCTGATGCCCGAGTAGTTGAGCGCGACAAATCTCGCAGTCTCAGCAGCTCGCTGTGCGCGCTTGCCAGAGTCCTGCTGATTCAGTGGTGAGTTATTGAAGACTATGGTCAGCAATCGGGAGTTCTGCAGATTCACTGAAACGTCGTCGTGATACTTTTCGATCAGTTGTTGCCTAAGGGCGTTTAAGCCGGCAAGCGATTTAACCAGACCGTTCGAACACGCGGCGGTAAGCAGAGCGATGGCCAGCGCCAAACTGATCGCGGCCTTCTGCCATTGTGAGGACATCAGGTTCCTCTCACTAATACGCGGTGTTACCGATTCAAGCTTGCCTTTATTCTCTCCGCGCTTTTTGGTCCGATGCCGTCGACGGTTTCCAGGCCTCCACCGGACACAAACTTTCGCAAATCAGCCAACGAAGCGATCTTGAATTTCTGGTGCAGCATCGCCGCGGTCTTGGGACCAACGCCGGGCAATTCCAAAAGGTCGAGCACAGTCTCAGGTGTTTCGGCGGTCAACCTCTCCCATGCGTCGAAGGTGCCTCGGTCGACCAAATCGACAATCTTGCCTGCCAGGGCTTTACCGACACCAGGAATCTCCAGCAAGCCGGCGACGCCTTGCGCGGTCACGATGTGACGCATCTCGGTGGGCCAGGTTTCAATCGCTTCGGCGGCCATGCGGTAAGAACGAAGGCGAAACTGATCTTCGCCGCGAATTTCCATCAGCGCAGCCATGCGATTAAAGCGGCGGGCGATTTGTTCGTTGTCCATTCGTTGACAGGATTAACAAGATTCACAGGAAAAGCAAGAGAGAGAGCCCGCTTACGGTCCGGCTTGTAAATCATGTCAATCGTGTCAAACGCTTCAGCGTACGACCTTGACACGATGCGCCTCGAGCGATTACTAATCTCAGGCATCCAAATGGACGGCAGAGCGCTCTAAAATCTTCTCCCGTTAGACCAATTTAATCGAGGTAGCCAATGAAATTCAGAAAAGTTTTGTGCGCCGTGGTACTGGCGCTTTTCAGTCTACAGACACTTAATTTTACTGCCCTGGCAGATGAAGGCATGTGGACGTTCAATAACGTTCCTCGCGCCGAAATCAAAAAGAAATACGGCTTTGACATCACCGATGAATGGCTGAAGAAGGCGCAGCTGGCTTCGGTTCGATTCAATAATGGCGGTTCGGGTTCATTCGTTTCACCCAACGGCCTGGTGCTGACCAATTATCACATCGTTGAAGACATCGTGAATGAAGTCAGCACGCCCCAGAAGGATCTGGCCAAAGAGGGCTTTGTAGCCCGCACGCGCGCTGAAGAGATTAAGGCGCCCAGCCTCGAGCTGAATGTCCTGATGAGTATTGAGGACGTAACCAATCGGGTTAACGGCGCGGTCAAAGCTGGCGCCTCCGACGCCGAAGCATTCGCCGCGCGACGCGCCGAGATTTCCGCGATTGAAGGCGAGTCGACCAGAGCCACCGGGCTCCGCTCTGATGTGATCACCCTTTACCAGGGCGGGCAATACAATCTTTATCGCTATAAGAAATACACTGACGTGCGTCTGGTTTTCGTGCCCGAGTTCCAGGCGGCTTTCTTTGGCGGAGACCCGGACAATTTCAATTTCCCACGATTCAATATTGATATGGCGCTGGTGCGGATTTACGAAAACGATCAGCCGGTGCATCCCGGAAGCTTTTTCAAATGGTCGACGGCGGGCGCCAAAGAAGGCGATCTCGTTTTTGTCACGGGCAATCCCGGCTCGACTGCCAGACTGAACACCGTTGCTCATTTAGAGGAACTGCGCGATACCAGCATTCCCATTGTTCTGCGCCTGTTGGAACGGCGCGAGGCGATGCTCAAGAAATACATGGCGCTGGGAGAAGAGCAAACCCGGCAGTCTCAGAATGAATTGAACAGCGTGCAGAACAGTCTGAAGGTCTATCGCGGTCAGATTGCGGGCCTCAATGACAAGACGTTGATGGATCGCAAGATGAAAGATGAAGAGGCTTTGCGCAAATCAATTGCCGCGAATCCTGAACGTCAGAAAATGTATGGGAACGCCTGGGACGCAATTGCCAAAGCGCATCAGAGTTTACCGTCGTATGTTCGCGAACGAAGAATCTTTGATTTGGGTTCGGGCTTTAACACAACGACGTTTGGAATCGCGCGCATCCTCGTTCGAATGGCGGCTGAGACCCAGAAACCGAATGCGCAACGCCTGCCTGAGTTCACCGACGCCCGTCGCGCCTCGCTCGAGCTGGCGCTTTATTCACCAGCGCCGGTCCACGACGATTTCGAAAAACTCAAACTCGCCGATTCTCTCGGCTTCATGGTGGAACTTTTAGGCGCGGATCATCCGCTGGCGAACCAGATTCTGGATGGCAAGACACCTGGAGTTCGTGCCCCTGAATTGATCGATGGCACCAAGCTGAAAGACGTCGCCTTTCGCAAACAACTGGCGGCCGGCGGCACCGCGGCCATCGAAGCTTCAACCGATCCGATGATCGTTTTGGCGCGGCTTATCGATCCGAAAGCGCGCGAGTTGCGCAAGCGTTACGAAAACGAAGTCACCGGTGTCGAGCGTGCCAACTACAGCAAGATCGCGCGGGCACGCTTCGACACCGAAGGCACCAAACTTTATCCCGATGCGACCTTTACCTTGCGTCTCTCTTATGGCGCCGTCAAAGGATATATGGAGAACGGCAAGAAAGTTGCGCCGTTTACCACGCTGGGCGGCCTGTATGATCGGTCGACGCAATTCAAGTCCGAGTTTCCATATAACTTGCCGCCACGCTGGCTCGAGAAAAAGTCGGCTGTAGATCTGAAGACGCCGTTTAATTTCGTCTCGACTGACGACATCATCGGCGGTAACTCAGGCTCGCCGACGATCAACAAGAACGGCGAGTTAGTGGGGCTGATCTTTGACGGCAACATACAGTCTCTGGTCGGAGATTTCATATACGACGAGTCAGTCAATCGCGCAATTTCAGTCGATGTGCGCGCGATGAGAGAGGTCCTGCGCAAGGTCTTCGGCGCAGGTGAAATTGCTGATGAACTGACGAAGGGTTAGTCGAAGCAAGAGCCTTGAACTAACCCTTTGTAGGCCGCCTCTGAACGATGCTTTGGCTTGCGCGTACGGAGAACTTCTGCCAAATAGGGGATCCCCGAGTTAACACGAGGGGAACGGTCTTTGTTCGTGCGATTTCGTGTGATTTCGTGGGTCGTTCTTGTCCAACCGGAGCAAGCACGAAGCCAAAACAGGACATCATGGCCAATGTCGCCACTACTTGCCCCCGGTTTCGCTTCGGTATAAGCTAAACGCTCAACCCCCCCCTTAATTCTCTTCCCAAGGAATCCTGTTGACCTTTAAACAATGCTGTTTGTCGGACTTGGTTTTAAGGAAGTGAAAGGACCAGACCATGAGGAAAATCATTCTTGCGTTAACCATAATGCTATTAGCGGCCAGTTTCGCGGCCGCGGACACGATCTATTTGAAGGACGGACGGACGATACACGGCACCGTGCTGGGATTTACTAATGGGCGCTTCGTCGTGCGCGTTGATCTGCGCTACACCACGCAACCGGCGACGACGGATTCCAACGTCGCACGCAGCCGGACTAACGAGGGCGAGATCCAATACTTCCGCCCGGGCGAAGTTGATCATATCGAAATCGACGGGCGTAACCTCGATGAAGCCCGTCTTGAGACTCGATCGGTACAGGTAACACTGGATTCCAACTGGATCGATTCGGGTGTCGATCTGCGACGCGGCCAGAAAGTGCAGGTAAGCGCCTCAGGCGTGATCATGGCTGGGCGGGTGCGCATAACTCCGGACGGACTGCGATCGACCGATCCGACCTCGCCGTTACCACGCGCTGCCGAAGGCGAATTGATCGGAGCCATTGGCGATGACCCGCGCGCGCCGATCATGGAACTTGGTTCAACCCGCGAGTTCACCGCCGATCGCGATGGTCGGCTTTATCTCACTGCCAATCGAGGTTCGTTCAACGACACGCGTGGCGCCTTCACGGTGCAAATCAAGAGTGAACGCGATCTGAACGCACTCGACAATGGTGATGACACCACGCGCCGCCGCACACCGGGAACGCGGTCGCGCGATCGGCTACCTGGAGATCGGTTCCCTTCGGATCAAAACGATCGCAATCGCGATCGCAATCGCACACCTCAGGATATTTCTATTACAGTTCCCGGCACCTCACGCGGCACCGACACCGGAATCGATGTGCGCGCTGGCGATCAGATAACGTTCAGCGCAACTGGAACCGTAGTTGCCGGCCGGCGCATCGGTGAAGTGGGCCCCGAAGGCGGCCGCAACACCGGTTTTGGTTCCGTAGTGAGTGCCCGCCCGGTGGCGACTGCGGGTCCGGGAGCGTTGATTGCCTACGTTCGCATGTCGAACGGTCAACTGAGCCAGCCTTATTTGATCGGCAGTCAACTGAGCACCAGTGTCCCAGTCGACGGCCGGCTGATACTGGCTATCAACGACGACGACTATAGCGATAACAGCGGCAGCTTTAGCGTGAGGATCAGGTACTAAGGTTGATGCAGAGCCGCTCGCGATAGCGAAGTAGTTTCAAAGTTCAACTCAGGACGCCGTTCGCGAACAGCGGGCGGCGTCTTGCTGTTTGTAAGCTTAAAGTCATGTTAGAGACCACCAGCCTGCGAAGCAGCGGTATACTAGTAGCCCCGGGCGTGAGGCCGGGGTTTCACTACGGAGATTAATCTAAGCCCACGAAGTGGGCGACATAAGGAGTCCGTCAAAAGACCTTTGGATTTAGTATGTCGCCCACTTCATGGGCCTGGTTGTTTTGGCGCTCGGTACCCACAGCTTGCGCTGCGGGCTATTGATCTGTCGCCTGTTCGCAGGCTGGTCGTCATGAATGAAATCATAGTAGGTTAAGCGCGTGAACATCCTGAAACCACCCTGCGATGAAGGCGTAATTTCTGCCAAGAAGACAACAGTGCCCTGCAGCAAAGAGCGCGGGCGTTGGATTCTCGCCGCCACCATTCTCGGCTCGAGCATGGTGTTCATCGACGGCACGGTCGTCAATGTGGCTCTGCCCGCTTTGCAAGCGAATCTTAAGGCCACTTCAGTTGATGTACAGTGGGTGGTCGAATCGTATGCGCTCTTTCTCGCAGCCTTGCTGTTGCTCGGTGGTTCGCTGGGCGATCACTTTGGACGCCGGCGGATTTACGCAATCGGAGTCGTTCTTTTCGCACTGGCTTCCGCCTGGTGTGGGCTGGCGCCAAACATTTCTCAACTGATTATTGCTCGCGCGGTGCAGGGTGTGGGTGGCGCGATGCTGGTTCCGGGCGGGCTGGCGATTATCAGCGCGGCATTTCCTGAAGAGGAACGCGGACAGGCGATTGGCACCTGGTCGGGCTCGACGGCGATCACGACGGCGATGGGTCCGGTCATCGGCGGATGGTTGATCGAACATGTTTCCTGGCGGGCAGTATTCTTTCTCAATCTGCCACTGGCCATCGTCGTTATACTGCTGGTGGTTCGATGTGTTCCGGAAAGCCGGAACGAAGAAGACTCGAAAGAGTTGGATTTATGGGGCGCCGCCCTGGCAACGCTCAGTCTGGGCGCGATCGTTTACGGGCTGATCGAGTCCTCGCGTCTGGGTTTGCAGAGCGCGATAGTAATAGGCGCACTGATAGCGGGCGCGATCATTTTTGGAGTGTTCATCCTGGTTGAGGCGCGCGTCAAACATCCGATGATGCCGCTGACGTTGTTCAGCTCGCGGAACTTTGCCGGAGCGAACATATTAACCCTGTTCTTATATGCCTCCCTGGCCGGCACGCTCTTCTTCATGCCGCTAAACTTGATTCAAGTTCAGGGATACACCGCGACGGCCGCGGGCGCGGCGACGCTGCCCTTTATTTTGATCATGTTCCTGCTGTCGCGCTGGTCCGGCGGATTGGTTAAGCGTTACGGCGCGCGTCTGCCGCTGGTCGTAGGACCAATTATCGCGGCGGGTGGATTTTCTTTGTTTCTCAGGCCCGGCGTCGGTGGTGGTTACTGGAGCACTTTCTTTCCGGCCATTGTCGTCCTGGGATTCGGGATGGCGATTAGCGTAGCGCCGCTGACGACCACCGTCATGAACTCAGTCAATCAAAGTCATGCAGGGATCGCTTCCGGAGTTAACAACGCGGTCTCGCGCACGGCTGGTTTGCTGGCCGTCGCAGTCTTTGGACTGATCATGTTCCACGCGTTTAATAGCTGTCTCGATCAACGTCTTAATCAAATGCCGATGACTGCGGAAGTACGTCAGGCTGTGAATTCGGAGCGCCTCAAGCTGGCAGCCGCGGAACTTCCTCGCAGCATAGACGAACAAGCGCGCTTAACCATCAAGCAGGCTATCGACGAGTGCTTCGTGTTTGGTTTTCGTCGCGTAATGCTTCTGGGCGCGGGGGTGGCGCTGGCCGGTTCGGCGCTCGCGTGGTTGATGATTCGAAGTCGATGACAGATTCGCAAATGGAGCGCGGACATCCTGTCCGCCAGCGTGCGCAGCACGCTCAGACATCGCCGGAACAATCACTTTGGAGTTGGTTCGCGCTACGCGCTCAGGCGGACAGGATGTCCGCGCTCCGCAAGCGAGCGACTTGCGTTACACCGACCGGAGCGCTATGTTGATAGCACGCCCTGTCTGGACAGACCCCCATCTGATCAGACCTCATCGACTAAATTTCGCTGATGAGGTAACTGAGATGGCAACAAAAGCCAACATTCCGTTGATTCTGGTGGTCGAAGACTACCCTGACAGTCGCACACTACTTTCATCCTTGTTGCGTGCCAAAGGCTACAAGGTCGTCGAGGCCCGCGATGGCAAAGAAGGTCTGCTGCAGGCTAACCGCGTCACGCCGGATCTAATCCTGATGGATCTGGCCATGCCCGAAATGGACGGCGTCGAAGCCACGCGCCGCCTTCGTCAAAGACATGCTTTATCGCGCACGCCGATCTTTGCGATCAGTGCCTATGCCACGGCCGATGTTAAGCACGACGCGATGGCCGCCGGCTGCGCTGAAGTCTTTCTCAAGCCGCTGGAAATTGAAAAGTTGCTGGGCAAGATCAGAAGCACACTCGGAGCGTAGCTCAAGTCCTCTTAGGGTTCAGGCGTCTGGTTTTGCGTCAGCAAATGATCGACCGTCAGGTCGCGAATCATCTTGGCCAGCTCTTCCTGCAATCTGATTCGCTCGCCGGCGGCGGCCTCTTTACTCTTCGTCAATTGCTCCAGACGCGTTTCCTGTTCACCAGCTTTCGCGATGTAGCGAGTAATCAATTGCCTGGCTTCGGCAGTCGCGGTAAGGGCCTTGATATTGTCGCGCAAGCGCTGCTGGTCCTGGCCAATCTCTGACGTCTCGCGATCAATACTATGCAACTGTGTGTCGGTAGCGGCCAGGCGATCCTTTAGCGCGATTATTTTTTCCAGCGTCGCTCGAGCTGCCTCATCGATATAACTGAGCCGGACAAACAATTCCAGTTGTTCGCGGCCAAAGCTGGCGAGGTCGTAGGTGTCCATCAACTCTCGTCGTTCACTTACAGGCAAAGCAATCGTCTCGTGGGGCTTTAGGGCCACTCGAAAGCGATAGGAGTTGGCAGTCTGGCTTTCGGGCTTTAGTTTGTCCGACAGCTTCCAGCCCTGTCGCATCGGATGCTGCACAAAGACAACGCGTGGTTTATCGGTCTGATTTGTCAGAGTGTAGGTTTTGGCATTTGTCTCGTAGTAGTGCGCCTGGAAGACGCCGTTAAGAGCTTTCACCAGAAATACCGGTGAGCGATCGCCTTTCGTCTTGGCAGAAACCAGCGTGCCCAGGTCAAGCGAGAAGGAAATCAGTCGTTCTTCGCCTGGTTTTAATCGCTCCATCAAAGCCTCGCCGGCATAAGCATCGCCATCAATCACCGTGATTGAACCGCCTTCAAGTGTCAGCGGCGAATTGTTCTTGAGCAGCATGCCGCCGAAAGGACGGCCGCCATGCGCCGATTCATCGAAGATTGAAACGCGTTCGCCTTCCATGCGCGTCTGTAGGATGGGAATCAAGGCTGAGCGATCGCGTGGCACAGTCACCGGTTGGTCGATGCGATATTCGAACAGGTCGCCGACTTCGGCGCCGTTCGCTTCAGTCTGCACGCCAGAGTCGCCTTCGGTAATTATCTGCGCTACCGTCTTTGTCCTTCGCGTAGAATCCAAACCATCGATCGCAAAGTTGTTAGTCCGATCTCTATTGCCCCCGAGATAGCCAAGGCTCTTAAGGCCGCGGCCGTTTACCGGTCCGTTTGAAAACCTTTCGGAACCCGCTGCCGTTATGGTAACGGTTTCTGAGACGGTCGCCACTTGCATTGACAGATCGAACTTGGAATCGGCACCGGCGTTTATGTGCAAGTCGGTGACTTGCATCCGACTGAAGCCTGATGCGTCAGCGGTTAAGGTGTAAGTACCCGGCGGTAGACCAGAGACGTTGTAGCGTCCGTCATCATCGGTGGTAACCGCATAGCTCTGATTCGTCGTGGTGTTCTTGATTTCGACTTTGACGTTCGGAATGACGCCGTCGTTAGGATCTTTGATCGCTCCTGACAACGCGCCCAGTCCGGGATTGCCTTCTTTGGGTTCGTACACCTGTGGTTTCAGGTTCAGGTCTTCGGGCATCGGCACCACCGGGCGATAGCGATAGAAAGGATTCTGGATAGGCTGAATGAAAGAAACAGGCGTGCCGGATACCAGCGATAGCTTAATGTTAGTCCAGTCTTCGTCGCTCACATTGTCCACCAGGGCCCAACCCTGGAAGAAAGGTTTGCCGCTCTGATCCAGGACGGCCCGGTAAGTCGTCTTCCAAATCGGGGCCGCGATGGTATAGCTGACCACCATCTCGCGCGATCCTCCTCCGTCGGACGTGACGACTATCGTCTTGGCGTCTCGCCGCCGGGCTGAGGCGCTGGCGTTCGCGAATTGGGCGATGTCCCGCCGGGTGCCCTCATCAACGAGTTGCACGGAACGCACTTCGTTGAGATCAAAACCCACCAACTCACCTTTATCTGAAGCAATTACCAGCGAGCGCGTGACCGCTGGCGGTTTGTCCGCGTCAATCTGGGTCTTGCGCTCCTCAACGGTAAGGATTGAACCCGTGGCGGTGCGGTTCGCAGTAGAGACAATAACGCGCGCACCCTGCAGTTGGCTCAACACGCCTGACAGTCCGCTGGTCAGACTGCCTTCGGCCGATGACGAAATGGAAAACGGAATCTCGGCGAGGCGGGTTGCCGGAGGTGCGGACGAGTTGTAGCTGACTGCGCCAATCCGGCCCTGGCCCAGATCGAGCACCACCATTGATTTTAAAACATCATCAACCTGTGATTGCTTGAACGAAAGGCTGACCTCGGCATGGCCGCTGACTGTGCCGCTACGTTCGATATAGGCGACGCCGTTGCTGTAAAGAATCACTCGACGAATGGGCAGGGTTTGAGCGTTCGATCTTGTGACAGTAGTTCGCGGGGCCTGTGCACGGGCTAGCCGCCGCGTTTGCGCGAAAGAGTTGATTGAAAATAGAGAGAGCAGGACTAAGAGGAGAGTGCGTTTCATGGCTTTGCCTCCTAAGGCGGAAAAAGGGTTTGAAGCTTAGGGAGACCGACTGGAAGGGAGACTATTGGTAGTGCTTACGAAAAACTGGATTGTTATCCGAGTAATGGATGCGTCGGAAAGGCCGCAGGTTGGACTGATAAGAAAATCGGAGCGCAGACATCCCGTCAGCCTGAGCGCTTATCGGCCGGGACATTCTGATCGGTGCGGTCTTTGGAGTCGGTATGATCCTCACCCTCAACCTGGCCATTATCGGACCACGATGGATTGGACGACCGCCGGAATTAGCGCTTGCTCCGGGCGCCGCCATCTTCGGCTCGCATCTGTTTATCGAAAAGTTCGGTGCCCAAATCACGGCCGGCTGTGTTCATCGCTTTTATTATCTTGTTCCTATTGCTCCTCTTCGTCCTTGTCCTGAGACGCGAGCGACTGGGGCTGTTAGCGGTGTGGATCCTGACAATGCTGGTTGCTTCGCTGCTTGCTCAGATAAGCCCCATAATGATTCCGTTTTCCGCCATGACTGCTCTGTTATTAGTTCTGGTGCTCTACCGCTTTGGGTTGCTGGCGATGATTTCGGCCCTCTTCCTGTTCCACCTGTCGGTGTTTTTTCCGAGCACGACAGAGTTCACAGCCTGGTACGCGACGGACTTCACCATTGCCTTCGCGATCTCCTTAGCGCTCGCCGTCTATAGTTTCTTTATTTCATTGGCCGGGCAACCGTTGTTTTCAGGGAATTTGTTGGAGGATTGATGTCGCCTTATTTAGCATCCGGTTCCCTTCGTACAGCGCCGGCGCTTTCGAGGTAGACGTTGCGGCATACGGTCCACCACCATCAACTCCGGATCAAGTCAAGGTACGGCTCACAAACATCCGTTTAGGAGTTGAGAATTCTCCCGAGACTCCCCTCTTAGACTTTGCAGGGTAAGGATGTGGAAATCAGGTAGCTTGCGCTATCGCTTTCCGCGTACCGAGCCGCTGATCTTCTTGCGAGTGGTTTTACCCGTATGCAGGACCGGAATCGCGTTATCGACTTCTGAATGAGGTCGTGGGATCACATGAGTGGCGACGACTTCGCCAACGCGGCGGCCCGCGGCAGCGCCGGATTCGACGGCGCTCTTGACCGCGCCGACTTCACCGCGAACGATGCACGTTACCAGACCGGCATCGATCTTTTCCCAGCCGACCAGCACAACGTTCGCTGACTTTACGGCCGCATCAGCGGCTTCGATCATTGCCACCAGACCGCGACATTCGATTAGTCCCAGGGCTTCACGTTCCATGTTCAATCCTTTTGACTCTTTAGAAGTATCTAAGAAGGAATTGTGTTCCCACGACGAGGGTCCATTCGCCAACAAGCTGTGTGATTACTTCTCTACCCGATTAAAAACCGAGCGTGTTGTTAAAGTATGCGAAGTCAACACGATTGTTGTAGTCTCAATCAAAGTTTTTCCGTCAGGAGACAGCTCCCAGGTTTCCGTAGTATCCATCTGAGAGCTTGATCGTTTATCGGACGATCGAACTATTATCTTGTCATCTTCCCAAGCAGTGTCGGTTCGAATTCCAGAGAGTGAGACCGTTGGATCGAAAACTGAGCGGTTTTTCTCACCGCGAGTATCCGTATAATATACAAAATCCTCGATTGGTTCAGTACTAGTGATCTTACCTACGTCCACTGCGAAGATTGAGTTCATCTCCAAGATTCGCGTGATCTTAAGTTTGGGATCACGGTGAGAGATTTTGAGCTTTGTTTTGCCAAATTGAGACACCCCAAGTGTGCTTCGTGATTTGTCGAGTATCCATGTTCCACCAAAATCTCTTGCCCGTGTCTGTGGCTGCTTTTGTTGCGCGACAGCAGGCGATATAAGAATGAGCAAACCCACGCCCACTGCGAATTGGTACAGCGCGTTTAGCAGCAACGATTCATTTCTTAATTTGATACTCATCATCCGCGGACAGGTTCCATTTGTCACCTTCTACTGAGGCGCTAAGGTTAGTTGGTTTTTGATCGAATTGCCAGTACGACAGTATTCCCGTTCTTCTTTGCGCCTTCAGTCCGGCTTGGCGCCTTTGCGTGAAACTAAAATATGCTTCTCGGTCAGTTTCACGCAAAGGCGCAAAGAGGAGCCGAAAGGCGCTAAGAAGATTTTAGTTCCGCAGTGAATGCACCGGCGCGGGAATCCGACCACCGCGGCGGATAAATTGATCCGACGAAAATCGATTCACGGCCATGATCGGCGCGCTCCCGAGCAGGCCGCCGAACTCAACCATCTCGCCCACTTCGCGGCCGGGAACCGGAATGATGCGCACGGCCGTCGTCTTATTATTCATGACGCCGATGGCCATCTCGTCCGCGATGATGGCGGCGATTGTCTCGGCGGAAGTCGAACCCGGCACCGCCACCATGTCGATGCCGACGGAACAGACACTGGTCCACGCTTCCAGTTTTTCGAGGGTCAATGCGCCGACCCGCGCGGCTTCGATCATGCCGACATCTTCGGAAACGGGAATGAAGGCTCCGCTCATTCCGCCCACCGAATTACTGGCCATCGCTCCGCCTTTTTTTACCGCGTCGGTTAACAACGCCAGCGCCGCGGTGGTGCCGTGCGCGCCCGCGCGTTCAAAACCCATAGCTTCGATGATGTTCGCGACTGAATCGCCGGGCACCGGTGTGGGAGCCAGCGACAGATCGATGATGCCGAAGGGGATGCCCAGACGGCGCGCAGCCTCGCGTCCCACTAATTCGCCGGCCCTCGCCAGCTTGAATGAAAGCTTCTTGATAATTTCCGCAAGTTCGTGCAGCGGCAAATCTTTCGGCGCCTGCTGCAACGCATGATTAACCACGCCGGGTCCGGATACGCCGACATTCAAAACGGCCTCGGGCTCACCGATGCCGTGAAACGCACCGGCCATAAATGGATTGTCTTCAACTGCGTTGGCAAAGCAGACGAACTTTGCACAAGCCAGCCCGGCACGTTCCCGGGTAAGTTCGGCGGCTTCTTTGATCAGGCGCCCGACGCGCGCGACTGCGTCCATATTAATGCCCGCGCGGGTGGTCGCCACGTTCACCGAAGAACAGAGCCGTTCGGTCGACGCGAGCGTCTCTGGAATCGAATCAAGAAACTCGCTCTCTCTGTCGGTGAAGCCTTTGTGTACCAGAGCCGAGTATCCGCCGACGAAATCTACTCCCACCGATCCGGCCGATTCGTCAATCGCTCGGCCCAGATCGACCGGATTGCCGCGCGCGCCTTCGGTCAGAATCGAGACCGGAGTTACTGAGATGCGTTTGTTGGCGACGCGAATTCCGATCTCGTTGCCAATCTCGTCAACCGTTTTGACGAGCCGGCCGGCCGTCCGATCGATCTTCTCTTGCACGCGTTCGGCGGTGCTCGCGATCGAATCGGAGGCGCAATCGCGCAAGCTCAAGCCGAGCGTAACTGTGCGAATGTCGAGATGCTCCATCTCGGTCATGCGCACGGTTTGCAGGATTTCGGCCTGGGTGTATTCCATAAGAACGGAGGTCCGAAGTCAGAAGTCAGAGGTCAGAACAGATGTGATTTGCATCTGACTTCTGACCTCCGATCTCTGACCTCTGCATTCCTATCCCATCACTTTGCTGAGCACCAGCAGAACAATGAAGACGACAAACAGTCCCAGAGCTACCAGCACGAAGCGCAGGCTCGAATCGTAGTGAGCTTCCTCAATCATGGCGGTGGAAACGTGATGTATTTTTTCTACGCGCTTTACGTTGTCTTCGATCGCTCCGCGCGCGACGCTGGAAGCGCGGTGCAATCCTTCTCTGGCTCGCTCCCGCGCACCATGTGGGACTCCTGGTTCAGCGGGCTTGTCTGGTTTGTTTGCGGCTGTGGCGACATCTGCCTTTGGGCCAGCGGGCCCAACTGGTTCTGGCGTCGATTGTGTTTCGTGCGCCGCAACGGGTTCCGTTATGGCCGCCGGCGCCGAAGCGGGCGGGGATATCTCAGCCGCGGCAGGCGACTGTGCCCGGGTCGAAGCGAGCGCCATTGGTTTGCCGCACTCCGGACAGAACATTGCCGGTTCGCGAACCGCCGCGCCGCACGATGAACAACGAGTTGAGATTTCTGGCTGCATAAGAAGTGGTTCTACCACAGAGGGCACAGAGAGCTAAGACAAGAACGAGATGTCAGTTCATTAGAATCTTGTTCTTCTCTGTGTCCTCTGTGGTTAATTCAATCGAAAATCGGCAATGCCTAGATGCGATGCATCGCATTGAACAAGTCTTCACGCTGCGCATAGATGTGTACACCCAGTTTTTCGCCTTCGGAACGAAGACGATCCTTCAGCTCAGTAACTGACAACTGAGAGCGCGAGGTGTTGGCAATGATCACCATCGCAAACTTTCCCTGCACGACCGTTTGATTGATATCGACGATGCTGCAACCTGCCTCGGCCAGGATTTGGGCAGCGCCCGCTACGATACCCGGATGATCCATTCCAAAGACCGAAATGACCAGACGGTCGGAGGCGCCTTCACGCGTGGCCGTCTCGCCTAGGCCGGAATTCGAGATCGAAGCTGAACCCGCACCGTTCTTAGCCAGCGCGGGCTCGACTGTCTGGAAGATGTCGGTGACTAATTGCTCGACTGCACTCTCATCCGCAGCCGACCCGAGGCGGTGATAGATTGCGCGAGTAATGCGATAGATAAGCTCTTCGTTAGCCATTATCGACTGCTAGGTACGGTTGAAAGAATAGCCACAAAGAAGCACATGAGACGCAAAGAGTTGGTACAGAACCCGGAGCGGTAGCGACGGGATCCAGCCATTCAACCATGTGGTTAGTTGAGCCTTTGACCCGGTTGCTACCGCTCCCGGTTCTGTACTGCTCCGATTTTGACGGCGCGGGGCGAATGAATCAAACCAACCTGGCACATTTGTGCTTCTATGCTTTTTCGCGGCTAATCCCTGATTGTTCAGCGTCGTCCGTTGTCCCGAGCAAGGTTGCGGGCGGCCCCGCGCAGCTCTTCTGAATTGCTATCGGTTAGGTCAACTCGATCGACGATGCCGACCACGGCTGCTTCAATCGACATGTCCTGGTTTCCAATCGCGGTACGCGCTGCTTTGCCAAACGCACACATCACCGTCTCTCCGGGTCCCGCACCGAGACGGTCGGCCACCACGACTATGTTCTTCGTGGGCTCATGATCCAGATCGTATGGGTGGACGACGAGAAAGCGGACGCCCTCGAGATCGGGCGACTTCTTGGTTGACCAGACTGTGCCGACGACTTTGCCTAAAAACATGTCAGTTGTGAGTCGTTGGTAGTCAGCGGCTTTTCCGTTGCAACTGACAACGGACTACTGACTACTGACGTTCTAGATCTTTGCAAACACCTCCGCCGGATCGCCGATGTCACGGGCCGAAGGAGTGATGATGGTGCGCGGGCCGACGTAAATCTTCTCGCCTTTTTGAATCGCCCTCTTCACGTCGTCTTCGCTGACAAACTCAGCCGGCTTACGTCCGTTTGCCGAGGATTTCGCGGGGCCGCTGCCAGACTCGCGAGCAGATCCGGACGCCCCGCCATCTCCGCCTGAACTCGTCGCATGCTCATTTCGCGGACGATTGGAATCCATCGCCGGCGCCTGAGCCGCGGACTCGGGCTCTCGATTCGCCAGAAAACGATCGACGATCGCGGCAATCTCCTGACGGCTCACTTTTGGAGACGCGGTGGGACGCTCCGCAACAGGCATCGCTCCCGGGGTCACATTTTTACTGCCGGCCGTTTGCCGCATCGTCGCTTGCGCCGGTTGGGTCGCAACTGCAGGTCGCTTGCTTTGGACCGGGCGCGTTTCAAACGCGACTCGTTTGATATCCATCAGATGCAACGGCGAGACATTGTCGGAAGTCACGTTCCCGCCCCACGATCCACAACCAAGCGTCATCGATGGCGGCAGCGCCGTCGAAAAACCAATTGCCCCGTGCGTGGTGGGTGTGTTAACCGTTATGCGAGACGCCGGCATTTCGTTGCCGTAGTGAACGGCTGCTTCACGCGAGCGGGTGTGAACGCCAGCAGTGTGGCCCATGCCGCCATAATGCAGAATCTCGTTGCATCGGGCCGCTCCACGTTCGAGACCGTCTTCAACATAGAAAGCAAGAATCGGCGAAAGCTTTTCCATCGAGAGTGGATACTCGCGGCCGACCCCGGCGACCTCTGCCATCAGACAACGCGTTCCCGGCGGCACGCTGATGCCGGCCATGTTTGCGATCACCTCGACTGATTTGCCGACGATGCCGGGATTCAAAGTCCGCTGCGGCGTGGCTACGACTTTCGCTAGTTGATCCGCGTCTGACTGGCTGATGAAGTAACCGCCTTGCAACTTGAATTGTTCGCGGACGGCCATTTCAATTGGCGCATCGACGACGACTGCCTGCTCTGAAGCGCAGATCGTTCCGTTGTCAAAACACTTGCCGGTAAGAAT